>Ga0209952_1000196_pt1 | contig 191766 bp, 163 predicted proteins | sample ThiBiot_750_biof_2_FD_183951 | JGI IMG/M metagenome (GOLD analysis project Ga0209952, IMG submission 183951) | Wastewater bioreactor microbial communities from Cape Town, South Africa - Thiocy_cont_750_biof (SPAdes) | ecosystem: Engineered > Bioreactor > Thiocyanate-remediating >...
AGTGATCGAACTGCATGGTGAAGGTCGCGCGGCCCTGGCTCATCGAGCGCAGGTTGTTCACGTAACCGAACATGTTCATGAGCGGCACCATCGCGTTGATGACGTTGGCGTTGCCGCGCATGTCCTGGCCCTGGATCTGGCCACGGCGGGAGTTGAGATCGCCGATGACCGAACCGGTGTAGTCTTCCGGCGTCACCACCTCGACCTTCATGATCGGCTCGAGCAGCACCGACTTGCCCTTCTGCAGGGCATCGCGGAACGCTGCGCGCGAGGCAATTTCGAAGGCCAGCGCCGACGAGTCGACGTCGTGATAGGCACCGTCGATCAGCGACACCTTGACGTCGACCACCGGGAAGCCGGCGACCACGCCCGAGGTCATCACGCTCTGCAGACCCTTTTCAACGCCGGGGATGTATTCCTTCGGCACCGCACCGCCGACGATCTTGGACTCGAACTGGAAGCCCGCGCCCGGCTCGGTCGGCTCGACGATGAACTTGACCCGCGCGAACTGGCCGGTACCACCGGTCTGCTTCTTGTGGGTGTAGTCGACTTCCGCCGGCTTGGTGATCTTCTCGCGGAACGCCACCTGCGGCGCGCCGATGTTGGCGTCGACCTTGTAGGTGCGCTTGAGAATGTCGACCTTGATGTCGAGATGCAGTTCGCCCATTCCCTTGAGAATGGTCTGACCGGACTCGTGGTCGGTGGAGACGCGGAACGACGGATCTTCCGCCGCCAGCTTCGCCAGCGCGACGCCGAGCTTCTCCTGGTCGGCCTTCGACTTCGGCTCGATCGCGATCTCGATCACCGGCTCCGGGAATTCCATCTTTTCAAGGATGACCGGGTGATCCGGGTCGCACAGCGTGTCGCCGGTGCGGGCTTCCTTGAGGCCGGCCAGCGCGACGATGTCGCCGGCATAGGCTTCCTTGATGTCTTCGCGGTTGTTCGCATGCATCAACAGCATGCGGCCGATACGCTCTTTCTTCTCGCGGGTCGAGTTGACGACGCCGGTGCCGCTTTGCAGCACGCCCGAGTAGATGCGGCAGAAAGTGATGGTGCCGACGAACGGGTCATCCATGATCTTGAACGCCAGCAGAGCCATCGGCTCCTTGTCGTCGGCGTGACGGACGACTTCCTCGCCCTTCTCGTCGACGCCCTTGATCGCCGGAACGTCGAGCGGCGACGGCAGGTAGGCGACAACGGCGTCGAGCAGCGGCTGCACGCCCTTGTTCTTGAACGCGGTGCCGCACAGCACCGGATAGAACGCGCCGGTGATGACGGCCTTGCGGATCAGGCGCTTCAGGGTGGCTTCATCCGGCTCGTTGCCGTCGAGATAGGCGGCCATGGCGTCATCGTCGAGCTCGACGGCGGCTTCCACCAGCTTCTCGCGATATTCCTTCGCCTTGTCGGCGAGATCGGCCGGAATCTCCTCGATGTCGTACATCGAACCGAGCGAGTCCTGATTGTAGACCAGCGCCTTCATGCGGACGAGGTCGACCATGCCCTTGAAATTGCTCTCCGAGCCGATCGGAAGCTGCAACGCCACCGGGCGCGCGCCGAGACGATCGACGATATCGGACAGGCACTTGTAGAAGTCGGCGCCGGTCTTATCCATCTTGTTGCAGAAGACGATACGCGGCACCTTGTACTTGTCGCCCTGGCGCCAGACGGTCTCGGTCTGCGGCTCGACGCCCTGATTGGAGTCGAGAACGCACACGGCGCCGTCGAGCACGCGCAGCGAACGCTCCACCTCGATGGTGAAGTCGACGTGGCCGGGGGTGTCGATGATATTCAGGCGCTTGCCATCCCAGAACGCGGTGGTCGCGGCCGAAGTGATGGTGATGCCGCGCTCCTGCTCCTGCGCCATCCAGTCCATCGTCGCGGCACCTTCGTGCACTTCGCCGATCTTGTGGCTCTTGCCGGTGTAATAGAGGATGCGCTCGGTGGTCGTGGTCTTGCCGGCGTCGATATGCGCCATGATACCGAAGTTACGGTAGTCCTCGATGGCATGTTGGCGGGGCATGTGCGTGTCCTTAAATGTCCGTTCGGGTCGCCGTTACCAGCGATAGTGCGAGAACGCACGGTTGGCTTCCGCCATCTTGTGCACGTCTTCCCGCTTCTTGACTGCGTTGCCCCGGTTGTTCGACGCGTCGAGCAATTCGGCCGACAGCCGCTCCGTCATCGTCTTTTCGTTGCGCCCCCGCGCAGCGGCGATCAGCCAGCGAATGCCCAGCGCCTGACGGCGGGTCGAGCGCACTTCCACCGGCACCTGATAGGTAGCGCCGCCGACGCGACGCGACCGCACTTCGATGGTCGGCATGACGTTCTCAAGCGCCTGCTCGAACACGGTCAGCGGACCTTGCTTGGTCTTGGCTTCGATCAGATCGAGCGCACCGTAGACGATGCTCTCGGCGGCGGACTTCTTGCCGTCGTACATGATCGAGTTCATGAACTTGGTGATGACGATGTTTCCGAACTTCGGGTCCGGATTCACTTCACGCTTTTCAGCAGAATGGCGACGCGACATCGATATGCTTCCCGCTTACTTCGGACGCTTCGCGCCGTACTTCGAACGACGCTGCTTACGGTTCTTGACGCCCTGCGTATCGAGGACGCCGCGGAGGATGTGGTAGCGCACGCCCGGCAAGTCCTTGACGCGGCCGCCGCGGATCATGACCACCGAGTGCTCTTGCAGGTTGTGGCCTTCACCCGGAATGTAGCCGATGACTTCGAAGCCATTGGTCAGACGCACCTTGGCGACCTTACGAAGCGCCGAGTTCGGCTTCTTCGGCGTCGTCGTGTAGACGCGCGTGCAGACGCCGCGCTTCTGCGGCGACTGTTGCAGAGCCGGAGCATTCTTACGCGCCTTCTGCAGAATGCGCGGATTTGCGACCAGTTGGTTGATCGTCGGCATCGTTCGCCTTCACCCTTGTTCGCGCAAAACCTTCGTCAGGCCTTGCAAGTGGTCTGGAGCGTGACGCTCCGTGATTTCGTTGATCCCAAACCCGACAAGCAAAACGAAACCGCGCCAGCCACTCCCTTACAGAGCGGAAAGCGCGTCGTCGCCACAGAGGACCTCGGAGCCTGCCGAACGGCTGTCGCCGCTCGCGCGAACCGAGGTCATGCTTCCGAAATCAAACCCTCGAGAATGCTCTCAAGAGAACGAAAATCGCCTTGGCATTGCCTGGCTTAGGGCAGCAGCGTTTGAGCGACATAGGTCGAGGTTGGTGCCCGCTTCCCGTCTCCTGAAACGATCAAGACTGGAAGGGGTGGTCCGTTCCGACACCGGCGCAGCTCACCGCCTGCTGGTAAGTGGGCGGGTTTTATCGGCGGTATCCCCCCAAGTCAAGGCTTATCCGCCATGCGCTTGCGTCGCGACGATGCAGGCAAGTCCCATTTTATAAGGCTTTTCGAGAATAACGCGAAGCGAGGCGATCAATAATTCACTGCAAGGCCCGCATGGAATCGCCGGCCGGGACTTCGCATTGCAACATTAGGCTGCCGGACGATTCGGAAGAGAGAATCGGAAGCCCTTCCAGCGCGTCCCCCGTCCCTCCTTCGCCGTCCCAACTTGTCCTCACGTCATCTCCCCGCCCCCGTTGTCGTCCCCGCGCAGGCGGGGACCCAGACGCCGCAGCGCGCGTAATGAGTAGGAGCGCATATTCATATTATCGAGAGCTTGAACGCCGTAATCCCAACCAAAGCAAGGAGTTATTGGTCCCCACCTGCGCGGGGACGATGTTGTTGGGTGAGACCGGCGTCCCCAACGGCGTCATCACCGGGCTTGTCCCGGTGATCCACGTCCTTTCTTTCTGCGACCGTCCAGGCGTGGATGGCCGGGACAAGCCCGGCCATGACGAAACACGGATGCCTCGCCCGGTAGCATCGCTGATCTTGACAAGATCCCCAAACTAGGATTTAATTCCTTTGTCCCGTCCCGATGCGAGGGGCGTTTCGCGATCGTCACGATCCGCGGGGCGGGATGCGGTGGACGCGGCAGCGTTCGGCGCGGGAGTTTGGCGGCAGGGCGGGTGTCCTCCATGGCGAGGGTGCCGTGAGCCACCATCCTCGCGCGGACGACGACGCTGCGCGGTGCGGCCGGGGTGGAGATGCACCCCACCACGCTGCCTTAGCGCGCCGGCCCAAGTCGTGTGGTCCCGATGCCCGTCGCTGGCATCAAGGCGATGCGTCGTCGTGCGCTTCAACCGAAGCGCCGTTGTAAGCATCGACCGACGGTGACGAACCAAAGCGGATGAATCGCCGCCGGGGAGAGCACGAAGCAAGCCGGAAGCCCACCGCGCGCGGAACGCCGGATCTGTCCGGTGCGACCGTGGTGACGACACTCGTGTGCTTTCCACTTTTGCACACGGGGCTGCGGACGCAATCGGTGCGTCCGGCGTTCCGCGCGCCCTCTTCTCAGGAGAGGGCGATGACGCGAACCACAACTCGGGCGCTCCGCGCCGCGAGATCGCGAAGCCGTATCCCGATCAAGGCCGCTGTTTGAAATTCAAATCCAAGACGCAAATCGGCTGCGTCGCAAGGCTTCGCCGCAACTCTGGCGCCGTCCCACGCAGGCAGGGGGCACTCGCGGACAGTCCTTGCACAAACCAGTCTGTGCAAGAGCGCCGCGATTGAAGATAATCTGCGCTTACTTAAGACGCTCGCGCCAGCGGTGCCTTGGCCTGCGGCGCAGCCGCCGCACGGCGCGCACGCCACTGGTTTCGGATCCGCTTCGCCTCGTGATAGCCGAGCAGACGCGCCTGCTCCAACGCGAAAGCCGCCGACGTGCCGGGGCCGACATGCACCAGCATCTCCACCATCTTGCGCCGCGCGGTCCATAGCTTCGCCATGAAGCCATCTTCATAGGAGCAGGAATCGATGCTCTCGATCGCCGGGTCGGCAAAGAGTTGTTCGGTGACCTTGTCCACCAGCAGCATACCCGGCGAATAGCGCGCATATTCGGCATCGAACGCCGTCTTCCAGGTATAGGCGGTGCGGCCGCTATACATCAGCACCTGTGCCGCGATCGCCTTGCCGTCGACGCGCAACAGCGCCACCGATGCACGCCTCTCGGCAGAGAGCTTCGCCGCCAGTTCGCGGACGAACGCGGCGTCGGCGTCGTCGCACAACAGCGCCGTGCCGCGCGCGCCCTTCCAGCTTGCCTGCTCCAGCTTGAGAAAGGCTTCAAACGCCTCCGTCACACGCACCGGCGTCCGGTCGTTGACGACGTCGACGGCGCCCAGCGCCGACAGCCGATTCCAGTCCTGCCGCAGTTTCTTGCGGGTCGAGCCGCTTTTCTTGACGCCTTCGTCCCGCGTCGCATACGGCCGGTTGGTCTCGTCCAGGATGCGCTGCGCCCCGCCCTGCCGACTCAATTCGCGCTGAAGCGCCGCGTAACACGGCATCTCCTGTTCGAACGAATGCAAATGCAGCACCTTGGGCAATTCGGGATCGTGCTGAATGGCGGCGAGCATCGCCGGCATCACGTCATCGACATAGGCGGGATCGATCACCGGCGTCGACAGGAACGCATAGTTGAAGGGGCGCGAGTCGAGCACCGACGGCCAGAACGATGCGATCCGCTTGACCTGCAACGCCCACAACCCGACCAACCGGCGCGGCGTCGCGGCATCGTCCCAGGCCAGCAACATGTTGACGTCGGCGAAGCCGGTCGTCTCCGCCACGCGCAGCGCCGTGGGCTCCATGAATACGTTCGACGAAGCGCGGGTGACGAGGCCGGCCCACGCCGTCGCGAGGTCGGTGTTTGGTGAACAAATGCTTACTGAAATCATCGACCGGCCACCTCAACGTCGCGCCATCCCTGCGTCATAGCCCAGCCCGGATTGCATTTCAGTTAAGTCACACCCGAGTGAGGCACGCCGCGCGTTCAGGCTTTATTTGGGTTTCAGGCGCAAAGCTGGACGCTTCGCGAAAGACGGATCGATGCGGTACACGGACGTTGCCATTGTCGGCGGGGGCCTCGCCGGATCGATCATCGCCGCCAGCCTCGGGCGCGCCGGCATCGATGCCATTCTGATCGATCCGCACGCGCACTATCCCGCCGATTTTCGCTGCGAAAAGCTCAGTTCGTCACAACTTGCCATCCTGCATCGCACCGGTCTCGCCGACGCAGCGATGCGCGCCGGGACGCATGATCGCGAAGCCTGGATCGCGCGCTTCGGCTACCTGTTGCAGAAACGGCCGAGCGATCAATACGGCATTCTTTACGACACCCTCGTCAACGCCATGCGCGACGAAATTCCGCCGAGTGTCGAACGGATCATCTCCAAGGTGACGGCGATTGCCACCAGCTCCGAACGGCAAAGCCTCACCCTCGCCGAGGGCGAGCAGATTTCGGCGCGGCTGATCGTGCTGGCGACCGGCCTCAACATCGGCTTGCGCCACATGCTCGGGCTCGAGCGTCGCGTCATCAGCGAATGCCATTCGATCACGGTCGGCTTCGACATGACGCCAAGCGGGCGTGCCGCGTTCGATTTCCCGGCGCTGACCTATTACCCGGAACGCTCGAGCGATCGCGCCGCCTATCTGACGCTGTTTCCCATCGGCGAGGCGATGCGCGCCAACCTGATGGTCTATCGCGGCATGGACGATCCGTGGCTGCGCGAAATGCGGCACCAGCCTGAAGCCGCGGTCAACGCTCTGATGCCGCGACTGAAACGCATCACCGGCGATTTCAGGATCGACGGACCGGTGAAGATCCGCCCGGCCGATCTCTACGTCACACACGGTTATCGTCAGCATGGCGTGGTTCTCGCCGGCGACGCTTTCGCCACCTCCTGCCCCGCTGCCGGCACCGGCTCCGACAAGGTATTCACCGACGCGGAGCGCCTCTGCAATATCCACATTCCCAAGTGGCTGATGAGCGAGGGCATGAGCGCGGAGAAGATCGCGGCGTTCTATGACGATCCGGTCAAAATCGCCTCAGACGTCGCGTCGACCGCGAAGGCCTATCAGTTGCGTTTGATATCGATCGACAATGGATTGCGATGGCGCGCGGCACGCTGGGCGCGTTTCCTGGCCCGCGCCGCGCAGGGAAAATTAAAACAGGCGCAGCATCTGCTCGGCCTCGACGCACGGCAGGCCAACGGCGACAGCCAGCCGCGAGTCCGCAAAGCGGCCTGACGATTGACGGACGCCGGCGCCTCACGCCGGAGGATCATTCCTCATCGTCGTCATCATCCTCGTCTTCGTCGTCATGGATGATGTGGCCCTGATCGTCCCATAGCTTGCGATAGAAGCCGTTCGCCGCCAGCAGTTCGGCGTGCGAGCCGCGCTCGATGGCCTTGCCTTCGTTGATGACGATGATCTCGTCCATCTCCACCACCGAGGTCAGACGATGCGTCGAGAAAATCATGGTGCGGCCGCGCGCGAGTTTCAGCAGCGTGTGATTGATCGCGGCCTCGGTGGTCTGGTCCAGCGCGGAGGTCGCCTCATCAAGCAACAGGATCGCCGGATCGCGCACGATGGCGCGGGCGATCGCCATACGCTGGCGCTGTCCGCCCGACAGCGTGTCGCCGCGTTCGCCGACAATGGTGTCGTAGCCTTCCGGCAGGCTCTTGATGAAGCGGTGGATCTCGGCCTTGCGCGCGGCCTCCTCGACCTCCGCGTCGGTCGCATTCTCCTTGCCGAGCCGGATGTTCTCGCGGATCGACATGTTGAATAGCACGTTGTCCTGGAACACCACCGCCATGTTGGCGCGCAACGACTCGCGCGTGACCTTGCGGATGTCGACGCCATCGATGGTCACACGCCCCTCGGTCGGCACGTAGAGCCGCAGGATCAAATTGAGCAGCGTGCTCTTGCCCGACCCGCTCGGCCCGACGATGGCAATGGACTTGCCGAATTCGATCTTCAGATCGAGATCGTCGAGCACCGGCCGCTCGCTGCCCTCATAACCGAACGTGACGTGATCGAAGGTGATATCGCTGGTGATGCGTGGCAGGTCCGGCGCGCCGGGGCGGTCGACGCCGCGCGTCGGCTCCTCCAGCAATTCGTTTATGTGCCGGATCGCCGCCGCCGACTGGATCGACACCGGAATGAAATGCATCAGATGCCCGATGTTGTAGGAGATTTCCCAGAACGCGCTCTCGAACGTGACGAAAGTGCCGATGGTGATGTGACCCTTGGTCGCGAGATAGGCGCCGAACGCCAGTACGACGAGATGCAGCAGCAGCACCGCGACGTTGACGGAACGCTCGACCATGCTGGAGAGGAACGTCGCCGATGCGATCTTCTTCTGGGTCTGGCTGTTGCTGACGGTGAACCAGCCCAGCGCACGGCGTTGCAGGCTGAACGCCTTCACCACGGCCTGCGCCGCAATGTTTTCCTGCACCATGCCGAGAATGGATGACTCGGCGACCTTCTGCTCGTAGTTCGCCTTCACCGCCTTCGGCGTGAGAATGCGCGGGCCGATCAACGTGATCGGAAAGATCAAGAGCGCCACCAGCGCGAGTTGCCAATTCAGAAAGAACATCAGGATCAGGCCGGCGATCAGTTCGAATGCCGGCAACGCGGCGCTGTTCGCCAGCGTCTGCATCGAGCCTTCGAACGCGGCCATGTCGACCGAAAAGCGCGACAGGATTTCACCGCGTTTGGTGCGGGCGAAGAAACTCGACGGCAGGTCCTGAATATGTCCGAACAGCCGCGCGCGGACATCCGAGATGATGGAAGCGGACAGCCACGCGTCCCATTTCTCGTACCAGATCGAAATGATCGACGTGATGATGCCGGCCACCGCCAGCACCGACAGGATCCGCATCAGGACGCCGAAATCCTCTTCGCCGAGCGCATCGTCGATCAGGAATTTCAGGCTCAGCGGCATGATGACGTTGAACAGCGTCTCGACCAAAAGGCCGAACAGCACGAACGACAGCGCCTTCTTGTACTTGCCGAAATGCGGACGAACGAATCCGTAAATCGTCGCCAGCGCACCCGCCGCCTCGCTGGCGGTGTAGACGACGAGTTCCTCGTCGTCATCGTCATCAAGGTCTATTTCATCGTCGAGTTCGTCATCGTCTTCTTCGTCGTCGGCATCCCGTCCCTTGGCCGATTTGCCGGGCGCGGCGATTGCCGGACGCGACGATGCCGCGGCGTCCGCCGCAACCGGTCGCAGCCGCGCGTCATCATCCGACGATTTGGAACCGGAACTGTCCGAAGATGTTTTGGCCACGATCTACCAGCCGCTAGAGCATGATGAGTTTAGATTGAGTCGTCGTTGCGAGCGAAGCGAAGCAATCCAGGAAGCTGATGAGCTGGGACTGGATTGCTTCGTCGCTAATGCTCCTCGCAATGACGTGTAAAATGAGCGATCAACCCTAAATTCATCGCGCGCTCAATCTGATTGACATGCGTTTGGTTCAATCGTCCGAATCAACCTTGTCGAAGAACGAATAGCGCAGGCTATCCGCATCGGCATACCAATTTCCCGGCCCCTTGCCGGCCGCGACCGTCGCCGCCCACGCCTCATCGAGGCAATCGTTGCGGCTCATGGCGAGATCGAAGCCGTTGTTGAAGAAGATTTCGGACCACTCCCACCAGGTGCCCAGTTTCTTGACACCGCGCAGCAAGTCATAGCGGTCGATCAGCTTCGGATCGAAATCGCTGGTCACCGAGCCGAAGATCAGGCCGGTCCCGACGACGCGATGCAATTCGCGGACAGCGGCCGGCACCCGTCGCTCCGTGACGTGGCACAGGCAGGTCTCGAATACGAAATCGAACTCGCCGTCCTTGAACGGAAGATCGGTCACGGAACCGAGGAGGTTGAATTTCCGCAGGGCCGCAGGCGTCTTGGCGTGAATCGCGCGGTTGTTCTCGACACCCCAGGCATCCACGCCGAGTGCGCGCAACGCGCCGACCAGTTCGCCGCTGGCGGAGCCGGCGACGAGCAACCGATAGCCGTCGCGCTTGTTCCAGACGATCTCGATCAGCTTCTTCAGATATTGCGGATCGGTGAACTCTCGCCATGTGTCGCGATACGGCCCGACGCCACGATAGTTGTCGAAATAGGTCGCATCGATCTTGCTGCCGCCCGCGCCCTTGTCGCGCGCATAGCGCAGCCGCATCGTCTCCGTCACCACGATGTCGGTCGCGGCGTCGGATGAATCGAGCAGGCCGTTCAAGGTCGAGTCGAACAGGTAGTCGCCGACCAACACGATGCCGGGGTGCTGCTTCGGCTCCGGCCGATGGTTGGTCGCGACATCGCGCACCGGCACGCCGCCCGGAATGGCGTTGACCGACGACAGCCAACGATGGGTCTTGCCTTCAACGAAATGCGCCCGCGCATTGCCGAACGATGCCGGGAGCGATTTCAGCGCGGCGTCGATCAATTCCTCGTCGCTAAGGTTCGCGAACGCCAGTGCGTCCGATCCCGCCACCAGGAAGTTCAGCACACCGTTGCGGCCGACATCGTGACGCGCGCCCTCGTTGTAGACGCAACAGCCGCCGAACGCCTCCGACATGAACCACGCGCCTGGAATCTGCTCGCCCCAGAACGGGGTATCGAACAGCAACGAGATGCGAAGATAATGCGCCGGACGATCGAAGTAAGCGATGTGCTTCACCATCGACTTGCGAAGCTGTTCGCCGTCCCAGCGCATGGTCGCAAGCCAACTGTGCGGCAGGCAGACCATCACGAGATCGAATTCCTTCGTCTCCGGCCCCTTGCCGTTCATCATGTTGAGCTGATAGCGGCCCTGCTCCGTCTTGCCCACTTCCAGCACACGATGGTTGAGCTGGATGTCGGCATCGACCTCCGACTGAAGGCAGGAGATCAACTGCTCGTTGCCGTTCTGGATCGAGTACAGGCCGATATAGCCGTCCACGTCCATCACGAAGTTCTTCAGCGCGTTGAGGCCGTTGGTGTTGTGGCTCTCGGTCGCGATATCGGAACGCGCCATCACCTTGAAGAAGCGCTTGGCCACCGGATCGGTCACTTCGCGATCGAGCAGTTCTTCGCAGTTGATGTCGACCCAGGGATGCTCATTGTCCTGCGCGCCGACGCCTTCATAATATTCAGTCGGCGAGATCATCTCCATGCAACGCTTGCGGAACGCAAGGATCGCATCGGCAGTCTTGTCGCCGTACTTCCGGCGCATGCCGGGAACGTCGTTAAGCAGTTCGCCATCGAGCAGCACCTGCTCGGCGTCCATCGGAATGGTCTGCAAGCCGAAATGCTGGATCAGGTCGCGCAGCGGATCCGGCCCGGTCATCGAGTAGTCGTAGATTTCGGCGACGCCGGCCTCGTAAAGCGCGGGGGCGGTATCAAACTTGCGCGACATCACCTTGCCGCCGACGCGATCGGACGCCTCATAGATCGTGACCCGGCACAGCGGCCCGAGCTTCTTCTTGAGATACCAGGCGCTCATCAGGCCGCCCGGACCACCACCTATGATTGCAAGATCAAGCATTTGTCTCTTCCGACACACAACCGCCGCGCCCTGCGTCTGCTGCGACGACGCATCTCAGACTTTCCGCGGACATGAAAGCGAGCCCTTAGGCCGTACCTCGTCGAGGCGCGTGGAAGGGTCCGCCGCCACTATCGCTGATTTCCACTGGCGGCCTCAAGGAAAAGCGTTTTTCACCTGAAAGAAAGATGAACAAATGGCGCGGCCCGCTCCGAACGTCGAAAATTTCCCGGCTGAGGCCGGAAAGTCACGGTTTTTCAGGAGGTCACGGGGTCCCGCCGGTTCCGGCGGAACCATTAGCGCGGCAGCGTTGCCCCAACCAGCAGCCGAAACCGAATCGGCCTGCCGGCGACGCCGAGCCCCGCCGGCATCGCGCGGCCGGGCCACGCCGCAGCAAAAAGGCCGGCTTGCGCCGGCCTTTTGCATCTTCCTCGCTTGCGCGGAAGGTTACTCCGCCGGCGGCAAGGCCAGCGGCTCCGCTTCCGGCGCGGCCGGCGTGATCGAGGCCTGCTTCTCGCGCTCGTCGAGGATCAAGCGATCGCGCTTCATCGCAACCTCGCGGATGCGGGCCATCGAGGCGCCGGTGCCCGCCGGGATCAGCCGGCCGACAATGACGTTTTCCTTGAGGCCTTCCAGCGGGTCCACCTTGCCGTTGACGGCGGCTTCGGTGAGCACGCGGGTGGTCTCCTGGAACGACGCCGCCGAGAAGAACGAGCGGGTCTGCAAGCTCGCCTTGGTGATGCCGAGCAGCACCGGGGTTCCGGTCGCGGGCTTCTTGCCCTCTTCCTTCGCCTTGGCGTTGAGCGCATCGAACTCGATCTTGTCGATCTGCTCGCCCGAGATCATGTCGGTCTCGCCCTGATCGGTAATCTCGATCTTCTGCAGCATCTGACGAACGATGACTTCGATGTGCTTGTCGTTAATCAACACGCCCTGGAGCCGATAGACTTCCTGGATTTCGTTGACCAGATAGGCAGCGAGTTCCTCGATGCCCTTGATCGCCAGAATGTCATGCGGCGCCGGGTTGCCTTCAACGATGAAGTCACCCTTTTCGACGATGTCGCCATCCTGCAGATGGATGTGCTTGCCCTTCGGAATGAGGTACTCGCGAGTCTCCTCGTTCTTGTCGACAGGCTCGATCGAGATACGACGCTTGTTCTTGTAGTCGCGACCGAAGCGGATGGTGCCGGCGATTTCGGCGATGATCGCCGCATCCTTCGGCTTGCGTGCTTCGAACAGTTCGGCGACACGCGGCAGACCGCCGGTGATGTCGCGCGTCTTGGCGCTCTCGGTGGAGACACGGGCGAGAATGTCGCCGGGCTTCACCTTGCTGTCGACGTCAACCGACAGAATGCCGTCGACCGAGAGCATGTAACGCGCATCGCCACCACGCGGCAGCTTCAGCACCTTGCCGTCCTTGCCCTTGATGACGATCGCGGGCCGCAGGTCGGCGCCACCACGCGTCGAGCGCCAGTCGATGACCACGCGCTTGGCGATACCGGTCGATTCGTCGAGCGTCTCCGAGATCGACTGACCTTCCACCAGATCCTCGAACCCGATGGTGCCCTCGACTTCGGTGAGAATGGGCCGGGTATACGGATCCCATTCCGCGATGCGCTGGCCACGCTTGACGGCATCGCCCTCGTCGACGTGCATGCGCGCGCCGTATTGAATGCGATGGGTCGCACGCTCGGTGCCGTCGGCATCGACCACCGCGACCACCATGTTACGCACCATGGCAATCAGGTGACCTTCGCTGTTGCGCGCGATCGCCTTGTTCTTGATCGTGATCTTGCCGTCGAAGTTCGACTCGATCACCGACTGCTCGTTGAGCTGCGCCGCGCCACCGATGTGGAACGTGCGCATCGTCAGCTGCGTGCCCGGCTCACCGATGGACTGCGCCGCGATGACGCCCACCGCTTCGCCGTGGTTGACCGGCGTACCGCGCGCGAGATCGCGGCCGTAGCACTTGCCGCAGATGCCGTTGACCAGTTCGCAGGTCAGCGCCGAGCGGATCTTCACCTCCTGGATGCCGGCCTGCGAGATTTGCTCGACATGGCTTTCTTCCATCAGGGTGTTGCGCTTGATCAGGACCTTGTTGGTCGCCGGATCGCGGATGTCCTCGCACGCGGTGCGGCCGAGGATGCGCGAGCCGAGCGACGCCACCACCGTGCCGGAATCGACGATCGCGCGCATCTTGATGCCGAGCTTGGTGCCGCAGTCGTCCTGCGTGATGATGCAGTCCTGCGCGACGTCGACCAGACGGCGGGTCAGGTAACCCGAGTTCGCCGTCTTGAGCGCCGTGTCCGCCAGGCCCTTGCGGGCGCCGTGGGTCGAGTTGAAGTACTCGAGAACCGACAGACCTTCCTTGAAGTTGGAGATGATCGGCGTCTCGATGATCTCACCCGACGGCTTGGCCATCAGGCCGCGCATACCGGCGAGCTGACGCATCTGCGCCGGCGAACCACGCGCGCCAGAGTGGGCCATCATGTAGATCGAGTTGACCTGCGCCTCGCCGCCCTTCGGATTCTTCTTAACGGCGGAGATTTCCTTCATCATCTCCTTGGCGATTTCCTCGGTCGCCTTCGACCAGGCGTCGACGACCTTGTTGTACTTCTCGCCGTGGGTGATCAGACCGTCGTTGTACTGCTGCTCAAAATCCTTCGCCATCGTGCGCGTGGCATCGACGATCTTCCACTTCGAGTGCGGCACCACCATGTCGTCCTTGCCGAACGAAATGCCGGCCTTGAACGCATTGTAGAAGCCGAGCGCCATGATGCGGTCGCAGAAGATCACCGTCTCCTTCTGGCCGCAGTGACGATAGACGTGATCGATGACGCCGGAGATTTCCTTCTTCGTCATCAGCTTGTTGACGATGTCGAACGGCATCTTCGGCGACTTCGGCAGCACCTGCGCGAGAATGGCGCGCCCGGCCGTGGTGTCATACCAGCGGCTGACCGGCTTGCCGTCCTCGTCCACACCTTCCCAGCGATACTTGATCTTGGTGTGCAGGTGGATGACCTTCGAGTGCAGCGCGTGCTCGATCTCGGCCATCTCGCCGTAGAGCTTGCCTTCGCCCGGCAGGCCCTCGCGGAGGATCGAAAGATAGTAGAGACCCAGCACGATGTCCTGCGACGGCACGATGATCGGCTGACCGTTCGCGGGATGCAGGATGTTGTTGGTCGACATCATCAGGACGCGTGCTTCCAACTGCGCTTCGAGCGACAGCGGAACGTGCACGGCCATCTGATCGCCGTCGAAGTCGGCGTTGAACGCCGAGCAGACCAGCGGGTGAAGCTGGATCGCCTTGCCTTCGATCAGCACCGGCTCGAACGCCTGAATGCCCAAGCGATGCAGCGTCGGCGCGCGGTTCAGCAGCACCGGATGCTCGCGGATCACCTCGTCGAGGATATCCCAGACCTCCGGACGCTCCTTCTCGACCAGCTTCTTCGCCTGCTTCACGGTGGTGGACAGGCCCTTGGCGTCAAGCCGCGAATAGATGAACGGCTTGAACAATTCGAGCGCCATCTTCTTCGGCAGGCCGCACTGATGCAGCTTGAGTTCGGGACCGACCACAATCACCGAACGGCCGGAGTAGTCGACGCGCTTGCCGAGCAGGTTCTGACGGAAACGGCCCTGCTTGCCCTTCAGCATGTCGGCGAGCGACTTCAGCGGACGCTTGTTGGCGCCGGTGATGACGCGGCCGCGGCGGCCGTTGTCGAACAGCGCATCGACCGCTTCCTGAAGCATGCGCTTCTCGTTGCGGATGATGATGTCAGGCGCGCGCAATTCCATCAGCCGCTTCAGACGATTGTTGCGGTTGATGACGCGGCGATAGAGGTCGTTGAGGTCGGAGGTCGCAAAGCGGCCACCGTCGAGCGGCACCAGCGGCCGCAGATCCGGCGGGATAACCGGCACCACGGTGAGGATCATCCACTCCGGCTTGTTGCCGGAGAAGCGGAACGCCTCGACGATCTTCAGGCGCTTGGCGAGCTTCTTGTGCTTGATGTCAGATTCGGTCTCCGCCATCTCGGCACGAATCTGCGCCTCGAGCTTCTCGAGTTCGAGACCCTTGAGCAGTTCGCGGATCGCTTCCGCGCCGATCATTGCGGTGAACGAATCCTGGCCGTATTCGTCCTGCGCGCGCAGATACTCTTCTTCGGACAGCAACTGACGATCCTTGAGCGCGGTGAGACCCGGCTCAAGCACGACGTAGTATTCGAAGTAGAGGATGCGCTCGAGGTCCTTCAGCGTCATGTCGAGCAGAAGGCCGATGCGCGACGGCAGCGACTTCAGGAACCAGATGTGCGCGACCGGCGCGGCCAGTTCGATATGGCCCATGCGCTCGCGACGGACGCGCGACAGTGTCACCTCGACCGAGCACTTCTCGCAGATGATGCCCTTGTACTTCATCCGCTTGTACTTGCCGCACAAGCACTCGTAATCCTTGATCGGCCCGAAGATGCGGGCGCAGAACAGGCCGTCGCGCTCGGGCTTGAAGGTGCGGTAGTTGATGGTTTCCGGCTTTTTGATCTCGCCGTAGGACCACGACAGAATCTTTTCCGGCGACGCGATCGAAATCCGGATCTGGTCGAAGACCTGAGCCGGCGTCGTCGGATTGAAGAGATTCATAATTTCTTGGTTCATGGTGCTCTCCTTAACCGGCACTTCGTGTCCCGGACGCGATGCGGCATCCTTCATGCCGCTTCGCAGAGCCGGGACCGCAAAGGGCCTCGGAATTCCTTACGGTCCCGGCTCTGCGGTGCACCGCTCCGCGATGCACCGCGTCCGGGACAAGACGCCTTAGTTCTTACTCAGCAGCCTCGGACGTCGGCGCCGGATCCTGCTTGGAATTGTGCAGGTCGACGTTGAGACCGAGCGAACGCATTTCCTTGACCAGCACGTTGAACGATTCGGGGATGCCCGCCTCGAACGTGTCGTCACCGCGCACGATGGCCTCATAGACCTTGGTGCGGCCCGCCACGTCATCCGACTTCACCGTCAGCATTTCCTGGAGCGTGTACGCCGCGCCGTAAGCCTCGAGCGCCCACACCTCCATTTCGCCGAAGCGCTGGCCACCGAACTGCGCCTTGCCGCCCAGCGGCTGCTGGGTCACGAGCGAGTACGGACCGATCGAGCGTGCATGGATCTTGTCGTCGACCAGGTGGTGCAGCTTGAGCATGTAGATGTAGCCCACCGTCACCTTGCGATCGAACTGATCGCCGGTGCGGCCGTCATACACTACCGACTGGCCCGACTTGTCGACACCGGCGAGTTCCAACATCTCCTCGATGTCGCTCTCCTTGGCACCGTCGAACACCGGCGTCGCGATCGGCACGCCCTTGCGCAGGTTGCTGCCAAGCTCCACCAACTCGTTGTCGTTGAGCGACTTGATGGTTTCGTTCTCGCCGTAGACCTTCTTCAAGGTCTCCTTGAGCGGCTTGACGTCCTGCTTCGACAGATAGGCGTCGACCGTCTGGCCGATGCGCTTGCCGAGACCGGCGCACGCCCAGCCGAGATGCGTCTCGAGAATCTGACCGACATTCATGCGCGACGGCACGCCCAACGGGTTGAGCACGATGTCGGCATGGGTGCCGTCCTCGAGGAACGGCATGTCCTCGATCGGAACGATCTTCGACACCACGCCCTTGTTGCCGTGACGGCCGGCCATCTTGTCGCCGGGCTGAATCTTGCGCTTCACCGCGACGAAGACCTTGACCATCTTCATCACGCCGGGCGGCAATTCGTCACCGCGTTGCAGCTTCTCGACCTTATCGAGGAAGCGCTGCTCGAGCCCCTTCTTCGATTCGTCGTACTGCTTCCGCATGGCCTCGATCTCGGCCATCAGCTTGTCGTTCGGCGACGCGAACAGCCACCACTGCGACTTCGGATACTCGTCGAGCACCGCGCGGGTGATCTTGGTGTCCTTCTTGAAGCCCTTCGGGCCGGAAATGCCCTGACGGTTTTCAAGCAGGTCGGCAAGACGGCTGTAGACGTTGCGATCGAGGATCGCCTGTTCGTCGTCGCGGTCCTTGGCGAGACGCTCGATCTCCTCGCGCTCGATCGCCAGCGCACGCTCGTCCTTGTCGACGCCGTGACGGTTGAACACGCGGACTTCAACGATCGTGCCCTGCACGCCCGGAGGCACGCGCAGCGAGGTGTCGCGAACATCTGAGGCCTTTTCGCCGAAGATGGCGCGCAGCAGCTTTTCTTCCGGCGTCATCGGGCTTTCGCCCTTCGGCGTGATCTTGCCGACCAGGATGTCGCCGGCGCGGACTTCCGCGCCGATGTAGACGATACCGGCTTCGTCGAGGTTCTTCAGCGCTTCTTCCGAGACGTTCGGAATGTCGCGCGTGATTTCTTCCGGACCCAGCTTGGTGTCGCGGGCCATGACCTCGAACTCCTCGATGTGGATCGAGGTGAAGACGTCCTCCTTCACGATCCGCTCGGAAAGCAGGATCGAGTCTTCGAAGTTGTAGCCGTTCCACGGCATGAACGCGACGAGCACGTTGCGGCCGAGCGCGAGTTCGCCGAGTTCGGTCGACGGACCGTCGGCGATGATGTCGCCCTTCTTCACCACGTCGCCGACCTTCACCAGCGGACGCTGGTTGATGCAGGTCGACTGGTTGGAGCGCTGGTACTTCATCAGCCGGTAGATATCGACGCCCGACTTGGTCGGATCGAGATCCTCGGTGGCGCGGATGACGACGCGGGTTGCGTCGATCTGGTCGATCACGCCCGAGCGGCGCGCAGCAATCGCCGCGCCCGAGTCGCGCGCGACCACGCCTTCCATGCCGGTGCCGACGAACGGCGCCTCGGCGCGCACCAGCGGCACGGCCTGACGTTGCATGTTCGAGCCCATCAGCGCGCGGTTGGCGTCGTCGTTCTCAAGGAACGGAATCAGCGCCGCGGCGACCGAAACGAGCTGCTTCGGCGACACGTCCATGAAGTCGACGCGATCCGGGGTCACCGGCAGCACTTCGCCGGCGTGACGGCAGACCACGAGGTCTTCGGTAAAACGGCCCTTGGCGTCGAGCGGCAGGTTCGCCTGCGCGACGTGATAACGGCCCTCTTCCATCGCCGAGAGGTACACCACCTCGTCGGTGACGCGGCCGTCCTTGACGCGGCGATACGGCGTCTCGACGAAGCCGTACTTGTTGACGCGCGCGAACGTCGCCAGCGAATTGATCAGGCCGATGTTCGGACCTTCCGGCGTTTCGATCGGGCAGATGCGGCCGTAATGCGTCGGATGCACGTCGCGCACTTCGAAGCCGGCGCGCTCGCGGGTCAGACCGCCCGGGCCGAGCGCCGAGAGACGACGCTTGTGGGTGATCTCGCTGAGCGGATTGGTCTGGTCCATGAACTGCGAAAGCTGCGACGAGCCGAAGAACTCGCGCACGGCGGCAGCCGCAGGCTTGGCGTTGATCAGGTCCTGCGGCATCACGGTGTCGATATCGACCGACGACATGCGCTCCTTGATGGCGCGCTCCATGCGCAGCAAGCCAATGCGATACTGATTTTCCATCAGTTCGCCGACCGAACGCACACGGCGGTTGCCGAGATGATCGATGTCGTCGATCTCGCCCTTGCCGTCGCGCAGATCCACCAGCGTCTTGATGACGGCGAGGATGTCTTCCTTGCGCAGCGTGCGATGGGTGTCCGGCGCATCGAGGTCGAGGCGCATGTTCATCTTGACGCGGCCGACCGCGGACAGGTCGTAGCGCTCGCTATCGAAGAACAGCGACTGGAACATGTTCTGCGCCGACTCCAAGGTCGGCGGCTCGCCCGGACGCATCACGCGGTAGATGTCGAACAGCGCGTCCTCACGCGTCATGTTCTTGTCGGCGTTCAGCGTGTTGCGGATGTAGGGACCGACGTTGACATGGTCGATGTCGAGCAGCGGCAATTCCTTGTAGCCCTGCTCGTTCAGCGCCTTCAACGACTTCTCGGTCAGTTCCTCGCCGGCTTCGGCGTAGATTTCGCCGGTCTTCGGATTGACGAGGTCCTCGGCGAGATACATGCCGACCAACTCGTCGTCGAGCATCCGCAGCGCCTTGAGGCCCTTCTCCTGCAACTGACGCGCGCCACGCACGGTCAACTTCTTGCCGGCCTCGAGCACCACCTTGCCAGTGTCGGCGTCGACCAGATCGTTGATGGTCGAATAGCCGCGGAAACGGTTGACATCGAACGGCACGCGCCAGCCGTCCTTGGTGCGCTTGTACTGAATGGTCTTGTAGAAGGTCGACAGAATCTCTTCGCCGTCGAGCCCGAGCGCGAACATCAGCGACGTCACCGGAATCTTGCGGCGGCGGTCGATGCGCGCGAACACAATGTCCTTGGCGTCGAACTCGATGTCGAGCCAGGAGCCGCGATACGGAATCACGCGCGCGGCGAACAACAGCTTGCCCGACGAATGGGTCTTGCCCTTGTCGTGGTCGAAGAACACGCCCGGCGAACGGTGCATCTGCGAGACGATGACGCGCTCGGTGCCGTTGACGATGAAGGTGCCGTTCATGGTCATGAGCGGAATATCGCCCATGTAGACGTCCTGCTCCTTGATGTCCTTGACGGAGCGTGCGCCGGTTTCCTCGTCGATATCGAACACGATCAGGCGCAGCGTCACCTTCAGCGGCGCAGCAAAGGTCATGCCGCGCTGGCGGCACTCGTCGACGTCATACTTCGGCGGCTCGAATTCGTAGCGGACGAATTCCAGCATCGAGGTGTTGGAGAAATCCGAGATCGGGAACACCGACCGGAACACCGCCTGCAAACCTTCGTCGAGGCGACCGCCCGGAGGCTCGTCGACCATCAGGAACTGATCATAGGACGCCTTCTGGACTTCGATCAGGTTGGGCATTTCTGCCACTTCCTTGATGTGTCCGAAGAACTTGCGAACTCGCTTGCGACCGGTGAACGTCTGCTGCGCCATCTGGGCCTCTCATTGCGCCGCCCGGCAGGGGCGGACCTTCCGGAGCACGGCTCGCGCCGCCTCCGGGTTGAAATGCGATACGTTCCGGACAACCGCCCCGGGTCAGGACAACAATCCCACCGCCAAGACATCGATCCCTGAAACGCAAAACGACGTGCGAAGCGCTACCGACGCTTCGCCCGTCCAAACCTTAGAGTCTTACGGACCAAAAGCCCGAAATTGTATATCTCCCAACGGCTTGCGTGGGCGCGCCGCTGCGCGCCCTGGGCCTACCGTATTGTCTGCTGCCGCCCCGATATGGGCCGGCAATCGTGGAAAATCGAGGGGGTCGCCCACAAATTCCCACACAATCTTGTGTGGAACAGGTTTTGCCCCGTTCCGGCAGACGGCCGGGCGATGCCCGGCCATCCGTGTCTCCGTCGTCGATCCCCGGATCAGGCCATACCCGCCCGAGGACCGTTCAGGTAACCCGCGGTTACTTGAGCTCGACCTTGGCGCCAGCCTTCTCGAGCTGACCCTTGATCTTCTCGGCTTCGTCCTTGGCAACGCCTTCCTTGAGCGGCTTCGGCGCGCCTTCGACGAGGTCCTTGGCTTCCTTGAGGCCCAGGCCGGTGATGGCGCGGACTTCCTTGATGACCTCGATCTTCTTGTCGCCGGCAGCAGCCAGAACAACGGTGAACTCGGTCTTCTCTTCGGCGGCGGCAGCACCAGCGCCACCGGCACCCGGAGCAGCGGCGACAGCCACCGCAGCGGCCGCCGAAACGCCCCACTTCTCTTCGAGCAGCTTCGCCAGTTCGGCAGCCTCGAGCACCGTCAGCGCCGAGAGGTCGTCAACAATCTTCTGCAGATCAGCCATTGATGTGTTCCTTTAACGTATTCAGTTCGAACCAGATTGGATTTGCGAAGGGCCTCACGCCGCTTCGCCCTTTGAGGCATAGGCCTGAACGACGCGCGCGACCTTGGCCGCGGGCGCAGTCGAGAGCTGAGCGATCTTGGTCGCCGGCGCCACAAGGAGGCCAACGAGCTTGCCACGCAGTTCATCGAGCGACGGCAGCGAGGCGAGAGCCTTGACGCTGTCGACATTCAGGACGGTTTTGCCCATCGAACCGCCAAGGATGACGAACTGTTCGTTCGCCTTGGCAAATTCGACAGCTACCTTCGGCGCCGCCACCGGATCGTTTGAGGTCGCGATCACGGTCGGCCCCTTCAGCAGGGAACCGATGGCAACGACATCCGTGCCTTCAAGAGCAATTTTGGCGAGACGGTTCTTCGAGACCTTCACCGACGCGCCCGCCTGCTTCATCTGCTTCCGCAGGTTCTGCATTTGAGCCACGGTGAGGCCGGAATAGTGAGCGACGATCGCGACGCTGGTGGTCTTGAAGACCTCGTTCAGCGATTCGACCGCCTCTTTTTTTGCCGCTCGTTCCACAGCAAGCTCTCTCCGGTTGGCGGTCTTGGCCCTGGATCAGTGTCCGAGGCAGGACCGCCGGGTTGCACCCATCGCCTGCCGGACATGACCTCAAGACACTCAGGTCTCGCAGCCCTGGGCAGACGACATTGAACAGCCTGCCCTCCCGAACCGGAAACCGGCGCGGGGTGTCGAGGTTCGAACCAAATACGCAGGCTCCGCAAATGCGGAGAACTGCAAGATCGGTCTTCACCCGTCTGTGCAGGCTAAACTATTAAGCCATTGAAGATAAAAGACATCTCCGCTGGCGCCCGCAGTCTCGGACAGGACTCAGGATCCCCGGCATGCCGGGCACCCTCGCATGCATTCTTTCAGACGACGGGAGCCCTTCCTTTCAAGCAATCCGAATGGATGTCTGGAAAGGACTGATCTCCTAATAGGCTCGGCTTTTGGAATGCATACGCAAACGTGCCAGCAATCGCCAGCACGTTCGGAAGGGGTTCTTTAACGAGTCTTTCGGGCGTTGCCAAGCCTTAATTCATCCGACCTGTTCATGGGGCCATGTCGGGTCATAGGCAGACCGAAAACCAATAGCCTCCCCCCTGCGCAACGGCACAAAACCTCCCCTCCGTCATGGCCGGGCCTGTCCCGGCCATCCACGTCCTTCTCGCTGAGCGGTCGCTAAGACGTGGATGCCCGGCACAAGGCCGGGCATGACGACTGTGGATAGCGCAGACTCTTCCGACTGCGTTCTGAGCTAAAATGTTCAGGAGCCCGACGTCACCGGGTACGGCAACAGCCTGCCGTGAAAGGCCGCCTCCAGGTTGGCCAGCACGCAGTCCTGCATGGCTTGATGCGAGTCGGCGGTGTGGCCGCCGATGTGCGGGGTCAGGACGACGTTGGGAAACGCGGTCAGAGCATCGGGCGCGTGCGGCTCGGTCTCGAACACGTCGAGCCCGGCGCCGGCAATGGCGCCGTCCGCGAGTGCGGCGACCAGCGCCGCCTCGTCCACCGCCGAGCCGCGCGAGATGTTGACGAGATAACCGTCCGATCCGAGTCGGCGCAGGATGTCGGCATTGATAATGTGGTGGGTATCGGCGCCGGCGCGCACCGCCACGATCAGCACGTCGCACCATTCGGCCAGCGCCGCGAGGCTGTCGACGTAGTGGTACGGCACGTCGTGCCGGCTCCGGCTGAAATAGGCCACCTCAGTCTCGAACGCCGCCGCCCGCGCCGCAATCTTGCGGCCAATCGCGCCCATGCCATAGATGCCAACGCGTCGGCCGGGATTGCCGGGGCGCGGCGCCATCTGCGGCGACGGCTTGGCCGCCGCCCAGTCGCCGCTACGGACATAGGCATCGGCGGGAATCAGCCGCCGCGTCACCGCGAGCATCAGGGTGACGGCGAGATCGGCCACCGCCGCCGCGTTCGCCGCCGGGCTATGACCGACCGCGATGCCGCGCGCGGAAGCCGCCGCGAGGTCGACGCCGTCATAGCCGGTGCCGTAGCAAATAATCGCCTTGAGGGACGGCAGCAGGTCCATCACCTGCGCCGGCAGCGGCGTCGCACCGGCCGAAATCAGCACTCGCACATCCGACAATTGCGAAGGCGAGAACGCCTCCTCGATCGCACGGCCCTTGCTGTCGAGCAGGTCGTAGCGCTCCCCGATCGGCACCATCATCGCCTTGGGAAACCGCGAATAGACCAGGACCTTACCGGACATTATTCCCTCCCTGCTTGAAGATGGCCCGCTCAAGCAAAAGGCGGAACAGGTTGCCCTGTCCCGCCCCTTTGTTCATTCAAACCGCAGCGCGCTTACGCGAGCGTGGTACCGGGCTCGACCTTGACGCCCGGACCCATGGTCGAGGACACCGCGACGCGCTGGATGTAGGTGCCCTTGGAGCCTGCGGGCTTCGCCTTCGACACCGCGTCGACCAGCGCCTTGACGTTCTCGACCAGCTTTTCTTCCGAGAACGAGGCCTTGCCGATGCCGGCCTGCACGATGCCGGCCTTCTCGACGCGGAACTCGACCGAACCGCCCTTGGCGCCCTTGACCGCGCCGGCGACGTCCATGGTCACCGTGCCGATCTTCGGATTCGGCATCATGCCGCGCGGACCGAGCACCTTACCGAGACGGCCGACCAGCGGCATCATGTCCGGGGTCGCGATGCAGCGATCGAACTCGATCTGACCGCCCTGCACCTTCTCGACCAGGTCTTCCGCACCGACAACGTCAGCGCCGGCGGCCTTGGCTTCGTCGGCCTTGGCGCCGCGCGCGAACACGCCGACGCGCAAGGTGCGACCGGTGCCGTTCGGCAGAGTGACGACGCCACGGACCATCTGGTCGGCGTGACGCGGGTCGACGCCGAGGTTCATCGCGACCTCGATGGTCTCGTCGAACTTCGAGGTAGCGCGTTCCTTGACCAGCTTGATCGCATCCGCGAGCGGATAAAGCTTCGTGCGGTCAATGCCTTCGCGGGACTTCTTTAAACGCTTTCCGATTGCCATGACCGATTACCCCGCGACCTGAAGGCCCATCGAACGGGCGGAGCCCTCGACCATCTTCATGGCCGCTTCGACGGTATCACAGTTGAGATCCTTCATCTTCTTCTCGGCGATCTCACGCACCTGCGCACTCGTCACCTTGCCGGCGACGTCACGACCCGGAGCCTTCGACCCGGACTGGATCTTGGCGGCCTGCTTGAGGAAGTAGGACATCGGCGGGGTCTTCATCTCGAAGGTGAAGGACCGGTCCGCATAGATCGTGATCACCACCGGAATCGGGGTGTTCTTTTCTTCCTTCTGCGTCTGCGCGTTGAACGCCTTGCAGAATTCCATGATGTTGAGACCGCGCTGACCGAGCGCGGGACCGATCGGGGGCGAGGGATTCGCCGCACCGGCCGGCACCTGAAGCTTCAGGTATCCGGTCACTTTCTTTGCCATGTGTCACTCCTTTCATGATCCGGACCATCCGGATCTTCAGGGACCGTGGTGCGGGTCCGGCATGCGACTGGCGATCGCCTGCCCCCTTCCACGGGTCTTCATCCGCTCTTGTCCCGGACGCGATGCAGCGCGAAGCGGTGCATCGCAGAGCCGGGACCTTCGCAGTCTTCATGGTCCCGGTTCAGCAGCGCATCACTTCGTGCTGCGCCGCGCCCGGGACACGCAACGATCAGACCTTCTCGACCTGACCGAATTCCAGTTCGACCGGCGTTGCGCGGCCGAAGATCGACACCGCGACCTTGACGCGCGACCGGGCCTCGTCAACTTCCTCGACCACACCGGAGAACGAGGCAAACGGACCGTCCGCCACCCGAACGTTCTCGCCAACCTCGAACGACACCGACGCCTTCGGCCGCTCAACGCCCTCCTGCACCTGATGCAGGATGCGCATGGCCTCGGCCTCGGAAATCGGCATCGGCTTGTTTTCGGCGCCGAGGAAGCCCGTCACCTTCGGCGTGTTCTTGATCAGATGAAACGCTTCGTCGGTGAGGTTCATCTTCACCAGCACGTAGCCCGGGAAGAACTTCCGCTCCGCATCGATCTTGCGGCCGCGACGAACCTCGGTGACTTTCTCGGTCGGCACCAGTACCTGTTCGAACAGGTCCTCCAGCCCGCGTTGCTTGGCCTGCTCGCGGATCGATTCCGCGACCTTCTTCTCGAAGTTCGAATAGGCGTGAACGATGTACCAGCGCATGCTCATGATCAAGATTCCGCGCGGCTCGTCAGTGGATACCGAGCAAGGTTGTAATGGCAAAGCGGATGATCACATCCGCCACGAAAAAGAACAGCGACGCGAACGCCACCATCACGAACACCATGATGGTGGTCACCACCGTCTCGCGACGGGTCGGCCAGATGACCTTGGCCGTCTCGCTACGCACCTCTTGCAGGAATTTGAACGGGCTGAAAGCCATCGTCGGTGATCCGCGTCCGCCGTGAAGATGTCTGGAATCCGAACAGCCCTCTTTGCGCCCAACCCTCTTCCGAGGATGAGCCGCCAAGCGGGCTCTCGTTTCGGGAATTAACCGCTGCGCCGGATATCCGAAATCGGGCCGGCCGCAGGTGACGCTTCGTACTGCGGGGCGCGCCGGAGGTCAAGGTATTCCGCCGCCACGGAACCGGATGCTCCCCACCCGGCTCGCTTGGGAGGATCAGAGCTTACCGCCCACATCCTCAAGCCACGTCCCGGCACCGGCCTTGCGCGAACGAACCTGCCCGGTCACAGGTTCGGATGAACTGGATACACCGTCCATCGTGGCTGCCATCATCCCAGCGGGCGCGCCATCGATTCTCAAAGCTGGGGGATCACTTGCGCCCAAACCCCGATCATTCCAACAAAGAGCGTGAGCGAGATCAGCGCCGCGGCTTCTTCAACGAACACTTTCAGCATATTCGCCTCCCATGGAACATATGAAGAACATTGTTCTTTGTTTGTTCGCGAGAGTCAAGCGCCGTCCGGCCGGATGCCGGAGGTCGTTAATGAAAAGTTGACGCGTCCAAACCGGCTAATCTCGCTCAGGGCGGAAGGCCGAACCGGATCGAACCGGGCGGGTCACCGCTCATGACGAACATGAATTGACCTGCGACCGTAATATCGGCTTGGGTAAATCCGGATACGAATCACGGTCGCGATGCGGCCGACAGCGGAGGCTAACATGCGATCGGCGTTTTTCACGGCCCTTGTCCTGGGTGCCGCAGCGGCTCTCTCGAACGCTCCGGCACAGGCCGGCGAGCGGGCGTTCTGCATCAAAGGACCGGACATCGGCGCCATACGCGGCGATTGCAGCTTCGACACTTACCAGCAGTGCTTGGCGACCGCCTCCGGCCTGCGGATGTTTTGCGACACCAATCCATACTATGTGGGCTACGACGCTGCCCCCGCACCGCGCCGCCCTCGCCACCACCACCGCAACGATCGCTCGTAAGGCGAGCGCAATCGGACGACGTATGATCGCGATGATGCTGGACCGATCTGGTCCAGCATCATCGCGATTTTTCTTTAGGGGAAACATTCGGCGGAAAACCGCCGCACTCCTTTTCCTCGCTCTGCGCTAGCGGAGTTCGACAATCTTGCCGTTCTCCAGCGAGACGCGGCGGTCCATGCGGTCGGCCAATTCCATGTTGTGGGTCGCGATCAGCATCGCGACCTGCGTCGCCCGCACCAGTTGCATCAGCGCCTGAAAGACATGGTCCGCGGTATGCGGATCGAGATTGCCGGTCGGCTCGTCGGCGAACAGCACGCGCGGCGCATTGGCGACCGCGCGCGCGATGGCGACGCGCTGCTGCTCGCCGCCGGACAATTCCGACGGCCGGTGCACGACACGTTCGCCAAGCCCGAGATAAGCCAGCAGATCGCGCGACCGGCTGGCCGCCTCGGAGCGCTTCAGGCCGCGGATCATCTGCGGCATCATCACGTTCTCAAGTGCGGTGAATTCCGGCAGCAGCCGGTGCGACTGATAGACGAAGCCGACATCGGTGCGGCGAATCTGGGTGCGCTCGGCGTCGGACAGACCAGAAGTGGCCAGTCCGGAGACGAACACCTCGCCGTCGTCGGGATGCTCGAGCAATCCGGCGATGTGCAACAGCGTCGATTTGCCGGAGCCGGACGGCGCCACCAGCGCCACCGACTGCCCGGCCCAGAGCGCCAGTTCGGCACCGTCAAGAATCGTCAGCGTGGTTTCGCCCTGCTGATATTGCCGGCGGATGCCCTCCAGATAGACGGCCGGGACTTCCTTGTCGTTTTCGTCCATGGTCGCCATCATTCGTACCGCAAGGCTTCGACGGGATCGAGGCGCGCCGCCCGCCACGACGGATAGAGCGTCGCCAGGAACGATAACGTCAGCGCCATCACCACCACCGCGACGGTTTCACCGACATCGATTTCCGCCGGCAGCCGGGAGAGGAAATACAGTTCCGGCGAGAACAGCTCCGTGTTGGTGAGCCACGACAGGAATTGCCGGATCGATTCGATGTTGAGGCAGATCACCAGCCCGACCACGAGGCCGGTCAACGTGCCGACCACGCCGATCGCGGCGCCGGTGATCAGGAACACCCGCATGATCGCACCCTGCGACGCACCCATGGTCCGCAGGATCGCGATGTCGCTGCCCTTGTCCTTCACCAGCATGATCAGGCCGGAGATGATGTTGAGCGCCGCCACCAGCACGATCAGGGTGAGGATCAGGAACATCACGTTGCGCTCGACCTGTAACGCGTTGAAGAAGGTCGAATTGCGCTGCCGCCAGTCCACCAGATAGATCGGCCGTCCGGCCGCCTCTGTCACCGCCTTGCGATATTGCTCGATGCGGTCGGGATTGACGGTGTAGATCTCGATGGCGGTGACGTCGTTGGCGCGATTGAAGTAAGCCTGCGCTTCCGCGAGCGGCATGAACACCATGGTCGAATCGTATTCCGACATGCCGATCTCGAACACCGCCGCGACCTTGTACGGCTTGATACGCGGCGTCGTGCCCATCGGCGTCACCGCGCCGCGCGGCGCGACCAGCGTGATGTTGTCGCCGGCATGGATCGAGAGCTGATCGGCGAGACGGCGGCCGATGGCAACGCCCTGCCCTTCGTCAAAACCTTCCAGCGTGCCTTGCTTGATGTTCTTGGCGATCGACGTGATGTTGTCGAGATCGGCGGCGCGAATGCCGCGCACCAGCACGCCGGACGCGTTGAACGGCGACGACGCCAACGCCTGGCCGTCCACCACCGGCGCGGCGAGACGAACACCCGGCACCTTGTTGACGCGATCCGCGACGTCCTTCCAGTCGGTCAACGGACTTTCCAGCGGCTGAATCAGCAGATGGCCGTTGAGGCCGAGAATCTTGCCGAGCAATTCAGAGCGAAAGCCGTTCATCACCGCCATGACGATGATCAGCGTGGCGACGCCGAGCATGATGCCGAGAAACGAGAAGCCGGCGATGACCGAGATGAAGCCTTCCTTGCGGCGAGCCCGCAGGTAGCGCGTCGACAGCATCCACTCGAACGGCGCGAATGGTCGGGTCCGGACTGGCTCGCTCATGGCATCATCCATCGCTCGAATGTCACACGATTCGGGCGGATTGGGGCCGCATCATGGTTCGGTATCCGACAGTGCCCGGTGGATAAGCCATCACGATGTCAGGCGCGCCACGGCATCCGCGAGGCTGAGAAGTTCGCGTTCGCCATTGCAGCGCTGCTTGAGTTCGACCTTGCCGTCCGCGAGGCTGCGCGGACCGACCATGACCTGCCACGGAATGCCGATCAGGTCGGCGGTGGCGAACTTGCCGCCGGGACGCTGGTCGGTGTCGTCGTACAGCACATCGACACCCTTGGCGGCGAGATCGCGATAAAGCTGCTCGCACGCCGCATCGGTTTCGCTGGCGCCCTGCTTCAAGTTGAGCAGCGCGACGCGGAACGGCGCCACCGCTTCCGGCCACTTGATGCCGGCATCGTCGTGACACGCTTCGATGATCGCACCGACCAGCCGCGACACGCCGACGCCGTAGGAGCCGCCATGGATCGGCGTTTCCGCGCCGTTGGGTCCGGCGACCAGCGCCTTCATCGAGTCCGAATATTTGGTGCCGAAGTAGAAGATCTGCCCGACCTCGATGCCGCGCGTGTTGACGCGGCGCGCCTCCGGCACTTCCTGTTCGAAACGCGCGGCGTCGTGCACGTCCTCGGTCGCGGCGTAGAGCGAGGTCCACTGCTTGATGATCGGCGTCAGATCACCATCGTAGTCGGTATCGGCGCTCGGGACCGGCAGGCTCAACACATCGCGATCGCAGAACACGCCGGACTCGCCGGTCTCCGCCAGCACGATGAATTCGTGGCTGAGGTCGCCGCCGATCGGCCCGGTTTCGGCGCGCATCGGGATCGCCTGCAAGCCCATCCGCGCGAAAGTGCGCAAATAAGCGACGAACATCTTGTTGTAGGACTTGCGCGCGCCGGCTTCGTCGAGATCGAACGAATAGGCGTCCTTCATCAGGAATTCGCGGCCGCGCATCACGCCAAAACGCGGCCGCTGCTCGTCGCGGAACTTCCACTGGATGTGATAGAGATTGAGCGGCAGGTTCTTGTACGATTTGACGTAGCTGCGGAAGATCTCGGTGATCATTTCCTCGTTGGTCGGCCCGTACAGCAGTTCGCGCTTGTGGCGGTCGGCGATGCGCAGCATCTCGGGGCCGTAGGCGTCGTAGCGTCCGCTCTCGCGCCACAGGTCGGCGAGTTGCAAGGTCGGCATCAACAGTTCGATGGCGCCGGCGCGGTCCTGCTCCTCGCGCACGATCTGCTCGATCTTCTTCAGCACCCGGAAGCCGAGCGGCAGCCAGGCATAGATGCCGGCGGCCTCCTGCCGCAGCATGCCGGCGCGCAGCATCAGGCGGTGCGAGACAATCTCGGCCTCCTTCGGGTTTTCCTTCAGGATCGGCAAAAAGAACCGCGACAGTCGCATGAGCACGCTCGGGAATCAGTTGGAAACGGGGACCGGCGCAGTGAAAGCGGATCGGCCGGGAAAACACAAGGGCAGGCCGGACAAGGCCGCGTGAAAACGGCGGAATTCCGGCCTTTCTTGCCCGCAGAGTCACCAAAAGGCCAATGAGATGGGGCTTTTCACCGAAACGCCTATTTGATCAGGACCGGCGCCTCGACGCTGAGGCTGTCGAAATCGGAAATCAGGATGTCCAACCGCAGTGTCCATCGTCCGGGCACCGGCGCCGCCATCGATGCCTTCCATTGTCCCTCCCCGGCCCGTCGCGCCTCGGCAGTCGAAGGCTCGATGCCGGCTTCCGGATTGGAGAGCGTCACGGAGAGGCCCTTCGCATCCAGCACCCGTTCGTCGGGCGTGCGAAGCTGGATCGAGAGGGTGATCGGCCCGGCATGGCCCGGCGACAGCGTCACGTCAGCCATTGCCCGCTCGGCGTGCACATGCGTGAAGAAATCGTCATTCGCCACCACCACCAGCGCGCGCGGCGGCGGCGTGAACCGCCACAGCCCGACCACGCCGAGAATGGCAATGACGAGCGCCAGTTCGGCCATGATCGATCGACCCATCAACCGCCGGGCGCGGCCGCCGTTGCCGATGCGCGGCGTCAGCCACAGCCTGTTCCACAAGGCGAGAAGCAGCAGCGCGGCGACCAAAGCGAGCTTGATCGCGAGCACCCGGCCGTAGGCCGTGGTCCACAGCGCATCAAGCCGTTCGAGCTGGATGATGGCGAGCAGCAACCCGCTCACGAGCAGCGCAGCGACGGCGAACGGAATCGCGCGGGAGAAACGCGTCAGGACATTGACCGCCATTTCGCGCGGGCCATGCATCGCGAACGCCAGCGGCAGCAACGCGCCGATCCAGAACGCGAGGCTGACGCCGTGCAGGAAAACCGCCGGCATTGTCAGATATCTCGGCTGCGCGCTGGCAGCATGGCCGGTGGCGGCCAGCGCGAGCCCTACACCGATCAGTGCGAGCAACGCTGTCGTCCGGCGAAGTGGCGGTGAAAAGCGAAACGACAGCATCGCAAGCAGCAGCGCCGCCGCGGCAAAGCCCACCGCGTGGCCGAACGAACCGCGCGCGCCGATCATCCACGCATCCCTATTGCTCAGCGACGACAACGGCAGGCCCAGCGCATCCAGCCCCTGCAAACAGACCGAAAGCGCGAGCGCGACGAGCGCCGCAATGCTCACGGCCACGCCGGTCCTTCGCATCGCGGCGGCGTCCCGTGGTCCGATCCATGCGGTGAAGAACGCGCCGCCGACGCCGACGAACAACCCGAGATAGATAACGATCCGGGCGAACCAAATCGCGCCGCGAAGAACCATGTCGTCCGAGCGCACCGTGAGCGACGCCACGTTGCCGCGCTGGCCGATCCAGAACGTCGTTGAGCCGCCGACCGGATGCCCGTCTGCCGACATCACGCGCCAACTGACGACGCGCGCGCCCTCCCCCGGCACAGCAGGCGGCGTGAGGATGAGCCGCACACCGTCACGGCGGATATCCGTGACCGCCGTTGCCGTACCGCTTGCATCAACGATGCGGATCGTCAGCGGCGAAACCGGTTCGTTGAAGGTCAGCGTCACAGTGGCCGGCGCATGTATCACAAGCGCGCCGTCGGGAGGATCGCTGCCAATCAGGCTGGCATGGGCAAAGGCCGCCGATGGAACCAGAGCCGTCAACAGCAACAGGAGCAGCGCCCGCGCCAGCAATCTCACGGCCGGCGCCTCAAGGACTCTTGGCTTTGAGCCGAACCGCCGGCGCCGGTGCGCGCAGCTTGTCCGCGCTTTGGCTCGATGTCGGAATCTCGATCCAGCGCTCGACGCCTTGTTCGCATTCCTGCACCGCCGGGAAATACAGCACCTGTCCGACCTTGTCGGGCAGCCGCACCACCAGCCCGAAGGTGTCGTAGAGATTGTCGGGCAGCGGGCCACCGCGCCAATCCACTTCGTCGACAACTTCGCTGACAGTTTTGCCGTGCGGCCCCGCCACCGCCGTATCGAGCTTCCGCGTCTTGATCGCGACCTGCCATCCCGGCTTCATCTGCGGCTTCGCCGAGAGAATGCCGTCCGGCAACTTCACGCGTAGCGCCTTGGTGGCGCTGCCGTTGCAGCCGTGCGGCACGGTGAAGGTGAGTTGCGCGTAGCTGTCCGCCGTCGCCTCAGCCGGTTGCACGGTGACGTGTGCCGACGCCGGCGCGACGAGCACCGGCACGGTCAACGCAGCCACCATCATCGTGAGGGCGCGCGTTTGAAACTTCCGCGTCATTTCCCCGCGCCATGCTGCGAATGGTTGGAATCCTTTTTCATCATCATCATCGCACCGCCGCCGGCACCCGGCGCGGTGCCGCCAATCCCTTGCACGCTCAGCGAAATCTCCACCTTGCCCGCCTTCTCGAACTGCAACGTCACCGGCACGGTTTCGCCCTGTTTGAACGGCTGCTTGAGATCGATCATCATCAGGTGATAACCGCCCGGCGCCAGCTTCACCGTCTTGCCCGGCTCGATCACGAGGCCGCCCTCGACCGGATGCATCTTCATCACCCCGTCGCTCATGCTCATCTGATGGACCTCGAACTTGCCCGCCGCGGCGGTCGAGCCGCCAACCAGACGATCCGCCGTCGTGCCCTTGTTCTCGATGGTGAGATAGCCGCCGCCGACCTTGGCGCCGCCCGGCGTCGCGCGCGTCCAGGCGTTCGAAATCACCAGATCGCCGGCCTTCACGACCGCGCCTTGATCCTGCGCCTGCGCAATCGCACTCGATCCGAACGCCACGGCTACAGCGAGCGCGCCGCCGAGCAGGCCGCGCTTGGTCAGAATGTGATGCATGTCTCATCTCCTTGATGTCGGTCGAAATGATATGTCGGACGTGGTGTCATCTCGCGTTCACCACCGCACCTTGAAGCCAGCATAGACGGCCCTGCCCGTTCCCGGTTCAAACAATGGTGATGTGGCTGTCGCCCGGTCGATGACCGAGGCGGAGGCGATGTAGGCCTTATTGGCGATATTCCTGGCTTCGATATAGGCCGAATACTTGCCGCCGTCATCGAACCCGGCCTTCAGGCCGTAGATCGCGTAGGAGTCTGTGCTCAGCGTATTGGCGCTGTCGGCGAAGTAGCCTTGCGGCACCCACTCGACGTTCGGGCCGATGTAGAATCCGTTCGGATGCTTGTAGAGCACCTCGGCGCGCACGAAATGCCGTGGCGCGCCGGGCAGCAGGTTGTTGCCGAATGTCGCATCGTTGTCGAAGCGGAAATCGTTGAACGTATAGGCAACGTTCAACCATAGCCTGTCTGCTTGGTCGCCGCGCACAAAGATGTTCTTGAAGAGCGCGACGCCCAATCCAGCCTCGATGCCCTGATGCACCGTGCGGTCGGCGTTGGTGACGTTGCAATTGCCGAACGCGCTGTAGATGCAAAGCAACTCGTCCTTGATCTGCGCGCGGTATGCCGTCAATTCCCACGTCACGTCCGGGCGCTTGCCGCGCGTGCCGATCTCGTAGGTGGTGGCGCGCTGCGGCCGGATGCTGGTGAACGGAATCGTCGGAATGCCCGGCCCGTTCGCGCTCTCGCCGAAGCTCGGCACCTCGGCGCTGCGCGAGACGTTGGCGAACGCCTGCCAGGTCGGATCGATCTGCCACAGCAGTCCGCCCTTCGGGCTCCACAGGCTGAATGACGTCGATCCCGATTGATCGCCGTCGCTGAGGAAGCGATCCTTCCGATCGCGTGTCGCATAGAGGAATTGCGTGCCCGCCACCGCTGCGACGTTCGGCAGGAAGTAGAACGAATCCTCGACATAGACCGACGTATTCTTCGAACTGTCGATCGACGAGGACAGCAGCGCACCCTTCTGCCCGGCGAGATTGGCATATTGCTTGTTGTCGATCCGCCCGTTGAGCACGTTGACGCCGGCGACCAAGCGATTGCGGAAGCCGCCGATCACGCGATCGTCGGTGACGCGCGCGAAGCCGCCATAGTCCTGATAGCGATAATCCAGCCACTGGAAGATCGGATGCATCAGGTGGCGGTCGACGCCGAAGACGCCGAAATCCACCGTGGTGTTGTCGAACCGGATCGTCGTCTTGTTGGCGAGGCGAACGGTGTCGATGTTGCGCTGCTGATCGAGCGCGATATTGCCGGCTGCCGCCGTCGTGGGCGATGTCAGCGCCGACGCCTTGCTCACCGTGCCGGGAATCCGCTGCCGCACCTCGTTGGCGTTGAGATAGAACCGCGTCTCGAAATCCGGCGAGACCTGGTAGCCGACATTGCCACTCACCCGCGTCGCATGGCCGAACGAGTGATCGCGAAAGCCATCGCTCGCCTGCGTCGATGCGGTGACGAAGCCGTCCCACGGACCGTTCGCGCCGCCCGCATTGGCCTGCAACCGCCAGAAGCCGAACGCGCCGGCATCCATGCTGACGCCGTTGACGAACGGATCGCGGCCCGACGGCGTCACGAAATTGATGGCGCCGCCGAGCGAATTGGCGCCGAAGCGGAGCGCATTGCCGCCCTTGAACACCTCGACAAATTTGTAGGCGGTCGGGTCGATCTCCTGAAAGTCACCGTAACCGTCGGCGGTGTTGATCGGAATGCCGTCCATGTAGAGTTGCACGCCGCGCAGATGGAAATTGCGCGACAGGCTGGAGCCGCGGATCGACAGCCGGGTGTCGTCGCCCCATTTCGGCTGCGCGAACACGCCAGGCACGTAATCCAGCACGTCCTTGATGGTGTTGGCGACGGACGTATTCTTGTAAGCGTCCGCCGTGACCAGCGCGACACCGCCCGGCGTCTGCTGGATCTCGCGTAAAGCCTGCTGCGCGGTCGCAACCGTCAGCGAACCCGGCATTGCCGGCACCACGACATGCGACGGCGTCTGTGCGCCGCCGCCGTTCTGCGTCGCGCGCGCGACGCCGTGCGATGTCCGGGTGCGGTGCGCGCCCGCCGGCTTCGGCGCGGTGACGGTGACCGTCGGCAGCGTGGCCTCGATCTGCGACTGCGCAATGGCAATCGGACTTGATGTCGTCATGGCAGCCGCCGCCAGCACGCCGCATAGCGCGCTCCGGCCGCCCAAGGCGGAATAACGAGACATGATATTTTCCTGAATCCGGCCCCAGCCGGTGCATTCACGGATCAACCAAGACGCCGCAAACCAAGGCACGGCGCTCGCGATGTCGCTCGATCAGGAAAATGCGGGAGGCGCGCGCGCCTGCGCGTAAGCGTGCGCGACGGAGGCCCGGATTTCCGGGCGCGGATTGTGCCAGACGACGGCACTGGCATCGCGCTGCAATATGACGAAAGAGGATTGCGGGTCGGCCGTCGGCGTCGCGGCCTGCGCCACGTAGCACAGCGTACAGCAGGTATTCGCGGTCTGATGCTGGGTCGTATGACCGGCGTCGTTCGCCGTGTCGGAGACGCTCAAGCAGATCCCGGCGAGGTGCAGCGGGTCTGACGCGGCGGATGCAAACGCCCACGACGCGCCGATGGGTGCCAAAAACTGCACCAGCATCGCAAGCATGACGATTGGAAGAAATCTTCCCAGTCGCCGTTGCATCGTCGCACCGCCTTTCCGTTCGTCAGCTAACACGCTCAGATGAACGAGTCGAGGTCAGGTTCCTGGATAAGCGACCCTAACGCAGGAAAAGCCGCACGATTTGCGGGGCCGCAAATTCGAGGAGAATAGTCCGTTCGACCGAAGGCATTCGCGCGCGGCGGCTCCAGATCAGACGGCGAGACTTCTCATCAAATCTTGCCTCCGCCATCCGGATCGTCGCTCCTCCGACCGTGGCGCAGCGCGCAACACCCAGGCCCGGACGACCGCGCCGGACGAATTTCTCGGCGGCGCGGAATCGTCAACTTTAATGTTTGAAACGAGTGACAAGTCGTCGCAGATCGGCTATCAGTTTTTCCCTCAGGCAATTCAACTTGCGATTGTCTGGTGGTCCAAGTCTCGGGAGGAGCCCTGGCGCGCAAAAGCAGCGCTACCCCGGTGAATCAACGATAAATCTTGATATTTCGGGGATAATTAAGGGTCGACACAATTTTCCGAGCAGGGCTTTGGCCCTGCTCTTTTTTTGATAACGCCTGTTTTTGTTTGGCTCGAACACCCACCACAACCCGACACCGTGGCGGCCTATCCGGGATGGGCCTCACTCGCAGCAGCAGCGTGAGGTCAGTTCATTTTCAGGCGTCCGGCGGACATGCCCATCAGGTCGGCCAGCCGCCCGACATTCAGATAGCCGAGCTGGTAGAACACCATCGCGATCGCGAAGATGATCGCCGACACGATCGTGGTCCAGATCATCTTGCGCACCATCATGGCCCGCACCGGCGCACCGGGATCGGTGCCTTCGATGGTCTGGTTGGTTTCGTCCTGGCTATGGACGCCGAACGGCAGCGTCACGAACAACACCACCCACCACAAGACGAAGTAGATCGCGAGGACCGACGAGATGGTATAGGCCATAGCGCTATGCCTGCTCGATTTCGACCAGCGCTCCGGAGAAATCCTTCGGATGCAGGAACAACACCGGCTTACCGTGCGCGCCGATCTTCGGCTCGCCGTCGCCCAGAACACGCGCGCCTTCCTTGATCAGCGTATCACGCGCCGCAAGAATGTCCGGCACTTCGTAGCAGACGTGATGGATGCCGCCGTCGGCGTTGCGCTCGACGAATTTCGCGATCGGCGAATTGTCGCCGAGCGGCTGGATGAATTCGATCTTGGTGTTCGGCAGGGTCGCGAACACGGTGATCACGCCGTGCTCCGGCAGCGGCACCGCTTCGGAGATTTCGGCGCCGAACGCGGTGCCGTAGATCTTCGCGGCCTTCTCTGCATCCTTGACGGCGATGGCAACGTGATTGAGCCGGCCCAACATCAGACTTCTCCGTTCAAACGACCAGGACGTGAACAAAACACAGTGGCTTCTTGCCCCACTGTTCGGCCAAGGCCGACCGCACCGCGCGGCGCACCGATTCCGCCATCGCGTCGGGATCGCGCCGCCGCGCGCGCGGCAGCGTTTCGACAGTGGAGAGTACCGCGTCGAAGGCGATATCGTCGAGCAGTTCGCCCGCGACATTTTTCTCTGGAATGCCGACCAGTTCGACCTCCGGATCGTCCGCCAGTTCGCCGGTCTCGGTGACGGCAAGGGCGACGAAGGCGCAGCCGGAAAAGCCCATCTTGCGCCGCTCGACCACCGCGCGCGACTTGGCGTCTTCCAGCAGCGCGCCGTCCTTGTAGAGCTTGCCCGACGGCACCTCGCCGACAATCGACGGATCGCCCGGCGCGAGCCGCACCTGATCGCCGTTCTTGCAGACCAGCACCTTCGGCACGCCGAGCGTGCGGCCGAGCTTGGCGTGCTCGGACAGATGCAGCGCCTCGCCATGCACCGGGACCAGCAGGTGCGGGCGCACCCACGACATCATGTCGCGCAACTCGTCGCGGCGCGGATGGCCCGAGACATGCACCAGTTCGGTGCGGTCGGTAATCACCTCGATGCCCTGCGAGATCAGGCCGTTGATCACGGAGCCGACCGCCTTCTCGTTGCCGGGAATGGTGCGCGAGGAGAAGATGACGGTGTCACCCCGGTTCAGCGTCACCTGCGGGTGATCGTCGCGGGCGATGCGCGCCAGCGCCGCGCGCGGCTCGCCCTGGCTGCCGGTACACAGCGCCAGCACCTTGTCGGCCGGAAAGTGCCCGTAATATTGATCGCTGCGGAAGTCCTGCACGCCATCGAGATGCCCGGTCTCGCGCGCCACTTGCACCACACGCTGCATGGCGCGGCCGACCACCACCACCTCGCGACCCGCCGCGCGCGCGGCATCCGCCACGGCGCGGATGCGTGCGACGTTGGAGGCGAAGGTCGTCACCGCGACGCGGCCGCGCGCCGCCTTCACCAGCTTGGCGAGCGTCGCCGCGACTTCCGTTTCCGATGGCGAGCGCCCTTCTCGCACCGCGTTGGTGGAATCGCCGATCAGCGCCAGCACGCCCTCGTCGCCGAGTTCGCGCAACCGCGCCTCGTCGGTCGGCGCGCTGACGATCGGCGTCGGGTCGATCTTCCAGTCGCCGGTGTGCAGCACCAGCCCCGCCGAGGTGCGGATGCCGAGCGCGTGCGATTCCGGAATCGAATGCGCCACCGGAATGAACTCGACGTTGAAGGGCCCGATATCGATCCGCGAACCGGATTCCACCACAGTTACGGGAATCTTCGGCGCGCCGCGCTCCGCCGCGCATTTGGCCTCGAACAGCGCGGCGCTGAATTTCGTCGCGTAGATCGGGCACTGGAGCTTCGGCCACAGGTCGATGATGGCGCCGAAGTGGTCCTCGTGGGCATGGGTCAGCACCAGGCCCATCAGGTTCTTGCGCTCCTTCTCGAGGAACGTCACGTCCGGCATCACCAGATCGATGCCGGGCAGATGCTCCTCGTCGCCGAACGACACGCCAAGGTCGACCGCAAGGAAGCTGCGTTGCTGGCCGTTGCCGAGGCCATAAACCGACAGGTTCATGCCGATCTCGCCGACGCCGCCGAGCGGGGTGAAAGTCAATTCATCGGGTCGCGCCATCACCTGCTTCCTGTCGAGCCCGCGATGCCGAAATAGACATCCCCCGCTGCGATCGTCTCGCGCGCGCCCGATGGCGTCACAATCACCATGCAGCCGCTCTCGTCGAGATCGTCAAAAGTGCCGGCAATGGTTGACGACCCCGACTGAATTGAAACCTGCTCGCCGAGTCCGGCCGCCCGCTCCAGCCAGAGGCGACGGATTTCGCCGAAGCCGCGTCCGTTGTTCCAGATGCCGAAGCACTCCGCCCAGGCATCGGACAACGCGGCAAACACATCTTCCGCCCCGACATCAATGCCGAGCGCGCGTAGCGACGTCGCAGGATACGGCGTACCCTCCGGCGCGGCAATCACGTTGGTCCCGATGCCGACCACCACCGCGAGGCGGTTGTCCGCGAGTGCTTCCGCCTCAAGCAGAATGCCCGAGAGCTTTTGCTTGTTGCCGAGCACGTCGTTCGGCCATTTCAAGGTGTAGTCGACATTGGCGCCGCCACGCGCGAGCGCCTCGATGCTGACGGCGCGCAAGGCGCGCTCCAGCGCGAGGCCGGCGGCGAAGCCGAGCGTCGCCGCGACCGCGGGCGGCGCGTCGATCACTTCAAGGACAGTGCTGGCGAGATTGCCGCGCGGTGCGACCCAGGCGCGCTGCCGTCGACCGCGCCCGGCGGTTTGTTCGGTGGTGACAAACCAAGTCGATTGGCGCCCGCCGTTACGCGCCGCGGTCAACGCCTCGGCGTTGGTCGAGCCGATCGCATCGAATGCAGTTAGCCCATAGCCCGCCGCACGCGCCCGCGAGCCAAGCGCCAACGCCATCAGAACAGCGACTTCGCGGCGGCCGTCGCCGCGCCGACCAGCGGGCCGGGATAGACGAAGAACAGCATGTTGAACAGCGCCGAGACGACGACCACGGTGCCGAGTTCGATGCGCACAGCATCGGTCGCTCCGGCCTGCTCGTCGAAGTACATCACCTTGATGACGTTGAGGTAGTAGAACGCGCCGACCACGCTCGACAGCACACCGATCACCGACAGCGTGATCATGCCGGCCTTGATCGCGGCGGTGAACACGTAGAATTTGGCGAAGAAGCCAGCCAGCGGCGGAATGCCCGCCAGCGAGAACAGCAGCATCGCGCACAGGAACGCCAGCACCGGATTGGTGCGCGAGAGCCCGGCGAAGTCGCTGATATCTTCCATCGCGCGACCGTTGCGCTTCATCGCCAGGATGAGCGTGAACACGCCGAAGGTCATCACGGTGTAGATGACGAGATAGAGGATCACGCCCTGGACGCCTTCGGGCGTGCCGGCGGCAAGCCCCACCAGCGCGAAGCCCATGTGGCCGATCGACGAATAGGCCATCATGCGCTTGAAGTTGCGCTGGCCGATGGCGCCGAACGAGCCGAGCGCCATCGAGGCGATCGAGACGAACACCACGATCTGCTGCCACTCACTGGTCACGTTCGGAAATGCCGTCAGCACGATGCGCACGAAGATCGCGAAGGCCGCTACCTTCGGCGACGACGAGAAGAAGGCGGTGATCGGGGTCGGCGCGCCCTCATAAACGTCGGGCGTCCACATGTGGAACGGCACCGCCGACACCTTGAAGCACAAGCCCGCCAGCAGGAAGACAAGGCCGAACGCCACGCCGACGCTGCCGGTTTTCGCCGCAGTTGCGATGCCGGCGAAGCTCACCGTGCCGGTGAAGCCATAGATCAGCGACATGCCGTACAGCATCATGCCCGACGCCAGCGCGCCCAGCACGAAATACTTAAGGCCCGCTTCGGTGGACTTCACGTCGTCGCGGTTACAGGCGGCGACGACGTAGAGCGACAGGCTCATCAGTTCGAGGCCGAGATAGAGCATGACGAGATCGCCGGCCGAGATCAGCAGCATCATGCCGACGGTCGAGACCAGGATCAGGATCGCATACTCAAAGATGCGCCGCGGGCGTTCCGACAGGAAGCCGTAGGAGATCAGCAACGTCGCGGCCGAGCCCAGCAGTACCAGGATCTTCAGGAAGCGCGCGTAGCCGTCGACGACGAAGCTGCCGCCGAAGGTCGAGAGCTTCCCGGCCGGCAGGTACTGGCATTGCAGCACGCCGGTGAGGATCAACAGCGCGATCGCCAGCGTGACCACCAGCGGCGTCGAACGCTGGCCGCGAAACGCACCGACCATCAGGAGCACCATCGCGCCGACGGCGAGCACGATCTCCGGCAGCACGGGAAGCAGCGAATATCCGGCGGGAGTGAAGTTCATGGGATAAGGTCCTGACCTGCCGTATTCATTGCATCAGCGCGGCTGCCTTCACGGCAGTGATCGCGTGGCTGTAATTGGTGACGAGTTGCTGCACCGACGCCGCCGAGAAATCGAGCAACGGCTTCGGATAGAAACCGAACAGGATGGTGAGCACCAGAAGCGGCCCGAGCGTCAGCACTTCGCGGAACGTCAGGTCCTTGATGGTGGCGAGCGACGGCTTCACCAGCGCGCCGAACACAATTTTGCGGTAGAGCCACAGCGCATAGGCCGCCGACAGGATGACGCCCAGCGTGGCGAAGAACACAGTCGTGATCGACACCTTGAAGGTGCCGATCAGCGTCAGGAATTCACCGACGAAGCCCGAGGTGCCCGGCAGGCCGACGTTGGCCATGGTGAATGTCATGAACACGAAGGCATAGAGCGGCATCCGGTTGACCACGCCGCCGTAGGCCGCGATCTCGCGGGTGTGCATGCGGTCGTAGACCACGCCGACGCAGAGGAACAGCGCGCCCGAGACGAGGCCGTGCGAAACCATCTGGAACACGCCGCCGGCGACGCCCTGCATGGTGCCGGCGAAGATGCCCATGGTGACGAAGCCCATGTGCGCGACCGACGAATAGGCGATCAGTTTCTTCATGTCCTCCTGCATCAAGGCCACCAGCGAGGTGTAGACGATGGCGATGGCGGAGAGCGTGAACACCAGCGGCGCGAAGTCATGCGACGCCAGCGGGAACATCGGCAGCGAGAAGCGCAGGAAGCCGTAGCCGCCCATCTTCAGGAGAATCGCGGCGAGGATCACCGAGCCCGCGGTCGGCGCTTCGACGTGCGCGTCCGGCAGCCAGGTGTGCACCGGCCACATCGGCATCTTCACCGCGAAGGAGGCGAAGAACGCCAGCCACGCCCATGTCTGCAAGTTGCGCGGCACGGCGGTGGTCATCAGGGTCGGAATGTCGGTGGTGCCGGCGTTCCAGTACAGCGCCATGATCGCCAGCAGCATCAAGACCGAGCCGAGCAGCGTGTAGAGGAAGAACTTGAAGGTCGCATAGACCCGGCGCGGACCGCCCCAGACGCCGATGATCAGGAACATCGGGATCAGGCCGCCTTCGAAGAAAACGTAGAACAGCAAGAGATCGAGCGCCGAGAAGGTACCGACCATCAGCGCTTCCAGAATCAGGAACGCCATCATGTAAGCCGGCACGCGATTGGTGACGGACTTCCAGCTCGCGATGATGCAGAGCGGCAGCAGCGCGGTGGTGAGGATCACGAACGGCAGCGAAATGCCGTCGACGCCCATCTTGTAGGCAATGGTCGAGGTCAGCCAGCGGCCCTCCTCGACGAATTGGAAACCGGCCTGCGCCGGATCGAAGCGCGCCACCAGGATCAGCGAGATCGCGAAGTTGATCAGGGTCGTCCACAGCGCGATCCAGCGCGCGTTGCGGGCAGCGGCCTCATCGCCGCCGCGCGCCATCAGCCAGATCAACAGTGCGCCAACGGCCGGCAGGAAGGTGACGACCGAAAGAATGGGCCACGTCATCATTTATTGGCCCCCAAGCCCGAACATGAACCAGGTGATCAGACCGGCCGCGCCGATCAGCATCACGAAGGCGTAGTGATAAAGATAACCGGTTTGAATGCGCACGACGCCGCGGGTGACGTCGAGCACGCGCGCCGCAACCCCGTTGGGGCCGAAGCCGTCGATGATGAAGCCGTCGCCCTTCTTCCAGAGCGTATAGCCGAGCCACTTCGCCGAGCGCACGAAGACGATGTCGTAGAGTTCGTCGAAGTACCACTTGTTGAGCAGGAAGCGGTACAGCGCGCCGTGCTGGTTGGCGAGTTCGACCGGCAGATACGGCCGGCGGATGTAGAACAGCCACGCCACGTAGAGGCCGATCACCATCATGATGGTCGGCAGATAGGCGATCGCCGCCGGGATGTGATGCATCTCCTCGAGAATGTGCGGATGCATCTTCAGCGAGGCACGGAAGAATTCGTCGACGCCATGGCCGGCGAACAATTCCTTGAAGGGCAGACCGGCCAGCAGCGATCCCGCGCTCAGCACGCCGAGCGGCACCAGCATCCACAGCGGCGCCTCGTGCGCGGCCTCGTAGTGATGCCGGTCATGCGGCTTGCCGTGGAACGTCTTGAAGATCAGACGCCACGAGTAGAACGACGTCAGGCACGCCGCTACCACCGTCATCAGGAAGCCGTAGAACGCGAACGGATTGTGCGAGACGAAGGCCGACTCGATGATCGCATCCTTGGAGAAGTAGCCGGCGGTGAGCGGAAAGCCGGTCAGCGCCAGGGTGCCGATCACCATGGTGGCGTAGGTGTAGGGAATCTTCCGCCACAGCCCGCCCATGTTGCGGATGTCCTGCTCGTGGTGCATCGCGTAGATCACCGAGCCTGACCCCAAGAACAGCAGCGCCTTGAAGAAGGCGTGGGTGAAGAGGTGGAACATGCCCACCGAGTAAGCACCCGCGCCCATCGCCACGAACATGTAGCCGAGCTGCGAACAGGTCGAATAGGCGACGATGCGCTTGATATCGTTCTGCACCAGGCCGATGGTCGCGGCGAAGAACGCCGTGGTGCCGCCGATCAGCATCACGAAGGCCTGCGCATTCGGCGCCAGTTCGAACAGCGGCGACAGCCGCGCCACCATGAACACGCCGGCGGTCACCATGGTCGCGGCGTGGATCAGCGCCGACACCGGGGTCGGGCCTTCCATCGCGTCCGGCAACCAGGTGTGCAGCAGGAACTGCGCCGACTTGCCCATCGCGCCCATGAACAAGAGCAGGCAGGTGATGGTCAGCGCATCGACGTTCCAGCCGAGGAAATTGATGGTCTTGCCGGCGAGGCCGGGAGCTGCGGTGAAGATAGTTTCGAAATCGGTCGAGCCGATCAGCATGAACACCGCGAAGATGCCAAGCGAGAAGCCGAAATCGCCGACACGGTTGACGACGAACGCCTTGATCGCGGCCGCGTTGGCCGACGGCTTCTGATACCAGAAGCCGATCAGCAGGTAGCTCGCGAGACCGACGCCTTCCCAGCCGAAGAACAGTTGCACGAGGTTGTCGGAGGTCACCAGCATCAGCATCGCGAAGGTGAACAGCGACAGATAGGCGAAGAAGCGCGGCCGATACGGATCCTCGTCCATGTAGCCGACCGAATAGAGGTGCACCAGCGAGGACACCGTGGTGACCACCACCAGCATCACCGCCGTCAGTGTATCGACGCGCAGCGACCAGGCGATCTGCAAGTCGCCGGAACTGATCCACGGCAGCACGTGAACCAGCACGTCCTGTTTGAAGAAGCCGACATTGACGAAGGTGATCCACGACAGCGCCGCGGAGACGAACAGCAGCGCCGTGGTGATGAACTCGGCCGCCGCGGTGCCCGCCGCCGCCGGCTCAGCCGGCGCGTGGTGGTCGTCGTGGCCGTGACCGTGATCGTCGTGAGCATGCGAAGCGTGGGCGTGAGCACCGTGGTCGTCATGACCATGCGCATGTTCGACAGTGTCGCCGCTCGGGTTGCGCGCATGCGCGCCCGCGAGCGAAATCAGGCCCGCAAGAATAGCGCCGAGCAGCGGCAGAAAGACAATCGCCTGGATCATACCCATGCCCCCGGCTTGCGCATGATCTGGCCGGAAAACCGGCTTCCACTTTTCCGGATCATGCGGCTCAGCCCTTCATCATATTGATGTCTTGCACCGCGATCGAACCGCGGTTGCGGAAGTAGACGACAAGGATGGCGAGACCGATCGCCGCTTCCGCGGCCGCGACGGTCAACACCAGCAGCGCGAACACCTGGCCGACGATGTCGTTGAGGAACGCCGAGAACGCCACCAGATTGATATTCACGGCGAGCAGGATCAATTCCACCGACATCAGGATGACGATGATGTTCTTGCGGTTGAGGAAGATGCCGAGGATGCCCAGCGTGAACAGGATCGCGCCGACCGCGAGGTAATGGCCGAGACCGATTGTCATTTCACCCACTCCGCCGCGTCGGATTCGCGCAGCCCCTGCCCCGACGGCACCTGACGCACGGCCATCGCCGCCGCTTTGGTGCGGGCGTTCTGGACGCTGATGTTCTGCCGCTTGACATTGGCCTTGTGGCGCAGCGTCAGCACGATGGCGCCGATCATCGCCACCAGCAGCACCAGCGCCGCAACCTGGAAGTAATGGATATACGTCGTGTACAGCACCAGCCCGATCGCCTCGGTGTTGCTGACGTTGCCCGGAATCGGCGCGGTGATTGTCTTCGCCACCGTCGGATTGATCACCCAGCCGCCGGCGACCAGCAGCAGTTCGGCGAGGAAGATCGCGCCGACCAGCAGGCCGACCGGCAGATATTCCAAGAAGCCCTCGCGTAGCGCGGCGAAATCGACGTCCAGCATCATGATGACGAACAGGAACAGCACCGCGACCGCACCGACGTAGACCACCACCAGGATCATCGCGAGGAATTCAGCGCCAAGCAGGATGAACAGCCCCGACGCGTTGACGAAAGCGAGGATCAGGAACAGCACCGAGTGCACGGGATTGCGCGAGGCAATCACCATCACCGCCGAGCCGACCAGCACGACGGAGAACAGATAGAAGAACAGCGCGGGAAAGATCATGCCCTCACCTCACCGGTACGGCGCGTCGAGCGCGATGTTCTTCGCGATCTCGCGCTCCCAGCGGTCGCCGTTGGCGAGCAGCTTGGCCTTGTCATAGTAAAGCTCCTCGCGCGTCTCGGCGGCGAATTCGAAGTTCGGGCCCTCGACGATAGCGTCGACCGGGCAGGCTTCCTGGCACAATCCGCAATAGATGCACTTCACCATGTCGATGTCGTAACGCACCGTGCGGCGGGTGCCGTCGTTGCGGCGCGGACCGGCCTCGATGGTGATGGCTTGCGCCGGGCAGATCGCCTCGCACAGCTTGCAGGCGATGCAGCGTTCCTCGCCGTTGGGATAACGGCGCAACGCGTGCTCGCCACGGAAACGCGGCGAGATCGGCCCCTTCTCAAAGGGATAGTTGAGAGTCGGCTTCGGCTTGAAGAAATACTTCATCGTGACGACGAACGCCTCGAGGAATTCCGTCAGCAGCAGCGACTTTGCAGCGGTTGTAACGCTCATGACAGCCTCATTGCGGAGCCAGCCCGCCGAATTGCAGGACCGCGGCGACAATCACGACCATGGCGAGCGACAGCGGCAGGAAGACTTTCCAGCCCAGCCGCATCAGTTGGTCGTAGCGGTAGCGCGGCACGATGGCCTTGGCCATTGCGAACAGGAAGAAGATGAACAGCGCCTTCAGCGCGAACCAGATGATGCCGGGCACCCAGGTGAACGGCGCGAACGGAATCGGCGACAGCCAGCCGCCGAGGAACAGGATGGTGGCGAGCGCGCACATGGTGCAGATCGCCACATACTCGCCGAGCATGAACAGGAGGTACGGCGTCGAGCCGTATTCCACCATGAAGCCCGCCACCAGTTCGGATTCCGCTTCGACGAGGTCGAACGGCGGACGGTTGGTTTCCGCCAGCGCCGAGACGTAGAAGATCACGAACATCGGCAGCAGCGGCAGCCAGTACCAGCCGAGCAGGCCCCACTTGGTATCCTGCGCCGCGACGATGGCCGACAGGTTCAGCGAGCCGACGCAGAGCAGCACGGTGATCAGCACGAAGCCGATCGAGACTTCGTAGGACACCATCTGCGCCGCCGCGCGCAGCGCCGCCATGAACGGATACTTCGAGTTCGACGCCCAGCCCGCCATGATGGTGCCGTAGACCGACAGCGACGAGATCGCGAACAGATAGAGAATGCCGACATTGATGTCGGAGATCACCCAGTTCAGGTTGACCGGGATCACCGCCCAGCCTGCCAGCGCCAGCACGCAGGTCACCAGCGGAGCGAGCAGGAAGATCACCTTGTTGGCGCCGGACGGAATCACCGGCTCCTTGAGCACGAACTTCAGAAGGTCGGCGAAGGATTGCAGCAAGCCGAACGGCCCGACCACGTTGGGGCCGCGCCGGATCTGCACCGCCGCCCAGATCTTGCGGTCGGCCAGCAGGATGAACGCGATCGAGACCAGCAGCAGGACGAGCAGCAGCAGGCTCTGCGCGACCATGATGATCAGCGGCCACAGATATGCGGTCCAGATTTCAGCCATCGCTTCAGCTCACTCCGCTGCCGTCAACATCTGCCCGGAGGCGAGACGCGAACATTCCGCCATCACCGCAGAGGCCCGCGCGATCGGATTGGTCAGGTAATAACTCGCATACGCCGCCTTGAACGGTGCAGCATCGGCCTTGCCGCCGCGTCCGGCCAGCGTGCGCACCGCCGCCGCGTCGGCAGCTTCGACTTGATCGAGCCGCATCAGGTGCGGCGCCGCCTTGAACACGAGTTGGCGCAGCGCCGCGAGCGTATCGAACGGCAGCTTATGGCCCAGCGTGTCCGACAGCGCACGCAGGATCGCCCATTCCTCGCGGGCCTCGCCCGGCGGGAAGCCGGCGCGGTTGGTCATCTGCGCGCGGCCTTCGGTGTTGACGTAAAGGCCGGACTTCTCGGTGTAGGCCGCGCCCGGCAGGATGACATCGGCGCGATGCGCGCCGCGGTCGCCATGGGTGCCGATGTAGACGACGAACGCGCCGTCCGCGACAGTCACCTCGTCCGCGCCCAGCGAGAACAGCACATCGACGCCGTTCGGCGCGATCATCTGCGCGGCGGTCAATCCGCCCTCGCCCGGCACGAAGCCGATGTCGAGCGCGCCGACGCCGGACGCCGTGCCGTGCAGCACGCCGAAGCCGTTCCAGCCGTCCTTCACCGCGCCGATATCGACCGCGAGCTTCGCCGCCTGCGCGAGGATCGCCGCGCCGTCGGCGCGCGAGGTGGCGCTGACGCCGACCAGCACGATCGGGTTCTGCGCCTTCTTGAGAACGTCAGCAAAAGAGTGCTTGCCGCTGGCCAGATCGCTCAGCGTGTCGACACCCGCGCCGAGATAGTCAACGGGATAGGTCAGATCGGCTTGCGCGCCGATCAGTCCGATCTTCAGCTTGCCGGTGCGCCAGCGCTTGCGGATGCGCGCGTTGAGCAGCGCGCCTTCATGGCGCGGATTGGAGCCGACGATCAGCAACGCATCGGCCTGCTCGATGCCGGCGATGGTCGGGTTGAAGATATAGGACGCGCGGCCCGCCTTGGCGTCGAAGGCGTGGCCGCCTTGCACTGCGACGTTGGCGGAGCCAAGGCTTGCCAGCAGTTGCTTGAGGGCGAACATTTCCTCGACGGTGGCGAGGTCGCCGGCGATGGCGCCGATGCGCTTGCCGCTGGTGCCGCGCACCTTCGCCGCGATCGCCGCGAATGTTTCCGGCCACGAGGCCGGACGCAGCTTGCCGTTCTCGCGCAGATACGGCCGGTCGAGCCGCTGCGTGCGCAGGCCGTCGACGATGTGGCGCGTCTTGTCGGAAATCCACTCCTCGTTGATCGCCTCGTTGACGCGCGGCAGGATTCGCATCACCTCGCGGCCACGGGTATCGACCCGGATCGCCGAGCCGAGGCCGTCCATCACGTCCACCGACTGCGTCTTGCCAAGCTCCCACGGCCGCGCCGCGAAGGCATACGGCTTCGAGGTCAGCGCGCCCACCGGGCAGATGTCGACAAGGTTGCCCTGCAACTCGGAGGTCAGCGCGGTCTCGAGATATGTCGTGATCTCCATGTCCTCGCCACGGCCGATGGCGCCCATCTCCGGCGCGCCGGCGACTTCGGCGGCGAAGCGCACGCAGCGGGTGCACTGGATGCAGCGGGTCATCGATGTCTTGACCAGCGCGCCGAGATACTTGTCCTCCACCGCGCGCTTGTTCTCGGCGAAGCGACTGGTATCGACGCCGTAGCCCATCGCCTGGTCTTGCAGATCGCACTCGCCGCCCTGGTCGCAAATCGGGCAGTCGAGCGGATGGTTGATGAGCAGGAACTCCATTACGCCTTCGCGCGCCTTCTTCACCATCGGCGAACGCGTGGAAATTTCCGGCGGCTCGCCCTTGGGGCCGGGACGGCAATCGCGCACGCCCCAGGCGCAGCTCGCGACCGGCTTCGGGCCACCTTTCACCTCGACGAGGCACATCCGGCAGTTGCCGGCGATCGACAGCCGCTCGTGATAGCAGAAGCGCGGAATCTCGGCGCCCGCCGCCTCGCACGCCTGCAACAGCGTGTAATCGGCCGGCACATCGATCTCTTTGCCATCGATGATGAGTATGGTCATGGCCTCAAGTCTTTCTCAACTTGCGTTCGGTATCCGCGCGACATCGATCACTCCGCCGCGATCATGTGATCAGGGTCGAGGATGCCCTGATCGTCCAGCGTTGACTTGCGGGTGAACTCGTCGATGCGCCGCTCGATCTCCGGGCGGAAGGCGCGGATCAGGCCCTGCACCGGCCATGCCGCCGCGTCGCCCAGCGCGCAGATGGTGTGGCCTTCGACCTGCTTGGTGACTTCCAGCAGCATGTCGATCTCGCGCTTGTGGGCACGCCCCTCGATCATGCGGGTGAGCACGCGCCACATCCAGCCCGTGCCCTCGCGGCACGGCGTGCACTGGCCACAGCTCTCGTGCTTGAAGAAGTAGCTGATGCGCGCGATCGCCGCGACGACGTCGGTAGACTTGTCCATGACGATGACGCCGGCGGTGCCGAAGCTCGACTTCACCGCACGGGTGCCGTCGAAATCCATGATCAGGTCTTCGCAATCATGCGCCGGGATCAGCGGACACGACGCGCCGCCGGGAATGATCGCCAAGAGGTTGTCCCAGCCGCCACGAATGCCGCCGCCGTGCTTCTCGATCAGTTCCTTGAACGGAATGCTCATCGCCTCTTCGACGACGCAGGGCGTGTTGACGTGGCCGGAGATGCCGTAAAGCTTGGTGCCGACGTTGTTGGCGCGGCCGATCGAGGCGAACCACGCCGCACCACGCCGCAGGATGTCCGGCGCCACCGCGATCGACTCGACGTTGTTCACCGTGGTCGGGCAACCGAACAGGCCGACATTGGCCGGGAACGGCGGCTTCAGCCGCGGCTGGCCCTTCTTGCCCTCGAGGCTTTCCAGCAGCGCGGTTTCCTCGCCGCAGATGTAGGCGCCGGCGCCGTGCGCAACGTACAGATCGAACGGCCAGCCGTGAATGTTGTCCTTGCCGATCAGCTTGGCCTCATAGGCCTGATCGACCGCCGCCTGCAAATGCTCGCGCTCGCGGATGAACTCGCCGCGCACGTAGATGTAACAGGTATGCGCGCCCATCGCGAAGGAGGCGAGCAGGCAGCCTTCCACCAGGAGATGCGGATCATGCCGCATGATCTCGCGGTCCTTGCAGGTGCCGGGCTCGGACTCGTCGGCGTTGACGACGAGATAGCTCGGCCGCCCGTCGGTGGAGTCCTTCGGCATGAACGACCATTTCATGCCGGTCGGGAATCCGGCGCCGCCACGGCCGCGCAGGCCGGACGCCTTCATCTCGTTGACGATCCAGTCGCGGCCCTTCTCGATGATCGACTTGGTGCCGTCCCACGCGCCGCGACGGCGCGCGCCGGCAAGGCCCCAGTCGTCGAGACCGTAGAGATTGCGGAAGATGCGGTCCTTGTCGTCGAGCATCACACGTTGCCCTTCTTGGTCGCGTCACCGGCCACAGCCGTATCCTTCAGCACGCGCGGGCCGCCGGCGGGCGCGGCGAACTGCCGGTCGATCTGCGGGCCGGGCTTCGGCGGATTGCCCGAGGCGAAACCGTCCAGCACCTTGTTGAAGGTATCCTTGGTGAGGTCCTCGTAGGTGTCCTTCCAGATCATCACCATCGGCGCATTCACGCAGGCGCCGAGACACTCGACCTCTTCCCACGAGAAGTTGCCGTCTTCCGAGACGTGGCCCGGATCGTGATGGATACGATGCTTGCAGACCTCGATCAGGTCGCCGGCGCCGCGCAGCATACACGGCGTGGTGCCGCAGACCTGCACATGCGCTTTCTTGCCGACCGGCGAGAGCTGGAACATCGTGTAGAAGGTCGCGATCTCCAGCACGCGGATGTACGGCATGTCGAGCAGGTCGGCGACCGCGCGGATCGCGGCTTCCGAGACCCAACCCTCATGCTCTTCCTGTACGCGCCACAGGATGGCGATGCAGGCCGATGCCTGCCGCCCCTCCGGATACTTCGCGATCTGCTGCTTGGCCCAGTCAAGCGTACCTTCGCGAAACGCGAAGCTCGCGGGCTGCAATTCCTTCGGTGCCAGACGACGGACGGACATGCTCAATCAGTCTTTCGGTAAACGCGCCGCACGGCGCGCGGTCAGGCGGATATGGCGGAGCGCGACGATCACCGGTCGACCTCGCCGAACACGATATCGAGCGACCCGAGGATGGCCGAGACGTCGGCCAGCAGGTGCCCCTTGCAGATGAAATCCATCGCCTGCAAATGCGCGAAGCCCGGCGCGCGGATCTTGCACTTGTAGGGCTTGTTGCTGCCGTCGGCGACGAGAAACACGCCGAACTCGCCCTTCGGCGCTTCCACCGCGGCATAGACTTCGCCGGGCGGCACGTGAAAGCCTTCGGTGTAGAGCTTGAAGTGATGGATCAGCGCTTCCATCGAACGCTTCATCTCGCCACGGCGCGGCGGGAAGATCTTGTTGTCCTCGACCGCCACTGGGCCCTGCCCGTCCGGCGCGCGCAGCTTGGCGATGCACTGCTTCATGATACGCACCGACTGATGCATCTCCTCGACGCGGATGCAGTAGCGGTCGTAGCAGTCGCCGTTCTTGCCGACCGGAATGTCGAATTCCATCTCGTCGTAGCACTCGTAGGGCTGCGCCTTGCGCAAGTCCCACGCCGCACCCGAGCCGCGCACCATGACGCCGGAGAAACCCCACTCCCACGCCTGCTCCAAGGTCACCACGCCGATATCGACGTTGCGCTGCTTGAAGATGCGGTTGCCGGTGAGCAGCACTTCAAGATCGTCGACCTTCGCCGGGAAGGCGTCGCACCAGGTATCGATATCGTCGATCAGCTTCGGCGGCAGGTCCTGGTGCACGCCGCCGACGCGGAAGAACGCGGCATGCATGCGCGAACCGGAGGCGCGCTCGTAGAACACCATCAGCTTTTCGCGTTCCTCAAAGCCCCACAGCGGCGGCGTCAGCGCGCCGACGTCCATCGCCTGCGTGGTGACGTTGAGGAGATGCGAGAGGATGCGGCCGATCTCGCAATAGAGCACGCGGATCAGTTGCGCGCGGCGCGGCACCTGAATGCCGAGCAGCTTTTCCGCCGCGAGGCAGAAGGCGTGCTCCTGATTCATCGGCGCGACGTAATCGAGCCGGTCGAAATATGGGATCGCCTGCAGATAGGTCTTGGTCTCGATCAGCTTCTCGGTGCCGCGATGCAAGAGGCCGATATGCGGATCGACGCGCTCCACCACCTCACCGTCCAACTCCAGCACAAGGCGCAGCACGCCGTGCGCGGCCGGATGCTGCGGCCCGAAATTGATGGTGAAATTGCGCATTCCGGGGACTTCGTTCATCAGCTACCTGCCTTCGGCGCGGGCTTGGCTTCGGCCTTTTCATCCCCCGGCAGCGGATAGTCCGCGCCCTCCCAGGGCGAAAGGAAATCGAATCGGCGGAATTCCTGATTGAGCTGCACCGGCTCGTAGACCACGCGCTTCTCGGCGTCGTCGTAGCGCACTTCGACGAAACCTGTCGTCGGGAAATCCTTGCGCAGCGGATGGCCGTCAAAGCCGTAGTCGGTGAGCAGCCGGCGCATGTCGGGATGGCCGGTGAAGATCACGCCGTAAAGGTCGTAGGTCTCGCGCTCGAACCAGTCGGCGCCGGGAAACACGCCGATGATCGACGGGACCTGCGTGGTCTCGTCGGCCACCCCCTTGACGCGGATGCGCTCGTTCAGCGTCGGCGACAGCAGGTGATAGACAATGTCGAAGCGTTTTTCGCGCGACGGATAATCGACCGCGGTGGCGTCGATGAAGCTGACGAAACGGCAGCGCGGATCCTGCCGCAGGAAGCGCATCGCCTCGACGATCTTCGAAATCTCGACATTGATCGTGAGCTGACCGAACGCCACCTCATAACCGGTGGCGACGCCGGGCAGCGCACCAACGATCGTCTGACCCAGGGTCTCGAGCCGCGTGTCGTCCATTGTTCAGCCTTAGCGTTCGATGGTTCCGGTGCGCCGGATCTTTTTCTGCAACAGCAGCACGCCGTAAAGCAGCGCTTCCGCCGTCGGCGGGCAGCCCGGCACATAGATGTCGATCGGCACGATGCGGTCGCAACCACGGACCACGGAGTAGGAATAGTGGTAGTAGCCGCCGCCGTTGGCACAGGAGCCCATCGAGATGACGTAGCGCGGCTCCGGCATCTGGTCGTAGACCTTGCGCAAAGCGGGCGCCATCTTGTTGGTCAAGGTGCCGGCGACGATCATCACGTCGGACTGACGCGGCGACGCGCGCGGCGCGAAGCCGAAACGCTCGACGTCGTAGCGCGGCATCGACACCTGCATCATCTCGACGGCGCAGCAGGCCAGGCCGAAGGTCATCCACATCAGCGAGCCGGTGCGCGCCCAGGTGATCAGGTCGTCGGCCGCGGCGACGAAGAAGCCCTTGTCGGACAGCTCGTTGTTGACCTCGAGGAAGTAGCGGTCGTCGGCGCCGACCGGCTTGCCGGTGCGCGGATCAAGTACGCCGGTCGCAGCCGGGGCAACCAGCGTCCCTGACGATTGCGCGTGATTAGGGCTCAATCCCATTCGAGCGCGCCTTTCTTCCATTCGTAGATAAAGCCGACCGTAAGGACGGCGAGAAACACCATCATCGACCAGAATCCGACCAGACCGAGCTTTCCGAACGCCACCGCCCACGGAAATAGGAAGGCGACTTCCAGATCGAAGATGATGAACAGGATCGCCACCAGATAGAACCGCACGTCGAACTTCATGCGCGCGTCGTCGAACGCATTGAAGCCGCATTCATATGCGGACAATTTCTCCGGGTCCGGCTGCTGGAACGCGACGATAAACGGCGCGATCAGCAGGGCCAGCCCGATCACGGCGGCAATGCCGATGAACACCACCAAAGGCAGATAATCTTGCAAGATGCCGGTCATCGGCGATCCTTGGTTTTTTGGGGCGATACGGCCGACAGATTCGGCCACCTTGGAATTGTTCTGAGCCTTTAGCGCAGTGCACCAAGGGTGGCAAGACAAGCTCTGTTGACAGTTCCCCGTCATGCGCAATGTCTGCCCTGCGATGCAGGACGAACAACCCCGCGCCGCCCGCGCGATAATCCAGCCGGAGCGCACCCGGCTCAACGCGAACCGCCGCCCCAACGTTGCCCTCGCCGATTGATTTAATGGGGCCGCGGCACGCGCTGCCTCTCCCGCCTGTGGAGAAAAGCGGTCGCCGCGCCCGCAAAGGCCCTCATCGCGCGTAAAACGAGCAAGCCTGTCATTGTTAAGATTAAATAAGGCTGGATCGCTTCGCGGGGGCAACTGTGTCCGGACGTACGAAGCACTGATCAGGGTGACTCGCAATACCGGGAACCCAGGCGTTGCGTCGTTGGTCGCGCCCAACATGATCACCCACGCCACGGCAGAAAAATCGCACTCATCCCGCGGGAAAGAATATGCGCCCGACGGAATCCAGAGGTCCCGACGGAAACCTCGCAGAACAGTCAGGCCCCCTCGCGTTACGCTCTCCCCGCCTCATTTTAATATTATGTCGTCCTGTCTCGCCACCGCCCGTCCCCGCTTCCGTCGTCCCTGCGCAGGCAGGGACGACGCTCGTTATTCATGGGCGGGGGCCGTGTCCCGGACGCGATGCGGCACAAGCGTCAGCGCCGTGCCGCATCGCAGAGCCGGGACCGCCACAGGGGTGACCTTCGCGACGGTCCCGGCTCTGCGGCGCACCACGCGGCGCTGCCGCGCGCTGCGCCGCGTCCGGGACACGCCTCCGATATCTTGACAATATTCCTATAGGATAATATACCTAGTCCATCCCGTCCCGATGAGAGGGGCGTTTCGCGATCGTCACGATCCGCGGGGCGGGATGCGGTGGACGCGGCAGCGTTCGGCGCGGGAGTTTGGCGGAAGGGCGGGTCTCCTCCATGGCGAGGGTGCCGTGAGCCGTCATCCTCGCGCGGACGACGACGCTGCGCGGTGCGGCCGGGGTGGAGATGCACCCCACCACGCTGCCTTTGCGCGCCGGCCCAAGTCGTGTGGTCCCGATGCCCGTCGCTGGCATCAAGGCGATGCGTCGCCGTGCGCTTCAACCGAAGCCATGATGTAAGCATCGACCGACGGTGACGAACCAAAGCGGATGAATCGCCGCCGGGGAGAGCACGAAGCAAGCCGGAAGCCCACCGCGCGCGGAACGCCGGATCTGTCCGGTGCGACCGTGGTGACTACACTCGTGTGCTTTCCACTTTTGCACACGGGGCTGCGGACGCAATCGGTGCGTCCGGCGTTCCGCGCGCCCTCTTCTCAGGAGAGGGCGATGACGCGAACCACAACTCGGGCGCTCCGCGCCGCGAGATCGCGAAGCCGTATCCCGATCAAGGCCGCTGTTTGAAATTCAAATCCAAGACGCACATCGGCTGCGTCGCAAGGCTTCGCCACAACTCTGGCGCCGTCCCACGCAGGCAGGGACCCATACCCCTGGCGTTAGCAATGATTGCGCTGCGCTCATCTCCCCGTCACTTGCGAGGAGCGTCGCACCGCGCAGCGTGCTGTCAGCTTGTGCGACTTCAGTCGCAAATGATCCGCTGACGGATCGGCTGTATCAGCTGCGTCTCGCGCTCGATGCTGGCGGCTACCTGCGGCGCCTGTTCGGGAGCGATGGGCGGCGAAAAGACGAAGCCTTGCACCAGGTCGCAATCGAGTTCGCCGAGCACATCCACCTCGGCAGCCAATTCGGCCCCCTCGGCCACCACCGACATGCCAAGACCGCGCGACAGAGCGATGATGCCGCCCAGCAGCTTGCGCTTCTCCGGCGCGGTGGAAATGCCGTCCACGAAGGCCCGGTCCACCTTCAGCCGATCGAACGGCAGACGCGTCAGATAGCCGAGCGAGGAATAGCCCGAGCCGAAATCGTCCAGTGCCAACCGAACGCCAAGACCGGAGAGCGCCGTCAGCGTGCGGCTGATCCGCTGCTCAGTATGATCCACGAACAGGCTTTCGGTCAGCTCCAGGCAGAGCAGTTCCGCCGGAAAGCCGGTTTCCGCCAGCACCGCCGCGACTGCCGTTTCGAAATCCATGCTCCAGATCTGGGCCGGCGAGACGTTGACCGAGACGGAACGCGCCGGCAGCCCGGCATCCAGCCAGGCACGGCCCTGTCGGCAGGCTTCGCGCAGCACCCACAGGCCAAGATCGACGATGAGCCCGGAGCTTTCGGCGATTGGAATGAACTCCGCCGGCGAAATCGGTCCGCGCTCGGGGTGGGTCCAGCGCAGCAGCGCCTCGAAACCGGTGACGCGCCCCGCCTTCAGGTCCACTTGCGGCTGGTAATGGGCCTTGAGTGTGCCGGCCTCCACGGCATGGCGCAGATGCCGGCCAAGATCGAGCCTCTGCTCGACCGCCTGGGCATAGATCGGCTCGAACAGTTGCGCGCGGCCGCGGCCGGCCTCCTTGGCCATATAGAGCGCCAGGTCCGCATTGCGCATCGCGGTCTCGGCCGCGCCCCCATGCTCCGGCAAGCGGGCGATGCCGATGGTGGCACCGATGAAAGCCTCGCCCTCAGTGAGATCGACGGGACCCGACAGCTTGGCGATGAGCCGGTCGGCAAGCGCGATCAGCGCGGCGTCCGACATGTCGCATTCCTCCGCCAGCACGGCGAATTCGTCACCGCCGAGCCGTGCGATGAAGGCGCGCGGCCCCAGGTCCAGCCGCAGCGTCGCCGCGACCCGGACCAGCAATTCGTCGCCAGCGGCATGGCCGAGGGAATCGTTGACCTCCTTGAAGCGATCGAGATCAATGAGGAGCAGCGCGCCGCTGCGGCCTTCCAGCGTGCAGCCTTCGATCAGGGCGGCAAGTTGGCGCTTGAACAGCGCGCGGTTGGCAAGACCGGTCAGAGGGTCGCTGTAGGCGAGCAGTTCGAGTTTGCGCTCGGCCTCCTTGCGTTCGGTGACGTCCTGCACGGTGCCGATGACGCCGATGACTTTGTCATGGGCGGTGTCCGCCTTGCAGGTGATCGCGAGGTCGTGGACCGTGCCATCCGGATGCAGGATGCGCAGATCAATGGCCTCGGTCCCGCGGGTGCGGAGAACGCGCTTCTGTAATTCCAGGAAGCGCTCGGCGTCGTCGCCCATGAAGTAGCGCTTGGTGTTTTCGTAGCTCGGCTCGAATGTTTCGGGGTCGAGACCGAGAAGGTAAAAGAGCTCGGGTTGCCAGACCGAACGACCGGTGTCCAGCCGGTAGCTCCAGGTCCCGATCTTGCCGAGCCGATGCGCCTCGTGCAGCGCCCGTGTGCGCTCGTCGAGCTTGGCCTCCGCAGCTCTCAGTTCGGTGATGTCATTGGATGTGCCGCGATAGCCGAGGAAGGTGCCGTCATCGGCGAAGATCGGCTTGCCGTTGGTGCGGATGCTGATGCGTGAGCCATCGTGGCCGATCAGCGTATAGGCGAAGTCGCGGAACGGACGGTGTGCCTCCATGTCGGCCCGATGCCGCGCCATGGCCTCCTCGTCCTCCGGCGCATAGGTCAGCTCCCAACGGGCACGCCCGCCCGCAGCCACGGTCTGGAGAGCGTCGTTGCCCACAAGCGAGCGAGGATAGGACAGCAGCCGATGAGCAGCGTCGCTCTCCCAACACCAGTCCGAAGCGGTGCTGACAAAATCGGCCAGCCGCTGTTCACTGTCCGCCAGACGCCGCAACGCGGAGGTTTCTTCCGTAATGTCGCGGACGATGCCGGAGACGCGCCGGACCCGACCCTGCGCGTCGAATTCCGGCTCACCCTGCACCATGCAGTCAAGCAGGCTGCCATCGGCTCTGCGAAGCTTGGTCTGCACCGCATAGGATTGCCCGCCAGACCAGCAGGCTGCGTAATGCGTTTCCAGGATCGTCCGGCTTTCGGGCAGATAAGCGTTGCGCACCTTGGCGATCGAAATAAAGCCGTCCGCCGTCTCGAATTCATAGAAAGCGGCGAGTTCGGGCGATATCCAGAAATCGGTCGCGTCGGGGCTTTCCGATTCCCAATAGCCCATGCGGGCCATCCTGATGGCGCACCGCAGCAGACGTTCTTCATGCCAGCGGAGACGCGCGATCCGCGCGGCGGCCTGCCCTTGTGACAATCTGCGAGCGGCCATCGGTCCCCGACCAAAACGCTAACGTACAAGTATCCAGCCAATCCGTTAGCACATGGCGCGACAATCGAGGAGAGACGGAAGGGACAATCCGTGGGTCTTCCGAATATCTGGTATAATTTTCGTGAATCCCGTCATCAGTACCAGGTGCGGAAAGCGCGGTGCTGTCGGATATACGCGGGCAAGTCAGCGTGCTGTGCTCGCTCGCAATTGTCTATGCGCTGGCGGCCGTACTGCTGGCGGCGAGATCAAGAAGCAGGCTTGCCGAGATGACGCCCGACCTCGCCCGGTGATAAACCGCCACGAGTCAGTAATATTCTCATTGCTCCAAACGAAAGCAGTTCACGCAAGAAACCGGAGAGAAACGTGACGGACTATCAATCGCTGCTCTATGACATTCCTGAACCTGGCATCGCACGCATCACCCTGAACAAGCCGAATGTCGCCAACGCGCAAGATACCAACCTGCTTTACGAGCTGAATTCGGCCTTCGATCGCGCTGCACATGACGACGACATCCGCGTCATTATTCTCGCCGCGAACGGCAAGCATTTTTCTGCCGGCCACGATCTGTCCGAGACGGATGGTCACGGGACGTTGCGCAAGCACAAGACCGTCGCTCCAGTCTGCGGTTTCGGGTGCGCCGGCGCCGAGGCCCAGATGTCGCGCGAAGAGGAAATCTATCTCGGATTTTCGGACCGCTGGCGCAACATTCCCAAGCCCACCATCGCGGCCGTCCAGGGCAAATGCATTGCCGGCGGTCTCATGCTGGCTTGGCCTTGCGATATCATCATCGCCGCCGACGACGCCGCGTTTGCCGATCCGACGGTGAGCTTCGGCGTTTGCGGGCACGAATACTTCACGCATGTCTGGGAAGTCGGCATCCGCAAGGCGAAGGAGATGCTTTTCACCTCCGACGAGATCAAGGCCGAGGATGCATTACGGCTCGGCATGGTCAATCAGGTTGTGCCGCGTGCCGAATTAATGAACCAGACGCTCGCGATGGCGCGCAAGATCGCGAAGAAATCGCGCTTCGCGCTCAAGCTCACAAAACTCGCGGCGAACGGCGTACAGGACGCGCAGGGTCGCGCGGTCGCCTTGCGCAACGCCTTCCATCTTCATCAACTGGCGCACACGCACAATCTCAAGGTCTTCGACATGCTGCTGGATCCGAGTGGCCTCCCCGAGGCGACGCGAAAAGCCATGGCGGCACGGCTTGCCGAAGCGGCCAAGAAATAGAACTGGCACCCTCACAGCGCTTCACAAGCCGCGCCCCAAGAGCTGGAGCGCGGCTTGAACGAAATACGGCCTATGCGCTGCTGCAACTCGATGACTGCCTCTATGCCTTGCAACCGGCCATCCCGCATTTGACACGCTCATCATGACACCGCTGCTTTCAACGGCATGGTATCGCGGCCGGCGGCGACAGAAATGGGCGCGATCCCCGCGACGCCGCTTGCTGGATTTGCAGAGAGATCGATTATCGCTCTCGGAATGCTCGTGTCATGCTGTCTTCAAGCGGCTTGGTGATGTACTGAAGGAAAGTCCGCTCCGAAGTCTTGATGAAGACTTCAACCGGCATTCCTGGCGTCGGGCTGAAATTCGGCAGGCTCGCAGCTTCCGCGGCATTCAAGCGGACCCTCACGACATAAACGTCCGTAGGGCCCAACTGCATGGACTTGCGCTCATCCGGCAGGGAATCCGCCGAAAGATAGATGACATCGCCGCCGATCATCGGTGTAACGCGCTGGCTGAGCGCGGTAAGCCGCACCATCGCATGCTGACCTCGCCTCACGCTATCGATATCCTGCGGTCTGACGCGCGCCTCGATGATAAGTTCGGCGTTGAGCGGCAATATCTCCATGATCGGCTTGCCGGGTTCCACGACCCCGCCCTCGGTGTGATACCGCATCTTGACTACGATACCTTCGACTGGAGCCACTATGTTGAGTCGATCGACCACAGCCTGAGCGGTGCGAACCCGCTCGTTGACGTCTGCCAACTCACTGCGCACCTCGCGCAACTGATCGACCGCCTTCTTCACCGCGTCCCTTCGTAATCCGGTGATCTGCTCCTGGGAACGAGCGATTCGTTCCTTGGCGTCACCAATGTCCGCCATGATCCTCCCAACTTCGCCTTCTAGGTTCGCCTTGGTCCGCAGTAACAGCAAGACATCCGGCTTCTTCACCAGTCCGGATTGGAGAAGGTGCTGCTTCGTATCGATATCCTCATCGAGGAGATGTATCTGACGCTTGACGCTGTCGAGCTGCACCTTCGAACCTTCGATGCGATCCTTGATCGCGTTGATGCTCGCCTCGACCGCGGCGATATCGCTCTTCAGATTGTTGCGGCGGGCAACAAGCGTCATTCGCTGAGTATTCAGAATCTCCAGGACTTCCGGATCGCTGGCCTTTTCGGTCAAGTCGTCGGGAAAGCTGACTGCGTCCTGTTCGTGAATTTCGGCCTGCAGGCGGGTGTCCTCTGCGACAAGGCGACTCTGTCGGATCTGCAACCTTCGCAGTTCGGCCTTGGGCGTCGTCGGATCCAGTTCGATCAATGTCTGACCGGCCTTGACAACGTTTCCCTCCCGCACGGCAATCTTGCGGATGACGCCTCCCTCGAGATGCTGGATCGTCTTGTTCTCACCCGTGGCGACGAACACGCCCGAGGCAACCACCGCACCGGCGATCGGAGCCGTGCTGCCCCACACGCCAAAGCCCATGACGGTGGACGCAATGATCAGGACCCCGCCGAGCGTGGCAGCCTTCGTCGACCGCGGAAGATCCGAATCCCAGGACGGCCGTTCCTGGACCCTTTTTCTCCTGACTGCTTCGATAAGGAACTTCATCGATAAGCCCCTGGATAAACTAGACGCGTTTTATGCGTTGAGTACCGGCGGCCCGCCGGGAGACGACCCACCGCCATTTGGCGGCTTGCGGCCGGAAAGCAGATGGATCATTTCGTCTCGTGCGCCGAACGCCTGCACGGATCCATTTTGCAGGATCAGGATCTTATCGACGCTCTGCAGCAGCGCGGGGCGCTGCGTGACCGCGACGATGGTCGTGCCCTTCTGTTTGGCCCGGGCCAGCGCCTTGGCCAATGCGAGTTCTCCGCTCGTATCGAGATTGGCGTTCGGTTCATCAAGAACGACAAGGCGCGGGCTACCGTAAAACGCGCGCGCCAGTCCGATCCGCTGCCGCTGGCCTCCCGACAAGGGGCTGCCGTCCATGCCGATGACCGTTTCGTATCCTTGAGGAAATTCGGCAATCATCTCGTGCACGTCGGCGGTCTCCGCGGCATCGAAAATATCCGCGTCACGCGCGTCGTCCCGCATCCGCGCAATGTTGGCCTTGATTGACGCCGGAAAGAGCTGAACGTCCTGCGGCAGATAGCCGACGCATTCACCGAACTGGCGAGGATCCCAGTTACGCAGATCCATCAGATCGAGCCTTACGTTGCCGGCGGTGGGGATGATGGAGCCAACGAGCATTCTGGCGAGCATGGTCTTTCCGGTGCCGGACGGACCGACAATCGCCAGGGATTCACCGGGATCGAGTTGAAAGCTCACGCCGTTCAGGATCACCTTCTTGGTGAGCGATGGGACGTAGAGAATACGCTCTACGCTAAGACGCCCTTCAGGCCTCGGGAGCCGCAGCCGGCGCAGATTGAGCGGGGTGTTTTGCAGAAGCGTCCTGATGCGCTGATAGGCGGACCGCGCGTGAACGTAGCTCCGCCATCCCTCGATCGTGCCTTCGAGCGGGGCGAGCGCGCGACTGGACACGATTGAGGCAGCAATGATCATGCCGCCCGTGAGGTGCGACTCAAGCGCGAGGACCGCCCCCCATCCGAGGATTGTGATCTGCGTTCCCAACCTCAGGAATTTGGAGAGGCCGGTCATGATGATGTTGCGGTCTTGAGCGATCACCTGCGCCTTGAGGGATTCCACGGTCTCCTGACCCCACACTCGAACGCCTTCCGGAATCATGCCCATGGCGTTTATGACCTGCGCGTTGCGCGCCATGGCTTCGGCCTGAAGGTTCGCGCGAGTAACGAAAGCACTCGCCCGGGTAAACGGATCGGCAGTGACACGCTGATTCAACAAGGCAAGCCCGGTCAGACCAAGACCAGCCGCGGTGACGATCAATCCAAGCTGCGGATGAATGAGGAACACCACGACCAAATAGATGGGCGAAATCGGCGCATCGAACATCGTCAACAGGACCGGCCCGGTCATGAACGACCGAAGCTGCTGTAGGTCGGCAAGCGTCTGGAATTCGCGGATCGAGCCGCTCTGCGCCGCCTTCGCTGCGGCGCTAAGGACAGGACCGCCCAGCCGCGCCTCGGTATCAACGGCAACCCGCATGAGAATGAAACGACGCATCATGTCCATCAGCACATGCGCTGCAATCGCAAACATAACAATCGTCGTGAGCATGATCAGGGTGTCGACGCTCCGGCTGGTCAGAACGCGATCGGACATGTTGAAAAGATAGATTGGAATCGACAGCGCCAGCAGGTTGACGGCAAATGAGAAGATTCCAATCGTCAGAAAATTTCGCTTGATCGACGAGAGACCCTTCGAAAGCGTTTCCCGGTATTCATCGCCCCCCGTGGCTTTCTGCAATGGCGACGATCCGCGACCGCCACCGCCTCCGCCGCTCTTGGTCCCGCCGCCGTTCGACCCGCCTGAGTTCGATACTTTCCGTTCCTCGGCCGTCGCCTTGACCGCCGGCGCCGATCCGTCCTGCTTCGCAAGCGGAGGCGTTGCTTGTGGGTCTTTCGCCTGCACCTGCGGAGGCCTTGTGTCCGTCGGCTGACCAGCCGCCGTGCTGGAAGGCGCCGGGTCTACCCGGTATGAGGCCAGGCCAGCACCCGGTCCATGAGGAGCGGCCACGGGGTCATGGTGCGCGGTTCTCGGATCAAATCTTACGACATTGGGTGCACGCGGATTCCCGCCGGTCCACATTGCATCCGATGAATTTCCGGTGCCCCATTTGTCCATCGCACGGCTCTTCCGTTAGCTCTCATTTGCTAGTGCATCATATGTGACATCGGATCATCGTGGCTCACCGAGGTCGTCACGTGAACGACGGGATGCGGAGTCGGATCCACGATTTTCGTGTCGTTGAGAAATGCGACGATCTCCGGAGCAAGCGCGTGAGGATCGTTCCAGTGCCCATCGCTTCCACAGGGGCCTGCGCCCTGGGGGAGCATGTTCGCCTGGATCAGCACGGAGTCCGAATAGACCTGTCCACCAACAAAGGTCTGATCGGGCTTCACGCAGGCGATCGACGCCAGGTTGAGATCCACATCGTGACCGGCAACGATCGACTGCTCCGCCGCGCCATTCGCGATGAGTGGATTTCCCGGCGTGGGCGCCGTCTCGTTCTGTAAAACGTAATTGCTGTTCTGTAGAAGATTGGTTTGCCAGATTGCGTTGACGTCGTAGTAATCGCCAGTCACGTACAAGACGTGAAGCGTTCCGCCGTAGCCGTGAATCAACGATGCCAGCGATGGATCCATGCTGGTCTGACCACTATCGATCTCGTTGACGATCTGCTGAACGCCGCCATTCAGCGGATTGAAACTCTGGCCTCCGTATGTGTCGATCGTCGCTGCGTTGATGAGGTGGTTTCCGCCAAGACTGATTGATGGCTGACCAAGTTCGCCGGCACCACTCGCGCTATTCACGGAGTGGATGATGTCGTTATTCACCAGGATATTGTACTGATAAATCATGTTGGCGGAGTGATGCGATCCGCCCACGACGATCAGATCGTAGTTGAAGTCGCCATTCGTGAGCTGAGCCAGATTCATCAATTGGTTTTGGCCAGCCACGACGTCGTAGTGCGTATCCGAGCTTTTCTGCTCAATGACGTCATTATTGGAGAGATAATTGGTCTGCGTCAGCGTGTGGACCTGGTAATAATTTCCGTGGACGACATCGATATCCCACGTGGCGCCGGGCGCTCCGGGATATCCGGCATATACCGACGCGTGCTGGATAAACCCGGCTGCATTCGTCGTCTCGTCGGGCGTAAAATGGATGGTGCCGGGCGCTCCCCCGCTACCGCTCGTTTCGACGTGATCGCTGTTCGCGCTGGTGTTGACCTGAAAGATCGCGTTCGTGGTGTAATCGCTTCCCAGCACGATCATTGTCTTGCTGGCACTTCCGATATCAACGACCTGCGCGGCATTGGTCAGGTGGTTGTCTCCGACATCGGCCCATTGTCCGAGCTCGTGGCCGGTGTCCGCAGGCTTATTGTCGAGAGGCGATAACAGATTCTGATGAAGTGCATCCGGCTCCGTCGCGTCGGGCTGCCCGTTCAAGTGATACCCACCCTTTATGGACGGGGGATTGCCTGAACCACCATGGCTGCCGTTCCAGTCCTGATCCATCGCGCCGACTGCCGAAACGATCGCAGACGTGTCGTGCGGAAGCTTCCAGGACTCGGGAACAGCATCGCCGACCTGCTGGATCATCGTCCCAAGCAGTTGATCCGAAATCTGGATAAGGTGGTTCATGATCGGGGGATAGGCGGTCCCGATCAGGTCATTGCCGTCATTGGAAAGCGCGTTGACCTGATGAACCTCGATCTCGCTTTGCTCGCCTCCGGCGTGATACACCATCTTAACTTCGAAGCTAATGCCGCCAACGTCGCCGACACCATCGCCAAAGAGTTGCGGCGATGGCGGCAGCGGCCGATCCAGCTTGTCCGGGACGTCATCAAGGGGCCAAGTCATTTTTGGCATATGTAACTGCGGCACACGGAACTGATAGATATCGTCCGGCAGGTTTCCTGGTGGTGGCACGGCGGCCGTCTGAAGATCGTCGAAGATCAGCGGATCGCTGTTCTGCAGCGGGCGTGGCGTATCGTCCGCGTCGGCGAGGTGCGGACCGGGGCCTCCGTCAAGGTGCGTGCGGTCGCGCGCTATGTCATCGAAGAGATGAAGATAACCGGAAAAATAGGAGATTGCTTCCGTGAGGCCGCCCGGAATCATTGTCGATCTCCGCTGATAGATTGCGTCTCCGCGAGCTTAAGCGCAGTCGCAATATCGAATGCAGCCAAAACGGCGCGCGGCCCGCGCGGCGCGAAGCCGCACGGGCCGTGGAGACGACTAATGCATTCCCATATCGTGCGAGTCGTGCAGGTCATGCCCTGCCACTTGCATCGTGAGGCTGTTGAACTGGATATTGGCGCCCAGCGTGATCGTCTGCGTAAAGGCAGACTGCGTCAGGGCGGCGTCGGCATGAGCGGCGATGCCGCTGGCCGATGCTCCGGTGACGTCTCCGACATGGCCGTGATCGGCACTGGAATCGCCGCCGAAGGCCTTGCCTTCCATGCTGAACCCGTCGCCGTGCGTTGTGTCGCCGCCGGTACCACCGGTAAAGGAGACGTCCGCGTTACCGACATGTCCGTTGTTAACCAGGTTATTTACCTGATCGATATTGAACTGGTTGCCATCGCCGTTCAGCGTCTGGTTCACGACCTGCGGCATGATCAATGAATCGCTGAAGTGACTCATGTCATGCATGTCGATCACCGGCGAACTCAAGCCGGTCGCATGCAGATCGAGACCGACCTTGACGTCGACGTTGACTTTGGAATCGACAGTGTTCTCGACGTGGTTGTCAACCGCGTTGTTAACCGCATTGTCGACCCTGTTGTGAACGTCGTTGTCATTGTGGTCGAAGTTGGCGTTGGCGTTCAGATTGCCGTTGGCATTCAGGTTGCCGTTGCCATTCCAGTTGCCGTTATCGTTGCTGTTGTCGCTGGAATTGTCGCTGGTGTTGTAAAGCGCCTGCGAGGCGGTCTGCGTCTCGTGCTGATCTTGACCTTGGCCCTGACCTTGGCCCTGTCCCTGGCCTTGACCCTGCAAATTCAACTGGCCTTGGCCCTGGCCTTGCAAGTTCAACTGGCCCTGAGCTTGACCTTGAAGCTGACCCTGTTTCTTGGACATGAGATACTCCTGTTGCGGTTCGGAGCATCGTCAACGCTTGCGGCCGCTGATCTTCTGCGTCTGCGGCCCCTCACGCCTTTCGATACTGCGTTGAGCCGGTTCTTCCGGCTGCGGACATCGCCTGACGACGATCTCCGCGACGTTCAGCATCGTTCACAACCGAAAGCATCCTCAAATGGTTTTCCGGAGTAGCGGCAGTCCTCTCCCAAGGAGGTAGCTCTAGCTAGGACGACTACCACCTCTGAGTTATCGCCCGAGCCGTTATCAGCGCAGATGAGCCTCGAGCTTCGGCAGAAGCTCCCAGATATCCCGGTTGATGCGGATCATCACCCGGACCGTTTCAGAAAGCTCATTCAGACGAGCCTTATCGACCGGCCGGGTCTCTCCAAACGCGAGGCTTGCACGGGTCTGGACCACGCGCATGGATTGAGTGCGGACGATTTCGCCGCTCTCGTCGACTGCATACATGGAATGCGTGAGTTCGTTACGAGCTTGCGTCGTGTCATTGAAGCGGTCGATGATCTTGTTCAACTCTCGATTAAGCGCCTGATCCTTAATCTTAATCCTGGCCAGCCGCTGAATCAGATCGAGTCGCGCCCGTGTCGTATTCAGCGTCGCGAACACCAACGCAGCCGACGCTTCGTCCGTATTGAGCAAGAGCATCAGGACATAGATGAACAGGCTCTCATTGTTCGACCAATTGAAAATCAGACTACCGATGAGCGCGAGAACGGTTGTCCGACGATCGGCAGAGCCCAGCGCGGTCGCCTCCAGCGCGCTGAAATCCGGTTTGGGAGGCAGCCTGCTCGCGGTCATCCGGCCTGAATTCCTCGTGACGTCTGGTCGACTCGTAATCCATTGCCAAGCCGACTGGCATTGGCAGTCTATCTCAGTTTGACTTCGCCGCGCTACGGTCGTTTGTTAACGTGGTCAGCCCATGGCGACGATGGAAGCCAAAATGGTGAGGTGGCTTTTAACAATGCTCGACGTGGCCCGCGTGCGCAACGCCACAGTCGCGACGATCCAGCCATTGGTGGAGGCAAGCCGCTGTCGTCTCGACGGCATCCCCGATTCAATCTGGTCCGAGCCGTATATGATCGGGCTCATGGGCATGCTCATCACCTTGACGGCGGAACGGCAAACGAGCTCCATTGAGGGGATCGCCATGCGTCGGGTTCAAACGGAAGCCTGGCGCAAGATCACCGGACTTGATTATCAAATAGGCGAAGAGATCATGCTGCTCAGCGCGACCCATGACGAACAGTTTCTGGAGGGTTGCATGGATGCCGCGAGAATAGCGTCCGAGATGCACGATTGCGAAGCGCCCCTCCCGCTCGGCTGGAACGTTCCTGAGTTGGGTGATACGTCGCCCCTTGCCGATCCACTCTCAGCCCATCATGTCCCGGACATCATCCGATGGCGCGAGACGTTCGATTCCTACGTCACGCGTCGGCGTTAGATCAGACGGCTCGATGAAACTTACTTGTACAGTCTCTGCCGAATTCAAATAGCTCGCTCGTCAAAACAGCGATCTTCGGCCGGTTCTTGCATCATCATAGATGCGTAGTTTTGATGGTGGTCCCGCGGAGCTTGAGGGCAAGAGCAACTATCTTGCTCGTCTTTCCCTGCCGGGTATCTGAGGCCGGCAAGCGACCACCTCTCGCGTGTGACATGCCAAGCATGTCTATCTTGCAAACCGTCGAACGGTTGCCATCTTAGAAAATACATCCTCCTTCGCCTTGCGGATCGGCTTTCCGCGACGGATCAATGCGTGTTGAGGCAACGCGATAGGACGGCACGATATGAGCGACCATGCTCCGCTGACCTTGCGTGTACCCGAACCGGCGGTTCGGCCCGGCGGCACGCCCGATTTTTCCAGCGTCCGCATTCCAAAGGCCGGATCGGTCGCACGCCCCGCGGTTGACGCCGATCCGGAATCGATCCGCGACCTCGCCTACTCGATCATTCGCGTTCTCAATCGCGATGGCGAGGCGGTCGGTCCCTGGACTGGCCTGCTGAGCGATCGCGAACTGCTCGAGGGTCTGCGCCATATGATGACCTTGCGAGCCTTCGATGCCCGCATGCTGATGGCGCAACGACAAGGCAAGACCTCCTTCTACATGCAGCACATGGGCGAGGAGGCCGTGAGCTGCGCCTTTCGCAAGGCGCTGACTCCCGGCGACATGAATTTTCCGACCTACCGGCAGGCGGGCTTGCTGATCGCGGACGGTTATCCGCTCGTCGAGATGATGAACCAGATTTATTCGAACGAGCGCGATCCCCTGAAAGGCCGGCAGATGCCGGTGCTCTATTCATCGCGGAAGAACGGCTTCTTCTCCGTATCGGGCAACCTGGCGACGCAGTATATCCAGGCGGTCGGCTGGGCGATGGCGTCAGCGATCAAGAACGACACCCGCATCGCCGTCGGCTGGATCGGCGACGGGTCGACCGCCGAATCCGATTTCCACGCGGCGCTGGTGTTTGCTTCGACCTACAAGGCTCCGGTGGTTCTGAACATCGTCAACAATCAGTGGGCCATTTCGACCTTTCAAGGCATCGCGCGCGGCGGCTCCGGCACCTTCGCCGCGCGCGGCCTCGGCTTCGGCGTTCCAGCGCTACGGGTCGACGGCAACGATTACCTCGCTGTGTATGCTGTTGCGCGATGGGCCATCGAACGTGCGCGGCGCAATCTCGGCCCGACGCTGATCGAACACGTCACCTACCGCGTCGGCGCCCATTCGACTTCCGACGATCCCGCCGCCTACCGGCCGAAGGCCGAGTCGGATGCCTGGCCGCTGGGCGATCCGGTCATCCGCCTGAAGAACCATCTGATCGTGCGCGGGGCCTGGTCGGAAGAGCGCCACAAGCAGGCCGAAGCCGAAATTCTCGACACCGTGATTGCAGCGCAGAAGGAGGCCGAGCAGCACGGCACGCTGCACGCCGGCGGTCAGCCCTCGGTGCGCGATATGTTCGAGGGCGTCTATGCACAGATGCCGCCGCACTTGCGCCGCCAGCGTCAAGAGGTGGGAGTCTGATCATGCCTCGCAGGACGATGATCGAGGCGATCCGCGATGCGATGGACGTGATGATGGCACGCGACGCCAACGTCGTCGTCTTCGGCGAGGATGTCGGATACTTCGGCGGCGTATTCCGCGCCACTCAAGGCTTGCAGGCAAAGTACGGCCAAAGCCGATGCTTCGACGCCCCCATCAACGAATCCGGAATTGTCGGGACCGCGATCGGCATGGCCGCTTACGGGCTGCGTCCCTGCGTCGAGATCCAGTTCGCCGACTACATGTATCCCGGCTATGACCAGATCGTGTCGGAGGCCGCCCGCCTTCGCTACCGTTCGAACGGCGATTTCACCTGTCCGCTGGTGATCCGGATGCCGACCGGCGGCGGCATCTCCGGCGGGCAAACCCACAGCCAGAGTCCGGAAGCGCTGTTCACTCACGTCTCTGGCCTCAAGACGGTTGTGCCGTCGTCACCGCGCGACGCAAAGGGCCTCTTGATCGCCGCCATCGAAGACCCCGATCCGGTGATCTTTCTGGAGCCGAAGCGGCTTTATAACGGGCCGTTCGATGGCCACTACGATCGGCCGGTGACGCCATGGTCGAAACACGAACTCGCTGAAGTCCCCGATGGACACTACGCCATACCACTCGGCAAGGCCGCGATCCGGCGCGAGGGCACGGCCCTCACCGTGTTGGCCTACGGCACGATGGTTCACGTCGCCATAGCGGCGGCCACCGAGACCGGCGTGGATGCCGAGGTGATCGATCTGCGGACCCTCGTGCCACTCGATCTGGACACCATCGCGGCCTCGGTGCGCAAGACCGGCCGCTGCGTGATCGTCCATGAGGCGACGCTGACGTCCGGATTCGGCGCGGAGCTGTCCGCACTGGTTCAGGAAACCTGTTTCTATCACCTCGAAGCACCGATCAAACGCGTGACGGGATGGGACACGCCTTATCCCCACGCGCAGGAATGGGATTACTTCCCCGGCCCTGCCCGGCTCGGCCGGGCGCTGCTCGAAACGATGGAGCAGTAGCATGGGCGAACGCGCGATCAAGCTGCCGGACATTGGCGAAGGCGTCGCCGAAGCCGAACTGGTCGAATGGCATGTCAAACCGGGCGATATCGTTCGCGAGGACACGCTGCTCGCGGCAGTGATGACCGACAAGGCGACCGTGGAGATTCCCTCGCCGGTCGAAGGCGAAGTGATCTGGCTCGGCGCCAAGATCGGCGACGTGGTGGCGATCGGCTCCGAACTCGTGCGCCTGAAGGTGGTCGGCGACGACGCGGCGGCTTCGACATCGAATGCGACCGGTGCCACGCCGGTATCTCCCCCTCCCGGCCCGCGCGCACCGCAGGCCGACCGACAGGAACGACCGGCGACTGCGCCGAGCCGTTCGGCTCCCGTCACCGCCGCGACGGACGCGCCGTCGCCGCGACCGCATCACGCATCGGATCAGGTTTGGGGCGCGCCGCGGCGGGAAGGCGAGAAACCGATCGCTTCGCCCGCGGTGCGGCAGCGAGCCCGCGAGGCCGGCGTCGATCTGCGTCAAGTCGCAGGCACCGGGCCGGCCGGCCGCATCACCCATGAGGACCTCGATGCCTTCGTCGCGCGAGCGCCGGGCGCGGCCCCATCGCGCGGCCTCCGGGCCCAAACCGCGATCAAGGACATCAAGCTGGTCGGCCTGCGTCGCCGCATCGCCGAGAAGATGGCGGTCGCTCACGCGCATATCCCTCACATCACCTATGTCGAGGAGATCGACGTCACCGCGCTTGAGGAATTACGCGCAGCCCTCAACCGCGACAAGCGCGCGGAGCAGCCTCGGCTGACGCTGTTGCCATTTCTGATGCGCGCGATCGTGCGCGCGGTTGCCGAACAGCCGCAGCTCAATGCGCTCTATGACGATGCCGCCGGCATCCTGCACCAACATGCCGGCGTGCATATCGGCATCGCCGCCCAGACCGCCACTGGCCTGATGGTGCCGGTGGTGCGGCACGCCGAGACGCTGGACCTGTGGGCCTGCGCGGCGGAAGCCGCACGCGTCGCCGAGGCCACTCGGACCGGCACTGCCGCCCGCGAGACATTGAGCGGTTCGACCATCACCATCACGTCACTCGGTGCCATGGGCGGCGTGGTTTCGACGCCGATCATCAACCATCCCGAGGTCGCGATCGTCGGCGTCAACAAGATCGTGGTGCGCCCGGTCTGGAACGGCTCGACCTTCCTCCCGCGCAAGATGATGAACCTGTCGTCGAGCTTCGACCATCGTGTCGTCGATGGCTGGGATGCGGCCACTTTCGTCCAGCGCATCAAGACACTGCTCGAAACGCCAGCGCTGATTTTCATGGAAGGCCATGAGCCATGAAAGCGATCTCCTGCAAGCTCCTGGTGATCGGCGCGGGTCCCGGCGGCTACGTCTGCGCCGCCCGTGCCGGCCAGCGCGGCATCGACACCGTGATCGTGGAGGCGAAGAAACCGGGCGGCACTTGTCTCAACGTCGGCTGCATTCCGTCGAAGGCGTTGATCCACGCGGCGGACGAATACGATAAAATCGCGCGGTTCGCCGCCGGCGACAGTTCGCTCGGTATCGGCGCAAGCAACCCCCGGATCGACCTTGCCAAAACCATATCGTGGAAGGACGGGATTGTCGGCCGCCTTAACGGTGGCGTTGCCGGGCTGTTGAAGAATGCCGCCGTGAAGGTGGTCGAGGGTTGGGCGCGGTTTCGCGACGGCAAGACCGTGGAAGTCGAAACCGAAACCGGCCTTCAGGTGATCCACGCCGAGCAGGTGGTCATCGCAACAGGGTCCCGACCGGTTGAACTTGCCGCGCTGCCATTTGGCGGTCGCGTGATTTCCTCGACCGAAGCACTGGCGCTGCGCCAGGTCCCGCGCCAGATGGTGTTGGTCGGCGCCGGCTATATCGGGCTCGAGTTGGGCACGGCGTTCGCCAAGATGGGCGCTCATGTCACCATCGTCGAAGCGCTCCCGCGCATTCTGCCGCAATACGACGCCGCGCTGACACGGCCGGTCGAGGTACGACTGCGTCAGCTCGGCGTCGACGTCCTGACCGGCGCGAAAGCAACCGGGCTGACGCCCGCCGGCGACGGGCTGACGGTCGAAACTTCCGATGGGCAGAGCAAGGTGCTTGCCGCTGACAACATTCTTGTCGCGGTCGGCCGTGCTCCGCTCACATCCGGCTGGGGCCTTGAGGCCATCGATCTCGACATGGACGGCCCCTTTCTGCGCATCGACGAGCGCTGCCGCACCTCGATGCGTGGCATCTACGCCATCGGCGACGTCACCGGCGAACCGATGCTGGCTCACCGGGCCTCCGCACAGGGCGAAATGGTGGCGAGGATTGTCGCCGGCGAAAAGCGTATCTGGGACAGCCTGTGCATTCCCGCGATCTGTTTCACCGATCCCGAGATCGTCGTCGCCGGACTTCTCCCCGACGCCGCCAGGGCAACCGGCACTGATATCCAGATCGGGATGTCTCCATTCCAGGCCAATGGCCGCGCGCTGACATTAGGTCAGGATATAGGTTTCATCCGCGTTGTCGCACGCGCCGATAATCATCTCGTCCTTGGCATTCAGGGCGTCGGCGCCGGCATTGCGGAATTGTCCGCGGCTTTCAGCATGGCCATCGAAATGGGCGCGCGGCTCGAAGACATCACCGCGATAATCCACGCGCATCCGACCCAAAGCGAAACCGTGATGGAGGCCGCCCGTAGCGCCCTGAATCATTCCTTGGGTCATTCGCGGCAGAATCACCTTTCTCAGATCCACATGCAACCCACGCAATAAGCGATCGCGCGAAAGTATAACGGAGCGATCGGGCCTTTTCTGCTATGATGGAAAGATGACGATCGGAATATCCGGGCCAGTACGGCGGGATCCGTGGCGTGACTTCGTAAGAACGTTATTCCGCGGCGCGATCGTACTGGTGATCTGCCTCGTCGTATTGGGTCTGGCGAGCGGGCTTTTGGTGGATTGGCTGTGGTTCGCCAAGCTCGATTATGTGTCAGTGTTCCAGACCACGATCGCAGCGCAGATCCTAACCTTTCTGATCGTCTTTGCTCTCACCGGCGTCAGCCTGGGGCTTAACACCTGGCTGGCATTGCGCGCCGCGCAACGTCGCCAATTGTTAGCCGCTCCGGTTCAGCCGTCGATCCTTGCCATAACGCCACTCGATCAACTGCGGCTGGTCCGCGATCGGCTGCCATGGCGCATGATCATCGTTATTGGCACCAGCATGGTGGCGATCACGGTCGCCTGGTTCGAACTCGGCAACTGGATGATCTTTCTGACGATGATCTACGGCGCGCCATACGGCGTTGCCGATCCGCTCTACGGCAACGATATCGGCTTCTATCTGTTTTCGCTTCCCGCGCTCGTCGAGATCATGCACTGGCTGTGGCTCGTGCTGCTGCTGAGCGCGCTGTCTGCCGGACTGGTCTATTTGATCTACGGCGAGATCGAGCTTGAGGCGCAGCGGCGTTGGGCGTCACCCCTTGCCATTCGCCACGCCTCGGTGCTGCTCGGCGCCTTCTTTCTGGCGAAGGCGTGGTCATATTGGCTCGACCGCTACATGCTGCTCTACGCCGACAACGGCGTCGTGGTCGGCGCGAGTTACACCAGCATCCATGTCGAACTGCCGGTGCTGTGGACGTTGATCGGCATCGCCGTCGTCGCATCGCTGCTGTCATGGAGCAACATCCGCGCGCGTGGCTATCTGCGACCGCTGATCGCGGTCGGCGCAGTGTATGGCGCGACCTTCGTGCTGGCCGGCGTGGTCCCCGGACTGTTCCAGCGCTTCTTCGTCAAACCCAACGAACTGCAATGGGAACGGCCCTATATCCAGAACAACATCACGCTGACGCAGATGGCCTACAACCTGCACCACGTCGAGGTACGGCCGTTCCCGGCCGCGCAGGATCTGACCTTCAAATCGCTCGAGGCCAACCGGGCGACCATCGACAATATCCGGCTGTGGGACTGGCAGCCGTTGATGGACACCTACGCGCAGCTTCAGGAAATCCGCACCTACTACAAATTTCACGACGCCGATATCGATCGCTACTGGCTGCATGGCAAATATCAAAGCGTCATGCTGTCGGCGCGCGAACTGCAATCCTCGCTGCTGCCACCGGATGCGCAGACCTGGGTCAACCGGCATCTGCTGTTTACCCACGGCAACGGCGTGGTGATGAGCCCGGTGACGCAGAAGAGCCCGGAAGGGTTGCCGCTGTTATACCTGCGCGACATTCCGCCGGTCGCCGACGGCGGCCCCGAAGTTCGCGAGCCGCGAATCTATTTCGGCGAGAAAATGGAAAGCTACGTTGTCGTCAAAACCACGACGCCGGAATTCGATTATCCGAAAGGCAAGGATAACGTCTACGCCAAGTATGGCGGCAACGGCGGCTTGGAACTGGGTGGGATCTGGCGCAAAGCGCTGTTCTCGTACTACTTCGGCGACATCAATATGCTGTTGTCCGACTACATCGGCGACGCCAGCCGAATCTTGTTCCGCCGCGATATCCAGGAGCGAGCGCGGACCATCGCGCCGTTCCTGCGCTACGATCACGACCCTTATCTGGTGGTGAGCGACGGCCGACTGTTCTGGATGCTCGACGCTTATACGACCAGTAATTATTTCCCGTATGCCAAGTCGGTGCAGAACGGCCGTCTGAATTACATCCGCAACGCGGTTAAAGTCGTGATCGATGCCTATAACGGCGCAACCGATTTCTACCTGATCGATAACGCCGATCCGATCGCCGCCACCTATCGACGCATCTTCCCGGCTCTTTTCAAACCGATCTCCGCGATGCCGACCGACCTGCGCCGGCACATCCGCTATGCCGAGGACTTCTTTCTGATTCAGGCCCAGATCTACCAGACCTATCACATGGATCAGCCCGACGTGTTCTATAACCGCGAGGACCTTTGGCAGTTTCCGCGATTGCCGGCGGGCAGCCGCACCGCGACGATGATGCCATACTACATCATCATGCGGCTGCCCGGCGAACCGCAAGCCGAGTTCGTCGTCATGCTGCCGATGGTGCCGAGCGGACGTGACAACATGATCGCGTGGCTTGCCGGGCGCTGCGACGCGCCGGACTACGGCAAACTGATCGTCTACGAATTTCCCAAGGAGAAGCTGATCTATGGGCCATTGCAGATCGAGGCGCGGATCAACCAGAACACCGAAATCTCGCAGCAGCTTTCGCTGTGGAATCAGATGGGTTCGCGGGTCATTCGCGGCAACTTGCTGGTGATCCCGATCGATGATTCGATCCTCTACGTTTCGCCGCTGTATTTGCGCGCCGTCGAAGGACATCTTCCGGAATTGAAACGCGTCATCGCATCTTATGGCGAGCGCGTGGTGATGAAGGAAACGCTTGAGGAGGCGCTGGCGGCACTGTTTGCCGAACCCGCCGCCGCCAGGATCGATGCAGCCGGGGGGACCACAGCGCCAAGCATCGCGGCCAACCAGGCGCGTCAGGCTCTGGAGCATTACAATCAGGCCATGGAGCACCTGAAAGCCAATGACTGGGCGGGGTTCGGCGCCGAGATCGAGGCCATGCATCGCGTGCTGAACGAAATGGCCAAATGACGACCGGCAGCCTGCGCCTCCGCGGCAAACCGGAATAGGCACGACCAAGTCCCTGGAGCCGCCAATCTGCTCCGCCGGCGAATACTTCGATCTCGTTCGTTTTGATCAGTGAATGCCCGCCATCTTGATCGCAGCAAACGCCAACCCCTTCGCGCAGAGGCCTCAAGATTCATTACAATGATTTAATCTTGCAGCCGGCGTGCGAGTTAGTGCGACAGAATCGCTATTTCTTGTCGTCGACGCCTCGATGCTTGAGTTGTGCGCCACATGACTCACGCCATCGTGACTCGCGCAACGGACCAAGCTGGCAAAGATAGCGCCACCGTCGTTCTGATGCTTTGAGCGTCAGGAGACGGGCCAGCCAAGCGCTTTCTGAAGCACACACATAATCTATCCAAGAGGTGCCAAACCCATGCGCGCCGCAACGCTTGTTACCGCGACATTCCTCACACTCTCCTGCGCTCCCGCCTTTGCCGCCAATGCCGACTCCAATCCAATACGTGGGCTATGGCTGACAACCGATTATCCAGCGTTGCAGATCCGCGCCGGCGAGGAAACGACGCTGCCACTTACCGTCTACAATTACGGCCTGCCGCCGCAACGCACCGCGATCAACATCGTTGATCAACCGCCGGATTGGAAGACCGAGATCGATGGCGGCGGCAAGCCCGTTGCTGCCGCCTTCGTCGATCATGACGGCCATTCCAGCCTCAGCCTCAAACTCACGATTCCAGCGGACGCCAAGACAGGCGCCTACAAATTGATGCTGCACGCGAATGGCGAGGATGCCAGATCGGACCTTCCGATCACGATCAACCTGGTGCCGCCCCTCGCCGCAAAACTGACCGCAACGCCGAAATTTCCGATCCTGAAGGGCTCGCCGAAATCGACCTTCAGCTTCAACGTCACCGCCAAGAACGAGAGCGCTTCCGACATGTTGGTGAAGCTCGACGCACACGCGCCGGACGGCTTCGTCACGACGTTTAAGGAAGGTTACGGGTCACAGGAGCTGACCAGCATTCCGATCAAGGCTGGTGAAAGCAAAGACCTCTCGGTCGCGATCAAAACCCCATCGGAGATCGCAGCCGGCTCCTATCCGGTGATCGTGTCGCTCGCCGGTGACAAGGCCAAGGCCGACACCAAACTCACGCTCGACGTTTCAGGCCAGCCGACGCTGGCACTCTCAGGCAAGGATGGCCGGCTCAGCGGCGAGGCCATCGCAGGCAACGAGAAGAGTTTCGAACTTGTCGTGCGCAACACCGGCAGCGCGGCTGCGGCCAACGTCAAACTCGCCGCGACGCCGCCGAGCGGCTGGAAGGTCAGCTTCGAGCCGAAAGAGATCACCGCGCTCCCGGTTGACGGCGAGCAGAAGGTCAATGCACTGGTGACGCCGGGCCCGAAGGCGCTCGCTGGCGACTACGTGGTGTCGATGCGCGCGTCCGCCGATGGGGCCAGCGCCGATGCCAACTATCGCGTGACAGTGACCACCTCAACGCTCTGGGGTGCGGCCGGCGTCGGCGTGATCGGTGCCGCGCTTCTGGTGCTCGTCGGCGCCGTCAGCAGGTTCGGACGGCGATGAGTGAGCCAGTCATCCTCGCAGAGCAGTTGACCAAGCGATATGGCGCGGCCATCGCCGTCGATCGCGTCGACCTCGGCATCGAAGCTGGCCACGTATTCGGCCTGCTTGGCCCCAATGGGGCCGGCAAAACCACTACCATCCTAATGCTTCTCGGACTGACCGAGCCGACATCGGGCCGCGCGCGGCTTGCCGGCTTCGACCCACTGCGCCAGCCTCTCGAAGTGAAGCGCCGCGTCGGCTACATGCCCGACCAGGTCGGCTTCTACGACAACCTCTCCGGCGTCGCCAATCTGCGCTACACCGCGCGGCTGGCGCGCATTCCATCAGCGGAGATCGACCGCCGGATCGCTGCGGCGCTGGAACGCGTCGGCCTGATCGACGCAGGACGCAAGGCAGTGCGCACCTATTCACGCGGCATGCGCCAGCGCCTCGCCATCGCCGAAATCCTGATGAAGCAAGCCAGCATCGCGATTCTCGACGAACCGACCGGTGGTCTCGACCCACAGGCCACACGTGAGTTTCTCGACCTGATCCGCTCGCTGCGCCATGACGGCATGACGATCCTTTTGTCATCGCATCTGCTGGATCTGGTCCAATCCATCTGCGACGAGGTGGCGCTGTTCAACAACGGCCGCATCGGTCTGACCGGCCGCGTCGATCAACTCCTGCTGCAAGTGCTCGGCGGCTCGCACGTGATCCGGCTGGAGGCAAGCGGCAACGGACTCGACCAGACGATCGCGCGCATTCCCGGCGTGACACGCGTGACACAGGAAGCCAACGGCCTGCGCATCGAAGCAACCGGCGACCTGCGGCCCCAAATCGCACGCGCGGTGGTCGAGGCTGGCGGATCGCTAACGACCATCGCCGCAGGCCACGCCAGTCTCGACGATGTTTACGCCCGTTATTTCGAGGAGGCGCGTGATGCGGCGTGAAGGCTCGGCGTTAAGCGGCGTCGGTACCGTGATGCTTAAGGAACTGGCCGACAACTTGACCTCCACGCGCATGCGGCTGCTTGAAGTGCTGATCTTCGTCGCCGGCGCCGGCGCCGCTTACTCTACGATCGGCGCGGTCCGCGAGCAGATCGGCCAATATCCGTTTGTGTTTTTGCTGATCTTCACCAGCGCCCACGCGCCGCTGCCCTCGTTCGTGGCGTTTCTCGGCTTTCTGATTCCGATCGTTGCCATCGCGCTCGGCTTCGACGCGGTAAACAGCGAGTTCAATCGCCGCACCATGAGCCGCATCCTGGCGCAGCCGATCTATCGCGATGCACTTTTGTTCGGAAAATTCCTCGCCGGCCTTGTCACGCTGGCTGTCGTGCTCTCGGCGCTCTGGCTTCTGGTGATCGGGCTCGGCATCCTCCTGCTCGGCATTCCACCGAGCACCGAGGAAGTGCTGCGCGGCCTCGCCTTTCTCGTCGCGGCGATCGCTTACGGCGGGGTTTGGCTGGCGCTGGCCATGTTATTCTCCGTGATCTTCCGCGCGCCGGCGACCGCGGCATTGGCGGCACTGGCGGTCTGGCTGATCTTCGCGTTCTTCTGGCAAATGCTGGTGCCGCTGATCACGATGGTGATCGCGCCTCCCGACCCGTTCGATCCTTATGCCATCCTGAACAGCATCCATGTTGGCATGGACATCGCAAGGGTGTCACCCAACACGCTGTTCGCCGAGACCACGCTCGCCTTCCTCAATCCGGCGACGCGCGCACTCGGCCCCGTGCTGTCCACCCAGATGCAAGGCGCCATCCCTGGCACGCCGCTGCCGCTCGGCGACAGCCTGACACTGGTGTGGCCCCAACTTACCGCGCTACTCGCGATCGTCATCCTGCTGTTCGTGGTGGCCTATGTGCTGTTCCAGCGCCAGGAGATTCGAGCTTAGGAGGAAATCTTCGACCGAACAGCGCGTCGGCGTCATTCTTCCCAATCTGCAGGCGGTTCGACTCGCAGAAGATTGGCCTGTGGCACCGCACGGCTCTCGGCGCGAACTGAGCCCCGGAGCCGAAGGCGTCATCGTCCGACGGCCGTGCCGCTCTCTTAGCGCAGCCACGCCGCTCGCAGCGGCCGCCCTGAGATAATCGACCGTAACGCCAGAGCAGCCGGCATGTGTCATGCCGGGATGGAATGCGGGGCAATCCGTCGAGGCTAGCACCGCGAAGATGGCGAACAGGATCGGCCAGAACCGCGAGTTGCAAAGAGCTTACACGCCTCACAAGACAATCCCGGTGCGCCTGGCCGACGAGGCGCACGCGGGGCCGAACCTTCATGCAGGCCTCGGAGAGCCCGCGGAAAGGCGGCGAATGACCTTGCCCGTGAACAGGACGTGATCGCGAAATCGGAAAGTCTTCTGAGGTGGAATCGGAAAGTATTTTTAGCCACTTTCCAAGCCATTGATGGCTCTACGGAAAATGGCGCGAGAGACGGGGCTCGAACCCGCGACCTCCGGCGTGACAGGCCGGCACTCTAACCAACTGAGCTACTCCCGCACGGATCGTCGCCGATCCATTCGTGTCGTGGAGGTGGGACTTAAAGGGGCGACCTCCGCAAGTCAAGCTGGTTTGAAAAGCATCTGGGAAAAGCCTTCGTGGATCGGCCATTTCGCCGGCGCCGGCGCGAAAACCCGGCCATTTACAGGGGAAACAGCATAGTCAGCGCCCCCCCGAATCAACTAATGCCTGATACGTCTACATTTCTGAGATTCGAACAACGAGGAGGGCCTGGAAATGGCGAAGAAAGCTGCGACCCCGACCACCATCACGCTCAAGCATCTGGCTGCCGCGCTGGCCGAAGAACACGAGTTGTCGAAGAAGCAGGCCGAAGCGATTCTCGGCGACCTCGTCACCCGCGTTACCAAGCACCTGAAGAAGGGCGAGCGCGTCCGCATCGTCGGCCTCGGCATCCTCCAGGTCCGCAAGCGCGCCGCCCGCACCGGCCGCAACCCCGCCACCGGCGAAACCATCCAGATCAAGGCCAGCAAGAAGGTCGCCTTCCGCGCCGCCAAGGAACTCAAGGAAGCGATCTGATCGCAGGCTGGGGATCGCGCAGGCTTTGGCTTTGCTTGCGTTCTCCGACAGAATTTGCGTTCTGTAACGTCATCCCGGGCCGCCGCCACGCGGCCGCCCGGGGTGACGTTTTCATTTTGAGGCGCCCCTTGTTCGAGCGGTCGCCATATCAAAGGATCCCGCTGTGACATCTTCCCTGAAATTCGATCATGACGTCACCGCGCGCTTCTTCCGCTACGTGGTGATCGACACCCAGTCCGATCCCGCCTCGCCCACCTGCCCCTCCACCGAGAAGCAGAAGGACCTCGGCAACCTGCTGGCGCGCGAACTGCGCGACCTCGGCATCGCCGACGCGCATCTCGACGAACACGGCTACGTCTACGGCACCATCCCCGCCAACACCGACAAGACCGTGCCGGTGATCTGCTTCTGCTCGCACATGGACACCTCACCGGATTGTTCCGGCGAAAACGTCAAGCCGCAGATCGTGCAAAATTATCAGGGTGGTGACATCGTGCTGCCGGGCGATCCGGCGCAAGTGATCCGCCTGCGTGACAATCCGGCGCTCAAGGACCAGATCGGCAACGATATCGTAACCTCCGACGGCACCACCCTGCTCGGCGCCGACAACAAGGCCGGCGTCGCAGAGATCATGGACGCGACGCGCTTCCTGCTTACGCATCCGGAGATCAAGCACGGCACCGTCAAGATCCTGTTCACGCCGGACGAGGAGATCGGGCGCGGCGTCGACAAGGCGGACCTGAAAAAGCTCGGCGCCGATTTCGGCTACACCATCGACGGCGAAACCGCCGGACACCTGGAGGACGAAACCTTTTCCGCCGATGCCGCGACCGTCACCATTACCGGCGTCAGCGTTCACCCCGGCTTCGCCAAGGGCAAGATGGAGCACGCCATCAAAATCGCGTCGCGCATCGTCGAACGATTGCCGCAGAATACGTGCTCGCCAGAGACAACCGAAGATCGCGAGGGCTTCCTGCATCCGGTCGGCATCAATGGCGCTCTGGAACAGGTGACGCTGGCCTTCATCGTGCGCGACTTCACCGAGCAAGGTTTGCGGGAGAAGGAGGCACTGCTCGAATCGATCGTCAAGGACGTGATGAAGGATTTTCCGCACTCGACCTACAAGATCGACATCACGCAACAGTATCGCAACATGAAACAGGTGATCGACGCGCATCCGCAAGTGGTGGATTATGCGCTGGAAGCGATCCGCCGCGCCGGGCTCATACCGGTTCGCAGCAGCATTCGTGGCGGCACCGATGGGTCGCGGCTGTCGTTCATGGGGCTGCCCTGCCCCAACATCTTCGCCGGCGAACACGCCTTCCACTCGCGCACCGAATGGGTCAGCGTGCAGGATATGGAGAAAGCGGCCGAGACCATCGTGCATCTGGCGATGATCTGGGAAGAACGTGCCTAAGCGCGTTCGAAATTTTCGACTTGAGCGCCCGCTTATGGACCCGTATCCCGGACGCGGTGCATCGCGCAGCGATGCGCCGCAGAGCCGGAACCGTATCAACGGCACCGCCCGCAATGGTCCCGGATCAGCGAAGCGGCACTGCGCTTACGCTTGCGCCGCATCGCATCCGGGACACGGAGACGCACAAGCGCCCCTCATTCCTTCCCGTCGCCGCGCATGAAATCGAAGTCGCAGCCGTCGTCGGCCTGCATGATAGTGTCGTGGAACAGACGTGCGTAGCCGCGTTCCGCCCATTCCGGTCGTTCCGACTCCACCACGGCCGCGCGGCGGCGTTCGAGTTCGGCTTCGTCCACCAGCAGATCGATGCGGCGCCCCGCGACGTCGAGGCGAATCCGGTCGCCGGTGCGCACCAGCGCCAGCGGGCCGCCCACCGCCGATTCCGGCGTGATGTGCAAGACGATGGTGCCGAATGCGGTGCCGCTCATCCGCGCGTCGGAAATTCGCACCATGTCTTTCACCCCCATGCGCGCGAGCTTTATCGGAATCGGCAGATAGCCCGCTTCCGGCATGCCCGGCGCGCCCTTAGGCCCGGCGTTGCGCAGCACCAGCACATCATCGGCGGAGACATCGAGCGCGGGATCGTCGATCCGCAATGTCATGTCCTCCACCGATTCGAACACCACGGCGCGGCCGGTGTGCTGCCACAATCGCTCGCTCGCGGCGGAATGTTTGATGACCGCGCCGCGCGGCGCGAGATTGCCGCGCAGCACCGCCATCGCCCCCTCGGGGCGGATCGGATTGTCGCGCGGACGGATCGCGTCCTGTCCCGGCACCTCCTCCGCGCCGGCAACGACGTCGCGCAACGTCGCGCCGGTGATCGTCTTCGCATCGAGATCGATCAGGTCGCCGAGTTGCTTCATCAGTTTCGGCACGCCGCCGGCGTGATGGAAATGCTCCATGTAATGCGCGCCGGACGGCTTGAGATCGACCAGCACCGGCACCTTGCGGCCAAGGGCATCGAACGCATCGAGGTCGATGCGATAGGACGTGCGGCCCGCGATCGCGGTGAGATGCACCAGCCCGTTGGTGGAGCCGCCGATCGCCTGCAACACCACCTGCGCGTTGCGGAACGACGCCGGCGTCAGCAGGTCACTCGGGCGAGGCCCCTTGCGCTTCGCCATCTCCGCGGCGCACTTGCCGCTCGCCTCAGCCGAGCGCACGCGCTCGGCATGGGGCGCCGGGATCGTCGCGCTCATCGGCAGCGACAGCCCCAGCGCCTCGGTGACGCAGGCCATGGTGCTGGCCGTGCCCATCACCATGCAGGTGCCGACCGACGGCGCCAGGCGGCCGTTCACCGCCTCGATTTCGGCGTCGTCGATTTCGCCGGCGCGATACTTCGCCCACAGCCTTCGGCAATCGGTGCAGGCGCCGAGCACCTCGCCCTTGTGATGGCCGACCACCATCGGCCCCACCGGAATGACCACCGTGGGTAGATCTGCGCTCACCGCCGCCATGATCTGCGCCGGCAAGGTCTTGTCGCAACCGCCGATCACGATCACCGCATCCATCGGCTGGGCGCGGATCATCTCCTCGGTGTCCATCGCCATCAGATTGCGCAGATACATCGAGGTCGGATGCGAAAAGCTCTCGGCGATGGAGATGGTCGGAAACACCATTGGCATCGCGCCGGCCAACATCACGCCGCGCTTCGCCGCCTCGATCAGCGCCGGCACGTTGCCGTGACAGGGATTGTAGTCGCTATAGGTGTTGGTGATGCCGACGATCGGGCGATCCAGCGCATCGTCGGAATAGCCTGCCGCCTTGATGAAGGCCTTGCGCAGGAACAGCGAGAACCCGGCGTCGCCGTAGCTGGTCAATCCTTTGCGAAGCCCGTCCGCCATCCCGCGTCTCCTTCAAGACTGCTTGTTGTTGACTAGGTTATAGCGGTTTCGAACACGCTGGGAACCAGCTTGCGGAGCGAAAGCAGATCAAAATGAAAGAGCTTCGTGTCCTTCTCTAGGAAATGAAGGGAGTTCGTCATTGCAATGACGGATAGAATGGAGCCTATCCCCGTCCAAAGGCTGCGCGATCTTTCGGCGTCAATAACGCCCGCCGCGCGATCCTCCCGTGGTCGGCGTTCCGGGGCTCCGGCTCGGCGGCGAATAGCCGCCGCGGCCGCCCCCGCCCATAAACCCGCCGCCGATGGAAATGCCGGGCATCGGCGCATAGACCGGCGGCGGACGGCGATAGACCACCACGTCGTCATCCGGCTCCGAGGTATAACGCGGCGGCGGTGGCAGCGATGAGCGGGACGGCGGCGCGCTGGCGCGCTTCTTCGACGGCTTCTCGGCCTTCTTGCTCGGCGCAACGGGCTTGCTGCATGAGCAGGTCGGCGCAACCGATGCATTGGCCGGTTGCAGCGACGCCATCGCGGCGCTGGCCGCAAACGCGGGCCGGTTGCGCAGCCGGTCCTCGAGCTTGCGCGCCGTCGGCGTCAGATCGCTGTCGGGATAGGCGACGAGAAAGGCACGATATCCGGCGGCGCTGTTCTCGATGACGGCCTTGTTCCAAGCGATCATGCGCAGATACCGTGCGAGCCAGGTGCGGGCGCGCGGAGCAAACACTTCATCGGTGTAGAGCGTGACAAAGGCCTGGTAAGCGTCGACCGAGCCGTCTGCCACGATCATCTCGTGAGCGGCTTCGGGCGATTTGCCTTTCAACGCTGCTTTCCATTGTTCCAGTGTACGCTTTTGTTCGGCGGGCTTGCTGCCGGCCGGCGCGGCGTCCGTCACCTTCACCTCGGTCGGTTTGGCGGACGCATCGGTGACCGTGAAGAAGCGGAAATCGTCGGTGAGCGATGAACTTTCCCACGGCGTCTGCCGGCCATCGGTCGCCTTGTTCACGGATACGCGCACCCGCTTGAAGGCATCCTCGATCGACAGGCCCGGCTCCTTGGCAGCCGTCAGCAGCGCCGTGGTGTAAGGGCTGTTGGTGCCGCTGCCGTCCTCGGCCTCCGCGCCGGGCGATGTCGAGAACGACAGGAACGTGCCCGGTGCGCCGAATTTGGCATCAACGATTGCGAGCCCATGACCCGCCGACTTACCGATGTCGGGAAATGGATTGTTGCGGCAGGCATCCAGCAGCACGATGCGCATTCGGCTCGGCACCGAAGTCAACGTGTTGAGGATGTCGTTGAGGCGAACCGCCTGGAGCGGAATGTCCGCTTCCCGCTTGGGATCGATGTCGACCGGCACGAGGAAATTCTCGCCGTCGATTTGCATGCCGTGCCCAGCGTAGAATACCAGCGCCACGGTGTCCTTGCCCTTGGCCGCCACCTGCGCGGCGAAATCGCTCACCGCCTGCCGCAGCGCGTTTTGCGACAGATCCGGCGCGGCGGTCACCTCGAAACCGGCTTCGCCCAGAAGCTGTGCCATCGCCTTGGCGTCGTTGGCAGGATTGGGCAACGGCGTCACCGCGCGATACGCCGATTGGCCGATCACCAGCGCCATCCGGCTTTCCGCCAGCGCCGCACCCGTGCTCCAGAGGAAACCGGCGGCAACAACCGCGATCAACAATGTCCGGCGCAACATCACATCATCCCTCGTCGCAGGTCGAATGCTCGAGCCCGGCCGCGCATGGGGCCGGCATGTCATGGGTCGTCGGGAACCCTGATACGGTTCAGGGTTGGGAGGGTTTTGCGAGGCAGCACCAGATTGTCGCGCCACAGCCCCCAACCGAACGTCGCTGGCGCGCGGTCGACGTGTTGGTGAATGGCCCGTTAATCGTGTCGGGAAATTTAAACGTATCGGCCAACGCTAAATTGAAACGTCTCGTCTAGTCTGGCGGTCAACTCATCATAGCCGATGATGACGGGACACAGGGTTGGCCGAACTAGGACACATCACCTCGCGGCAGCACGGGGCGCCGGATCGCGCCGGCGCGGCGAAAGCCGGCCGCGACGCATCGCCCACGCGTGCGCTGATGCCGCTCGCCGCCGTATCCCGCGCCCATTGGAACAACCTCGCCGGACGCACCATTGAGCCGAACGGTTACTATCTGGCCGACTGGGAACGCGCGGTCGATACCTTCGCCAATGGCCGTACCGGCGCATTGGCGCTAACCGCCTGGAGCGCGCCGGCCGCCGACGCCGGTTCGGCTCCCGCGTTGAACGGCTTGGTGCCCATCGTCTCGCTCTGGCAGGCTTATCGCCTTGCCCTGCCCGTTCTGGTCAGCGCCGATCCTTACGGCACCCTCGGCACGCCGCTGCTGGATCGCGGCGCTTCGCTCGAGACCGCAGCCTCGCTTTTGAATGACGCGCGGAACGCAGGCGCGCGGGCGCTGCTGCTGCGCGACGTCACGCTGGATGGCAAAGCATTGGCGGCGTTTTCCGCCGCTCTCGCCCGCGACGATCTCCGGCCACGTCCGGTCAGCGCCCATGCACGCGCCTGTCTCGATGCGACTCAGGATGCCGACACACTGTTGCGGAACGCATTGGGCGCGCGGAAACTGAAAGAGTTGCGACGGCAACGTCGACGCCTCGCCGATCACGGCGCGGTTCACTTCGACGTCGCGCGGACGCCCGATGAGGTCAGCCGCGCGCTTGAAACCTTCCTGACGCTGGAGGCGAGCGGGTGGAAAGGCAAACGCGGCACGGCGCTGCTGCAACGCGCCGGCGACAGCCGCTTCGTCCGCACCGCCGCGCCGATGCTGGCGAAGACCGGCGCATGCGAGATCGTCTCGCTCCACGCGGGCGCAACACCGGTTGCCGCCGCCATCGTGGTGCGCCACCAGAACCGCGCCTTCTATTTCAAGATCGGCATCGACGAGACGTTCGCGAAATTCTCGCCGGGCGTACAACTCACACTGGACCTGACGCGCCATCTTTGCGCCGACCCGTTCATCGCTACGGCCGATTCCACAGCGGATGCCGGTCACACCATGATCGAGCCGATCTGGCGCGGGCGATTGAGGATCGGCGACGTGCTGCTGCCGCTCTATCGACGCGATCCGACGGTCGCGATCACTCATGCTGCGCTCGCAGCGCGGACCCGTCTGCGCGACGCTGCGCGACGCCTGCGACCGGACCGCAACCGGCGCACACCGTCACTCTGACGATCCGCGTATCAAGAAGCGGCTGCGTTACTCCGCCGCTTCCGCGTTGACCTCGGCCGAGACCTGACGAATCGCGCGCGCCAACTTCTCCGGCGGCTGCGCCCCGGACACCGCATACTTGCCGGCGAACACATAGGTCGGCACGCCGCCGATACCCTTGTCGGCCGCTTCCTGCGCCTGCGCCGTCACCACGTCGACATCTTCCTCGGTGGCGAGACGCTGGCGAACCGTCGCGGCGTCCATGCCGCAATCGGTGGCCGCCAACACCAGAACTTCCGGATCGGTCAGGTCGCCGCCGTCGCGGAAATACAATTCCATCAGCCGCTGCTTGACCGCCGCCGCCTTGTCCCCGGACGGATCGCGCTCCGCCCAATGAATCAGGCGATGGCAATCGAGCGTATTCGGTTGGCGACTGACCAGATGGGGTCGATAGACCAGCCCCTCCTCGCGCGCGGCTTCAACCACGCGTGAGGCGATCTTGCCATAGGCTTCGACCGAACCGAATTTCGTTGTCAGATATTCGTCGCGGCTGATGCCCTCGCGCGGCACCCACGGATTGAGGAAGAACGGCCGCCAGTGCACCTCGACCGGCACGTCAGTCACCAGCGCCAGCGCGCTCTCGATGCGATGCTTGCCGATGTAGCACCACGGGCAGACGACATCGGAGACGATATCGAGGGTCAACGGCTTGATGGCGCTCATGGTGAGCCTCCTTGCTCTGCAAGGTACAGAGCTAATCAGCCGACCCGGGCAGCCGCAAGGCGCTAATTGCGGTGACCCGCCATGTCCTTCAGCCTGGCGACGGTCGCCTGGTCCGCCGGGAAGAAGGTTTCGATCGCCAATTCCGATAGCGTGATATCGACCGGCGTGCCGAACACCATCGTCGTCGAGATGAAGCTCAGCACCACGCCGTCACGCCGCAACTGGAACGGGATCGCAACAGCATTGCTGTTCACCGGGCGTTGCCGCGCCGGGATCGGGAAGCTTTTCAGCTCCTGATAGAGCCTCAACAGTTCGGGATCGGCCGTGGCCTCGCATTGGCGGTGCAGCCGCTCCAGAAGATGCGCGCACCATTCCGCCAGATTGACCGTGTGCGGCGCCAGCCCCTCCGGATGGAAACTGAGGCGCAGCACATTGACTGGCGGCTTCAGCAATTGCGGCGCGACGCCATCCAGTAGCGCGCCGACTATCTGATTGGCCGCCACCAGATTCCAGTGCCGATCGACCGCCAGAGCCGGATTGGGCTCGTGCGCCTTGAGCACCTGATCGACCGCCTGACGCGCCGAGGCGAGCGCCGGATCGTCAAGGGTCCGTTGCGGAAACGCGGGCGCAAAGCCGGCCGCGACCAGCAGAACGTTACGTTCACGCAGCGGCACGTCGAGTCGCTCGGCGAGCCGCAACACCATGTCGCGCGAGGGTGCGGCGCGGCCGGTTTCGACGAAGGAGAGATGACGGGCGGAGACTTCCGCCTCACCCGCGAGATCGAGTTGGCTGAGATGGCGGCGCTGCCGCCATTGCCGCAAATGTTCGCCGATATGGACGGGTGCTGCGGTCGCCGTCCGCGCGATGGAAAGCTGACTGTTCATGGTAAGAGCCTAGCAGGCCGCCATCCGCCGTTCCATTACCTGTGAGGTCATGGTTTTCGAGCGGCCAGAACAAAGGCCGCAGACGGCATCACGTTGCGAGAACCGCCACGAACGATGGGCGCCGGCGCGTCAGGCCGCCCGCGCGCGCTTCCTTGGCGATGCCTTCGCGGGTGCCGCTGATTTAGCGCCAGCGCGCCTGTTCACGGCGGCTTTCGGCGCACGGCTTTTGCCAGGCGTATTGGCCGCCTTGCTCTTGGCCTTCGCAGCCGGCTTTGCGGCTTTGGCCTTCTTGGCCTTGGCCGCAGGTTTCACGGTGGAGGTTTTCACAGCGCGCGCCTCGGTGCGCTGCTTCGCGCGCTTGCGTTCGCAGGCGTCGCACTTGCAGCCGATCGGCTTCAGATACTCTTTGAAGTATTCGGTGCCGTAGTCGTAATTGATCTCCTCGCCCGGCCCGATGTTCTTGATGGCGCGGATATGCACGGTGCGCTTGCGGGCACTGACATCGGACTCCGCGTTCGGCCGGCACGAATGATTGATGTAGCGCGCGATGTTCTTCCGCACCGAGCCGTCGATGGTCCAGCGGCCGTTGATCTGGAACAGATACTTGTTCTCGATCGCGTCATCCTTCTCCTTCCGGCAATCCAGCATGGGGCCGAAGTAACGGATGATCTTCGTTCCCTTCTTGATCGGCTTGGTGGCGAAGAGGCCCAGTCCGGTCTTGGAGCGGCCAATGCGATACGGCTTATTGGAGGAGATAGCGGGCATGGTTTGAAAAATGCGGGCTCTGACGCGGCGGAGTTGCCGTGAGTCGGCCTTTTATCGCAATTTTCGCCTGAATGTCAGGTCTTTCCCCGGGATGCCTTGAACCTTCCCCAGTTTGCAGCCGTCCAACGCACATGATCGCAGCCTCTATCTATCGCCCGCTAATCGTCGGCTTTGCCATCGCCAGTGGCCTGTTCGCAGTTCCGGCTTGCGCCGAAACCTTCAGCAGCGTCTACACATCGACTGCGGAAAAGGATTGCCGTGCCAACGCGACGATCTGCAAAGGCATCGACGGCCTGATTGTGCTGGTGCAGGAAGATGACTTGCGCCGCACCGTCTCCATCGGCCGCACGGCGAAGCAGGCGGAGAAGGAACCGGCGACAAGCCAGAGCTTCGGCCCGTTCAACTATACCGCCGATACCATCGAATGGCGGCGTGACGGCGCGGGCAAACCTTTCGCCACCATTCAACGCTGGTATCTCGCCGACAACGACGACACCGACAAGAATGGACGTCCACGCGCGGTGCAGATGCTGGTGGTAACGCGATTGCCGCCCGGTGGGGTCTGTCACGTCGCCTATGTCGATGTGAAAGCCAATCCCGACGCCAACGAGGTGGCGCGCGACGCCGCCGACCGGCTGGCGAAAACCTTCGATTGCGCAAAGGACAAGATTTCCGTCGCCGGCAACAGCGGCCGCGCCACGGCGCTCGGACTGGCGCGATAATCCAAACGCCTCAGCGCGCGCGCGGGCCGAGCGGTCCGCTACTGCGCAGCATGACATCGAGCAATTGATCGACCGTACTGCCCGGCGGCAATCGATCGAGGATATCCGACAGGCGGCCGTCGAGCAGCAGCGTGGAGAAGCCATGCATCATCGACCATGCGCGCGCGGCATCCGCCGCTTGCCCTAGTGTCAGCGCCTCGCTTGCGACCGCCTCACCGCGTCCCTCGCCCACCGCCGCCACCAATCCGGCGAAGGACGCGTTCGCGGCCTCTTTCAGCACCGGGTTGCTCATGTCGAGCCGTTCAGCGCGGAACATGAGTTGATACATCGCCGGATGCTCACGAGCGAAATCGAGATAGGCATGCGCGCGCGCCAACCCGACTTCCGCCCATGACCGTCCCGGCACGACCGCGGCATTCATCGCCGCGCCGAAACGGCGATAACCGATCGCCGCCAACTCGCTGACAAGCCCGGTGAGATCGCGGAAGTGATGCGCAGGCGCCGCGTGCGAGACGCCCGCCTCGCGCGCCACCGCGCGCAGCGTCAGCCCGGTGAGACCGTCGCGCTCCAGAATGGTTTCGGCCGCCTTGAGCAACGCATCGTGCAGGTCGCCGTGGTGATAGGGCGCGGCGGCTTTCAGCTTGCGCGCGGCTTTCGCCGCTGGCGCGGGCTTCGCCGATGCCTTGGCGGAGAGCTTCGCGGCGCGCGACGTCGCCGGCCGCGAAACCACCCCGGCCGTTGCGGGCGTTTTGCGGCGGGATGCGGTCTTGTGTGCCATACGATTCTTATAGAACGTCATTTTTACACTGTAAAGATTTCGCTTGACGGGATCGAATATTTCCACATAGCTTATCTTTACATCGTCAAGATATTTGATCGAGGGAGATACCCGTGTCCCAAGCCGACGCTGCCGCCGAATTGAACAACCGCGCGCCGATTCCGATGGAGTGCGATGCGCCATTCCTCAAGATCGAGGGCGAGTTGCCGCGCGAATTGAACGGCACGCTCTATCGCAACGGCCCCAACCCACAATTCGACGTGCCCGGCGCGCACTGGTTCGTCGGCGACGGCATGCTGCACGCCTTCCACCTTGAGGACGGCCGCGCCAGTTATCGCAACCGCTGGGTCCGCACCCCGAAGTGGCTTGCCGAGCACGATGCCGGCCGCGCCATCTTCGCCGGCTTCGGCCCCATCAAGCTCCGCGACGCGCCGCCAACTTCGTGCAACGACAGCGGCGTCGCCAATACCAACATCATTTCACACGCCGGCCGCCTGCTCGCGCTGGAAGAAGGCCATCTGCCGACCGAGATCGACCCCGCAACGCTGGCGACGCGCGGCTATTGCAATTACGACAGCCGCATCGCCGGGCCGTTCACCGCTCATCCCAAGGTCGATCCCCTCACCGGCGAAATGATATTCTTCGGCTACAATGCGAAAGGCCCGTTCAGTTCGGCGCTGTCTTACGGCGTGGTCGATTCCGGCGGCCGCGTCTCGCGCTTCGAGCATTTCGACACACCCTATTCCAGCATGGTGCATGATTTCATCGTCACCGCGAACCGCGTGCTGTTTCCAATCCTGCCGCTGACCGGCAGCATGGAACGCGCCATGAAGGGTGAACCCGCCTATGCGTGGGAACCGGCCAAGGGCGGTTATGTCGGTGTGATGCCCCGCAGCGGCAAGACCTCGGAGATCCGCTGGTTTCGCGCCGAGGCGTGTTACGTGTTTCACGTCCTCAACGCCTGGGACGATGGCAGCCGTATCGTCGCCGACGTGATGCAATACGAGGAGGCGCCGTTGTTTCCGTTTCCCGACGGACGCAAGACCGATCCGGCGAAATCGCGCGCGCGGCTGTGTCGCTGGACCTTCGACCTCGACGCCAACACCGATCAATTCTCACGCGTCTATCTCGACGACCTCGCCGGCGAATTTCCGCGCGTGGACGATCGGCGCGCCGGGCTTGCGACCACCCACGGCTGGTACGCCTGCGCCAATCCCGACCTCGCCGCCTCGACCGCGCTGCACGGCATCGTCCATGTCGACGGCCACGGCACGCGCAGGGCGCAATACATGCTGCCGAGGGGCGACAGCATCTCCGAGCCGGTGTTCGTCGAGCGCGGCGCGGACGCTCCCGAAGGCGACGGCTGGCTGCTCGCCGTGGTCTGGCGGGCGCGCGAGAACCGCAGCGATCTCGCGGTCTTCAACGCCCAGGACGTCGGCAGCGGCCCGGTGGCGCTGGTCAAACTCGGCCACCGCGTCCCCGACGGGTTCCACGGCAACTGGGTCGGCGCGGCGTGAGCGGCGAGGCGGGCAGGAGTTCGTCGCAAGACGTACCCTCGCCCATGGCGTTACCCCCACGCAGGCGGGGACCCATAACCCCCGGCATTGGTTGTCCGCAAAGAAACTCGCCCCGGTGATGGAGCCGAACCGCTGCGGCGTATGGGTCCCCGCCTGCGCGGGGACGACGATTACATGATGAAAATCCGCGCGCGAAACCAATTCCCGTTAGGCTCTGAATTCACTATGCCGCGCCAGCCTGCCAATAAACCGATCCAGGAATCCCGCCTCACCCAATGTTGACACTGTAAAGATTTTGCTTGACGTCGCCCTTCGCACAGCTTTATAAACTTTACATTGTCAAGATAGAGTCTGGAGCGATCCGATGATGCTGTTCCTGATCCTTGCCCCGTTCGCCGTCTTCGGCGCGCTGATGATGCTGACGACGCCGGCGATCAGCCTGTTCGCGGCTTGCGCCGTCGCGCTTGGCACCATCGCCTATGATCTGGCCCGCGGCCGCTCGGTGAAGGCGCTGGCGGCAGGCGCAGCGATGCTGTTCGCTGCCATCGGCACCTATCTGGTGCTGTCCGACGGCGGCATGGGCAGCCTCGGCATTCGCCTGATGGTCGATCTTGGGGTGCTGGCGATCGCGCTGGGATCGATCGCGTTGCGGCTGCCGTTCACGCTGCAATATGCCCGCGAGGTGGTCGAGCCCGAGATCGTCGCTCAGTCTGCGTTCATGGCCACCAATTACATCCTGACCTGGGCGTGGATCGGCGCTTTCATCCTGATGCTGGTCGCGGATATCCTGATGATCTATTGGCCGTCCCTTCCGGTCTGGATCGGCGTCGGTGTCGCCTTCGCCGCCCGCAACTGCGCGGTCTATTTCACCACCTGGTATTCAGCGCGCCGACGCGCGCAGTTCGCCGCTCAAGCCCAATAAGTCCTGTCGGACTTGGTGATCACATGAAAAGCGTCTTCGTCAAACTCGGCACCGACTTCCTGTCCACCATCGTCTTTCTGGCGGTCTATGTCGCCACCGACAACGTCATCGTCGCAACGCTGGTGGCGATTGCCTCGGCAATCGCGCAGGTGATCCACGCCCGCATCAAAGGGCAGTCGCTCGATGTCATGACCTATGCCAGTCTAGCGCTGGTCATTGTTCTCGGCGGCGCGACATTGCTCACCAAGGATCCCCGCTTCGTGCTGGCGAAGCCCGCCATCGGCCACTTCGCCATCGGTTTCATCATGCTGCGCAGGGGCTGGATGCTGCGCTATTCACCCGACATGGTGCGCGACAACATCCCCCATCTCGCGATCGCGGCCGGCTATGCCTGGGCGGCGCTGATGTTCGTGCTCGGCCTCGGCACCATCGCGGTGGCGATGACCGGCGACCTCAAGCTGTGGGCGTTCTATGTGTCGGTGGTGGCGGTCGGCGCCAAGATCGCGGCCTTCGCGATCCAGTACCTGACCTTCCGCGTCATCATCAAACGCAAACTGCGCGCCGGAGCGATCGCCGCCGGACAGCCGGCCCGCTGAGGCTTTTGGCCGCCGCCGGGACCAGCCCAGGCAATTCGCGCGGCGGCAATTTTACGATATAGAGGTTCAACTCGCGCCTCAAACCGACGCGCGACGCATTGGAGAAACGGAATGTCGGTCGACGGAAATTGGAACATCACCATGAGCACGCCGATGGGCGAGCGCAACGCAACCCTGTCGCTGACGAGCGCGGGCGGCACCCTGACCGGCACCCAGGCGGCGGACGGCAACTCCGGCGAAATCTTCGACGGCACCGTGAACGGCAACGACGTGGCGTGGAAAATCTCCATCACCAATCCGATGCCGCTGACGCTGACGTTCACCGGCGCGGTGAACGGCGATGCGATGTCCGGCGAAATGGGCATCGGCCCGATGGGCAGCTTCCCCTTCACCGGCACGCGGGCTTAAGTCGCCCGACACAATCGCGTAGCGATTATTTTTTGCGTCATTGCGTGCGAAGCGAAGCAATCCAGTCTTCTTCAAGAATCTGGATTGCTTCGTCGCTTTCGCTCCTCGCAATGACGGTTCTATTCGGTCTGCCGCGTCTCAACGCGACGATTGTCCGCCGTGTACATGCGACGGCGACACGATCTGCATCAGTTGCGTCGATACGGCCGACTTGTTTTTGGCGTCGCCGTGATAGCTCGCGACGATGGTGCGCGAGCCCTGCTCCAGCCCCGACGTCGTGAACGACGCCATGCCGTTGCTGTCGAGCATCACCCGATCCGCCAGCACGCTGTCGAGCGCAACGTCGCGAATGGTCACATCGCCCCTGGGCGTGCCGTCACGGCTTTTCACCGCGACCGTCAGCGTCACCGCCTGCCCCGGCGCGCTGGGATTTTGCGACGACGAGATCTCGACGCGCGGCACCGTGCGCACCGTATAGACCACCGGCGCCGAGGTGCTCGGTTCGATCACAAACGGAAAGTAACTTTGCAGTCCGCCGTAGCGCGCGCGGAATGTGTGCGAGCCGTCGGACAGGCGGTGCAGCACGATCCACGGCACGGACGCGCTGGTGCGGCCGAGAATCCGGTTCTTGGTTTCGTCGATGAATTCGATGATGCCGCCGGGCACCTCGCCGCCATCCTCCATCGCCACCGATGCAGTCAGCTTCAACTGCTGTCCCGGCAACAACGACTGATCGGACGCCGTGAGATTCACGACGGTTCGCGCGATGGTCATTTCGGCTTGCGCCTGCGCGCCGGTCAGCCAGCCGATGCCCGCAACGAGCAACAAACCCGGCAACATCGCGCGTTTGAAAAATCCGGCCTGCATGACAGCCCTCCTCGTCTCGGAGGTACGCAAGAACTGCGTGCCAGCCCCGAACCGAGGACGTTCAATCCATCAAATGCTAGCACAAGATCGCGGGGCGGAACATGCCGGAATGACGCAGGCAGGCTCAAACAGGAAACTCGATCCTCCGGGCTGCGACGCGCCGACGGATCGTCACGGCAGATTACAGGTAGCTGTAAACGATAATTCCGTTGATCGCGCTCGCGGCGGCGAGCAGCGCGATCAGCATCGTATTCAGTCTGACGGCGTCCATGCTCATGCGCGTTTTCCGAATCGTCCTGCTTCAGTGGAACCATTGAAGCAGGACGACCGGAAACGTCACCCGGATTCTTTTTCGCCACGACCCTTGCGACTCCGGACAGAATCGAGTCCCGCAAACACCCGCCGAACAGGCTCGGCGAATCGTTCGCCGCTCCACTACGGCGTTTCATGTTTTGACGGAAGCGTCATTGCCGGGCTTGACCCGGCAATCCATCGTTTTTTGGAGAAGACGGATGCGCGGATCAAGTCCGCGCATGACGGCGGATGTTTCCATCAAAGCAGAAGCCTCTAGCCGAGATTCAACTCCTTGAAGAAGTCGTTCCCCTTGTCGTCCATGATGATAAACGCCGGAAAATCCTCGACCTCGATGCGCCAGATCGCTTCCATGCCGAGTTCGGGATACTCGACCACTTCGACCTTCTTGATGCAGTGCTCGGCGAGGTTCGCCGCCGCGCCGCCAATCGAGCCGAGATAAAAACCACCGTGCTTCTTGCAGGCTTCACGTACCTGCACCGAGCGATTGCCCTTCGCCACCATCACCATCGAGCCACCAGCGGCCTGGAATTGATCGACGAAGGAATCCATGCGGCCCGCCGTGGTCGGCCCGAACGCACCGGAGGCGTAACCTTCCGGCGTCTTCGCGGGGCCCGCGTAGTACACCGGATGGTTCTTGAAGTAATCCGGCAGCGGCTCGCCCTTCTCCAGCCGCTCGCGCAGCTTGGCGTGGGCGGCGTCGCGCGCCACGATCATGGTGCCGGTCAACGACAAGCGCGTCTTGGTCGGATACTTCGACAACGTCGCGAGAATATCCTTCATCGGCTGGTTGAGATCGATCTTCACCACTTCGCCGCCGAGCTTGCCTTCCACCGGCGGCAGATATTGCGCCGGGTTGTGCTCCAGTTCCTCAAGGAAGACGCCGTCCTTGGTGATCTTGCCGAGCACCTGACGATCCGCCGAACACGACACGCCGAGCCCGATCGGCAACGACGCGCCATGGCGCGGCATGCGGATCACGCGCACGTCGTGGCAGAAATACTTGCCGCCGAACTGCGCGCCGACGCCGGAGCTTTGCGTCATCTTCAAAACTTCCTGCTCCATCTCGAGATCGCGGAAGGCATTGCCGTTCTCGCTGCCGTGGGTCGGCAACGCATCGAGATAACGCGCCGACGCCAGCTTCACCGTCTTCATGCAGAGTTCGGCCGAAGTGCCGCCGATGACGATGGCGAGGTGATACGGCGGACACGCGGCAGTGCCGAGCGTCATGATCTTCTCTTTCAGGAACGCCAGCAGGCGATCCTTGGTCAGCACCGAGGGCGTCGCCTGAAACAGAAAGCTCTTGTTGGCGGAGCCGCCACCCTTCGCCATGAACATGAACTTGTAGGCGTCATCGCCCTCGGCGTAGATCTCGCACTGCGCCGGCATGTTGTTGGCGGTGTTCTTCTCCTCGTACATCGAGAGCGGCGCGACCTGCGAATAGCGCAGGTTGCGGCGGAGGTAAGCGTCGCGCGCGCCTTCCGACAGCGCCGCCTCGTCCTCGCCGTCGGTGATGACGTTGCAGCCCTTCTTGCCCATGATGATCGCGGTGCCGGTGTCCTGGCACATCGGCAGCACGCCGCCGGCGGCGATGTTGGCGTTCTTCAGAAAGTCGAAAGCGACGAACTTGTCGTTGTCGCTGGCTTCCTTGTCGTCGAGGATGTTGCGGAGCTGCTTGAGGTGGCCGGGGCGCAGATAGTGATTGATCTCGCCGAACGCGGCTTCGCTCAACGCCTTGAGGGCCTCGCGCGACACCACCAGCATGTCCTTGCCGAGCACCTTCTCGACCTTCACGCCCTCGCTGGAGACCTTCTTGTAAGGCGTCTCGTCCTTGCCGAGCGGAAACAGCGGGGTGTGCTTGTAGGGCGGGACGGGCTTCTGGTCGGGGATCGCGGTCGGTGCATTCATCGGAACAGCCTCTCGGGGACGGGATTTGCGCTCTCTTTAGGCCCATTTGCCGCGCTTTTGAAGGGTTCAAAAGTACCGTGCGCCGGGGTGTCTTTAGCCGGTATTTGAAACCATCGTGACGCCACGGCGTCGGTGAGCACCGCACGTCCAGCCCCGCGTCGTAAAATCGATCGCATTTTATCGATCAGCTTGATCCTTTCTTGAAGGCCGTCCGCGCATGATGATCGGCGCTGCCTCCGGGCAACGTCGCGAAGGATCATTGTCGATGAGCATTACCAGCGTTGGCGTTTCGGCCCCGGTGCCACCGCCGGAAGCCACGCCCCTGAACGGCAAACCCCAGACCGCCGCCGATGACGCACGGGAGCGCGCCGAGCAGCCGCCGCCGCGCGCGCCGCTGCCGCCGGGCCAGGGAACCCGCATCAATATCCTGGCGTAAACCCAAACGCCCCGTCGCATCTTCGCCGCCAACATCTGATCCAGTCGGACTCCTCGGAGTTCGCCATGATCGCGCGCCTGCTGCTACAGAACCTCATCTGGATCATCGGCATGGGTGTGCTTCTGTTCCTCTGTGCGGGGACATGGCATTGGCCAGCGGGATGGATTTTCCTCGCCACCATGGCCGCGCTTGGCTTGGGTGACGGATTGTGGCTCGCCAGATCCGATCCCGGTCTGCTTGCCGAGCGGATGAATTCGATGATGCAGCCCGGCCAACCCACGGCCGACAAGATTTTCATCGTGGTGTTCGGATGCATCGCGCTGATCTGGTTCATCACCATCGGGCTGGAGCGGCGCGCGCAGGTTTCGGCCATGCCGGTGATCCTGCAAACTCTCGGCTTCATCCTGCTGCTGTTATCGAACGTTTTCGTGATGTGGGTAATGCGAACGAATTCGTTCGCCGCGCCGGTGGTGAAAATCCAAACGGAGCGCGGGCAGCGCGTCATCGACAGCGGCCCGTATGCCTATGTGCGCCATCCGATGTACAGCGGCACCATCCTGTTCTTCGCCGGCCTGCCGCTGCTGCTCGGCTCGTGGTACGGCCTGATCATGATGCCACTGTTCGTACTGCTGTTCGGCTATCGCGCGACGATCGAGGAACGCGCGCTCATCGCGGGCCTGCCGGGCTACACCGGCTATATGACGCGCGTGCGCCATCGATTGATCCCCGGCATCTGGTGAGGCGCGCATGGCTCACGCATCCAGCGCCTTGTAGTGCCGGAAGATGCCGTCCTCGTTGAAGGGGATGCGACGATCGCTGGCGAGATAGGCTTCGATATTCGGCCGGGCAGCGACGCGGTCGTGAAGCTCCACCAGCGCCGGGATGTTGCGCTCGTAGGCATCCATGTGTTTCGGAAACGCGTAGCGCAGCCCGGCCACGATCTGAAACAACGACAGATCGACATAGGTGATCTTGCGGCCGGTGATGTAAGGCTGCTTGCGCTGGCGCAGGATGCGTTCGAAATATCCGAGATATTTCGGCACGCGCTCGGCCCAGAACTCCGCCGTGCGTTTCTTGGCAGGCGTGCGCTGGTCTTCGTAATACAGCGTCGGCCCCAGTGGATGATGGGTGTCGTGGATTTCCAGCACGAGATCCGCGATCGTCAGTTGAAGCTGATGCAGCCATAGCCGCCCGGCATCGGTCTTGGGTGCAAGATCATGCCGCGATCCGAGATAGAGCAGGATATTCGCGGTCTGGCCGATCACCAGCTTGCCCGCCTTGAGAAACGGCGGCGCGAAGGGCGGCGTTGCTGTCTCGCCGCCATTCATCATTGCCATCATGCTGGCAGTGCCACTCTCGCGCGCGACGTCGATGTAGCTTGCGCCTGCGTCTTCAAGTGCGAGGCGCACGAACTCGCCGCGTCCCTGAATGCTTGGCCAGTAATAGAGTTCGTAGCGCATCGGCGACCCTCCCCGCATCGCGCATCCGCCGCGGTCGGCAGGATGCGTGACGAGGGTATACCAACGCGCGGGCGAAAGATCAGTTCGCCGCGAAGCAGTACAGCAGGCCGTCGCCGCCGGTCGAGCGCAGGTCCGCCTGCGAGCAGCCGCCGTCCGGGCCGCGCGAGGGATGCGACATGTTCCAGGATTTCGCCGGCGGCTCCTCGTTCAGCCCCCGGCGGTCGACGTGGCCGACCATCGCCGCGCCTTTCGTGCTGCTCGTCCAGTTCTTGCAGGTGCGATCTTCGCCCGCCGGGAAGGCGGTGCCGTCGGCCTGCGAGCCGGTCAGGATGTCGTGACGGTTCGGCTTGTCGCCGAAGCCGTTGATGACTTCGCCCTTCTCGCTCAGCGCGGTCTGCTTGGTCAGTTTGTTGTCGCCATGAAGTTCGGCCACGTCCTTGGCGATCACCTCGCCCTTGGCGTTCTGCCACGGCCCCTTGCCAATGCGATCCCTCGCATTCACGGCCGGCTTGCCGTCCTCGGCCTGGGTCGAGAGATAAGCGTGCCAGGTCTTAGCCCCCGCACCGGCTTCCTGCGCCAGTTGCTGGCACCAGTTGTCGGCGCCGGCGAGGCCACCGAGATTGCCGCCGTTGCCGATGCCATGACTGGTGACGAAGAAGGTCATGTTGGCGTTCTGCGCCTGCGCCGGTAACGCCGCTGCGGACAACGCGAGCGCGGCCGCCGCGCAAAGGCCCGTTCGCCACGCATTGGTAAATGTCACTGGCATCGAACTCCCCGTCTGGTTTGGTTGATGATGGTTTGCTTGACGACGCCCGGCCGCGACCGGTCCAGACGATTGGAAACCCCTTGCCGCGATGAATATTCCAACCGATCCGTCATACGGCCTCCGGAACGAAAAAGGGGCGCTGCGGCTTCGTCACAACGCCCCTCGGATCAATTGGTTGCACGACGCATCAGGTCTGCTGGATCGCACTCAGCTCCCAGCCCTCGCCCGGACGGCGGGTGAAGGTCCACGCTTCGGTTGCTTCGGTCGGGGTGTCGCTGCCCTCGACCACCTTGCCGCTTGCGCGGTCGATGGTCTTGTCAACGAAGCTGAAGCGCATTGCCACTGTCGCGTAGTCGGTGACGCCTTCGCGCCACGCTTCCGCGAGGTCGCCCTGCAACAGCTTGACGTCGGTGGTCTTGTTCACCACGCCCTGCTGCTTGTTGGCCGCAAGGTCTTCAGTGAAGTAGGAGACCATTTCCGGCGTCGCCAGCTTGTGGAGCTTCTCGACGTCCTCGTTCGACCACGCGGCCTGAACGTCGCCGAGCAGCCGCTCGAACGCCTCGTAGTCGTCCGGCTTGATCTCCAGCGGAGCCGAAGCCGCCGCACCGCCGCCCAAGCCAAGGCCGCCGCCGGCAGCACCGGCGCCCGCGCCAAGGCCGCCACCGAAACCCGCACCGAGGCCGCCGAGACCGTTGCGGAGATTAGCCTGCGGACCACCCGCCGGCGCAGGCCCGTTCGCGGGGCCTTCATAGGCGGCCGCATTCGCGTTGCGGCGACGCCACCAGGACATCGCGAACCGCACCACCAGCACGATGATGACGATCTGCAACAGCAAGCCGAAAAACGATGACAGGCTGCCAAGGCCGCTGAACAAGCCGCCGCCGAACAACATGCCGAGCAGGCCGGCACCGAGCAGGCCAGCCATCAGGCCGCCCATCATGCCCATGCCGGGGCGGGCCGCATTGCCGGCCGCGGGCGCGCCGCGCGGTGCGGTGGTGCCGGGCTGCGTCATGGTGCGATTGAACGGCTGCGCCGCGTTCGGCGCGGTGGTGGTGGTCGCCGGCGCCGAGAAGGTGCGCGAGCCGCGCGATCCCATGCTGCCGCCACGGCCGGCGCGGGCATCCGCCGCCGAGACCGCGATCATCAGCAGCGGGAACGCCAGGGCCATGGCAAGGGCCAGCGTCTGGACGATGCCGCGAGGGCGTCGAAGAAATGTCATAGGTGTGTTTCCTCACTCCCCGGAAGCGGGGCCGTTGCGCATAAAGTGGGGAATAGCGGGAAAAAGAGAAGTCCCCATCGCGTCGCAACCATGCGGCGCTCAGTCGCGGCTTGGGAGTCGCGGCTTGGGAGCGGCTTTTGCGGCCACACATGTCCACCGTATCCCGGATGCGATGCGGCGCAAGCGTTAGCGCCGTGCCGCCTCGCTGATCCGGGATCGCCACAAGCGACGCCGTCGGTACGGTCCCGGCTCTGCGGTGCGGCGTTACACGCTGCGCCGCGTCCGGGACACTGGTTCGACATCAACAGCGGCCGCCAGGAACCGGCCTCATCCGGCCATGGTTTCCTTGACGGCGGCAACCAACTGGCTGAGCGAAAACGGCTTCGGCAGGAAGGCGAACTGCTGGTTTTCCGGCAGGCTCTTGGCGAAAGCGTCCTCGGCGTAACCGGACACGAAGATTACCTTGATATCGGGATTGCGGCTGCGCATCGAGGTCAGCAGGGTCGGCCCGTCCATCTCCGGCATCACCACGTCGGATACCACCAGATCGACGCCACCCTCGTTCTCCTCGAGCGCTTCCAGCGCCTCGATGCCGTTGGCAGCCTCGATGACATTGTAGCCGCGCGAACGCAGGCCGCGCGCGTTCAACCCGCGAAGCCCCTCCTCGTCTTCCACCAGCAGGATGGTTCCCTGCCCGGTCATGTCCTGCGCGGCCGGCTTGCCGGCGGTCGGAGCCTGTTGCGGCTTGGCGGCGTCGGGTGCGGCGGCCGGGATTTCCGGAACCACATCCTTCTCGGGATAGTGGCGCGGCAGGAAGATCAGGAACGAGGTTCCCTTGCCGAGTTCGGACTCGACATAGACGAAGCCGCCGGTCTGCTTGACGATGCCATACACCGTCGAGAGGCCGAGGCCGGTGCCCTTGCCGACTTCCTTGGTCGAGAAGAACGGCTCGAAGATCTTGTCGACCAGATCGGCCGGAATGCCGGTGCCGGTGTCACTGACTTCGATCTTTACGTAGTCCGCCGCCGGCATTCCCTTGTACGAGAGCCGCCCCACATCCTGCGCCGAGACGTTGGCCGTGCGCACCGTGAGCTTGCCGCCGTCGGGCATGGCGTCGCGCGCGTTGACCGCGAGATTGACGATCACCTGCTCGAACTGCGAGACGTCGACCTTGACCGGCCACAGATCGCGACCGTGGACGAGATCGAGCTTCACCTTCTCGCCGATCAGCCGGCGCAGCAGCATCGTCAGGTCCGAGAGCGAGTCGCCGAGATGCAGCACCTGCGGCCGCAGCGTCTGCCGCCGCGAGAACGCCAGCAACTGCCGCACCAGGGTCGCGGCGCGCGTGGCGTTCTGCTTGATCTGCATGATGTCCTGGAACGACGGATCGGTCGGCTTGTGCGCGTTCAGCAGGAAGTCGTTGGCCATCATGATGGCGGAGAGCACGTTGTTGAAGTCGTGCGCGATGCCGCCGGCAAGTTGTCCCACCGCCTGCATCTTCTGCGACTGCGCGAACTGGCTTTCCAGTGAGCGCTTCTCCGTCGTCTCGAGCAGATAGACGATGGCCGCTTCGGCGTCGCCGGGCTCGCTGACGCCGGTGACGAAGAACTCGCCCCAGCGCTCGCTGGCGCTGTCGAGCGAGGCTTCGACCGGCGCGATGTCGCCGTGGCCTTCCGCCGCCTTGGCGATTGCGGCGGCGAGCGCCGGACGATCGCGTTCGTGAACGGCATCGAGGATCGAGGCGCTCGACGCCGAGCCGGGCTTCAATCCTTGCGCCAGCTTGGCGTAGCGCGCGTTGGCGCGGACGATGACGCCGGCCTTGTCCACGGTGGCGATGGCCATCGGCGTGTGATCGAAGAAGCGCATGAAGCGCACGTCGGCGGTGCGCTGCGGATCGGCGCGCTCGTTGCGCGCCAGACTGATCACCAGCGTGCGCGAAGCGCCCGGCGCGCCGTCGGCGCCGAACGCCAGCTTGTGATAGAGCCGCGCCGGCATGGTGCGGCCGTTGCGCATCTTGAGATCGACGTCAAAGACCTCGGTCTTGACCTCGCCGGGCGCCGGCACGATCGAGGTGAGCAGCGCCGCGCCGTCGCCCGAGACGATGTCGCTTAGCTTCAATCCACCGGAGCCGATCTCGGCGAGATCGTGATCGAGCCAGTTCGCCAGCGTGGCGTTGACGTAGACCAGTTCCCCCTTCGGATCGACCGAGAAGAAGCCGCACGGCGCATGATCGAGATATTCGATCGCGTGCTGCAATTCCTGGAACACATCCTCCTGCCGCTCGCGATCGCGGGTGATGTCCGCGATCGACCACACCGACAGCCTGGCGCTCTTCTTGTTGCTGTCGAGCGGCCGCACCCGCATCCGCAGCCAGCGCCCGGGCGCGCCATCGGGGCCGGCGACGCGCACCTCCTCCTGCAACCGCTTGCCCTCGCGCGACGCCTTGAGCAGGCGAAACACCGCTTCCGACACATCGGGATTGCCGATGAACACCCGCTCCACCGGCCGCACGTCCTGCGCCGATGTCGCGCCCGTGAGCGTCCGATAAGCGATGTTGGAATAAATCACGTAGCCGCGGGAATCGGTCACCGCGATGCCGTCGAAGGCGTTATCTGCGACCGGGCGCATGATCGGATTGTCGACGGCACGGTCGGCGATCCGCATCAGCCCGGCCGCGAAAGCGAACAGGCCGAACAGGCCGACCATCGCCAGCATCGCCAGCAGGCCGAGGATGTAGGGTTGCGCCTGGCTCTTGCCGAGCATCATGAAGCCGACCGCTGCCGCGATGATCGCGCCCGCCACCAGCAACACCAGCACGATGCTGCCGCTGCGCCCGACCGGTTCTTGGGCTGGTGTCTGATCGGGCAACGGCGAATGGTCCGATGTGGTGGTCATGAAACGGTGCGCAGCCTGTGCGGTGGGATTGTCAGCGCGGAAACCGAACCTGAGTGCCCGAATCGACCCTCCGCGCGCAAGCGCATCATACAGCTATCCCCGTGATTGCGCGCGGTTCCCGCCGGTTGCCAGCCCATCCGGATCACGTCCGCCGTCCGGACAGGCCGCGTTTGAGGCCCATTACATAGCCGATGATTTCCGCCACCGCGTGGTAGTGCTCGACCGGAATCTCGTCGTCGATGTCCACCGTGGCGTAGAGCGCGCGCGCCAGCGGCACGTTCTCGACGATGGGAATATCGTGTTCCTTGGCCACCTCCCTGATCTTGAACGCCACCGCATCGACGCCCTTGGCGACGCAGATCGGCGCCGCCATGCCGCGATCGTATTGCAGCGCGACCGAATAGTGGGTCGGGTTGGTGATGATCACCGACGCTTTGGGAACGGCGGCCATCATCCGCTTCTTCATGCGGGCGTGGCGCAACTGGCGAATGCGTCCCTTGATGTGCGGATCGCCTTCCGACTGTTTGAACTCTTCCTTCAACTCCTGCAGCGACATCTTCTGCTTTTCGAACCACTGCCGGTACTGGAAGAAGTAATCGGCGATGGCGACCAGCGCGAGCATCGCCACCGTCGCCGTCAAGAGATGCCGCGTCAGTTCCATCGTCGTACCGAGGATGGTCGCGGGATCGGAGCGCACCATGGCGTCGACACGGAAACGGTCCGGCCACAGCACCATGGTCATTACCACGCCGAGCGCGATGACCTTGAACAGACCCTTGGCGAAATTCGCCGCCGCCTGCTTGCCGAAAATGCGCTTGGCGCCGGCGAGCGGCGACAGCTTGCTGAATTTCGGCTTGAGCGATTCACCGGACCACACCAGCCGGTGCTGAATCATGTTGCCGGCGATCGCCGCCAGCGCCAACAGCAGCAGCGGCACACCGAGCGCGACGACCAGCACATATTCGAGATCGCGCACCAGCGCCAGCAGGCTCGGGCCGTCGACGCGGATCATCCACGAATTGGCGATCAGGTTGCGCAGCGGATTCTGCAACCCGCTGCCGATCGCCCCCGAGAACGACGTCAACACCAGCGCCGCGCCCGCGATCATGAACCAGGTGTTGACCTCCTGACTCTTGGCGACGTCGCCGCGTTCAAGCGCATCGTCCAACCGTTTTTGGGTCGGGTCTTCTGTTTTCTCCGGGCCGTCGCTCTCCTCGGACACAGATCAACTCCTTGTCAGGTCCTTGGCGTCAGGTCGTGCATGATGCCGGTGAAGTAATCGAGGAACACGCCCATCATCGCCCCCAGCACGATGAGGAGGATCAACAGGCCGAACAGAATCGAGAGCGGCACGCCGACGAAATAGACCTGCATCTGCGGCATCAGCCGCGCCAGAATGCCGAGCCCGATGTTGAACACCAGTCCGAAGATCAGAAACGGCGCGGCGAGTTGCACGCCGACCTTGAAGGCGCCGGCGAAGGCGCGCACCGCAAGCGCCGCGACATCGCCGCTCGGCATTAGGGCGCCCGGCGTGAAGATGTTGTAGCTTTCGCTGAGCGCGGCGATCACCAGGTAATGGCTGTCGGTGGCGAACAGCAAGGTGACGCCGAGCAGCGCGAGGAAATTGCCAATCAGCACGCCCTGCTGGCCCTGCGTCGGATCAACGGCGGTCACGAACCCCAGCCCCAGTTGCTGCGCGATGATGAATCCCGCCACCTGCAAGGCCGATACCGTCACCCGCGCGGTCGCGCCAAGCACGATGCCGATGAAGATTTCCTGCACCATCAGCACCGCCATCGGCGCCATCGATTGCATGTCGACATGAAACGCCGCGCGATGCAGCGGCAGAATGATCATGGTGAGCAGCAGCGCGATCCCGAGCTTGATCCGCACCGGGATGTTGACCTCGCCCAGCGCCGGCAACAGCATCACCATCGCGCCGATGCGGGCGAACACCAGCATGAAGGTGGCGGCATAGGCTGGCAGGAACGAGAGGTCGATGCGCATCGCCGCACCATGCGCTAGCCTCCGATGATTCGCGACGAAATCCGCATCATCTCGGCGTGCAGCGCATCCGCCATGAACGGCAGCGCCAGCACCAGCGTCACCAGCATGGCGACGATCTTGGGCACGAACACCAGCGTCTGCTCCTGGATTTGCGTCAGCGCCTGCACCAGCGAGATGGCGACGCCGACCAGGAGGCCGACCACCAGCAGCGGCGCCGAGACGATCACGATGGTCCAGATCGCATCGCGCGCGACGTCGAGGGTTTCAGCTCCGGTCATGTGCGTTCCTTGGTTCGTTGTTCTGTCGTCATTGCGAGGAGCGTAAGCGACGAAACAATCCAGTCCTTGCTTTATGGCTTTCTGGATTGCTTCGCTTCGCTCGCAATGACGATTCAAAATTCTGTAGTGTTCGAATCGGAATCAGATCGGCATCCGCATGATGTCTTCGTAGGACTGGATCACCCGGTCGCGTACCGATACCAGCGTCGAGACGGCGACGTCGGTTTCAGCCACCGCCGTCACCACGTCCATGACGTTGGCCTTGCCGTTGGCCATCGCCACCGTCTGCGCGTCGGACTTGCGGCCGGCGTCCATCACGCTGCCGATGGCATCCTTCAGCAGCGCGCTGAACGAGGGGCCGGTGGCTTCCGCGCCCTTGGCGGCGCCGGCGCCGCCCGGCGACATCATCTTGGCCAGGCTGGCATAGGCGTTGGCGGCTGCGGTCGGCGTTGCCATGGCGATGGCTCCTTAAAAATCAGGCTTTGAGGATATCGAGGGTGCGCTGGATCATCCGCCGCGTGGCGCTGATGATGTTGAGGTTGGCCTCGTAGGACCGCTGCGCATCGCGCATGTCGGTCATTTCGATCACCGGATTGACGTTGGGGTATTTCACATTGCCGCTGGCGTCGGCCGCCGGATTGCCCGGCTCGTGCTTGATGCGGAAGCTGGAGTTGTCCGGACGGATGCGGCCGAGCGAGACGACGCGCGCGTCGAGCGAGCGGTCGAGCGTCGAGGAGAATGTCGGCACCTTGCGGCGATACGGATCGCCGCCCGCGGTCTGCGCGGTGGAATCCGAGTTGGCGATGTTTTCCGAGATCACCCGCATGCGGCCGGCCTGCGCCCGCAACCCGGAGGTCGCGATGCTCATCGAGCGCATGAAGTCCATTCCCTCGTCTGCCATGGTCTTGTCCTCGGCGTGGTGGCCTTAAGGCTGCGGCCGGGTCAGCGCTTGCCGATCGCGGTCTTCAACAGGTTGAGGCTGCGGCTGTAGAGCGTGGTCGCCGCAGCGTAGTCCATCTGGTTCTGCGAGACCTTGAGCATCTGGTCTTCGAGATTGACGGCGTTGCCGGCGGGCCGGGTTTCGAAACCGCCGTTGCGGTTCTGCGGGAAACTCGGGCCGCCGCCGATCGCCGCCATGTGGCTGGCCGAGGTGCGCGTCATCGGCAGGGTGCCCATCGGCGCGCCGGGCGGCGGCAGGCCGTTTTTGTCGAAGGTCGGCTCGACCAGATCGCGCGGCCGGAAGTTCGGCGTATCCGAATTGGCGATATTCTCCGCCAGCACACGCTGGCGTTCCTGATGCCATTGCATCTTGGCCCGCAACGCGGACAGCGTCGGAAGATCGGTGATGGCCATTGTCTGGTCCTCGCCCTGCGACCGCAGGTAGGCAGAATTTGCCGCGCCATGGTTAACGCCCGGTTAACGCCGTTCACGAAACACCTAACGAGTTTTAACCAAGGGATGTCAGGCGTTTCCCGCCCCGGACGCGGAAAGCCCGCTATCAGCCGGTCGCCGGCGAGGGAACGTCAGTCCCCGAAACTCGTTTTGGTTGGCGTTATCTTGGGTTATGAGGGGAGCGGGCGGGCAAATGTTGCCCGGGGACATTAACCACTAGCGGCCGACTCACGCCTCGTTGGCTATTTGTTGTATCGTGGGCGTCAGCAGGCGGCGATTCTGAGAGGAACCGCCGGTTGCGCCGGGGATGGATCAATGCAGACACCGCTGACATTCTTTATCGCATTCGTAGCCGTCCTGGTGCTGATCGGCCTCGTGGCGTGGCTGGTGCGCCGATTTGCCGGCAACCGGCTCGGCGGCAGCGCCGGGCGGGGCCGGATGCCGCGCCTCGCGGTGATCGACGCCGCCGCCGTCGACGGGCGCCGGCGGCTGGTGCTGGTCCGCCGTGACAATGTCGAGCACCTCCTGATGATTGGCGGCCCCAGCGACATCGTCGTGGAACAAAACATCGTGCGCGCGGCTCCCGCCCGCGATCAGGTGGCTCCGCGTCCGGAGGCTCCCGCCCGCCTCAATCCGTTCCCGGACGAGGACGCTGCGCCCTCCGTGGAGCCGGTCGAGCCCTCGTTGCCGGAGCCGCCGCCGCGTCCCGCGCGGCCGTCATTCGCGGATGAGCTGCGCCGCCCTGCGTCGCCGCCGCCGCCTCCCCCACTTCCGGAGCGCCGTCACGATCCGCTCGCGACCATTTCGCCGGAGCCCTTGACCCGGCCCGAGCCGCGCCCGGACCTGCGCGCCCCGCGCAACGAACCGATGATCCCCCGGCCGCCGCTGCGCCCGGCGGATTCTCCGGCCGCCGTGAAGGCGCCGCCGGCGCGCCCGGTCGAGCCCGTTGTCCCGGCCTCGCCTCCGCCGCCACCGCCGCCCGATCTCGCGACCGCCGATCAGAACCTCGCCGAAATGGCGAAGCGGCTGGAAGCGGCATTGCGCCGCCCGAGCCCAAGTAGCGAAGCTCGTCCGGCCGCCGCTGCCGAGCCGGCAGCCGGCACGCCACCGGCTGCACCAGAAACTCCGCCGGTGCGGACCGCGCCGCGCGTCTCCGTCGAACCCGCTCCCGGCAGTTCGACCACGCCCGCGCCGGAGGTTGCTCCCCCGACGCGGGCCAAGGGCGACTTCGAGAATCTCGAAGACGAAATGGCGTCCCTGCTCGGACGCCCGAAGACGCCTTCGTGAGATCGGCGTTCAGCCCGCGTAGAGTTTTATTATTCGCTGTCATTCTCGCCGCCGGATCGCTGGCCGATCCGGCGTTCGCGCAGGATATCAGCATCAATCTCGGTGGCGGCAACGGCGGCGTGACCGAGCGCGCGATTCAATTGATCGCGCTGCTCACCGTGCTGTCGGTCGCGCCGTCGATCCTGATCATGATGACGTCGTTCACGCGCATCGTCGTCGTGCTCTCGCTGCTGCGCACCGCGCTCGGCACCGCCACCGCGCCGCCGAATTCGGTGATCATCGCGCTCGCGATGTTCCTCACCGCCTTCGTGATGGGCCCGGTGCTGCAAAAATCCTACGACGACGGCATCAAGCCGCTGGTGGCCAACCAGATCACGGTCGAGGAAGCGATGCAGCGCGCCTCGGTGCCGCTGCGCGGCTTCATGCAGAAGAACGTGCGCGAGAAGGACCTCAAGCTGTTCATGGACCTCTCCGGCGAAGCGAAGCCCGCGACGCCAGAAGACCTGTCGCTGCGCATCCTGGTGCCGGCCTTCATGATCTCCGAATTGAAGCGGGCGTTCGAGATCGGCTTCCTGCTGTTCCTGCCGTTCCTGATCATCGACCTGGTGGTGGCATCGGTCTTGATGTCGATGGGCATGATGATGCTGCCGCCCGTCGTGGTGTCGCTGCCGTTCAAGCTGATCTTCTTCGTGCTGGTCGACGGCTGGTCGCTGGTCGCGGGCTCACTGGTGCAGAGCTACGGCGGCGGGTAACTGCGAAGAAAGCTGCTCTTGGCTGAAGCCGTCACCCTGAGGCGCATTGCGAAGCAATGCCGTAGCAAGTTGGCAAGCCAACTTGCGTTCTTTTGTACCATCTCGGGTAAACCCGAGATGGTAGGGCGACGGCGATCCTTCGAGGCTCCACGCTGCGCGTGAAGCACCTCAGGATGACGTCATCATCGACCTCAGTTTCCCGCGTCCGCCCGCTTGCTGCCGACGATCGCCGGCAGGCTGCCGGTCGGGGTCGGATCAACGGCGGGGCCGGCGGGAGGCAGCGCGGCCTTGGCGATAGCATCAGGGAAACGCGCCTGCATCTCGCGCAAAAAGCCGTCGAGCGTATCGACGCTGCCGGCCATCTTGGCAAGCTTGACCAGATCGGCATTGTTGGCGGAGGCCGGCTTGCTCGCCATGTCGAAGGTCGCGCGATCCGCGTCGCCCGCCATCAGCGGCGCATACTTCTCGCGGAACCGCGCGAGGCCGAGCGCATCATCGGCCAGTGCGTAGCCGATGGCGGCGCGGATGATGTCGCCCTTCTCCACCGTGTCGAGCGGTTTGAAGTTGCGCCAGCGTTCGCCGTAATAGAGTTCGATCTGCTCGGCCGACTCGCGCCAGCGCCGCGCCGCCCAGTAGATGTCCGAGCGCAACCGGATCGTTTCGCGGCCGGTCATGTTGGCGATGATTTCCAGCGCCAGATCGCGACGCCCGATATCGCTCTGCGCACGCGCTTCCAGCAAAAGACGCTGCTGGCGCAATTCGCCGGCAAGGTCGGCGATACGCGTTGTGCGCAGCGCGGTGATGGCGCGGTCCGGCTTGTGGTTCATCAGGTAAACCATCGCGAGCCGCGCCGCCACCTGCGCCCGCGCCGCGCCCTCGAGCCGATGATCGATCTGGTACTGCAACAGCTCCGCCGCCTGCCCGAGCAGATCGACGCCGATCAGGCGATCCGCCAGCCTGCGGATCATCTCGTCGCCGCGCCGGCCGATCGGCGTCAACTCGCGATAATCGTAGAACGTCGCCAGCGCATCGATCGGCGACATGCCGTCGCCTTTCGGACCGAGGTAAAGCTGCGCGAACAATGCGGACGCCTCGTCCTGCGCGAGCCGCGCGGCCTCGGAATTGGGTTGCAGGCGCGTCGCGGTCTTGCTGGCCGCGAGCGACTCCGCGTAGCGGCCCGCATCGGCGTAGAGATGCGACAGTTGCTGCAAGGTGCGGACCTCGATGCCGTCGCCGCGCCACAGCGCCGACAGCGTTTCGAGTTCGTTCAATGCATCCTCGGCGGAGATTTCGTTGCGCTTCTCGCGCAACTCAATCTCCAGCAACTTGCCTTCGGCGGCGGCCATGCGATCCTGCGAAGCCGCCGCGGTCTTGTAGGCGTGCAGCGCGGTTTTTTCCTGCCCGAGACCTTCGGCGAGACGCCCGCGCAGCACCGCCACCGCCGGCGCGATGTCGCCGGTTGCGCCGACCGCATCGAGATCGTCACTGCGCGCCGAGGCGCCGGCATAGTCCTTCACCTCGACTGACGCGCGCATCGCGTCAAGCAGCATGACGCGCTGCAATTCCAGCGGCAGCGTGCCGACCGCGAGTTCCGCGTTCTTGAAGGCTTCGCGCGCAGCCGCCCATTTCTGCTGGCGCGCATAGGCGAGCGCCTTCCACAATTGCGCATTGGTGCTGTTGCCGATAGCCGGACTCGCGAGATCCTTCAGCGTCTGCTCCGGCCGTCCGATCAGGCTGCTGGCCAGCGCATGCATCGTCAGCGTCGTTGCGTCCTCGGTGCCGGGCTTGGCCTCGCTCAACGAGATATCGAGTACGGCTTTCGCTTCGGGATACATGCCCCACGCCATGTAGAAGCGCGCCAGCGCCAGCCGCGCCGCAATCTTGTCCGCGCCGTCGGCGGCGATACCGGCCGCGGCGATCAGCGCATTGCGCCGGTCGAGAAACGGTGCCGCACGATCGTCGCGCCACACGGAGTCATCGAACAACGGCCGCACCGAAGCGGTCGCGCGCTCGGGCTGCATCCGTGCCGATGACAATGTCAGCCCGCCCGGCCGCGTCAGCGTCACGCTGTCGGGCGACACGGTCGCGGTGACGTCGTCGGCTTTCGGACGCACGACCACGCCCTGCACCGATTCCAGCACTGAGAGCTCGACCATGTCTTGCCGCTTGATGAAGCCGCGCGCCGGCGGCTTTGCGGTCACCACCAGCAGCGTATCGCCAACATCGGGATCGGTCAGCCGATGCAGCTGACCCGCGCCCTCCAGCGGAATCGTGATGGTGGCGCGGCGCGGATCGGCGACGTTGCGCCGCGCCTCCAGCGGCTCCGACGAGGTCTTCAGCGTATCGGCGAACGTCAGCGTCCAGCGCTGGCCGCCCGTCGCCGGCGTCACGCCATCGGTATCGGACAGCGCGGCCAGTTGCGGCCGGATCAAGCGCATCCGGATCGCCTGCCCGTTCGGCAGCGCGATGCGGCTGACTTCCCCGACCACCGACTTGGCATCGCGGCGGATCGCGTCGAGGTCGACGGCTTGCGTGGAATCGAACAGCAACCAAACCGCGTCGGCCCGGCGAAACAGAGCCGCGGGCGTCGCCGCATCGAACGCAAAGTTCAGGCGGATACCGTCGCTGTTGTGTTGAACCTGCACCGGCGAGTTATCGGCGGCTGTCGCGGGGCTGGCGGCAGGTGCCGTCGGCGCTTCGATTTTCACGGGCGCCGATGCGGCCGCGACGTTCGCCGGCGGTGCGCTCGGCTTCGGCTCGGCGACCTTCGGCTCTGTGGGCTTCGCGCTGTCCGCGGCGTGCTTGGCCGCCACGGCGGCTTGCGATTGCGCATCGCTCGCCTTCGGCGGCTCGGCGGCAGCGCCTTTCGGTGCCGCCGGTGTATTTACCGGCGCGGCGTGCGAGGCTTTCGGCGCAATCACCGGCAGCGCCGCCGGTTGCACGCCGACATCGACGACGTAGTTCTTCTCCTCACGGAACGCCTTCACATCGACGTCGCCGATCAGCGCGAAATCAACAACGGCGCTCTTGCCGTCGAGGTGCTGCTCGATGGCGCCGACATTGGCGGGCGCCACCAGCGTCGCATCCGCAAGATCGAACTTGAACGGCTTGTCGAACACCACCGAAAACTTGTGCGATCCCAGCGACGACGACACGCCGGCATTCTCCGGCAGTTCGAAAACGTAGCGCACGAACGTCGGCTGCACCGACGCGCGCACGCGCACCGGCGGCAACGGTTTTGGCGCGTTCGCCGCCTGCTGCTGCCGCAACGCGCGCTCGGCGGCGCGGGCGCGCTCCGACAGTTCGCGCACCACTTCCTGCGGCAGTCCCGGCGGCATCCCCTTCCAGCTCTCCGGCAGCAGATCGACGAACAGCCGCTCGCCCGCCGTCATCGAATTGACCTTGACCTTGCGCGACAGCGCCAGCCGGATCGCGGAGCCATCGGGATCGCGGCGCGCCGAGCCGACATAGTCCGGCACCGCGTCCGAGATCTGATCGACCGGTACATCGACCGCGCGCTTGAAGCGGATGATCAGAATGGAACCCGCGACCGACACCTCGGAATCGATGTCCTCGTCGAGCTTGACGACAAGCCGCGCGTAACCGTTCTCGCTCGCAAGCGTGGCCTCGCCGTGCACCGGATCGGCATAGGCCGGCAGCGTGGTCAGCGCGACGCTGGAGAGGAGCGCAAGACATGCGGCCGCGGCCCGAAAACGGCGGGCGAGCAACCAAGAATGCCGGGCAGCGATGCGCGTCATCTCAAGCGTCTTCGGATCCAGTTCTCGTGGAGCGGATGGGACATTCGCTCCGGTCGCTCTCGTTGCGGTTAACTCTAGGCCGGCTCGTATAAGGATTTGTTAACGTCAACATGCCGGTTCGAACGGCATCGGAACCTGTTTGAAAAATCGTTCCCCGGATGCTGCGCAGCGCCGAAAGCGCGTTTACGCGCGTCTTCGACGCGCTATGGCGGTGCGCTGCTGATCCGGGGTCGTTGCGGTGTTTTTCGTAACGATCCCGGTTCTGCGCAGCGTCACTTCGCGCCGCAGCGCGCCCGGAACACCCAGAACCAAATTTTTCAAATTCTCTCTCAGAACTCGGTCACCGTCCCCTTGTCGTTGTCGAGGATCATGCGGACCTCCTTGTATTCGATGATCGGGCGCACGCCGCGCTTGCGGAAGACGTTCTCGGCCCAGGCCGCGTCATGCGTCGCCTCGGCGCGCTCGCGGGATTTCCAGAGATAGACGCCGACCAGCGCGCCGTCGGGATTCTCGCAATAGAACTTGCTGATGAGGTCGGGCTCCTGCCGCCACATCGCCAACGTCGGCCGCGCATCGGCGAGGTATTCCTCGCGCGTCATCCGCTGGGTCACGGGATGGGTGATGACCTGGAGAATCATGAGCGTGTCCTGACCTCAAGCATGATCCATTTGGCTCAACTGCTCGTCATTGCGAGGAGCGCAAGCGGCGAAGCAATCCAGAGCCCCAACCCTCCCCCGCAAGCGGGAGAGGGTTGGGGCTCTGGATTGCTTCGCTTCGCTCGCAATGACGATTCAATTTCAGCGGTCCGCAACGGTCGGCTTGCCTTCGATCTTCGGCAGTTCGGTCGCGGCGGCGGTCTTTTCTCCACCGGCGCGGCGCGCCAGTTCGACGGTCAACCGCTCGGCGGCTTCCGGCGTCATCTGGCCGAGAATACCCGACATCTTGCGCGGCGCGATCTGCGAGGCGATCTCGTACAGCACCGACATCTCCAGCCGGTCGAACACCTTCGCCGCGTCCTTCGGCTTCATCGCCTCATAGGTCGTCACCAGCCCCTTGAACCGCGCGCTTTCGGCTTCGTTCTTCTCATGGGTCTTGGTGACGATGCGCGCTTCGGTTTCCTTCAATTCCTTGACGCGATCGGCGATACGGGTCTCGGCCGCCTTCAAGAGATTCTCGCGAATGTCGATCTCGCGTGCCCGCGCGTCGAGTTCCTGACGACGGCTCTGCAAGCGTTCGAGAATGGCGCGTTCGGATTCGGAAATCACCTTGGGCTGATCGGGAATGACGACGGTGCCGGCCGGCGGCGCGGTGTCCGGCGGCTTGGCGGCCGGCGCTTCCGGCTTCGGCGCTTCCTTCGGCTTGGCGCTGACCGTGCCGGTGATGTCGCCGCTATCGGACGCGCGCGTGTTGCCGGATGGAAAGTTGAAATTCTCCTGCGCCCACGACTTCTGGGTCGATTGCGGCTGGTAATCGAACACATAGCCGCCGTCGATAGCGAGGCCGGCGAATTTCAGCACCGCCAGCCCTAGCACCGCCACCAGCACCACCGGCAGCACCCGAATGTCGCGGAACGCATTCATGCAGCGATGCCGTTCGCGCGCCTGCGTTCAGCGAACGCTTGCGTCGCCGCCATCGCCGCCTTCGCGGCCGAGACGCGCGGCGGCTCCGGCGCCTGCTGCACCGGCATCGGCGCGGGCGCCGGCGCGGACGGCGAGCGTGCCGCCACCGCGATGCGCGACAACCGGCCGAGCACGGCGTCGCCTTCCGCCAGTTGGCGGATCAGCCGCTCGGAAAGATCGGTAGCTGCGGCGATCTGGTCGCCGAGATTCTCGTTGACGTCGCGCACGGTGTGCTTGAGCCCGCCGATGGCGCGCTCGGCGATCTCGGTCGCGGTGATCAGTTCGCCGATGGTGGCCTTCAGCGATTGCTCGTCGGCCTTGAGCCGCAACAGCCGCTTGTTCAGCAGCATGCAGTAGCCGATGGTCACGACCAGCAGCACCGCAACGAGTGCCTCGATTATCAGTCCGATTGAATGGTTCACGGTGCCTCCATCAACTTGGTTTGCTCGTCCGCCTTCTCGAACATCGCGAGGGTCGTATTGGGTTTACGCAGATTCTTAGTGACGCGGATGGCGACGCGATCGCCGACGCGGCCCATGCGTCCTTCCGTCAACGTGACGTTGCCGCAACGCACCGCAACCAGCGCATCGGCGCGCATGTCGAGCGGCAGCGTGTCGCCGACCTGCAACTTCATCAGTTGCTTGAGCGGCAGTTCGGCCTCGTAGAGCACGGCGTCGACCGCGATTTCGGCCTGCGCGATCTCGGTGGCGAGATGGCCTTCCCAGATCGGATCGCGGCCGAACTTCTCGCCCATGAACATCTGCAACAGCACGTTGCGGATCGGTTCGATGGTCGCATAGGGCAGCAGCAGCTCGATGTTGCCGCCGCGGTCTTCCATGTCGACGCGCAGCCGCACCAGGATCGCAGCGTTGGCGGGGCGGCTGATGGCGGCAAAGCGCGGATTGGTTTCGAGGCGATCGATGGTGAAGGTCACCGGCGACAATGGCCGGAACGCCTGCTCGGCATCGGCCAGCACCACCTCGATCAGCCGCTTCACCAGATTGGTTTCGATGGTGGTGTAGGGCCGCCCCTCGACGCGGAGCGACGCCTGGCCGCGACGGCCGCCGAGCAGCACGTCGATCATCGAATAGATCAGGCTGGCGTCGATGGTGGCGAGGCCGAAGTTTTCCCACTCTTCTGCCTTGAACACGGAGAGCACCGCCGGCAGCGGAATCGAATTCATGTAGTCGCCGAACCGTACCGAGGTGATGCGGTCGAGCGAGACTTCGACGTTGTCGGAAGTGAAATTGCGCAGGCTCGTCGTCATCAATCGCACCAGGCGGTCGAAAATGATCTCGAGCATCGGCAGGCGCTCGTAGGACACCATCGCCGAGTCGATGATGGCGCGAATGCCGGAATTGTCGTCGATGTTGATTTCACCGACGGAGAAGCCGAGCAGGTTGTCGATCTCCTCCTGCGACAGAACCCGCTCGTTGCCGTTCTTGCCGGTGGTGGTTTCGCGGCCGCCGTCCTCGACCATGGCGGCCCATTGTTCCGCCATCACGCCGGTGATTTCGTTTTCCGCGGCCGCCTTCGCTGCCGCCTCCGGATCCTCGGAATCCAGCGAGGCTTCCCATTGCGCGGCGATGGCGTCCTGATCGAGCTGGTCGTTACCCGCCATGGTTCTGGACCCGTCCGCTCATTGCACCACGACTTCCTTGAACAGCACGGCGTTGACCTGCCCCGGCGAGATCACGGCGTTGACGCGCTTGGTCAGTTCTTCCTTGAGGCGGAACAGACCGGCGGAGCCGGCAAGATCGGTGGCGCGCAATTCGCGCAGGTAGGTTTGGAAGATGTCCATCAGGCGCGGCATGGTCGGCTTGATCTTCTCGACCAGCGGCTCGTCCTTCACTTCGAGCACCACCTTGATCTTCAGGTATTGCACGCGCTCGCCCGGCAGCCCGGCGAGGTTGACGAGGATATCCGGCACGTCGACGAACACCGGCGGCTTCGGGGCCTTCTCCTCCGCGTGCTTTTCTTCGCCATGATGATTGAAGAAGAAGAACCAGCCGCCGCCGCCCGCGCCGAGCAACAGCAACACGGCAGCCGCGATGATGATCAGCTTGCGCTTGCTCTTGGGAGCCGGTGCGGCTTCCGCCGTCGCGCCTTCTTCGGTCTGTTCGTTGTCTGCCATCGCTCGCCCGCCGGAATGGGGTGAGCCCGATGCTGCCGAGCAGCCAGTCTACGCGATACAAATGCCCCCGGCGCACGCGCGCCCTGCCTCTTTTCGGACGCTAGGGCCGCAATGGTTAACGGAATCTTTCTTTTGTCCTTCAACTGGGAAAATTTTGCCGGGCCATTATGGTCAACAAGCGGTTATTGCCGCCCTCGCCGCGTCCCTTCCGCAACGTCAACCCATTGAATTAACTGCAAATCCCAAACTGGCACGGCTTTCGCTTTAGGTATCCCGAGCCGCCGGTTTGGGAGAGCCTGCGGATCACGGATCGGGGCCAGCTTTGGGAGAGGCCATCCCCGATCGTCATCAGGGGAGACCAGGCCGATGGAGAATACCCTCCTCATCGGATTATCGCGACAGGTCGCGCTGGAGCGGCAGATTGACGTCGTGGCCAACAACGTGGCCAACGTCAACACCAACGGCTTCAAGGCCGACCAATCGCTGTTCGAGGAATACCTGATGCCAGTGGCGCATCAGGACAACTTCATTGGCCGCGATCGCCGTCTCAGCTACGTGCAGGACCGCGCGACCTTTCACGACTTCGCGCAGGGCCCGACCCAGGAAACCAAGAATCCGCTCGACGTCGCCATCGACGGCAACGCCTTTCTCGTGGTGCAGACCCCCGGCGGCGAACGCTACACCCGCGACGGCAGCCTGCGCGTCAATTCCACCGGCCAGCTCGTGAACTCCGGCGGCTTTCCGGTGATCGGCGCCAACGGCCCGATCCAGATGCAGCAGACCGACCACGACGTCACCATTTCGGCCGACGGCACCATCACCGTGGTGGAAGGCGCCAACACCCGCGTCGACTCGGTGCGCGGCAAACTGCGGCTGGTGAAGTTCGCCGATCCGCAGAAGCTCCTGAAGGAAGGCGCGAACCTCTACTCGGCCAACGGCATGGTGCCGCAGGCCGACACCGCCGCGCGCGTCCAGCAGGGCTTCGTCGAGAAGTCCAACGTCAATTCCGTCGTCGAGATGAGCCGCATGATCTCGGTGACCCGCGCCTACACGCAGATCTCCACGCTGTTGCAGCAGCAGAGCGATCTGCGCCGCACCGCGATCGAAAAACTTGCCGACGTTCCGGCCTGAGGCACAAGGAAACTGACCGATGCGCGCTCTCTATACCGCAGCGACCGGCATGGCCGCCCAGGAGCTCAACGTCCAGGTGATCTCCAACAACATCGCCAACATGCGCACCACCGGCTACAAGAAGCAGCGCGCGGCGTTTCAGGATCTCATTTACGATCACGTCCGCCGCATCGGCGCGCAGGCGTCGGATCAGGGCACCATCCTGCCGGTCGGCATCGACATCGGCGGCGGTGTGAAAACCGTCGGCACGCCGCGCCTGATGGGTCAGGGCACGCTGTCGCCCACCGGCAACGATCTCGACATCGCGGTGCGCGGCGAAGGCTTCTTCAAGATCCAGATGCCTGACGGCACCTTCGCCTATACCCGCGACGGCTCGTTCACCACCGACCAGCAGGGCCGCGTCGTCAACGCGCAGGGCAACCTGCTGCAGCCGACCATCACCATTCCGCAAAACTCTTCCGGCATCACCATCAATGCGCAGGGGCAGGTGTCGGTGACGGTGCCGGGTTCGACCACGCCGACCATCCTCGGCCAGATCAGCCTCACCCGCTTCATGAACAAGGCTGGTTTGCAGCCGATCGGCGACAACCTGTTCACCGAGACGCCGGCCTCCGGCCCGCCGCAGGACGGCGTCGCCACGCTTGACGGCTACGGCGACATGCAGCAGCGCAACCTCGAACAGGCCAACGTCGAAGTGGTGTCGGAAATCTCCGACCTGATCGCCGCGCAGCGCGCCTACGAAATGAATGCCAAGGTCATCAGCGCCGCCGATCAGATGCTGCAATCGACCTCGAACATGTTCCGCTGAGGGAGGTCATGATCATGATCCGCCCGCTACTTGCCTCGCTGCTACTACTCGCAACGCCGCTCGCCGCGCTGGCGCAATCCACAGGCACCGCGCCCGCCGTTCCGGTGCTGCGCGCCAACGTCACCGTCACCTCGGACATCGTGCGGATCGGCGACATGATCGACAACGCCGGCGACGCCGCCGCCATCGCGATCTATCGCGCGCCCGACCTCGGAACTACCGGCTCGCTGCCGACCCCGCAGGTGCTCGCCGCGTTGCGCGCACATCAGGTGATCGGCGTCGACACCAAGGATTTGCGCGAAGTCTCGGTGACACGGCTCGCGCGCACCGTCGAAGCCAAAGAGATCGAACAGAGCATCGCCGCCGCGCTGGAGCATCGCAACGGCCTCGGCGATGCCAAGGACCTCGAACTGACCTTCGACCGCGGCGTGCAGACCTTGCAGCTCGACGCCGCCAATGCCGGCGCGCTGCGCCCGGTTGCCGTTCACTTCGATCCGCGCGGCGGCCGTTTCGACATCGCGTTCGAGATCGCCAACACCACGGGCGCGGCGCCGACCCGGTTGCGCTTCACCGGCACCGCGATCGACACTATCGAAGCAGTGGTGCTGACGCGCGCCATCGACCGCAACGAGATCATCAAGGCGTCGGATGTCGCGGTCGAGCGGCGGCCGCGCGCCGAAGTCGGCCGCGACGTCGCGGTGAGCGCGCAGGTCATCGGCATGCAGGCGCGGCGGCAGTTGCGGCTCGGCCAGGCGCTGCGCCAGTCCGATCTCGCCAAGCCCGATCTCGTGCAGCGCGATCAGGCGGTCACCATCGTCTATCAGGCCGCCGGCATCACGCTGACCATTCGCGGCAAGGCGCTGGAGAGCGGCACCGAAGGCGATGTCGTCACCGTCATGAACCTGCAATCCAAGCGCACCTTCTCCGGCACCGTCTCCGGCCGCAATCAGGTTCTCGTCAGCGCGCCGCAGCCTGTCGCCACCGCCAGCCTTCCCGCGCCCGTCGCGGTCGCCGCCAACACGGCCCTGTCCGATCCTCGTAAAGCCGAGTCACGTTGATGTTCAAGTCTCACAACCGCGCCATCCTCACCGCCGCCTTGCTGGCGACCGCGACCCTCGCCAGCGGATGCTCCTCGATCGACCGCCTCTCGGCGATCGGCGAGAAACCGGCGCTGACCGCGATCGAAAATCCGACGACGCAGCCTGGCTACAAGCCGGTGCAGATGCCGATGCCGAAGCCGGAGCCGGCCGCCTACGCCGCCAATTCGTTGTGGCGCAACGGCTCGCGCGCCTTCTTCAAGGACCAGCGCGCGCATCAGGTCGGCGACATTCTCACCGTGACGGTGAACTTCACCGACAAGGCCAACATCGCCAACGAGACCCAGCGCAGCCGCACCAACAAGGAAGATTCCGGCGTCACGGATTTCCTCGGCAGCAAACTGTTGAGCGGCAACGCGGCAAAAGTCTTGCCGGGCAAGGTGATTACCGCGGATTCCACTGCGTCCAGCGACGGCAAGGGCTCGGTGCAGCGTCAGGAAAACCTGCAAACCAGCGTTGCCGCCGTGGTGACGCAAGTGCTGCCCAATGGCAATCTGGTGGTCGAAGGCAAGCAGGAAATCCGCGTCAACTTCGAAGTGCGCGAACTGGTGGTGGCCGGCATCGTTCGTCCGGAAGATATCCAGAGCGACAACACCATCGACTCCAGCAAGATCGCGCAGGCCCGCATCGCCTACGGCGGCCGCGGCCAGATCACCGACGTGCAGCAGCCGCGCTACGGCCAACAGGTGCTCGACGTCCTGCTGCCATTCTGACCTGATCTCCCAAGCTCCCACGCGACGTCGCGAACCTAGGCGCGACGCAGCGTACGACGCGGCCTTCGTAGCTCCCCTGCGAAGGCCGCTTTCATATGATCCCGAAATCCCCACCGCTGAAGCGGAGTAACAACGCGGCTTGCCGCAACTCTCCCGCGAACGTTACCTCACCAAGTATGGTCTTTTCGCGAAAGAATGGATAGCGTCGCATCATTACTCTTTTCGGGGGATCGGGGATGAATTCGATCAAGGTAGCACTGATTGCATTGGGCAGTTTCGCTATGCTGGCCATGACCAGCGCTAGCGCATCGGCACAGATCGTCGCGCTTGGCGCCAGCAATACGCAGGGCAAGGGCGTCGGCGAATCGGCCGCTTACCCCGCCCAGCTTCAGGCCATGCTCCGGGCCAAGGGCGTCAACATGCAGGTTACCAACGCTGGCATCTCCGGCGATACCACCGAGGGCATGCTGGCGCGGCTCTCCAGCACCGTTCCGCCAGGCACGCGTGTCGTTATCGTCCAGTATGGCGGCAACGACAGGCGCCACGGCATCTCTCCGGCGCAACATCAAGCCAATATCGCGCAGATCGAAAGCCAGTTGCGTTCCCGCCATATCAAGGTCGTGCACGCAGATAACTATGTCTGGCAGGCGATACGGGCGGGGATGACGCAATTCGATCGAATCCATTTGACGGTCGAAGGACACCGGCAGGTCGCGGCGAAACTGCTCCCTTCAATTCGATAACCTGCATGCGACAGAGGTGACCATTCTGGTCCGGCGCGACATGCGTTAAGGTCGCGATCATCCCAAGGCATCACCTCATGTCCGCATTCGAAGTGCTTGAACTCCGCGTCGGTCGCGCCGCGCCGCTTGGCACGGCGGGCGCGCGGAGTGCGATCGACAAGCAGCCGGTCGCTGGTTCGCTCGCCGTGGATATTCTCGGCCTCAAGGGCGACGAACAGGCCGACACCAAGCATCACGGCGGGCCGCATAAGGCCGTGCATGCTTATGCGATCTCGCACATGCCCGCGTGGACGCGCGAGTTGCCGGAACGCGCCGCGCGCTTTCGCCCCGGCGCGTTCGGAGAGAACCTCGTGCTCGACGGCGCGACCGAAGCCGACGTCTGCCTCGGCGACCGCTGGCGCGTCGGCACCGCGCTGTTCGAAGTCAGCCAGGGCCGCCAGCCGTGCTGGAAACTGAACCTGCGCTTCGATGTCCCTGACATGGCGCGCCGGGTGCAAGACAGCGGCCGCTCCGGCTGGTACTTCCGGGTCATCACGCCCGGCCTTGTCGCGACCGGCGATCGCGGCACGCTGATCGCAAGGCCCAATCCCGACTGGTCGCTCGCCCGCGTCTCCCACCTGCTCTACCACGACCGCATGAACCGTGCTGCGCTCGCCGAACTCGCGGCGATTCCCGGATTGCCGGAGAGTTGGCTTCGTCTGGTCGAGGCCCGATTGGCGTCAGGAAAAACCGAAGACTGGACCCGCCGCATCGAAACGCCATCGCCGGGCGCGTGAGGCGAATAGTGCCTTCTCGCGTAGAAACTCTCCGTCAAAAATCTATTAGGTCAGCACAAACTCAAATTCCCGTCATGGCCGGGCATAGCCGTTCGAAGAACGGCGTCGCTTCGCTCGCCTATGGTCCCGGCCATCCACGTCTTTGAACTCGCGGCGCTCGTAAGACGTGGATGCCCGGCATAAAGCCGGGCATGACGGATAGGTCGAATGCAGCGTGATCTAAATTTCCGTCACGGTGTGCCAGCAACGAAGCAATGTCCGGACTTCGGCTTAAGTTTTCTTCTCGTCCCTCGCACATTAACCCACCTCTCCGGTGACCCCGGATTCCCGCAGTAACCTTGAGCGGTTAGGTTAAGATGCGAGTTAGGTTGTCGCGGCGCGGCGTCCGGTTATCGTCGTGGCGTCGCGTAGAGTTGGCCGGAATGTCTTCCAAGAGGGCCGGTCACGATTTCAATTACGCGGCACGGGGCCGTCGACTTTGTGTATGCGTAGCGACGGCCCCACCTTAGCTGCAAGCCCTCACTCCCATAAGCGCACACATGCAAATGGCCGGACGCAAGGTCCGGCCATTGTCATAAATCCGCTCTGCCAGTCGCCGCGCGCTATTCGTCGCGATAGACCTTCTCGCGCTTCTCGTGGCGCTCCTGCGCCTCGACCGAGAGCGTTGCGATCGGCCGCGCCTCGAGGCGTTTCAGCGAGATCGGCTCGCCGGTTTCCTCGCAATAGCCGTAGGTGTTGTCTTCGATGCGCTGCAACGCCGCGTCGATCTTGGAGATCAGCTTGCGCTGCCGGTCGCGCGAGCGCAGTTCGATGGCGCGATCGGTTTCGGACGAGGCGCGATCCGCAAGATCCGGATGATTGACGTTCTCCTCCTGGAGCGTCTGCAACGTGATCTTGGACTCCTTGATAATCTCGTCCTTCCAGGCCAGCAGCTTGTTGCGAAAATATTCGCGCTGGCGCTCGTTCATGAAAGGCTCTTTTTCGGAGGGTCGATAATTCTTCAACTTTTCCAAGGCCAATCCATTTTCTTGTGCGAGGCGCCCGGAATGGGTCCGGCCGCGCCGCGCTTATATAGCGCCGCCTTGTGTCAGACAATATCGTCCCGGCCCTCCCCGCCGCGAAGCCAGGGACGACGTCACGTGATCCCCAGGGAACCTGCCGCGGACCTTCAATAGCCGACGGTAAACCGTTGGCGCGAATGGGCCGGGCGCTTGATTTCGTCGGCGCCGGCGGCGACAGAAAGGCCGGTCGAGTTCCGTCTTGCAGCGCAACAAATCGGGGAAGACGCTGCGCTTCCCGGCTTCCGCCCTGCACGCCGCCGGGAACTCGGGTGTGGACACCAGCGTCACACCGGACGCGACCTCAAGGCTGCCGGTCCCGCAAAGCTCTTCACTAAGTCCGCGCCGCCTTGGCCAATTCTACCTCGACCCGCAGTTCGATTTCCGACAGCACGGCATCGAGGCCGGGATCGCCGGAGGTTTCCTTGAGGTTGGCCGCGGCGTCGCGCAGACGCATCACCGTGGCATTATCGAGCGAGCCCGACAGCAATCCGATCTTGAGATCGTCGAGCGCATCGAGCGCCCCTCGCCCGCGCTGCACCGAGCGCTTGCGCCGCTCGGTCGGGTCCTCGATGCCCTGCAACGCCAGCAACGCATCGATGCCGGCGGCGGCTTTCGGCGCCGTCGCCGATCGTGTTTCCGTCGCGCCACCCATGTCCGGCAGCACGAAGCCGCTGCTGCCGCTGCGGCGCGGCGCGCCGGCCGGCGTGCCGAGGGTCGTCCCGTTGGGTCCATAAATGCGCATGGTGATGCCTCACGGAGAGTCGTCTCCACGTCGGACACTGGATGCAGCGTGGTTAACAGGCGGTAAACGACCCGGCAAAATTTACCGAGGGCGGCAGTTTCGCCTTGGATCGCGCCCGTCCCTCGCCGCCCTTCCCGAACAACAGATCAGATTTATCAAAGGCTTATCGAGCAACTCGACCTGGCACGCGGTTCGCATGGTTAACGCCGGATACCCTCGTGGGGAGCATGTGGCGTGTCCGGCAACGGCGTCAGTGGGGAGCAACGATGCCAGGCGTGCGCAAAGCGGGATTCGGTCGGGCGTTCGTCCATGCGGTCGGCATGGCGCTGCTGGCGCTCGGCGTGGCGTTGCCGTCGACCACGGCGCTTGCCACCTCGCGCATCAAGGACCTCGCCAACATCGAAGGCGTGCGCCAGAACCAGCTGATCGGCTACGGCCTCGTCGTCGGCCTCAACGGCACCGGCGACACCCTCAACAACATCCCCTTCACCAAGCAGTCGCTGCAAGCGATGCTGGAGCGCATGGGCGTCAACATTCGCGGCGCCACCATCCGCACCGGCAACGTCGCCGCGGTGATGGTGACCGGCAACCTGCCCGCCTTCGGCACGCAAGGCACGCGGATGGACGTCACCGTCTCCGCGCTCGGCGACGCGAAAAGCCTGCAAGGCGGCACGCTGCTGGTGACGCCGCTGCTCGGCGCCGACGGCAACGTCTACGCGGTGGCGCAGGGCTCGCTCGCCATCGGCGGCTTCTCCGCGGAAGGTGCGGCCGCCAGCGTCACCAAGGGCGTGCCGACCAACGGCCGCATCGTCAACGGCGCCATCATCGAGCGCGAGATCGAGTTCACGCTGAACCGGCTGCCGAACGTGCGCCTGGCGCTGCGCAACGCCGACTTCACCACCGCGAAGCGCATCGCCGCCGCGGTGAACGATTTCCTCGGCGCCAAGACCGCCGAGCCGATCGATCCCTCCACCGTGCAGCTCTCCATCCCGAAGGAATTCAAGGGCAACGTGGTGGCGCTGCTCACCGAGATCGAGCAATTGCAGGTCGAGCCCGACAGCGTGGCCAAGATCATCATTGATGAGCGCTCCGGCATCATCGTGATGGGCCGCGACGTCCGCGTCGCCACGGTCGCGGTGGCGCAAGGCAACCTCACCGTGTCGATTTCCGAAAGTCCGCAGGTCAGCCAGCCCAATCCGTTGTCGCGCGGCCGCACGCGGGTGACGCCGAACACCGCGATCGGCGTGCAGGAGGAAGGCAAGAAGCTGGCGCTGGTGAAGGACGGCGTCTCGTTGCAGCAGCTTGTCGACGGCCTCAACGGCCTCGGGATCGGCCCGCGCGACCTGATCGGCATCCTGCAAGCGATCAAGGCGGCCGGCGCCATCGAAGCCGACATCGAGGTGATGTGATGAACGGCTTCGCCCCCGCCGCGCACGCCAACACCCATCCGACCCGCGACATCGCCTTCGAGCAGGCACTTGCGCGCGTCTCGCCGCAAGCGCGGGCCAAGGCGAAATCCACCGCTCAGGATTTCGAGGCGATGTTTCTCAACACGATGTTTTCGCAGATGACCAGCGGCCTGAAAGGCGACGGCCCGTTCGGCGATACGCCCGGCACCGGCGTCTGGCGCGCGATGCAGACCGAGCAATATGCGCGCTCGTTCGCGCAGGCCGGCGGCATCGGCATCTCCAATGACGTCTATCGCACTTTGATCCTGCAACAGGCCAACAACGCCGGTTAACTTCGAGGCTCTCTCATGCACCGCGCAGCGCAACCTCAGGCACCGGCCGCGACGCCATCGACTGTCGACCCGCAACGGCTCGCGACCGAAATGGCCGACGTGATGGCCGCGCTGTTCGCCGTGGTCGAACGCGAGACCGATCTGGTGCGCGCCGGCCGCGTCGCCGACGCCATGGCGCTGGAAGCCGACAAGACCGCGTTGTCACGCCGCTACGTCAATCTGGTGTCTGCGTTGAAAGCAAACCAGCCGCATCTGCGCGCCGTCGCACCGGATCTGCTGGCGACGCTGCAACGCCAGCACGAGACGTTTCGCGCGATGCTGCAAGTCAACCTCACGGTGCTGGCGACGGCGCACGCCGTCTCAGAAGGCGTGGTGCGCGGCGTCAACACCGAAGTGCAGCGTCGCAATATCCCGCAGACCTACACCGCCAACGGCCAACGCGCAGCGCCGAGCTCGCGCCACATCACCCCGCTCGCGGTCAGCCGTTCGCTGTAGAAATCACTCTGCTTTCACAGAAGCAAAGATCGTCATGCGCGGACTTGATCCGCGCATCCATCTTTTCAGAATGATGGATTTCCGGGTCATAGGCGAGCGAACCGACGCCGTTCTTCGAACGGCTATGCCCGGCAATGACGCTTCCTCAAGATATCTAACGCCGACGCGAGATGCGGTGGCAACACCAACGCATTTGAATCAAACCATCGCAGCTCTCGAAGCCGCGCGTTCATCGCGTTCCCTAACTCAGTGTTGAGAAGCGCCGGATAAGGTTGCCACCAGGAAGGGGTTGGGATTTGACTCACCGGAAGCCTGGAGGCTGCCATGGGTATGGATTTCAACATCAAGCCGGCCACCGCGCCGGCTGCGGTTACGTTCGTGCAACCGGCGAACGACGCCGCGCGCGATGCCGTCGCCACGCAACTCCCCGCCAGCCAGACGATCACGGCGGCGGATGTTTCCGCGCGCGTCCGTAACGATTCGCCCCACGCCAGCGCCGGCACCTCGCACCAGACCATCTTCGATCGCGATGCCGCGTCGATGGTGTATCAGGTGGTCGACAACCGCACGAGCATCGTGGTGCGACAATTCCCCGACGAAGCGATGCTGCGCCGTCGCGCTTATTTCCGCGCGCTCGATCTGCTCAAGAGCGAACAGTTGCGCGAGCCCGCGGCTGATAGAACGGCGTAAAGCGATCCGTTCGTAAAATTTTTGAATAGAACACGAAACTATCCCCGCGTCGCGGCGGCCTTTTCCAGGGTCGAGACACCGGTGACCGGATTGGTGACGACGGTGGCGATCTGCGCACTGTCCTGCCCGTCGGCATTCTTTCCGACCAGCATGAACTTGGAATCGCCGATGCGGAACGAGCTGTCGCGGATCAGCACGTCCTGATACTTGGTCGTGCTGCCGTTGACGTACTTCACCTTGGCGCGGAAGCCGTTGACGTTCATGATCGAAACCTCGAACCGGCTGCCGTTGGCGTACTTGCCCTTCCAGCTTCCCTCGTATTTCTCCGGATCAACCGCCACATATTTCGAATGCGACGGCACCGCGCCGCCCGCCGTGACGTAGTTCGACGAGATGATGTTCCAGAGATCCGCCATGGCGTCTCGCGGCCCGCGTCAGGCGCGGCCGGACAGGCCGGCGGCGATGTTGCAGTTGATGTCGATCAGCGACTTCAGCTTCGCCGGGTCGGGATTGGTCTGCATCTCGACCGTCTGCTTCAGCACGAACACGCCGATGTTGGCGATGTTCTGACGAATCTCCATCGTCTGTTCGCTGTCGTTGCTTTCCACGGCGCTCATGAAAATCGACCACAGACGGCGATTGAACAGCAGCGCGTCGTGCATGCTCTTGTCGGGTCCGGTCCAGTTCGCCTGGACTTCCTGCAATTGCCGTGCTGCCTTCAACAGCGCCTGCGCTTCGATATCGCGGGCAGAAGCAGTGGTTTGCGATGTGCGGGCATAGGCGGAAGCAGCGTTGGACATTCACGACCTCAAAGGGGATTCGCCGAAACAGGCAGACACAGCACTACTTTAGTACGCCCGCGTTTAGATATGGTTACCGCTCATTTTCAACTGTGACGGAAAGCAGGCACGAGAACGTCACGGTTAATAAGCCCGCGTCCCGGGCGCGGCGCAGCGTGCAACGATGCGCCGCAGAACCGGGACCGTTCCAGAGGCATCATTCGTGACGGTCCCGGATCAGCGAAGCGGTACGCGCTCGCGCTCGCACCGCATCGCATCCGGGACACCATGACGGCGCAACCAGCATCCAAACCAACACTCACACAAAACAAAACGGCGGGGTTGCCCCCGCCGTTTCCGTCTTGCGTGAGTTGGCTTCGCTTAGCGGAGCAGCTGCAGCACGCTCTGCTGCGACTGGTTCGCCAGCGCCAGCGCGGACACCGCGATCGACTGGCGGGTCGACAGCGCCTGGCTGTTCGCCGCTTCCTCGTTGGTATCGGCCAGCGTCAGGTTGGACGCGCCGGTCTGCAGCACGTTGATCAGGTTCTTGTTGAAGTCCTGACGGATCTGCACGATCGACAGGTTCGAACCGAAGGTCGACGCCTGCGAGCGCAGCGTGCTGGACGCGTTGTTGAGCTTGTCCAGAACCGCATTGGTGCTGGCGTTATCGAGGAAGTCGGTGCCGGCGGTCAGCGACTTCAAACCGAGACCGGCCGGATCGAAGGTCACGCCCTGGATGGTCAGGGTGGACTTGCCGGTTTCGTTGAACACCAGCTTGAGCTGGTCGCCGTTCAGCAGGTTGATGCCGTTGAACGACGAGTCCTGGGCGGTGGTCTTGACCTGATCGATCACCGCATTGTACTGCGAGATCAGGCTGGCGCGGGTGTTCTGCGAGTTAACGTCGGCGACCGGCTTGCCGACGCCGGCGCCGGCATCGTTAGCCGTAACAGTTGCCGTGCCACTGATGTCGATCGTACCGGCCGCAGGCGTCGTTCCGGCGGTGGTGATGATCTGCGACGCATGGTCGTTCGTCGACGTGAACGTCAGCGAGCCGTCCGTGTCGAGCGAAGCGGTCAAGCCGATACCCGCGGTCGAGAGCGCGCTATTGATCGAGTCGATCGAATTCACCTTGCCGGCACCGGCAGTGTTGTCGATCGTCAGCGTCAGCGCGGAACCGGTCGCAGGCGTGAAGACGAGAGTCTTGCCCTGCAGCGAGTTCGTACCCGCGTTCGTAAGATCCCCCGCGGTGCCAGGAACGGCAAGCGGGCCGGCGCCCGTCGGCGCGGCGGTCTTCGCGCTGGCCTTGGTGCTGTATCCCGACGGAGCCTGCAGAGCCTGGTTGGCGATCGACTTCGCGGTGTCGACGAGCTTCTGGATCGAGGTGATGCCCTGGTTGGCAGCCTGCAGCACCTGCACGCCGTTGCCGATCGAGTCGAGCAGGTTGTTGATGTCGCTCGAACGGTTGTTGAGGCCCTGCGCGGTGAAGAAGTTGGTCGGGTTGTCGAGCGCCGAGTTCACCTTGTTGCCGGTGGCAAGGCGGTTCTGCGTGGTCGAGAGCAGATCGGCGGTGGACTGGAGGGAGAGAAGGTTCTGGCGAACGGACGCCGAGAGAACGATACCTGACATTGTCATACCTTTCTGGTGTGAACGAGAGTGTGCGTATCGCCGATTTTTTCCATCGGGCAATGCCCGCACACTGGAGCCAAGACTCTAAGAAAATATGAAACGGATATGCACGTTTTGAACGGCCGGCCCGATCCTTTCAGGATGCCGCGCATCCGATGATGTCGCTTTCCGCAACGATACCGTTGCGAACATTGCAGATTCCGTTCGCGGCGCGGCGCACCGGGAAATGCGCGTTAACCTGCCGTTAACCATGATCGGAAAGGATCGCAGCATCGGTTTGAATACGGACGCCATTTCGATTTGCTTGCGTCACCGATCCCGCGACAAAACAGGAGAGTGAACATGGCGCTGAAGGTCGAACTTCGCCCGCACGAGCGGATCATCATCGGCGCCTGCGTCATCACCAATACCGACCAGCGCGCAAAACTCCTGATCGAAGGCGATCGCGTTCCGATCCTGCGCGAAAAGGATATCCTGACGCCGGAGACCGCCGACACGCCGGCCAAGCTGATCTATCTCGCCGTGCAGTTGATGTATCTCGCGCCGGATCCGATGGCGCATCATCCGACCTATTTCAGCCTGATCAAGGATCTCATCAGCGCTGCGCCGAGTTCGTGGCCGCTCATCGAGGCCATCAACAACTACATCCTCAACGGCGATCTCTATCACGCGCTGAAAGAAGCGCGAAAACTGATCGCGCACGAAGCGACGCTGCTCGACGGCGCACGCCAGTTGCAGGAACAACAGGCCGAACGAAAATCGGCTTGAAGGCTCATGACTGAAGCATAATCACTTTCATGAAAATCGTCATGCCTGGCCCTGTGCCGGGCATGACGATGCCCGGCGTTTCCGTCAAAACGCACATCGCACTAAGACACCGACGCGCCCTCAGAGGAACTTCGCCAGGCTGAGCTGATACAGCATCGCGGTGGTCTGATACGATGCCGACAGGCTGGTCTGCAACGCGAGGATCTTTGTCGCGGTCTCTTCCGGCGACACGCCCTCGATGGAATCCAGCATCGTCTGCGTCATGGTCTTGACCTGCGCCTGGCGAGCGCCGGCCGCCTTCATCGCGGTCTGCGCACCGGCGAAATCCGCCTGAATGTCCTGAATGGTCTGCACGCCCTGCTGCGGCGAGAGGTTTAGCGCGACGCGCTGGCTCAGCGCGGTGATCTGCCCGTTGGCATAGGGATCGGTGGCCGAGGTCGTCACCGCGGCATAGACCGCGATGTTCTGCAACTGCACGCGGAACGCATCCTCATTGGCGCGCGCGCCGTATTGCACGGTGATCGACTGATCGATCTTCCCGACGGCGGTGCCGCGCGCGGAATCGGTCGCGCTTTGCGCGACCTCGCCGGTGTACCATGAGATGGTGTTCGTCGGGGTGCCGGCGACGAGGCCGGTCGCCGAATCGAGCGGCAGGCTCGAGGTATCGACGCGCATCGGCGGCGAGCCGAAGAAGCCGTTTGACGCGGCGACGGCCGACGCCGCCACCAGCGACGTGTTGGCCAGCGTCTTCACCGCGCCGCTCAACGCGCCTTGCAGGTTGTCGGTGGTATTGGCGGCGGTCGCGCCGATCAGGAACTCGCCCGGCTGCGGCGGCGATTTGGTGGTCGCGGTCAGCGTCACGCTTTCGCTGGTGCCATCCGGCAGCTTGAAGGTGATGGAGAGCTTGTCGCCCTCGCTCGGATTGACGCCGTTGAGATTGACCGAAATGCCCGGCGGGCTGCCGGCCGGACCCGTCACCGTCGCGCCGGTCAAGGTCGAACTCGCCGCGCTGAGCTTGAGGCCGAACACCGATGGAGCCACGTCTTCCGCCAAGGTGATCGGCGACACACCGGCGCCGGACATGTTCAGCCGCCCCATGCCGCTCGCGCCGAGATCGGCGGTCTTGCGCTCGGTGATCACCTGGGAGAGCCCGGCGCGGGTGCCGTCGGCGCTGCCGTTGAGAATTTCGTCGGCGGTCGCGGTCGGCGGCGTATCGGTGGCGCGGCCGGAAAACAGATAACGATCGCCGGAGCGCGTGTTCAACAGTTCGATGGCGTTGGCGAACGCCGATTGCGCCGAGATCTGTCCCGCCGTCTGCCCGTTGGTGCCGAGCGCGATGGAGGAGCCGTTCGCCGCCGTCTTCACCTGCGTGTTGAGATCGACCAGACCTTGCAGCGACAGGTTGGCGACGTTGATGCGCGTGTTGATGTTGGTCGCCGTGTCGGCATAGGCATCGAACGCGCTGACCTGCGCGCGCAGGCCGACCGCGAGGCCGCGATTGACGCCCTGCCCCGCATAGGTGCTGGAAATCTTGCCGGTAGCGAGTTGCTGATTCAGATCATCCAACTGGCTTTTCAGATTCAGGATCGAGGTGCCGATATAGGAGGATCGGCTGCCTACGCCATCGATTGCCATGAGACCCTCACATCGATTGCAGCAGCGCGGTATACATGTCCTTGATGGCGGACATCACGCGCGCGTTGGCGGAATAGGCATTTTGCAGCGCCAGGAGATGCGCCATCTCGTCGTCCATGTTGACGCCCGAGGTCGCATTCATCTTGTTCTGCAAGGTGTTGAGCACGACGCTCTGGCCATCCGCGAGTTGCTTCGCGGCATCCGCCGCGTTGCCTTGCGTGCTGAGGAATTGCTGCGTGTAGTTGAGCAACGTCCCCTTGTACGGCGCGCTCGGCGTGCCGACGCCGGTTTGCGGCGAGTAGTACATGCTCGCATTGGTCAGTTGCGACAGGATGAAATCCGGCCGCGTGGTATCGCCCGATGCGGTGCCGGGAGCGTAAGCCACCAGTTGCGCCGGATCGGACAACAGCCCCGTGTTCACCGTGATACGCGCGGCGAGGCCGATCTGCTGCGATCCGTTGGCGCCGATCGCGCCGGTGTAGGCGACGTTGCCATCGGTGAACAGCGAGAACTGCGGCGCGCCGCTGTTGGCCGCGGTGACGGTCTTGGTGGTGGACGCCGACAGCACGTCGGACTGATTGGCCGCGCCGTCGTCGAGCACGCGCAGCGTCGTGCCCGACGGATTGGAAAATTGCAGGTTGGCGCCGCCGAGCGCGGCATTGAGCTGCGTCACCACCGAGCCGATGCCGCCGGAGAAATCGACGCCGAGCACCTGGTCGTTGGGATCGTTGGTGGCGGAGTTCGGCAGCGGCAGCACCGACGGATCGTCGACCCGGACGATCGACAGGTTGTGCGTCCGGCCGGTGACGTTGTCCTTGTAGCTGACGTGGATGACGTTGCCGCTTTGCAGGCCGGCGAGATCGACATCGAAGCCCTGCTGCGGCAACGTACTGGCCGGCGCCGCGGTGCCGGCGACGGTTTGATCCGACAGCGTGCTCGACAATGAGGCGGCGAGCTGATCGAGCTGCGATTGCGCCTGCACCAGGGTCTTGTCGCGCAGTTCGATGTAGCCGGCGATGGTGCCGGAGCGGATCGAATTGGTGGCGATCAGATCCATGCTGCCGCCATGCGGGAAATAGATGTTGAGCGTGCCGAGCGCGCTCTTGGTCGGATCGGCGTTCCAGAACGTGTTCGGCGTCACCGTGCCTTGCGCGTCGAACGTCAGCTTCGCCGCCTCGACGCCGACCAGTTGCACGCCGGAGGTGGTGAACACGCTGACCTGATTGGAGCCGTTGGTGACGACCTTGATGTCCATCAGTTGCGACAGCTGATTGATGTACTGGTCGCGCTGATCGAGCAGCGACGCGGTGGACGCATCGGTCTGGTTGCCGCTGAGCAACTGGTTGTTGATCGCGGCGATCTGCGACATCGCGTTGTTGGCGGTCGACACCGAACTGGCGAGGCCGTTCTCCGCGGTGTTGCGCAGCGCCTGCACCCCCTGCGACGCCTGATTGAGCTGCTGCGCGATGTTCTGCGCGGCGTTGATCACGCCGATGCGCGCCGATTGCGAGTCGGGGCTGGTGGAAAGCGCCTGGATCGCCGTCGTCAGCGTGTTGAAGGCCGCTTCCAGCGTGCCGGTGGAATCCGGATTGCCGTAAACGCCCTGCAAGTTGGAGAGGAATGTCGAGCGGATATTGGCATAGGCTGCGCCCGACATCTCGGTGCGCAACTGCGCCTGTACGAACGCATCGAGTTCGCGGTTGACGCCCGCGATCCGCACGCTCGATCCGTAATCCGCGGTGGTGGTCGCGGTCTGGATCAGCGACTTCTTGATGTAGCCCGGCGTCTCCGAATTGGCGACATTGGACGACACCAGCGCCAGCGCCGCCTGATTGGCGCGCAGGCCGGACATCGCGGTGGCTAAAGCCTGACCCAAACTCATGACTAACTACCTGGTTTCCATGCGGCGAATGGCGAGAACGTCAACTGATCGATATCAACCGTCATTGCGCGCGAAGCGAAGCAATCCAGCTCTTGCCGCGTAGCCTTCTGGGTTGCTTCGTCGCTTCGCTCCTCGCAATGACGGCCTCAAATTTTCAAAGCCACATCAGCGCAGCACGTTGAGCAGGTCCTGCACCATCTGGTTCGACGTCGTGATCACCTTGGTGTTCGCGGAATAAGCCTGCTGCGTCACGATCAGCTTGGTGAATTCGTCGGCGATGTCGGTGTTGGAGCCTTCAAGCGACGAGCCGACGATGGTGCCGCCGTTGCCGAACAGCGCCTGTCCGGATTCGTCGGTCGCCTCGAACGCGCCGCCGTCCTTGCGCTTGAGGAAATCGGGTCCGTTGAAGGTCGCCAGCGTGATTTCCGCGAGATCGAGATTGCGGCCGTTGGAGTAGTTGCCGACCACGCGGCCGTTGTTGCTGATGGACACCGATTGCAGGCTGCCGGCGGGGAAGCCGTCCTGCTGGATCTGGTTGACCTGCACGTTGCCGTTGGCGTCGGCATATTGCGTCAGGCCGCCCGAGGAGAAGTTCACCACCGGGTTGCCGAGCGAGACGCCGTTGATGGTCGCGCCGGTCAACGTCACCGACGCCACCGGCGGATTGGGCTGGCCGTTGGCGCCGAAGGTGAAGTTGGTGCCGACGTTCCGCCACGCCACCGCGGCACCGGTCGCGTTGGGATCGACCTGATAGAACATGTTCCAGGTGTCGGTGTGGCCGGCCCCGAGCGAGGCGCTGTCGGTCTTGGCCCAGCGGAATTGCAGGTTCACCGGCGCGCCCGACACGTCGTAGGCGGTCACCGCGCCGCCCGCGATCGACTCGTCGATGAAGGTCTGCACGTCGCTGCCTTGTATCTGATTGATGGTGCCGCCGGTAAAGTCGGCGGGTTTGATCAATTCCGAACCGGGCACCGAAACGTCGTGCTTGGTGGTGAGTGGATAGCTCGCGAGGTTGGCGCGATACTCGACCTTGCTGGTCGCCTGCGCCGGCAGGAAGTCGTTCTTGAATTTCAGGATCTGCGGCGCGCTGCCGACCAGGTTGCCCGTGGTCGGATCGATCGGAATGCCCTCGAGATAATAACCGGCGCCGTTGACGAGATAGCCGGCCTTGTTGAGCGTGAAGTCGCCGCGCCGCGTGTAGTTCTCGACGCCGTCGAAGATCGGCGCGTTGTCGGTGAAGGCGCCGGGCTTCTGCACCACGAAGAAGCCGGAGCCGTTGATCGCCATATAGGTGGAGACCGAGGCCGCCTGCACGTCGCCCTGCACGGTGTTGGTCGAGCGCGAGTTCGAGGTGACGCTGCCGGCCTTCTGCTGGGTCGGCCCGGTCTCCGGGATGAGATCAAGGAAACTGGTGTCGATGCGCTTGAACGCGGTGGTCTGCGAGTTGGCGATGTTGCCGGAGATGTTTTCCAGCGCATACGATTCCGCCCGCAACCCCGCGACCGACGTGGTGAGAGCCCCGAAGATACCCATGACATCGCCTCCAGATGCGAATAACGCGACGGCCGGCGGTGCGCCGAGACCGTATTCCGGAGCGGGTGTCGCAAGCCTCGTGCCAACTGGCGCCAGGCGAGATAACGTTGACAATTCAATGAAATAGAAAAAGTCCCGATCGCGCGGACCGGGGCACAATTGCCGGGACGGGCAACAATTGCCGGGGGACGGGGCGCAACATTGAAGACGGCCGCGAACAGCCTCACTGCATCCCCGGCGTCATGGCCGGATTTATTCCGGCCATCCACGCCTTGAGTGGCTCCCAGAACGAAGAACGTGGATGGCCGGGACAAGCCCGGCCATGACGGAAACCAACGCAATCCTACGCCGAAGCGCTCTTCTCGGTGTTCGATCGTCGTGCCGGTGTCCCGGACGCGGCGCGTCGTGCAGCGATGCGCCGCAGAGCCGGGACCGTACCAAAGGCAGCATTCGCGACGATCCCGGATCAGCGAAGCGGCATGGCGCTCACGCTTGCGCCGCATCGCATCCGGACTACGGATCGATCGTGTTCGCCCGCCCTCACGTCGCCGACGGCGTCGCCGGGTGGAACACCAGTGCGAGGCCGTCCATGCAGTAACGCAGGCCGGTCGGCTTCGGGCCGTCGTCGAAGACGTGGCCGAGGTGGCCGCCGCAGCGGCGGCAATGAACGGCGATGCGCGTCATGCCGAAAGTGCGGTCCTCGCGCTTGCCGACGGCGTTCTCCAGCGGCTGGTAGAAGCTGGGCCAGCCGGTGCCGCTCTCGAACTTCGTCTCCGATGCGTAAAGCGGCAGGTCGCAGCCGGCGCAGGCGAAGATGCCCTTGCGGTGTTCTTTCAGCAGCGGGCTCGACCACGGCGGCTCGGTGCCCTCCTCGCGCAGGATGTGATACTGCGCCGGCGTCAATTGCGCGCGCCACTCGGCCTCGGTCTTCTCGACCTCGAACTTCTCGCCGGCGGTGGCCGGAGACACCCGCAGCGCCTTCAGCGCGGCCAGACCGGTGAGGCCGGCGGCCGATGCGAGCAGAATGCGGCGATCGATCATGATGGACTCCATTCGAAATGCGCGGCGGGACAAGATGAATCGAGATCGAATCGAAGCCGTCACCCTGAGGTGGCCTTGCGCAGCAAGGCCCTCGAAGGGCGACGGCGATCCTTCGAGGCTCGCCGACGCTCGCACCTCAGGATGACGCCATCGCGTCGACCTCAACTCAATCCCATCCGGACTACGGCGCCTACGCACGAACGTTACACCCGGCCGCCGCGATGTCACTCACGTTCTCGCGAGCGATAGCGTCGCAGGTTTATTGTCCGCCGATGGGATCGCCCTCGTCCGTCGCCATCTGCCGGTTGGCGGCGGCGACACGGGCCTCGCGCGCCTCCTCCCGCAAGGCCGCGCGCTCGCGCCAACGCGCCAGCGCCCCGCCGGCCGCCGCGCTGGCGCGGGTCCAGCCGAACACCACCTGCCCCGCGACGCGCCCGGCCCGTCCGCCAGCCCAGACCAGTTCGAACGGCGCGAACAGCCGCCACCGATCGTCGCCCCACAGGATGCCCCGCGCGATCATCTGAGCGGCCAGCGCGGTGGTGTTGAGCCCGTGGCGGCCGAAGCCGCCGGCGACCCACAACCCCGGCTGCAACTCGCCGATCTGCGGCATGCCGTGCACGGTCTGCCCGACCGTGCCGCACCACGTCTCGCGCAACTCCGGCTTGCCCAGCGCCGGAAACAGCGTGGCGATGCGGCGGCGGATGGCGCGGCCATGGCGCGCCGGATCGCCCGCCCAGGTCGTCTCCGGGCTCGCCCACATCAGCCGGTCGCCTTCGACGATGCGGAAATGATCGATGCCGTTGGTGTCCATCACCGCGCCGGGAAATGCGATCGCCTCCGCCAGTTTCGCGCCGAGCGGTTCGGTGACGGCGGCGTAGCGCCACACCGGCAACAGCGTCGCGGTGAGGCGCGGCGACGGCGCGCCGAGATGGACGTTGCCGGCGAGCACGATATGCGCCGCGCGCAGCCGCGCCGACGCCGTCGCGATCCGCTTGCGGATGCCGGACGCTTCGAAACTCACGACCGGACTTTCCTCAAAGATACGCACGCCGTTCGCGCGCGCCAGCACCGCGAGACCTTCGAGATAGTTGCGCGCGTCGATGTGAAACGCATCGGGATAATGAATGCCCTGGAAGTAACGCGGCGTCTTCAGCGCCGCGCGCAGGCGCTCGACCGGCCAGCCCTCGACACGCGCGCCGAAATGTCCGCCGAGCATGTGCAGGCGCTCGATCAGGCGTTCGCCGAGATCGACGTTGGAGACTTCCAGCGCGCCAGTCGATTCCAGCGCCGCGCCCGCGAGATCGCCGGCGATGGCGCGCACATGGTCTGCGCCCTGCTGCGACAGTTTCCACAGTTCACGCGTGTGATCGACACCGAGGCGCGCGATCAGGTCGTCGATCGCAACGCCGTAGCCCGGCATCACCGTGCCGAGATGGCACGCCGACGCATTCCAGCCGACGTGATGGCTTTCCAGCACCGCGACGCTCGCCCCCATGCGCGCCGTCTCCAGCGCGACGGTGAGGCCGGCGAGCCCCGCGCCCACGACGCAGACATCGACGTCGAGATCGAGCGTCAACCGGCGGCGTTCCGGCGCGGCGGCGGCCGGGGGCTCTGCGGCAGAGTCAGGACTTGTGCGATCGGTGCTCACAGGTTTTCTTACGAAGCGGCGCGGCAATTGTCACCTTGCCGGCTATAAGCTTGTACACTAATCCGCCATCGAGGGCCCACCAACGATCCGGAGAAACGGGTTGATTCGAAAAAAGATCGCGCGATGCGACGGCTGATCCTGCTGCGCCACGCCAAGACCGAGAGCCACGCGCCGAGCGGCGAGGACATCGACCGCCGCCTCGACGCGCGCGGCCTCGACGACGCCGCCGCGATCGGCCGCTGGATGGCGGAGCAGCGTTGCCGGCTCGGCCACGTGCTGGTGTCCACCGCCGTGCGGGCACGGCAGACGTGGGACATCGTCGCGCCGCTGCTCGGCGACGCGGCGATCGAGGTGACGTATCTGCGCGAACTCTATCTCGCCGAACCCGCCGACATTCTGCGCGCGATTCGCGAAACCGGCGGCATCGACGCCCGCTGCCTGATGGTCATCGGCCACAATCCCGGCCTGCACGAACTGGCGCTGATGCTGACCGGCTCCCGCCGCGACGACGCATTGCGGCTGCTCGCCGGCAACCTGCCGACCAGCGGCCTCCTCGTGATCGATTTCGAGATCGACGACTGGGGCGACGTCGCATTCCGGCAGGGCCGGCTAATGCAATTCGTCTCCCCGAAACTGCTGCGGCAGACGTCGAACGACGTGTGACGAAGAACCTCGTGAAATCGAAAACCCTTCGTCATGGCCGGATTTATTCCGGCCATGACGAAGGAAAGTAACCGCATTCATTCACCGCTCGCGTCGCCCCTCGTCGTGCGGGAATTTATCGCGTCGCCGCCAGAACCATCGTGTGATACACTTCCTTACGTTGGGAGGCGCAGATGTACACATCCATTCTGGTCCCGATCGATCTGGGCGACAGCAGCCTGGCCAAGCCTGCGGTTTCGACCGCCGCGACGCTCGCCAACACCTTCAATGCCAAGGTGCGGCTGATCAACGTGCTGCCGATGACGCCGGTGATGCTGGCGGAATACGTGCCCGCCAATTTCGACGCGCAGCAGCGCCAGTCGTGCGGGGAAGCCCTCGCGATCGTCGCGGCGGAATCCGGCATCCCGCGCGAGCGCATTTCCACCGTCGTGCGCCAGGGCGGCATCTATCACGAGATCCTCGAGGAGGCGGCGGAGATCAACGCCGACCTCATCGTGATGTCGTCGCATCGCCCGGCGATGAAGACCTATTTCCTCGGCTCCAACGCCGGCCACGTCGTGCGCTACGCCCGATGCTCGGTGCTGGTGGTGCGGAAGTAAAACTTGATTTGCCGTCGTCCCCGCCTGCGCGGGGACGACGCTTTTCGTATTGCATGTCCGAGCTAAAACGATTTTCAGTCAGGCGATCGGGATGACGCCGCCGGTCACGGCAACAACTGCGGCGGCAGACGATCCGGCGTGTAGATGCACGGCTTGTTGCGCCGCATGAAGCCGCCGATCTGCCACGCGAACAGCGCGGCAAGCGCCAGCAGGAATAGCGCCCCCGCGACGGCGTCGGTCGCAAGCGCCCGTGCGATCAGCGCCACCATGACGATGGCGAACAGGATCAGCACGCCGGCGGCAAGTGCATAGGGGATCGGCCGCATGCCGCCATGAAAGGCCGCGCCGCCGCCCGCCTCCGCGATCCGCCGATGCAGCGCGAGCATGAATGCGCGATAAGCCTCGTCCTGCGTTTCCACCAGCGCAAAGCCTTTCCACGAGGTCGACAGCACCACCTGCCGCTGGCCGTTGCCGCCGACGATATCGGCGCGGAATTGCCGCGGCTGCATCGACACCGGCCGGTAGCTCAACTGCACCGCCGCGATCGAGGCATAGGGCCACGTGCCGCGCCGTCCGCCGACCTGCCAGGCGAGCCCCGCGTCGGTCAGTTCGAACTGGCGCACCGCGCCGGCGAGCGACGGCTTGAAGGTGTAGGATATCGCGCCATGCGCGACATCGTCCGACGACATCGATGGTTCTCCCGATCCCTTTGCACGCGCGATTTCCGCTGGACGTGAAAACGCGATAACCTGCAAACCACCAAGCCACAGAGAGGCGTCGCGACACAAGGGCGCTACCACCTCGAGACTCGTTCCGATGGACGCGATGACCACCGCCACCGTTTTTCCCCGCCACCTGATCCTGGCCGGCGCCGCCTTGTCGGGCATGTTGCTGGCGCTTGCCATCCACATCCTCGGCCAGCATCTCGGCCTCGACCTCGGCGGGTTGTGGCATTCCGACGATCCGCGCGTGCTGGTGCCGGCGACCGCGGCGCTGGCATGGTGGCTGATGGCGACGGCCGGCTTCGCCTGCGGCTATTTTGCCGCGACGCTGATGCATCGCGCCGCCGCAGGCGGTATCTCGCGACGAATGAGACATTTTTTGATCGGCCTCGGCGTGGTGGTGCTGGCGGCTGCCGGTCAAGCCGCCGCCGCCCCCAGCGCCGCGCCAAGTCTCGCCGGCGTGCTGGCGGGCCTCACCGCGCTGTGCCTCGGCGCAGTGATGGCGTTCTGCGGCGCGTATTTCGCGATCCGCAAGGCATAATGTCGCAGCCCTCATCCTTCCTTGGTCCTCCCCGCCCCACCCGGACCGCACGCCTGTCATGAGATCGCCACATCGCGACGCACGGCATGTTGTTGCCGGATTTCACGGGTTAGGTAGCGGCATCCAAGGCGACTGCCTATATCTCGGAGGCCATAACGCGGGGGTGGCATTGCGGAAGAGCGGACTGAATTCCACTTTACCAAAAAATGTTCTAATCATTCCGGCGAAATGAGTTTCCAAGTATGAGTCACTTGGTGAGTGTTTTGGCAGCCACAGACGTCCGATCGGTTCGTTCGGCCCCGGGGTTGTACGTGCCACGGCGGGAGGACGAATGGATCGACTGCTGACCACGCTGCGGCGTGGGTTTACGGAGCGGATCGGCTGGAAACGGGTCGGAATCGCTGCGAGCCTCATCATCGTTGCCATCGCGATTACGATCCTGGTCCGGACCCTCAAGGGCATCGACCTGAGCGTGATCCTGGCTGCGCTGGCTGAAAAATCCCACGGAGAAATCGCGCTCGCGGCATTGTGCGTGTTCGGCGCATTCTGCACCCTGACGTTTTATGATTTCTTCGCGCTGCGAACATTGGGCGTCACCCACGTCCCCTACCGGATCGCGGCGCTGTCGAGCTTCACCAGCTATTCGATCGGCCACAATATCGGCGCCACGGTGTTCACCGGCGGCGCCATCCGCTTCCGCATCTATTCGGACTTCAGCCTCAACGCCATCGACGTCGCGAAAATCTGCTTCATCTCGGGGCTGACCTTTTGGCTCGGCAACGTTTTCGTGCTCGGCATCGGCATGGTGGCCCATCCGGATGCCGCCGGCGCGATGAACCTGCTGCCGAGCAGCATCAACCGGCTGATCGGGCTCGGCTGCCTCGCCGGCATTTTCGCCTATCTGGTCTGGGTCGCGGTCGGCCAGGGCCGCCGCCAGCTCGGCCGCAACGGCTGGAAGGTGGTGCTGCCCTCCGGCCGGCTGACCTTGCTGCAAATCCTGATCGGCGTGGTCGATCTCGGTTTCTGCTCGCTGGCGATGTATCTGCTGATGCCCAACGAGCCCGCCATCGATTTCCTGTCGCTCGCGGTGGTGTTCATCCTGGCGACTTTGCTCGGCTTCGCCAGCCACGCCCCCGGCAGCCTCGGCGTGTTCGACGCCGCGATGCTGGTGGCGCTGCCGCAGTTCGGCCGCGAGCAACTGGTGGCGACGCTGCTGATGTTCCGCGTGCTCTACTTCGTCATCCCCTTCACCGTCGCCATCAGCATCATGGGCAGCCGCGAGCTCTGGCTCAGCGTGGTCAAGCCATGGCAGGACCGCCGCAAGGCGTCATGCAACGACCCCCGGCTGCTGTCACGCAATTCGTGAAGTTCGGCTGAACGTCGGACTGAACAACGGTTCTCGGCGTCGTCCCTGCGCAGGCAGGGACCCATAACCCCTGACGTTAGTTGTTGTGACGATAACCTCGCCTTGACGAAGCCGAAGCGCTGCGGCGTATGGGTCCCTGCCTGCGCAGGGACGACGTGTCTTGTGGGACAATGCCGTGCGAATACGTTGGCGTTGGTCGTCTCATGATGCGCCCGCTCCCCGCGACGTGATCCGAAAATCCTTGCGTCTCTTATTTCCGCCCCATCCTTGACGTTGAACACAGCATGATCCGGATTCGCCCCCTTCCTTCCCTCATTCGTCTCGCGCTGCTGCTGACCGCCCTGCTGCCGGCCGGCCTCGCCGCGCTCCCCGTCACGCCGGCCGCAGCGCAGGATGCCGGCGCACCGCCGTTGCAGATCACTTGGGAAGTTCGCAACCGGTTCCGGCTGTTCCGCGAGGAGCGCGATTTCCAGCTTCAGGTCGAGGCGATGCGCGCCGGCACCATCCTCGCCGCCGAGGACGCACTGGAAATCCAGAGCGACGGCCGCGGCTGGGCGCGCAACACCGTCAACCGCCTGTGCATCGACCGCAGCGGCCGGGTGAGCGAGCCCTGCACCCGCGACGGCGTCAAGGAAAGCTATCTCACCCCGGTCGATCATCCGGTGACGGTGCGCCTCGCCGGCGCATTGCCGGTCGGCGCCACCTGCGCCTGGACCTTCGACGACGGACAGGGGCCGCGCCAATCGACACTGGACTGCGCCGAGCCGATCAATCTGCGCGTGGCGCAAGGCCTGACCACCGCCGTCACCGTCGATGTCTCGAGCGGCGCCGACGCGCCGCAGCGCGTCACCACCGAGATTGCGGTGCGCGACATCCTGATCGCCGGCCTTGGCGATTCCGTCGCGTCCGGCGAAGGCAACCCCGACAAGCAGATCGCGCTGGCGGATGAAGGCTTCTGCTTCCAGTCCTATCTCGGCGGTCCGGGCAGCGAATATTTCCGGCCGAGCCGCGCCGGCTACAAGGGCGGCCGCGCCTGCGGCTCGCCGGGGCCGTTACAGGCCTGGCAACGCCACAGCGCGGTCTGGTTCAACCCGGCCTGCCATCGTTCGCTCTACAGCTACCAGACCCGCACCGCGCTGGCGCTCGCGGTACGCTACCCGCACATCGCGGTGACCTATCTGCCGCTGGCCTGCACCGGCGCCACCATCGCGGACGGCCTGCTCGGCTCGCAGCGCGCGCGCGAATGTCTCATCACCAAGTCCGGCGTCGATTGCCAGGGCAAGGTGAACGCGCAACTCGCCGAGTTGCGCGACGCGCTTGCCGCCGCCAAGCGCCGGCAGCCGGACCGCAAGCTCGACCTCGTGCTGCTGTCGATCGGCGCCAACGACATCGGCTTCTCCGAACTGGTCGCCAATGTCATCGTCGACAGCGGCACCGAGCGTGCGCTGTTCAAGCGCACCGGCGTGCTGGGATCTGTCGAGGATTCGCGTTCGGCGCTCACCAACGACCTGCCGCGCGCCTTCAGCAACTTGCGCAGCGCGCTCAAGCCGCTGGTCGGCGATCTGTCGCGCGTCATCTACGTCTCCTACGCCAATCCGGTGCTGGCGAACGGCGCGATTTGTCCCGGCGGCCGCGCCGGCTTCGACGTGCATCCGTCGTTCAACGCCGACCCGCAGCGGCTCAACAGTGCGGCGCGCTTCGTGCAGAGCGAATTCCTGCCGCGTCTGAAAGACCTGGCGCTCTGCCAATCCGGCATCCTGTGCCGCAATCCGTCCACCGACCGCATGACCTTCGTGGACGCGCATCAGGCTGCGTTCGCCAATCACGGCTTCTGCGCGCGCGCATCGACCGATCCGGAATTCGATCAGGCGTGTTTTTCAGCGAAGGGCGACAGCTTCGTCGACGACGTGGTCGCCGCCGCCTCGCAGCCGCTGGTGTGCGGACGCGGCGCCAGCGAATTCCGCGCCTACCTGCCCCGCGCGCGCTGGATCCGCGACGCCAACGACAGCTACTTCGCGGCAATGACCTATCCGCAAGGCCTGCCGGCGGCGGCGCAGCCCTCCGACATTCATGACGCGACGTGGGGCGTGCTGTCGGCGGTCTATGGCGGCGCGGTGCATCCCACCGCCGAAGGCCACGCCGCGATGGCCGACGCCACCCTCCCCGCCGCGATCTCCCTCCTCCGCCTCGACGCCCGCGTGCCGGAAGTCATCCAGGAGCCGCTGCTGCCGCCATCGGCGCAGCAACTGCCTGCGATGGAGCAGCGGCGGTAACGCAAAGGCCTCCGCGCGTCGAGTGCGGAGGCCCTTTGTTATTTGCGACGCGTTGTAAAAAACGAACGCGTGTTTTGGACGGACTCACACCACGACAATCGTCGTCCCCGCGCAGGCGGGGACCCATACGCCGTGTCGCTTATGATGCGAACAGCGATAGTGATCTTTGTTGGGTAGTCTTGCCAACCCATGACCGCTAGGGGTTATGGGTCCCCGCCTGCGCGGGGACGACGCTGAAATTGTTAAGCCGCCTCTCGACGACGGAAATCACATCACCGCGGATGCGTCGCCGAACCCGTGGTGCGCGATTTCGACTTGGCGACCACCGCCGGCGGTTGCGTCTGCGCGGCGGCCTGCGGCAGGTACTTCGCGACGATCGCAGGATCGAGCGTGGCGATGTTGGCGTCCGGCAGCCGCTGCCAGGTCTCGTTCTTGCCGAGCAGCGAAATTCCGACATAGCCGCGCAAGGTGAGCGACTGGCCATCCGGGCTCAACGCCATCTTGGCGTGATAGATCTCGCCGTCGCGCGGATCGAGCACGTTGCCTTCCTCGTATTTGAGTCCGGCCCGCTTCATGTCGCGGATGAACGACAGCCCGAGCACCGGCGCATTCCTGCGATCGTCGGTGCACTTGGTGCAGAGCGGGTTGGCGGCTTCACCCGGCTTGGGGAAGGTGCGGGCGATCGCGCCCTCGAAGATGCCGCCATGATCGACCATCAGCACCCAGACCACGGGCTTGCCGTTCTCGCTCTTCTGCCAGAGCCCGGCCGCGGTCGGCTCGGCCGCGCGCGCGAGGCCGGCGCTCAACAGCAGAGCCGCCAGCGTCATTGCGACTGGCATTCCTCGTCGAAGTCCGGTTCTGATTTTTGCCATCGGCCTCACCTGTCTAAAGGTCGAGCGTAAGGGTTGTGGGACAAGTGTGGCGATTTCACGGGAAAACGCCATGGGAAATCCGGGTTAGGAGCAGCCCTGCAACATCGCCTGCCCTGCCACAGTTTCGTCGCAAGACCTCCGCACGCTTCAGGCGCCGACACCGTTTCGCCACAAGAATCCCGCGCCGGAACCCGCCCCTTGCTCTCAACCGTTTAGGTGACGCCCAGCTTCTTCTGCAAGCTCGACGACGAGGTGGTGTACTGAAACACCAGCCGCTTGTCGGGATAGACGTAGCGATGCGCCTTCTGCGCCATCAGCGCGCCTTCGTGGAATCCGGACAGGATCAGCTTGAGCTTGCCGGGATAGGTGTTGATGTCGCCAATGGCAAAGATTCCCGGCACGTTGGTTTCGAACGACGCGGTTTCTACCGGGATCAGATTGTTCTCCAGCGACACGCCCCAGTTGGCGATCGGCCCGAGCTTCATCGTGAGTCCGAAGAACGGCAGCATCGCATTGCAGTCGACGCGCGTGATCGCGTTGTCGTTGCCCTTCACCATCGCGCCGGCGAGTTGTCCGTTTTCGCCGTGAAGCTCCGTGACCTGACCGATCTTCAGGTCCATCTTGCCGGACGCCACCAATGCGCGCATCTGCTCGACGCTATGCGGCGCGGCGCGGAAGTCGTCGCGCCGATGCAGCAAGGTCACGCGCCGCGCGATCGGATGCAGGTTGAGCGTCCAGTCGAGCGCGCTGTCGCCGCCGCCAACGATCAACAGATCCTTGTCGCGGAAGTGCTCCATCTTGCGCACGGCGTAAAACACCGACGAGCCTTCATAGGCTTCGATGCCCGGCACCGGCGGACGCTTCGGCTGGAACGAGCCGCCGCCCGCGGAGATCACCACCACCTTGGCTTCGAAGACGTTGCCGGCATCGGTGGTGACGCGAAACAGCGGATCGCCGATCTTCTCGATGCTCTCCACCATCTCGTTGAGATGGAAGGTCGGATTGAACGGCTTGATCTGCTCCATCAACGATTCCGTCAGACCGTGGCCGGTGACCATCGGGATGCCGGGAATGTCGTAGATCGGTTTCTCCGGATAAAGCTCGGCGCACTGCCCGCCGATCTTGTCGAGGATGTCGACGAGATGCACCTTCATGTCGAGCAGGCCCAGTTCGAACACGGCGAACAGACCGCAGGGGCCGGCGCCAATTATCAACACATCGGTTTGGATCGTTTCGCTCATCTCGCCGTCTTCACTGATTGGGGGATATTCCGGAAGGGTCTTCAAATATCTAGCGCGTTTTCACCGACGTGGAAACGCCCTCACGCGACGTATCGTTGCAACCCGCCACAGGCGCCGCCGCGCCTCTTGTGGTCGGCGGCGGTTTCCATGTAACTGCATGGAGCCTGGAGATTGCCCTGTGAACAGCCCTGTTTCGACGACGCCGCGCCTTGAAGACTACCCGCTTCGCCTATCCGATAACGTCCGCTTCGCCGACCTCGACGTCAACGGCCACGTCAACAACGCGGTCTATTCCAGCTATTTCGAAACCGGCCGCGTGATGCTGGTGCGTGATGCGGCGAACGGCTTGACGCCGGCAGGCGCGAGTTGGGTGCTGGTACGTCTCGACACGCATTTTCGCGCGGAACTGCACTGGCCCGGCATCATCGAGACCGGGCTCGGCGTGCTGCGGCTCGGGCGAACCTCAGTGACCTTCAGCCAGGTGGTGTTCTCGGAGGGCCGCTGCATCGCGTCGACGCAGGCGACGACGGTGCTCGTCGACGCCAAGACGCGCAAGCCGACGCCGTTGCCGCCGTCGACCATCGAAGGATTTCGGCGCTGGATGATGCGCGGCGAAAGCGCGGCTACTTAGGCCTGACGCTCCGGCGTCGTCACGATCAGGCCGTCGAGTTCATCCGACACCTTGATCTGGCACGACAGCCGCGAGTTGGGGCGCACGTCGAAACCGAAGTCGAGCATGTCCTCTTCCATCGGCGTCGGATTGCCGACCTTCTCGCGCCAGGCTTCGTCGACATAGACATGGCAGGTCGCGCAGGCGCAGGCACCGCCGCACTCGGCCTCGATGCCGGGGATGGCGTTGCGGATCGCGCCTTCCATTACCGTCGCGCCGTTTTCGACGTCGACGATGCGGGTCTCGCCGGTGTGGTCAACGTAGTGAATCTTCGCCATGGCTACTCGTGCTGTCTCAAAAGAGGAATGCTGGTTGTCCTATAGCGGCTCGTTCCGCCCTACGCCAGCCGCCTCGCTGGCAAGCCGCTGATTTTCCATCGCGCGGCTAGCAATTATGGTTCGGACTGCGCGATGAGCGCGGCCGCCGCCCGCCGCGCCGCGCCGACTTCGGCTTCGAGCCGCGCGAAGGTTTCGCGTGCGTCCCCTTCCGAGCACAATGCCGCCTCCAGCGCGGCCGCCGCTTCCGCCACGCGAAACGCGCCGATCGCGCGCGCCGAGCCTTTCAACGTATGCGCCAGCACGGCGGCATTCTCCGGCAGCGAGGCGAGTGTCCGCATCAGGTTGGCCGTCTGTTCCACGAACAGCCGCAGCACCTCGCGCTCCAGCGCGGGATCGCACAGCGTCATCTTGCGGAGATGATCGAGGTCGATCGGTCCATGAGCGGCAGCGCCGGACTGCGACGGCATCAATCCCATTCTTCCTTTCAGGACAACAAATCCGACCCGGTGAAAAATTTTGCCGAATCCGCGCCAAACCCTCGATTTGGTTAACATAGACGACGGAACGCTCGCCGCCGTAAAGCCGTCAATATGACCGGCTTTAGCCATAATTGAGCCCGTTCGGAGCGATTTTCCAGCCTGAACCGCCTTCTCCCGGTTCCGTGTTAACGATGATTAAGGATCATTAAAATTGTATTAATCACATCCATTTCATTCGAGCCAGCAAGCCAATAGGATGTTTGGGGAAGTAGCGCACAAGCCGGGCGGTCACGACGTTGTTTCCGGGCCGCCTCTGATCGTCGAGGGCAGAATCGCCCCTCGGCGGGCATCGTTGCGAGGCTTCCCGGCTGTGTAAACTAAGGGCGTAAACTAGCATGGCGAACAGTCCCAAGAAGGCTCAGGACCCCACCGAAGTTGCGCTTTCGGCAATTCAGGAAGCCCTGAATATGAGCGAAACGCCGGCCTCGGACAGCGCCAGCCCGGCTGCACCACCTATCATTCCCCCTGTTACAGTGTCCGAACCGTCCCGTGACGAGGCGGTGTTCGGCCCGCGGCCGTTTCAGGACCAGCCATCCGACGAAGCCCTTTTCAATCGGGGCGCCGCGAACGATGACCGCGAGACCATCGGCCAAATTCTGCAAGCGATCCAGAAGGGCCGCCCCGCCCGCAACATCTATACGCTTGCCACCATTTTCACCGTGGTCTGGCTGATCGGCGCCGGATTGCTGGCGTACAGCTTCTATCCCTCGCTGCAATCGCTGGGACACAACGGCGGCGCGCTGGCGTTCGTCGGCCTGATCTCGGTGCTGCTGGCACCGATCCTGCTGTTCTATTTCCTCGCAAGCCTCGCCTGGCGCGGACAGGAATTGCGCATGATCGCGCAGTCGATGGCGCAGGTGGCGATGCGGTTCTCCGAACCCGAACATGCCGCCAGCGATTCCATGGTGACAGTCGGTCAGGCCATCCGCCGCGAAGTCGCCGCCATGGGCGACGGCATGGAGCGCGCCATTGCGCGCGCCAGCGAACTCGAAACGCTGGTCGCCAACGAAGTCTCGGCACTTGAGCGCGCCTATTCCGACAACGAAGTGCGCATCCGCGCGCTGTTGCAGGACATCGCGCATCAGCGCGACAACCTCGTCGGCCAGGCCGAACAGGTCCGCAGCGCCATTTCCGGCGTGCAGATCGATCTGCGCCACGACATCGCCCTGATCAGCGACGCCATCGCCTCGCGCGTTGATGAAGTCGCCAAGAGCATCACCGGCGCGCTTGAGGAGCGCGGCGAACACATCACCCGCGCGCTGGGCAGCGCCGGCGACAACATGATCCTCGCGCTCGGCGAACGCGGCGGCGACCTGCTCGACCGTCTCGAGGAAGCCAGCGGCGAAACCACCCGCGCCGTGCTCGACGCCAGCGAACGCCTGACCGCGAGCCTGAACTTCAAGACCGGCCACGTCCATGACGAGTTCGTCGATCTGGCGAACCGCGTCCACGACATGCTGAACGACCGGCTCGACCGCATCACCTCCGAATTCGAGCAGAAGTCCGCCAGCATCGTCGACAGCATTTCCGACCGCACCGAGCAGCTTCACGACTCGCTGCGCAACTCCGGCGACTCGCTGTTGCTCGAGCTTGAACTGCGCGGCGGCGACATCGCCACCAAGATCGACGAAGCCGGCCAGCGGCTGGCGGATCGTATCCTCACCAGCGGTGACAAGGCGAGCGACGCGCTCGACTCCACCGTCAATTCGCTGGTGACCAAAGTGGTGAGCCAGACCGAGAGCGCTCACGACACGCTCAGCCTCCAGATGAACACGTTCGACGAGTTGATCCGGCAGCAGGGTACCGAGCTCGCCGAAAAATTCTCGCGCGACAGCAGCACGCTCGGCGCGCTGATTACCCGGCACATCTCCGAATTCGACCGCACCGTGAAGACCTACGGCGGCGAAGTCGTCGAGCGCCTCGGCCAGCGGACCAACGATATCGCCGAGAGCCTGAAAACCTATGTCGACACCTTCGACACTCGCCTCACCTCGAACAGCGGCCAGATCACCGCGACGCTCGACCAGCGTTTGCAACAGTTCGAAGTGCAGCTTGGCACCCGCGTGACCGATCTCGACGGCGCGCTCGATTCCAAGATCAAGTCGTTCGACGAAACCGTCGACGGCCGGCTGAAGGCGCTCGAACAGAGCTTCGATACTCGTGCGAAGTCGGTGACCGACACCGTCGACTCGCGGCTCGGCGCGCTGTCGTCGTCGCTATCCGGCGGCACCAAGAAGGTGATCGATACCATCGAGGCCAAGCTCACCAACCTCACCTCGTCGCTGACGGACGGCGCGGCCCAGACCATCGGCGCCATTGATACCAAGCTGTCGCAACTCACCGCATCGTTGACTGATGGCGCGAACCAGACGCTCGGCGAGATTGACAGCAAGCTGACGCAGTTGACGTCATCGCTGACGGAAGGAGCCAACCAGACCCTTGGCGAAATCGACACGCGGCTGACGCGCTTGACCTCGACACTGACTGAGGGCGCAACGCAGACGCTCGGCGAAATCGATACCAAGATGACGCGTCTCACGTCTTCGCTCAACGAAGGCGCAACCCAGGCGATCTACTCGATCGACTCCCGTCTGGCGCAGCTTTCATCGACCTTGAACGATGGCACCGCGCAGGCCCTTGCGGCGATCGACCAGCGCATGACCAATGTGACGGAGACCATCGACGGCCGCACCGGGCATCTCGCCGAAACCATCGCCGCGCGCTTCCAGGAGATCCATCAAGGTCTGGAGAACCGGGCCGGCTCGGTTGCCAGCGACATCGATACCCGCATCGCGCACTTCGAGGATCTGCTCGGCTCGCGCATCGAGGCGGTTGCCGGCCGCATTGAGACCAGCGGCCGTCAGGCCAGCGACACCTTGATGGCGCGTGCCGAAGAACTGTCGTCGAGCATCAAGTCGCATGTCGACGATGCGGAGAACTCGCTGACCAACCTGATGCTCAGCACCAGCGAGACGATCCAGAGCAGTGCGCGCAGCACGCAACAATCCCTGCTGTCGGTCTCGGCGGATCTCACCACGCAACTCAAGCAGGCTTCCATCGAGGTCGAGCAGTTGGTCGGCACCGTCGGCTCCACCGCCGCGAACGCCATCCGCGGCAGCGCCGAGGACGCGCATGCCTCGCTGCTGGCGGTGTCCAGTGATGCGACGAGCCAGATCAAGTCGCTCACCGCCGATGTCGAGCGCACCTTGACCTCTGCTGGCGCCAACACCGCCAGCGTCCTGCTCACCAGTGCACGCGAGGCACAGAGTACCCTCACCGGCGCATCGACCGATCTCGTCGCGCAGATGCAGTCGCTCTCGACCACCATCGAGCAGACGTTGTCGGGCGTCGGCGCCACCACGGCGGCCGCCCTGCTCAGCGGCACCCGCGACGCGCAGGCGACATTGATGGCGGCCTCCGACGACATGGAGCGCAGCCTGAAGGAAGCCGGCAGCAATGCCGCGGATGCTGTCGCGAACAGCACGCGGTCGGCACAGATGACGTTGATGACCATTACCGATCAGGTGTCGGGCCAGGTCAAGGCGCTGTCGGCCGATCTCGAGCAGAGCCTGTCGACCGTGGGCACCGCCGCCGTCGGCTCGGTGCTCTCCGGCGCGCAGGAAGCGCAAGCGACCCTGGTGGCCGCGTCCAGCAACGCGGCGGAGCAGGTCAGGTCGTTGTCCGCCGACGTCGAGCGGATGCTGTCGACGGTCGGTTCGGACACCGCGGCGCAGATCCTGCGCAGCGCGCGGGAAGCGCAAGGCGCGCTGACCGGTGTGACCGCCGACACCACAGAGCAGATGAAGGCACTGTCGAGCTCGCTCGTTGCGACCACGTCCGATACCGCAAGCCAGATCAGGACGCTGGCCGAAACCATCGAGCAGACGCTCACCACAACGACAGCCAGTTCGGTCGAGGCGATCCAGAGCGGCGCCCTCGCCGCCCAGACCTCGCTGGTCGCCGCCGCCAACGAAGCCGGCCAGAAGGCCAAGGCAACCGCCGCGGAGATCGAGCAAGCGGTGCTTGGCGCCAGCAACAGCTTCCAGGCTGTCCTCAGCGGCAAGAGCGACGAGATCGTCGGCTACATGGCGCAGCAGACCGACCGGCTGTCGGAGACGCTGGACAGCAAGCGCGGCTCGCTGGTCGAAACCATCGGCGGCAAGAGCAACCAGTTGATCGTCGACATCGAGCGCGTCACCTCCGAGGCGCTCAAGGCGATCGAAAGCCGCGGCCTGAACTTCTCGCAGTCGATCGCCACCAACGGCTCGACGGTGGCACGTTCGATCACAGCGGCCGGCGAACTCGCCACCGGCGCAGTCAACAAATCTCTGAAGGATCTCGAGCAGGCGTCGCGCGCCAGCATCGAGCAGTCGCGTCAGGTGTCGATGGCGGCCGTCACGGAAATGCAGGAAACCAGCAAGGTCCTGCGCACCGACACGGTGGCGCTGTTCGAGCGGCTGCGCGAAGGCAACATCCTGTTGCAGGAAGTCCTGACCGGAGCCCACGACAACCTGAATTCGCTCGAACGCGCGATGGTGTCGCGTGTCGCCGAATTCGTCGCGGCCATCACCGACGTCAGCACCCGCAGCGGCAACGCCACGCAGAACCTCGAAGATCAACTGACGATGTTCCACGCCAAGACCTCGAAGGCCATCGAGGGTCTGGCCGGATTATCCAGCCAGTTCGAGGATCACGGCCGCGCGCTGGTCGAAGCGGTCACCGCGATGGAGCAGAGCAACCGCAACACCGACAGTTCGATCGCCGAACGCAAGGCGGCGCTCGACTCGCTGGTCGGCACCATCGATGCGCGCACCCTCGATCTCGATCAGCGGCTGACGCGGTTCACGGCGCTGCTCGATGAATCACTTGCGGCAGCCGAGGAGCGCGCGCGTGATATCGCCCGCGTGGTGGCGGACACCGCCGGCACCGGCTCGGCCACGATCACACGGCAATTCGAAGCGGTTCGCACTGCCGCCGAGGAACAGCGCCAGGCCACCGCCGACACGCTGCACGCCCTCTATGAAAAGAGCACGCAGGAGACCGAGGCGATCTTCCGGCAGTCCGCCGACAAGTTCGCATCGATGGTGCAGGGCATGAAGCAGATGGCTTCGGAAATGCACCAGGAACTGGAGATGACGCGCGAGGAGCTTCGCCGCGGCGTGTTCGAACTGCCGCAGGAGGCCGCCGAAAATACCGCGCAGATGCGCAAGGTGATCGTCGACCAGATCGAAGCGCTGGCCGAGCTGAACCGGATCGTCGCCCGTCACGGCCGCGGGGCCGATGTGGTCAATGCCGAGCGCACCACGACGCATCGGCGCGAGGAACCACAGATGGCCGCCGCCGTCGGTGGCTATGACGAAGCCCCGGCCCGGCCCGCGCCGCGCCGTGAAACCGGCAGCGCGGCGACGTTGCCGCCGCCGGACCTCGGCATGCCGATGCCGCAGCGATCCGAGACGACGCCGGTCAGTCCGAATATCGGCGACGCTGGCGATGACCGCGACGGCTGGCTGTCGGATTTGCTGAGCCGGGCTGACACCCTCAACGATGACCACGACGCACCTCGATCGCGGCCGTCGCAGCAGCCGGCGGCGTCCCAGGGCAATCCGCTGGAAACGCTGTCGCTCGACATCAGCCGCCTGATGGATCGCAATCTCGCGGCCGAGATGTGGGACCGCTATCAGCGCGGCGAGAATAAGGCTTTCAGCAAGCGGCTCTATACGCCGGCGGGACAGAAGACCTTCGACGAAGTCGCGCGCAAGTATCGGTCGGACCGCAACTTCAAACAGACGGTGGACCGCTATATCACCGAGTTCGAGCGCCTGCTCGACGACGTCGCCCGCGACGAGCGCGGACCGGCGATGCTGCGCAGCCATCTGATCTCGGAGACCGGCCTGGTCTACACCATGCTGGCGCACGCCTCCGGCCGGCTGAACTGACGATCGACGCGCTTGAGCGCAAGAATGGCAAGGCGGGGGCGTCATAGCTCCCGCCTTGTTGTATTTTGCGGGTGAGATTTGATTCGCGGCGAAGCCGGATGCACGTGATGCATCCGGCAAACCTTCCAAATTGTTTGAGACAGATGACGCAGCCTCCCCCATCAACGCTGCAAGCCCGCATCGAGCGCTGGCCCATCGCCGGGTCCTTCACCATCAGCCGCGGCAGCAAGACCGAGGCCGTGGTCGTGGTCGTGGAAGTTCGTTCTGGAAATCATTCGGGACGCGGCGAATGCGTGCCCTATGCGCGCTACGGTGAAACACCTGACTCGACGCTCGCCCAAATCCTGTCGCTTCAAGCGCGCTTGGCCGAGGGCATGGATCGCGCAGCGCTGCAAACGCTGCTCCCTGCCGGCGCGGCGCGCAATGCGCTCGACTGCGCCCTGCTCGATCTCGAAGCCAAGCGATCGGGATCACGGGTATGGGACATGTTCGGCCAGGCGGCGCCCCGTCCCTGCACCACCGCCTACACCATCTCGCTCGGCTCGCCCGAAGCGATGGCGGAGGCGACCGCCGCGGCCGCGCATCGTCCGCTGTTGAAAATCAAGCTCGGCTCGGATGACGATGCCATCCGCATCACGGCCGTTCGCCGTGCCGCGCCGAACGCGCAACTGATCGTCGATGCCAACGAAGGCTGGCGCGCCGACAATCTGGCGTGGAATCTCGCCGCCTGTACTGAAGTCGGCGTCAGCCTGATCGAGCAGCCGTTGCCGGCGGGGCAGGACGATGCGCTGGCGAACGTCGAACGGCGCATCGCGATCTGCGCCGATGAAAGCGTCCACGATCGCGCCTCTCTCGCCGGCCTGCGCGGTCGTTACGACGCCATCAACATCAAGCTCGACAAAACCGGCGGGTTGACCGAGGCGATGGCGATGGCGGACGCGGCGGAAGCGTTGGGCTTACAGGTGATGGTCGGCTGCATGGTGGCAACCTCGCTGGCGATGGCGCCCGCACTGCTGCTGGCGCAGCGCGCCCGCTATGTCGATCTCGACGGCCCGCTGCTGCTCGCGGCCGATCGCGACCACGGCCTGCGCTACGACGGCAGCACGATCTATCCGCCCGACGCCGCGCTCTGGGGTTGAACCTCACCGGACGGCATCAAGTCGTTTCTCGCCAGCCACACCACGGCCGCACCGCCTGCGGCCATCAGCGCCATCACGCCGTAAATACTCGCGCCGAACTGCGCATATATCGCACCAGTCAAAATCGACGCGCCGCTCATGACGATGCCCGAGGCCGCCGCCAGATAGCCCTGTGCGCTGGCCATCACATGCGTCGGGACAATGCGCACCAGCAGCCCCATCGTTCCAAGCAAGGTGAGTCCATAGGTCGCGCCGTGAAGGAGTTGAACGGCAGCCAGCACCGGCAGCGACGGCGTCTGCGCCATCACCAGCCAGCGCAGCACGGCGCAAATCCCGCCGATCACCATCAGCAAAGCGGGTGACACCCTGAAACGCGGCGACAGCGCGAAGATCGCGATCTCGGCCAGCACGCCAAGCGTCCACAGCCCGGCGATGGTCGCCCCATCGAGGCCGGACGCCTGCCACGCGATCGAACCGAAACCGTAATATGCCGCGTGACTGCCTTGAATGAGCGCAGCGGCAACCACCACGGCGACGAATGCCGGCTGCCGAAGCAGATGTTTCGCACCAGTCTGCGCCGCGAACGCAACGTCGCGAACCTCCAATGGCTGCAAGACAAGGCCAGCGGCCGCGCCGAAAATCGCCAGCCCGGCCATCACCCAGATCAGATGCGTCGCGGCGAGGTGGTCCGCGAGCATCCCGCAGCCCAGCGTTCCCGCCACGAAGGCCGCCGATCCCCAAAGCCGCAGCGGCCCGTAATTCAAGCCATAGCGCGCGACGCCTTGCAGCGCGTAGGCATCGGTCAGCGGCAGGATCGGCGTCCATGCACAGGCCGTCAGCGCGAACAGGATCAGAATGACGATCGGCGCGTGAAACAGACCGAGCACGGCAAAGCCGGTCGCCGTCAGCAGCGCGGTGATGATCAACGCCTGTCTCAGCGATCCCCGGCGTTCCGCAAGGCCGGTAATGAAAGGAAGGACCGTGAAGCGGGTGAGCGAGGGCACCGCGACAATCAGGCCGATCCAGGCAGGACTGACGCCCACGGCCTGTAGCCAAACCGGGAAGAACGGCAAATGGACGCCCATCAAGGCGAACACGGCGGCGTAGAACAGCCCCAGGCGAATCGCTACACGCCGCGACACAAACAAGGCATCCGTGGGGATTTTGGGGCCGGGTACCATCAATTCAATTGCGATTCGGGGCGGATCATGTTGATCGTTAGGTAGGAGCGATTCCGTCGCGTGTGCTGTGACCAATGCGCCACCGACCTACAGGGGATTGGCAAGGCCGTCAGGATTTAGAAAGTCGCATGGGGCAACTCGGACATTGGCATGGAAACGCGACGATCCGAAACCGGTTTCGGATTAGTCGGCGCGTGCCGGTCAACGCAACGAGATGACCATGGCTGACGAAGCGCATGCCCCGTCATCGTTCTCCGCCGAGGCCGCCGCGCCGGGCGAGGCAGACTACGCCGCGATCCATGACGTCTTCATGGAAACCGCGCGGGGGCGCTGGTTTCTCGCGGAGTTCGCCAAGCGCAACCGCAATGCCGATACCCGCATGGTGCTCGACGCCGTCGCGCGGATCGAGCAATCGCTCGCCACGACGAAGGATGCGCCCGCCGATCTGAGCGAGGCGTTCGCGGCGATCCGTCCTATCGTCGAAGAGGCCAAGCAACAGGCCCTCGCCGCGCTGCAAGCGCAGCCATCGGCGGCGCGCTTTGCCACTGCCTATCGCAGCGTCCGCGCGATCCGCGAAGTCGCCTGGATGCTTCGGGAATCCGGCTCCGACAGCGGCATCAGCGACGGGCTCGACGCTCAGGCCAACACCATCGACCGCAGCCTGGATCAGCTCGCGGCCATCGCCCCGGCCGACACCGTCGAAGCGGCCTTCGCCGATCTGATCCGGCGCCTCGAAGACCTCGCCGGCGGCGAGTGGCCGCCGATGCCGGCGCTGCCCCAGCAGCAGAGCCGACCGCCCGCACCGCCGCCGCAACCTGCAAGTGATTATCACGAGACGCGGACGGTAAGCGAGGCTCCAGAACCGCAGCCGCATCTGGCGCCGGATGCCGCGTCACCCGTGGCGCTGGCCGACGAGTCCGATGGAACGGCTCCGACCTTCACGGTATCCGAACCGGTGCCATCCATCGAAACGATGTCCGCCGACGAAAGCGACGTGCCGGACATTGAGCCTGCAACGGCGGCTTCGACCATGAACGAAGCCGCCATCGCGGCAGCCGACGAGGCGCACGACATCGCGGTGCTCGACATGATCGCGATGGAGATGGCCGCCGACGATCCCGAAGTCGCCGACGATGCGCTGGACGACGGCGATGATTCTGCGGAAAGCGATATCGATGCCATCGCCAATTCGGCAACGCTGGACGAGGCGTTCGATCTGCGCAAGGACAGCCCCGCCTCGCTCGGCGCGGCGCTGATCGCCAACGGCACCATCCGGCCGCGCAGCCTCACCGGCGTAAGCCGGTTCGCCAGCATTCAACGCTTGAGCCAGGCGGAAAAGATCGCGCTGTTCTCGTAAGGCAGCAGCGCGGTCAGCCGATCAGCCGCGCGTACAGACCCGCATCGACGTTGCCGCCCGACAAAACAATTACCACGGTCTTGCCGCGCGCGTCACACCGCCCCGCCAGCAAGGCGGCGAGCGCCACCGCGCCGCCCGGCTCGACCACCAGCTTCAATTCGCGAAATGCCGCGCCGACCGCCACGCCGACCTCGTCGTCGGATGCGACGACACCCTGCACGCCAAGCGCGCGATTGATCGCGAACGTAATCTCGCCGGGGATCGGCGCCATCAGCGCATCGCAGATGGTATGGCTTTTGCCATCATGCGCCTCACGCTTACCCGCGCGCAATGACTTGGCGTGATCGTCGAAGCCCGCCGGCTCCGCCGTCATCACCGCAGCCTGCGGGTAGCGCGCCTTCACCGCCACCGCGATACCGGCCACCAGCCCACCGCCGGATGCCGGCGCAACGACGATATCCGGCGCAACGCCAAGCGCCTGCAAATCCTCCGCGATCTCGCGGCCGATGGTGCCCTGCCCGGCGATGATCTGCGGATCGTCATAAGGCGGCACCAGCGTCGCGCCGCGCTCCGACGCGAGCGCGCGCGCGATGGCTTCGCGATCCTCGCGAAGCCGATCGTACAGCACCACCTCCGCGCCATAGGCCTTGGTACGTTCGCGCTTGGCAGCCGGCGCATCGGCCGGCATTACGATGGTGGCGCGCATGCCGAGCAATTGCGCGGCGGCGGCAACGCCCTGCGCGTGATTGCCGGAGGAAAACGCCACCACGCCGCCCGCGCGCGCGGCCTCGGGAATCGCGGCCATCTTGTTGAAGGCGCCACGAAACTTGAACGATCCGGTTCGTTGCAGGACTTCCGGCTTGAACAGCACCCGCGCACCGGTCATGGCGTCGATAGCGGGCGACGACAGCAGCGGCGTGCGCACCGCATAAGGCGCAAGCACGCGCGCGGCGGCATCGATATCGGCGGATGTAACGGCAAGCGGCGATGAATGATCCATGCCGACGTGGTACGCGCGTCACTCCGCGCAAGCAAGAGGCTACGGCGCGATGAAACAAGATTGAACCGTCATGGCGAGCACTCGGATCAGCGCTACGCGCTGTCCAAGCACAGGCTCTGCGGAGCAATCCAGAAAGCCATAGAGCAAGGACTGGACTGCTTCGTCGCTATCGCTCCTTGCAATGACGAGAAACTAGCGACGCGGATCGGACACCACCCGCGCCGACCTGATGGCAACCCACGGATCGTCATGGCGGGACCGCGCGATATTCCCAAGGAAGCATTCCGCCGAATGCGCCCAACTATGTTGGCTTGCGAAAGCGAGGCAGTCATGCCGCACGATCTTCAACGCCTCCAGGCAAGCCCGGCGCAAATCGTCGTCGAGGACGCCGACCGGCGCGGTGCCGATCACGTCGCGCGGTCCCGGCGCTGGGAACGCCGCGACCGGCACGCCGCTCGCCAAGGCCTCAAGCAAGACTAATCCGTAGGTATCGGTGCGGCTCGGAAACACGAAGACATCGGCCGCGGCATAGGCGCGCGCCAGCGCCTCGCCGGTCAGCGCACCCAGAAAAACGGCGTCCGGAAACTTTCGCTGCAAGTCCGCGCACGCGGGTCCGTCGCCGACCACGACCTTGCTGCCGGGCAGGTCGAGCGACAGGAAGGCTTCGAGATTCTTTTCGACCGCGACGCGACCGACCGAGAGAAACACCGGCCGTGGCGAACCGAGATCGGCCTCGCGCGGATGAAATAGGTGCGTATCAACACCGCGCGGCCACAGCACGACGTTGCGAAAGCCGCGCCCGCGCAATTCTTCGGCCAATGCCGGCGTCGCCGCCATCACCGCGCCGCTCGGCCAATGGAAACGCCGCAACGCGGCCCATACCCAGGATTCCGGAATAGGCGCACGCGCCGAAATGTACTCCGGAAAGCGCGTGTGAAAACTGGTGGTGAACGGCAGGCCGCGCTTGCGGCAATAGCGCCGCACCACGATGCCGAGCGGCCCTTCGGTGGCGATGTGGATGTTGTCAGGCTGCACGTCCTCGATCAACCGTGCGACCTTGGCCGGCGACGGCAATGCGACACGCAGCCCCTCATAGCCCGGCAAGCCAACGGTGCGGAACGATTCCGGCGTCAGAAACTGAATATCAACACCGAGTTTTCGCGCCGCCACGGCCATGGTGGTCAAGGTGCGGACCACGCCGTTGATCTGCGGATGCCAGGCGTCGGTCGCGATCAGGATACGCATCAGGCGGCGCGCACGGCAATCGGCGGCGCGGGCACGGCGCGCTGCACCGGCTCGGTCCAGGTGATGATCTCGAAGCGGCCGTCGTCATGCTCGGCGAGCGCCGTGCAGCTTTCCACCCAGTCGCCGCAGTTCATGTAGCGGATGCCATGCTCGTCGCGGATCGTCGCATAATGGATGTGGCCGCAGATCACGCCATCAGTGTCGCAACGCTTGGCTTCAGCCGCGAGCGTCTGCTCGAACGCGCCGATATAATTGACCGCGTTCTTGACCTTCAGCTTGGCCCATTGCGACAGCGACCAATACGGCACGCCGAGCCAGCGGCGGCAGGCATTGACCAGACGGTTCAATTGAATGGCGAAGTCGTAAGCCTTGTCGCCGAGATGCGCGAGCCAGCGCGCGTTCTGCACCACGAGATCGAAAATGTCGCCGTGGATCACCAGATAACGCCGCCCATCGGCGCCCTCGTGGATCGCGGTCTCGACCACCTCGACGCCGCCGAAATGCGTGCCGTAATAGGAGCGCAGGAATTCGTCGTGATTGCCCGGCACATAGATGACGCGCGCGCCCTTGCGCACCTTGCGCAGCATCTTCTGGACAAAATCGTTATGCGATTGCGGCCAGTGCCAATGCGACTTCAACGCCCAGCCATCGACGATATCGCCGACGAGATAAATGGTTTCGGCATCGTGGACGCGGAGAAAATCGAGCAACCGGTCGGCTTGCGATCCCCGCGCACCCAGATGCACATCGGAAATGAACAAGGTGCGAAAGTGCCGTTCCACCTGTCCTTCACGCATCGCGTCGCGTCCCATGTGCGAGCCGTTACCCGATTTCCATGACAGCCGGATGACGCACCGCTTCCGGCGACAGACTTCGCTCGAAACTCACGAGCGTATAGATCCCGAAGGGCGCCACCTTGCGGCGCTCGACCAGAATGGCGTCGCTGTTGGCCTGCGCCCACGCTTGCAGGCGCGCGAAGGGAAATTCCGGGCGCAGTCCGAGCCCGCGGGTGCGTTGCGCGGCCCAGCGCTCGATCGCTGCCGCGACGCCGACCTCCGAATAGAGATGATTAACCAGAATGATGCGGCCGCCCGGCTTCACCACGCGATGGCATTCGGACAACACTTGCTCGGGATTCTCGACCAGCGTGATGACGAACTGCGCCACCACGCAATCGAACGTCGCATCGGCGAAATTCATTGCGTGCGCATCCATCAGATGCACGCCCTTGACGTGAGGATAACGCCCGCTCGCCATCTTCGCGCGCGCCCTGGCCAGCATCGGCGCGCTGACGTCGATGCCGGTGATCTCGGTCGAGGCATCGTAATCGTCAAACGAGAGGCCTGTGCCGACGCCGACCTCGAGAATGCGGCCGCCATGCCTGCGCGCCGCCATCGCTGCGGCGCGGCGGCCGTTGACCATGATCGGCCCGCACACGGCGTCGTAGATCGGCGCCCAGCGGGCATAGGCGGATTGAACGGTCGAGGTTTCGAGATCGCGGGATGTCATCGCCTGCTGCCATCGAATCGTGCGGTTACGACACGGATTCCGGATAGCAGCGCTGTGCGACAGCGATGCGACGCCAGCGACGGCCTTATCGGACTATCAGCTACTCGCGTTCGAAGGCGTGGAAGTGATGCACCGGGCCGTGGCCGTGCCCCACCTGCAAGCGATCGGCGGTGGCAATCGCGGCGCTGATATAAGCCTTGGCCTCGCGTACAGCGGCCTCGAGCGCCAGGCCCTTGGCGAGCCCCGCCGCGATCGCCGACGACAAGGTGCAACCGGTACCGTGGGTGTTGCGCGTGACGATGCGCGGCGCGGCGAGTTGCACCACGCTATTGCTGCGAAACAGATAGTCGGTGCTTTGCGGGCCGTCGCCATGGCCGCCCTTGATCAGCACCGCTGCGCAGCCGAGCGCAAGGAGGCGTTCGCCCTGTTTCGCGATGCTCGCTTCGGATGTCGCCACCGTATCGTCGAGTAGCGCCGCCGCCTCGGGCAGATTCGGCGTGATGAGCGACGCGCGCGGGATTAGAAGCCGTCGCAAGGCATCGACGGCATCGGGGACCAGCAGCCGGTCGCCCGAGGTCGCGACCATCACCGGATCGACCACCACATGGCGCGGCGACCAGCGCGCGAGCCCGGCGACGATAGCCTCGATTACCGCGCGCTGCGACACCATCCCGATCTTCACTGCCTTGACGTCGAGATCGCCGAACACCGCGTCGATCTGCGCGGTGACGAACGCCGCCGGCACCTCGTGGATGCCGCTGACGCCACGGGTGTTCTGGGCGGTGAGCGCGGTGATCACCGACGCGCCATAGACGCCGCAGGCGGAGAACGTCTTGAGATCGGCCTGAATGCCGGCCCCGCCCCCGGAATCCGAACCGGCGATGGTCAGCGCAATCGGAATGGTCATCGCTCTTCTCACAAAACGTCACGCCCGGACCCGCTCCGGGTATCCATCTTCTGAAGACAGATGGATCGCCGGGTCAAGCCCGGCAATGACGCAGCAGGATGACGCCTTGCATCGGCACGGTATTTCCGGCTTTAGTGAGCGAAATAACGCGCCGTTCGGAGACAATTGCGATGGTTCCCTTCTTCGTGCAGATCAAGTGCAAGCTCGGCCAGTCCTACACCGTTGCCAACGCGCTGGCCGAAGCCGAGATCGCCTCGGAGATCTATTCGACGGCGGGCGATTTCGATCTGCTGGTGAAGTTCTATGTCGAAAACGACACCGACATCGGCCATTTCGTCAACGAGAAGGTGCAGATCATTCCGGGCATTCAGGACACCCGCACCATCATCACCTTCAAGGCCTTCGGCACCAAATAATGCTATCGCCGGCAACGACCTCCTGCCTGTTGAAACGAACGCCCGGTTGTCGCGTTGTCATGGCTCCGATGTGAGCCCGGCAAGCCTGCGTTTGCGCCGGGAATAAATCGGTCCTCGCGTTGTTCGTCTTCGTGCAACCCGCACCGATCCCAGGGAGTGATCCATGACCATTTTGAAACTGACCTTCGCGACGATGGCGCTCGGCGCCTGCCTGGCCACCACCCCGGCGCTGGCCGAAACCGTCGCCCTGAAGGCGACCTTGAACGCCGCGTCCCAAGTCCCTGTCAACGACAGCAAAGGCACCGGCACGGCGGCCGTCACCTATGACACCGCCAGCAAGAAGCTGAGCTGGAAGGTGACCTACGCCGGCCTCACCGGCCCCGCCACCGCCGGTCATTTCCATGGCCCCGCCGAGCCCGGCAAGAACGCCGGCGTCGCCGTCCCCTTCGCCAAGGTCGACACCAGCCCGATCGAAGGCAGCGCAACGCTGACCGACGCCCAGGCCGCGGACCTGCTGGCCGGCAAATACTACATCAACATCCACACCAAGGCGCACCCGGCCGGCGAAATCCGTGGTCAGGTGACAAAGTAAGGCGAGCGGAAACAGGCAGTAGATTCGCGCCTGTTACGTCATCGCGAAAAGCGGTCGGATTGGCGCTTTGCGCCATCCATCGTCATGGCCGGGCATAGGCGTTCGAAGAACGGCGTCGCTTCGCTCGCCCGTAGCCGTTCGAAGAACGGCGTCGCTTCGCTCGCCCGTAGCCGTTCGAAGAACGGCGTCGCTTCGCTCGCCCGTAGCCGTTCGAAGAACGGCGTCGCTTCGCTCGCCTATGGGGTCCCGGCCATCCACGTCTTACCTCGCAGAATGTCAGCAAAGACGTGGATGCCCGGCATAAAGCCGGGCATGACGGATCACGTTAAGTGCATGGTACTCCAAGTTCACTCAATGCTGATGCGCCCCCTTCGGGCGCGCCGGTCCCTCCACCGGTGGCAACGACTTGAGATAGACCGCTATCGCGGTGCGATCCTCCGCGCTCAATTGCGAGGTGTTCTTGATCACGCTGGCCATCGAGCCGCCGGCGGAATCGCCATCGGGCAACAAGCCGCTCTCGAGGAAGTAAGAAATATCCTTCTCGCTCCAGTCGGCGAGATGTTTCTGCGTGATGTTCGGCACCCAGCCCTTGCCTTCCGGGTTCGGCCCGCCGGCGAAGCGTTGCGCCGCGACGATGCCGCCGAGCGCGTTGCGCGGCGAGTGGCATTCGGCGCAATGGCCGAGCGTGTTGACGAGATAGGCGCCGCGATTCCATTGCGGCGATTGCCCGGCAACCGCCGTGAACGGTTGCCGCTCCATGAACAGCCATTTCCAGATGCCGACATTGCGCCGGATGCTGAACGGAAACGCGATGTCATGCGCCGGCGCGGCTCCGCTCACCGGCGGCAGCGTCTTGATGTAGGCGAACATGTCGCGAATGTCGGTCAGCTTCGCGCGATGATACGAGGCGTAAGGAAACGCCGGAAAATAATGCGCGCCCTGCGGCGACACGCCTTCCAGAACAGCGGTGACGAACTGCGCTTCGCTCCAGTTGCCGATGCCGTCTTTCGGATCGGGCGAAATGTTGGGCGCGTAGAACGTGCCGAACGGCGTCGTCAGCGCCAGGCCGCCGCCGAGCCGCGTGCGATCCGGCTGGTTCGGCACCGCGTGGCATGAGGAGCAGCCGCCGATGTTGAAAGCGGTCTTGCCGTTGGCGAGGTCCGGCGTATACGCCAACAACGCACTCGCAGCGATGACGACTGGCATCGTCAGCCACCAGTAGACGGCAAAGCCCGCGACGATAACGACGGCGGCCAGAATCGAAAGTCGTCGCATCATGCGTTCCGTCGTGCTGTCTTACCCGGCGTCGTCCCTGCGAAGGCAGGGACCCATAACCCCTGGCGTGAGTTGTCGCAAAGAAACTCGCCTTGGGGATAGAGCCGGACCGCTGCGGCGTGTGGGTCCCCGCCTTCGCGGGGACGACTCTTTTCCTGCGGCAAATCCGCCTACAAAAACGAATCCCCGACCGACCCTCAACCTTCCTTCAGCCGATAGGTTTCGTGGCAGCCGGAGCACTGCTTGCCGAGCACCGGCACCGCCGCCTTCAGCGCGTCGAGGTTCTTGATGCCGGCGGCCGCGACTTCGTTGACGGTCTTGGTATAGCTCGCGACGTGGGAATCGAAATCGGCGCGGTTCTCCCAGATTTTCGGCGACGCGCTGTACTTGCCGTCCGCCTTCAGCCCCTTGGTGTTCTCCGGGAACGGCGTCCCTATGGTCTTGGCGTTTTCGGCAAGCTTGCTGATCGCCGCATCGACGGCTGCCTGATCGTAGGGCTTCTCGCCCTTCGCCATGGCGCCGAGAACGCCGCCGAGATGCTTGCCGTTTTCCTTCATCGAGGTCTGGCGCTGATTGACGACATCCTGCTGCGCGTAGACCGCGCCAATTCCGAGCAGCACCGCCGCAACCGTCACGAACATCCGTTTCATGGGCTCATCTTCTCCTTGGCTGGCCCGCCGTGGCGACGGCGGCCTGTTTCCGTCGACAATGTGGTGTGATCCGAAAGATGCGCCGACCGGCGACCGGATGAGATGATCAACCCCGCGAAGGCCGATCTATTCCGCGGCCTCGCTGCGCTGCCCTTCGCGGATGGCGGCCCAGACGCGCTCCGGCGTCGCCGGCATGTCGATGTGATCGACGCCATATTCGCGCCACAGAGCATCGACGATCGCATTGACCACCGCCGGGCACGAGCCGATGGCGCCCGCCTCGCCCGCGCCCTTGACGCCGAGCGGATTGGTGACGCACGGCACGTTGTGGGTCTCGAAGGTGATCGGCGTGCCGTCGCTGGCGCGCGGCATGGCGTAGTCCATGAAGGTGCCGGTGACGAGCTGGCCATCGACGCTGTCATAGACCGCGCGCTCCATCAGCGCCTGACCGATGCCCTGCATGGTGCCGCCGTGGACCTGCCCCGCCAGCAACAGCGGATTGAGCGTCGCGCCGAAATCATCGACCACGACATAATTCACCAGCCGCGTCACGCCGGTGGACGGATCGATCTCGACCTCCACCAGATGCGTGCCGTTGGGGAAGGTGCCGTCTGCGCTGCTGAATTTTTCGCTGGCATTCATCTTCGCCGGATCGGCGCCGGGGCGCTTGGCCAGATCGGCGAAGGAAATGGTGCGGTCGGTGCCGGCGACACGGATGACGCCCGCGTCGATTTCAAGGTCGGTCGCGCCGGCTTCCAGCGCCTCGGCGGCGACCTCCTTCAGCTTGGCGCCAAGGCTGCGCGTCGCGCGCTCGACGCTGACGCCGCCGGACGGAATCGCACTGGAACCGCCGGTGCCGAGCCCGGTTGCGACTTTATCGGTGTCGCCCTGGATGACGTGAATGCGCTCCAGCGGCAGGCCGAACTGTTCGCTGACCAGTTGCGCGTAAGCGGTCTGATGGCCCTGCCCGCTCGATTGCGAACCGATCCGCACCGTGACGTCGCCGTTGGGATCGAGCTGCACATTGGCGGTTTCCTCGCCCATGGTGCCGCAGACCTCGACATAGCTCGCGAGCCCGATGCCGCGCACCAGTCCCTGTTTCTTTGCGGCCTTCGCGCGCTTCGAGAATCCCTTCCAGTCTCCGATCTCCATCGCGCGTTTCATGTGCGCGGCGAAATCGCCGGAGTCGTAGACTTTGCCGGTCGCGGTCTTGTAGGGCAGCGCGCGCGGCGCGATGAAATTCTTGAGGCGGATCGCATCCGGCGTCATGCCGAGTTTTCGCGCGGCTGCATCGACCAGACGCTCGACGACATAAGCGGCTTCCGGCCGCCCCGCACCGCGATAGGCATCGACCGGCACGGTGTTGGTGAACACGGTGCGGATGCGGCAATGGAAAGCCTGAATGTCGTAGAGGCCCGGCAGCATCCCCGCGCCGCCATGCGGAATGTAGGGACCGAAGGTCGACAGGTAGCCGCCCATGTCGCCGATCAGATCGACGTCCATGCCGAGAAACTTGCCGTCCTTGCGCAACGCCATGCGCGCGGTGGTGACGTTGTCGCGCCCCTGCGAGTCGCCCATGAAGTGGTCGGCGCGCTCGGCGGTCCAGCGCACGCTCTTCTTCAGCTTGCGCGAGGCCACCGCGATCAGTGCATATTCGCGATAGGGAAACAGTTTGGTGCCAAAGCCGCCGCCGACATCCGGGCAGATCACCCGCATGTTCTCCACCGGCATGTGCAGGATATTCTGGCACAGGATATCGCGCAGGCGATGGCTGCCCTGGCTGCCGATGGTCAGGGTCAGGTGATCGCGCTTGGCGTCGTATTCGCACACCGCCGCGCGCGTCTCCATGTAGTTGGTGACGATGCGCGGATTGACGATGGAAATTTCCGCGACCGCATCGGCGTTTGCGAAGGCCGCCTCCGCCGCCGCCTTGTTGCCGATGTCGACGTCGAACAGCACGTTGTTGGGAAACTGCGGCCACACCGCCGGCGCGCCCTTCTTCACCGCGTTGGCGGCGCCAACCACGGCAGGCAGCGGCGTCCATTCCACGGTTACGGCCTCGATGGCGTCGCGCGCGTGCGCGAGAGTGTCCGCCACCACGAAAGCCACCGCATCGCCGACATGGCGCACTTCGCCTTGCGCGAGGATCGGATAAGGCGGCGCGGTAAACGGATTGTCCGGCAGATTGAACAGGCACGGCAGGCCGCCGAGATCCTTGATGTCGTCGGCGGTGAGAATCAGCGCGACGCCGGGCAGCGCGCGCGCCTGCGTCGCGTCGATCTTGAACTTGGCGTGGGCATGGGGCGAGCGCAGCATCAGCGCGTGCATCGCCGGCGATGGCGCATGGTCGTCGGTGTAGCGGCCACGGCCGCGCACCAGCGCATCGTCTTCCTTGCGGCGCGCGCTTTGTCCGACGCCAAACTTCACCGGGGCCGTGTTGATCTGTGCCATGGTTGCTCCCACTGCAATCTGGACTGAATCTACATTGCAGGGCCGCGCTGGCAACTTCAAATTCGCGTCAGGCCCGGATCAGGGCACGCAATCCGCTGCGACCAAATAGCGCCAGCACCGTGACGCCATAGACAATGATTCCGATGAGCATCAGCAGGAGGAGCATCGTTTCGTCGCGAAAGGCACTCAAATGCGCAAGATATCCACCCGCCACGCGCACCGTCGCCCAGAATGCGACGGCGAGTACACCGCCGGCACCCACGAACTTCAACAATGACAATCCGAAGTGGCGGTCGAACGTGAGATAACCTGCGCGCATGGCGAAGCCGAGCACCAGCAAGAGATTGACCCATGACCCGACTGCGGTGGCCAGTGCCAGACCGACCTGCGCCAGCGATCCCATCAGCGCCACCTTGAGCACCAGATTGACCGCAAGCCCGGTCAGCGACGCCTTCACCGGGGTCGCGGTATCCTTGCGCGCATAGAAAGTGGCGACGGCGCTGCGGATCGTCACCACCGGGACGAGCCCGATGGTATAGGCCGCAAGCGTCGCGCCGGCGGCGGCGGCATCGGCGGCGGAAAAGGCGCCGCGCGCGAACATCGCCCGCATGATGATGTCGGGCACGGTGAGGAACGCCGCGACGAACGGCACGGAGAACAACAGCGAGAACTGGAAGGCGCGAAGCTGCGACGCCAGCGCGCCGGCATGGTCGTCGGCGGTGATCCGCCGCGCCATCTCCGGCAACAGCACGGTGCCGATGGCGATGCCGATGACGCCGATCGGCAGTTGATAGAGCCGATCCGCGTAATACAGCGCCGACACCGCGCCGGCGGCAAGGAAGGTGGCGATGATGGTATCGGCGAACATCGCCAGTTGCGCGCCCATCGAGCCGACGGTCGCGGGGCCAAGCGCGCGGAAGAAGCCGCGCACATCGGCATCGAGCGTCGGCCGCGTCAGGCGTGGTAGCAACCCTTGCCGGGCGGCGTCGCTAGCCAATAGAAAATATTGCAGGAAACCTGAGATCAATACGCCCCACGCCGCGGCATGTCCGGCATCGGGAAAGAACGCGGCAAGCGCCAGCGTCGCCATCATCGACAGGTTGAGAAAGATTGGCGCGGCGGCGGCGCTGGCGAAGCGCTGCGCGACGTTGAGCATGCCGCCGTAGAGCGTTACCAGCGTGATCAGCAGCAGATAGGGAAAGGTGATCCGCGTCAGCGAGATCGCGAGTTCGCCGCGCACCGGATCGTCGACGAAGCCCGGCGCCAGGAGCGCGATGACCTGCGGCATGAACAGCCACGCCACCGCCAACAAAAGAAGCTGCGAGCCCAGCAGCAGCGTGAAGATGCGGTTGGCGAACAGATGCGCGGCGGAAGGTCCGCCGCTGCCGCTGACATGCGCATAGGCCGGAACGAACGCGGCGTTGAAAGCCCCTTCGGCGAAGATCGCACGGAAATGGTTCGGCAGCCGCAGCGCCACGAAGAAGGCATCGGCCATCGGCCCGGCGCCGAGAATGGCGGCGAGCATGATGTCGCGCGCGAACCCGGTGACGCGCGACAACAGGGTAAAGCCGCCGACGGTGAAGATTCGCTTGAGCATCAGCCGCTTCTACAGCATCGCGCGACGGGGCAAAACGGCTATGTCAGACCGAGGCGGCCTCGCATACACGGAATTATCGGGATCAGCGCGCTTTCGAGCGAAGTGGCCGCCGGTTCGCGTGAAGAAAACGCGCCAAACAAAAACCTGGAGCCCCGTTCCGATTCTATCGGAACGGAAATGGCTCTAGCCCGCGACGCGGCGCGCGCCTTTGACGGCATGCGCAGAATTGGTCGGCGTCGCCAGACATTGCGTGGCGATTTCGAGGCTCGCGACGCCCTGCTCGCCGGAGACGGCGGGCGCTTTGCCGCTGCGCACCGCTTCGACGAACGAAATCAACTCGGCCCGCAGAGGCTCGTCATGCCCGACCGGCAGATGCCGCATCGAGTAGCTGCCGTCCGGCTGGAAGCCGAAGCATTCGGTGACCTGCCGCGTCAACAGATCGCCCTGCACGTATTTGTGCCGCGTCGCGACGGTGACGTTGCGCGCCTTGAACGGCGTCAGCCAGTTGGTGTTGATGTGCGCCAGCACGCCGGAGGCGGTGCGGAATTGCAACAGCGCGATGTCCTCGCGTTCGGCAACGGCGCTCGACAACTGCGGCTGCACGTCGACGATGTCAGATTCAGTGAACCAGCGGATCAGGTCGATGTCATGCACGGCGAGATCGATCACCACGCCGACATTGGACATGCGCGGCGGAAACGGCCCGACACGGGTGATCGCGATCGAGAGAATATCCTCGCCCTCGATCGCCTTCTTGACGGCAGCGACCGCCGGATTGAAGCGCTCGACATGGCCGACCATCAGCGTGACATTGGCGCGGCGCGCGGCGGCAACGATGGCGCGGCCTTCCTCGACGGTAGAGGCGATCGGCTTTTCCACCAGCACATGAACGCCGCGCGCGATGCAGGCGAGCGAAATCTCGTGATGCAGATGCGTCGGCGCGGCGATGGTCACGGCATCGACGCCGGCGGCGAGCAGACTGTCGAGATCGGCGAACACCGGACACCCGATCAGGTCGTCGGCGCGTTTGCGATGCTCATCGAGCGGATCGACGATGCCGACGAGCGCGACATTCGGCAGTCCTGCGAGAACGCGGCCGTGATTGGTGCCCATGACACCCGCGCCGATCACGCCGACGCGCAGCGTGCCATCACTGTCCGCCGTTGCGGGCGAAGCCGGTTCCACAAAACTCATGCTCGATAACCTCAAATTCGAATATTCGCGACTCACACAGCGTCGCGCCGTCGTGTTCGTATCATGCGGCCGCCAATGGCGGGAACGGCTGAATGGCCGTGATAAACACGTTTTGATTCAAACAATTACACACGTCGCGACAAATGGAATCATCTTATGTGTCGCGGCGTCCCCGCTATCCACCGCCCTGACGGGCACGGGCCACCAGCGATGTCGTGCTGAAACCCGGCAGAATGTTGACCAGCACCACCTCGCCCCCCTGCGCCGTCACCAGCTCATGGCCGACCACCTGCTCGCGGGTGTAGTCGCCGCCCTTCACCAAGACCATCGGCTTGATGCGTGCGATCAGGTTCAGCGGCGTGTCTTCCTCGAAGATCGCCACCAGATCGACCGCTTCGAGCGCCGCCAGCACCTCGGCGCGCGCGCGCTCGTTCTGCACCGGACGATCCGGACCTTTCAACCGACGCACCGACGCATCGCTGTTGAGGCCGACGATCAGGCGATCGCAGGTCGCCCGCGCCTCGGTGATCACCCGGACGTGGCCGGGATGCAGAATGTCGAAGCAGCCATTGGTGAAGCCGACGCGAAGACCTTCCTCGCGCCACGCGCGCACGCGCGCGTCGAGTGCGTCCAAACTTGCGACGATCTTCTCCTCGGCGGCGAGCGAAGCTTCCGGCAACAGCTTGCGGCGCAACTCATCGAGTGTCACCGTCGCGGTGCCCTGCTTTCCGACTGCCACCGCCGCGCCGGCATTGGCAGCGCGCAACGCCACTTCCCAGTCCGCGCCGGAAGCCAGCAGCACCGCAATGACAGCGGCAACGGTGTCTCCCGCGCCGGAGACATCGCGCACCTTGACCTGATGCGCCGGCACATGGATCGCCTCACTGCCGCGCGGCACCAGGGTCATGCCGCGCTCGCTCTGCGTCACCAGCAGCGCGTCGCATTCCGCAAGGTGCAACACCTCCTGAGCCGACGCGGCGATCTCCGCCGTGGTCTCGGCGCGGCTGCGGGTGGCTTCGGAAAATTCCTTGCGATTCGGCGTCAACAAGGTCGCGCCGCGATAGAGTTCGAAGTGCAGGCTCTTCGGATCGACGATGACGCGAACGCTCCGCGCGCGGGCAGCATCGATCACGGTGCGGATGACGCGCGGCGTCAGCACGCCTTTTGCGTAGTCGGACAGCAGCACGATATCGGCGCGCGCGAGCAGCGGTGTAATGGCATCAAGCAACCGCTGCTCGATCTCCGGCACGGCCGGCTTGGCATGTTCCCAGTCGGCGCGCAGCATGTGCGTGGAAAAATGCTCGGAGACGAAACGCACCTTGCGCGTGGTCGGCCGCGACGGATCGACGATCAATACCGGCTCGATCCGCGCCTCCTCCGCCAGCGCGGATTGCAGCGCGCGCCCGGCCTCGTCGTCGCCGACCAAGCCGACGAAGACGCACCGCGCACCGAGCGCCGCGATGTTGCGCGCGACGTTGCCGGCGCCGCCGACATTGCTTTCGCTGCGCCGGACCGCGATCACCGGCGCCGGCGCTTCCGGCGAGATGCGCGAGACTTCGCCATAGACGAATTCGTCGCGCATGATATCGCCGATGCACAGCACCGTTTTTCCGGCCAGCGTCTGCGACAGCGTTTCAAAATCGAGCATCGGTAACCGTCGTCGCTCAGCGGAAGGGATCGGCGCGATCAAGGAAATCCCTGACGTAGATGCCGACCGCGTCCTCCAGTTTGGTGAAGCCGCCGTTGTAGCCGGCCTGGCACAGCCGCGTCACGTCGCCTTCGGTGAAATACTGATAGCTGCCGCGAATGCTTTCCGGCATGTCGATGTAATCGATGTTCGGCTTCGCGCCGAGCGCGGCATACGCCGCCAGCATCAGGTCGCGAAAACTGCGCGCATGGCCGGTGCCGACGTTGAACAGACCGCTAACTTTCGGCGAGGCGAACAGCCACATCATCACCCGCACCACGTCATCGACATAGATGAAATCGCGGCGCTGGTCGCCGTCGGCGATGCCCTCGCGATGTGACTTGAACAATTGGATCGCGCGCCCGGCCTTGATGTCGGCGAACTTCTTCGCCAGCACGCTCATCATCGCGCCCTTGTGATACTCGTTCGGGCCGAACACGTTGAAGAACTTCAGCCCCGCCCATTGCGGCGGCAGCTTGTCGCCGCGCGCGACGCGCTCGGCCACCGTGAGGTCGAACTGATACTTGCTCCAGCCGTAGAGATTCATCGGCCGCAATTGCCGCAGCGCCGCGAGCGAGGGGTCGTCGACAAAACCCTGCTCACCGTCGCCATAGGTCGCGGCGGAGGACGCGTAGATGAACGGCGTCGGATTGGCGGTGCACCAGTCGAGCAGCCGGGTCGAGAGCCGGAAGTTGGTCTCGATCACCAGATCGCCATCGGTCGCGGTGGTTTCCGAGATGGCGCCGAGATGGAACACGGCATCGAGCTTGCGCCCGTCCAGCCACGCCGTCAGTTGTTCCGGGGGAACGATATCGGCGAGTTGCCGCTTGGCGAGGTTGCGCCACTTGCCCTCATGGCCGAGCCAGTCGCAGACCACGACGTCGGTGCGCCCGGCCTCGTTGAGCGCCGCGACCAGGTTCGATCCGATAAATCCGGCGCCTCCGGTCACCAGCAGCATCTGTTCCCCTCGCTGACGCGGACCGGCTAGACCTTCGGGTGATCGGCCGCCGGAGCGCTTTACCTGATAGCGGGGAGCGGCTAACCACTACCTCCCCGGCCCAACCGACGGTCGCACCAGATCAAGCTATGAACACGGATTCCAATCCATCTTTCGGCCCGGTTGACGCGGCGGACACCCGGCCGCTGCTGATCGTGCCGTATAACTGGATCGGTGATTTCGTGCGCGGTCATACCGTGGTCCGGGTCGCGAGGCAACGGTGGCCCAACCGGCCGGTCGACATCCTGACCACGCCCCTTTGCGCGCCACTGGTGGACTACATGCCGGGCGTCCGCAAGGCCATCGTCCACGACCTGCCGCGCTCGCGCGTCACGCCGGACCGGCAATGGCGGCTGGCCCAGCGGCTGCGCGCCGAAGGCTACGGCACCGCCCTGATCATGCCGCGCACCTGGAAGTCGGCGCTGGCCCCGGCGCTGGCCGGTATTCCGGAACGGGTCGGCTTCGTCGGCGAGGTCCGCTTCGGCCTCCTCAACCGCTGGCGCTGGGGCGAGCGCGCTTTGCCCCGGCTGATCGACAAGAACGCCATGCTGGTGCTGCCGCCGGGCACGGCCCGGCCCGCGCATTGGCCGGAGCCGGAATTGCGGGTGCCCGCCACTGACGTCGCCGCATGGCGGCAGGCGAATGGCTTTGGCCGCGAACCGGCGGTGGCGCTCGCCCCCGGCTCGGTCGGCGCGCACAAGCGCTGGCCCGGCTACCCGGAACTGGCGAAGGCGCTGACGGCGGACGGCATGCAGGTCTGGGTGGTCGGCGGCCCCGGCGAGAGCGAGGCGGCCCGCGCCATCGTCGCCGCGGCGGGTCCCCGCGCCCGCGACCTCACCGGCACCGATCTGCGCCAGGGTGTGCTCGCCATCGCCGCCGCCGATCTCGCGGTGTCCAACGACTCCGGGCTGATGCATGTCGCCGCTGCCACCGGGACACCGACCATCGGCATCTTCGGCCCGACCAGCCCGTGGCACTGGGCGCCGCTCAATCCGCTCGCCGCCGCCGTGCAGCCTTTGAGCCTGCGCGGCACGGAAATGCCGTATCACTCGATCGCCAGGCGTGACGACGACTCCTACATCAGCAGCATCCCGGTTGCCGATGTGCTCGATGCCGTGCGCGAGGTGCTGGCTGGCGCGCGCCAGCCGCAGGCGACGTCATGAACACGGCATCGCGCCCCGCCGCCTTCCTCGACCGCGACGGCGTGCTGAATTTTGACGACGGCTATATCGGCACCCGCGAACGCTTCCGCTGGATGCCCGGTGTGGTGAGCGCAATCCGCGCGCTCAACGAGGCCGGTTACTTCGTGTTCGTGATCTCGAACCAGTCCGGCGTGGCGCGCGGCATGTTCAGCGAACAAGCCGTCCGCGACCTGCACAACTGGATGCGCGACGAACTGCTGCGCGACGGCGCGCGCATCGACGATATCCGCTTTTGTCCACATCACGCTGAAGGATCGGTCGCGGATTACGCCGTCGATTGCGATTGCCGCAAGCCGAAGCCCGGCATGTTGCGCGACCTGATGGCCGCGTGGCCGGTACGCACGCAAGGCAGCTTCGTGATCGGCGACAAGCCGATCGACATCGAAGCCGCCAAAGCCGCCGGGCTACCGGGCTTTCTATTCACCGGCGGCGACCTCGCGGCCTTCGTCGATCGAATACGGCGCGAGGTGGCGCGATAACGCAAAACGCATTCCACGGCGTCGTCCCTGCCTGCGCAGGGACGACGTTCTTCGTGTTGCAAGTCCATCCGCAAAACGAAGTCCCGGTCAGTTCTCAGGATGAGGCCGCCACTCCCTCTTCCACCGCCATGATTTTCAGGCCACTCTCCCTCCGCATGTCATACGGGGAGCGAAGCACATGAAAACGACCACTCTTGAAAGCCTGTCGGGCAAGATCGTCTGTCGCGACTCCGAAGGGACAGGCCGCACCCTCGTGCTGGTGCACGGCAACTCGGCCTCGTCAGGGGCGTTCGCGAAGCAGCTCGACGGCCCGCTCGGCAAAAAGCATCGCGTGATCGCGTTCGACCTGCCGGGCCACGGCAAATCCGACAACGCGTCCGACCCCGCCGCGACCTACAACATGCCGGGCTATGCGCGCGTGTTGCGCGACGTGGTGAAGCAACTCGGCGTCGAGGATGCGGTGTTCGCCGGCTGGAGCCTCGGCGGCCATATCGTGCTGGAAGCCGCGCCGGATCTGCCGCGCGCGAAAGGTTTTGCGATCTTCGGCACGCCTCCGCTCGGCTTTCCGCCGGCAATGGAGCAGGCATTTTTGCCGACGCCGGCGATGGCCTACACCTTCGCGCCGGACTTGAACGAGGAGCAGGCGCGCGCCTATGTCGCCGCCGCGTTCCGACCCGGCGTCACCGAGTTGCCGCGCGAGATGATCGACGACGTGCTGCGCACCGACGGCCGCGCCCGCGCGCAACTCGCCGCCAGCATCGGTCCCGACGGTTTTCGCGACGAGGTGAAGGTGATCGCCGATCTCAAGCAGCCGCTCGCGGTGCTGCACGGCGCGCAGGAGCAACTGATCAACGGCGCTTACTTCGACACGCTGACGATGCCGACTCTATGGCGCGGCAAGGTGCAAGTGATCGACAATGCCGGCCACCTGCCGCAATGGGAGCAGCCGGAACAATTCAACACGCTGATGGAGGCGTTTGTCAGCGAGACGTAATTTGCGACATCCTCCGTCATTGGAGCGAAGCGACGAAAAGGCCCTGCTGGTCGTTCCTGCGAAGGCAGGGACCCATACGCCGCAGCGGTTCGGCTCCATCAATCCAAAGGCGAAGTTATTTATGACAACCAAGGCCAGGGGTTATGGGTCCCTGCCTTCGCAGGGACGACGCAGTGGTTGTCGAGCGTTATGCGACGCACGGCCGTGAAGCACTCAGGACGACGACAGCGCATCACTCCATCCCGCTGCGCGGGTTGTAGGGGTGGTCGTCACGCCACTTCTGCATCAGCGTTTCCAGTGCGGCGTCGTTGCCGTCCGGCAGCATGATGCGGGTGGTGACGAACTGGTCGCCGCTGCCGCCGCCGCTCTTCGGCAGCCCTTTGCCCTTGAGGCGGAAGGTGCGGCCGCTGGAGGTGTTCTTCGGCACCGTCAATTCGACCGCGCCGCCGACCACCGGCACCCGCACCTTGCCGCCGAGCACGGCTTCGTAAAGCGTGATCGGCAGATCGACGCGCAGGTCGTCGCCGTCGACCTTGAAGACCGGATGCGGCGCGATGGTGATCGCGATCAGCAAGTCGCCGGGGCGATGGCCGGGCGCGCTCTCGCCCTGACCTTTCAGCCGGATCTGTTGGCCGGAGGTGACCCCCATCGGAATCTTGACGTTCAATTCCTTGCCGTTGGGCAGCCGGACGCGCTTCTCGCCGCCCTTGACCGCCTCCTCCAGCGACACCGTCATCGTCACGTTGAGATCGAGGTCCGGCGCGCCGAAGCCGCCGCCGTCGAATTCGAAGGACTGACGGCCGCCACGCGCGCCGCGTCCGCCGCCGGCCGCCGCGCCGGCGAACATGCTGTTGAGGATGTCCTCGAACGCCGCGCCGCCGCCACCGCCGAAACCACCGGGGCCGCCGCCGCTGCGGAAGCTGTATTGCTCGAAACCGCCGCCCGGCGCGCCGCGCGGGCCGGCGCCGCCGCCGGGGAAGCCCTGGAAGCGCGGCTTGCCTTCGGCGTCGATCTCGCCGCGATCGAACTGCTTGCGCTTGTCCTCGTCGCCGAGAATCTCGTTGGCCGAATTCAATTCGGAAAAGCGGGCCGCTGCTTTGGGGTCGTTCTTGTTGTTGTCAGGGTGATGCTTCTTCGCAAGCTTGCGATAGGCGCTCTTGATCGCCGCAGCGCTTGCGTTTCGCTGCACCCCCAAGACCTCATAGGGGTCGCGCATCCGTCTCGTCTCCTTAAAGTCGGGATATGGCCGAACGGCCAGTCGTATTCGGTCTTACATCTGGGAGGTTCGTGGCATTTTTGCAACGGGGCCTCATGCCAGAAAAGGCCGCAATCAGCCTTGTTTCCACGGTTTCAGCGTGCGAATTTCCCAGCGCCCGCCCTCGGCGCGGCAGGCGGCGCCGTGCAGCCAGCTTTCCGAGGTGCCGTTGACGTAGCTCGCGAGGAAATCGCGGCAAGTGCGGCCCTCGGCGGAATAGGCGCTGGCCAGCGGCGTCACCGAGCCGCGCGCGCCGGTCGAGGGGTTTTCCCAGGGCTGGCTCGCATCCTTGCTGCCCTTGGTCAGCACGTCGGAGGCGGCGACCCGGGCGAAGGCGAGGTCGGCGGCGGTGGGTGTATCGCTTGGGGCGGCCGTCTGCTGCGCCGGGCTGATCGAACCGGTGACGTCGTCGCCGCCGTTGGCCGCCGACAGAGCGTCGAACTTGCCGACACTGCACCCGCCGAGCGCCACGCCCATTAGAATCGTTGTCACCAACATGCCTGCCGGGCGCAGGACCAATAGGCCAATGCGGCCGCCTGCCTTATATAGGCTTGGCCGACGCAAAGGTCCGGTGGGACTCTGGGCTGATGGCCGACGCAACGCGGAACTCCGAACATGACCGATCGAGCCTCCATCAAACACCCAACCGAGTTAACGTCTGGTGATTTCACCGCCGCGGAGAATCCATTTGCCCTTTTTGCCGAATGGTTTGCGGAGGCGCAGGCGAGCGAACCGAACGATCCCAACGCCATGGCGCTGGCGACGGTGGACGCCGACGGCCTTCCCGATGTCCGCATGGTGCTGATGAAGGGCTATGATACCGACGGCTTCGTCTTCTACAGCCACATCGCCAGCCAGAAGGGCCGCGAACTCGCCGCCAATCCGAAGGCGGCGCTGCTGTTTCACTGGAAGTCGCTGCGCCGGCAGATCCGCATTCGCGGCCCGGTGACGCCGGTGACCGATGCCGAGGCCGACGCCTATTTCGCGACGCGGCCCAAACAGGCGCAGATCGGCGCCTGGGCCAGCAAGCAGTCGCAGCCGCTGGAAAGCCGCTTCGCCTTCGAACAGGCCATCGCCAAGGTCGCCGCCAAGCACCTGATCGGCGAAGTGCCGCGTCCGCCCGGCTGGAGCGGCTGGCGCATCACCCCGCTGCGCATCGAGTTCTGGCACGACCGCCCGTTCCGGCTGCACGACCGCATTGAATTCCGCCGCGACACGCCAGACATGGCGTGGACCAAGACGCGCATGTATCCGTAGATCAACGCAAGCCGCCATTGCCGGACTTGATCCGGCAATCCATCCTTCCACAAAGATGGATGCGCGGGGCATAGGCGAGCGAAAGCGACGCCGTTTTTCAAACGGCTATGCCCGCGGATGACGACGGAAGGACAAGGGAAACAAGAGAGCCCCGATGCAGAACACCAGCAACGCGCCGCGACGAACCATGCTGCTGACCGGCGCAAGCCGGGGCATCGGCCACGCCACGGTGATCCGCTTCTCCAGCGCCGGCTGGCGGGTGCTGACCTGTTCGCGGCATCCGTTTCCGGAGGAGTGCCCGTGGGGCGCGGGGCCGGAGGATCACATCCAGGTCGACCTCGCCAGCCACGACGATACGCAGCGCGCGATCAAGGAAATCCGCGAACGGCTCGAAGGCAACACCCTGCACGCGCTGGTCAACAACGCCGCGATTTCGCCGAAGGCGCCGGACGGCAGCCGGCTCGGCTCGATCGAGACCGACACCGACACCTGGAGCCATGTCTTCCGCGTCAACTTCTTCGCGCCGATCATGATGGCGCGCGGCCTGCTCGACGAGTTGAAAGCGGCGAAGGGCTCGGTGGTGAACGTGACCTCGATCGCCGGCTCGCGCGTGCATCCGTTCGCGGGCGCGGCTTATGCGACGTCGAAGGCGGCGCTCGCGGCGCTGACCCGCGAGATGGCATCGGATTTCGGCCGCTTCGGCATTCGCGTCAACGCCATTGCGCCCGGTGAAATCGACACCTCGATCCTGTCGCCGGGCACGGAGAAGATCGTCGAGAGCCAGATTCCATTGCGCCGCCTCGGCACGCCGGACGAAGTGGCGAAGATCATCTACGTGCTGTGTTCGGAAACGTCGTCCTACGTCAACGGCGCGGAGATCCACATCAACGGCGGCCAGCACGTTTAGGGCTAGTTGACCTTAGCCGCTTCACGCAGCCATCGCGGTTGTGGTCCTCTCCCCTGCCTGCGGGGGAGAGACAGAGAGGGGACTCTTTGGCGGATATGAGGCCCCCACCCCAACCCTCCCCCGCAAGCGGGAGAGGGAGCGCGTCGTGCTCAACTCCAATTCAACTTGATTGCATCCCGCGTTAAACGAGCGACGCAATCCGTCACTGAACACGGGTGGCGCGGAAGCCGGTGCCGGCGTCGCGGGCGGAGCATTCGTCCTCGGATTCCCCTTCGGCGAGCCAGGCGCCGCAATGCGAGCAATAGTTGCGGCTGGCGACCAGTGGCTGAGCGATCGCCGAATGGGCGCGCTGCCGATAGGCCGAAAGGTCGATGACGTTGCGTCCGCGGGCGATGAGTTTTTCAACCATGTGATCCTCACTTGTCGGTGAGGACTTATCGCAAGAACGTTTGGATCAATCGTTCAGCGCAACGCTCAAATTTTACGGGAGAAGTTGTGGCGCGGTTCCGATTGCTCCGCGACATGCAGAAAACGCCGATGGCACAAGGGTTTTCGCGACACCTTGCAACCCGATGCAACGAACTGTTCATCTTGAATGACGAATGAAAAATCAAACCTCGGCAGACCGGCCTGCAACCCTGCCGGGTTATTCCGTCACAACCACTTCTTCCACTTGAAGAACATGTAGGGCCCGATCGCCGCGCCCAACATCGCGATCAGCGCCAGCGGATAGCCGTGCGGCCAGTCCAGCTCCGGCATCGCCTTGAAGTTCATGCCGTAGATCGAGGCAATCAGTGTCGGCGGCATCAACACCACCGCCATCACCGAGAACAGCTTGATGATGTTGTTCTGCTCGAGGTTGACGACGCCGAGCATGGCGTCGAGCACGAAGGTGATCTTGTTCGACAGGTAGGACGCGTGATCGGACAGCGAGGCGACGTCGCGCTGCATGGTCTTGAGCTGCGCGCGCCGCTCCTTCGACCATTTGACATTGTCGGCTTCTGCCACGACGAAGGTGACGACGCGGCCGATCGACACCAGACTCTCACGCACTTTCGAGGTGAGGTCGCCCTTGCGGCCGATCGCGATCAGGATGTCGGAATAACGCTTGGCATGGCCGGTGCGCGCCGAGCCTTCCGGCTCGAAGATCTCGCGGCTCACCGCATCGACGTCGGCGCCGGCGCGCTCGAGAATGTCGGCGCAGCGGTCGATCACCGCTTCCAGCAGTTCCAGCATGATCCCCTCGCCGTTGACCTCCGGCGGAGCGGTGCGCTGCAATTTGTGCTCGACGGCCGCGAACGGGCGCGGCGTGTCGTAACGCACCGTCACCAGGCGGCGGTCCGACATGATGAAGGTCACGGGCGTGGTGCGCGGCGCGTCGGTCTCCGAGCCGCACATCAGGATCGCCGTCATGTAGCGCGCGCCGTTCTCGACATAGAGACGGCTGGAAATCTCGATCTCCTGCATCTCCTCGCGGGTCGGCACCGCGATCCGCAGCAGATGCTCGACGGCGCGATCTTCCTCCGGCGTCGGGTTGACCATGTCGACCCACGCCGCGCTTTCCGGTAACGATCCCAAATCCGCGCAATCGACTTTCTTCAGGGCTGAACCGGTCGGCACGAAGATCGTCAGCATGCAGGGACTCCAGGGCCGTGGGGCGGGGCCGTTCGGGACGCGCGAGAGACCGCGATCCGCTCGCCTGAGTGCGCCGATCCGGCCGATTCTGGCAAGCCTTTCCGGGGCGCGGCCGACGCATCGCCAGCGTTCGCATCCGACCATGACAACGGCATGACGGCGATCGGTATCAAGACACGGACCGAGGCAAATCCGCCCTCGCGTTGCGGCAAAAATATCACAACCACCGTACTGCATAGCGAAGCGAGCGTCTAACCGCTGGAATTGTGGTGCGGTTAAGCGATAGTAACAGCAGCGGAATCGCCCGTGCCGGCGCCGATGTCTGGATGCCGGCCACTGCGTTGTGGGCGGTTACCAGATACGGATCACGCCATGTCGCTGCTTGTGAAATCACCGCTTGTGAAATCGCCGTTCCTGAAATTGGGCCTGCTGGCCGTCGGCCTCCTGTTGTCAGGCTGCGTCGAAACCACCGCGACGCATTTCGAGGCCACCAATACCGCCGCCTTCAAGCCGCACGACAAGGAACTGCTGGCCAAGGTCCGCTACGTCAATACGCCGGTCGCCGAGCCGTTCCGCCGCGCCATTGTCACCTATCACCGCAAGGAAGAGCCCGGATCGATCGTGGTCGATTCCGACAATCACTACCTCTACTACGTGCTCGATGGCGGCAAGGCGATCCGCTACGGAATTACCGTCGGCGAGGAGGCCATGGCCTGGTCCGGCATCGCCAAGGTCGGCGCGATGACCGAGTGGCCGGCGTGGCACCCGACGCCGGGCGAGATCGAGCGGCTGGGCGTGCCGAAATTCGTCGCGCCGGGTCCGGACAATCCGATGGGCTCGCGGGCGATGTATCTTTATGCCAACGGCAAGGACACACTGTTCCGCATCCATGGCACCAACCAGCCGGAATACATCGGCGCGTCGATCTCCTCGGGCTGCATCCGCATGACCAACGAGGACGCCATCGACCTCTACAATCGCGTCAAGCTCGGAACCGTTGTGGTGGTGCTGGAGCCGAAGCATGGCGACTCGCCCTACAATCCCAAGCTGGCGCTGCAGGGCGGCGCCACCAACGGGAATTACTGAGGACCTGAACGAAATTGCGGGGAATGCCGGCTTAACCGGCATTCCGTATAGCGTTTTCGAGCGAAGTGGACTCCGGTTCGCGTGAAGAAAACGCGTCGAGCTAAAATGTATATCGGGCGGGTTTCGGGAGATGGCTCCCGCATCGGCCCTCGGATCGAACCAGATAGCGCCAAGCCGGACGATCGGCGAGGCATTTGCATCAAGCAGATTGGATCATGTTGATGTCGCTGTTGACCAAGTTGGGACTTCTCGCCGCCGGATTGATGTTGGCGGGCTGCCAGACCGCCACGCAGTTCGAAGCCACCAACGCCAATCAGTTCAAGCCGCGCGACAAGGAATTGCTGGCCAAGGTTCGCTACGACAAGAGCCCGGTGCCGCAGCCGTTCCGCCGTGCCATCGTCGATTATCACCGCAAGGAAGCGCCCGGCTCGATCCTCGTCGATTCCGACAATCACTACCTCTATTACGTGCTCGATAACGGCAAGGCGATCCGCTACGGTGTGACGGTGGGCGAAGAAGCCCTCGCCTTCTCCGGCGTGGCGCGGGTCGGCAACATGCGCGAGTGGCCGGATTGGGTTCCGACCTCGGACATCCACAAGCGCATCGAAGGCCTTCCGGCGCGCGTCGCGGGCGGACCGGACAATCCGCTCGGCGCACGCGCCCTGTATCTCTATCAGGGTAACAAGGACACGCTGTTCCGCATTCACGGCACCAACCAGCCGGAATACATCGGCGCGTCGATTTCGTCGGGCTGCATCCGCATGCTCAACGAGGACGTCATCGACCTCTACAATCGCGTCAAGCCGAACGCGCCGGTGGTGGTGCTGGAGCCGAAGCACGGCGACTCGCCCGACAAGCCGCGCCTCGCCATGGGCGGCGCGACCAACGGCAATTACTAAGCCCGTCGCGTAGCTCCATCGACGACACGAAAAAGCGCCGGGCCACCGGCGCTTTTTTGTTGCGGCTTGTTCGGCGCTACTGCGACCAGTTTCATTGGAGCAGGTTTCGTTCGGATAGAATCGGCAACTCGTCATGCCCGGCCTCAGCCATTCAAAGAACGGCGTCGCTTACGCTCGCCTTTGTCCCGGCCATGACGACGGATAAGTTTGACGGCTTACTCGAACATCTTGCGCAGCACGCGCGGCAGGTCCGGCTCGCTGCGACGCGGTTTTGCGCGCGCCGTCTTTCGCCCTTTCGCGTGGTGCGCGGATGACGGTGGATCGTTTGCCGGCTTCGCATCCGGCACGATCTGCATCGGCGGCGTGGCCGCCTCGCGCGCCGCGCGCCTGGCATTGCGTGTTGATATTGCCGCGGGCTTGGCTTCGTCTGACTTTGCCGTATCAGATTTGGCCGTATCAGACTTGCCCGGCTTCGATGCGATCGGCTTAGTCGTAACAGGCTTGGCCACGTCCGCCGGCTGCCGCGCCAGCGGCACCGGCGAGAGCGACAAGGCCGGCGGCGGTTGAGCCGGCTGCACCTTCACGTCCTCGATCTGTTGCGTGTCCGCGTTCTGCGCCGGCTGCGCATCCTCGCGGCTCGCGAGTTCGCGCGGCGGTGCTTGTTGTGGGCGCGGCGACGGCAGCGGCGTTGCAATCTCCGTCGTGCCGTCGCGGATGATCCAGTGGCAGATGCGATAGCCGTTGCGGCGCTCCGCCAGATCGAGATGGATGTGATCTTCGTGGTAGCCGTCGGAGCCGGGGCCGAGCACCGTGGTGAAGCGCTCGCACACCGACACCATCGCCTTCTCGCGCACATCGCGCGGCGCGTCGCGGTCGGTCAGCGACAGCATGCGGCCGTTGGCGAGTTTGACGCCGCGCACGTCAAGCGCGTTGGCGCGGCCGTGCTCGGACAGTTTCGCGCCGGCGACGCGATTGCGGCCACGGCACTCGAACGAGTCGAAATTGTCGAGTTCGCTGACGGTGGTGCCGAGCCCCGCCGCCAGCGGCGCGATATCCTCGCGGACCCATTGCGCGACGGCGGCCGCCATCCGGCAGCGCAGGATCGCCGCCGGCTTCACCGCGACACGGCGCTTGTCCGACAGCACCACCGATTCCAGCCGCACCAGATCGTCGCCGCCGCAGGCGCCCGGCCCTTTCACCGGCGGAATGCTCGGCGCAATCGCGATGGCGTCGGTCAGCGCCAGCCGGCAGGCCGACGGCGCGGCGGGCTGATCGCTCGCGGCCGGCGCCGCCTCGCCGCTAGGTGCGGACGGCGCGGTATTGGCCTCCTCCGGCACCGAGGGACGTGGGCGCGGCAGCGGCACCGGGTCGGACGGCTTGGAGCGCGCGGCAAGCACGACGCGGTCCGATGCCGGTGATTGGGCCTGCGCGGGCGCCCAAAATCCAGTCACCAGCAGCGCCGCCAGAAACCATATTGGCCTTTCGCCGCAGGAGTTTGGCCCAGAATGGCATTTCCCCGCCGCGTTCCGCGCGCTAATGTCCATGCCAACCCCTTCCAAGGGTATAGGGACTTGAATACGCGATCAGGAGGAAATTCGAATGCGCGGGTTGATGCAAGACTGGCCTTTGCTGACTCATCGGATCATCGATCATGCGGCCAGGGTTCACGGCGACCGAGAGATTGTCACCCGATCCGTCGAAGGCCCCATTGTCCGCACCAATTACCGTGAGGTGCGTGCCCGTTCGCTGCGGGTGGCGCAACGCCTCGAGCGCGATGGCATCAAGCTCGGCGACCGCGTCGCCACCATCGCCTGGAATACCGCTCGCCACATGGAATGCTGGTACGGCATCATGGGCATCGGCGCGGTGTGCCACACCGTCAACCCGCGCCTGTTCCCGGAGCAGATCGCCTGGATCATCAACCACGCGCAAGACCGGATCGTCATCACCGACCTGACCTTCGTGCCGCTGCTGGAGAAGATCGCCGGCACGCTGTCCAGCGTCGAGCGCTATGTCGTGCTCACCGACAAGGCGCACATGCCGCAGACCACGCTGAAGAACGCGGTCGCCTATGAGGACTGGATCGCGGAGGTCGACGGCAATTTCCAGTGGAAGGAGTTCGACGAGAATACCGCGGCGGCGATGTGCTACACGTCCGGTACTACCGGCGATCCGAAAGGCGTGTTGTACTCGCATCGCTCCAACGTGCTGCATTCGTTGATCGCCAACAACGGCGACGCGCTCGGCGCCACCTCCAAGGACACAATGCTTCCGGTGGTGCCATTGTTCCATGCCAATAGCTGGGGCATCGTGTTCTCCGCGCCCGCGATGGGCACCAAATTGGTGATGCCGGGGCCGAAGCTCGACGGCGAATCCGTCTACGAACTGCTCTCCACCGAGAAGGTCACCTATACCGCCGGCGTGCCGACGGTGTGGTTGATGCTGTTGCAGCACATGGAGAAGAACAAGCTGACGCTGCCCCACCTCAAGGTCGTGATCTGCGGCGGCTCGGCGATGCCGCGCTCGATGATCAAGGCGTTCGTCGACATGGGCGTCGAGGTCCGCCACGCCTGGGGCATGACGGAAATGTCGCCGCTCGGCACCGTCGGCGCGTTGCAGGCGCCGTATGCGCATTACACCGGCGAGGACAAGCTCGACATCCTGCAGATGCAGGGCTATCCGCCGTTCATGGTGGAGATGAAGATCACCGACGACGCCGGCAAGGAACTGCCGTGGGACGGCAAGACCTTCGGCCGCCTCAAGGTGAAGGGCCCCGCGATCTCCGGCGCTTATTACCGCGTCGATACCAACATCCTCGACGAGAACGGCTTCTTCGACACCGGCGACGTCGCGACCATGAACGAGCATGGCTACATGCGCATCACCGATCGCTCGAAGGACGTCATCAAGTCCGGCGGCGAATGGATTTCGTCGATCGATCTGGAAAACCTCGCGGTCGGCCATCCCAAGGTAGCGGAAGCGGCGGTGATCGGGGTCCATCATCCGAAGTGGGACGAGCGGCCGTTGTTGATCGTCCAGCTCAAGGAAGGCCAGACCGCCACCCGCGAGGACATCCTGCAATACATGGACGGCAAGATCGCCAAGTGGTGGATGCCGGACGACGTGGCCTTCGTGAAGGCGATCCCGCACACCGCCACCGGCAAGATCCTGAAAACCTCGCTGCGCGACCAGTTCAAGGACTACACGCTGCCGACCGCGGCGGCGTGACGGCACGTCTCACAAACTCACAACAAGTGAAAAGCCCGAGCCACGGCTCGGGCTTTTGCATTGGTCTCGCCGCGGCGCGGGCTGTTACCGCCGGTGCGCGCCTTGCTGGATTTCCTCGCCGGCGAATTCGCCGCGCTGACCCGCAACGAAAGCAATGTTTCATCGATATCTGAAATAAGGTAGGTGATCCGCGCACCCGCCCTCCCCGCAACCGGACGACCCGATGGCCCGCAGGTTCCGCGCCGCTTATCTTTCCGAGCCCTATTCCGCGCTCGCCACCTGGGCGCGACGGCTCGCGGTGTTCGCCGCCGTGGTCGCCGTGGTTTCGACCATCGTGGTGCGCTTCGGCTTCCTCGAAGTTCGCCCGGCGCTCGCGACCTTCGCCGGCGCGCTTTTTTGCGCGGTGCTGTCGATTCTGGTGTCATTCGCGGCCTTCGCAGCGATCTGGCAGACCGGCGCGCGTGGGCTGGGCCGCATCGCGGCGGCGCTGTTCATCGCCTTGCTGGTGCTGGCCTATCCGGCCTATCTCGGGCTTCAGTATCGCCAGTTGCCGAAGATCCATGACGTCACCACCGATCCGATCAATCCGCCGCGCTTCGACGTGCTGGCACGGCTGCGCACCGGCGACGACACCAATCCCGCCGTCTACGCCGGGCTCTATTCGGCCGAGCAGCAGCGGCAGGCCTATCCCGATATCGAGCCGGTGCAGCTCGACGTGCCGGTGCAGCGCGCCTACGACGCCACATTGCATTTCGTCACGCGGCGCAAGTGGCGCATCGTCGATGCGCGGCCGCCGCAGCCGCCGCGCCGCGAAGGCCACATCGAAGCGGTGGCGCGCACGCCGATCATGGGCCTGCGCGAGGACGTCGCGATCCGCGTGGTGCCGGACGGCGACGGCTCGCGGATCGACATCCGTTCGTCGTCGCGCCATTTCGAAAGCGACCTCGGCAGCAACGCGGCGCGGATCAGCAAGCTGATCGCCGACCTCAATACGATTTCCGACGAGAACAGCGCCCCGGCCAAGCGTCCGAAAACGCCGATGCCGCCAGCGAAGACGCAGGCGAAGGGGACGAAGAAGTAGGAAAGAGGAAGTAAGAAAGAGATTGAATCGTCATTGCGAGCGAAGCGAAGCAATCCAGTCTTACTTCGTGGCTTCTGGATTGCTTCGTCGCTTCGCTCCTCGCAATGACGGCTGATAGGCTATTCGCTACTCACCTATTCGCCAATCTGTAACTTCCGCCGATCACCGGATCGCCATCGGTCGCGACCACGCCGCGCGCGACGAGGTCTTCGAGGTGCGCCAGCACCGAATAGCCGGCGGCGTTCACCAGTCGCGGATCGATGCCGATATAGCTCGCGCGCACGATGGTCGGAATATCCGCCTCGCCCTTGCCGAGCCGATGCAGGATCGACGCCTCGCGCGCCTTGCGGTGACGCATCAGGAAACGCACGAACTTCTGCGCATTCGGAATCTCCGGGCCATGGCCGGAGAAATACAGATGCTCCTTGCGCTGCGTCAGCCGTTCCAGCGAGGCCATGTAATCGACCATCGAGCCGTCCGGCGGCGCGACGATCGAGGTCGACCAGCCCATCACGTGATCGCCGATGAAGGTCAGCTCGCGCTCCGGCCAGGCGAACGCCATGTGGTTGGCGGTGTGGCCCGGCGTCGCCACCGTTTCGAGACGCCAGCCGTCGCCCTCGATCACGTCGCCGTCGCGCACCGTGACATCCGGCTTGAAGTCGCGGTCGGCGCCGGATTCCGGATTGTGCTTCTCGCTCTCGTAGCGCGGCCGCGAGGCGCGATGCACGCCCTCGGCATAGACCGGCGCGCCGGTCGCGGCCTTGATGCGCGGCGTGTTCGGCGAATGGTCGTTGTGGGTATGGGTGACGACGATATGCGTCACCGTCTCGCCCCTCACCGCGTCGAGCAGGGCCTGCGCGTGCGCGGCGTTGTCGGGACCGGGATCGATGATCGCGACCTTGCCGCGGCCGACGATGTAGCTCACGGTGCCGGTGAAGGTGAACGGCGACGGGTTGCCGCACAACACGCGGCGCACGCCGGGGATGACTTCCTCCACCACGCCGGGCTTGAGCGGAAAGTCGCGATTGAACGGGACGTCTTGGTTGTCGTCGGACATGGTCGCTCGCTATCTCCGTGCCGTCATCCTCGGCGTCGTCCCTGCGAAGGCAGGGACCCATAACCCCTGACCTTGGTCGTTACAAAAGAAACTCGCGTTGAGGATGGAGCCGAACCGCTGCGGCGTATGGGTCCCCGCCTGCGCGGGGACGACGGTTTACGCCGCCCTACGAAAACGCCTGAATGCCGGTGATGGCGCGACCGAGGATCAGGGCGTGGACGTCGTGGGTGCCCTCGTAGGTATTCACCGTCTCGAGGTTATGGACGTGGCGCATGACGTGATACTCGGCCTGAATGCCGTTGCCGCCGTGCATGTCGCGCGCCATGCGGGCGATGTCGAGCGCCTTGCCGCAATTGTTGCGCTTCATGATCGAGATCATTTCCGGCGCCATCTTGCCTTCGTCCATCAGGCGGCCGACGCGCAGCGAACCTTGCAGGCCGAGCGCAATCTCGGTCTCCATGTCGGCGAGCTTCTTTTGAATCAGTTGGTTCGCCGCCAGCGGCCGGTTGAACTGCTTGCGGTCGAGCGTGTATTGCCGCGCGCGGTGCATGCAGTCTTCCGCAGCCCCCATCGCCCCCCACGAAATGCCGTAGCGCGCGCGGTTGAGACAGCCGAACGGGCCCTTCAATCCCGACACGTTGGGCAGCAGCGCGCTCTCCGGCACCACCACGCCGTCCATCACGATCTCGCCGGTGATCGAGGCGCGCAACGACAGCTTGCCGCCGATCTTCGGCGCGGACAGCCCCTTCATGCCCTTCTCGAGAATGAAGCCGCGGATCTGGTTGTCGTGCGCGGCGGACTTCGCCCACACCACGAACACGTCGGCGATCGGCGCGTTCGAAATCCACATTTTCGAGCCGTTCAGGCGATAGCCGTCCGACACCTTCTCCGCACGGGTCTTCATGCCGCCGGGATCGGAACCGGCATCGGGCTCGGTGAGGCCGAAGCAGCCGACCCACTCACCGCTGGCAAGTTTCGGAAGATATTTCTTGCGCTGATTGTCGTCGCCATACGCATAGATCGGATGCATCACCAGCGACGACTGCACCGAGTTCATCGAGCGATAGCCGGAATCCACCCGCTCGATCTCGCGTGCCACCAGGCCGTAAGCGACGTAGCTGGCGTTGGCGCAGCCGTATTCCTCCGGCAGCGTGATGCCGATCAGGCCGAGTTCGCCCATCTCGTTGAAGATCTCGCGGTCGGTCTTCTCTTCGAGATAAGCCTGCGAGACACGCGGCAGCAGCTTGTCCTGCGCGTAGGCGCGCGCGGTATCGCGGATCAGCCGCTCGTCTTCGGTGAGTTGCTCGTCGAGCAGGAACGGATCGTCCCACTTGAAGCTCGCCAAACTCGGCTTGTCTTTGCTTTGCGGACGCACGCCCATGAGATTCCTTTCACATCGCAGCCGTCACCAATGGCGACGGGAGAGCCTAAATCTTTGACTGTCAGCCTTCAAGGCGCTCGTTGGAGACGATCTCGATGCCGAAACCGGACAGACCCTTGTAGTCGTGGGTCGACGACGTCAGATGGCGGATCGAGGTGACGCCGAGATCGCGCAGGATCTGCGCGCCGACGCCGACTTCGCGCCATTGCCGGTTGCGATCGGCTTCCGCCGTCTTCGGCGCATCGATCGGCGCAACGGGAACGCCGGCGGCGCCGTCGCGCAAATACACCAGCACGCCGCGACCGGCATGCTTGAATTTTTCCAGCACCTCGCGCATCCGCTCCGGGCCGGTGAAGATATCGCGCACGATGTTCGGCTTGTGAAACCGCGTCAGCACGTTGGTGCCGTCGCCGACGCCGTTATAGACGAAGGCGGCATGGGCGATGCTGTCGAACGGCGAACGGTACGCATAGCCTTGCAGCGGCCCGATCGGACTGTCGACATGGAAGGTCGAGACGCGCTCGATCAGCTTCTCGCGCGCCTGGCGGTAGGCGATGATATCGGCGATGGTGACATGCTTGAGGTTATGCGCGGCGGCGAAGCGCGCCACCTGCTCGCCCTTGGTCACGGTGCCGTCGTCGTTCATCAACTCGCTGATGACGCCGACCGGCGGCAGCCCGGCGAGCTTGCACAGATCGACCGCCGCCTCGGTATGGCCGGAACGCAGCAGCACGCCGCCGTCGCGCGCGATCAGCGGAAAGATATGGCCGGGCCGGGCGAAGTCATTGGCGCCGGCGTTCGGGTTGGCCAACGCCCGGCAGCACGAGGCGCGTTCGTCGGCGGAAATGCCGGTGCCGCCGTCGGGCTTGTAGTCGATCGAGACGGTGAAGGCCGTGGTGTGGTTGGAGTCGTTCTGCGCCACCATCGGATCGAGCCGCAGCCGCCGCGCATCGTCGGTGGTCAAGGGCGCGCAGACGATGCCGGAGGTGTGGCGGATGATGAACGCCATTTTCTCGGCGGTGCAGTGCGAGGCCGCGACGATCAGGTCGCCCTCGCCCTCGCGGTCGTCGTCATCGGTGACGACGACAATTTCTCCGGCGGCGAACGCCTGCAAAACTTCGGAAATCGGATGGGCCATGCGGGGTACTCTGACAATGACCCCGTTCATATGGCGCAGCGCGAGAAGCAACGCAACTCTTGCGCTGTTCCGGCCCAGCCGTCATGCCCGGACCTGATCCGGGCATCTTTTCAAATGGGATGGATCGCCGGGTCCATAGGCGAGCAAAGCGACGCCGTTCTTCGAACGGCTACGGGCGAGCAAAGCGACGCCGTTCTTCGAACGGCTACGGGCGAGCAAAGCGACGCCTCAAGATGCAACTTGTCGCAAAACGTATCCCGCCCACCGGGTCGTCCCTGCGCAGGCAGGGACCCATAACCCCTGACATGGGTAATCATAAGATGCCCTCGCCCTTGGTTGATGGAGCCGAACCGCTGCGGCGTATGGGTCCCTGCCTGCGCAGGGACGACAATCTTCGTGTTGCAAATCCGCCCACAGAACGAACTCCCGACAAAGACATCCAGGCACCACCATGTCTATTATGGCAGCACCTCGCTGCGCTCGGCGAGCCGGGCATCGGTCTCGGCACGCTTGGCGTCCAGCAGGCCGTCGTCGGCGGCCTCGATGGCCTGGAACAGTTCCTGCGCGTCGGTGAAGCGCGGCACGGTGACGTAATTCGCGCCGGCGGAATATTGATCGCTGACATCCGCCAGCATGTCGGCGGTGGAAATGATCTTGGCATTCGGATTGAGGGTGCGGACGTGGCGCACCAGTTTCTCGTTGTCGGCGCCCTTGAGCAGCGCGTCCGGCACGCTGAGGATGACGATCTCGGCGCTGCCGATGCCGGCGTGAACCAGCGTTTCGACATTGCTGATGTCGCCATAGATCGCATGCACCCCGCGCGCGGCGAGATTGCGGAACACGTTGGGATTGAAATCGACCACGGTGATCTGCGCGAGCATGGATTTGTCGCGCTGTTCGATCTCGCTGAGCAGCGCGCTCGCCGCGCGGAAAAAGCCGAGG
>Ga0209952_1000199_pt1 | contig 189262 bp, 178 predicted proteins | sample ThiBiot_750_biof_2_FD_183951 | JGI IMG/M metagenome (GOLD analysis project Ga0209952, IMG submission 183951) | Wastewater bioreactor microbial communities from Cape Town, South Africa - Thiocy_cont_750_biof (SPAdes) | ecosystem: Engineered > Bioreactor > Thiocyanate-remediating >...
GGCTCAATCCGCCGCCACTCCACATCGCTCAGCCAATAAACCTGCTTCGCCATCCAAGCCCCCAGATCATGGAAAGCTTGAATCACATAGCCCCGCTCGTGGGAATCCTTATTGAGTACGGACCCTAGAGCCTTTTCGTTTCCAATCGGAATCAGGAGCTGGCCATAAGATTTTGATGTGACGCGTTTTCTTCACGCAGACGTGGATACCCGTCATAAAGCCGGGCATGAAAGGCTGATTCCACTTTTCGGGATCATGCTCCGGCTATATAAGCGGTTGATTCCCGGCATTTTTCTGGAGTCAGCGCGGACCGAATCGTCCGCGATACAAAGACCGGTCCAGCGGCGGCTGTCGTAGCCCCGCTGCCCGTCGAAAATAATCATACGGCGTCAACCTGGAGGTTGACGCGACGCCGTCTCCAGGCGTTGCAAACTGTGAGGGCGGCACCATCGTCCGACGGCGGCCCATTTCAACGCGCCGCTGAAAACGCAGCGCAACCCTTATCTCTACTGATCGTATCGCCACCGGAATTATGAGTGATCTCATTGAACTGATCTACGAGGCGGCGTTCGTGCCGGAGCGCTGGACACACGTGCTGCAGAAAGCCAGCAAGCTGTCAGCCTCCGCCAGCGCGCAGGTGTTTTTCTTCAGCGAAACGGCCCCGCCGCGCGGCATGACGCTGGATAATTTGCGGCCGCTGTTCGACAAGTTCATCAACGGCGATATGTGGAAATTCTCCGAGGGCACGCAGAAGATGTGCGCCATGCAGCCCGCGAGCTTCGTGACCGTGGACGATTTCCTGAGCGCGGAGGAACTCGAGCACGATCCCGCCCGCGTCATGCTGCGGGAGGTCGGCATCGGCGCGATGGCGTGTTCGGCCGTCGCCATGCCGACGGGCGAGCTTGCCACCTTCGTCTTTCAGAAATGGCTGAAGGACGGCGCCTTCATGCCGGACGAGATCGAGCGGCTCAATGTACTGCGGCCACATCTCGCCCGCGCCAGCCTGGTCTCGGGGCGGCTGCGCGTCGAGCGGGCCGAGGCCACCACGTCCGCGCTCGAACTGATGGGACTGCCCGCCGCCGTGCTCTCCGCGTCAGGGCGGATGATGGCGGCGAACTCGCATCTCCAACGAATGGACGCGGCGCTGCTGCCGGTCGCCCATGGTGGGCTGGCGATTGCCGACCGCGATGCCAACAGGTTGTTTCAAAGCGCGATAACGCAGATGCGGCATGAGACGACAGCCGGCTCAATCCCGGTGCCGGGGATCGGCGACAACAGCGCCTTCGTCGTTCACCTTTTGCCGCTGCGCCGCGCCGCGCACGATATCTTCGGCGGCGCAGATACGCTGGTCCTGGCCACGCCGATCACACCAAGCGCACTGGTGCCATCCGCGACCCTTCTCAATGCCTTGTTCGACCTGACGCCGACGGAGGCGCGGCTGGCAACCGACCTCGCCAGCGGGCTGACGCTGGTGGATTCCGCCGCGCGGCGAGGCGTCACCGTGAAATCGGCGCGCACATACCTTGAACGCATCTTCCGCAAGACCGGCACCCGCCAGCAAAGCCAGCTCGTGGCGATGCTGAAGACGGTACAGCCGCTGGTACCGCCGACGCCGGATTGATTTTACGGATTTCAGCGCCAGCCGCCTGCTACAGAATGGCGACTGGAAAACGCGCCAAATCCAATAGAGCCCCACTTCTGATTCCATCAGAATCGGAAAGGCTCTAGGCAGCCGCCAGCAGATCGCTGAGCAGCGGTTCGCGATACGCTCGCGATGAAACCGAGGGCTCGCCAAACCTCGGCTTACAGGGCGCGGACTCGCAAGGCGTCGGCCCGTCAAACCGCGGTTCGAGGCGCGCAGGTTCACAAGACGCAACCGCGTAAGTCTCCGCTTCGTAAGTCTCCGCTTCGTAAGGCTCCTCGTAAGGCTCCGCTTCGTAAAGCTCGGCGTCGTAAGGTTCCGCGTCGTAAGCTTCAGCCTCGCAGGGCTCCACTTCGCAGGATTCCATTTCGCGCGATTCCATTTCGTAAGGCACCGCCTCGTGAGACTCCGCCTCGTCAAGTACGACTTCATCGATCTCAGGATTGTCGAGTTGAGCTTTGAACCTGAAGCGATCGAAGAAGCGCGGCCGGTCAGACATCGGTTCGCAATACTCTTCGCGGAAATCCGGCTCATACCATTCGGGTTCGGATAATTCCGGCTCGCAAACCGGCGCCTCCTCAAACGTCGGTTCCGCGGCTCGTTCCGCAACCAGCTCGTCGCAGAACACGCGCGCCTCCTCGCGCGCCGATTCCGTTGCGAAACGCCGCAGCAGGATCAGCAGAGGTTCCGAAATCTCGGTCGGCGCGGTTTCGCACACCGTCAGGACGCGTTCGACCATGCGGCGGCGCAATCGCGTCGCGCCGTCGACTGTTCCGACGAAGCCGATCTCGTCGCGCGCTTCGAGCGCGGCGCGAAACGCGGGGAACGTGGATTCCGGCAGCCCTGCCCGCGTCAGCAGCGCGGGAAGGCTCGCGGCGCCGCGATCGTGAACCAGTGCAACGACGCGGTTCAAAGCCAGGCCCGACAATTCCGCCAGCGCATGATCGAACAGCTCGTGATTGCCCGACAGCAACGCGCGCAGGATCAACCCGGCGTTGAGTTGCCCGGTGGCGCGAAGATGCGCAACCAGATCGCGCATATCGTCGTCTCGCGCTTGAGCTGCGAGGTTGACGACGGAGCGGTCGCGCGCATCGCCAACCGCGCGACCGGCACGATCGGCGCTGAGCCAGTTCTTCGCGACAACGAACTGCGCCAGCGTATCCGACAGCTTTCCGATCAGCGCGAACCGTGTGGCCGCTGGCAGATCGTCGAGCGCCAGCATCGATTCCCGGATCGCGGCGAGATGGCCGTGCCGCTCGACGATGCGGTCCCATGACATCGGCGCGATGTTGGCGCCCGGATTTTCGATCAGCTCAAGGGCCGCCGCCGCCGAGCCCACCTCCGCGATGGCTGCGCAGACCGACACCGGAATGCGGACACGGCGCGCGACGGCGCATTGCACCTCGTTGTTGCCGGTGGCGACGATGTCGACCAGATCCGCATCGATCAGGAGCGGCGAATGTTCGAGAACCGGGATGGAAACCGAAGGCTGATCGACCGACAGCGCCTGGACGATGGCCGCCGGCGCGGTCGTGCTGCGCGCGAAGACCTCCGCCATCGCCCGGCGAACCAGCGGCGAGGAGTCGTCGAGCTGCATCAGGAGCGCGCCCTCGGCGGCCGCGCGATCGTCGTCGGAGAGATCGGAGATGAGCCACGCGCGAGCCAGCGCTCGTGTCGCTTCCGCCCGCTCGCCTGCGGGAGCGGTGCGCACCCAACTGATGAATCGCCGAACGATCATGGTCTTTCCGGCTTACTTAACTTGAGACGACATCGTGATCCGATGCCACTGTCATAGAAAATAAACCATGACGCTTAACAAAGGGTTCACCATAACGGGTTGGCCTCGTTGACGTTTCGTTAACGCGGAAGGCGTCAGAAGGCGCAAACGGATGTCGCGCTTTACGAACAGACGGCCACAAACTCGCAATGACCGATGAATGAGCGCGTTTCCGCCAGAGCGGAAAGCCTGTAAGCGTTCCGAGCGAAGCGGATACCGGTTCGCGTGAAGAAAAAACATTAAAACAATAATCTAGAGCTTCGCTTTAATGAGAAGCGAAGCTCTAGCCGCTGTAAGCGCCGCTAGGGTCGCTGAACAGATCGAACGGCTGACGCGGACCGGGCCCAGACGATGTCTGCGCGTCCGAAGGCGCTGCGACGGACGACGCGCCCCACAATTCCTGAACCGCCGGAGACACCGGCTGCGTACGCTCGCCGACCTGAAACAGCGAACGGAACACCGGCTGGCCTGACGCGGTTGATGCAGTCGTTGCGGACAATGCCGCAACCGGCGCGACGCCGCGCGTGTCGGGCAGGCGCGACAGGTAAACCGCGTTGCCGGACGAGGTCGAGAATTGCGCCGCAGACGCGACCGCCACCGGTGCAGTAACGCCGAGCGAGGCCATTGCTGCGCGGCTTGCGGGCGAGTTGGCGGCAACCGCATAGCGCCGGTCCAGATCGGCATAGACGTCCGATACACTGCGGGCGCGGCCGTCGGGCTCATAGAAGATCGGACGGTTGGCGGCGGCGGCATTCGGAAACAGCCGCGCGCCGGATGCTTGCGGATTGTCCTGCGCATTGGCGATCAGCTTCGCGGCTCCGCCGACGCCCATGAAATGCGCCATATAAAGTTCGCTGTCGGTCGGACGGCGGCCGATCAGGCCGGTCAGCTTGAAGCTGTTGGACTGCGTCAGCACGCCGGCCATGGCGGAGGCGATGGCCGGATCGTCCCGCAGCTTGAGGATCGCGGCGCGCGTGGCCGGATCGCTGACGGAATAGCTGCCCGACGGGGATTTGGTGATGGCGTCGGCGTAGCCGTTGTAGCCCAGCGCAGGACCCGCCTCCTTCACCGTGCCGAGCCAGGTCTGCTCGATGAACTGGAAGAGACCCTTGGCGGACGAGGTTGGCGCGGCGGCTTGGGGATTGAAATTGGACTCCATCTTGGCGGTCGCGAGCAGGTATTCGAAGCTCGCACCGGTGACGTCGGCCGCCTTCCGGATGGCAGTTGCGATCCCGCCGAAAAGGCCTGTCAGTCCGGCGCGCGACGGATCGGCAGCGGCGTTGGCGGTATCGAAGGTCATGGTGGTCTCTCGCTCCCCGCGAAACGACCGCTTGCATTTCAACGCGATCTCGGCACCCGCCGTCGACGCCGGCTCCCACCGGCAGCGGACAGCGATGCGGTGCAAGGTGGAAGATTATGGTTAACAACAACTTAATGGACGCAGCAGCGCAGCGCGGCCGTCAGGACTTCTTGTAGACCTCGGCGGGATCGAACAGCCTGTCGGCATCGACAAACCTCACGCGCGCTTCGCCGCCCTCGCCCTTTGTCACCGCCCGGTAAAAACACGAGCGCCGTCCGGTATGGCAGGCGGCGCCTTGCTGCGCGACCTTGATCCAGACCGCGTCCTGATCGCAGTCCGTCCGCATCTCGACCACCCGCTGAACCTGACCCGAACTCTCGCCCTTTCGCCATAACGCCTTGCGGGACCGGCTGTAATACCAGGCATCGCCGGTCTCAATGGTCCGCCGCAGCGCCTCCTCGTTCATGTGCGCGACCATCAGCACGTCGCCGGTCGCGGCATCGGTCGCCACGCATGTGACGAGGCCCGATGCATCGAAGCGGGGCCGGAAAGTGAGGTCCTCCTCGATTCCGGCCTGAGATGAAGATACGGGTGAAGACACAGGGAATCCCTCAGAAAAACCCTCGAGAGTTGGCGGCACGATGTGGCTTTTCGCAACGCGGCGCCCGCTTCTGATGTCGTCAGAAGCGGGGAAATCTCCCGCGTCAGCCGCTTCGCACCATCGACAGGAAGCGCGCCTGCTCCGCCGGATTATCGCGGAACACGCCGGTGAAGCGGCTGGTGAAGGTCATCGCACCGTGCTTGGCGACGCCACGCACCGACATGCAGGTGTGCTCCGCTTCGATCATCACGGCGACGCCGCGGGGTTTGAGCACCTCGTCGACGGCGGCGGCGATCTGCGCGGTCATGTGCTCCTGGGTCTGAAGACGCCGGGCGAAGATGTCGGTCAGGCGCGCGAGCTTGGACAGCCCGACCACACGCTCGACCGGCGTGTAGGCGATATGCGCCTTGCCATAGAACGGCATCATGTGGTGCTCGCACTGCGAGGTAAACTGGATGTCACGGACCAGCACGAAATCGTCATAGCCCGCGGTCTCGCCAAAGGTCCGGTTCAGCACCTCGGCGGGGCACTGATGATATCCCTGATAGATTTCATCATAGGCCTCGATCACGCGGCGCGGCGTATCGAGCAACCCTTCCCGGTTGGGATTCTCGCCGATATAGGACAAGAGAGTCCTGACCGCATGCTCCGCCTCGTGCCTCGACGGACGCGGCCTGTCCGGCTGAGCGGCCGCCGCCATAAACTCCGACGGATCCAGTTCAGCGGGAGCGAACCCGGCAGGTTTGGCGTTGTTGGATTTGGCTTCAACAGGTTTGACGCCGCGCAGCGGCTTGATCAAAGCGTCCATCTTTACTCCGTTCGACCGGCCTCGCTTGAGACCGGAGTGTCACCGGGCAGACGGGGCAGCGTTGTGGCTACCGGACGCCTGAGTCCCTTGGTATTGAACATTGCGACGCCCGAATTCAACTTCAATCCGGGTGCGGCGGAAAATCGCCGGATTGCGTTTCCCGGCAATAGATACATATATAGGCCTCGAGGTTCCCGCCGCCAAGAGCGAGGCCCGCCTCTTCAGCGAATTCAAAGTTTTGGAATCTGATGCTGAACGACGTTTACAACAAGAGCATCATCGAACTGGCCGGCAATATTCCCCGCCTGGGCCGCCTTCCCGCGCCGGACGCCAGCGCCACAGCCCATTCGAAGCTGTGCGGATCCACCGTCAGGATCGACCTCACGATGGATGGCCCCGTCGTCACCGACTTCGCTCACGACGTGAAGGCCTGTGCGCTGGGCCAGGCTTCCTCTTCGATCATGGCCCGTCATGTGGTCGGATCGACCGCCACGGAGTTGCGCGAACTGCGCGAGACCGTGAGCAGGATGCTGAAGGAAAACGGCGCGCCGCCGCAAGGCAAATGGGCCGACATCGCGCTGCTCGAACCGGTGCGCGACTATAAGGCCCGCCACGCATCCACCATGCTGACGTTCGACGCCGTGGTCGACGCCATCGGTCAGATCGAGGCCAAATCGGCCGCACTCACACCCGCGCAAAGCTGACAGAGTTCAAGCCGTTCCGCCCGAACACTCTTACGGATTCTGAGCCGGCGGAGCCGCCACCGCGACACCGCCGGTCGGAACCGCTTCGACGGTCTTGGTCTGTTGGCTGACGCTCGTCTCCGCAGCAGCCGCATTTGCGCCTGCCGGGAAGCGATCCTGCACCGGTTTCGTGACGAGACCGGCAACAGGAGCCTCGGTGGCATTCCCGCCTGGCAACACATCCGCGACGTTGTCCGTCGTCACCAGATTCGTCGCACGCAATTCCGCCGCCGACAGCTCGTGGAGTTTCTCCCACGGAGGAATGCTGAGCGCGAGATAAAGCAGGTCGCCGCCACCTCCCATGTCGAAAGTATACTTGGCGAGCCGTCCGATATCGCGCTCCACGATCATCAGGTCGTCGGCGGAGTAGCTGGCGGCCCTGGCATCGTCGGCGCGGTCGCCCATCCAGATCTGATGGACACGAACATGCGCGCCATCAGGTACATAGCGGGTTTTGCCGGACAACAACATGAACGCGCACATGGACTCGCAATGGGCATCCGGCAGCACCGCGGCATGATCGCCGGCGACGGTCTTGGCGACCACGCTGGTCCCGACCGTCGTGCGCAAGCCGAGTTCACGCCAGCGCCGCCCCAATGCAATGGCGTCGTTGACCGAGCCGCCGCCGGAGTCCAGCACGATCGTCATGCCCGAAACGTCGCGCCCGGCGGTGAAATCGTCAAAGGCTTTCGGCGTTTCGGCGGTGACGATTCCGACCGCGCTGATCCAGTCCTGACAATGCGGTGCGCAATCAATCCAGGTGAACCGCATCGGCTGCTTTCGAACCTCGGCGGTCCCGCTGGCCGAGGCCGGATGATCGAGCGGCGCGGCCAGACCGGGCAAGGCTGAACATAAAAATGCGACGCACAGGAGCGCCCGTCCGTAGACCACAGATGATTCCGCGCGCCTCAATTCGGTTCTTCCCCGTACCCCGATCTTGCCCGATCCAGTGCACCGGCCGATGCGCCGGCATTCAACACCACCATGATTCCGACGTCGGGATATTTTGAAAAACTAGCCGCAGGATCCGTCAACGTCCATACAACCTTTGCGACGCGTACCGGCAGGAGTATGCAATATCTTGGCACAGTGGCGAAATTACCAAGTTCACGGTTCCTTTGGGGGAACCCTGTGAGAGTCATGAAGCCGACATTGCAAAGTTCCAAGTCCTGTCCGGATTGCGCGAGAGCCGCCTTGCGGCTGCCGCGTAACACCGGACGGACGTTGATCTGGATTTATCGCCACACGCTGTCGCCGCTCGTGGGTTTCAACTGCCGGCACCTACCGACGTGCTCGGCCTACGGAGACGAAGCGATCGAGCGGTTCGGATTATGGGCCGGCGGCTGGATGACACTGGCGCGGCTGTTGCGCTGTCATCCGTGGGGAACGTCCGGAATCGATAACGTTCCAGCAGAGAAACCACCCGGCGCCGTCTGGTATCTGCCCTGGCGCTACGCCCGCTGGCGCGGCGTGAACGGTCCGGAAAATATCGACGGCGGCGGCTAGAGCGTTTTCGAGCGAAGTGGGAACCGGTTCGCGTGAAGAAAACGCGTCAAAATCATAGAGCCTTGCTTCTGATTCCACCGGAAGCGGAAGGCCTCTAGTGCGCGACAACCTCGACCTCGCCGTCGACGCCGTTGACGACATCGAAGCCGCGCTCGAACACCTTGCCTTCGTTCTTGGCGATCACGCGATACTCGCCCTCGGCCAGGATCACGCGGGGAAATGCCCCGATCGATTCCTTGATGACGTCGCCGCCGGGCGTCAGCACCGACCACGCGGTATTGGCGAGCGCCTCGCCGCCCTTGTCGCTGACGAGTTTCAGGGTGATGACGGCAGCCCGGTGCGAGATCGTCACGTCGGTCAGCTTCGACGCCTGCACGCGGATGTCCGATCGCACCACCGAATTGGCGTCACCGTAGTTGGAGACGATGTAATAAGTGCCCTCCGGCAAGATCAGCACATCGCCCGCGGTGGCGCTGGGAACCAGCGGCGCGCGCTCGGTGCCTTCGAACTGGCTGCCCTTGTAGATGCTGAAGGAAATCTGGTTCGGCGGAATCATCGACGTGCCGACGCGGCCCTCGATCCGCAACCCACCCGCCGGCAACACGAACGACTCGCGGTCGGTGTCCGGTTTCAGCGTCACCGGACGCACCGCGCTGACCAATCCCATCGAGACGTACACCACGTAGCCGCCGGGAGGCAGCACGATGTTGGGAGTGGCGCCGTGGTCCTCTCGCATCAGCTTGAATGCGCCGGTCTCATCGGGCCGATCGGAATAGACCCGCCAGATCAGTCCGCTGTTGATCACAGGCAGATCCTTGCCGTAGCGCGCCGTCAGCGACAGAACACCTTGCGCCGGAGTGACGAGGCTGGGCAGCGGAGCCGTCAGCGGCACGGCGGCGGCCGGTGCCTGGGTCAACGGCGCCGGCAGGCTCGGCATGGAAGCCGGGCCGGAAGATGGCGCCAAGCTGATCGCAGGCCCGGACGGCGCTTCGGGCACAGGAGCCGGTGGTATCGGAGGCGGCTGTTCGCCGAACAGTTGCGCGGAGGCTGCGTGTGGACATGCCACCAAGAGCGCGACGAGCAAAGGCCACACGCGCCCGCCCGATATGAATCGATAATTGCCCCCGAAGATCATGGCGCCGTTTTTTCCGGAAAACACGGCAAATTCAAGCCTCACCATTCATTCATAACTGCATCCCGCTGTGGAATGCGTAAAACCCGACCCGTCCGGTTGAAACGTCGTCGTCTGATGATAATTTCTTCGGCACAGGCCATGTTTTGATGTGTTCGCCGTCTCCGCAGGAGGAACGGAAAGCCGATGTCGCGGTCAGAGAATCCCGTCGTGCTGGATGGTTCGAAAAGCCACGACCGGAACGGGTCGAATGGCCAGAAGCCAGGACTGGACAGCGTTAAACGGCCGGTGATCGGGCTGGCGCTGGGCGGCGGCGCTGCGCGCGGCTTCGCCCATATCGGTATTCTCCGGTCCCTGGTCGCGCACGGGATCGAGCCCGACGTCGTGGTCGGCACTTCGATCGGTGCCGTGGTCGGAGGCGCTTATGCCGCCGGCCGCCTCGACACGCTGGAGGAATGGGCGCGCAGCCTGCAACCCCGGAATATCTTCAGCTATCTCGATATCCGGCTGAACGGCTCCGGACTGATCGGCGGCGCCAAGCTGACGGCCCGGCTCGAAGCGTCGCTTGGCCAGACTCGGATCGAGGAACTGCCTCTCAAGTTTGCAAGCGTCGCCACTGAAGTCCGCACCGGCCATGAAATCTGGCTGACGCACGGCCGGCTGGTCGATGCGATGCGCGCGTCGTATGCATTGCCCGGAATCTTTGCGCCGATGCTGGTGGGCGATCGATGGCTGGTCGATGGCGCGCTAGTCAACCCGGTGCCCGTCTCCACCGCCCGTGCGCTGGGCGCGGAGATCGTGATCGCGGCCAACCTTTCCAACGACGTCTTCGGTCACAGCATCACGATCTTCTCCCACGGCGCGCAGAGCGAACCGCGGGAGAGTATCGTCGAACCTCCACCACCGAAGCGTGGCTTCGGCAAGTTCTTTTCCGCCGAGCGGACGGTCAAGCGCGAACTCTTCAATGCCGCCGGCCGCCCCGGGGTCATCACGGTCATGACCGACGCCTTCAATATCATGCAGGATCGCATCACCCGCGCCCGGCTCGCCGGCGATCCACCGGATCTGCTGATCCAGCCGCGGGTCGGCCAGATCGGCTGGTTCGATTTCCATCGCGCCAATGAACTGATCGCGCACGGCACTCGCGCCGCGGATCGCGCCATCGAAGCGATCGTCGAAGCGATCGAGACTCTCGCTCCGCCGTCTCCGACTCCCGAGGCGGATGCCGGCGCCGACATCTGAGTGCGCGTGCTCAGGCGGTCTTGATGTAGTCGCGCAGCGCCTCCTGCTCGACCTCGTATTCCTGAACGCGCAGCTTGACGACGTCTCCGATCGACACCAGGCCGACCAACCTGTCATCCTCCACCACCGGCAGATGCCGGAACTTTTCCGCCGTCATAACTTCCATGAGGTGAGCGACCGTATCGGACAAACGGCAACTGACGACCTTGCGGGTCATGGCGGCGCTGACCGGCTCGTCGAGCGCATCGGCCCCGCGCGCGTTGAGCGCATGAACCACGTCACGCTCGGACAGGATGCCGTCGATGCGCCCTCCCCTCATGACGAGGACGGAACCGATCTGCTGGTCCGACAGAATCTTCACCGCTGCCGACAGCCTGGCGTCGGGCTCGACGCTCACAACCTGGTGGCCCTTGGCGCTGAGAATGGCACGTACTGTCATTGTCGCCTCCTGCGGAGGGAGATCGCGCAGTATTAATGCGCAATCGTCGGTCTCAGGCGACAGTCGAAATGTTCGATTTTTCGCGCGCGAAACGGCGAAACGTTTTCTTCACGCGAAACGAATTTCACTTCGCCTGAACAGACAGCGATGATGGATGAAATCGATCGGCGCCGCAAGCACGCTGTTAGTCGCAAGCGCGCTTTACGGGATCCGATCCGCTCCGCCGGACGGCGCACTCGCCGCATCGCGCGGCGGACGGGGCACAGGATCGAACAGCGAAAACAGCACGAGGCCTGCCAGAAAGCCTCCGATATGAGCCTGCCAGGCGACGGATCCCGGCTCGGCGCCGATTGCGACCGATCCTGTCCCGAAGATGATGTTGACGCCGAACCAGATCGCGAGAAACGCCAGCACGCGCGGATTTTGCAGCGCGCGCACCAGCGACAGCGCCGGCACCTGCGCCGCGGCGTCGGCGTCATCGTTACGGAACGACAGGAAGCTGCCGCGCACAAAGGCAAAACGGATCGCCGCCGCCATCGCGCCCGACACGGACGCTGACGCGCCGATCATCGGCGCAATGCTGTGCTCATGTGTCACAAGATGCGCGACAGCGCCGGCGACGGCGGTCACCGCCATGAAGAGAAAGAACCGGAACGCACCGAAACGGCGCGCCACCGCGCTGCCGAACGGCAACAGCCACAGCACGTTGAAGCCGATGTGGCTGAGATTGGCGTGCAGCAGCGAATAGGTGACGAATGTCCAGACCTTGGCGCCGCTTCCTCCGGGAAACGCCGTCGCCAGGGGACTGGAATCATATCGCTTGGGGATGAAGCCGAACGCCTCGACGATCCAATATTCCAGTTCGGGCGAAACCGCGGAGGATAAGATATAAACGATCGCAAGCAGGGCGATATAGGCCGTCAATCCCCCGGGCAGTGTCAGGATCGGCTCGTGCCGGGGTTCCTGCGGGACAGCGGGGGGAATATCTGGCTGAGAGTCCAAGGGGCGACGACCTGGCGGCTCAAGCGGGCGATGGGCCGCAATAGGCGGCTCGGGCGCAGCAAGCAAGAGATATAATCGGGCTAATGAAAGATATCGCCAGTCGGTGCTGCACCATCACTCGCTCTGTTGCTTGGGGCCGAAAACGCGTTTGAGCCCTTTGTAGAAGAGCACCAAGACGGTCAGAGCCGCCGCGCCTTTCAGGAACAGGACCAACATCTCCTGCAGACTGCGGGCGCTGTGATCCCGGTCTCTTTCCCTCTCCGCAGGAACCTGTTCCTTCTCCGTGGCGGTCTCGCTCGCCTGAGCGGCGGGCTGGTCGCCGGACTCGGTGGCCGGTGCGGCATCGATAATCGGAGCAGCCGATCGCTCTGCCTCAGCGGCGGCCGGACTTGGACTCCCCGACCCCTCGGAACCGGCCGCGAGACAGGCCGATTGAAGACCGATCACAAGACCGAGCACGGACACCCAAAAGCGCAAGACTTCCCCCGCCTGTCTCATCCAGCGTTTGCCTCTGTCATCATCGAGTACGGGATAATCGCCGAATTGTGCTCTATCCGTCTCATGCCATTACCATTTCAGCCGGCCCCTTGTGCCGGATCGACGCCAACCAATACCCCAATCCCGCCCCGGCTGTCGATCTTGGCGATGGTGTGAGGATGATGCCTGCGGACAGCCGCGATATAAGCCAAAAACCATGGGCCAAAAGAGATGAGCCAAAAGACATGGACCAAAAGACATGGACCAAAAGAAAAAGGAGGGCCTGAGAAACCCTCCTTTCGTTTCGACCGTCGCGGGCGGGTTTCCGCCGGGACGAATTTCGACAAGACCGGATCCAGAATACCGCGCGCTTTGCGGAGACCGGAACTGTTCGACACGTCGCCGCCGCAACCTGGAGAAGAACGGCGGGAGAGCCAGCCGCCGGATCATACCCGCTTTCGATGTCTCCCCACCCCGATAGTTAATTTAACGTTAACGCCATAAAGACGCGCGGCGGCGACGTCGAAGCCCCCTGCGGCATGGACGCTGCAAGAGCCCTCCTGCACAACAGAAACGAAGCAGCGGTGCCCCGGAACTGGACAGATATGTCCGCTTCACACCGCGTCAGGACGGTTACATGAAGCATCCATCGAACCGGGCGTTCTACGCCTACTGGGACGAAAAGCGCGACGGCGAGCGCGCTCCTGACCGGCGCGAGATCGAGCCGGCCGCGGTCCGCGAGCTGCTCGGGGACATTTTCGTGCTCTCCTGCGAAGCGAAGGGCTATCCGTTCCGCGTCGCGGGAACCCGGCTCTGCGCCCTGCTCGACCGCGACCTCAAGGGGCATGACTTTGCCGACCTGTTTGGCGCTGCAAGCCGCGCCGAGATGACCGATATGCTCGGCGTCGTATCCGACGAACTTCTCGCCGCCGTCGCCGGCGTCACCGCGACCGCACGGGACGGATCGCTCGCGCACCTCGAGCTGCTGCTGCTGCCCTTCAGCAACCGCACCCACGCGCCGATCAGCATGACGGGGCTTCTGGCGCCGATGCGGCACAACGGGCAGCCGCTCGGCGACTTCACCCTGACCTCGTGGCGCTACATGAACCATCCCCCGCAGCGCTTCGTCCCCCGCGCGCTGAAGAAGCTCGCGATCGCGCGCGGCTTCATGGTCTACGAAGGACTGCGCTGACCGTCCCGGTCCGGCTGTGCCCCGCGGGCCGCGGGCGCTCTTATGTTTGCGTTAGGAATTTTTCGGCTAAAAAGGGATTATGTTACCGCCGCTCGCATCGCGCGAGGCGCGGCGCTGTCCACGTCGTCAGAGCCAGAACATCGTCATGCTCGTGAACTTTGTCACTGACGAACCTGGAAAGATACCGGCAGTGCGCGCAATGCTGGAGCCGCAATTCCACGTCATGCCGCAGGTGCTGCAAAGCGACGACGCGCAAACCGGCGCCAACGGCATGCTGATGGTGGACGCCGACCTGCGCAAGAGGGACTGCGTCGAACGGATCAAACGGGTCCTGCGGGTCAAGCGGACGAATCCTGAAAAGATGTTTGTCGTTCCCAGCCATCTTCAGCTCATGATCGCACAAGCCTACGCGCTCGGCGCCACGGCCGTGGTATCCCGCCCGCGCGAAATCGTTACGAAACTGATCCAGTTCGCAAATGACGAGAAAGCGGACCAGAACAATGCCGATAGCGTCTCGCCGGAGACGAGGAACAGCGCGGTGGCCCTGGCGTCGATGTTCTCGACGGCGCGCGAGAGCAATCCGGTCAACCCGGCGGATGCCGAATATGCCACGTCGCAAATCATCACGAATATCGCGCGAACCGGATTCAACCGATGGCTCGATGAAGTCCGCCGCCACCACGAAGGCACGTTTCAACATTGTCTGCTGGTGACGGGAATAGCGGTGAGCTTTGCTCTCGACCTCGGCTTTTGCGAAGCGGACGTGAAACGGCTCGGACTTGCGGCAACGCTTCACGATATCGGCAAGGCACGAATTCCGCTCGCCGTTCTCGACAAGCGCGGAGAACTGACGCCGGCCGAGGAAGAGATCATGCGGTGCCACCCTGTGATCGGATACGACCTGCTGAAAAACATACCCAAGATCAGCGGCGAAACGCTCGACGGCGTCAGGCACCACCACGAATACCTCGACGGCTCCGGCTATCCGGACGGGCTCGCGGGCTCCGAGATCAGCGACCTCGTGCGGCTTTTGACGATCTCGGACATTTTCGCGGCCCTGATCGAGTTAAGACCCTATCGGCCGGCAATGTCGCGGGTCGATGCCTACAAGATCCTCTGCGACATGGACGGCAAGCTGGAAGGCGCTCTGGTCAAGGCTTTTCGAGGCGTCGCCTTCAACGGCACCAAACCGTCGGAGTGATATCCGCACCCGCTGCGATCGCTGCCTGAAAGGACCACCCCAAGACGCCCCGCAATGGACAAATCAACACAATCGGTCAAAACTCCATGACTCGACCCTTCTGAAACTTTCGCGTGGCACACATCCCGACCATTCTCGTCCTGGATTCCGGCCTCGGCGGCCTCACCGTGCTGCGGGAGATCGTCAAGGCCCTGCCCAGCGCGCGCTACGTGTATGTCGCCGACGATGCCTTCTTTCCCTACGGCCATCACAGCGAAGACGAGATCATCGCCCGCGTGGTGCCGCTGGTCGGCGAACTGATCGCCGCCCACGCCCCCGACATCGCGGTGATCGCCTGCAACACGATGTCGGTCTCGGTGCTGGGACCGTTGCGCGCCGCCTATTCCGCGCCGTTCGTCGGCACGGTTCCGGCGATCAAGCCGGCCTGCGCGGCATCCAAGACCAAGCGCGTTTCGGTGCTCGGCACACGCGCGACCGTGCAGCGCGAATACACACAGGCGTTGATCCGCAATCATGCGCAGGACTGCACCGTGACGCTGGTCGGCGCGGCAAACCTTGCCACGCTGGCGGAGGACGCCCTGCGCGGCAAAACCGTCAGCGATGCCGATATCCTAAGCGAGATTGCGCCGTGCTTCGTTCCGGCCGCCGACGGCGGCGGGCTGCGCACCGACGCCGTCGTGCTCGCCTGCACCCACTATCCGCTGCTGCTCGACCGCCTGCTCAAGCTCGCGCCATGGCCAGTGGCCTGGATCGACCCCGCGCCCGCGATCGCCCGGCGCGTTGTCGGCCTGCTCGGGCCGATCGACAACGGCAGCCGCGAGTTGCCGCCCGAATTGATCTTTACCTCAGGCCGTTCCTACGCGTTGACCGATGCGCTAACGCCGTTCTTCGGGGGGCGCGTTCCGGCCTGAACCAGGCCCGGCCGGCGGTATCTGCGATCGCGCAAACAGCAATTGCCGCTGAAAAAAGCTGTTCCCTGGTTTGACAGCGGGACGGTTTATCCCTAAACAACGCCTGCACGCGGGCCGGTTTTCGGCCCGCGTTGCGTTTCGCGACCCGTGGTCCTGTCCATCAAGCTTATGGGCCGGATCTGTCGGCGGCGGATTTGGCACGATCCCGAAAACGGTTTTCCGATTTTGAAATCATGCCCGGATCATCCGCACAGGAGGGCGCGTCTCCTCAACCCGTAAACTTGACAAGAGGACGCGATGACTAAGCGCAGTGAGGCGAAGTACAAGATCGATCGCCGTATGGGCCAGAACATCTGGGGCCGCCCGAAGAGCCCCGTCAACAAACGCGAATACGGCCCCGGCCAGCATGGCCAGCGCCGCAAGGGCAAGCTCTCCGACTTCGGCACCCAGCTCCGCGCCAAGCAGAAGCTCAAGGGCTATTACGCCAACATTTCCGAACGCCAGTTCTACGCGATCTATGTCGAGGCGACCCGCATGAAGGGCGACTCCGGCGAGAACCTGATTGGCCTGCTCGAGCGCCGCCTCGACACCGTGGTCTATCGCGCGAAATTCGTACCGACCATGTTCGCCGCGCGCCAGTTCGTCAATCACGGCCACGTCAAGGTCAACGGCCGCCGCGTCAACATCCCGAGCTACAAGCTCAAGGTGGGCGACGTCGTCGAGGTCAAGGACGCCTCGAAGCAGCTCGCGCTGGTGCTGGAAGCCAACCAGCTCGCCGAACGCGACGTGCCTGACTTCATCGATGCCGACCACAACAAGCAGGTCGCGAAGTTCATCCGCATCCCGCACCTTTCCGACGTGCCGTTCGCGGTGCAGATGGAACCGCATCTGATCGTCGAGTTCTATTCGCGCTGATCCCTGCGGCCCGATTCAAAAAAAGCCCCGGATGTCTCCGGGGCTTTTTTATTGTCACTGTCATATGTCTTTTGTTGCCATATGCAGGCGCCGATCAGTCGTCGTCCCGTTCGCTCTTGGTGATCTCACCGCTCTTCGGATCGACATGAAGATCGTAACGGACGCCCTTAAGATCGGCCTCAAGTTCCCAATGACCGTCGTCGGCCTCGACCTTGCTGAAGTTGGTGTATCCCTTGGCCGTCAGCTTCTGGATGACCTGATCCGCAGGCATCCAATCGGCTCCCGGCTGGTCGGCATGGGCAAGGCCGGCAGCCGCCATGGCCGCCGCCATCGCGATGGCGACATATCGTATTTTCATCCCATGATCTCCCTGCAACGAATTGGCAAGAACAACCATTCGTCGTCAGGGTTCCTCATGCTGCGACGTCACGCCTCACGTCACATGAGCGATCACAGGTGACGACACAGGGAATCGCACGCTGTCGTCACGCGCCGCGAGCAATGGCGGATCCTCGCCGCGGCAACGGATCGCGCCATCGCCGCCGATCAGACCCATTCGCCGCCTCGACGATCGCGTCAACATCCAGCGCCATGATTCAGCACCATGACGTCCGCAGCGATAATCCCGAGCGCAGGGATCAGGAGCGTGTCAGGCCTGTCGTCAGGCCGACGCGGGCGCGTTGAACGTAATGCCCTTGTCGGAGAACAGCTTCTGCAGTTCGCCGGCCTGGAACATTTCGCGGACGATGTCGCAGCCGCCGACGAATTCACCCTTGACGTACAACTGCGGAATTGTCGGCCAGCTTGAATAGGTCTTGATGCCGTCGCGAAGGTCCGGAGATTCGAGCACGTTCAGACCTTTGTAGCCGACGCCCACGTGGTCGAGAATCTGAACCACCTGACCCGAAAAACCGCACTGCGGAAATTGCGGCGTGCCCTTCATGAACAGCACGACGTCATTCGACTTCAGCTCGTTCTCGATGAATTCCTTAATGCTCATCATCACATCCTTATAACCGCTGCGTATAGCCGCACGTTCAGAGGGCCGCCAGCGACCCTCCCAGTTGGGCTAGCTATAACCCGAAACCGTTGTGTAATAAAGTAAATAGCCGGGGAAACTGCCATGCATGGTCGCATCGCCCGTTGCCACGCCTTCCCGCCCGCGGGTCGCAACGGATAGCTGCCGCCTCCAGCACAGACGCGGGGCCTCTCGCAGGCGCGGAGCCGATTGTTCTCCGGAACCCATCCTCCGGAGCAACGTTCTCTCTTCCGAAACCGGAGATGTCCGTGACGAAACCAGCGTCTGCCGCGGCCGTGACGGCCATTTCGAACCTGCCGCTATTTTCCAGCTCCGGAACGCTGGCCAGCCGCCTGACGGAAGCATTTCTCGCCGTTCGGGGCGAGACGGAGCGACGCGCGGCGCCGCTGTCGCCGGAGGATCAGACGGTGCAGTCGATGCCGGACGCCAGCCCGGCGAAATGGCACCGTGCCCATACCACCTGGTTCTGGGAACAATTCCTGCTCGGCCAGCACAGTCCCGGCTACGTGCCGTTCCATCCCGATTACGCCTTCCTGTTCAACTCCTATTACGTCAGCGCCGGCCCGAGATATGCCCGTGCCCAGCGCGGCCACATCACGCGGCCGGGCGCCGAGGAGATCACCGCCTATCGCCGGCACGTCGATGCCGCGGTCGTCAAATTCTTTCACGACACCAACGACAAAATGCTGGCGGGGCTGGCCCCGCTCGTCGAAGCCGGCCTCAACCATGAACAGCAGCATCAGGAACTGATGCTGACGGATATTCTGCACGCGTTCGCGCAAAATCCGACATCGCCAGCTTACGATGCGTCGTGGCGTTTCCCGACGCCGGCCGCGGACGCGGAGGGATGGATCACGCTGAACGAGGGCATCCACACCATCGGGCATCAAGGCAAGGGCTTCCATTTCGACAACGAAAAACCTGCCCACCGCGCCCTCGTGGGACCGGTGAAGCTCGCGCGCGATCTCGTCACCAACGCCGACTGGCTCGCCTTCATGGACGACGGCGGCTATCGCACCGCGACGTTGTGGCTGATGGACGGTTTCGCCACAGCCACCGAGGAGGCGTGGGAAGGGCCCGGCTATTGGCACAAGACCGGCGACGGCTGGCACATCATGACGCTTGCGGGCTTGCGGCCGGTCGATCCCGACGCGCCGGTCTGCCATGTCAGCTATTACGAGGCCGAGGCGTTCGCGCGCTGGAGCGGCAAGCATCTGCCGACCGAGGTGGAATGGGAGGTCGCCGCGCGCGCTGGCCAACTCAATGACGCGTTCGGCAGCGTGTGGCAATGGACGCGAAGTCCATACGCGCCCTACCCCGGATATCGCGCGGACCGGGGCGCGCTCGGCGAATACAACGGCAAGTTCATGGTCAACCAGTTCGTGCTGCGCGGCTCGTCGCTGGCGACGCCCAAAGAACACAGCCGTGTCACCTACCGAAACTTCTTTTATCCGCACCACCGCTGGCAATTCACCGGTCTGCGCCTCGCGGATTACGACACCTGATCATCGTCAATTTCGAAAATGCGTCGCGACGCGCCAGGGAGGCTGTCATGAATCTGCACGCTGCCGCTTCGGCCGGGACAGTCCCCGATCAGACGACACCGACATTCGCAAGCGACGCCATCGCAGGACTGACGCAACATCCGAAACAGATTCCGCCGAAGTATTTTTATGATGCCACGGGCTCCGAACTGTTCGAGCAGATCACGCGGCTGCCGGAATACTATCCGACCCGCACCGAGCTTGGCATCCTGCGCGAGCGTGCAGCGGAGATCGCCGCGATCCTGCCCAAGCACGCGGCGCTGGTGGAGTTCGGCGCCGGCGCTCCCACCAAGGCGCGGCTGCTGCTGGAGGCATGTGAATTCGCCGCCTACGTGCCGGTGGACATATCGGGAGACTTTCTCAACGCGCAGGCGCGAGGACTGCGAAAAGACGTCCCGCACCTGCAAATCCATCCGGTGACCGCGGATTTCACCGCGCCGTTCGGTCTGCCCGATCAGGTCAGGGCGATGCCCAAGGTGGGCTTCTTCCCCGGCTCGACGCTCGGCAACTTCGAGCCGCACGAAGCCAGCCGCTTTCTGCGCGGAGCCTGCAGGATTCTCGGCGAAGGGGCGCATATGCTGATCGGCGTCGACCTCGAGAAGAACGAACGGGTGCTGTATGACGCCTATAACGATGCCGCCGGCGTCACCGCGCGATTCAATCTGAACATGCTGGCTCGCATCAACCGCGAACTCGGCGGCAATTTCGACCTGTCCGCATTCACCCATCGCGCGATCTACAATCGCGAACGTCACCGGATCGAAATGCACCTCATCAGCAAGAGGCCGCAGACCGTTCGTTTGCAGGGCCGCAGCATCCCGTTCCGCACCGGCGAGAGCATTCACACCGAAAGCAGCTACAAATACAGCATCGATCGCTTCACCGCGCTGGCGAAGGGCGCGGGCTGGACACCGATCGCATCATGGACCGATCCCGACGAAATGTTTTCGGTTCACGCATTGGTATGCTGAACCCAGGCGTCGCTTCCTACGCATCCCGATGCGAATCGGACCCCAGCGAGATTGCCTCCCACGCCGCCACGATCATCAGGACCGCCGCCGCGATTGCCGCGAGAGACAGCGGCGTGAACCGCGAGGCGAACGGTATCAGCACGAGCAGCAGGACGATTCCGACCAGGTGGGAGAGTTGGTAGATGCCGCGGATGGCGTGCTTGAACAGGATCGTTCCGATCAGGTAGAGCAGCGGGCCGCCGACAATGCTGAGCGTTTCCTTGGCTCCGACATGACCGCCCGGATGCGCCAGCAGCAACTCGTCGCCGACGGCGGAGACGATGATCCCGGCCACGACCGGAAGATGCAGATAGGTATAGGCGAGACGCGCCAGCCTTCCTGAATCCGACGATTGCGAAATGTGTTCCGATCCGGCTTCCGCGCCGAGATGAAAGTAGACCCACCACATCGCGATGCTGCCGACGAGCGCCACCACAAAGGCGCTAACCGCGGTCACCGTCCATACAGCGTCGGCGAAGGTTGCCCCGGTGACGACGATGGATTCGCCGAGCGCGATAATGATGAACAACGCGCAGCGCTCCGCCATGTGGCCACCCTCGACGTCCCAGTCCTGCGTGGTCGAGGCGCCGAGGCGTGGCGTGTGGAACCGCATCGCCGGACCGGCATATTCGATCGCGAGCGCGACGAGCCATAGAGCGATGCGGATATTGCCGTCGGCCAGCCCGCCCGCGATCCAGAATACCGCGCTCGCGACGAGCCAGGTCAGAATGCGGATAAAGTTGTTGCGCTGGCCGACCGCCGTCCTCGGCACCGACCAGAGGAAGAACAGCGTCCGTCCCACCTGCATGGCGGAATAGGCGGCCGCGAATGTCAGGCCCCGATTGTCGAAAGCCCTGGGGATCGAGGTCGACAGCAAGAGGCCGCCGAGCATCAACCCGAACAGCATGATCCGCACCGGCGCGCGGTCGGGGTCGAGCCAATTAGTTGTCCAGGACGTAAAGACCCAGACCCACCACACCGCCAGCATCAGCATGGTGACTTGCAGCACGCCGAGCGGCGTGAAGTGCGCGAGCAGCGTGTGGGAGATTTGCGTGATCGCGAAGACGAACACCAGGTCGAAGAACAGTTCGACGTAGGTCACGCGGTTGTGCTGGTCAGGGCTGCGTTCCCGCAGAAGCCTGCCATCGTTGTTGACGCGCGGCATCACCCCCTCTGCGACGGCGCGTCGGGAACTACTCCGGAACGCCGGTCTGCAACGCCAGTGCGTGGAGCACGCCGCCCATGTGTCCCTTGAGGGATTGATAGACGATCTGATGCTGCTGCACGCGGGACTTGCCGCGAAACGACTCCGAGATCACGGTGGCCGAGTAATGGTTGCCGTCGCCGGCGAGGTCCTGGATCGTCACCTGGGCGTCCGGAATCGCCTCCTTGATCATCGACTCGATTTCCCGCGCTTCCATCGGCATCAGAGTGCCTCCCAAATCCGCCACATCCCGGAATCGCCGCGACGGCATTTCAACTTAATATGGCTATCTCATCACGTCACGCAGCCCGATCCCATACTCGCACGAACTTTGCCAATCGCAAGAGCGAAGGTAACCGCGAGCCAGCGCCGGTTTATGGCACGCGTTGCGTGCCGTGAGCCGCGGTCACCCTTTTCCGGCCATATAGTCCGGCAGCCAGCTTTCAAAACCGTGCTGCAGGGCCTTGACGGCGACGGCGCGCTCGGCGGCGATGGCGATCTCGCGTCCGCCTGTCAGGCCGATCTGGACGCAGGGCACCCCGACCGCCCTGAGCTTGGTGAAAACGCTCAGCAGATCATTCTCATGCACGGTGACGATGTAGCGCGCCTGATCCTCGCCGAACCACCAGGCATGCGGCACGATCGCTTCCGGCGCGGCATCGAGAACGGCGCCGATGCCGCTCGCCATCGCCATTTCAGCCAGCGCCACCAGAAGTCCGCCGTCGGAGACATCATGCACGGCCGTAGCGGTGCCGGCGTGGATCATGCCGCGCACCACGTCGCCATTGCGCCTTTCCGCGACGAGGTCGACCGGCGGCGGTGCCCCCTCCTCGCGGCCGCAGACGTCGCGCAAATACACCGACTGACCGAGCCAGCCTTGCGTCTCGCCGATCAGCAGGATCGGATGTCCCTCGGCCTTGAAGGCGAGCGACGCGGATTTGGTGAAGTCGTCGAGCAGGCCGACGCCGCCGATCGATGGCGTCGGCAGAATGCCTCGGCCGTTCGTCTCATTATAAAGGGAGACGTTTCCGGACACGACCGGAAAGTCCAGCGCGGTGCAGGCTTCCGAAATACCCTTCAGGCAGCCGACGAACTGGCCCATGTTCTCGGGCCGTTCCGGATTGCCGAAGTTCAGGTTGTCGGTGATCGCCAGCGGCCGCCCACCCACCGCGGTGATGTTGCGCCACGCCTCCGCGACCGCCTGCTTCCCGCCTTGATAAGGATCGGCCTCGCAATAGCGCGGCGTCACGTCGACCGTGAGCGCAAGCCCCTTCGGCCCGTCCAGCACACGCACGACAGCCGCGTCACCACCCGGGCGCTGCACGGTATTGCCGCCGATGACGTGATCGTACTGCTCCCACACCCAGCGCTTCGAGCAGAGTTCCGGCGTCGCGATCAATTTTTCCAGCGCGTCGGTGACCGGCAGCGGCGGCGCGACATCGCGGGCGTGAACGACGGGCAGTTGCGGAGAAGGAACGTGCGGCCGATCGTACAAGGGCGCTTCCGATTCCAGCTCCTTGATCGGCAGGTCGGCCATCACGTCGCCGCCATGCTTCACCACGAAACGCTTGCTCGGCGTGGTGGTGCCAACGATGGCGAAATCGAGGCCCCACTTGCGGAAGATCGCTTCCGCTTCCTTCTCCTTCTCGGGCTTGAGCACCATGAGCATGCGCTCCTGGCTTTCGGAGAGCATCATCTCGTAGGCGCTCATACCGGTCTCGCGCGTCGGCACGCTGTCGAGATCGAGGTCGACGCCGAGGTCGCCCTTGGCGCCCATTTCCACCGCCGAACACGTCAGCCCCGCCGCGCCCATGTCCTGGATTGCGACGACGCAGCCCTTCGCCATGATTTCGAGACAGGCTTCCAGCAGCAGCTTTTCGGCAAAGGGATCGCCGACCTGAACGGTCGGGCGCTTCTCCTCGCTGTCGTCGTCGAATTCCGCCGACGCCATGGTCGCGCCGTGGATGCCGTCGCGGCCGGTCTTGGAGCCGAGATAGACGATCGGCATGTTCACGCCTGAGGCGGCTGCATAAAAGATCTTGTCGGCGTCGGCGAGGCCGACCGCCATGGCGTTGACCAGAATGTTGCCGTCGTAACGGGTGTGGAAGCGCACCTGCCCGCCGACCGTCGGCACCCCGAACGAGTTGCCATAGCCGCCGACCCCGGCCACAACGCCGCTGACGAGATGTCGCGTCTTCGGATGCGAGGGATCGCCGAAGCTCAGCGCATTGAGGCAGGCGATCGGGCGCGCGCCCATGGTGAAGACGTCGCGCAGGATGCCGCCGACGCCCGTGGTCGCGCCCTGATAGGGCTCGATATAGCTCGGGTGGTTGTGGCTCTCCATCTTGAACACCACCGCCTGCCCGTCGCCGATGTCGATGACGCCGGCGTTCTCGCCCGGCCCCTGGATCACCCAAGGCGCTTTGGTCGGCAGCCCGCGCAAATGGACGCGCGAGGATTTGTAGGAGCAATGCTCGTTCCACATCGCCGAGAAGATGCCGAGTTCGGTGAAGGTCGGCGTCCGGCCGAGCAGCTCGAGAATGCGCTCGTATTCGTCCGGCTTGAGGCCGTGCGAGACGACGAGTTCGGGTGTGATCGAGGGTTCGTTACTACGCAAAGGCTTATTCACGCCGCCCGCTCCAGATGCGCCACCAGCCCGGCGAACAGCCCGCGGCCGTCGGTGCAGCCCATGACGTCTTCGACGTGGTTTTCCGGATGCGGCATCATGCCGAGCACGTTGCCGCGCTCATTGATGATGCCAGCGATCGACTGCGCCGCGCCGTTGATGTTGTGGGTGTCGCCGATTTCGCCGGACGGCGAGCAATAGCGATAAAGCACGCGGCCTTCGCCTTCGAGGCGGCGGACGGTCTCTTCATCGGCGGCGTAATTACCCTCGCCATGGGCGACCGGCACGCGGATCACCTGCCCGGCATTGTAGCCGCGCGTGAACGGAGTATCCGAGCGCTCGACCCGCAGATGCACGTCGTGGCAGATGAACTTCAGCCGCGCGTTGCGCATCAAGATTCCCGGAAGAAGTCCTGACTCGCATAGAATCTGGAATCCATTGCAGACGCCGAGCACGAGACCGCCTCGAGAAGCAAAGGCGCGCACCGCGTCCATCACCGGCGCGCGCGCGGCGATAGCGCCGCAGCGAAGATAATCGCCATAGGAAAAGCCGCCGGGCACCACGACGAGATCGGTACCCTCAGGCAGCGAGGTTTCCGCGTGCCAGACCATGGCGGGTTGGCGCCCGGACACGAGCCGTAAGGCGCGCGCCATGTCGCGCTCGCGATTAATGCCGGGAAAGACGAGGATTGCGGACTTCATCTGCCAGATCCGGAAGCGTGACGTCCTTTGACTAAACCAGCCTCCGTCATGCCCGCGCTTGTCGCGGGCATCCACGTCTTGACTGCGGCTTGGCAAGACAGACGGGGATGGCCGGGAAGCCGGTCATAACGAGAGTGGAGCTTCTGCCTGCCCGGCATCGCCTAACCCAGAACCTCGACGCGATAATTCTCAATCACGGTGTTGGCCAGCAACTTGTCGGCGGCGGCCTTGAGCACGGCCTCGGCCTTGGCTTTGTCCGCGCCGGCGAGTTCGATGTCGAACACCTTGCCCTGGCGCACGCTGGCGATGCCGTCGACGCCGAGCGACTTCAGCGCGTCCTCGATCGCCTTGCCCTGCGGATCGAGAATGCCGGTTTTCAAAGTAACGGTGACGCGCGCTTTCATTTTGAAACGTAACCCGTCTGCTTCTCCTCTCCCCTTGCGGGAGAGGGTGGTCCGAATGTCGCTGGCGGCATGAGGACCGGGTGAGGGGTCGCTCCAAATGCCGAACCCGTCCCCTCACCCGGCTCGCAATGCCCGCCACCCTCTCCCGCGAGGGGAGAGGGATTTACCCCTTCACCAGCACCGGGCCGGAGCCGACGGGACGTTCGTTTTCCATCAGGATGCCGAGCCGCTTCGCAACTTCGGTGTAGGCTTCCACCAGCCCGCCGAGATCGCGGCGGAAGCGGTCCTTGTCGAGCTTCTCGTTCGACTTGATGTCCCACAGCCGGCACGAGTCGGGCGAAATCTCGTCGGCGACGACGATCCGCATCATCTCGTTCTCGAACAGCCGGCCGCATTCCATCTTGAAATCGACGAGGCGGATGCCGATGCCGAGAAACAGCCCGGTGAGGAAATCGTTCACGCGAATCGCCAGCGCCATGATGTCATCGATCTCCTGCGGCGTCGCCCAACCGAACGCCGTGACGTGCTCCTCGGAGACCATGGGATCGTTGAGCTGGTCGTTCTTGTAATAGAACTCGATGATCGAGCGCGGCAGTTGGGTGCCTTCCTCGATGCCGAGCCGCTGCGACAGCGATCCGGCGGCAACGTTGCGGATCACGACCTCGAGCGGCACGATCTCGACCTCGCGGATCAGTTGCTCGCGCATGTTGAGGCGACGGATGAAATGGGTCGGCACCCCGATGTCGTTGAGGTGCTGGAACAGGTATTCCGAAATCCGGTTGTTGAGGACGCCCTTGCCCTCGATCACCTGATGTTTCTTGGCATTGAACGCGGTGGCGTCGTCCTTGAAATGCTGGATCAGTGTGCCCGGCTCCGGTCCTTCGTAAAGCACCTTGGCCTTGCCTTCGTAAATGCGACGCCGACGGCTCATTGGGATGTACCGTGTGTTGTTGAAATCCATGAAACTGGGTGCTCCGAGCGCTTGATGTGACCCGTGGCGGAGCTGCCGCGAAGGCCGGACCCTGAACAGGAACAGGAAACAGAACAAGAACCGAGCCTGTCCGCAACCTAGCCGATTGAGCCACCCGGCACAATCAATTCAGACTTTTAGCGGGAAGTTTTACCCGCTCCCTGCGACCATGCGCCCGTTGTTCCCAAAGCGGCCAATTCTTATCTAGGTTGTTGAACCGGCTGCGCAACGTGGCCGGGTTGGCAGCTTCGGCAACAATGGAACCGGACCCGACCATGAGCACATCATTCGACAAGCGTGAAGAAGGTTTTGAGAAGAAATTCGCCCTCGACGAGGAGCAGAAATTCAAGGCCGAGGCGCGCCGCAACAAATTGCTGGGATTGTGGGTCGCGGAAAAGCTCGGCATCTCGGGCGACGCCGCCAATGCCTATGCCAAAGAGGTCGTCGCCGCGGACTTCGAGGAAGCCGGCGACGCCGACGTCGTTCGCAAGGTGATGGGCGACCTCTCCGCCAAGGGCGTCGCACTCACCGAACCGCAGGTCCGCGCCCAGATGGACGGGCTGCTGGCGGAAGCCATCGCCCAGGTGAAGGCGGGCCAGTAGGCGGCGAGAAAGTTCGCGCTATTCACGCGGGAATAACAGGCCGGCCGAACCACCAGCCCTGCCTTTACAGCGTGTTAACCGAAGGCGCCTGCACCACCCCTGATCCGTCAGTCACGGCAACGGCCGGCGCTGTCACTCCTCCCTGAAGCCGTATTCGAGGTTATTCCCGGTCGCGCCGTAATACTTGAACGGCAGGAACTTGCCGGACATGCCGATCTTGACGCGATCGCCCTTGGGATTGGCAACGCGCGCGATCTCCAGGTCGAAGTCGATCGCCGACATGATGCCGTCGCCGAATTCTTCCTCGATCAGCGCCTTCAGCGCCGGCCCGTTGATCATCACCAGTTCGTACAACCGATAGATCAGCGGATCGGTCGGCGGCATCGGCGTGCCCTGCCCGCGCATCGGCACCTCGTTGAGCATCGCGATTTCCGTCTTGGAGAGGCCGAACAGCTTTCCGGCCGCCGCCGCCTGCGGCCTGGTCAGTTTCATGTGGCCGAGCAGCGCGCTGACGATCAGGATTTCCGAAAACCCGCCGATCTCGCCGGCGATGTATTTCCAGCTCCATTCCTTCTCGCGCTTGATGTCGAGAATTTTTTCGGTGAGGTCGGAACGCTTCATCATGTCCTCCCGTCTGAAAACGTCTGGGACAATGGCCAAGCAATGCCCGTGCCATGAACAAGACCGCGATTGACGTGAGAAAACCGGCGCGGGCAGCAAGCGATTGACCAGATTTTGCGCAGCGAATGCCGGATTAGCGGGCACCCCGTAACGCGTGCGAATGCCCACGAGACGGGGCGCGCATCCTTAAGCTTGCCCCTTGCCGTCGCCGGATTATAGGATTATATTCCGCGACATGACCCCGCCACACACACCTCCCGCCCTCACCCGCCTCCGCGTCCAGCCGGACGAAACGCCTGACGACGCACAGCCAGTTCCGCACCGGCGACGCGGCGGGCGGCAACCGCATGCGGACTCGACCGTGGCATGGGTCCGCCGCCTGATCGAACAGACCACGCTGCCGCAGCATCAGATTGCGAAGAAGACCGGCGTCAAGCGCACGACCATTTCGGTTTGGACGAAAAACTACGGCTGGACGCGTCCGCCGCTCGCGCCGCGCTCTCCCCACACCGTGCCGCTCTGGCGCGCCGGGCCAAACCTGAAGCTTCGTCTGTTGACGGGGCGGTTGGTTGCGATCGCCGAGCGCATGGTGCGTGAGCTGGAAGAGAGCGATGACACCGATCTCGACAAGCTCGTGCAGGCGCTACAGGTGGTGAAAATGGCGCGGACCACGGCTATGGGCAACAAGCGCCGCCCCTTCCTTGTCGGCAGACCGCAAACGGGATGGCAGACGTTGACGCAGGATGAAGCGATCCGCGCCGCGCTGCGGGAGATGCACCGCCGCGGCGTCGACATCGACCGCGCCCCGCAGGAGGCACTGGATTTGGTGATCGATGCGAATTTGCCGGTGGAAGAGGATCACCCGGCGTTGCGGGAGAGGGGCGCAACGCGGCGTTGAGAAACTCAATCCCGACCGATTTCAGTGTGAATAACTGCATAAGAACAAAAAAAGAACATTATTTTCAGGCGATTGATTACAACCAACTTTCCAGCCTTGCAACCTTGCCACGAAACCACCACATGTAGTTGGGGTAGGAAACAAGGCCACCTGTTGGTGTGTCAGAACCTTCCGATAAGGGAACTTCTAATGGCAAAGACTGCTGCTAAAACGGGTGGTACTTCCCGGGTTCGATTCGTGATGTTTGATGCCGAGGTCGCTGAAGGCGAGATCGGACAGATCACCCAGGCAATTCAAAACGCGTTGCGCGGGCCCGCCCAATCGGTCGGCAGACGTCTTGCATCTACCTCCGCCTTGAAGGCACTGGAGGTCAATGGCCACGCTGACGAAGCCGAGGCCGAGTTCGATCAAGAGGACGAGGTTACCGATGTAGAGGTAACGTCGACAACTCCGAAAGCCAAAGCGCCGCGTAAGGCTGCTCCGAAACCAACCGTTATACAAATCGACATCACGAGTGAGCCGCCGCTGTCGTCAATCATCGACCCGAAGAGTAATCACCGGCGCTATTTGGCCATCGCGGCTTGGCTGCATGACCATCGTGCTCTCGAGGCAGTAACTGCCGATCACATCTACACATGTTACCGGCATCTCAATTGGCCAACCGACATTCTCGACTTTGCTCAACCTCTGCGTGAACTGAAACATAAGCAGTATTTCACCACGCCGGAGCGCGGTAAATACGCCATCAACCAGCTTGGGCTTGCGAGGGCAGCCGAGGGCGCTTCCGACTAATGCAGCTTCAGGAGTTGGTCGAGCAGGTGCCGGGCTTCGACGTAGCGGCACCAAAGGAGCGGATCAAGCTCTTCGCCTGGTGGCTTCATACCCACGGCGGGAAAGAGCTTTTCTCTCCTGTCGATATCCGAGGCTGCTACGATAAACTCCATATCGATGAGCCACCCGCCCTTGCCACATACCTAACGAGGTTGTTCGAGGCGAAAGAACTGCTGAAGGAAAAGGGGCGGTACAAGCTTGAGCGTACTGTGCGCGTCGATCTCGATAAGAAGCATGGCGTTCACCAGAGCGTGGTGGCGGTGAGCAAGCTCCTGATCGATCTAATCGGGAAAGTGCCGGACCTCGCCGAACAAAATTTCCTAGCTGAGGCGATCAAGTGCTACCGCGTGGAGGCCTATCGCGCATGCATCGTTATGGTGTGGAACGTCACCTACAACCACTTGATCAACTGGATAATGAACGACACCGGTCGACTCGGGAATTTCAACGCGACCATCATAAAGCGAAACTCAAAGAAGGCTGGACTGGTTATCACCAAATATGACGACTTCGAGGATTTGAAGGAGCGCGAAGTCATCGACATCTGTAGCACGGCTGGCCTTTACAACAGCAGTGTCTACAAAATTCTCGTCGGCAAATTGGATAGACGGAACATCGCCGCGCATCCTTCAGCGGTGGTGATGGTCCAATCTCAAGCTGACGATACAATCACCGACCTTGTAAATAACGTCATACTAGGCCTGCTCTGAGCCGGTGAAGCTTAGGCGCGGGCATCGACACGGCTAACGGGACGACGCGCTCATTTGCGGTCAGCGCAATTGAAGCTGCAGCCTCCGTGGTTCGCAGAACCGAGTGCTGTCGACTAAGCGGCAGATTGTGACTACGCCTTCGTGCGGTTCGAGAGCGCCCAGTACCTATCCGCAATCGCGTTGAACGCCTCTCCGCCCCCACGCTCTATGCCCTCTCCCCCTTAGCCATCCTCCCTGCCAGATCATCCAGCACCCGCGCCAGATCCCCCTCCACCGCCGCCGCCTCCACCTCAACCACGCGATAGCCGCGTTCGGCGAGCCACGCTGCCCGCGCGGCGCGGTCGCGGACGATGGCGTCGCTCTCGTTCGCATTCACCAGTTCGATCGCAATGCGCTGCGCGAACGACACGAAATCCGGGATGTGACGGCCGACCGGGGTCTGCCGCTTGAACTGGCCGGCGAAGCGGCGGTCGGAAGTCAGCGCCTTCCACAGGATGCGCTCGGCATCGGTGGGATTTCGTCTGAGCAACCGCGCCAGCCCGCGCACCGTGCTGCTGCTGTCCGCCGATGCTCCGCCCGGCCCCTGCTCGGCCAAAAGCGCCCGCAGCCGCGTCGCCTGCGCGCCGTCGAGCACGCCGCCCTTGGCCGGTCCCTTGCGCCCTTCCGCGATCGCCATGACGACGCCATGGAGCGTGTGCATGTCCTGCTTGGTCGGCTCCATGCGAGTGAAGATGTTGCGCAGGTTCACCAGCATGGTGTCGCGCTTTTCCGGCGGGCGCAGGAATTCCACCTTGTCGAGCTCAGTGACGAGATTGTCGAAGAACGCCTCCATCTGATGTTGCGAGGCCCGCCCCGAACGCTCCGGCATCGCGAACGGCAGTTCGCCCTTCGTCACCAGCTTGAACCATTCGTAGCCCATCAGCAGCACGGCCTGCGCCAGGTTGAGCGAGGCGAAGCCCGGATTGACTGGATAGGTGATGATGCGATCAGCCATCGCCACTTCCTCGTTCAGAAGGCCGGCGCGCTCGCGCCCGAACAGGATGCCGACATGACCGCCGGCCGCGGTCTGCGCGTTGGCCTCAAGGGCGGCCGCCTCCGGCGCGACGACCGGCTTGGCTTGATCGTGGGCGCGCGCGGTGGTCGCGAACAGCAGCGTGCAATCGGCCACGGCGTCGGCGACCGTATCGAACAGCTCCACCTTGCCGATGATGTGGTCGGCGCCCGCCGCCGCGCGCTGCGCCGCGACATTCGGCCAGCCGTCGCGCGGGTTGACGATGCGGAGCCGTGTCAAACCGAAATTGCCCATGGCGCGCGCCGCCATGCCGATGTTCTCGCCGAGCTGCGGCTCTACCAGAATAACGGTGAAGCCGGTCTCGGCGATGCCGGTTTTCGTCCTGTCGGTGCCCGACATCTCGCCTCGTCTTTCACCTTGTGCATGAGATTCTGGTTCAACGGCGTCGCTCGCCGAGTCTTCGATTGCGCCTTTCCAGATTTTTCTCAAGTCAAATAACGCACTTAGTGGAATCGAGTTGAACTTGCAGGGGAAGATGAACGCAAACAGCCAAGTTTCGGCCGCGCTCACCGCGAAAACGTCAGAACATCTGGAAAATCAGTGCGGTAATGCCGTCCATTCGGCTTTCGCCTGCGCCGCCCGGATGCTATAGCCGGGACACTTGCAGGCTTCCCTCCCGAAACGGCCCGATCCCCAAATGGCAAAAATCAAGGTGACCAATCCGGTCGTCGATCTCGACGGCGACGAGATGACCCGGATCATCTGGAAATACATCAAAGAGAAGTTGATCTATCCGTTCCTGGATATCGACCTGATGTACTTCGACCTGGGGATGGAATCCCGCGACAAGACCGACGACCAGATCACGATCGACGCCGCCAACGCCATCAAAAAGGTGGGCGTCGGCGTGAAATGCGCGACCATCACCCCCGACGAAGCCCGGGTGAAGGAATTCGGCCTCAAGCACATGTGGAAGTCGCCGAACGGCACCATCCGCAACATCCTGGGCGGCGTGATCTTCCGCGAGCCGATCATCTGCAAGAACGTGCCCCGCCTCGTCCCCGGCTGGACCAAGCCGATCATCATCGGCCGCCACGCCTACGGCGACCAGTATCGCGCCACCGACATCAGGTTCCCGGGCAAGGGCACCCTGAGCATGAAGTTCGTCGGCGAGGACGGCACGGTGATCGAGCGCGAGGTGTTCAAGGCGCCCGGCCCCGGCGTGGCGATGGAAATGTACAATCTCGACGATTCCATCGTCGATTTTGCCCGCGCCTCGCTGAACTACGGCCTGCTGCGCGGCTACCCCGTCTATCTCTCGACCAAGAACACCATCCTCAAGGTCTATGACGGCCGCTTCAAGGACATCTTTCAGGACATCTACGACCGCGAGTTCAAGACGCAGTTCGAGGCCCGCAAGCTGACCTACGAGCACCGCCTGATCGACGACATGGTCGCTTCAGCGCTCAAATGGTCCGGCGGCTATGTCTGGGCCTGCAAGAACTACGACGGCGACGTGCAGTCGGACACGGTGGCGCAGGGCTACGGCTCGCTCGGGCTGATGACCTCGGTGCTGCTGACCCCGGACGGCCAGACCGTCGAGGCCGAAGCCGCCCACGGCACCGTGACGCGGCACTACCGCGAACACCAGAAGGGCAAGGAGACGTCGACGAATTCGATCGCCTCGATCTTCGCCTGGACCCGCGGCCTGTCCCATCGCGCCAAGCTCGATGACAACGCGGCGCTGGCGGATTTCGCGACCACGCTCGAAAGGGTCTGCGTCGAGACCGTCGAGTCCGGCTTCATGACCAAGGACCTCGCGCTTCTGGTCGGCGCCGATCAGCGCTGGCTGTCCACCACCGGCTTCCTCGACAAGGTGGCGGACAACCTGACCAGGGCAATGGCGGAATCGTAACGCGTCGCCTCCCCAATCCTCTCCCTCCGATGGAGAGAAAGCAGGCCGAACGCAGCATCCGCATCGATCTGAACCGATCAGAATCAAACGTTCACGCCGCCGACGGCGCGCTCCCCTCCGCCGGTTTCGGATCGCTGTCGGGAGGCGCAGCCGCATCGGCGGCGGGGCGGCTCTCCGGCAGGATCGCGGCATCGGCGGTCTGCGCCAGCATCGCGCGGGCGATTTCGGTTTCGCCCATGATGACCGATGTCGCGCCGTGAAACTTCAGATGAGCGACCTCCTCTTCGGAATGCGCCCGCGCGATGATCGGCAGGCTTTCGCTGATGGCGCGCGCCTTGGCGACGATCTGGCCTCCCTCGAAACCGTCCGGGATAGCGACCAGGAGACCCCGCGCAGCGCCGACATTGGCCGCCTGCAGCATGCCGGGCGCCGCGGCGTTGCCGGTTATGACTTCCACGCCCTCCTGCTTGAGCCGCTCGACGATGCCGGGGTTGTCCTCGATCACGAGAAGCGGCGTCCCCGCCTCGCGCAGCGCGCGGCTGACGACGCAGCCGACGCGGCCATGTCCCACCAGCACGACATGGCCCGTCAATGCCGATACCGGCAGCGGCACCTGCGGCGATTCCTCCTCTGAATCGTTCGAAGGTTTTTCGCCATTCTTTTTCTCGACACGCGCCATCACGCGGTCGAGCACCGCGAACCACAGCGGATTGAGCATGATGGTGATGATGGCGCCCGCCAGCACCAGGTCTCGCCCGCGCTCGGTCATCAGCGACAGGCTGACGCCGAGGCTGACCAGAATGAACGAGAATTCGCCGATCTGAGCCAGGCTGGCGGAGATCGTCAGCGCCGTCGAGTTGGAATAGCCGAACACGCGCACGATCGCATAGGCCGCCAGCGACTTGCCGAACAGGATGATGAACAGCGTCGCCAGCAGCGGCAGTGGCTCCTTCATAATGATCAGCGGATCGAACAGCATCCCGACCGAAACGAAGAACAGCACCGCGAACGCATCGCGCAACGGCAGCGTTTCGCTGGCGGCGCGCTGGCTCAGTTCGGACTCGCTGAGGATCATGCCGGCGAAGAACGCGCCGAGCGCGAAAGATACGTCGAACAGCGTGGCCGCGCCGAAGGCCACGCCGAGCGAGATGGCGAACACCGCGAGCCTGAACAGTTCGCGCGAGCCGGTATGCGCCACATAGTGCAGGATCCACGGGATAACGCGGCGGCCGACCACAAGCATCAGCGCGACGAAAGCGGCGACCTTTCCGAGCGTCAGCGCCATCGGCCAGACCAGCGCCGACAGCGCCATGGTGGTCGCGGCCTCACCGTTCATCAACCCGGCAAGCGGCGGCAGCATCACCAGCGTGAGCACGCAGGCGATATCCTCGACGATCAGCCAGCCGACAGCGATGCGGCCGCGTTCGGTGTCGATCAGCCGCCGCTCCTGCATCGCGCGCAGCAGCACCACGGTGGATGCCGTCGAGAGCGCGATGCCGAACATAATGCCCTTGCCGGTGCTCCATCCGAGAAACCAGCCCAGTCCCCAGCCCATCACCGTCGCCGCCGTGATCTGCACCACCGCGCCGGGCAAGGCGATCGCCCGCACCGACCACAGATCCTTCAGCGAGAAGTGCAGCCCAACGCCGAACATCAGCAGGATGATGCCGATCTCGGCGAGTTCATTGGCGATGTTCTGGTCGGCGACGAATCCCGGCGTGAACGGCCCCATCACGACGCCCGCCAGCAGATAACCGACCAGAGGCGATACGCGGGCGCGCTGCACCAGCGCGCCAAAGACAAATGCCAGAACGAGGCCGATCACGACCGTGGAAATCAAAGGCGTATTGTGTTGCATGGGGCATATTGTTGCATATGCGAGCAGGATGCCACACGGTTATCGGCTACCCATCGCCGCACCGACCCGAACCGCCTCTGGATCGGAACCGAATTAGCCACCCATTGCCGCCGCGATGGCGTCAAGCGCCGCGCCCGCGTTGGCGCCGTCGGGACCGCCGGCCTGCGCCATGTCCGGCTTGCCGCCGCCACCCTTGCCGCCGAGCACCTCGGACGCCTTGCGCACCAGATCGACCGCCGAGAAGCGCGTCACGAGATCAGGCGTCACGCCGACAACGACACTCGCCTTGCCGTCGTCGCTGGTCGCAACCAGCGCGACAACGCCCGAGCCAATCTGCTTCTTGCCCTGATCGGCGAGACTCTTGAGATCCTTGATCTCGATGCCCTCGACCGAACGCGCCATCAGCTTGATGCCGCCGACGTCGCGCAGCCCCGCGGCGCTTCCCGACGATGCGCTCGCAGACCCACCGCCCATGGCGATTTTCTTGCGCGCCTCGGACAATTCGCGCTCGAGCTTCTTGCGCTCCTCCATCAGCGAGGCGATCCGCGCCGGCATGTCGTCAAGCGTGGTGCGCAACTCGCTTGCGGCGGTTTTCGCCAACTGGATGGCGTCATTGGCGTGACGGCGCGCATGATGCCCGGTCAGCGCCTCGATCCGGCGCACGCCCGACGCCACCGCGCTTTCGCCGATCACCGATATCAGGCCGATATCGCCGGTGCGTTTCACATGGGTGCCGCCGCACAGTTCGACCGACCAGCCGAGCGCATTGCTCGCCGCGCCCTGCCGTCCCGCGCCGCCCATCGATACCACGCGCACCTCGTCGCCGTACTTCTCGCCGAACAGCGCCCGCGCGCCCGCCTCGCGCGCATCGTCCACCGCCATCAGCCGCGTCATCACCTCGCCGTTTTCCAGCACGACGTCATTGGCGATATCCTCGATCCTGCGCAGTTCGTCCGCGCTGATCGGCTTGTTGTGGGCGAAGTCGAAGCGCAGCCGCTCGGGCGCGACCAGCGAGCCGCGCTGCGCGATATGATCGCCGAGCACCTGACGCAGCGCTTCGTGCAGCAGATGGGTCGCGGAATGGTTGGCGCGGATCGCGGAGCGCCTCGCATGATCGACCTCCAGCGCCAGCGCCATGCCGGGCGTGAGCGTCCCCTGCTCGACGATGCCGAAATGCACGAACAGATCGCCCGCTTTTTTCTGGGTGTCGGTGATGCGGACGCGAACGCCGTCAGCGGCGAGAACGCCGACGTCGCCGACCTGGCCGCCGGATTCGCCGTAGAACGGCGTCTGGTTCAGAACGATGGCGCCGCTCTCGCCGGTCTTGAGGTCATCGACTTCCCTGCCGTCCTTCACCAGCGCAGCGATCACGCCTTCCGCGGTTTCGGTCTCGTAGCCGAGAAATTCGGTCGCCCCGAGTTTTTCGCGCAACGGAAACCACACCGCCTCGGTCGCGGCCTCGCCCGAACCCGACCACGACGCGCGCGCCTTGGCCTTCTGCCGTTCCATCGCATCGGTGAACGAGGCCAGATCGACGCCGATGCCCCGCGTGCGCAACGCGTCCTGCGTGAGATCAAGCGGGAAGCCGTAGGTGTCGTACAGAGTGAACGCGGTCTCGCCGTCGAACATGTCACCCTTCTTCAGCGACGCGCTTTTCTCATCCAGAATGGAAAGCCCGCGCTCCAGCGTCTTGCGGAAGCGCGTCTCCTCCAGCCGCAGCGTTTCCTCGATCAGGGCGCGCGCGCGCTGCAATTCGGGATAGGCCTCGCCCATCTCGCGCACCAGCGCGCCGACCAGCCGCCACATCAACGGCTCCCTCGCGCCGAGCAACTGGCCATGGCGCATCGCGCGCCGCATGATCCGGCGCAGCACATAGCCGCGACCTTCGTTCGAGGGCAGCACCCCGTCGGCGATCAGGAACGAGGATGCGCGCAGGTGATCGGCGATCACGCGCAGCGAGGCCTTCATCGGACCATGCGGGTCCGCGCCGGTGAGATCGGCCGCGGCGCGAATCAGCGCGACGAACAGGTCGATGTCGTAATTGTCGTGCTTGCCCTGAAGCACGGCCGCGACACGTTCGAGCCCCGCGCCGGTGTCGATCGAGGGTTTGGGCAGATCCAGCCGGCTGCCGTCCGCCAGCTTCTCGTATTGCATGAACACGAGATTCCAGATCTCGACGAAGCGGTCGCCGTCCTCGTCCGGCGATCCCGGAGGCCCGCCGGGAATCTTGTCGCCGTGATCGTAGAAGATCTCCGAGCACGGGCCGCAAGGGCCGGTATCGCCCATCTGCCAGAAGTTGTCCGCGCCCGCGATGCGGATGATGCGCGATTCGGGCAGGCCGGCGATCTTCTTCCAGAGGGCGAACGCCTCGTCGTCGTCGATGTAGACGGTGGCGGTCAGCCTGTCCTTCGGCAGGCCGAACTCCTCGGTCACCAGTTTCCATGCCAGTTCGATGGCGCGATCCTTGAAATAGTCGCCGAACGAGAAGTTGCCGAGCATCTCGAAGAAGGTGTGATGGCGCGCGGTGTAGCCGACATTGTCGAGGTCATTGTGCTTGCCGCCGGCGCGCACGCATTTCTGCGAGGTGGTGGCGCGCCGATAGGACCGCTTCTCGACGCCGGTGAAGACGTTCTTGAACTGCACCATGCCCGCATTGGTGAACATCAATGTCGGATCGTTGCGCGGAACCAGCGGCGACGAGGGCACGATCTCGTGGCCCTGGGCCGCGAAATAGTTCAGAAAGGCCGACCTGATGTCGTTAACGCCGCTCATTGTGTTCCATCGCGTCAATAGGGGCTCGCGGCCCTGAAACGCGTATTCCGCAAAAGTGGATATCGGTTTTGCGACAGAATACGCGCAAGGTGGCAGTGGCATTTTGTCCAGCGACCGCTTTTAGACGGGGGTGACCGGGCTGTCCAGAAAGTGTGCAGGAGGATCAGGGGGTTGGCCGATATTAAATAACATCCGTTGAAAATGCTGCATCTGCGTTGACAGCCTTGTTGAAGGCGTGTTTTCGTCATATCTGTTTAGAAGTCGCGCCGGGAGAGATCGGCCGCTTCCGGAAAGGAAGCAGGCCGGCGCCGAAGGAGCAACCGCCCCGGAAACTCTCAGGCAAACGGACCGCGCGACGTGTGACATCTGGAAAGAGGCCCTCGACCGTGTGCGGTCAGGGTCCGCCGACGGGATAATACTCTCAGGCACAGCGACAGATGGGGTTTCTACGGGTTTTCAGGGAATCGTCCCTTTCAACCGCAAGGACCCCTGATGGCGACGCACGTCTCCGAAGCGCCGACCCTGCAAAGAACCCCCCTGCACGCCCTGCACCTGGCGCGCGGTGGCAAAATGGCGCCGTTCGCGGGCTACGACATGCCGGTGCAATACGCGCCCGGCGTGCTCAAGGAACACCTCCACACCCGTGCCGCCGCCGGCCTGTTCGACGTCTCGCATATGGGCCAGATCGCGCTGCGGCCCAAATCCGGAAAAGTCGAGGATGCCGCGCTCGCGCTGGAACGGCTGGTGCCGCAGGACATCGTGGCGATCGCGCCGGGACGGCAGCGTTACGCGCTGTTCACCAATGCGTCCGGCGGCCTGCTCGACGACCTGATGGTGGCCAATTTCGGCGACCACCTGTTTCTGGTGGTCAATGGCGCCTGCAAGGTCGCCGACGAGGCGCACCTGCGCAAACATCTCGCCGACACCTGCTCCATCGACGTGCTGGCCGATCGCGCGCTGGTCGCGCTGCAGGGGCCGAAAGCGGCGACCGTGCTGGCGAGGGTCTGTCCTGAGGCGCCGGGGATGAAGTTCATGGATGCCGGCTCTCAACAGATTGACGGCGTTAGTTGCTTCGTCTCGCGTTCCGGCTACACCGGCGAAGACGGCTTCGAAATCTCGATCCCCGCGGCGCAGGCCGAAGCGGTGGTGTCGGCATTGCTCGACGATCCGGACGTGATGCCGATCGGGCTTGGCGCCCGCGACAGCCTGCGGCTCGAGGCCGGGCTCTGCCTTTACGGCCACGACATCGACACCACGACAACGCCGGTCGAAGCCGCGCTGGAATGGTCGGTGCAGAAAAGCCGGCGCGGCGTCGGCGCGCGGGCGGGCGGCTTCCCCGGAGCCGACGTTATCCTCTTCCAACTCGAGCAGGGCGCGGCCCGCCGCCGCGTCGGACTTCTGCCGGAAGGCCGCGCGCCGGTGCGCCAAGGCGCGCCGCTGTTTGCCGATGCGAATTCCGCCGATCCGATCGGCGCCGTGACGTCAGGCGGTTTCGCACCGAGCCTGAACGCGCCGGTTGCAATGGGTTATCTGCCGACCACGCACGCTGCCGTGGGCGGTCTGGTCTTTGCCGACGTGCGCGGACAGCGGCTGCCGCTGCGGGTGTCCGCGATGCCTTTTGTTCCGCACAATTACAAGCGCTGAGGAATTTGTCATGACCGTTTTGTATACCGCCGATCACGAATGGCTCCGCATCGAGGGCGACACCGCGACCATCGGCATCACGGACCATGCGCAGTCGCAGCTCGGCGACGTCGTGTTCGTCGAACTGCCCAAGGTCGGACGCCAGTTGAAGAAGGCCGAAGCTGCCGCGGTGGTGGAGTCGGTCAAGGCGGCCTCCGACGTCTACGCGCCGATTACCGGTGAAGTCCTTGAAGTCAACGACGCGCTCGGCGCGGAACCGGCGCTGATCAATTCCGATGCTGACGGCAAGGCGTGGCTTTTCAAGCTCACAATCGCCGACAAGAGCGAACTCGGTGGCCTGATGGATGAGGCCGCCTACAAGGCGCATACGGCCTGACCGCTTTTCGTCCCGGCCTTTTGCCGGGCCTGACGCAGGTATTCAATTTTTACATCGAGGAGCATTTCGATGACCGTCCGTGAAGAGCCCGCCACGACCTTCGCGCGCCGCCATATCGGCCCGTCGTCGCGCGACATCGATGCGATGCTGGGAGCCGTCGGAGCAAAGAGCCTCGCGGCGCTGATGGACGAGGCGCTGCCCCCTGCAATCCGGCAGAGCGCGCCGCTCGATCTCGGCGATGGCTTGAGCGAAGGCCTGAGCGAAATCGAAGCGCTGGCGCACATGCGGGAGCTTGCCGCGGCAAACCAGGCTTTCACCTCGCTGATCGGGCAAGGCTATTCCGGCACGATCCTGCCGACGGTCATCCAGCGCAACATCCTGGAAAATCCGGCATGGTACACGGCCTACACGCCCTATCAGCCGGAAATCAGCCAGGGACGGCTGGAAGCGCTGTTCAATTTCCAGACCATGGTCTGCGACCTCACCGGACTCGATGTCGCCAACGCCTCGCTGCTGGATGAAGCAACGGCGGTGGCGGAAGCGATGGCGCTGGCCGAGCGCGCGTCGACGGTGAAAACGAAAGCGTTCTTCGTCGATCACGAGGTGCATCCGCAGACGCTCGCGGTGCTGCGCACCCGCGCGGAGCCTCTCGGCTGGACGCTCGTCACCGGCGATCCGCTGCACGATCTCGACAAGGCCGACGTGTTCGGCGCGGTGCTGCAATATCCCGGCACCTCGGGCGCGGTCCGCGACCTGCGTCCGGCGATCGCCACGATCAAGGCCAAAGGCGGTCTCGCGGTGGTCGCGGCCGACCTGCTGGCGCTGACGCTTCTCGCCTCGCCCGGCGAACTCGGCGCCGACATCGCCGTCGGATCGGCGCAACGCTTCGGCGTGCCGATGGGCTATGGCGGGCCGCACGCGGCCTACATGGCGGTGCGCGACGCACTGAAGCGGCTGCTGCCCGGCCGCATCGTCGGCCTCTCCGTGGATTCACGCGGAACGCCGGCCTATCGCCTCGCCCTGCAGACCCGCGAGCAGCACATCCGCCGCGAGAAAGCCACCTCCAACATCTGCACCGCGCAGGTGCTGCTGGCGGTGATCTCCTCGATGTATGCGGTCTATCATGGTCCCGAAGGGCTGGCGCACATCGCGCACACCGTGCATCGGCATACCGCGACGTTGGCGGCCGGCCTGACGCGGCTCGGCTTCGCGCCGCTCAACGGCGCAGCCTTCGATACCCTGACCGTGAGGGCCGACGACCGGCAGGACGAGATCGTCACCCGCGCGCTCAGCCAGGGCATCAACCTGCGGATCAACGCCGACCATACGCTCGGCATCGCGCTTGACGAACTCACCATCCCGGAGATTGTCGAAGCGGTGTGGCGCGCGTTCGGCGGCGCGTTTTCTTATGCCGACGTCGAGCCGCACGCCCCCGATCTGCTGCCTTCCGATCTCAGGCGCAGGACACCCTATCTGACCCATCCTGTGTTTCACGCGCATCGTTCCGAGACCGCGCTGCTGCGCTACATGCGAAAGCTCGCGGACCGCGATCTTGCGCTCGACCGGACGATGATCCCGCTCGGCTCCTGCACGATGAAGCTCAACGCCACCACGGAAATGATTCCGCTGACGTGGCCGGCCTTCGCAAGCCTGCACCCGTTCGCGCCGTCCGAGCAGGCGGAGGGTTATCACTCGCTGTTCGAACAATTCGAACAATGGCTGCTCGACATCACCGGCTACGATGCGGTCTCGCTGCAGCCGAATTCCGGCGCCCAGGGCGAATATGCCGGGCTTCTGGCGATCCGCTACTATCACGCCTCACGCGGCGAGCCGCACCGCACGGTCTGCCTGATCCCCTCCTCCGCGCACGGCACCAATCCGGCCTCCGCCAACATGGCAGGCATGGAGGTCGTGGTGGTGGCGTGCGACAAACGCGGCGACGTCGACGTCGACGATCTCAGGGCCAAGGCGGCGCAGCACGCCGACCGGCTCGCCGCGATCATGATCACCTATCCCTCAACCCACGGCGTGTTCGAGGAGCACATTCGCGAGATCTGCGACATCGTGCACGGCCATGGCGGCCAGGTCTATCTCGACGGCGCCAACCTGAACGCGCAGGTCGGTCTGGCGCGACCCGGCGATTACGGCGCCGACGTCAGCCATCTCAACCTGCACAAGACCTTCTGCATTCCGCATGGCGGCGGCGGACCGGGCATGGGCCCGATCGGCGTGAAAGCGCACCTTGCGCCCTTCCTGCCCGGCCATCCCGCAACCGACGGCGCAACACCATCCGCGGCCGGACCGGTTTCGGCCGCGCCGTTCGGCTCGGCATCGATCCTGACCATCTCCTATCTCTACATCCTGATGATGGGGAGCGAAGGGCTGACGCGCGCCACCGAAGTCGCGATTCTCAACGCCAACTATATTGCGCAACGCCTGGCTCCGCACTTTCCGGTGCTGTACCGCAACGTGAAGGGGCGCGTCGCGCACGAGTGCATCATCGATCCGCGCGCGCTGAAAACCAAGACCGGCGTTACCGTCGATGATATCGCCAAGCGGCTGATCGACTACGGCTTCCATGCCCCGACCATGAGCTTTCCGGTGCCGGGGACGCTGATGATCGAGCCGACCGAATCGGAGACAAAGGCGGAACTCGATCGGTTCTGCGACGCCATGATCGCGATCCGGCACGAGATCGCGGAGATCGAGGCTGGACACTGGAGCGTCGAGTCCTCGCCGCTGCGCCACGCGCCGCATACCGTGCACGACATCGCCGACGATGACTGGTCGCGGTCCTACAGCCGGGTCCAGGGCTGCTTCCCGCCCGGCACCTCGCGCTCGGACAAATACTGGTCGCCGGTCGGACGGGTCGACAATGCCTACGGCGACCGCAACCTGGTCTGCTCCTGTCCATCGCCGGAAGATTACGCCCAGGCCGCGGAGTAACGGGCGTCGCCATCCGGAGGGGCTTAGAGCCTTCCCGCTTCTGATGGAATCAGAAGCGGAGCCTCTATGCTTTTGATTTGACGCCTTTTCTCTTCACGCAAACCGGATTCCGCTTCGCTCGAAAACGCTCTAACCGGTCCAGCTTTCAGCGGCCCGATGACGGGCTCTGGCGCGCGATCCGCTCACCGAGGCATGCCCGGCCGGAGCCGAGCCCAATGTGATTGCCGGATACGCCGATTGCTGGAATACGCTGCTGTCGCGGACGACGAGGGCTTTCGTGTTGTACCTTGCTCGCAAAATACTTTTCCGATCGACCACGGAGAGGTGCGTAGCGGCAAAGCCGTTGCGCGCTGAGGACGTCCTCTGAGAATGATAAAAATAAAAACGGACGCTGGGGATGTCGGCAACTCAACATCCACAGCGCCCGTTTGCTTCCGAGAGGCGCGAGACGCTTCCGCAAAGGATTCCCGTCTTTGCGGATCGCACCAAACCCGGGCCGCACGAGCCCGTGTCCCGGAAACCTCCGACCGGCCTCAGTCCTCGGCCGGCTCCTCATCATCGTCATCACGCTCGGGGCTGCCGGCCAGAATCTGCTCGGCAATCAGCCCTGAATTCTGCCGGATCGCCATTTCGATCTTGGCGGTGATGTCGGGATTGGCCCGCAAAAACCCCTTCGCGTTTTCGCGTCCCTGCCCCATGCGCTGGCTGTCATAGGAGAACCAGGCGCCGGATTTTTCGACGATACCAGCCTTGACCCCCAGATCGAGGATTTCTCCCATCTTGGAGACGCCCTCGCCATACATGATGTCGAACTCGACCTGCTTGAAAGGCGGCGCCAGCTTGTTCTTCACCACCTTGACGCGGGTCTGGTTGCCGACGACCTCGTCGCGCTCCTTGATCGCGCCGATGCGGCGGATGTCGAGGCGCACCGAGGCATAGAATTTCAGGGCGTTACCGCCGGTTGTGGTTTCCGGAGAGCCGTACATCACCCCTATCTTCATGCGGATCTGGTTGATGAAGATCACCATCGTGTTGGACTTGTTGATCGAGGCGGTGAGCTTGCGCAGCGCCTGGCTCATCAGCCGCGCCTGCAGTCCGGGCAGCGCATCGCCCATGTCGCCCTCGAGTTCGGCGCGCGGCACCAGCGCCGCAACCGAATCGATGATGAGCACATCCACCGCACCGGAGCGCACCAGCGTATCGGCGATTTCGAGCGCCTGCTCGCCATGATCGGGCTGCGAGATCAGGAGGTCGTCGACATTGACGCCGAGCTTGCGGGCGTAGACCGGGTCGAGCGCGTGCTCAGCGTCGATGAAGGCGCAGATGCCGCCCTTCTTTTGCGCCTCGGCGACCGCATGCAGCGCCAGCGTGGTCTTGCCCGAGGACTCCGGGCCATAGACCTCCACGATGCGTCCCTTGGGCAGGCCGCCGACGCCGAGCGCGATATCAAGTCCCAGCGAACCCGAGGAAATCACCTCGACGTCCATGGACTTGTCGTTCTTGCCGAGCTTCATCACCGAGCCCTTGCCAAACTGGCGCTCGATCTGGGACAGCGCGGCGGACAGGGCCTTCGACTTATCCATGGAGGATCCTTCGACGATTCGCAGGGCAGCTTGGGACATGGGTCGGGCTCCTTATGAACGGGATTCGCGGGGGGGACAACGAATGGACCACGGATGATCTGAGAAGATAATGTACTCTATTTGTTCTCAGTTCGCAATATGTTCTTTTACACCGTCTTACCCGCCCGTCTTACGAAGCCGACTTCCCCTTTCACAGCGATCTGGGCCTGCTTGATTATGCGGCGCACAGCATCGCGAGCCCGACACCGCTATTGTCCTAATTTAATCTTAAGACTCTGGTGCCACCCTACCTGCATGAAAATAATTTTCGCGCTGGCAATTGTGCTGTTCGTGATCAACCAGTGGGATCAGAACTACAACCATGGGACGCTGACCCGCGCCGGCTTTTCATTGGCACGAGATCTCGGTCACTCGTTCGGCATATACATCTAGACTCCATCAGCCGGTGGAGTGGCCGCCGACGGGCGGCATCGGCGATTCGTCCTCATCCACTTTGTGACATCCATCACAACGGCGAAGACCGGCGCGTCGTACTCCTGCGACCGCTGATCACGAGGGATGATCCCCTCATTCAAAAACAGGAGAAAGACATGAGCAACGGGATCCGCAAACTGAATGATACGGACATCGAGGGAATTGCCGGTGGCATGAGCTGTGAGACGGCACTTGCCGTCGCCAAGATTTATTACTCGGCCGGTGACATCCTGCATAGCCTCGGCGACGAGGCCGGGGCCCACCAATTGTATGGCAAAGGCTCCGGCGTCATGGAGGGGGCTTGCAACAAGGGGTAAGGATGACTTGAGCCAATTGGCAGCTATCTCGATCGCGGTCATGCGTAACAGAGGGGCCGCCTCGACAGGTGGCCTGTTCCATTCCGGCAAGCTCGGTGGGTCGCCCTCGCGGGCCCGCGTTGCCCGATGTGCCGCAGCCGTTCCTCGCGACGATGCGAAAGCCGAGTGGTTCTCAGCCAAGGCATCGGAATAAGAGATCTGAGAATAAGAGATCAGACCAAGGGATCAGAATTGTTTGGCTCCGCTGGCCTTTCGGCTGGCGGGGCATTTTTGTGTGCGACCGTCATTTTGTGGACCGTCGTTTTGTGACGCTGATCCCCTCCCCAAGTGTGACCCAGATCACGGCAGCCGTACGCGCGACGGCATAAACCTCGTGTCACAGGCGGCGGGAATAGTCCCGTTCCGCGGGCATCCAGGAGACGACAATGACCAAGTCAAAAACCACCGACCTCGCCACCCAGATCCGCGTTCTCGACGACGCTGAACTCACTGCCGTCTCCGGCGGCGCGTTCGAGCTGCCGGCGAACCTTCGGCTCGCCGCCACACCGGTCGGCGGATGGGACATGAAGGACGTCTTCGCCAGGCCGGTGCTCGGCACCTACCAGACCCGATAAGCGGCACCTACCGGACCCGATAAGGAGAGCAAGGAGAACGCCATGACCAACCAGACCCGTGAATGCGATGTGCGCGAACTGAATGCGTCCGAGATCGACGACGTGGCCGGCGGCCTGTCGAAGCATGTCGGCAAGGGACCGCTGTTTCCGCTTCCGCCCTCGACCGGCCCGACGATCCCGGTCGATCCCAAACCGGTCGTCGTCTACGTCTGATCGACGCTTTCAAAGCGAGGCCGCCCTGCGAGGGGTGGCCTCTGTTCACGCCAAGGCCACACATCTGCCGTTGAAAGACGGGTTGGTCCACCGAGATGTTGCCGGAAATCATCAGCGCCGAAGGGAGTCGGATGCGTTCTTAGAATCCTTTTGACTGTGCAACGCGTTTTGATTTTTCTGGCAGTCGCTGGGTAACGGGATGAGTGCGATGCTGGAAACGATCACTGCCGTCTTTGGAATAATGAGCGTCGGCATTTTCTTGGCCCACGCGATCGATGGATATTGGTCGCGGCCTTGACCGGACGACGCGGCCGCCATTATCCGGGCCACCCTGCCCCCATCTGGCCTTAAGTCTCCGCCAAGTCGAAATCCTGACGTAACCGCGCGGCCATGTCCCGGACCCGTCCGCGCCACAGGTCTGGATCGGCGATCGGGCCGGCCTCCGGTTTGATCGTCAGCATCGCGTTCCACGGGTTTGAACCGTAGACGGTCACCGCGAACCCGCTGGCCGGCGCGCCGTCGAGCGTTTGCAGCGCCTTCAGGATGATACCCGCGAGTTCGTCCGCGGTTTTGCGCCGATCATAGCTCTCCGCCAGTTGATCCCCCGGCATGGCTTCCGCGGTCAGGTCATCGACCTCCGCAGGCTCCGGGATTTCGGACCGGGGCGATTCGGGGAAGGCGAGCGAATCGTCGTCGGGCTGGTCGGGCTGAGGCCTCGCGTTATGGCGCGCACCCAAAACGTTCTGGATCAGGGCCAGCAACCCCTTGTCCATGCCGCTGCTGTTACCCACGTCGCTCGCTCCGCTCGATCGAGGCTGCGGCGCCCGGACAACTGCCTCCCGCCCCTGGATCACGATAATCTTGGATCGAATCAATCCAGGATCAGAACGTAATCGATTCCAGCATTTTAAGAAGCGGGACGCAGACGGAAAACCGCACAGCGCTCATCGTCGCTCGCGGGTCGTGAGTATCTTGCAGGTGTTCAGCTCAGCGCCACCCCTATCAGCAGCGTGACGAGCACGCCGAAGCCGGCGAACGCGATATTGAGGAAATTCCGGGCCAACCCGGGTTCGGTGGTCAGCATGATGTTTCTCCCGGTACGCAACAAGTTTTCCGAGAATGAGCGCAGAATCTTAATCAAAACTTTCAGAATCACCCCCCCCCCCCCCCCCCCCCCCCCGCGAGCTGCCGACGAAAGCCGTCGCGGGACCGGACGTGGCAATGGCTGTGTGATCCGGATCACGCCGTAGCCGCGCTCCGGGGCGCTACACCTGTTCGGGAGATAGGCGGAAACCTTCACCGTCTCACCGACAGGAGACCGACATGACCCGACCGATCACCGGTATCCGCGACCTGACGACCGACGAGATCGATCTCGTCAGCGGCGGACTAACCTGGGACTATGAAATCCGCTCGCCCGACGGAGGCGTCCTGGATGTCGGCGTGAAACTCGACAAGACCACCGGCCGGGAAGTTCCCTACGCGATCTGGACCCGCACGCGGTAATTTTCATCCGTATTCCGGCAAAATACGAAATGTTTCATCGGTTCTTGGTCGGAAACCAACTTGAACCTTTCGTGCGATGGAACGACTCACAATGGGCTGGGGGATTGCACTGCCCAGTCTAGGCACAACGTCACCGGGCGATCATATTCCGCTCAGGTGGCGTTGTTGTTTGGGGGGCAGGTTCGAAAGCGGCAGATCAGGCACTGAAGCCTCATTCAACCGCGTTGCGCAGACCCTCATCTATCTTTCTGAAAGAGCAACCGGTTTCCGCTTCGCGCTCGCACGGCGCTTCCGGTCGGAATCGTACCGTCTCGCTTGACGCGAACCGATTGCCGCTTCGCTCGAAAATGCCATAGGCGGGCGAACGGCAACGCTGTTTTTCGATCGGACACAGGCCGAGCGAGAGCGAAGCCGTTCTTCATCGGCTGCCGCGCATGACGCTGGAGCACGGATTAATTCGCCGTGCCGCCCGCGGCCCCAAGCCTTGGCTTGGCCTTGCTTTTTGCGCTGGTCTTGGGCGGATTATCGCTGCGCACGCCGCCCCAGGGATCGTTGGATGCCGCGGCATCGGGAATCGTCCGCAGCGTGTCCTTATAGGCTTTTTCGACCGCCCGCTGTTTCTCGATCTCTTCCTGCGTCTTGCCGGGCCCGTCGGTGAGCAGATTGATATGCGGCGACTGGGCAAAGGCCGGCCCCGACAATAGTGCCGCCATCAGCATGGATGCGCGCAGAACTCTCATCGAAACTCCTCCCCTGCCGGTGCCCGCCGACCGATCGCTACTTCGGTTTCTTTTCGGCGGATGGAACGCCGAGACTCCCCCAGGGATCAAATTTCTCCTTGGAATCGGGAATCGTCTTGAGCGCCTCGTTGTAAGCCCTCTCGTCCACCTTCGGTTTCTTGGCCGGCGGTTTCTGATCGCCGCCATCACCGCGGCGATGGTGACCGCCACCCATCTGGGCGTTGGCCGATGTCACCGGCGCGGCCATCGTTATCGCAACACCGACCGTGAACGCAAATGCAGCGAGTTTCATTGGCCCTTCCTCTGCGAGAGCGGTACGCCAGGCCGGTTGCAACATTAAGGCAACCGCGGCTCGCAACCCCTTGAACAAACCAAAAATATTCGCGTCGCCGTTTTGACGGGCGCGGGCAGCAGCGCTCCGCGTCGTTCGGATCGTGAAGTGGAATGCCAAGGGCCCGCGCTCAAGCTCGTCCGGCCCGCGCTCATCATCGGTCCCGGCTATGGTAAACACCCGGCAAATGCCAATGCGTATATTACGCGTCGGCGCCAATATTATCTTCGAATGTTTCCCATAGCCTCCGGCGAAAGCAAGGGAACGGCGCTGCCGCGCGTGACCTCGCCATCCGTCGTGCATGGGAATTTGGGGACATGGCCGAAATCGTCAATTGGGCTCCGGTGCGCCGCTCGTCGACGCAAGGATTCGCGGTGCGCGTACCCCGGACCACATCACGCTGTGACGCCGCAGCGCTCGCATCGATCGACGTCGACCCATGGCGAGACCTTGCCGACCGCGCGGTCGAGCCGAACGCCTACAATCTCGCCGACTGGGAATTGCCGCTCGATGCGACGGCGCGCGACCGCACCAATGCGTCCGCATTGACAGCGTGCACCGACGTGCCATCCGCCAAATCCGGTGCTGGCACTCTCATCGGCCTGATTCCGGTCGTCTCCGCCTGGAGAGCCTATCGGATTCCGCTTCCCGTTCTGGTGAGCGCCGATCCCTATGGAACGCTGAGCACTCCGCTGCTCGATCGTGACGTTGCAAATGAAGCCGCGGCCATGCTGCTGCGCAAGGCCCGCGCCCTCGGGCGGCACGCGTTGATCCTGCGCAACGTCGCGCTCGACGGCGCCGCCATGAAAGCGCTCACCGCGGCGCTGGAACTCGACGGCCTCAGGCCGCACATACTGCAGACACACGTGCGAGCCTGTCTCGACGCGACGCAAGACGCAGACGACCTGCTGCGCGACGCGCTCGGCGTCAAGAAGCTGAAAGAGCTGCGCCGGCAGCGTAACCGCCTTGCGGAGCAAGGTGAGGTGTCGTTCCAGGTCGCGCGCAGCCCCGACGATGTCGTGCCGGCGCTCGAAACGTTCCTTGAACTGGAAGCCAGCGGCTGGAAGGGGAAACGGGGGACAGCTTTGCTCCAGCACGACGGCGACGCGGCCTTCATCCGCCGCGCAAGCCCGGCGCTGGCCGAGCGCGGCCAGTGTGAAATCGTGACCCTTCGCGCGGGCACGACGCCGGTGGCCGCAGCCATCGTGTTGCGACATCAGGATCGCGCATTCTATTTCAAGCTGGGCGTCGACGAAAAATTCGCGAAGTTTTCACCTGGCGTACAGTTGACGCTCGATCTCACGCGGCACCTCTGCGCCGATCCGGCGATCACGCTGGCGGATTCCACGGCGCATCCGGGTCATCCGATGATCGACCCGATCTGGCGCGGCCGCCTCGCGATCGGGGACGTGCTGCTCCCGCTGCGCCGCCGCAGCTACGTCGTTCCGCTCGCGAAGGCGGCGATCGCGCTGCGCGGACAGATGCGCTCGTCCGCACGCCGCGCCCTTCATATCATCCGCAAGCGTCAGGACAGAAACACATGAGCGTCTCCGAACCGGCGCCGGTCATCGCCGCGGCCGACGATGCGCTGCGGCGCGACTTCCCGCTCAAGCCGTTTGCGATCCGGCACGCGCTTGCGGAGCATCCGTTGCTGACGCTGCCGCGGATCGCGCAACTAGCCGCCGAACTGCCGCGCGACCTGATCGAGTACAATTCCGGCAAGGTGGCGATCAGCCAGGACCCCGATGCGATTCCCACGATCGACCTCGATCCGATCGAGGTGGTGAAACGGATCGAGACCGCCGGCGCCTGGATGGTGTTGAAGCGCGTGGAGAACTCGCCGGAGTATCGCCGCCTGATCGAGGACGCGCTGCTTTCGGTCGCACGCGCCCGCGGCTTCGACAGCCTGCGCGACGCCGGATTCGAGCAGATCGAGGGCTTTTTGTTTGTCTCATCGCCGAATTCGACCACGCCATTCCATCTCGACAGCGAAGACAATTTTTTCGTCCAGATCCATGGCGAAAAGTTCTTTACGATCTACGACAACAGCGACCGCAGCCTCGTTTCCGAATCCGAGATCGAGCGTTCGATGACGAAGCACCGCAACCTGAAATTCGACGCGAGCTTCGCGCCGCGCGGCATCGAATTCCACATGTTCGGCGGCGACGGCTGCTTCGTGCCTTACCAGTGGCCGCATTGGGTGCGCACCGCCGGGTCGCATTCGATCTCGATGGCCATCACCTGGAAGACGCGCGAAGTGCGCCGTCTCAACGACTTGCATTTTTTCAATTCGATGCTGCGCGGTCTCGGCTGGCCCCAGAAGTCTCCGGGCATGCAACCCGCGTTCGATGCGGCCAAGCTGGCGTTCTATCGCGCTGGCACGGCGGCGGTCAGGCCGTTGCGCGGCTCGATGACGATGCGGCGAATCCTGCGCCGCATCGCGCTCGGCAAGCAGGCGAACTACTACCTGAAAGACGCCTAGTCATTCGGCCTCCGGGGGCAACCACGCTCAGCGCCGCTCCAGCGCGACGCGGCACGCCGTGAGCCGAGCCCGAGATGGTTGCTTGGATCGTCAAGCCCGGCTTTGCCGGTCATCCACGTCTCGAAACACGAATGTATCAAAAACGTGGATGGGCGGAACGGAGCCCGGCCATGACATGTTATGCTGAATGCCTCACGTCAACTATCCTGCTTGAGAAGAGAGGCTTGAGCGCTGGGCGATCATATCGCTCCGAAAACAGGCTGGCGCAGGTGCAGGACGGCTGCCGCTATGGCAAAAAGCCATCCGGGCAGACCTTCCCTGCCCACTGTCATCGTCACGTCGAAACGTGATATGGGTCGTCTCCGTCGAACCGCACGAGGCCGCCGATTGTCGGGCATTTCACTCTACACGCTGTCGGTCTGGGTGCTGCCGCTCATCATCGCGATCACCTTTCACGAAGCCGCGCACGGATTTGTCGCGCACCGGCTGGGTGACAACACCGCCTGGCAGCTCGGCCGCGTCAGCTTCAATCCGCTGAAACATATCGATCCCTTCGGCACCGTGATCCTGCCGGGGATTCTGCTGGTGTCGCACGCGCCGTTCCTGTTCGGCTACGCAAAGCCGGTACCGGTGAATTTCCGCAACCTAAGCCATCCCCGCACCGACATGGTCTGGGTGGCGCTCGCCGGCCCCGCCACCAACATCCTGCTGGCGCTGGCCGCGGCATTGGCATTTCACGGGCTCGGGCTGGTCCCGGCCAACGGCGCGCAGTGGGTCGCCGACAACCTGCAGAACGCGCTGATCATCAACGTCATTCTCGCGGTGTTCAACATGCTGCCGATCCCGCCGCTGGACGGCGGACGGGTCGCGGTCGGCCTGTTGCCGAACTTTCTGGCAGTCCCGCTCTCCCGCCTGGAACCTTACGGGCTGCTGATCCTCATCGGGGTCCTCCTGCTGCTCCCGATACTCGGCAGCCAGCTCGGACTCAATCTTGACGTGATCTCCACCATCGTGAGAACAGTCACCGGATATGTGATACAGTTTCTTTTGGTGGTCACGGGCAATTTATAAAAGCCGATGCGAGGGGCGTAGTCAGTTGATCAAAGCACAGGACAAAATGATTGCGAGGCGCGCCGACACTAAGGCTCGCGCCGACTTCGCCACCTGGAAAATGATGACGAAACTGAACGGCACGTCATCGCTGCCCGCCGAGGCCCTGGCATTCCTTTCGAATTACAGGGGTTTTCTCGAAACGATGCCGGAGACGGAAGCGGGCGAGGCCACCATCGGCCTGATCTACAAAGCCTACTACGCGGAGATGGGCGGCACCGGCACGCCGCCGGACATCAAGTCGGTGCCGAAAGACCCGATCGTGGAACTCGATAACGTCACCGCCTTCAAGCGTCCCGCACCGCAACAGCCGCAGGGCAAAAATTCCGGAACGACCACACGCCCGCGCCTGCCGGCCGCGCTGATTTTCGTCCTGCTCGCCGCAATCTACGTCGGCATCCGGTACTATTTTTTCCGATAGCGCGCGCAGCCCCCGCAGCCGGGACGTCAGCGACAACAACGACGTCAGCCCCTGCCCTTCACCCGGAAGACCACCGGCAGGGTGAAGCTCAATCCCTCGTCCGCTATCAGCGGCGGCGGCGGCGGCACCGGATCGGACCGGTGCAGCATGGCCAGCGCGGCCTGGTCGAAGACCGCATCGCCCGATCCCTTCACGATCGACGCCGAAACGATATGGCCGAGACGATCGAGCACGAAGTTGACGAGAATTTCCGCGCTCTTCTGTGAGCGCTCGGACGGATAGCGCTTGTGCTTGTCGAGGTGCGCGACCAGTTCCTTCTGCCATGTCGCGCGGATACGGCGGGCGCTCGCGCCGGTGCCCTGCTGCGGCGCGACCGAACGCTCCGATTCCGGCGCATGTTCGACGCTCGGCATCGCGGTCGCCTCTGCAGCCACCGATTCCTGCGAGGCGGACGTCTGCACCGCCGCCTTCTCGGGATCGTCCACCGGCTTCTTCGATTCGTTTTCGGTGACGATCCGGTCCGGGTCCTCGGTCTCGGTCGGCGTGTCCTTGGGCAGATCGGTCTCCTTCACGACCGCCTTCTGCTCGGCAAGCGCGGGTGAAGCGATCGACGCGTCGGTGTCTGGTCCGGGCGGAAGGTCGGTCGCCTCGCGATGCGGCGAAGCCAGATCGAGCCCGATCTCGATCGCCGGCGCGCCAAGATCGTCTTCGGCCTCGTCGGACTGCATGTGAGCCATCGCCAGCGCCACGCAACCGATGTGAATCGCGAGCGCAGCGACCGCTGAGATAACCCAAAGACGGCGGGACGGCGGAGGCTCTGCGATGATCTCAGGCATGGTTCAAGGCTTTGCGGTGGCGGTGGCTGGAACAGACTGGGCGTCCGGAACGCCTTCGAGCGCCACCAGCTTGATTTTCGTGAAGCCGCCTGCGCGCAGTATCTCCAGCACGTCCATCAGGTCGCCGTAAGGCACCGCGCGATCCGCCCGCAGGAAGATGAAACTGTCCTTGGTCATGTTCGGGGTGCTGTCGAGCGTCCGGACCAGATCGACCCGCTTGACGAGCGTTTCGCCGATCGCAACCGCAAGATCGGCCTTGATGCTCACATAGGTCGGCTTGTCCGGCTTCTTCTGCGGAGTCGCGCTCGACGTCGGCAGGTTGACCGGAAGATCGACGGTCGACAGCGGCGCGGCCACCATGAAGATGATCAGCAGAACCAGAATCACGTCGATGAACGGCGTGACGTTGATCTCGTGCGCTTCGGCGTAATCCTCGTCGTCGTCAAAGCCGCCTTCTGCGATCGATGCGCCCATCGCCTACTCCGCCGCGCGCGAGTGCGCTCCGCCCACCGAACCGACATGGGTCCTGTCCAGGTCGCGCGACAGCAATCGTCCGGAGGCCCCGGACGCGCGGCTGACCTGTTCGATATAGCCCCGCGTCACGCGCGCGAAGTAATTGTAGATGATGACCGCCGGAATCGCCGCAACGAGGCCGAGCGCGGTCGCAAGCAGCGCCTCGGCGATGCCGGGCGCGACCACGGCGAGGTTGGTGGTCTGCGCCTTGGAAATCCCGATGAAGCTGTTCATGATGCCCCAGACGGTGCCGAACAGGCCGACGAACGGCGATGTCGCGCCGATGGTCGCAAGCAGGCCCATTCCGAGCCGGATCCGACGCGATTCCGCGCGGACGATTTCGGCGAAACTCGACGCCGCCCGTTCCTTGATGCCGGCGTCGCTGGAGATTCCAGCCGATAGCCGCGCCTCGCGCATGGCTGCCGCCAGCAAGGACGCCAGCACGCTGTTTTTGTCGCCGAGCGCCATCTGCGCTTCCGCCAGCGAGCGCGACTCGCTGATTTGTGTCAGAGCCGCACCGAGGTTGCGCCTTGCGAGCGACAGCTCGACCATCTTGGCGATGAAGATCGTCCAGGTCACCAGCGAGGCAAATGCAAGACCGACCATCACCAGTTTGACGATGATGTCCGCCGACAGAAACATCGACCACGGCGACAGCTCGTGAGGGGTCGTGTCCGGCTTCAGCGGATTGATGGCGGTCGCGCTCGAAGCTGGCGCGGACGCGGACGTCGCGCTCGAAGCGGGCGCGGCGTCATCGGCAACCTGGGGCGATGTGCCGGAGGGCGGCGTAGACGTCGTCGCCGGCGACTGGACCTGAGCTTGGGGGGGCACGGCGGTGTTGCTCTGCTGTGCGGCCGCGGGGAACGCCAGCGACGCAAACGTCAACGCAGCCGCCATCGGCAGAACTTTTAGAATCATTCTAAACATTGCGGCTACTCATACCTCCGCCCAGTAGCGGATGAGGTTGTGATAGATGCCTGTCAATTTGACCGTTTCAGGATCATCGCGCCCCAGACGTTCAACAAGATTTTGAATCGCCGTGTCCAGGTCGAAGATCAGGCTGCGCGCGTGGTCATCCCGTACCATGCTCTGGAGCCAGAAAAAAGACGCAACCCGCGCGCCACGGGTGACCGGCGTCACCAGATGCAGGCTGGACGCGGGATAAAGCACAAGATCGCCGGCCGGCAGCTTGATTTCATGCGAACCATAGTTGTCTTCGACCACCAGTTCGCCGCCGTCGTAATCTTCCGGCTCCGATAAAAATAACGTGACTGACAGGTCGGTGCGAATTCGCAAGCCGGTCAAACGGTCGCCGCGCACGGCATTGTCGACGTGAACACCGAAATGATGTCCGTCGGACGCGACGTAACGGTTGAACAGGGGTGGAAAAATCTGCAGCGGGATCGCTGCCGAGATGAACCGCGCATTCGCCGTCAGCGCCGAAATGATCCGGTTGCCGAGCGTCCGCGCCACCTCGCTGTCCGGCGGCAACTGCTCGTTTTTCTTGACCAGCGCCGACTGCGCGCCCGCCGTGGAGCGGCCGTCCTCCCATTCGGCAACGTCCATGACGCGGCGGAAATCCGCCACGTCATCCTTGGTCAATACGCCGGGGACGCAGATCAGCATGTGTCCGCATCCTCAACGCGGGTCGATCAGTAACGGGCCGACAGCGTCAGATAGGCGACCCGGCCCGGCGCAACGAATACGAACGGCGTCGCGCTCTGATACAAGGCGTCGTAGTAAAGCTGATTGGTAATGTTGTTGACGGCGAGCTTCACCTTCCAGTTCGGATTGATCTTCACCTCGGTGAAGGCGTCGAAGCGCCAATAGTCAGGCAGCGACGTCCCCTGGTTGGCCGCGAGCAACGTGCCGCCGTAGATCTTTGAGCGGTATGTGGCCTGCGCGCCGACCTCCCAGATATCCGTCACCTGATACTTGGTGAGGAGGTTGAACGACTGATGCGCGATGTTGGCGAGCGGCAGGCCCACATTGCTCGCGTAAAGCAGAGGCTGCGGCGAGGGGGCGAGCGACTTCGTCACTTCCGACTGCATCAGAACGACCCCGCCGAACACGCTCCATTTGTCGGTGATCTTGCCGGCGGCTTCGATGTCGATGCCGCGAATCCAATAGGCAGCGCCCGCGGTGATGCAGGACACCGTACCGGCGGTTGCGGTATAGGGACAACTCGGTGTTGCCGTCGCCGCGGTGACATTCTGCGACTCACGCGCGTTATCCTTCCAGGTCTGGAACAGCGACGCCTGGACCAGAAGGTGGCGATCGAACAGCTCCCACTTGGTGCCGACTTCGGCGGCGCGGTTTTTCTCGGGCCCGAAGATCTGGTTCGAATTGCCGTTCAGAATGGGGGCAAGGCCGCCATACGTCGCGCTGGTGCCGTCGAACTCGGCGCCGACCGGATTGGCCGAGGTCGCATAGGCGGCATAAAGGCTGACATAGGGGAGCGGCTTCACCACCGCGCCGAGATTGTAATTGGTCAGCCCGGAATCGAGCGACTGAGTGCCGAACACGTTCTGCACATTGTTCACCGTGCCGTAGCCGCTGGTGGCGATGTGATAGTCGTCGTAACGGATGCCGCCGTTGAGGATGATGAAGTCGTTGTAGTTGGCGGTATCGAGAAGGTAGACGCTCTTGGTGTCGATATTGATCCTGGTCGGGTGTCCCGCCAGCGTCGGCTCGGCACCGAACGGCGTACCCGTATATTGCGGGTTGAAGATGTTGACGCCCGATACCGAGCCGGAACCGTTCGCGCCGCCGGGCAGCGCCTCGGAACTCAGGCCGGCATATTTGTCGATGCTGGATCTCTCGGCCGAGATTTCCACGCCGGCGACCGCGGTATGGCGCCACGCGTCGATGCCGAACTTGTAAGCCGCCTCGGTCTGGTTGACGAAGACGTTGGTCGGCTGAAAGCGGCTCTGCGGATTGGCGCTGAGCGTCCAGTTGGCAGGGTTCGCGGCAGTCACCACGGGACGTTCAGGCAACGTGCCGATATAGTCCAGGATCGAGTGCTGCACACGCGTCTTGTTGGTGACCATGAGGTCGGGCGTGATATGCGCCTCCAGGTTCAGCGTGCCGATGTCCTGCCGGTAGGACTGGTAGTCGCGGTTGAGGAAGCCGTACCAGGTGTTGCGGTTGAGGCCGAATTGCGGGAATGGGCCGCCCGCGGTCGAGGTATAGTACGTTCCCGTAAACGCGCTCGCCGGCCGATAATACGGCACGCCGAAATCGGGGAAGCCGTGCAGGTCGGTATGGATGTAGTTGGCCTGCACCTTGATCGCATCGATCGGCTTCCAGGTCACCGCAAGGAAACCGCCGCCGCGGTCGTCGGTGATGTAGTTGCGGCCCGCGATGTCGGCGTCCTGGAACAGGCCGCCGGCGCGAACGGCCAGTGCCGGACTGATAACCTGGTTGACGTCCAGCACCACCCGCTTGGTCTGATCGGTGCCGAACGTCGTGTCCATGTTGTAGAAGTTGCCTTCGGTATTGGCCTGCTTGGTCACGATGTTGATGGCGCCGCCGGTGGTGCCGCGGCCGGCGAACGACGAGCCCGGCCCGCGCAGGATTTCCACCTGCTCGGTGAAGAAGTTCTCGCGAACGCTGACGCCGGGATCGCGGACGCCGTCGATAAACACGTCGTTGCGCGCATCGAAGCCGCGGATGAAGAAGCGATCGCCGAAGGCGTTGCCGCCCTCACCCGTGCCGAGCGTGACGCCCGCGGTGGTGCGCGCTACGTCCCTGAGCAAGGTGGCGCTCTTGTCCGCGAGCACTTCCTTGCTGAGAACCGTGACCGTCTTCGGCGTATTCAGCAGCGGCTCCGGAAACTTGCCGGACGCCTGCAGGTGATCGACCTTGTAGGGCGCGGCAGCGTCCGCGTAGGGGTCGCGGTCCGCCGCCAGGTTGCCGGCGTTGGGAAACGGCACCGGCGGCGCGGCCTGCGCCGGCTGACTTCGCCGCGCGGTATGGCGCAAGGCCGTGCGCGCCCGGACGTGGTCCGCCGTGGGCTTCGGCGCAGCATGATGCGGGCGGGCGACCGGGGCATCGATCGTCACCGGCGGGAGGCTGGGTTGCTGCGCTTCGGCGGGCGAGAAGGAGGCGGCCGCGATGAGTCCTGCAACAGCGGAGACCTTGCCGACGGAGTTGACGTCCAGCGACTTGTCGATCGGGTCAGCGGCTGCGACTGTCCGCAACGACCTCGGCATTCTTGCATTGCTCATAAAGCGATCCCCAACTGGTAGCAGGTCAATGCGCGCTATTGACGCTGCGCTGTTTTACCGCATGAGGAGCACTATCGATCGAAATTTTGAGGGTCAACGCGTTTCGGCGAAACGGCGATGTTTCATTTTTTGAATCTATCTAAATCATAGCGATTCTAAATTACCTGACCCATCCGGCGCAGGAATTTGCACTCAATTTTCTTGACTGCGCTTTATTTGAAACGATTCTAATCGCCGACAATCATCAGCCGGCGCTCGGCGGCTTCATCAGGGACAGCATTTCGTCCACGGTCTTTTGCGCGACGCTGCGTATGCGGTCGGTGTCGTCCGTCCCCGCAATGTTGACCTGCCGCACCACGGCTTTGATCTCGTCGCGGAAATCGGTCAGGAAACGGAGCGGATCCGGAGAGTTGTTGGCCACGCGGGCGATCAAACCCGTAATCATGATCTGGCAGGCCATCATCCGGCCGTTCAGCTCGTCCATCGTCGCCTCCCGCTTATGCTATGCGCGCTTCGGCATCGCCGTATTTGCGATGAAGGTGATATGAAAGAAGCGATCTGCGCTGACAACCCGATCGTCAGGACCGTCGCGCAAGCCATGGCATTTCGGCGGACGGCCGCGCGTGGCCGTTATTTGCCCGCAGCGGCGCCGGGACTTTCAGGACTCTTGTCGTCGGAGACACCTTTGATACGCTGCTTGATGGCCCGGAGGGCTTCGAGACTCGTTTCGATCGTGTCCGCTGGAATTCCCTGCAAGACATCGGCGGCGATGGAGTCGCGCAGGCTGTCCAGATCGTCGACGAGCTGGCGCCCTGCCCCGGTCAGAAACAAACGGTTGGCCCGGCGGTCCCGCGGATCCGGCCGGCGCTCCAGCAGGCCGTGATCGACCAGCCGGTCGAGCAGCCGCACCAGCGAGATCGGCTGCAATTCCAGGACGTCAGCCAGATCGACTTGCGACAGGCCTTCCTTCTGACGGAGCTGGAACAGCACAATCCACTGCGCCCGCGTAGTCCCGCAGCCCTTGGCGCGCAGGTCGATATAGTTGCGCACCAGGCGCGAGCTTTCGATCAATTGCGCGACGAACTGGCGTTTGCGATCGAGAGACATCGGCAGCGGGCTCGCCCTATAGGTTTCCGATTGTTTAGGATTATCAAAGGATGGTGTGTTTACACATTATATGCATGCATCTATCTACGGCTAACCGGACGGTTTTTGAAGTCCGGATTTTTCAGCGCGAGTCCTCATGTCACGGTCGCGAATCCTCGGTTGGACCTCCCTCATCGCGGTGATCGCGCTGGCGGGCGGCTTCGCGCTTTGGCAGCACGGCGCGGGGAAGCATAACGGCGCCGATCACACCGGCGCCGCGCAGGCGCGCGCGATTCCGGTCAAGATCGCAACCGTGCGGAAAGACGATTTCCCGGTCTATCTCACCGGGCTCGGGACCGTTCAGGGTTTCAATACCGTCGTGGTCCGCACCCGCGTTGACGGTCAGATCGACCGGATCGCCTTCAAGGAGGGCCAATTGGTTCAGAAGGGCGACCTGCTCGCCCATATCGATCCGCGGCCATTCCAGGCGGCGCTCGATCAGGCCAAGGCCAAGAAGGCGCAGGATGAAGCCAGTCGCGCCAATGCCAATCTCGACTTGCAGCGCTATACCAAGCTCGGCGAATTTGCGACCCGGCAGCAGACCGACACCCAGCGCTCCACCGTGCAGCAGCTCACCGCACAGATCGCGGCGGACGACGCCGCGATCGCCAACGCGCAAACCCAGCTCGATTACACCGACATCCGCGCGCCGATCGCAGGCGTCACCGGCTTCCGCCAGGTGGATCAGGGCAACATCGTCAACGCCTCGACGCAAACCGGCATCGTCACCATCGCCCAGATCGAGCCGATCGCCGTGATCTTCACCGCTCCGGAAGAGCAGCTCCCGCAGATCCAGGACGCCCTCGCCGCCGGATCGCCGAAGACGATCGCCTACTCCACCGACGGCAAGCGGCTGCTTTCAGAAGGTAAGCTGATGCTGATCAACAATCAGGTCGACACCACCAGCGGAACCATTCGCCTCAAGGCGGTTTTCGAGAACAAGGATCACGTCCTGTGGCCCGGGCAGTCGGTCTCGACACGCCTGCTGGTGTCCACGGTGAAAAACGCCGTCGTGGTTCCCGACGACGCCGTCAAGCACGGAACCGATGGGCTTTATGCTTACGCCGTCAATCAAGACAACAAGGCCGAGTTTCGCAAGATCAAGGTCGGCCAGTCGATCGACGGCGAAACCGTCATCGAGAGCGGCTTGACCCCCGGAGAACGTGTTATAGTTGCTGGACAATATCGGGTTGAGCCGGGATCGGCCGTGACCACGGCAGTCGCGGAGTCCGAGCCTTCCGACGGCAAAGCCCGTTAGCCCGGAAGCTCGCGTCGTGGTTACTGCGGGACATGCGAACTTCGGGATCAGGACGCTGGAATGAACGGCAGCATTTCCGCACCGTTTATCAGATATCCCATCGCAACCTCGTTGCTGATGGCGGGCATTCTGTTTGTCGGACTGGTGGCGTTCCCGCTGCTGCCGGTCGCGCCGCTGCCGCAGGTTGATTTCCCCACCATCCAGGTCCAGGCGAACCTGCCCGGCGCAAGCCCCGAAACCATGGCCTCGTCGGTGGCGCAGCCGCTTGAGCGGCAAATGGCGCAGATTCCCGGCATCGCGCAGATGACGTCGACCAGTTCGATCGGATCGACCTCGATCACGATCCAGTTCGATCTCAACCGCAACATCGACGGCGCCGCCAACGACGTTCAGGGCGCCATCAACGCAGCCGGCGGCCAGTTGCCGAAAAATCTGCCGAGCCCGCCGACCTACCGCAAGGTCAACCCGGCCGACTCGCCCATCATGCTGCTGTCGGCGACCTCCGACACCCTGCCCCTGACCACGGTGAGCGACGACACCGACGCCAATATGGCGCAGCAGATCAGCCAGATTTCCGGCGTCGCGCAGGTGTTCGTCGGCGGCCAGCAAAAGCCTGCGATCCGGATCCAGATCGATCCGGCCAAGCTCGTGGCCAAGGGATTGTCGCTGGAGGACATCCGCAGCCAGATCACCATGACGACGGTCGACAGCCCGAAAGGCAGCATCGACGGCGGAACGCGCAGCTACACCATCTACGCCAACGACCAGTTGACCGCGTCGAAGGACTGGAACGACGTCATCATCGCCTACCGCAACGGCGGGCCGCTGCGCATCCGCGACATCGGCCGGGCGGTGACGGGGCCCGAGGACAACAAGCGGGCCGCGTGGGCAAACGGCGAGCGCGGCGTGTTTCTCGTCATTTTCAAGCAGCCCGGCGCCAACGTCATCGACACGGTCGACCGGATCAAGGCGGAACTGCCGAAACTGATCGCGGCGATCCCGCCGACGATCAAGATCAGGATCATCAGCGACCGCACCGAGACGATCCGCGCTGCCGTCGAAGACGTGCAGATCACCCTGCTCATCACCATCGTCCTCGTCGTGATGGTGATCTTTTTGTTCCTGAGAAGTTTCTGGGCGACCATCATCCCGAGCGTCACCGTTCCGCTGGCGCTGCTCGGCGCGTGCGCGCTGATGTGGCCGTTCGGCTATTCGCTCGACAATCTCTCGCTGATGGCGCTGACGATTTCGGTCGGCTTCGTCGTCGATGACGCCATCGTCATGCTGGAAAACATAAGTCGCTACATCGAGCAAGGCGAATCGCCGATGGCGGCCGCGCTCAAGGGCGCAGGCGAGATCGGCTTCACCATCATGTCGATCAGCATTTCGCTGATCGCGGTGCTGATCCCGCTATTGCTGATGGGCGGCATCATCGGGCGTCTGTTCCGCGAATTCGCGGTGACGCTGGCGATGGCGATCTTCGTGTCGCTCGTGGTGTCGCTGACATTGACGCCGATGATGGCGTCGCGCTTCCTGCGAAACCAGCACGACGTCCGGCATGGCAAGCTCTATCAGCTCAGCGAACGCGGCTTCGACGCCATGCTCGACGCCTATCGCCGCGGTCTGGACCTCGTGCTGCGCTGGCGGCGCGCCACGCTTCTGGTGTTCTTCGTGACGCTCGGCCTGTCGATCTACCTGTTCGTCATCATCCCGAAGGGCTTTTTCCCGCAGCAGGACAACGGCATGATCATCGGCACCTCCGAGGCCGCGCAGGACATCTCCTTCGACGAGATGAAGCGGAAGCAGGAGGAGCTGGGGCGGATCGTGATGTCCGATCCCGCCGTCGCCAGCATCGCCATGTTCATCGGCGGCGGCGGCAGCGCGCTCAACAACGGCCGCATGTACGTCACGCTCAAACCGCGCGGCGAGCGCGACGCCTCGGCGCAGCAGATCATCGCCCGGCTGCGGCCCAAGCTCGACAAGGTCGAAGGCGCGCGGCAGTTCCTGCAGGCGGCACAGGACGTCCGGCTCGGCGGGCGCGCCACCCGCACGCAGTTCGAATTTACGCTACAGGATGCCAATCTCGACGAATTGAACACCTGGGCACCGAAGGTGCTGAGCAAGCTGCAGACGCTGCCGCAACTGCGCGACGTCGCCACCGACCAGCAGACCAACGGCACCACGCTGACGCTCACAGTGGATCGCGACGCCGCCTCGCGTTACGGCATCGCACCGCAGCTCATCGACGACACGCTCTACGACGCCTTCGGCCAGCGGCAGGTCGCGCAGTACTTCACCCAGCTCAACAGCTATCATGTGATCCTCGAGATCCTTCCCGAGTTGCAGGGCAAGGTCGATACCCTGAACAAGATCTATGTGAAATCACCGCTCACCGGCGAGCAGGTCCCGCTCTCGGTCTTCGCCAAGTGGACGACGGTGCCGGTGCGCCCGCTGTCGATCAGCCATCAGGGCCAGTTTCCGGCGATCACCATCAGCTTCAACCTCGCGCAGGGCGTCGCGCTGGGACAGGCCACCGATGCCGTGCAGACCGCCATGCGCCAGCTTGGCACGCCGGCGACGCTCAACGGCAGTTTTCAGGGCACCGCGCAGGCCTTCCAGCAGTCGCTCAGCACCGTGCCGCTGTTGATCCTCGCCGCGCTCGTCGTGGTCTACCTGATCCTCGGCATCCTCTATGAGAGCTACATCCACCCGATCACCATCCTGTCGACGTTGCCATCGGCGGGCGTCGGCGCGCTGGCGACGCTGATGCTGTTCGGCTACGACTTCAGCCTGATCGCGCTGATCGGCATCATCCTGCTGATCGGCATCGTCAAGAAGAACGGCATCATGATGGTCGACTTCGCGATCGCGGCCGAGCGCGAGGAGCACCTGTCGCCGGAGCAATCCATTCGCAAGGCCGCCCTGCTCCGCTTCCGCCCGATCATGATGACGACCATGGCCGCGATGCTCGGCGGTGTGCCGCTGATGCTCGGCACCGGCGCCGGCGCGGAAATCCGCCAACCGCTCGGCTACGCCATGGTCGGAGGATTGGCGGTCAGCCAGGTGCTGACGCTGTTCACCACGCCGGTGGTCTATCTCTACCTCGACCAGTTCTCCAACTGGCTGTCCGGCTGGGGACGCGGAGGCGCCGGGAGCGATCGGAACCTGCCGGGGGGCGCCGCGATCAAGGAAGCGGCCGAATAGCGCGCGGATCAGAAGCCGACGCCAGCGGCTTCGAATTTGTGGTCGCCTGCGCGCGTGCCGCCTTCAACCTTCTCAGCCAGCCCCCGGATCGCTTTCCTTCGAAACGATTTCCGCGATGAGCCGCCCTCAGATCCGGAACGATGCGAGCAACGCTTTCTGTGCCTGACTGGCATAACGCTCTTTGTGCCGCAAAACAAAGAAGGAGCGTCGCGGGAGTTCGATCCTGACGCGATGAAGCGTTCCGGCTTTCAGCGATTGTGCCACGACCAGGTCAGATATCGCGGTCGCGCAATCGCCCGACTCGACGGTCATGCGCACGGCCTCGTTCGACGGCAATTCGAGCCTGATTACAAGATCCGATATGTTCAGCCCAAATTTTCCAAGTGCGGCCTCGAACATCGATCGGGTACCGGAACCGGGCTCTCGCAAGATCCAGCCCGTGGCAGTCAGGCTTTTCGGCGCAATCCTGGTCTGGCCGGCCCAGGGATGCTTCCTGCCAACGACGACGATCAACGAGTCTCCCTCGATTTTCCGAACGGCCAGCAGAGGATCGCTGGTCTCGCCTTCGACAAATCCAAGGTCCGCGATGCCGTTATGGACGGCCTGTGTCACCTGTTCCGTGTTTGCGATCGTGATTCGAAGGTCGATGCCTGGATGGGCCGCTTGAAATTGTTGGATACGCCCGGGCAACCAGTAATTCGCCACCGTCTGGCTGGCTGCGATCGTCAACGATCCGCGCTTTAGACCGGCCAGATCATTTAGTATCTGCTCCGCCGCCTTGGCGCGGGCCACGACGCCACGGGCTTCGTAAAGGAAGTCGCGTCCCGCTTGCGTCAGCACGATGCCACGTCCGATACGATCGAACAGCTTTATGCCGTAACGCGTCTCCAGCGATGCGATAGCGGCACTCGTTGCCGATTGCGTCAAATTCAACTCGCCCGCGGCCTGCGTGACGTGTTGCCGTTCCGCAACCGCAATGAAGATGCGCAATTGTTCCAGCGTCATGAAGCCCACAATCCGGCCAACTTGATCCGTGTGAGGCTGAAGCCCGCGACAGTGAGGAATTGCAAGGCGCCGCGCCCCCAACATCTCGATCAGCTTTATCGATTACCACAGAAAATTACTATGATGTAATCAATCGATTCTATGACTTAATCAGGTAGCCGCATTGTGGACTCCTGCACCACGCCGTATGTCGCGAATAGCAGCATAGCCGTCGGACACAGTCCTTTACCCATCGGCAGGATCGATTTGAATGATACAAACAATGAGTTGGATCGCTTGATCGACGGGCTTTATTTTTTGGTCACAAGCTCCGGAGTGTTCGCAAAACCGGACCGGAGCAATCAATCCGATCATGGCAACTAGCTCCCAGCTAAGTGCCACAGCCCGATGGTGCGCATCATGCAGGAGACCGCCTCAACGGCAGCGATTTGCAATGCCAAACCGACCCACGAAGGCTTGGCTGGTGGAGAGAAAGCGGCGTGGCTCGTCGCTGCGATGGTCGTCATTGCGATGGCGCTTCGGCCTGGCATCGCGTCAATCGGTCCGGTTCTACCGCTCATCAGTCGAGAGTTCGCGCTCTCGCATACGATGGCATCGTTGCTGACGACCATCCCGACACTCCTGATGGGGCTACTGGCGCTGCCGACTCCGTGGTTGGCGCGGCGATTGGGAAAAAACGAGTTGTTGCTCGGGTCTCTCGTGCTGCTGTTTATCTCAATGGCGGCACGCTCGTTCGTCTCGGACGTCGCGCTGCTGCTGCTGACTACGGTCGGCGTGGGGGCCGGGATCGCGATATCGGGCACACTGTTCGCCGGGATCATCAAGGCCAGGTTTTCGACCAACGTCGCCATGATGATGAGCATCTATACGACCGCACTCGCGGGCAGCACCACGATCTCCGCAGCCGCGACTGGACCGATTGCGGCGTTTGCCAGCGCAAACGGATTGAACGGATGGCGGATCGGAACAGGCATATGGAGCCCTGTTGCTTTGATTGCGATTTTCGCAGCGCTCGGAATCCTCCTGTGGGAAAAGCGCGAGTTGGCCGGAGCCCCGGCCAAGGCCGTCAAGGCTGTACGATTACCGCTCGGGAACCCAAAAGCCTGGCTAGTGGCGCTTTTCTTCGCTTGCGACAATTTCCTGTTCTTCGCGTTCCTGGCATGGACTTCTCCGATGTACCGGGAGCATGGCCTGTCCGCGTCATCTGCGGGTCTCGTGCTTGCAACCTTCACGGTGGTTTTTACGGTTGCGATGCCGGTGCTCGGCTTGTTGAGCCGGGCGCCTGATCGCCGGGCGTGGCTCGCGGTCTGTGCGGCGCTCGCAGGCACAGGAACCCTCGGGATGGCATTGGCGCCGCCATCAGCGGCGTACATCTGGATCGCCATCGCCGCATTTGGCGTAGGCGGCGGCTTTACGCTCGCAATGACCTTGCCGCTCGATAACGCGCATGGTTCGGACGAAGCGAATGCTTGGAATGCATTCATGATGACCGTCGGTTACCTGCTCGCCGCCACCGGACCTTGGCTCGTCGGCTTGCTGCGAGATGTCACCGGCACTTTCCAGGCTCCCGTCTGGCTTTTGTTCCTGGTAGCGCTTGGGATGTTCGCCCTGACGCCCTTCCTCGCTCCGCGAAAGCACGAAGGGGCGTGAGCGGTAAAAGAGAAAACCCGGCGGCCAGCCTCGGGGTCTTTTTACACCTAGAGTCTTTCACCGTTTCATGGAACAGTGAAAGACTCTAGGCTCTTGATTTGATGCGTTTTCTTCACGCGAACCGGATTCCACTTCGCTCGAAAACGCTATAGCTATCGAGCGACCGTCGGCCTCTGCCGACTATCCTTGAACGATAGCTTTGAACGATAGCCGCCTCACGAGACCAAGTGCATCGATCGTGGCTGGGGAACTAGGATTCGAACCTAGACAAACAGAGTCAGAGTCTGTTGTGCTACCGTTACACCATTCCCCAAGTTTTCATCAACGCCCGCAAGGCGTTACTGATAACGGCCGAGGCCGAAGGCGAGCGCGGCCGAAACGTGGTCCTTCTACCCGCTCGTTCCCTCCCTTGGCAAGCGCGCGGACAGACCGGGACGCATTTCTTCTGGCTCTTCTGGCTGGACCGGGCACCTCCCCGGTGCAGTCGGCTTTGGTCCCAACGCGGGCCATTCAACGGCGTCCATCGACCCGAGCCTCCGAAAGCAACTTCCAACACTGGCAATTCCGCCTGCGGCGCCGCAGGCTCCCCCTGTGGTTAATGAATCGCGAACTTCCGCCGATCGCGAACTTCCGCCTGGCGCATCCGGCCGGCACCGCGAGGGGCTGATTCAACTTCGGGGACCACACGAGCATGATCTTATCGGAAAAACCGGTTCTCCTTTTTCGGGATCATGCCTTAAAGGCCCATTCTCCAACGAAATCAGCGCGACGCACTGAACCGCTCAACACGCATGGCAGATCTGTCGTACTCCCAAAGACAGGCCGGGTTTAACCGTTTTGACAATAACTGCGTGCGACAGTCCGGGTCGACAGCACAAGAATTGTGATCAGCAAATGCTTCATACGACTTCCGCCAGTTCATTCGGACGCGTGATCTCGGTACGCGGATCGCAGGCGCGCGTCGGTATTCTGAAGGCCGGCCGGATGTCGCCCGCGGCAGCGCGAGCCACCGTCGGACGGTCCGTCAGCCTGCGCAGCGCGACTTCCACGATCGTCGCCATGATCACCGAGGTTTCCTGCGAGCATCTGCCGTCCTCGGACGAGTTCATGGCAAGCGCCTCCGTCGACCTGCTCGGCGAAATTCTCGACAGCGCCAGTGCCCGCCCCCGCTTCCAGCGCGGCGTCACCAATTATCCGGCGATCGATGACCCGGCGGAGCTGATCACAAACCAGGAACTGCGCACCATCTACGCACCCAACGGAGCGGATCAGATCGACATCGGCACGCTGCAGCAGGACCGGTCCGTAACAGCCTATGTCGACATCGAGGAAATGCTCAGCAAGCATTTCGCCGTGCTCGGCTCGACCGGCGTCGGCAAGTCGAGCGGCGTGTCGCTGCTCATCAACGAAATCCTGAAATCGCGGCCCAGCCTGCGCATCTTCCTGCTCGACGTTCACAACGAGTACGGCAGATGTTTCGGCGAGCGCGCGATCGTGCTCAACCCGCGTAATCTGAAATTGCCGTTCTGGCTGTTCAACTTCGAGGAAATCGTCGACGTCCTGTTCGCGGGCCGGCCCGGCGTGCCGGAAGAACTCGACATCCTCGCCGAGGTGATTCCGATCGCGAAGGGAATCTATACGCAATATCAGCACGCCGACCGCGTCGGCCTCAAGCGCGTCGATCCCAAGAGCGTCGGCTTCACCGCCGATACCCCGGTGCCCTACCGCCTGGTCGACATGATCTCGCTGATCGACGAGCGAATGGGCAAACTTGAGAACCGCTCGTCGCGCATCGTCTACCACAAGCTGATCTCGCGCATCGAAACCGTGCGCAACGATCCCCGCTACGCCTTCATGTTCGACAATGCGAACGTCGGCGGCGATACCATGGCCGAGGTCGTCAGCCTGTTGTTCCGCCTGCCCGCCAACGGCAAGCCGATGACCATCATGCAGCTTGCGGGCTTCCCCGCCGAGGTCGTCGATTCCGTGGTGTCGGTCCTCTGCCGCATGGCGTTCGACTTCGGCCTGTGGAGCGACGGCGTCTCGCCGCTGCTGTTCGTCTGCGAGGAAGCCCACCGCTATGCGTCGGCCGACCGCAGCATCGGCTTCGGCCCGACCCGCAAGGCGATTTCCCGCATCGCCAAGGAAGGCCGCAAGTACGGCGTCTATCTTGGCCTGGTGACGCAGCGCCCGGCCGAACTCGACGCCACCATCATTTCCCAGTGCAACACGCTGTTCACGATGCGGCTTGCCAACGAGCGCGACCAGGCGCTGTTGCGTTCGGCGGTCTCGGACGCGGCGGCGAACCTGCTCTCGTTCGTACCCTCGCTCGGTACCCGCGAGGTGCTTGCCTTCGGCGAAGGCGTCGCGCTTCCCACGAGGCTGCGCTTCAAGGAAGTTCCGGCGCATCAATTGCCGCGCAGCGAGGCCACGATCTCGACCGTGCCCTCCAACGCGCCCGGCCACGACGCGCAATTCGTCGACGCCGTTCTGGAGCGCTGGCGCGGCGCAACCTCGCATCGCGATGCGCCCAACGACATCGGCCCCACGGAAAAGCCGGCCGCGCGCATGCTGGACGCGCCGATGCTGCAGCCTTCGCTCGGCCTCGATCCCGACCGTTTCACGCTTCTGAAGAGACCGTTGCGATAGAGCCTTGATTATCCGACAGGACGGCCGCCGGGATGACGTCAACCGTCAGGCGCCGGTCCGCACCATCCAGGCAAATAGACCGCTTCCGCGTTCTTCGCCAGCGCCAGCGCTTTCTCCATCGCCTTCGCAAAATCGGCTTCGACGACTTTGCGTGCGACCCTTCGCCGTAAATAGTCAGCCCAGAGAAATTCGCTGAACGGGGTGGTATCCTTGGCGTAGCCGCCGACCCGCCGTAGTTCGCCGGCAAGGCTGCGGAACGGATCGTCTTTCAGACCGGCGACCGACTTCGGAATGTCCTTGAAGTGATGCCGCTTTCCCTTCGCGTCGTAGGGATAGACCCACCGGCGATTATCGAGCACCACCCAGAACGCGTCCTGATCGACCATCGTCAAATCGGCGACAATGGTAACCAGGATATCCTTTACGCCTTCTTCGTGAAGCGCCCGTGCAAGGTGGTGATGATCGATGACGTAATGGCGCTGATCGGGGCCGAGCACCACGGGGATCATATGCTCGCCCAGCAGCTTCGCCTGTTTTTTCTTCGATTGGTGAGCGCGCCAGCGCTGGCGTTTTTCCTGCACCTCGCGCATCCCGACAGTCATCTGCGTCGGACGAAGCGACAGGATCGGAATTGGCTGCAGGACGGGCTCGCGGATATTCGTCATGGTCGGCGCTCCGGAAGAAAGCAAAAACCGATGCGCCTGATTATGGCATCACACCGCCGACATCGAAATTGTCGAAATTGGTCGGCCCCCGGCGATGATCTGCCAGGGCAGAACCGGAAGCCGGACACCCCTCAAATTTCGCAGCGCGGGGAAGGTCACTGGCCCGCAAACTTTCCATACCCCTGACCGTGCGCAATGTGCTATGATTATAGCTGATCCTGCGGAGCTGCCCGATGGGAACACAGCGACCCAAGACGTTGGAGAGCGAGCACATCGTGCTCCAGTTCCGGCCGCGCCGCGCTGCGGGAGCGCCTGACCGGCCGCCGCCGAATTCCGCCCGAGACGACTCCCCCGCCCCCTCGCCGCGCAATCACTTGCCGCGCAATCAACAGCCTCCTGAGCAGCCGGACGACTTCCGCCATCGGATGCTTGCGAATGCGGCAGCGGTCGCCTTCACGATTGCATTGACCGCCGTCGGTCTGTGGCTGGCCATGAGCATCGCCGACTTGCGCATGATCGGGACCGCGCCCTGACGGAGCTTCAGGATTGCTCACGCAGCACACCCTCCCAATGATGATAGGCTGCGAGGATCAAGAGCCCTGATTCGGCTGCGGAATACGGCTTTGCGGAAGACCTGGCGCCATTGAACTCGGGACAGCGCTCCGATATATGGGCACTCGACTCCGCAAGATGGGCTGGCTGTTGCGGAGCCGACGCCGCCGTCGAACATCGGTACGACATTTATCTCCAATCTATCAAAGGCTTAAAGATGTCTTCCACATTCGATCGGGTCGCCACCATCATCGCGGAAACCTGCGACATTCCACGCGATACGATCACGCCCGAAAGCCACGCCATTGATGATTTGGGAATCGACAGCCTGGACTTTCTCGATATCGCATTTGCGATCGACAAGGCGTTCGGGATCAAGCTGCCGCTGGAAAAGTGGACGCAGGAGGTCAACGACGGCAAGGCGACGACCGAACAATATTTCGTCCTGAAAAATCTCAGCGCGCGCATCGACGAGTTGGTCGCCGCCAAGGGCGCCTAATCGCGCGGCCATGGATCTCGCATATTTTCACCTGATCGACCGCATTGCCGACCTCGACATCGGCGAGAAAACAATCGCGGTCGAGGCCCAGGTACCCCAGCAAAGCACGATCTTCGAGGGCCACTTCCCCGGATATCCGCTGATGCCGGGCGTTCTGCTGATCGAGTCGATGGCGCAGGCGTCTGGCTGGTTGCTGATCGCCCTGATGAAGTTCGAACGCATGCCGTTCCTCGCCGCGGTCAAGGAAGCCAAAATGCGAAGGTTTGTGACTCCCGGCGAACTCCTGCGCATCGAGGCGAGCGTGGTTCACGAAGGCTCCGGTTACGCCATGACCCAGGCCAAAGTCAGCGTCGGCGGCAAACCGCGATGCAACGCGACGATCACGTTCGGCATCGCCGCTTTCCCGAACGCGGATTTGCGCGGGCACATGGAGGCCATGGCTGGCCGCATCGGGTTTCCGCAACAGATGATCGCTCATGGCTGAGACATCATCGCATCCAAAGCCGATCGAAGCCTGGATCACCGGCATCGGCCTAGCCACCTCGCTCGGCGAGGGTCTCGACGCGCATTGGGAGGCGCTGAACCAGCGCCGCATCAACGCCGACGAGAAGAACTTCGCGCCCCATGTCGTTCATCCGCTGGCGCCGGTCAGCTTCGACGCGCAGATTCCGAAAAAGGGCGACCAGCGCCAGATGGAAGCCTGGCAGCGCATCGGCACATATGCGGCAGGACTGGCGCTCGATTCCGCCGGCGTCAAAGGCAATGCGGATATCCTGGCGCGAATGGACATGATCGTCGCCGCGGGCGGGGGCGAACGCGACCTCGTTGTCGACGCCGGAATCCTGAACGCCGCGGCCAAGGGCAACGCGGCGCCCGGCTTTCTCAACGAGCGGCTGATGAACGAGTTGAGGCCGACGCTCTTTCTGGCGCAACTGTCCAACCTTCTCGCCGGCAACATCGCCATCGTCCACGGCGTGACCGGCTCGTCGCGCACCTTCATGGGCGAGGAAGCCGCCGGCGTCGATGCGGTGCGCATCGCGCTGGCTCGTATCGCCGCCGGCCAGAGCGACATCGCGCTCGTCGGTGCCGCTCACAATGGCGAGCGGAAAGACCTGCTCCTCCTCTACGAATTCGGCGACTTCAACCTGAAAGAAAAATTCGCGCCGGTCTGGATGCGTGAGCAGAGCAGCGGTTTCGCGCTCGGATCCGGCGGCGCTTTCCTGGTGATCGAATCCCGCGCCCATGCCGAGGCCCGCGGCGCGAAGCCGTTTGCGCGCCTGACCAGTATCGTCGCCGACCATGCACGGCGCAAACGCCCGGGCGAGGTCACCTCGACGCTGGAATCGCTGTGGTCGAAACTCGGCAGCCCCACGGAGGCAACCGCGATCATTACCGGCGCCACCGGCGCCGAGCCGGTTACCTCCGAAGAGCGCGCCTTCCTCCGCGCCCATTCTAACCTCCCGGTCCGCGCGACCGGAACGATGTTCGGTCACACCCTGGAAGCGCAGTTTCCGCTCGGACTGGCCGTTGCCGCGTTGTCGCTGTCGCGCGGGGCGCTGTTTGCGCCGGACGATTCATCGGATCAGGAGATTGATATGGCCGCGCCGCCGGCCCAGATTGTCGTGATCGGAGCCGGTCACTGGCGCGGCGAAGGCATGGCGCTGGTCGAAGCGATCCGCTGAACCGGGCTCATTCGACAGGGGAAAACATGACCGCAATGCGCGACAAATCCGGCAGGCCCGTCGTTGTCGTCACGGGCATGGGCGTCGTGACATCTCTCGGCTCGGGCAAATCCGATAACTGGGCCAGGCTGTGCGCGGGTGAATCCGGCATCAGAACGATCACGCGCTTTCCCACCGACGGCCTCAGAACCACGATGGCCGGCACCATCGATTTCGTCCCGGTCGAGCCGTTCTCATCGACCGATCTCTCCGAGCGGCTCGCGGACATCGCAACCGAGGAGGCCATCGCGCAGGCGGGCATCGGGCGCGCCGGCGATTTTCCGGGCCCGCTGTTCCTCGCGGTCGCTCCGGTTGAACTCGAATGGCCGCAGCGTCACGAACTCGGCCACGTCATCGGTACGGATACCGAAATCGACTATGACCAGATGCTGCGAGTCAGCGGCGGCGGCGCATTCAAGACGTATCACCGCCGCTTCCTGTTCGGCTCCGTCGCCGATCATCTCGCCGAAACCTTCGGGACCAAGGGCTCGCCCATCTCGCTCTCGACGGCCTGCGCATCGGGAGCAACCGCGATCCAGCTCGGCGTCGAAGCGATCCGTCGCAGCGAAGCGGACGCCGCGCTGTGCGTCGCGACCGACGGCTCGGTCAATCCCGAGGCGCTGATCCGCTTCTCGCTGCTGTCGGCGCTGTCGACCCACAACGATCCCCCGCACGCGGCGGTGCGGCCGTTTTCCAAGAACCGCGACGGCTTCGTGATGGCCGAGGGCGCGGGCGCGCTGGTTCTCGAAAGCTATGAAGCGGCAACCGCGCGCGGTGCGAAGATTTTGGGCATCATGGCGGGATGCGGCGAACTGGCGGACTCGTTCCACCGCACACGCTCGAGTCCTGACGGCAAGCCGATCATCGGATGCGTCCGCAACGCGCTGGCGGATGCCGGCGTAACCATCGAGCAGATCGACTATATCAATGCGCACGGCACCGGCACGCCGGAAAACGACAAGATGGAATATCTCGGCATCTCGTCCGTGTTCGGCGAGCGCGCCAGGCAGATCCCGGTCTCGTCGAACAAATCCATGGTCGGCCACACGCTTTCGGCAGCGGGCGCCGTCGAAGCGGTGTTCTCGCTCCTGACGCTCGAGCACCAGCGCATTCCGCCGACCATCAACTACGACGTGCCGGACCCGGCGATCCCGTTCGATGTCGTTCCCAACGCGGCCCGCGATGCACGCGTCACCACGGTGATGTCGAACTCGTTCGGCTTCGGCGGCCAGAACGCGTCGCTGATCCTGACGCGCGAACCGGTCTGACGGCGCGGTGCGGCGGACCCTTGCCCGGTGTGCTGACGTCCTGGCGCGTTCCGAGCGTCCGCCGAGCATCATCGCGATCGTTTCCTGATGCGCCGCCTCCTGCTTCGAACCCGCGCGCGACTGCGCGACGCCATCAAACCCGTGGGCGCAGCCACGATCGGCGCGCTGACGATCGCCCTGTTGCGAACGACGCGTTATTTCGACCCGATCAAGACGGCGAACCTGTTCGGCCGCGTCACGCAGAAGATCGGACCGATGCTGCGCGAGCAGAAGATCGGTCGCGCCAACCTCAGCGCGGCGTTCCCCGACAAATCACCAGAGGAAATCGAGACCATACTTGCAGGAGTGTGGGACAATCTCGGACGCATCGGCGCGGAGTTCGCCCATCTCGATCGCGTCTGGGCATTCGATCCCGACCGTCCCGAGCAAAGCCGGGTCGAAATCGAACCGCGCACCCGCGAACTGTTCCACAAGCTGCGGCTCGACGGCAAGCCCGCGCTGATCTTCGCAAGCCATCTCGGTAACTGGGAACTCCCGGCGGTCGCCGCCGTCGCGCACGGACTCGACGCGGCGGTGCTGTACCGCAGGCCCAACATCGCATCGGCCGATCGCGTGATCGAGCAGATGCGCTCGGTCAACATGGGCACGCTGATCCCGGCCGGCCGCGACGCGCCGTTCAAACTGGCGCACGCGCTGCAAAACGGCCAGCACGTCGCCATGCTGGTCGACCAGTACCTGACCAACGGCGTCGACGTCACGTTCTTCGGGCGCAAGACCAAGGCCAACCCGATGCTGGCGCGCCTGTTGCGGCAGATCGAGTGCCCGATTCACGGCGTGCGCATCATCCGCCTGCCCGGCCATCGCTTCCGCGCCGAACTGTCCGACGAGATCGCGCCGGTGCGCGAGGCGAACGGCGACATCGACGTGCAGGGCACGATGCAGGCTGTCACTTCGGTGATTGAAGGCTGGATCCGCGAATATCCGGATCAATGGCTGTGGCTGCACCGCCGCTGGCGGTAGAGCACGAACCGATCAGGTTGCATCGTGCCGCGCATCGTCATGCCCACATTGCTGCGGCGCGCTCACCGCCCGGTCTTCACGCGGGTCCACAGCCGGTTGATCGTACGCTGGGTCGCGGGATCACGCGCGGTGATGACGAACAGCCGCTTCATCGCCGCCGCGTCCGGATAGATCGTCTTGTCGTTGATGATTTTCGGATCGATCAACTTCTGGCTGGCCAGATTGCCGTTGGCATAGGACAGGAAATCGGAATTCTTGGCGGCCACGTCGGGCCGATAAAGATAATTGATCAGTTCATAGGCCTCGGAGACGTTCTTCGCATCCGCCGGGATCGCGAGGTTATCGAAGAACATCTGCGCGCCCTCCTTCGGGATCGCATAACCGATCTCGACGCCGTTGTGGGCTTCGGCCGCGCGGCTCTGTGCCTGCTTGATATCACCGGACCAGCCGACGACAAGACAGATCTCGCCGGTTGCGAGGCCGTTCAGATATTCCGAGGAATGAAATTTCCGAACCGAAGGCCGGATCTTGCTGACCAACGCAGCCGCCTGTTCGAGATCATCCTTCCTTGTCGAATTCGGATCGAGGCCAAGATAGTTCAATGCCGCCGGCAAAATATCGTCGGCGGAATCAAGCATCTGGACGCCGCAATCCTTGAACTTGGCAAGCTTGTCCGGATCGAAGACGATGTTCCAGCTATCGATCCGGCCGTCGGGTCCAAGAATGCGCTGCACGGCTTTGACATTGTAGCCGATGCCGGTGGTGCCCCACATGTAGTTCGCGGCGTACTGGTTGCCGGGGTCGTAAACCGCGAGCTTCGCCGTTATCTCCGGCCAGGCATCGGCGAGATTCGGCAGCTTCGATTTGTCGAGCTTCTGGAAAATATTCGCGCCGATCTGACGCTGCAGGAAATAGGCCGTGGGCACCACCACGTCGTAGCCCGACTTGCCGGCGAGGAGCCTCGTCTCCAGCGTCTCGTTGGCGTCAAACGTGTCGTAGACCACCCTGATGCCGGTCTCCCTGGTGAAATCATCGAGCACGCCGGGCGCGATGTAGCTCGACCAGTTGTAGAAATTCACCACCCGATCGGCCGCCTGCACGCGCGACGATACCGCGCCGAAACCGAGTGCGAACGCGGCGGCAACCCAAAGCCATGCGTATCGATAAAGCCATGTGTGTCGATTTGGAATCATCGCTGCACCGTCCTAAAGAGCATGCACGGCGTCGGACAAACGCTCCAGCGCGCTGTCGAGCGTGGCGTCGGTCTTGGCGAAACAGAAGCGCACGACCGAGGTGACCGCGTCCTGTTCGTAGAACGCCGATACCGGGATCGCCGCGACCTTGTGGTCGGTCACGATGCGTCTGCAAAACGCTTCGTCGGTTTCATTGAGGCCGAGCGGCGCGAGATCGACCGTCAGGAAATAGGTTCCTTGCGAGGCCAGCACCGGAAATCCGATGTCTCCGAGCCCGCGTGTCAGGCGATCGCGGCGGCGCGCCAGATCGCTGCGCATTGCGAGAAAAAAATCATCCGGCTTGGCAAGGCCATGGGCGACCGCGGCCTGAAGGTTGGGCGGCGTCGTGAAGGTCAGAAACTGATGCACCTTCGCGGTCACTTTCAGCAGCGGCGGCGCGGCGCAGACGAACCCGACCTTCCAGCCCGTCAGCGAAAATATCTTCCCGGCCGAGCCGATCTTGATGGTGCGCTCCCGCATGCCTGAAATCGTGATCAGCGGGATATGTTCGCGGCCGTCGAAGACGACGTGCTCCCAGACCTCGTCGCAGATCGCGATCGTGTCGAATTCCTGACAAAACCGCGCCAGCAATTCCAGGTCCTCGCGCGGGTAAACCACGGCGGCCGGATTGAGCGGATTGTTGAAGACAACCGCTTTCGTGTTGGGCGTGAAGGCGGCGCGAAGCGCGTCTTCCGTCAATCGCCAGTGCGGCGGCTCCAGCCGCACCAGCCGCGGGATTCCTCCGGCCTGCCTGATCATCGGAAGATAGGAATCATACACCGGCTGGAAGACGATGACCTCGTCGCCGGGCTCGACCACGGCAAGGATCGCGCTGGTCAGCGCCTCGGTGCCGCCCGAGGTGACCATGACCTCGCTCATCGGATCGAGCGGCAAGCGATGCCAGCGCGCGTAATGCGCGGCGATCGCCTGCCGCAACTGCGGAATTCCCATCATCGACGGATACTGGTTGTAGCCGTCGAGAACGGCCTCGGCCGCCGCGCGCCGGATATCCTCCGGACCCGGATCGTCGGGAAAGCCCTGCCCGAGGTTGATGGCATCGTTGTCGCGCGCGAGTTGCGACATCGTCTCGAAGATCGTGACCGGAAGGCCTGCGAAGACCTTGTTCATCGAAGGCGTCAAATCTCAGCCGCCGCTTCGCGTCGGCAGTCCTACCGCTTTCCACCCCAGAATTCCGCCGGCGAGATGCTTGTCATAGGCAAGGCCGTCAGCCTGCGCCATCATCGACGCCGTCACCGAGCGTTTGCCCGAGCGGCAGGCGAACACCACCTGCTTGCCTTGCGGATCGGGGATAGCCTTGGGATCGAAGACCGACAGGGCGACGACGGCCGCGTCCGGAAAAGCCTCAGCGGCAACCTCGTTCGGTTCGCGGACGTCAACCAGCAGATAGCGTCCCTCGGCCACGCCCTTCGAGACGTCTTCCGGCGTCAGGTCGTGAACCACAAAATTCCGATCCGCCAACGCAACCTCCCTCGCGTTTTGCATTCGAACGCGCACTCCGGTCGAAACCGACCGGCCCCGCTGTCCAGCCGTCAAGGTCGCCCCTTGGGCCGATAAAATCAAGCGCCACCCAGCTAAATGCTGATTTGCGTCCCCACCTCGACGACCCGCCCGGTCGGAATCTGGAAGTAATCGGTCGCATCGTTGGCGGACCGGCTCAGCGCGAGGAACAGGCGGTCCTGCCAGAGCGGCATCGCGGAGCGTGCGGCCGGCTTGAGCGTGCGTCGCGACAGGAAGAACGAGGTCGCCATGATATCGAACTGCCAGCCGAGTTTCCGCGCGATGGCGAGCGCCTTCGGTACGTTGGGTCTTTCCATGAAGCCGAAGCGCAGCGTCACGCGCGAAAACGTGGCGCTGATCTGCTCAAGCCGCACCCGGTCGCGAGGCTCGATGCGCGGCGTCTGCGCTGTCTCGATGGTGAGGATGACGTTCTTCTCATGAAGCACCTTGTAGTGCTTCAGACTATGCATCAGCGCGGCGGGAGCAAAATCCGGGTCGCTGGTCAGAAACACGGCGGTTCCGGGCACCCGGTGCGGCGGCCGCTTTTCCAGCATCTCCACCAGTTCAAGCATCGGAAATTCAAGCTTGCGGGATTTCTCGAACAACAGCCGGCTGCCGCGGCGCCACGTATACATCAGCAGCATCACCGTCCCGCCAAGCGCCAGCGGCATCCAGCCGCCCTCGAAGACCTTCAACAGATTCGCCGTGAGGAACGTGAGATCCAGCAGCAGGAACGGCGCGATCAGGGCGGCGGCCGCGAGCGCCGGCCAGTTCCAGACCTTCCAGATGACGACGAATCCCATCATCGCGGTGACGACCATCGTTCCCGTGACGGAAATGCCATAGGCGGAGGCCAGCGCGCTTGAGGACCGGAATAGCAGCACCAGCAGTATGACGCTGACAACGAGCATCATGTTGACGCGAGGCATGTAGATCTGTCCGGAGTGCTCTTCCGAGGTGTGACGGATTTCAAATCGCGGCAACAGTCCGAGTTGGGTCGCCTGACGCGTCAGCGAATAGGCGCCGGTGATGACGGCCTGGCTTGCAATCACCGTCGCGATCGTGGCCATGACCACGACCGGCACCAGCGACCACGCTGGAAACAGCAGAAAGAAAGGATTTTCGATCGTTTCAGGATGGGCGATCACCAGCGCCCCCTGTCCGAGATAGTTCAGCACAAGCGATGGCAGCACGATCGCAAGCCACGCGGTCTGAATCGGCCGTTTGCCGAAATGACCGAGATCGGCATAAAGCGCCTCCGCTCCCGTGACCGCCAGAAACACCGCGCCCAGCGTGACGAACCCGATGACGCCGTGATGGGCCATGAAGCCGATGGCATGGAGCGGATTGAAGGCCAGCAGAACCTCGGGATGTTGTGCGACCTGTGGAATGGCCGCGGCCGCGATCATCACGAACCAGACGCACATCACGGGTCCGAAGAAGGCGGCGACGCGCGCCGTTCCCCGCGACTGAACCGCAAACAGCGCCAGCAGGATCACTACCGTGATCGGCACGACATAGGGGTCCAGCGCCGAGGTGGTCAGCTTGATGCCTTCGATGGCCGACAGCACCGAAAGCGCCGGCGTGATCACGGCGTCCCCGTAGAACAGCGCGCCGCCGATGATGCCGAGCAGCACGATGACGGTCCCGCTCCGGCTCGCGGCGCGTTGCGCCAGCGCCATCAGCGCCAGGATTCCGCCCTCGCCGTGATTGTCCGCCCGCAGCAGGATCAGGACGTATTTGAGCGTCACCACCACGATGAGCGCCCAGAGGATCAGCGAAAGCACGCCCAGGACAGCTTGTCGGTCCGCTCCGCTTCCTGCCGCACCGGCGGCAACGACCGCCTCCCGTAGCGCGTAAAGCGGGCTGGTGCCGATGTCGCCATAGACCACCCCGATGCTGCCCAGCATCAGCGCTTTGAACCCGGCCGTGGAATGGGCGTCGCCGGATCCATTCGCCGCCGGCACCGCCGAGGCTGAACTTGCACCGTCGCTTGTCATGGATGAGACCTCGAGGTCCTTGCGCTGCATCATGCGGAGCGCCGGGGCTTATAAGTCCGTGCCGTCACGCATGACCTATTCTGATTTCAGGCCTCAGCTATGCGATAAACGCATGAAGTAGCGTGGGAGGTCAGATAATGACTTGCGTTCCCACTTCCACGACCCGCCCGGTCGGAATCTGAAAATAATCCGTCGCATCGTTGGCGGAGCGGCTCAGCGCGATGAACAGGCGATCCTGCCAGAGCGGCATGCCCGAATGCGCCGACGGCTTCAGCGACCGCCGCGAGACGAAAAACGACGTCGCCATGATGTCGAACTGCCAGCCGAGCTTGCGCGCGATCGCCAGCCCCTTCGGAACATTGGGCGATTCCATGAACCCGAAGCGGAGGCTGACGGTCGAGAACTTCTCGCTGATCGTCTCCATGCGAACCCGGTCGCCGGGATCGACACGCGGCGTCTGCGCGGTTTCGATGGTGAGGATGACGTTGTGTTCGTGAAGGACCTTGTTGTGCTTGAGATTGTGCAGCAACGCCGTCGGCACGAAATTCGGATCGCTGGTCAGGAACACCGCCGTGCCCTTGACGATATGCGGCGGCCGTTTTTCAAGACTCTTGACGAGGTCGAGCAGCGGCACCTCGGTGCGCCGGGTCTTCTTGACAAGGATGGCCGTACCGCGACGCCACGTCCATATCAGCACCACCATCGTGAAGCCGAACAGAAGCGGCACCCAGGCGCCCTCGAGCAGCTTGAGAAGGTTGGCGCTGAAAAACATCATGTCGACGGCGACAAGCGGGGCAACCAGCGCGGCGGCCGTCGCCGCGCGCCAGTTCCAGAGCTTCCAGACAACCACAAAACCCATGATGCCGTCGGCGACCATCGTCGTGGACACCGCGATCCCGTAGGCCGATGCGAGCCCGCTGGAGGTGCGGAACAACAGCACCAGCAGCAGCACGCCGACCAGCAGCAGCAAGTTGACACGCGGCAGATAGATCTGGCCGGCATGGGTCTCGGAGGTGTAGCGGACCTCGAAACGCGGCAACAGGCCGAGTTGCACGGCCTGGCGAATGAGCGAATAGGCGCCGGTGATGACGGCCTGGCTCGCGATCACGGTGGCGGCGGTTGCCAGCACGACCAGCGGCAGGATCATCGGCGCGGGCGCCAGGCGATAGAAGGTGTTCTCGATCGCGTCGGGATGGGCGAGAATCAGTGCGCCCTGCCCGAAATAGTTCAGCAGCAATGCCGGCAGCACCAGACAGAACCACGCGGCCTGAATGGGCTTGCGGCCGAAATGGCCGAGATCGGCATACAGCGCCTCGCCGCCCGTGACCGACAGAAAGACCAGCCCCATGATAACGAGGCCGATCAGGCCATGGTTGAGCAGGAAGTGAATAGCGTGCCACGGATTGACCGCCAACAGCACGCTCGGGTCCTCATGGATGTGCAGGACGCCGAGAACCGCGATGGTCACGAACCACAGTGCCATCACCGGAGCAAACGCCGAGGCGACGCGCGCGGTGCCGCGGCTCTGCACCGCGAAAAGTATGACCAGGATCAGCATCGTCAGCGGGACGACGTAGTGGTCCAGCCCGGGCGCTGCGAGCTTCAATCCTTCGACAGCGGACAGCACGGAGATCGCCGGCGTGATCATGGAATCGCCGATGAACATCGAGGCGCCGACCACGCCAAGCGCCAGCAGCAGCACGCTTCTCCGCCCCAGCGCCCGCTGCCCGAGCGCCATCAGCGACAGCGTGCCGCCCTCCCCGTTGTTGTCAGCCCGCAGCAGCAGCAGAACGTACTTGGCGGTGACGACGATGAACAACGACCACAGGATCAATGACAGAACGCCGAGCACGATCACCGGCGTCACCGTCCCCTGCTGCGCGGCATGATTGACGGCCTCGCGGAACGCATATAGCGGCGACGTCCCGATATCGCCAAAGACCACACCGATGCTTCCGAGCGCCAGCGCCGAAAAACCGGTCGTCTTTGCCGAAGCCTCGCCGATGGCTTCGGCGGTTGGATCGCTGACGGCCATGATTTCTGCAAACGCTCTGATGGTGGTTTCGATCCGGGGCTATCGCCCACAAGCACCGGCCCGTCAATCCAAGGAATGGCATTGACAGGCCACCTCGATCTGTCTGGCAGTCAACCCGCGTCTGGTAAAATAATACTGTAGCTCAGGGCTTCAAATTCGGAGGCAACGGCGGCGCCTCGCGCATCAAGGTGATGGTCACGCGCCGGTTCGCCGCCAGCGAAGGATCGTCCGGAAACAGCGGCATGCTGTCCGACTTGCCGGAGACCGCGAAGATATGGCTCGGCGGCAACCCTTCCCGTTCGAGAATCTGGCGAACGGCGTTGGCGCGGTCCGCGGACAGGTCGAAGCCGTCATAATCGCTGCGCGCCGGAATGAAGCTCGAAGCGGTGTGGCCGGTGATCGAAATTCGCAAGGGCGTCGCCTTGAGCGGAGCGGCGAGCTTCCTGATCAGCATGCGCGTCCGCTCATAAGGCTCCTTGGACCCGTCCGCGAACATCGAACGGCCGTCCTGGTCGACGATCTCAAGGTTGAGGCCTTCCTTGGTCTCCTCGAACATGACGTGCTTGGAAATCTCGGTCAGCTCCGGCATGTCCTGCAGCGCCTGCCGCAGCGACGCCGAGGCGAGCGCGAACTCGCGGTCCGTCTTGAGCCGCGCGCCCGCGGTCTTGGACCGCTCCTGTTCGTCGGGGGTCGGAGTGGTGGAGGTTTCCTCCGGCGGGACATGCGCGGCGTTCTTCAATTTCGGTCGCGTCGGCAGGCCGTCCGATTCGACGATCCCGGAATATCGCACCTCGGTCTGGGAGCCGAAGGCATCGCGCATCGAGCCGGCAACGATCTTGAGCTTTTGATTGTCCATCGTGGAAAAGGCGACGAGCATCACGAAGAAGCTCATCATCAGGCCCATCAGATCGGCGAACGTGACGAACCAGCCGTGCCCTCCGCCGTGCGCATCGCCGCGTTTTTTCTTGGCCATCGCTCGATCCCAGACTCACGCCTATTCCGCAAAAGCGGCTACCGGTTTGCGATCAGAGCCGTCCGCTCACGCCGGAACCGGCTCGCCCTCCTCGTGACGATGGTTCTCCGGCAGATAGGCCAGCAGCATTTCGCGCACCAGCGCCGGGCTTTTGGAATCCCGGATCATCAGGATGCCGTCGATGATCAACGTGCGGTTGGTTTCCTCGTCGAGCAACTTGCCGTGCAGCTTGTCCGCGATCGGAAGGCAGAACAGGTTGGCGACCAGCGCGCCGTACAGCGTTGCCAGCAGCGCGGTCGCCATGAACGGACCGAGCTTCGAGGGATCGGTCATGTTGGCGAACATCTGCACCATGCCGATCAGCGTGCCGATCATGCCGAACGCCGGAGCGCAATCGCCGATGGCGCGATAGATCTTGCTGCCCTCGTCGAGGTGCATGAGAAAATTGTCACGGTCGCGTTCGAGATTGTCGCGAATGAATTCGAGGTCGTAGCCGTCCGCGACGAAACGAATGCCCTTGGCGAGAAACGGCTCGTTGGTCTCGACCTTTTCGAGTCCAACCGGACCCTGCTTGCGGGCGATTTCAGCGATCCGCGCCAGTTCGTCGACAAGATCGCGCGCCGACAGCCGGCTCATGGTGAAGGCGAACTTGGCGCCGAGCGGCAGGCCGTGGAGAATCGCGCCGAGCGGAAAGCGGATCATGGTGGCGGCGGTCGCGCCGCCGAAGATGATGATCATAGCGTGTTCGCTGACGAACATATGGAGATCGCCGCCCATAAAGACCATCACGGCAACTACGAGCATGCCGAAAGCGAGTCCGGCACCCGTCATGATATCCATGGGAAAACTCCAACGCACGCGAACCGCCGGCCGTCCTGGACGGGGGCGCGGCCCGTTCTGAGCCACGCGGCGCCATCATAGCTTTGACGCAATTAAGGACGCGTAAAGCCAACCGGCGGCGGGAAGCGCCCCGGCAATCGAGCCGGCGTTCTCATTCCATCGAAGCGCCGGCGCGGCTGGCAAGGCAGGTCCGAAGCCGCGTTTAGAGCAGGCCGGGCGAAGATGCTTCCAGGTCTTGAAACATGAACAGGATCAAAGACGTGGCTGATCCTTGCGGGGACAATGGAAGCGACGGTCCAATACCATGGGCAAGCGGGAGCCTTCCCACCGTGACGCGTTAACAGCGGCCATCGCGGCCTTCAGGATAATGTCTCCGCATGCTCGCGACACCCGGTTCGAATCCGGCCCGCGGCCACCATCCGGCGGCAAGAGCCCATTTCCGAAAGAGCGATGTGGTCTTTCTAATATTGATAGACGTCAACATCGCCGGCAGATACTATGTAAACTACTTGACGCGTGACTCCGAGAGCCGCTCCACGACGCATAAACCGGAGCGGAGCTTGGAATTTGGTGCAAGGGCGATTTCTTTAGTCAGGAGCCACCGTGAAAAATTCAGCTTTAGGGTCAGACGTGACGGCGGCGGAGCCGCCGGGCAACCCGAAGGTTTTATGCATTTCGACCGTAGCGTTCGCGCTCGGTTTCGCGATCTGGGGAATGTTTTCCGCACTCGCCCCGTTTCTGATTAAATGGTACAGCTTCACGAGCACCCAGGTGTTGATCCTGGCTGCGATGGAGCCGCTTTTCGCGGCCGCCATCAGCATCCCGCTCGGAATCTGGACGGACAAGTTCGGCGGCCGGACGGTTTTCACGATTTTGCTGGTTTGCCTTTCGGTGGTCCTGATTTTGGGGACGTTCGCCGAGAGCTACATCGCCTTCCTGTTCCTGGGAATGATGCTGGGCCTCGGAGGCGCGAGCTTCGTGGTCGGCAACGCCCATGTGTCGTCCTGGTACCCCAAATCAAAACAGGGCACGGCGCTGGGCCTCTTTGCTCTGGGTAACGTCGGAATCACCGTCGGCATGATGGCCGTCTCGTTCCTCATCACGAGCGTGCTGGACACCAGCGATCCGGACGGCTGGCGTATGATCTTCCCGATCTTCGCCATTCCGACGCTGGGAATGGCGGCAATCTACATGTTCTTCACGTCGGACCCGCCGAACCGGAAGCTGAAAAACACCTCGGTTAAGGAAATCTTCGCCGTCTACCGCTCGGGCGTCGTGGTGTGGCTCGTTCCCGCTCTTTATTGGGTAGCCTTCGGTACGCTGGTTTTCTTCGCGTCGACCATGCCCACTTATCTGGTCGACTTTTGGCATGTCGACCCGACGACAGCCGTCGCGGTCTACACGCCAATTCTGGTGGTCTGCGTGGCGATTACAAGACCGCTGGGCGGCTGGCTGGCTGACCGTCGGGACGTTTTCACGCTGCTGAGTTGGATGTTCGGCGCGATGTCGATCCTCGCCGTGCTGATGGCCATGCAGATTTCGCTGACCGTCCAGTTGTTCGTCATATTCAGCCTTGCCCTGGTATCCGGCGCGGCCGCGGCAGCGGTCATCAAGCTGATCCCGATCTACTTCGTCCACGTGGGCGCGGTCAGCGGATTGGCAAAGGCCGCCGGCGCGGCCTGCGGCTTCACGATGACCTCCATTCTGGCCGCCAGCAAGTTTCTGTTGGGCGGCTATACCATGGGCTTTGTCATCTGGGCGCTGATGAACATCGCCGCGTTCTACGTCTCGTTCTCGCGAGTGGGTTTCCGGAATGTCAAACCGGTGTCTGCCGCGATCGCGGAGACCGTGCCCGCGCACTAGAGCGTTTTCGAGCGAAGTGGAATCCGGTTCGCGTGAAGAAAACGCCTCAAATCAAGAAGCTAGTGGTCCGATTCTAACATTTGCATCCCGTTGCGGCAGGGAGTTCCTGCAAATGCTAGAATCAAAGGACCACTAGCAGCTATCAGGTTTCTAGTGGAGTTTTGAATTTGACATTCGCCTGACGGGTTTGCTGCAAAGTGGGTAGCGAATGTCAAATTCACTCCACTAGAGTCTTTTACCGTTTCCATGAAACGGTAAAAGACTCTAAGGGGCCGTTCACGGAGGTTCGAAAAGAACCAACGCGACGGAAGCGATTTGCGATTGATGGAAACATGATCATGGCCGGGCTTGTCCCGGCCATGATTTTTTTCGCCGATTTTCCGGGACGTGGGTTGCCGCCATGGAGTCGGCGGGAGCGTTGCTGATATCGTCAGAACCAAAAACGGCCTGAGCCGCGACGGCAGGTCCGAGCCCGCTACGACCGGGCACGATCTCGCACCATGGACCTCTCCTCGTCTCCGCCGGAGATCGTAGCAAGGGCAGCTTGCTCAGAGTCTAGTTTGGAAAGTCACCGGGCATCTCCCGGCCGTTCCCGGACGCAGCGCTGTGTGAAACAATGCGCTGCTGAGCCGGGGTCTTTGCGATGGTTTTCTGCAACGATCCCGGGTCTGCGCAGCGTCACTTCGTGCCGCAACGCGCCCGGGACACCCGGAACGCAAACTTTTCAAACAGGCTCTCAGTGCGGCCGTGAAGGCCGGTTGTCCTGCTTCCGCTGCCGGATCGAAGGGGTTGGCGGCTTCGCCCCGGCGGATGGCGCAAAAGGCGGCGCCGCGTCAGAGGCCGACGGCGCATCTGGAAACGTCTCCTGCACCGCCGCCTTGACCTCCTGGTCGCGGTAGGACTTCCAGCCGACCGGAAGGCTCAACAGGAAAATGATCGAGCCGAACGAGAGGACGACCCAGGGATAGCTGATCAGGAGCGCGATAACGAACACCACGGTCACAAAGACCGGCAGCACCAGTTCCGGCGCCACGCGCATGCCGATCATCTTGCCGGAGAAAACCGGCAGCCGCGAAACCATGAGGATCGCGATCAGCAGCGTATAAAACGCCGTCAGCACCGCGGGCGGTTGCGGGACGCCCAGGAACGCCAGATAGATCGGCAGCAGCACCGCGATCGCGCCCGCCGGCGCGGGCACGCCGGTAAAGAAATTCGCGGCAAAGGCCGGCTTGTTGGGGTCGTTCATCGTGGCGTTGAAGCGCGCAAGCCGCAGGCCGCCGCTGATCGCGAATATCATCGATGCGATCCAGCCCACATTGTTGAGGTCGTGCAACTGCCAGAAATAAAGGATCAGGCCGGGCGCAACGCCGAAATTGACGAAGTCGGCGAGGCTGTCGAGTTCGGCGCCGAACTTCGACTGCCCCTTGATCATCCGGGCCACCCGGCCGTCGAGACCGTCGAGCACCGCCGCGAATACGATCGCGCCCACCGCAAGCTCCATCCGTCCTTCGGTCGAAAGCCGGATGGCCGTCAGGCCCGCGCAAATCGCAAGCAGCGTGATGAAATTCGGCACCAGCATGCGCACCGGGATCGGGCGAAAGCGGCGGCGGCGCATCTCGGATGATTTCTGGTCGTATGGCGTCTGCACGCCTCCTATATAGCAGGGCTCCAGCGGACCCGCACCCCCGCCTGGTGTCCTTTGATTCTAAATATTTGCACGGCATCTGCCGGAACGGGATGCAGATGTCAGAATCAGACCCCTCGAATCAAGATCGCTCGTATCCCATTGCTTGCGAAGTTTGCATCAAAGGCTGCTGCAAGGGCATGCGAGCTTCTTAATCAGGACACTTCCAATCAGGACGCTTCTAATCAGGACACTATGGCGTTTTCGAGTGAGGTGGAAACCGTTCACGTGAAGACCACGTATCAAAACAATGATCCAGAGCTTCGCTTCTGATTCAATCAGAAGCGAAAATGCTCCAGCCGTCCTGGATCAGTTGCTGCGGAAGGTCCGTCCGCTCTCTCCGAGTTGGAAATCGGCGAGCACCGTCTCGCCGGCGATCGCGGTCTGTCCCTCGGACACCAGCAGCGGCGTTCCCTCCGGCAAGTAGACGTCGCACCGCGAGCCGAACCGGATCAGCCCGAAGCGCTCGCCGGTTTCGATTGTCTGTCCGTCATGCACGAAGGTGACGATACGGCGCGCGACCAGTCCGGCGATCTGAACCACCCCGACCAGGCCGTTGTTCGGCGTCGATATGACCAGCCCGTTGCGCTCGTTGTCCTCGCTCGCCTTGTCGAGATCGGCATTGATGAATTTGCCGGGACGATAGACGATCCGTTCGATCTTTCCCGCAACCGGGCTGCGATTGACGTGGCAATTGAATACGCTCATGAAGATCGAAATCCGAACCATCGGCAGCTCGCCGAGTTCGAGTTCGGCAGGTGGCACCACCGGTGTAATCATCGAGACGCGGCCGTCGGCCGGCGACACGACGAGACCCCCGCGGACCGGCGTCACGCGGGCCGGATTGCGGAAAAACAGTGCACACCATATCGTCAGGAGCGTTCCGATCCAGCCCAGCGGAGTCCAGATCCAAAAGAAGATAAGGCTGGCAAGCGCGAAGCCGCCGACGAAGGGATAACCCTTCGGATGAATAGGTGAAATCTGGGCGCGAATGGATTTCGCGCTGGCGCGAATGGATTTCGCTATGGATAAAAGGGTCTGTCGATCCATGGATATGAAAACCTGATGATCTACGATGAAGCTGAAGGCGGGCTTTACGGAAACGCGCGTCTTGCACAGAAAACCCCGATCCGCAAGCCGGCGCCGCGGCGAACCCCCGAATCCTGATTCGGGACAACGATCTTGGAAATATTCTACTCTGCCGCGGCGGCCGGCGCCACCAGCGGATCATCTACGGGAGGCGGGGTCCGGTTGGGCGCGTCGTCATCGTCGCCGATCAGCGCCAGCTTCTCGCGCGCCGCCTGCGCCTCCCGCTGCCTATTCCACATGCTGGCGTAAAGCCCGTTAGCCGCCAAAAGCCCGCCGTGTGTGCCGCGTTCGGCGATTTGGCCTTGATCGAGCACGATAATCTCGTCCGCAGCCACGATGGTCGACAACCGGTGCGCGATCACCAGCGAGGTCCGGTTGCGTGAGACCCGGTCCAGCGCCTCCTGGATTTCATGCTCGGTGTGGCTGTCGAGCGCCGAGGTCGCCTCGTCCAGAACCAGGATCGGGGGGGCCTTCAGGATGGTGCGCGCAATCGCCACACGCTGTTTCTCCCCGCCGGACAATTTCAATCCGCGCTCGCCCACCTCCGTCTCGTAGCCTTTGGGCGACATCCTGATGAAATTGTCGATCTGCGCGGCGCGGGCGGCGGCCTCGACCTCTTCGTCGGTCGCGTTCCAGCGGCCATAGCGGATATTGTAGCGGATGGTGTCGTTGAACAGCACGGTGTCCTGCGGCACCATCCCGATCGCCGCCCGCAGCGACACCTGCGTGACGTCACGGATATCCTGTCCGTCGATCAGGATACGGCCCTCGGTCACGTCATAGAGACGAAACAGCAACCGTGACAGGGTCGATTTCCCCGCTCCCGACGGCCCGACGATCGCCACCGTCTTTCCCGCGGGCACCTCAAACGTCACGCCCTTGAGAATCGGGCGGCTTGAGTCGTAAGCGAACCGCACATCCTCGAACCGCACCGCACCTCGCGCGACTTGCAGCGGTTGCGCGCCGGCGCGATCCTTCACTTCCGGATTGCGCGTCAGCACGGCGAACATCTTTTCGATATCGATGATCGCCTGCTTGATCTGGCGATAGACCATGCCCATCAGGTTGAGCGGCTGGTAGAGTTGGATCATCATGGCGTTGACCATCACGAAATCGCCGACCGTGTGGGTGCCCTGCCGCACGCCGACCGCACACATGATCATCACCGCCGTCAGCCCGGCCGTGTAGATGATGGCCTGTCCGCCGTTCAAAACAGCCAGCGAAGTGTAGGTGGAGACGCTGGCGGTCTCGAAGCGCTCCATCGAGCGATCGTAGCGTTTCGCTTCCCGCAACTCGGCGCCGAAATATTTCACGGTTTCGTAGTTCAATAGCGAGTCGATCGCCTTGGCATTGGCGTCGGAATCGGATTCATTCATCCGGCGGCGGATTTCGATGCGCCACTGCGTCGCCCTGTAGGTGAAGGCCATGTAGACCACCACGGTCAGGAGCGTCACCAGCACATAGCGCCAGTCGAACTGCCACAGCAGCACTGCGGTGAGCAGACTGACCTCGACCGCGGTCGGAATAAGCTGGAGAATGACCAGCCGCACCATCTCCTCGATGCCGTTGCGGCCGCGTTCGAGCACGCGCGTCAGGCCGCCGGTCTTGCGCTCGAGGTGAAACCGCAGCGACAGTTCGTGCATGTGGACGAACGTCTGGTAGGCGAGCCTGCGCACCGCATGCATCGCGACCTTGGCGAAGATGCCGTCGCGCCATTGGGTGAGCAGCGCCATCAGCACGCGGACGAAGCCGTAGGCCAGCGTCATCGCGAGCGGCGACAGGATCAGCCACATCGTCCAGTTGTCGGGCTGCACCGGCGCGCTTCCCGCGCCGTTCAGCGCGTCGATCGCCCACTTGAAGGTGAACGGAACGATCAGGGTGGCGACCTTCGCCGCCAGCAACAGCAGCATCGCCCAGACCACGCGCATCTTCAGGTCGGCGCGGTCGCCGGGCCACATATAGGGCCACAGGTGCAGCAGCGCCCTGCCAAGCGTCGCGCTCCGGACAGGGTCGTCGGAGGGTTTTGCCGGCGTATCCGCCGGATGCGAAACGGCGCTACGCATCCGTAGCGCCCGAACCGCAAAACGGCTTCCGCAGCCGGAAATATCGTCCGATCGAGGTCATATGGACTGTCATATAAAGCGTTTGGATGCCGCGTACACCCTTGACGGGCGATCTTTTCGCTGCGGAGGCGGCGCGGCAGGCACTTGACCCGCCGCCGGCAATAGCCGAGCCTTGACGCAGTAATTGCGCGGGGCCACATCGATTCCCATGAGCATCATCAAAACGGTCTGCGTCTATTGCGGCTCAGGCCCCGGTACCAATCCCAACTTCGTCAAAGCTGCCGTCGCCCTAGGTAAAGCGTTCGCCCGGAATAACGTCGGGCTGGTCTACGGCGGCGGCTCGGTCGGCCTGATGGGCGCCATCGCGACGTCCGTCCTCGACAACGGCGGCACCGTCACCGGCATCATTCCGGACTTCCTGACCTCGCGCGAACATGCGCTGGCGCGCGTGCAGGAAATGATCGTCACGCGCGACATGCACGAGCGCAAGAGGCTGATGTTCGAGCGGTCGGATGCGTTCATCGCCCTGCCCGGCGGGGTCGGCACGCTGGAAGAACTGGTGGAGCAACTCACCTGGCAGCAACTCGGGCGGCACGCCAAGCCGATCCTGCTCGCGAATGTCGACGGCTTCTGGGAGCCGCTGCTCGCGCTGCTCGCTCACATGCGCTCCACCGCCTTCATCCGGCCGACGCTCGCGGTCAACGTTCTGCAAGCCGAGCGCGTGGAGGATATCCTGCCGAAACTTCGCGCCGCCGCGACCCTCGCGCGTGATGCCTCGAGGGAGATGCCGGCCGACGTCGCCGACCGGCTTTAGCCCCGGCGGACTGAACGGGCGGTCGAAACAGTCTCGACGGATGTCATTCCGGATCGCCGCTGGCGCGCGTCCAAAATGACCGGGAAGGTTTTTGACAGCCTGCAACGCGCCCCGCGTTGCTCACGCCGGCGCGTCGGCCTTCACCAGTTTGTAGAAAATTGAATCCATCAGCGCCTGGAACGACGCGTCGATAATATTGGGCGATACGCCGATCGTGGTCCAGCGCTCGCCCTCCTCGTCCTCGCTCTCGATCAGCACGCGCGTCACCGCTCCGGTGCCTCCATTGAGAATGCGCACGCGATAGTCGATCAGCTTCAGCCCGTCGATGTACTTCTGGTATTTGCCGAGGTCCTTGCGCAAGGCGACGTCGAGCGCATTGACCGGGCCGTTGCCTTCACCGGCGGAGATCAGTGTCCGGCCATCGACCTTCACCTTCACCACCGCCATGGCGACGGTGACGCGCTTGCCGTGGGAATTGTAGCGCTGCTCGACATTGACGTCGAACTGCTCGACATCGAAATACTCCGGCACACGGCCGAGCGTGCGCCGCGCCAGAAGATCGAACGACGCGTTGGCGGATTCGTAGGCGTAGCCCGCCGCCTCACGCTCCTTCATCTCGTCGATCAGCCGTCCGAGCTTCGGATCGTTCCTGTCGAACGCAATGTGCGCCCGCTCCAGTTCGGCCAGCACGTTGGAGCGGCCGGCCTGATCCGACACCAGCACCTTGCGGCGATTGCCGACCGATTCCGGCGCGACGTGTTCGTAAGTCGTGGGGTCCTTGAGAATCGCTGACGCATGAATGCCGGTCTTGGTGACGAACGCGCTCTCGCCGACGTAAGGCGCGTGGCGGTTCGGCGCGCGGTTCAGCATGATATCCAGCGTGCGCGAGGCCTGCGTCAGCGTCGCGAGCTTGTCGTCCGTCACGCCGATCTCGAAGGCGTCGGAGAATTCCTTCTTCAGTTTCAGCGTCGGGATCAGCGAGCAGAGATTGGCGTTGCCGCAGCGTTCGCCGAGGCCGTTCAGCGTGCCCTGGATCTGGCGCGCTCCCCCGCGCACCGCAGCGAGCGAATTGGCGACCGCCTGTTCGGTGTCGTTATGGGCGTGGATGCCGAGATGGTCGCCGGGAATCTGCGTCGCGACCTCGCGCATGATGGTCTCGATCTCGTTCGGCATGGTGCCGCCATTGGTGTCGCACAGAACGATCCAGCGGGCGCCGGAGTCATACGCGGTCCTGGCGCAGGCGAGCGCGAAGGCGGGATCCTGCTTGTAACCGTCGAAAAAATGCTCGCAGTCCACCAGGACCTCGCGGCCGGCTGCCGTGGCGGCCTTCACGCTGTCCCGGATCGACGCCAGGTTTTCATCGTTCGTGGTCTCCAGCGCGACGCGCACCTGATAGGCGGACGATTTGGCGACGAAACAGATCGCATCCGCCCTGGCCTCGATCAGCGCAGCCAGCCCCGGATCGTTGGATGCCGAGCGGCCCGGTCGCCGCGTCATGCCGAAGGCGGTGAACCTGGCGTGGCCGAGCGCGGGCTTGTGCGAGAACAGCTCGGTATCGGTCGGATTTGCGCCGGGATAGCCGCCCTCGACATAGTCGATGCCGAGATCGTCAAGCATCTTCGCGATGATCTGCTTGTCCTGCAACGTGAAGTCGACGCCGTTGGTCTGGGCGCCGTCGCGCAGCGTGGTGTCGAACAGATAGAGACGCTCGCGGCTCATGGCGCGTCCCTCGCGGCCAGCGTCTTCTTCATCGTGGTGTTGGCCAGCCACTCGTCGCCGACCGTCACCGAATTACGTTGCATCGCGACGTAGCCGCGGCTCGCGAAAAACCGCTCCGCGGTATCGCTGGCCTCGACGGTCAGCGCGGTGGCCCCCCGCGCGCCGGCAAGTTTCTCCAGCGCATCGCACAACACGGTCGCGACCCCCTGCCTCGCCGCAGCCGGATGCACATAGAGCATGTCGATGCAATCTGTGCCCTTCAGCGATGCGAAGCCGACCGGCGAGCCTTGCAGCGTCGCCACCAGCGTCAACTGCTTCGCAAGCCGCGCGCCGAACTTGCCCTCATCGTCCGCGGCGCCCGCCCACGCGATCTGCTGCGCCTCGCTGTAGTCGTCGCCGGTCAGTTCCTCGATGCTGGCGACGAAGATCGCCGCCAGTATGGGAACGTCGTCTGGCAGCATCGGCCGCAGCGCGGGTTTGGGAAGCGCCTGTCCCATCGCGTCAAAACACCTCCTTACTTCCCTCTCCCCCTGCGGGAGAGGGTGGCGGCGAGCGCAAGCGAGCCGTCGGGTGAGGGGTTGCCGCTCCCTCCGCAATGATAGTCAGCACGCCTTCCAGATTGGACAAAATGTCATTGTTCCAGAATCGAAGCGTATGGAAACCATCATCCGCGAACCAGCGGTCCCGCTCAGCATCACGCACAGACTCAGCATGTTGACCGCCGTCCACCTCGACAACGAGCCGCAGATCGAAACAGAGAAAATCCGCGACGTAAGGGCCGACCGGCACCTGCCTGCGAAATTTGAGATTTTGGAAGCGTCGGTCTTTGAGCGCAAACCAGAGCTTCCGCTCAGCGTCGGTCATCCTCGACCGTAAACTTCGGGCCGTTGCTTTTCGAGACGACCCCTCACCCGCCTCGCGCCAACGGCGCTCGGCACCCTCTCCCGCAAGGGGAGAGGGAAGGCTCGGCCGCACCCTCATCGCGCGATCTCCCATGTCGTCACCGGCTTGCCGTCGGCGTCCTTGCCGTCCTTCAGCACGACGCCCATGGCCGCAAGCTCGTCGCGGATGCGATCGGATTCCTTGAAGTCTTTTCGGGCACGGGCTTCGGCGCGTTCCGCGACAAGCCTGTTAATCTTGGTATCGATTAAATCTCGGCTGCCTAATACAAGTGTAATCGTAGAATCCTGGCCAATCTCGACCTTGACGCCAGTACTCTCAATCTCCGCTGTAATCGCCGAGATTATTTGTGGTGGAGCAGAATTTGCATAAGCCGCTCGCAGAGATTGAACTCTATCAGCGTTGTCAAAAAGGAGACGACCCGAACCAGTTCCAATTCCTGATGTACCGAATTGGAATAGACCGGGCTTATCTAGGTTTTGAAACCCGAAGAACTCACAACACGCAGCGAACTCAATTTTTTCACTGCTCCCCCCACGTTTGGCGCGTTGATATAGTTCACGCAATTTGGTGATCGCATTCGGTGTGTCGAGGTCGTCAGCTAAAGTCTTTATGATGCTTAAAGGCGAATAATCATTTGATGGCTTATATCTATCTTTTCCAAAGTAAGGAAAAACAACGTGAGCCCAGTCTTCTAACTCAAGATTAGCTTGCATAGCTCGTGTATCGGTCCAATCTAGAGGCTCACGATATGACGTCATCAGCATTTGTAATCGGAGGACATCGCCAGGCCACTTGTCGAGAAGTTGCCGAATTGTGAAGAAGTTGCCCAAACTCTTCGACATCTTCTCGCCTTCGACCTGCAGAAAGCCGTTGTGCATCCAGGTGTTCGCCATCGCAGGCGTGCCGTGGGCGCAGCGCGACTGCGCGATCTCGTTTTCATGATGCGGGAAGATCAGGTCGAGGCCGCCGCCATGGATGTCGAAGACGTCTTTGCCATCCGGTCCGCCGAGATAGGCCGCGCTCATCGCCGAGCACTCGATATGCCAGCCGGGCCGTCCCCTGCCCCACGGGCTCTCCCAGCCCGGCTCGTTCTCCGACGACAATTTCCACAGCACGAAATCCGCCGGGTTCCTCTTGTGCGCGTCCACCGCCACCCGCGCGCCGGCCTTTTGCTCATCTAACTTCCGGCCCGAGAGTGCGCCGTAGTCCGGCATCGACCGCACGTCGAACAGCACCTCGCCGCCGGCCTCGTAGGCATGGCCGCGCGCGATCAGTTGTTTGATCAGCGTCACCATGTCGGTCCGGCCGTCGGCGCGCGGCAACACGAATTCGGTGGCGCGCGGTTGATGCGTCGGCGGCAGGCAGCCGAGCGCGGCAACATCGGCCTGAAACTGATCCGCGGTCTTTTCCGTGACCTTGCGGATCGCCTCGTTCAACGGCAGGCCTGGAAAATCCCGCGCCGCGCGGTCGTTGATCTTGTCGTCGACGTCGGTGATGTTGCGGACATAGGTGACGTGGTCGGCGCCGTAGAGATGCCGCAGCAGGCGGAACAAGACGTCGAAAACGATGACCGGCCGCGCGTTGCCGATATGGGCGAAGTCGTAGACCGTCGGTCCGCAGACATACATCCGCACATTGGACGGATCGATCGGCGTGAAACCACGCTTCTCCTTGGTCAGGGTATCGTAAAGGCGCAGTTCCATGGAATTCCGTTCCGAAGTCGCATCGGCTGAATAGCGAATGTCAAATCCGCTCCGCTCGCTGGCCGGGCGTCTGGATCACGTTTGTGAGATAAGACGGTGGTCGGCCAGCGAATCGCTAGCGCATAATCTCGCGGCAAAGGCCACAAAAGGCGAGCAGACCGTTCATTCCGGCACCATGGAGCAGCCGGGGTGCAGCGTCAAGGCCACGCCCCACAAACGCCTCATTTCGCCGCGAAATCGCGGCGGCTGGCCGTGGCCCCGCAAGGTCCGGCGGCTTCCCGTTTTTCCGGCACATCATGCGCATTATCCCCATATTTCCGGCCGCCCTGTTTCTGGCAGGTACGGCTCTCCTCGCGGGCGCCCCCGCCCATGCGGACAGCCATGTTTTTATCGTGGCCAATCACGCCGACGGCTATGGCATCGACCAGTGCCTCGCTTTGGGGGAGAGATGCGGCGCCCACGCCGCGCACTCCTACTGCCGGTCGCGCGATTTTGTGCAGGCCACCGCTTACAGGCGCGTCAAGCCCGACGAGATGACGGATTCGATTTCAGGATCGACAGGCTCGTGCCGGCACAGCGGCTGCAACGAATTCGTCGCGATCACCTGTCAACGCTGACTGGCCGGGAAGAACGCTGACTCGCCGGGAAGACGGTGTCGCTCTGAGTCCGCCACACTCGCGCCCCGGAAACGACGTGACGCTGCCGCGAGAAGCGGATAAGAAATGACCAACGCTGGCGAACGGCCATCAGGGTCTTGCATCCGGCCCCGTCGGTGTCTCGCAACGCAATCAGGCTCCGCCCGGATTGTAAAAATCACCGCGATGGGCGCGTCTGCATTCGAAAGACAACACCTCATCGTAGCGTTTGCAGAATCGCCCCGGGATCGCTCTGATGGCGGATCATGCCTGACCTTTTGTTTGCCCGCCGCTTAATGCGACTTCTGGCTTGCGCTGGCGTCCTTGGCCTCGGCGTCGCGACCCCTGCCGGCGATGCGATGGCGCAGAGCGCGCCAGGCGCCAATCCCATTTGCCCACGGCTCGAGGCGCAACTCGCAAGCATCGAGCGCGGCGGGGCCGAGCCGGCGCGAGCCGGCCAGATCCGGCGCTACGAGGATGCCGCAGGCCGGCAGCAGGCCGAACTCGAACGCGTCACTGCGCAAGCAAGACGCATGGGCTGCGACAGTTCGGGCTTCTTCGCGCTGTTCAACGGCCAGTCGCAGCAGTGCGGGCCGGTCACCCAGCAGATCCAGCGCATGCGGACCAATCTGGAGCAGATCACCACCAGCCTGGAGCGACTGAGAGCCGGCAACGGCGGCCCGGACCACGACAACCAGCGCCGCTCCGTGCTGATAGCGCTGGCGCAGAACAATTGCGGCCCGCAATACGCCGCGGCGGTGCGGAACCAGGGCAATTTCTTCGATAACCTGTTCGGCAATTCTCCCGAGCATATCGATAATGCGGAGCTTCCGCCGGCCGATACCGGCGTGCAGTCCGGAACCTACCGAACCGTCTGCGCGCGCTCATGCGACGGCTTTTATTTCCCGATCTCGTTCGCCACCGTGCCGAGCCGTTTTGCCGACGACGAGCGCACCTGCAAGAACCTGTGCCCGGCGGCGGACGCTACCCTCTATGCCTATCGCAATCCGGGCGAGGACATGAATCAGGCCGTCTCGATCAACGGACAGCCTTATTCGTCATCTCCGAACGCGTTCCGGTACCGTCAGGAATTCAATCCATCGTGCTCATGCAAGGCTGCGGGCCAGACCTGGTCGGAGGCGCTGAAAGGACTCGACGATAAAGCCACGGCCGCGCAGCAGGGCGACATCATCGTTACCGAAGACGGCGCGAAAAAGATGTCACAGGGCGGCGGCAACAAAGGCTCGCAAAAGAAGGACGCAGCCGCAGCGCCAGCCAATGCGCCCGCGACGACGAGCGCGGTGCCCACCGGCTCCGCTCCGGCGACCAACAAACCGATCCGGTCGGTCGGACCGACGTTCATACCCGCGCAATAGAGCATTTTCCCGCGGGGTGGATTTGCTTTAACAGGATTTGAAGTCTCGACGGATGTCATTCCGGGGGGCGCCGTCGGCGCGAACCCGGAATCCAGCATTCTTGGACCATCGTCGAATATCCAGATTCCGGATCGCCGCTGGCGCGGCGTGCGGAAGGACGGAAAAAGTTTTCGAACAACCCGTTACAGCGTTTTCGAGCGAAGCGGCCCCAGTTCGCGTGAAGAAAACACGAACTCATTGTGATTCATTTTTTGCCGTCAGCCCTCGAAGGCTTCCGCTGAAGCCCGGCCGGCGCGTGAGACGAGGCCTTCATCCGGCTTCGGCAACGGTTTGCCGGAATCGCGAAACCGGTTGGTGATGGGATAACGGCGGTCGCGGCCGAAATTCCTCCGCGTGACCTTGACGCCCGGTGCCGCCTGCCGACGCTTATATTCGGCAACGTTCAGCAAGTGATCGATCCGCGCGACCACATCACGGTCGAATCCTTCCGCGACGATCGAGGCCAGCGGCTCGTCCCGCTCCACCAGCCGCTCGAGGATGGCGTCGAGCAGTTCATAGGGCGGCAGCGAATCCTGATCGAGCTGGTTTTCGCGCAGTTCCGCCGTCGGCGGCCGGGCGATCGTGGTGGACGGGATCACCTCGCCCGCAGGTCCGAGCGCGCCGTCCGGCTTCCATGCGTTGCGCAGGCCGGCGAGGCGGAACACCTCGGTCTTGTAGATATCCTTGATTGGATTGAAGCCGCCGTTCATGTCGCCGTACAGCGTCGCGTAGCCCACCGACATTTCCGACTTGTTGCCGGTGGTCACCACCATCGCGCCGGTTTTGTTGGAGATCGCCATCAACAGCGTGCCGCGCGCGCGCGACTGTAGATTTTCCTCGGTGATATCGCGCGGAAGCCCCGCGAACGTGCCGGAGAGAATCTCCTCAAAGCCGTTCATTGCCGGCGCGATCGGCAGCACGTCGTAGCGAATGCCGAGCGCCATTGCGAGCTTCGCGGCATCGTCGAGCGAGACCTGTTCGGTAAAGCGGAACGGCAGCATGACGCCGCGAACGCTCTCCGCCCCGAGCGCATCGACGGCGATCGCCGCGCACAAGGCCGAGTCGATGCCGCCGGACACGCCGAGCAGCACGCCGGGAAATCCGTTCTTCCGGACATAGTCGCGTAAGCCCAGCACGCACGCGGCATAGTCGGCCTTGTCCCCTTCGAGCTGAGACGCCACGGGCCCCGCGCACTGCCAACCCGCCGCGGACCTGGTCCATTGCAGCGTGACGACGCTTTCCTCGAAAGAGGGAAGCTGCGCGGCCAGCGAGCGATCGGCGTTCAGCGCGAACGACGCACCGTCGAACACCAGTTCGTCCTGGCCGCCGACCTGATTGAGATAGACCAGCGGCAGATCGCTCTCAGTCACGCGCGCAACAGAAATCGACAGCCTGATGTCGTTTTTGCCTTTCGCGTAGGGCGAGCCATTGGGAACGACGAGAATTTCCGCGCCGGTTTCCGCGAGGCACTCGACCACGTTCTCGTACTCGGCGGATTCCTCGACCCAGGTATCCTCGCAGATCGGAACGCCGATCCGCACGCCCCGAATTTTCAAGGGTCCCCCGACCGGGCCCCGCGCGAATACGCGCTTCTCGTCGAACACGCCGTAGTTCGGAAGGTTGACCTTGAAGCGGATCGCCGCGACCCGTCCCTCATCCAGCAGCGCATAAGCATTATAAAGCTTGCCGTCGTCCACCCATGGGGTGCCGATCAGCATGGCCGGGCCGCCGTCGGAGGTCTCGCGCGCGAGATCCTCGACCGCTTCGCGGCACGCGGCTTGGAACGCGGGCTTCAGCACCAGATCCTCCGGCGGATAGCCGGCGATGAACAATTCCGGAAGCGCCACCAGCGCGGCGCCCTCTGCCCTGGCCTGCGCGCGAGCGGCGCGAGCCTTGGCCGCGTTGCCGGCAATGTCTCCGACGGTCGGATTCAACTGGCCGAGCGTGATCTTGAAGCTGGTTACGGTCATGGATGCTCGTTGCCCGCGGGCCTCGCCTTTTCTGCAATGGTCCCGCTTATAGCGGTTTCGAGTGACCTGGACAGCGGTCCAAATCAAGAAACTCGCCCGATAAAACCTAAAGGAAACCCATGCGTTCAACGATCGCGCTGCCCCAGGTCAGGGCGATGATGAGCAGCGCCACTCCGACCGCGGCCGAGCCGACGTCCTTGACGTGCCCGATTTGCGGATCGTGATCGGTCGTCAATCGATCCGCCAGTTTTTCGATCGCGGTATTCAGAAGCTCGATCGCCAGAAGCAGCAGGACCACCACCACGAGTTCGACGCGCCGGGCCGCCGTCGCTCCGACAAGCCACGCCAGCGGCAGCGCCAGCAAGAGCGCGAACAATTCCTGCCGGATGGCCTGCTCGGAGCGGATGGCAAAGATCAATCCGTTCCAGCTATTGATGGTGGCGCGCCATAAGCGCACCACCTCAGAAGCCCGCGACCGCGGGGATCGGCTTGATCTTGCCCGCCCGATCCTGCCTGAGCAATTCGGCGATCAGGAACGCCATGTCGATCGACTGCTCGGCATTCAGGCGCGGATCGCAGACGGTGTGATAGCGGTCGTTGAGGTCTTCGTCCGTGATCGCACGCGCGCCGCCGATACACTCGGTGACGTTCTGTCCGGTCATTTCCAGATGAACGCCGCCGGCGTGCGTGCCTTCCGCGGCATGAATGCTGAAGAACGACTTGACCTCCGACAGGATGCGATCGAACGGGCGGGTCTTGTAACCGCTGGTCGAGGTGATGGTGTTGCCGTGCATCGGATCGCACGACCACACGACAACGCGGCCCTCGCGCTGCACCGCGCGGATCAGTTGCGGCAGGTAATCGCCGACCTTGTCTGAGCCGAAGCGGCCGATCAGCGTCAGCCGCCCCGGCTCGTTGTCCGGATTGAGCACGTCGATCAGCTTCAAGAGTTCGTCCGGCTTGAGCGAGGGGCCGCACTTCAGCCCGATCGGATTCCTGATGCCGCGGAAATATTCGACGTGGCCATGATCGAGCTGGCGGGTGCGGTCGCCGACCCAGATGAAATGGCCTGAAGTGGCGTACCAGTCGCCGGTCGTGGAATCGATCCGCGTCAGGGCCTGCTCGTAGCCGAGCAGCAACGCCTCGTGGCTGGTGTAGATATCGGTCGCCCGCAGTTCGGGGTGACTCTCCAGGTTGAGTCCGCAGGCGCGCATGAAGTTGAGTGCGTCGGAAATACGGTCGGCCAGTTCCTTGTAGCGCCGCGACTGCTGGGAATCCTTGATGAAACCCAGCATCCACTGATGCACGCTGCCGAGATTGGCGAAACCTCCGGTCGCGAAGGCTCGCAACAGGTTCAGCGTCGCGGCCGATTGCCGATAGGCCATGATCTGACGATGCGGATCGGGCACGCGCGACTGCGCGGTGAAGGCGATGTCGTTGACGATGTCGCCGCGATAGCTCGGCAGTTCGACGCCGTCGATTTTCTCCATCGGCGACGAGCGCGGCTTGGCAAACTGGCCGGCAATGCGGCCGACCTTCACGACCGGCAGCGCGCCGGCATAGGTCAGGACCACCGCCATCTGCAGCAGCACGCGGAAGAAGTCGCGGATGTTGTTGGCGCCGTGCTCGGCGAAGCTCTCGGCGCAGTCGCCGCCCTGCAGCAAAAACGCCTCGCCGTTTGCGACTCGGGCCAGGGCCTTCTTCAGATTGCGCGCCTCACCCGCAAAAACCAGCGGCGGAAACGTGGCGAGCTGTGCCTCGACTTCGCCCAATGATTTCGCATCCGGATAATCCGGCATTTGCTGCACGGGCCTGGCCCGCCAGCTATCGGGTGTCCACCGTTCGGACATGAGGTCAAACTCCTGAGGAAAAACCGCCACTTATCGGGGAAGCGGCGACGAGCCCGTATATACACAGGCTGGCCGCGTCGCGCCAGTTGGCATTAAGTTTCGCCACGCAAGGCATTGAAATAAAAAAGTAATTCCATAAACCGGACTTGTCCGGCTCGCCTGTGCGTCAGCCTCGGCCGAATCCGGGTTGGTTCCGCTGCGGATGCTCGATCACCGGCATGGCATTGGCATGACCGCAACGACTTGAACCGCCGCTGAAAGTCCTCACTCCGCCGCTTCACGCACGTGACGGGCTGTCGGCGTCCGCATGGTCACGAGTTCTTCCGCCGCCGTGGGATGCAACGCCATCGTCGCATCGAAATCTGCCTTCTTCGCCTTCATCCTGATCGCGATGCCGAGAACCTGCACCATCTCGGCAGCGCCGTCGCCGACGATGTGACAGCCCAGCACGCGATCCGTCGTCGCGTCCACCACGAGCTTCATCAGAATGCGGGTGTCGCGGCCGGATAGCGTCGCCTTCATCGGTCGGAACGTCGTCTTGTAGATATCGACGCTGTTGAACTGCTCGCGCGCCTGCGCCTCCGTCAGCCCCACCGTGCCGACCTCCGGTTGCGAGAAGACCGCGGTCGGAATGTCGGCATGATCCACGCGCGTGGGTTTGTCGCCAAACACCGTATCCGCAAACGCATGGCCCTCGCGGATGGCGACCGGCGTCAGGTTGAAGCGATGCGTAACGTCGCCGACCGCGTAGATGTGCGGCACGCTGGTTCGCGAAAAGCCATCGACGGCGACGCCGCCGTTCTTCGGATTGATGGCAACGCCGGCCTTTTCAAGCCCGAGGTTTGCGACATTGGGATGCCGGCCGATCGCAAACAGCACCTGATCGGAGGCAACGCTCGACCCGTTCGACAGATGAGACGTGAACTCGTCGCCGTGCCAATCGACCCTGTCGACAGTGCATCCCGTCAGGACGGTGATGCCGTCCTTTTCCATCTCGGCGCGGACATGCGCGCGGACATCGTCGTCGAAACCGCGCAGGATATTGTCGCCGCGATAGATCAGCGTCACATCGCTGCCGAATCCGGCGAAGATGCAGGCGAATTCAAGCGCGATATATCCGCCGCCCTGGATCGCAATCCGCTTCGGCAACTTCGCAAGATGAAACACCTCGTTGGACGAGATCACATGCTCGATGCCGGGAATGGACCGCCCGTGGTTGGGCGCGCCGCCCGTTGCGATCAGCACATGCTTGGAGCGGATTGTCTCGCCCGTCGCAAGCCGCAGCGTGTGCGGGTCGTCGAACACCGCCCTCGCCTTGACGACGCGCACGCCCGCCTTCTCGACGGTGGACGTATAGGCTGCCTCCAGCCGGGCAATCTCCCTGTCCTTGTTGGCGATCAGCGTCGGCCAGTCGAAGGTGGCGGAGGGGATCGACCAGCCAAAGCCGGCGGCATCCTCGATGTCGTGGCGGATGTGAGATCCGTAGACCAGGAGCTTCTTCGGCACACAGCCCCGGATGACACAGGTGCCGCCCATCCGGTATTCCTCGGCGACCATGACGCGCGCGCCATAGCCGGCGGCGATGCGAGCGGCGCGGACGCCGCCCGATCCACCGCCTATGACGAACAGATCGACGTCGAAATCAGCCATGCCGAAGCCCGACCGGAGTCAGATTTCCTTATCAGATTTCCTTGCCGCGCTTGCGCATTTCCGCGCGGAATTCGCCGTTGACCACCGCCGCGAACTGCTGCGCCCACTGGTTCATGAATGCCATGCTCGCCTCGATCGCCTTGGGCTCCTGCGTGATCAACTTCTGTCCCAGCGGGGATTTGTAAAAGGTGACCAGGTCCTTCAACTCCTGCTCGGTAAAATGGCTGGCATAAATCTTCGCCATGCCGTCACCGATCTCCTTTTCGCGACCCGCCAGCGACTTGGCAACGATCAGCGCGACCTCGTTGAGATCCTTCTGGTAGTTCAGATTGGATTGAAGCAGCGTGGTCTTGGTCCGCTCCACCATGCCCGGAACAGCATTCGCGTACATCGCGTTCGCGTGCTTGAGCGTCAGAAGCTCTTTGGCCGAGGCGATGGCGGCGGCCGTCGGCTGCGCGGTCTGCTGAGCCAGCGCGGTGCCTGAGAACGCCAGCGCCACGGCAAGGCAAGCCGTCGGCAGAATTCTTGAAAGACCCTTCATCTCGATTCTCCTGATTGCGGCGTTAGCGCCGCTCAACAACGCGAATTCCCTGTGCGCCCGCCAACATCGCCACACGCGCCAGACCAATGAACAGTCCGTGCTCGACGACGCCAGGGATCGGATTCAACAGCCCGGCCAGCTGGGATGCATCGGGTATTTGCCCGAGGCTGGCATCGAAAATCCAGTGGCCGCCATCGGTGACGAAAGCATGGCCGTCCGGCCCCTTTCGGACGGCCAGTTGACCCGAAACGCCGGCTTTCGCGAACGCATCGGTAATGGCGCGGCGCGTCGCCGCCAGCCCGAATGGAATGACTTCGATCGGCAAGGGAAACCTGCCAAGGCTCGCCACCCACTTCGTCTCGTCAGCGATCACGATCATGCGCTCCGACGCCGCCGCCACGATCTTCTCGCGCAGCAGCGCCCCGCCGCCGCCCTTGATCAGGTTCAAGTCGGAATCGATTTCGTCGGCGCCGTCGACCGTCAGATCGAGCCGGTCGAGATCGTCCAGGGTGGTCAGCGGAATGCGGCACCGCTCTGCGTTGGCTCGCGTTGCTTCGGATGTCGGCACGCCGACGACCTTCAGCCCCTCCCGGACGCGCTCGCCCAGAAGCTCGACAAAGTGCCTGGCGGTGGATCCCGTCCCCAGGCCCAGTTTCATGCCGTCCTCAACGTATTCAAGGGCGCGCGCCGCAGCCTGTCTTTTCAATTCATCCAACGTCATGAAGACCTCGATCTTGCACAGTCTCGCCTTGCCCGCGTCCCTCTAGAGCATGATCCCGAAAAGTGGAAATCGGTTTTCGGGTAAGATCTTGCTCGATCAATAGAGAGATTAAGGCTGGAGGGCTGATCAACGCGGTTGGATCAGACCCCCAGCGTCCGGAGTCCACGTCCAGGTTTGCCGCAACGACATGCAAACCCGGCGGGACACTAGCTATCCGCAAGGAACAGGGCAATCGGGCGTTTGCGGCCGGCGGATTGGAGCATTTGCCGAGGCCGCATTTCTCTTGCATGTCTGGCGCGAGGCGGGTACCGATCCGCCATTATGACACTTTCCCCTTTTCCAATGGTCGTGTTCGACCTCGACGGGACGCTGGTCGATACAGCGCCCGACCTCGCCGCCGCGCTCAATTTCGTTCTGGACCGCGAAGGCCTGCGCACGGTGTCGTTGCCGACAGCCCGCTCGATGATCGGCGCCGGGGTTCGGCGCATGATCGAGCGCGGCCTCGAGCACGACGATCATCCCGCGACGCCGGACGACATCACGCGGATGATGGGCGACTTCATCGACTATTACACCGCCCATATCGCCGATGCGTCGCGTCCGTTCGAGGGACTTGTCGAGGCGCTCGACGAACTGGCGGCGCGAGGGTACCGTTTCGCGGTCTGCACCAACAAGCTGGAATCGCTCGCCAAGCTGTTGCTTGACCAGTTGGGATTGAGCTCGCGGTTTTCTGCAATCTGCGGAGGCGACACCTTTGGCGTGTCCAAACCGGATCCGGCGATATTGCAGCAGACGGTCGCACGCGCGGGCGGGAGCCTGCGGGCCACCATTATGGTGGGCGATGCGGGTCCCGACGTCGGAGTCGCGCGCCGGGCCGGAATCCCGGTCATCGGAGTTACGTTCGGTTATACGGAAACCCCGATCGCGGAACTCAAACCCGACCGCGTCATCAGCCATATGAGGGAGTTGCCGGACAGCATCGCGGCGTTGCAGACCCCGATGCTGAACGTAACAGGCTGATTTATCTGTCGGAATTCAACCTCGTCAGCATGGTTGATGTCGGTTGCGATCAGCTATTGCGGCCGCCAGCGCTTTTGTGGTCCGAACGGAAGGGCACGGCAGTTCGTCGCAGCTTGAAGCGACGGGCCGATCCAAAGCAGCCTGCGCCCGCCACCACGGCGCCGGCAGCTTAGCCCGCGACGGCAACGCCTTTTTCCCGATCCCCTCTCCCGCACTCAAACCCGCACCCGCCGGTTAACTCTTGCGCATCGCAGCAGAGCTGACGCATTGTGCGGCGGCCATAACTTGCCTAGATTAGAAAAGAAACAAATACCGCTCGCGCCGTTGCAACAAGGCAAATTGAATGACCGGTACCTCTGCTCTTACCGAGGCTTCTGCTTCCGCCCGGAAAATGATCGACCCGTTTGGCCGGTCCATCAGCTATTTGCGCGTATCGGTCACGGATCGCTGCGACCTTCGCTGCTTCTATTGCATGTCCGAAGACATGACTTTTCTGCCGAAGGTCGACCTGCTCACTCTGGAAGAGCTTGACCGCCTGTGCTCGGCGTTCATCGCCAAGGGCGTGCGCAAGCTGCGGCTGACCGGTGGTGAGCCGCTGGTGCGCCGTAACGTGATGTCGCTATTCCATTCGCTGTCGCGTCACCTGCAGACCGGGGCTCTGAACGAACTGACGCTCACGACCAACGGATCGCAACTGGCCCGTTTCGCTTCCGAGCTGAAGGATTGCGGCGTGCGGCGGATCAACGTGTCGCTCGACACGCTCGATCCGACCAAGTTTCGCGAGATCACGCGCTGGGGCGACATGCAGAAGGTCATGGCCGGGATCGATGCGGCGCAAGCCGCCGGCCTCGCCGTCAAGATCAACGCGGTCGCTCTCAAAGGTCTCAACGAAGACGAAATTCCATCTCTGATGGAGTGGGCGCACGGCCGGGGCATGGCGCTGACCCTCATCGAGGTCATGCCGATGGGCGACATCGGACAGTCCCGCACCGACCAGTATCTGCCGTTGTCGATGGTGCGCGCCCGGCTCGCCAGCCAGTACACCCTCACCGATCTGGATGACAGCACGGGCGGTCCCGCCCGCTACGTCCGGGTCAGCGAAACCGGCGGCAAACTCGGCTTCATCACGCCGATGACCCACAATTTCTGCGAGTCCTGCAACCGCGTCCGCATCACCTGCACGGGCACCCTGCACACCTGCCTCGGCCATGAAGACGCTTCGGACCTACGCCGGCCGCTGCGCGCGTCCGCCAGCGACGATCTGCTGTACGAAACCATCGATCGCGCCATTGGTCTGAAGCCGAAAGGCCATGACTTCATCATCGACCGCCACAACCGCCCAAGCGTGAGTCGGCACATGAGCGTCACCGGCGGTTAGGCGAATAAGCGCGCGCGGACGGCGCCGCTCAAAACTCCCTCGATATCAACAAGCCTCCGGTTGACGGCGGCAGTCCGACGCTGGAATGGTGCGCCGGCTTCATGGTACGCGGGCCGGCGGCCCGCTGCATTTCCATGAAAGCGCCGAAACTCCGCGGCCTGACGCGTAGCCTGTCCTGTAATGGCTTGCGCGCCGTGCCGTTCTGCAATCCGGCTTCCAAAATCGCGGCCGGCCGCGAGGAGGATGTGATGCGTCCGTTTCTGGCCCTGAGCGCGGCCATCGACCAGCTCAACGAAAAGATCGGATCCATCTGCAATGTCCTCGTGCTGCTCGCTGTCCTGGTGAGCGCCGGCAACGCGATGGTCCGGTACGCCTTCGACTACAGTTCGAACGGCTGGCTCGAATTGCAGTGGTACATGTTCGCCGTCCTCGTGATGTTCGGCGCGTCCTACACCTTCAAGCGCAATGAGCACGTCCGCGTCGAGATCTTCTATCTGTTCCTGTCCGAGCGCGGCAGACTCTGGCTCGATCTCATCGGCACCCTCTTCTTTCTGATTCCCGCCTGCCTGTTGCTGAGCTACCTGTCATGGCCGTTCTTCATGCAGTCCTACGCGGTCGGCGAAATGTCGGGAAATGCCGGCGGCCTGGTCCGCTGGCCGATCAAGCTCGTCATCCCGGCCGGTTTTGTGATGCTGGCACTTCAGGGCGTCTCGGAAGTGATCAAGCGCGTTGCGGCGCTGCAAGGCAGCGTCACGATCGATACGACGTATGAGAGACCGACCCAATGATTACGCTCCAGATGATGCCGCCGATGATGTTCGGCGGCCTGGTTCTGGCGATGTTGATCGGCTTTCCGGTAGCCTTCACGCTGGCTGCGGTCGGACTCTCCTTCGGCTTCCTCGCGATCCATCTCGGCTTTTTCGACCTGAATTTCCTTCAGGCCATTCCGGGACGCGTGTTCGGCAGCGTGCTGTCCAACGAACTGCTGCTCGCGATTCCGTTTTTCACCTTCATGGGATCGGTGCTCGAGCGCTGCGGTCTCGCGGAAGACATGCTCGACTCGATGGGCCAGTTGTTCGGGCCGATCCGCGGCGGCCTGGGCTATTCGGTCATTCTCGTCGGATTCATTCTCGGCGCCATCACCGGCACGGTCGCGGCGCAGGTGATTGCGATGGCGCTGATCTCGATGCCCGTGATGATGCGCTACGGCTACAATACGCGCTACATCACCGGGGTGCTGGCGGCATCCGGCACCATCACCCAACTCGTTCCGCCCTCGCTGGTGCTGATCGTTCTCGCCGACCAGCTCGGAAAGTCGGTCGGCGACATGTATCTCGGCGCCTGGGGCCCTTCGCTGTTCCAGATCGCGCTGTTCGCCGGCTACACCTTCCTACTCGGCATCTTCAGACCCGATCACGTCCCCGCTGTGCCGAAGGAATTCCGCACGCTCACCGGTTGGCCGCTATGGCGGAAATGCCTGATGGGCATCATTCCCTCCGCCGTCCTGATCTTCGTCGTGCTCGGCACCATGATGATGGGGCTGGCGACTCCGACGGAAGCCGGCGCGATGGGCGCCGTCGGCGCGATCGTTCTTGCGGCCATTCACCACAAGGATTTCAGCACCACCGGCCGCAAAATCCTGATCGTCGGCGCGATCGCTGGCGGCATCGGCACGCTCGTCGGCATCTTCGTCGCGGAAGGGCTGGTCTTCAAGATCGCGTTCGCCGTTACCTATCTCGCGGTGGTGTGGATTTGCCTGGAAGCGGTCCGAATTCCCGGGCTTCGAGGCCTCATCAAGCAGGGCTATCAATCGACGATGCGCCTCACCACCATGGTGACGTTCATCCTGATCGGCTCGACCTGCTTCTCTGTGGTGTTTCTCGGCGTATCCGGCGGCGAATGGCTCGAACATCTGCTGACCTCGCTGCCGGGCGGCGCGTGGGGCTTTCTCGCCTTCATCAACATCTTCATCTTCTTCCTGGCGTTTTTCCTCGATTTCTTTGAGATCGCCTTCATCATCCTGCCGATGATCGCCCCGGTGGCGCAGAAGCTTCTCGCTCCGATCGTCGGCGCGGACGCCGCCCTGATCTGGTTCGGCGTCATGATCTGCGTCAACATGCAGACCTCGTTCCTGCATCCTCCATTCGGTTTCGCGCTGTTCTATCTGCGCGGAGTCGCGCCGCGCGAGGTGAAAAGCTCCGACATCTACTGGGGCGCCGTACCCTGGATCGGATTGCAGATCATCATGGTCGTGCTCGTGATCGCGTTTCCCGCCACGGTGACAGGCCTGCTCGGCAAACCGGCAACCGTCGATCTCGACAAGATCAGGATCGAGATTCCCGATATCGACGTCGCGCCGCTCGATTTCGGTCCACCACTGACACCACAGCAATAGAGCTTTTTCGAGCGACGTGGAGACCGGTTCGCGGGAAGAAAAATCATAGAGTCCCGCTTCTGATTCCATCAGAAGCGGGAAGGCTCTATGAGTGCTTCGCGCCCGAACTGCTTGGGTGCGCCGTCAACCGCGCGTACGCGACCGGATCATGAAGCTGTCATAGGTATACTCGGCCACCTGCCACCACAGGTATCCGTCCGAACGATAGGCCTGCATGATCTCGATGGTCTTCTTGAAGTCGGGGTTCTTCGCCGAAATCTCACCCCACAATTCGTTCGTCGCCTTCAGGCAAGCCTCGAGGATCTCGTTGCTGAACGGCCGCAATTGGGTGCCACCAGCGACGAGCCGCTTGAGAGCGGCGGGATTCTGCATGTCGTAGCGCGCCGTCATCCAGGTGTTGGCGTTGGCGGCCGCATTCATCACGATGGCCTGATAGGCTTTCGGCAAGGTGTTCCACTTTTCCAGATTGCAGAAAGCGTGGATCGTCGGGCCGCCTTCCCAGAAGCCGGGATAGCAATAGTATTTCGCGACTTTCTGGAAGCCCAGTTTTTCATCGTCGTATGGGCCGACCCACTCGGCCGCATCGATCGTGCCCTTTTCGAGCGAGGGATAAATGTCGCCGCCCGCAAGCTGTTGCGGCACGACGCCGACTTTCTGAAGCACCTGCCCGGCAATGCCGCCGATTCGCATCTTCAGGCCCGACAGGTCGGCGACCGTCTTGATCTCCTTGCGGAACCAGCCGCCCATCTGCGTGCCGGTATTGCCGCAGGGAAAACCGATGACTCCGAACTTCTTGAAGAACTCATTGGCGAGTTCGTTCCCTCCGCCCTGATAGAGCCAGGAATTCTGCTGACGCGCATTGAGGCCGAACGGGACAGACGCGAAGATCGCGAAGGTCGGATCCTTTCCGACATAATAATAGGAAACGGTATGGCTCATCTCGACGGTATTGTTGGCGGCCGCATCGAGCGCCTGCAATCCGGGGACGATCTCGCCGGCGGCGAAGAGCTGGATCTGAAACTTGTTGTCGGTCATTTCCGCGACTTGCCTCGCGAAAAACTCGGCACCGCCATAGATCGTGTCGAGCGACTTCGGGAAGCTCGACGTCATGCGCCATTTGATCTCGGGTGCCGATTGCGCGATTGCCGGCGAGGCTACGATCGCGGCAGCGGAGCCGGCCGCCGAAGCTTTCAGAAAATCGCGGCGTTTCATTCAGACACTCCCTATGACGACGTTTCTTACGAATTCCGGCAGACGCTGTTCAGGCCGCAGCGATCACACTGTGAAGCTGGTCGCGAACACGCCCGGCAATGACGCGATAGATCGCCGCATGCGGTCCGTCCGGCTCGCTCTCCACCACCGGATGACCCGAGTCGGAGGTCTCGCGAATCGACATGTGAAGCGGGACTTCGCCCAGAAACGGCACGCCCAGCCGTTCCGCCTCATGTCGCGCGCCCCCGTGACCAAAGATATCGCTTCGCGTCCCGCAATGCGGACACTGGAAAAAGCTCATGTTTTCGACGATGCCAAGAACCGGCACGTTGACCTTCCTGAACATCGCAATCCCGCGCCGCGCGTCGATCAGCGACAAATCCTGCGGCGTCGAAACGATGACGGCGCCCTTGAGCGGCACGGTCTGCGCCAGCGTCAGTTGCGCGTCTCCGGTCCCCGGCGGCATGTCCACGACCAGAACGTCGAGTTCGCCCCAGGCGACATCCCGCAGCATCTGCCTGATCGCGGACGTCACCATCGGGCCGCGCCAGATCATTGCGCTTTCTTCCTCGACCAGGAAGCCGACCGACATGATCGCGAGGCCGAAACGCTGGATCGGGATCATTTTTTTCTCGTCGCTCAGTCGCGGCTTTTCCCGAATACCGGTCAGTCTCGGGATCGAGGGTCCATAGATATCCGCATCGAGCAGGCCAACGCGCAGACCGAGAGCCCGCAGGCCGAGCGCGAGATTGAGCGCGGTGGTCGATTTGCCGACCCCCCCCTTGCCGGAGGCTACGGCTATGACGGCCGCAACTCCGGGAATATCCGACTGTCGCGACATCGGCGACTGTGACGCCGGCTTTTGCGGCGCGCGATGTGCCGAGACATGCGGAATCCCTTGCGTGGACCGCGGCGTGGGGGCGGCGTCGCCGGCCTTGCGTTCGGCGGTCAAGACGACCATGGCAACCGACACGCCGGGGATGGCGCGCACGGCGGCCTCCGCCCGGGCGCGAACGTCCTCCCATGCGCCGATCTCCGAGGCCTCGACGTCGATGGAGAACAACACCCGGTCGCCAGTGACGGCGATCTCGGACAGTACGCCGGCATCGGTCAGCGCCACGCCGCGCGGAGACAGGACACCAGCCAGCCGATCGAGAACCTGTTGCGGCGTTACGGTCAAGTGGTCACTCCGGGATCGGCTCGCTCGTGGAGTGGACTTGACATTCGGTAGCCGGCTTGCAGCGAGCGCGAGCAGCGAACATCAAATCCTCCACTGGAAACCAGATTTGCCAGCGGTCCCTTGATCTGACATTTGCAGGAATGCCTGTCGCGACGGGGGCAAATGTTGAACTGGGTCACTGGCGACGAAACAGACTCAACATGGCGACCCGCCTCACCCCGGTCAATGTCCGTGCTTGACTAATCCAACGGCAGGTCCGGGCTCGAAGCCTGCGGAGGCCGCTCCCGTTCAGCCGCCGCATCGTAGTTCAGTTCGATCATTACCCCGTTCGGGTCGCTGACGAAAATCTGCCACAGGGCTCCGCCGGGGACTTCGCGAGCCCTGAAAGCGAAGCCTTTTGATTCCAGACGCTGTTTCATGCTCTCGAAATTGCGGCTGGCGAAGGCGATATGATGGACCACACCCGAATCCGGCTTCTGCGGCTCGGACGTCGGGGAGATGTCGACGAGATGAACCACCGGCTTGCCCTCGCTATAGAGCCATGCGCCCGGAAAAGCGAAGTCCGGCCGGGCGCCTTTGGTGAGACCGAGGATCTCCTCGTAAAAGCGCACCGTCTCGGCAAGCTTGCGGGTCCGGATGTTGAAGTGATCAAGCGTGCCCACGCTCATGTCGCGCCGCTCCTGTCGACTGACAATCGATACCGGTTCAATTCCAGCGTCTGTTTCAACAGCGTTGAATCAGACCCGTCGCTTATCTTTGCTTGATCATGATCTTTTCCGAAAACCGGTTTCCACTTTCAGAGATCATGCTCTAACGCGTTTCACACCGTCTTGGAATTCTGCCGGCGACAACCCTCTCCTGTCCTATCGCATTGCCGTTGCGGCCCGCGCTTCTGGATATTCCCGCCTTTGCCGCTCCGGCCCCAAGGGCTATGCTGGATGGCAGGCCACCGGGTTCGATCCTAACATTTGCATTCCCTTGCAGAGCGTTCTTTTTACAAATGTTAGAATCGACGAACACGGAGTTTGGATTTGACATTCGCACCGCTAACTCGCGGTCAAGTGGGCCGCGAAAGTCAAAATCCGCTCCACCAGATTTGATCGCGACGCACCCACCCCGCTCCCACCCGCAAAACGCCCGTCAAACAGGCCTGGCCGCGATGACGGCAAAACCGCAGTTTTTTGAACACGGTTCGGACATGATAAGGTTCAGATATGGCTAAAGTCGCATTTCTCGGTCTCGGCGTCATGGGGTTTCCCATGGCAGGACATCTCACCGCAAGGGGCCACGAGGTGACGGTGTTCAATCGAACGCCGGCCAAGGCCGAGGCATGGGCCGGAAAATTCGGCGGCAAAACCGCGCCGACGCCGCAAGCGGCAGCCGAGGGTCAGGATTTCGTGATGGCCTGCGTCGGCAACGACGACGACTTGCGCGCGATCACGGTTGGCGACGGCGGCGCGTTTGCTGGAATGAAGCGAGGCGCTACCTTTGTCGATCATACGACCGCCTCGGCAGAGATCGCGCGCGAACTCGATGCCGAAGCGACCAGGCGCGGCTTCGGTTTTGTCGACGCCCCGGTCTCCGGCGGCCAGGCCGGCGCTGAAAACGGCGCTCTCACAGTCATGTGCGGGGGAACGGAAAATGCGTACGCCGCCGCCGAACCGGTCATCGCGGCCTACGCCAGGATGTGCAAACGGCTCGGCCCGGCGGGCGCGGGTCAGTTGACCAAAATGGTCAACCAGATCTGCATTGCCGGCCTCGTGGAAGGGCTGTCGGAGGGCATCCACTTCGCCAGGAAGGCCGGACTGGACATCAACTCGGTGGTCGAGGTGATTTCGAAGGGCGCCGCTCAATCGTGGCAGATGGACAACCGCTCCAGGACGATGAACGAAGGCAGGTTCGATTTCGGCTTCGCCGTCGAATGGATGCGCAAGGACCTCTCGATCTGCCTCTCGGAAGCCCGCCGCAATGGCGCCAGCCTTCCGGTCACAAGCCTAGTGGATGCGTTTTACGCAGAAGTCGAGAAAATGGGAGGCTGCCGCTGGGACACGTCAAGTCTCCTGGCGCGGCTTGAGCGTTAACGGGCGCCGGATTTATGATGGACCGATCCGGTCCATTCGCCGCAGCAAGTCCTGTTTCCAGGAGGATTTAACCACCCGTTAACCGGATTGTCCTGCACTTTAAGGCAGCCCTTAATGATTTAGCGCCAAAGATAGGCGAGCAAAGGCTCGCGCGGCCGCGTGCAGGATTCGTGTCTGGTTGATGAGTACCCCCGCCGATAAACCTGAAGTTGCCCAGGTTCCGGTCGCGCCCGCGATTGTACCTTCCGCACGCCATCGGCGCGCCGCCACGCAGCGGGTCCGCGAAGCGCGCGACCGCTTGACCTCGACCAGCGGAACACGCCCGGCGTTCGATCACGAACTGCTCCGGCAATATGCGCAAACGCGACTGTCGGCCTCGTTCGTGGTGATGCTGCTCGTGGTCGCCGCCGGCGTGCTGTTCGGTTTCCGGATCGAGCCAGCCACGGCTGCGGCATGGACATTCGTGATGCTCTGCGTCCATGGTCTCATCATCTACAACTGCAACAATTTCCTCAACGAGACCTCGCCCCACAACAGCACGCGCAGATGGCGCGCGCGCTTCATCCTGCTCGATCTCCTGTACGGCCTATGCTGGATGACGATCCTGGTTCAGCCTTCCGGTTCGAACCTGGTTGCCAATACCCTGATGATGTTCCTGATGCTGCTGATCGTGGCGGTATCGAGCATGCTTGCCGCCAGCCTGCCCATTGCCGCGCTTGCCGCGACCGCTCCCGTGACAACAGCGGTCGCGCTGAAGTTCGCAATCGCGGGCACCTTCAATGACTACATCCTGGCCGTTCTCGCGCTGGCCGCGGAAGGATACTTCGCATTGCTCGCGCATCGCCTGCATTCCACCACGCTGGCGACACTTGAAGCACGCGCGGAGAAGGATGCCCTGATCGCCGAACTCGAGCAGGCCAAGGCCATTTCCGATGAAGCGCGGCATCGCGCGGAATCGGCCAACGTCGCAAAATCAAGATTTCTGGCTCAAATGAGTCACGAACTGCGGACGCCGCTCAACGCCATCCTTGGATTTTCCGAGGTGATGAAGAGCGAGATTTTCGGCAAACATGCGGTCCCGGCCTACAAGACCTACTCGGCCGACATCCATAATTCCGGTGTTCACCTGCTGAATCTGATCAACGAGATCCTCGACCTGTCGCGGATCGAGGCCGGCCGTTATGAACTCAACGAAGAAGCGGTGTCCCTGGTCCATGTCGTCGAGGACTGTCATCACCTCCTGAAGCTGCGGGCGTCCAGCCGCGGCATCACCATTCACGAGGTGTTCGAACAAGGCATGCCGCGAATCTGGGGGGACGAGCGCGCCACGCGCCAGATCGTGCTCAACCTGTTGTCAAACTCGATCAAGTTCACGCCACAGGGCGGGGAGATCTGGCTCAAGGTCGGATGGACCGCATCCGGCGGGCAGTACCTCAGCGTCAAGGATAACGGCTCGGGGATCGCTGAAGACGAAATCCCGATCGTGCTGGCGTCATTCGGGCAAGGGTCGAATTCGATCAAATCGGCCGAGCAAGGCGCGGGCCTCGGCTTGCCGATCGCAAAAAGCCTGATCGACATGCACGGCGGCACGTTCACCCTGCGGTCCAGGCTCCGCATCGGCACTGAGGTCATCGTCACTTTTCCGCCCGAGCGCGTGATGTCCGCTCTGGCGCCGATGGCGGAGGATGCTCCGCCGCTCCAACCCGAACGAACCGCCGATCGCGCAGCGGAGGAAAGACGCCACCTGCGGAACAAGCCGATCATGAACGCCGGCACGGGTCTTTAGACGAGGGCAGCGCATGACTGATCGTCGTCATCCCGAATGAGCATCGAGACGCCCATGCCGAGCTTCTTGAATCAACCAGTCGTCACCAAAAACCCGGATCACGATAATTCGGGATCGAATCGATACAAAGTCGTGGACGTGATCGATTCTGATATTCCAGAACGGGATGCGGGCGAAAAACCGCCACGCACCCCCGCTCCGGCAGGTGCGCTGTGATCCGTATCCTGCTGGTGCTGGGCATGCTGGCGGCGACGGCGGGAACCGTGGTCGCCTATGGCGATCCCGCGCGGATATCTGCGGCAGGACGTCTGGTCTCGACCATGCTGCGCAAGGCCAGTGCGGGAACCGAGCGCAGCGTCCAGATTCCCCGTGCCCAGAACGGGGATTTTACGCTGCATGCCAAGATCAATGGCGTGAAAACAGCAATGATCATCGACACCGGCGCAACCTCCGTCGTCCTCACCTACGAGACCGCGAAAGCGGCGGGATTACCGTTGGAATTGCTGAACTACGACGTCGACGTCGAGACGGCGGGCGGGCGGGCGCGCGCGGCGCGACTGACGCTCGACCGGCTTGCGGTCGGAAAGCTCGTCGAGCGATCCGTGCCCGCGCTCGTTGTTCCGCGCGGCCAGATGAAAACCAACCTTCTGGGGATGAGTTTCCTCAACCGGCTCGAAAGCTGGGAAGTTCGCGCGGATCGATTAATGCTGCACGGCTATCCCTAAAAGGCTTCATGCGCAGCGTTTCACAACGCATGGCGTAGGTCTCGTTTGAGACGCACCACCCGGGAAATACGTCGATGCTATCTGGCTTATTCCCCTGCCGGGGTAGCGATCCTTGCCAGCGAGAACATGGCGACGGCCTGCTCAAAAGGAGGCGCCGGCGGAGCGAGAGCCGCCGGCGCGGTCGACAAGCGATCCCTGCGGAAGATCCCTGTGTCGACGAAGGTGGCAGGACGGTCATCTCCGACCGCTGTGTGGGTCAAGCCACCTTGAACTGTCTTGCGATCGCCACTTTCCAGAACGATGGACCATGCATCGCGATGGGCCACCGGGAACGAGCCTGCCTTCGGCCGATCCTCGAATTCAGGGCCTCAAAGAATCACCCTGACGAACTGAATACTCGCTCGATTAAGATGCATAGTCAATATATCTTTTTGGCTATTAGCATAACGCCTGACAATCGCCGGATGGCATGCGCCGAGCGTGGACGGCATAACTGCGCGGGAGTTCGGAGCGACCGGATCAGCCCGCCTGCCGGATGGCGCGCTGGGCCATAACCTTGACGAGATTGGCGCGATAGGCCGCCGATCCGTGAATGTCGGCGATCATGTCCGCATCCGAAATCCCGATCGCGTCCAGCGCCGATGGAGACCAATCGGCATTGAGCGCCGCCTCGATCGCGCGGACCCGCATCACGCCATTCTGCGACGCGCCCGTCGCAGCCACGCGCACGTCGCCGCCTTTGATCCTGGCGACGAAGACGCCCGTCAACGCGAAACGCGAAGCCGGATGACGCATCTTGGCGTAGCCGGCTCTTTCCGGAATCGGGAAGCCTATTTCAGTGATGATCTCGCCGTCTTCCAGCGCCGTCGTGAACAGTCCTTTGAAGAAATCATCGGCTGCGATCGACCGTTTGTTGGTCTTCACGGTCGCGCCAAGCGCCAGGACGGCCGCCGGATAGTCGGCGGCCGGATCGTTGTTGGCGATCGATCCGCCGATGGTGCCACGATAACGGACTGCGGGATCGCCGAGCAACGACGTCAGATGCACCAGCGCCGGAATCGCCTTCTTCACATCGGCGTTGGTCATGATGTCATAATAGGTGGTGGCCGCCCTGATCGTGAGCGTGTCACCGGACGCCTCCACGCCGATCAGTTCACTGATCCCGGCAAGATCGATCACGTCGGAGGGAGCCGCCAGCCGCTGCTTCATCACCGGCAGCAACGTATGGCCGCCGGCGAGATATTTCGGATCGGAAGCCTTGGCGAACAGCGAAACGGCTTCGTCGATGCTGGCGGGGCGATGATAGGTGGTCTGATACATGGCCGCGTCTCCCTGCCCGTCGTTCAGCCGTGGATCGCGTGCCAGACGCGGTCGGGCGAGGCCGGCATCGCAAGATCGTTGTTGCCGATGGCGTCGGTGATGGCGTTGATGACGGCGGCAGATGCACCGATCGCGCCGGCCTCGCCGCAACCCTTTACGCCGAGCGGATTGCCCGGACACTCCGTCATGGTGTGCTGGATATTGAAGGACGGCAGGTCTTCGGCGCGCGGCATCGCATAGTCCATGAACGAGGCCGTGAGCAACTGACCGTTCTCGTCATAGACCGCGTGCTCCAGCAGCGCCTGGCCGATGCCCTGCGCGAGGCCGCCATGGACCTGCCCTTCGACAATCATCGGATTGATGAGGCGGCCGAAGTCATCCGCCGCGACGAAGTTGACGAACGACGTCTTGCCGGTATCGGCGTCAACCTCGACCTCGCAAATGTAGGCGCCCGCCGGAAACGTGAAGTTGGTCGGATCGTAGAACGCGCTCTCCTTCAGCCCCGGCTCCATGCCGTCGGGCAGGTTGTGCGCGGTGTAGGCGGCCAGCGCGACCATCGGCAGCGCAATCGCCTTGTCGGTGCCGGCAACTTTGAACTGGCCTTCCTCGATGACGATGTCGTTTTCCGAAGCCTCGAGCTGATGCGCGACGATCTTCTTCGCCTTGGCCTCGACCTTCTCCATCGCCTTGACGATGGCCGACAAGCCCACGGCCGCCGAGCGCGAGCCGTAGGTGCCCATGCCGAACTGCACCTTGTCGGTGTCGCCGTGCACGATCTGAACCTGATCGATTGAAATTCCGAGCCGGCCGGCGACCACTTGCGCGAATGCCGTCTCGTGCCCCTGGCCGTGACTGTGCGACCCCGTCAGCACCTCGATAGTACCCACCGGATTGACGCGCACCTCCGCGGATTCCCACAAGCCCACGCCGGCTCCGAGGCTGCCGACGGCCTTTGACGGCGCAATGCCGCAGGCTTCGATATAACAGGACACGCCGATGCCGCGCAGCCTGCCCTCGCTCTTTGCCTTGGCCTTGCGCGCCGCGAACCCGGCATAATCGATCGCCTTCATCGCCGCATCGAGCGACGCGTTAAAGTCGCCGATGTCATAAGCCATGATGACCGGCGTCTGATGCGGAAACTGGGTGATGAAGTTCTTGCGCCGCAGTTCGGTCGGATCGACCTTGAGCTGGCGCGCCGCGGTTTCCATCAGCCGCTCGACAACGTAACTCGCCTCGGGCCGGCCCGCGCCGCGATAGGCGTCCACCGGCGCGGTGTTGGTATAGACGCTGATCACCTCGGCGAAGATATTGGGAATGTCGTACTGGCCCGACAGCAGCGTGGCGTAGAGATAGGTTGGCACCGACGAGGAGAACAGCGACATGTAGGCGCCGAGATTGGCATGGGTCTTCACGCGCAATCCCGTGATCCTGTTGTCCTTGTCGAACGCCATCTCGGCCCTGGTCAGATGATCGCGGCCGTGCGCGTCGGTCAGGAATGACTCGGTGCGGTCGGCGGTCCATTTCACCGGGCGGCCGGTCTTCTTCGCGGCCCACAGCGCCACCATCTCCTCGGGGTAGATGAAGATTTTCGAGCCGAAGCCGCCACCGACATCAGGCGCGATCACGCGCAGTTTGTGCTCCTGCGCGATGTTGTAGAACGCCGAGAGCACAAGCCGCGCCACATGCGGATTCTGCGAAGTGGTATAGAGCGTGAAGTGCTCCTCCGCCGGATCATACTCGGCGATCGCGGCGCGCGGCTCGATCGCATTTGGCGCCAGACGATTGTTGGTGATGTCGAGCGAGACTATATTGGCGGCCGCGTTGAAGGCCACCTCGGTTGCGGCTTCATCGCCAAGCGTCCAATCGAAGATCACATTGCCCGGCGCCTCCGGATGAAGCTGCGGCGCGCCGCTCGCGACCGCCTCGCGCATATCGACGACCGCGGGAAGCTCCTCGTAAGTCACGACAACAGCTTCAGCCGCGTCGCGCGCCTGATTGCGCGTCTCGGCGATGACGACGGCAACGGCCTGCCCGACGAAACGCACGGTCTCCGGCGCCATCGCGGGCCACGCCCCCATCTTCATCGGTGAGCCGTCCCTGGAGTGGATCATCCAGCCGCAGATCAGGTTGCCGATCTTGTCGTCGACCAGTTCCTTGCCGGTCAGGACGGCAACCACCCCCGGCATCGCAAGCGCCGGCGCGGTGTCAATCGCGCTCACCTTGGCGTGGGCGTAGGGACTGCGCACGAACGCCGCATAGGTCATGCCATGCAAGCGGATATCATCGACGTAGCGGCCCCTGCCGGTAATGAAGCGCTTGTCTTCCTTGCGCAGCGCGCGGGCGCCGATTCCCTCGATTCCCATCATTCGCTCCCTTCGGAGTGATGCCACGCCTCTTCCATCGAATCCGGCGCGACCAGAGTTTCCCGAGCGACCGCTCCGGGCCGTTATTCCGCGGCCTGCGCCGCTGTCATCCGGCCGGCCGCATCGAGCACCGATTTGACGATGTTATGATAGCCGGTGCAGCGGCAGATATTGCCTTCAAGCTCCTGGCGCAGAATGTCCTCGGTCAACCCAGCGCCATGGCGACGCACGATGTCGATCGAAGCCATGATCATGCCGGGCGTGCAGAAGCCGCACTGGAGTCCGTGATTATCGCGGAACGCCGCCTGCATCGGATGCAGTTCGTCGCCGTTGGCGATACCTTCGATGGTCGTGATGCTCGTGCCGTTGGCCTGCCCGACCAGGACCGTGCAGGACTTGACCGCACGGCCGTCGATATGAACGGTGCATGCGCCACATTGGCTGGTATCGCAGCCGACATGCGTGCCGGTCAGTCCCAGATGGTCGCGCAGCAGGTGAACGAGAAGCGTCCGGTCTTCGACCTCGACAGAGACCGGTTTGCCATTGACGGTCAACCTGATCGTAGACACGGGATCCTCCGAGGCGGTTTATTCCATCGGCTGAATAGAACCACGGCCGGAAAACTTTGTAACTCCGATTTTCGTCCTATGCCCTTTAGCCCGATGTAAGGGTTGTCCTGCCTGTTGTGCAGGGGTGCGCGCCGTGCACGGTCATGTGATGATCGCGGCGTGATGATCGTTACGGGTGATGATCGCCGTGAGTGATGATCGCGGTGTTTTGCCGACAAAAGCCGGGTCACTCCAGCCAGCCCCCAGGGACTCGCCGAGGACAAGCAGCGACCCGAGGGAGGCGGATCCAAAACACAAGGGACCCAAAACATAAGGGACCCAAAGCACAAGGGCCCCGAAGGGCCCCTGCATCACACCGCGTCTTTCGCAGCCTTGACCGGCCGCGCCCTGACAATCTTTCGAGCCGGCTTCGCCTTGAAGGTCATCGGCTCACCGGTGAAGGGGTTGGTGCCCTTGCGCGCCTTGGTCGCCGGCTTCTTGATAACCACGAATTTCGCAAAGCCCGGCAGCATGAAGGTGCCGGTCTTCTTGAGTTCCTTGTAGCCCGTGGTCGCAAGCGCCTCGAGAACGCCCTTTACGTCCTTCTTCGATAATCCGGCCTGAGCCGAGACTTTCTCAACGAGCTGCGATTTCGTCATCTGGGTTGCCATCATCGATCCTGTCTGTTGATTCGGCCCGGAGAACAATATTTCGAAATCCAGCCAAAAAAACACGCCTTATGGGATTTATAACAGCTTACTTCGAGCGCCCCGGCCGCGCCTGGCGGGCAGGCCCGCCCCAAATCCAGGGCAGCGGCCGGTTCTTGCCCTACGCCTGGGCAAATCGTGCTATGCGCCGGCGATGAGAAATCTCTTCCGCATAGGCGTTTTCATCCTGATCGGGGCAGTCATCTTCGCGACGCTCGGGCCGCCGCGCTATCGCCCGCACGCCCCGCTCGGACAGGGCGGTGAGCATGCCCTCGCCTTTATTCTGGTTGGTCTCGCCGCCGGCCTCGCGTTCCCGCGGCGACGCCTGCTCGTCGTGGCGCTATCCGTCATTCTGATCGGCCAGATCGAGATCCTGCAACTGTGGGCGCCCGGCCGCCATATGCGGCTGGGGGATTTTCTGGTCGATGCCGCGGCGGCGTCCATCGGCCTCGCCGCCGCTGCCGCGATCGGCTGGTTTGCCGCACGATGGAGCGGATCGAGGTCCTGATGAGCCCGAGAGGGTGGCTCAACCCGCAGCTCCTCGGCGCATCCTGAAATCGGAACAATTCGCAACAATGAATGGCGCAAGCGGAGGCGATGGCGTGATCGCGCGCGCTTTTATCCAAGGTGGCGGGCTGCTAAACCTGCGCGGATGCCACGCTCCGCCTCCAATTCCAAGACAAGAGTCGCCGCCGTCTCCATCGTCGCCAGCGCCAGCATGGCGGCGGTCAAGTTCGTGGTCGGCGTGGCGATCGGAAGCCTGGCGCTGATTTCCGAGGCGCTGCACAGTTCGGTCGATCTCATCGCCACGGTCGCAACCTGGATCGTGGTGCGGATTTCCGACCGTCCCGCCGATGACGAACATCACTACGGCCACGGCAAGATCGAAAGCCTCTCGGCCCTTGGCGTCATCGCCCTACTCTACGTGCTTGCAGGTGGCATCGTGGTGCAGGCCTATGCCCACTTGCGCGACGGGGTGCCGCCACCGACGCTCTCCGCCATTCCGTTCGTCGTGCTGGCGGTCGACATCGCCGTCAATTTCTGGCGTGCCCGTGCGCTGCACCGGACCGCGCTCGACACCCGCAGCCAGGCGCTGGAAGCCGACGCCCTGCACTTCGCTTCCGACGTCCTCGGATCGGTCGCCGTCATCATCGGGCTTGCGCTGTCCGGACTGGGCTATGCGTGGGGCGATCCCGCGGCTGCGATCGGCGTCGCCGTTCTGATCTCCGTGCTGGGCTTGCGGCTCGGACGCGCCACAGTGGAAACCCTGCTGGATCGCGCGCCGGAAGGCGCCGCCGAGCGGGCCGGCGCCGCGATCAGGCTGTTACCGGGCGTCATTGATGTCGAGCGTTTGCGGGTCCGAATGGTCGGTCCCCGGCATTTTGTCGACGTGATCGCCAAGGTGCCGCGAACCTATCCGATCGACCGCATCGACGCCATCAAGCAGCAGGCGCAGGACGCCGTGTCCGCCGCTCTCGGCGAGGCCGATCTGACATTCACCGCGATACCGGTCGCGCACGACAACGAAAGCGTCCGCGAGCGCATCATGGTGATCGCCCGCAATTCGGGGCTCGCGATTCACCACGTCACCGTGCACGACCTCGGAGCAAAACTGACGGTCAGCATCGACCTGGAGGTCGACGGCGACATGGCGCTGGTGGACGCCCATGCGATCGCGCATCGGCTGGAGCACGACATCCGCCTCGAGTTCGGCGCGGAGGCCGAGGTGGACACGCACATCGAGCCGCTGGAGCCGGAGCTTCCGCTCGGGACGGACGCCGCTCCCGCACGGATCGATATCATCCGAAAGGCCCTGTCCGGTTTCGCCGCAGGCAGCGCGATCCATGACATTCACAACGTGCGCGTCCGCAATAGCGACGCGGGCGAGATCGTCAACTTCCATTGCCGTGCCGCGCCGTCGATGAGCGTCGCCAGGGTGCATGCCCAGGTCGACGAGATCGAACGCGCGTTGCGCCGCGCCTTCCCCAGCGTCAAGCGCGTCATCAGTCACGCGGAGCCGCCGCGCGGAAGCTGATCGCTGCCGCAGAGCGGCGTTCCCGTTTCGGACTCACGGGCGAGCGCGACGAAGCCTCACGATTCTCCGTTGGACAAAATTTATTTCCTATTAACGAATCGTTGACTCTCGACAGCACCGAAAAAGTGGATTCAAATCGTGGCGATTCGGAAGGGCGGGGCTGCCCTTCCCGATCGATGTACGGAATTCTCACGGGGGCTTAGGGTATGGCGCGCGCTCAGGTGGCGAGCGCTTGCGCTCAATCCGATTCGATCAAAGGATTGGCGCAATCGATCGCAAAACCTGCCTATCACAGGCTGCTGGTCGCGGAGCCCGCGCTTCGCCGCGCCGTCCCCGCATTGATCATTGCTTTCCTGGTGACGATATGTGTCGGCGCCATGGTGCAGGTCATCGATCAGACCCGGCAAAAGCAGGCAATGACAAAACACGATCTGCTGGCGCTCGCCGACCTCTTGGCCGAACGGCTTGAGCATGTCGGCGTGATCCGCCAGGACCGCCCCGCCTCCGTCGAGCGTCTTCAGAACCTGTTGCCGGAACTCGTTCCCGCCTGGGCGATCGCCTCCGGCCGCCATGTCATCGTCACCGGCGCCGATCAGCGGGTTCTCGCGCGCGTCCCGCTCGAAGCGGCGGCAGACGAGAACAGCCGGATTCTGGAACTCGTCAGCACCGCGCAATCGCCCGCCTTGCGCGGCACATCGCCCGCGAGCATCGCCGACATCATCCTGCTCGACGGCAGCAGCGCGTTTGCGACCCAGCGCGTCGTCAGATCCTTGCTGGGCCAGGTCACCGTCATCCAGGAAAAGACCGATTCAATCTGGCGCCCGGATACGGCGCTGTCGATCACGCTGTCGGCCACCACCGGCTTCGTGGTCCTGATCCTGGGCTTCGCGTTTCACTGGCAGTCCACCCGCGCGCGCGAGGGCGATCTCATCAACGATGCCGTTCGCGGCCGCATCGATACCGCGCTCAACCGCGGCCGATGCGGCCTCTGGGACTGGGATCTGTCGCGCGGGCGGATCTTCTGGTCGCAATCGATGTTCACCATGCTCGGGCTGGAAAGCCGCAGCGACCTGCTCACCTTCGGCGAGGTCAGTTCGCTGGTGAACTCCGACGACATCGACCTGTTCGAAATCGCAGACCAGCTCATCGCGGGAAAGATCGGTCATATTGACCAGAGTTTCCGGATGCAGCACCGCGACGGGCACTGGATCTGGTTGCGCGTGCGCTGCGAACTCGGTCAAGGCGCTGGCGGCCAGGGCGCTCACCTGATCGGGATCGCCGTCGACATCACCGAACAAAAGAGCCTCGCCGAGAAGACCATCGAAGCCGACCTGCGGCTGTGGGACGCGATCGAAACAATCCCCGAGGCCTTTGTGCTGTGGGATGCCGAGGATCGCCTGGTGCTTTGCAATTCCCACTTCCAGCGGCTGCACAAACTTCCCGACAGCGCCGTCACTCCCGGCACCGCCTACGAGACCGTGATCGAGGTCGGCCGCATGCCTGAAATCAGGGCGCGACAACCCGATACCGGCACGGCCACCCCCGGCGCGCGGACCTTCGACGCGCAGTTGGAAAACGGCCGCTGGCTTCACGTCAGCGAGCGCCGCACCAAAGACGGCGGCTACGTGTCGGTCGGAACCGACATCACCAGGATCAAGGAGCATGAGCAGAAGCTCGTCGAGAACGACCTCCGGCTGCGGGCGACCGTCATCGATCTCAAGCGGACCCAGGCGACGCTGGAAAAACAGGCGATCGAACTTGCGGACCTTGCGCGGAAATACGCCGAGGAGAAGGATCGCGCCGAGGACGCCAATCGGGCGAAGTCAAAATTCCTCGCCAACATGAGCCACGAACTGCGCACGCCGCTCAATGCCATCATTGGTTTCTCCGAGATCATGAGCAACGGCGTCTTCGGAGACCTCGGCTCCGAGAAGTACAACGAATACTGCCACGATATCCTGACCAGCGGCCAGTATCTGCTCGAAGTGATCAACGATGTCCTGGATATGTCGAAGATCGAAGCCGGCCGCATGAAGCTCGATATGGAACCGCTCGACCTCGTCGGCACGGTGGAGGAATCGCTGCGCGTGGTCTCGGGTCGCGCCAACGACAAGAACCTGACCCTCGACGTCAGGATCGACGATGATATGTCCATCATCGCCGACCGGCGCGCGGTCAAGCAGGTCATCGTCAACCTGTTGTCCAATGCGGTGAAGTTCACGCCGGACGGCGGACGGATCATGACGCGCAGCCGCGCCTTCGAAAATTCAATTGCCCTGACGATTGCCGACACCGGCATCGGCATCGCGTCACACGCGCTGCAAAAACTCGGCAAGCCATTCGAGCAGGTCGAAAGTCAGCTGACCAAAACCCAGGCGGGATCCGGGCTCGGACTGGCGATCGCCAAGTCGCTGGTCAACCTACATGGCGGGTCGATGCGGCTTCGCTCGAAGCCCGGAACGGGCACGGTGATCTACGTCACCCTGCCCCGGCGCGGCTGCCAGGAGCAACCGGCCTGTGCAGCAGCTTAAGTCTTACCTTCCATCAGCCTGAGAAATACGCCGCGAACGTCTGCCTGGGTGTCGCGGACACGCGCCTCGAGCGCCGAAAAATCCGGAGCGTCCCCGGCCCGCGCCATGACCCGCAGCAGATCGTCGCCCGCCGTTTCCGGCTTGAATTTATCGCTGACGCATAGGCGCAGAACCTGCGTCAGGTCGTGATAGAGTCGCGCCGCGGGCCGCAGAATTTCCGCATCCGGCAACGCCAGGACACCCAGCCGTTGCGCGTTGTTGAGCGCCTGGCGGGTGTTGACGCTGAGAATATCCGGCTTGTCCGCCGCGTGGACGAGTTGAAGATACTGCGCGATGAAATCGATATCGACCATGCCGCCGGCGGCGTGTTTCAGATCCCAGAGGTCCTGCTCGCCTTTTTCCAGCGCGATCGCGCGGCGCATTTCCGCGACGTCGCTGGCGATGAGGCCGACATCGCGCCGTCGCGTCAGAATGGTCCGGATGACGCGTTCGATCCGGTTGCGAAACACCGGTGACGAGGAGATCACCCGCGCGCGCGTGAGCGCCATGTGCTCCCAGGTCCATGCTTCGTGCTCCTGGTAGTCGGCGAACGAGTTGATATGCGACGCGACGGGGCCGGCGCGACCGGACGGTCGCAGCCGCATGTCGACATCATAAAGAACGCCGTAGTTGGTCCGCGTGGTGAAAGCACTGATGAGACGCTGGGTGAAGCGCGCAAAGTATTGCGCGCCGTGCAGCGGCCGCGCGCCATCGGAGTCGGGATGTTCGGAATCGAAATCGTACAGCAGGATCAGGTCGAGATCGGACGATGCGGTCATCTCCCGGCTGCCGAGCTTGCCCATTGCAACGATCGCGGTCTCCTGCGCCGCGATCCGGCCGTGCTGACCGGAGAACTGGTCCTTCACCAGCCCGTGCACGGTGTCGACAATGCCCTCGGCCACGTCGGCGAACACCTGCCCCGCCTGCCGCGCCGACACGGTGCCGGACAGAATGCGGGTGCCGATCAGGAACAGGCTTTCCTGGCCGAACAGCCGCATCCGGTCGAGAAATTCCTCGTAGGAATCGGCGTCCGCGAGCGTGGCCGCCAGCCGCGCAGACAGTTCCTGCCGGTCGGGCATGGCGCCGAAGAAACGCGGATCGATCAGCCCGTCCACGATCTGGGGCCGGCGCGCCAGCATGTCGGCGAGCCGCGGCGCCGCTCCGAGCACGAGCGCAACCAGCGCAACCAGATCCCTGTTCTGGCTGAGCAGCGAAATCAGCCGGCCGCCGCGCTGCAGCGCCTGCAGAAACTGGTCGAACGCCATCACCGCGCTGTCCGGCTCCTCGGCGCGCGCCAGCCCCTCGATCAATGCCGGCACGAATGCTTCGAACGCAGTGCGCGTCGCTTGCACCTTGAGCACCCGATATTCGCCCGCCATCCATTGCCGGATGGTGTCGGCGACCATTCTCGGCTGCTTGAATCCGAGCTTTACCAGATGATCGAGAAGCCGCACGTCGTCAGGTCCGGCGGCATATTCTACTGACGGCAATTTCGCGGTGCCCGCCGGATCGCCTTCGAACAGCCGGCTGTAATGTCCCTGCACGCAATTCAGATGCACCAGCAATTCGTCGGCAAAGGCCGCCCGATCGTCAAATCCCAGGAAACGTGCGAAACGCTCCATCGCTTCGATATCGGCAGGCAACGTGTGCGTCTGCTCATCGGCGATCATCTGAATACGATGCTCGACCTTGCGCAAAAACAGATAGGCCGCGGTCAGTTCGTCCCGCGCCTGTTCCGTGATCCAGTTGTTCGAGGTGAGAATATTCAACGCGTCCAGCGTCGGGCGCACCCGTAATTCGGGATGGCGTCCGCCGGCGATCAACTGCTGGGTCTGCGCGAAGAACTCGATCTCGCGAATGCCGCCGCGTCCGATCTTGACGTTGTGATTTTCGACAGCGATCTCGCTCTGCCCGCGAAAGGTCTGCATCTGCCGCTTCATGTCGTGGACGTCGGCAAGGGCGGCGAAATCCAGATGCTTGCGCCAGACGAAGGGCGATATCTCCGCGATCATCGTCTCCCCAGCCTTGCGATCGCCGGCGCAGGGCCGCGCCTTGATCATGGCGGCGCGCTCCCACGTCCGCCCTTCGCGCTCGTAATAGTCGAGCGCGGCGGCAGTCGAGACGGCAACCTGGGTCGAGGCGGGATCCGGGCGCAAGCGCAGATCGACCCGGAAGACATAGCCGTCGCCGGTTCTCTGTTGCAGCATGCGCGCAAGCGACTGCGTGAGGCGCACGAAGAACGGCTGCGGCTCGATCCCGGGCGCAAGCGTCGGCGCGGCGAGATCGAAAAACACGATCAGATCGATGTCGCTGGAATAGTTGAGTTCGCCCGCGCCCATCTTGCCCATGGCAAGCACCACAAGGCCGCTGCCGTCCTCGGGCCGGTCGATGTCGGCGGGTTGCAGGCGACCCCGCGCGATCTCCTGCCGCGACAGGAATCGCAACGCGCTCCGGACCGCGGCACCGGCGATGTCGGTCAACCCCGCCGTGACCTGCATCACCGGCCACACGCCGCCGATGTCGCACAGCGCGATCAAAAGCGCCGCCTCCGCCTTGACGACGCGAAGCTGCCGCATGGCCTCGGCTTCATCGCCGGCCTCCGCGGCTGCCGATATCTGCGCGATCAGCCGCGCGAGAGCGCCTTCGGGCTCGTCGCGAAACAGCCGCAGCGTCCGGTCCGGATCGGCGCGCATCAGGTCGAAAAGATAGGGCGATGACTCCGCGACACCGAGCAGGATGGCCAGGACCGGAGGAAATGCCGCAGTCAGAGCCCGCATTGCAGCGGATTGCTCCGGCGTCAGCTCGGACAGCCAGTCCTCAAGACGGCGTTCGGCTTCGGCGGGCGCCAACACCTTGGGCACGTCCGCAAGACGCGCCGCCAGACGGGCCCGGTCCGCGTCGTCCTTCGCGGCTGAAATCATGCGCCAATCTGTTGCACGTCCGGCGTCGGCGCCGCAAGCCCCTCACCGTTTCGCGCCGGGATCGACAGCGTCGCGCGCAAGCCGGGATGCGCATCGTCGAGCGTCAGATCGCCGCCGTGCAGCCTGGCCACCGCCGATGCCAGGCTCAGGCCGAGCCCGGATCCCGGCAGGGTCCGGCTGGTCTCGAGCCGCACGAAGCGTTCGACAGCGTGCTTGCGGTCGGCGTCGGGAATCCCGCAGCCGTGATCGGTTACCGCGAGAATGATGCGGTCGCCGTCATGGCGGGCTTCGATCAGGATCGTCCTGTCGGCTGCGGCCGCATCCGCGCCGAGCGGCTGGGCGACCGGCTTCGGCTGACCGTATTTGATTGCGTTCTCGACCAGGTTTGCAAGCGCCTGGCTTATCAGTTCACGATTGCCATGCAGCGGCGCGGGCTCGGATCGCACGTTGAGGCTGAGCCCGTTGTCTTCGGCCAGCGGCTCGTAGAGTTCGTGGATGCCCTGCGCGACGTCGGCGGCGTCGAAATCCGCCATGTTATCGCGCGCCTGCCCTGATTCCGCTCGCGCGATCATCAGGAGCGCGTTGAAAGTCCGGATCAGGCCATCGGACTCCTCGATGGTTTGCTCCAATGCGGCGCGATAGTCACCCTCGCTGCCGGATTTGGCGAGTGCTTGCTCGGCGCGATTGCGCAGCCGCGTCAACGGCGTCTTCAGGTCGTGAGCGATGTTGTCGGAGACTTCCTTCAGCCCGTTCATCAGCGCTTCAATGCGTTCGAGCATCACATTGAGGTTCTCCGCAAGCCGGTCGAGTTCATCGCCCGAGCGGCCGACCGGAAGCCGCCCGCCGAGGTCGCCGGCCATGATGCGCCGGGTGGTCCCGGTCATCGCATCGATCCGGCGCAGCACGCGGCGCGCCACGAAGGTGCCGCCGCCAAGTCCGAGGATCACGACGATCAGGAGCGACCACTGCGCGGCCGAAGCCACGACGCCGAAAATGCGATGACGCTCTTCGAGATCGCGGCCGATCAGCAGGCGAAATCCATTGGACAGTTCCGTCACATTGACCAGTGCGAGATGGTCGGTCTTGTCCTGCTCGTCGAGCCGGCGGTAGGCCGTCTCGCTCCAGCCGATGGTCTCCATGACGCCGGGCTGAAGCGAACCGACATTGCCCGCGACCGCCAGCCCGGCCGGCGTCGTCACCAGGTAGAGGTTGGAGCCCGGCCGCAACGCGCGATTCTCGATCGCAAAGACAAGGCCGCGCAAGCCGCGACGGTTAAAGACGCCGGTAAGCAAGCCGATTTCCTCGTCCACCGTCGCCGTGATCTGATCGGTGATCAGGCGACGAGTGTTCCAGGCGAAATATCCGAGGAGGGACGCCGCGAACAGAGCGAACAGCAGCAGATAGACCAGCGTCAAACGAAACGCCGTGGTGCGAAACAGCTTACCGAGCGCCGTCACCGGCGTTACCGTACGCCATCGCGGATCATGTAACCCGCGCCACGAACGGTATGAAGCAGCGGCCGCTCGAATCCCTTGTCGATTTTGGAACGCAGCCGCGAAATATGCACGTCGATGACGTTGGTCTGCGGATCGAAGTGATAGTCCCAGACGTTCTCCAGCAGCATGGTCCGGGTCACGACCTGCCCCGCATGTTTCATGAGGTACTCAAGCAAGCGAAACTCGCGCGGCTGCAGCGTCAGCTCCTCCTCGCCCCGCGCGACACGATGCGACAGCCGGTCGAGTTCGAGATCGCCGACACGATAAACGGTCTCCTCGCGGCCGCCCTGGCGGCGCGACAGCACTTCCACCCGTGCCAGCAATTCGGCGAACGAATAGGGTTTCGGCAGATAGTCGTCGCCTCCGGCGCGTAGACCCTTGATGCGATCGTCGACCTGGCCGAGCGCAGAGAGGATAAGCACCGGTGTCCGGTTGCCCTTGTCGCGCAGGGAGCCGATCACGGAGAGCCCGTCGCGTTTGGGCAGCATCCGGTCGATCACCAGCACGTCGTAGTCCCCGCCGTCGGCAAGCGCGAGTCCCTCCTCGCCGTCGCCGGCAAGCTCCGCGACATGACCGACCTCGCGAAACGCTTTCACGAGATAGTCCGCGGACTCGCGATCGTCCTCGATGATCAGCAGGCGCATCTGGTTGTTGGAGTTGCCCAAGATGTTGTCTTTCCATGACCATGGCGCGCCCGTCGCCCACGCGCAAGGCTGCGAGATAGACCCCGCAATCCGGGAAAAAGCGGGCGGTGGAGCTTGGGGCAACTCCACCGCCCTAGTCCTTCCGACGAAGGGGGGCTGTTTCCATCGGAAGGTGGCCAAGGGGGACGGGCTTTTCCGCCCGCCCCCCGGAAAGTGCCGTCAGCGGGGGCGACTGATGCCGGCGACGCTTTCCAACTCTTGCAGGGGTCCCATGTGCAGGGGTCCCATGTGGTCCTGATCAGGCATGACCTGATAGGAGAATCAGACCACTAGCCCTTCCCGATCGGAACCGGGACGTAACGCGGCGTGCCGCCGGAGCGAACCCGGATCAGAACACTGTCCTTGTTGTCCGCGCGCGCCGCCTTGATGGCGTCGCGCACATCGGCCGAACTGGAGACGCTCTTTCCTCCGACCTCGAGGATCACGTCCCCTTCCCTGAAGCCACGATCCGCAGCCACGCTCTTCGGATCGACATCGACGACTACGACGCCGGCCGTGCCGGCACCCGCAACAGACGCCGCCGGGGCAACCGTCATCCCGAGCTTGGGAATGTCGCTGCCATGCAGCGACCCGCGATCATTGCCGTTCCGATCGGCCTTCGCTTCCACGGTATTGGGCAAAGTGCCGAGCGTCAGGTTGACGACCTTGTCCGTACCCTTGTGCAGGACGTTCAGCTTGATCGACGTCCCCGGCGCGAGGCCGCCGATGGTCCGCGCCAGTTCGCGCGCATCCTTGACGGTAGCGCCATTGACAGCCGTGATCACGTCGCCGGACTGGATGCCGGCCTTGGCCGCCGGGCTGTCGGCCTGCGGCTCGGCCACCAGCGCGCCTTCGGCTTTCTTGAGGCCGAGGCTCTCGGCGATATCCGACGTTACCGGCTGGATCTGGACGCCGATCCATCCGCGGCTTACCGAGCCCTTGTCCTTGAGCTGCGCGACGACATTCTTGACGGTGTTGGCCGGGATCGAGAACGCGATGCCGACACTGCCGCCGGACGGCGAATAGATCGCGGTGTTGACGCCGATCACGTCGCCCTTCATGTTGAAGGCCGGGCCGCCGGAGTTGCCCTTGTTGACGGGCGCATCGATCTGAATGAAATCATCATAGGGGCCGTTGCCGATGTCGCGGCCGCTGGCCGACACGATGCCTGCGGTCACGGTGCCGCCGAGGCCGAACGGATTGCCGACCGCAAGCACCCAGTCGCCGATCCGCGCCTTGTCATCCGACAGTTTGGCAAACGGGAAATTCGAGCCACCATCGACCTTGATCAAGGCAAGGTCAGTACGCGGATCGGTTCCGATCACCTTTGCGGTGTAGGTCTTGCCGTCGTCGGTCGTGACTTCCACCTTGTCGGCGTCGTCGACGACATGGTTGTTGGTCACGGCGTAGCCGTCGGATGAAATGAAGAAGCCGGAGCCCTGCCCGGTCACGACGCCATGTCCGTGCCGGCCGCGCAAGCCCGGCGGCAGGCCGTCCGGTCCCCCGAAGCGGCGGAAGAACCGTTCCATCGGCGAACCAGGCTGGAACGGCGACTCCAAATCGTCATCGCCGCTGGCAACCTTATCCTTCATCCGGACCTTGACCGAAATCACCGACGGCTTCACCCGCTCGACGATGTCGGCAAAGCCGATCGGTTGGGCGACCTTGCTCACGTCATGGTTGACCTGCGCATAAGCGGGACTGGTGAAGAGATCGGCTTTGGTCATCGGGGGGAGGAACCCGTATGCAGCCAGACCCAGGCCCGCGCCAACGGACGCCATCAACGCGAACTTGCGAGCGGTGATCCCAAAGCGGCGGGCGGGCTTGAATGGTGCGGGCGGCGTGTGGTCGGGTCTGACGGTCATGCGGGATCTCCAGAAGCAGATTGATATGGCGCCGAAGGCAGGCACTTCATGTCCTGAAGATGAGGATTTGCGCCTTACCGCGCGCTGGCCGGGAGATTAATGTTTGGTAACATGACGGACGCCTCGTGCGGCTGTTTGGCGCATGACTGGTTTTCGAGCAGGGCTCATTCGAACAGACTTGTTCGAACAGACTCGTTCAATCGGATCGGGGCCGTACGGCCGTGCACCTGGCGGAGTCGATTTGACATCCACTACCCACTTCCGCGGTCTCGCAATGCCAATGTCAGATCCGCTCCACCAGGAAACTGATAGTTGCTCCTGGTCCCGCGCCTCCAGCCTTCGCAAAAACACCGGCTGAAACCGGATGTGAATGTTAGAACTGGATCGAACCCAGTTGCTCCAGATCCTGCATGTTCAGGATTTTCAAGACACCACCGGACAGATCGGCAATGGTCTGATCGCGGAAAGCACTGATCGTTCGGCTGACATGGACAGGCGTCAGACCCAGCGCGTCAGCAATATGCCGCTGACGCAGCGGAAACGAATAACTCTCATCGCGAATGACTTTTCTGTCCCCGATCCTCGCGATGAGATGTAGAAATAAATATGCGATGCGCTGCTCCGCCGAATATCGCCCCAAAATGGTGATTTTCTCGTCAAGCGCTTTCAAATCCGTCAAGCAATGCTTGGCCAGGGCAAGCATGGCCGCGGGATTTCCTTCAAGCCGTTTCCTGACCTCTTCGCCCTGCATCTTGCATACTTGAATTGTCGTAAGCGCTTCTGCGGCGAAGTGATTGTCCTCGTTAAATACCGAACCAACCGAAAGCAGGTCTCCGGGCAGCAGGAAATTCAATATCTGGCGGTGGCCGTTCGGAAGTTGGATGAAGCGAAACGCCCAGCCTTCGCAAAGAACCACAAGTTCAGGAGGCGCCGACCGGCGAAAAAGAAGCTGTCGCCCTGCCGGGATCACAGCATGACGTATCCACGACGGCTTTTCATGCGGACGTTCAGCTTCTGGATTTTGCTGGATCGCACGACAAAAGCCGCTTTCCCCGTTTGGGCAACCGGCACAGGACCAAAGGGTCGTCATAAGTAGCTCTAAAAAATTCAGATGATAGGATATCGACAGCGCGAACGCGCGCAGCAGCAACCACAACGGTAAAGGTGCTTGAATTCACGATAACCCGAGCACGCGTCTAAACTGAATTCCGACGGGTTCGGTCGTAATCCGCATTAATGGGCACTGCAGATGGCGATGGCATTTTATTGAAAAACATTCCAAGCCTATGGAGAATCAAAACGCCCCTCATCCAATTTAGATTGTTGATGAGGACTGTCGACAGTATCAAATTACCTGCAATGCATGGTTGAAACCGAACACAACGTTGCAGGCGAGTGAGCCCGGCAAGAACGCGTGAGCAAACAGAAGCGAAGCGCTTGTGCTCCGTCGGCGACCTCGATTTCGAAGAAGCGAATTAACCTGCATCAATATTATTGCGCATCACCCGGCGGACAATTTTAAATTATCTGTACGTAGTTTTGCCTAGCCGAAGCTGAAATTCGCCCCGTGCGTACGCTTGAAGCGCTCGCAGGGAGAATGAAGCGAACTTCTGAATCACCAACACTGGCATCGTCGGCTGCCGTGAGCCGCCCCACGCATCACCGGATCGCGGGCGACGTAGTGCGGTCACCGGCGACGAAAGTATTATAAAAGAACAATGGAGTACGTTGTGTTTATCCGCCGATCTGGAAACCATTCGAAGGCGCAGGCCGCTATTGCAAAATCCTTGGCCACCGACGCCATAACCGCGAAGGTGATGGTGGCGGATCGCGATCTGAACATTGTTTACATGAACAATGCGGTCGTCTCGCTTTTGAGGGAAGCCGAGACCGATATCAGGACGGAACTGCCAAATTTCAAAGTTGACGGCCTGATCGGCAGCAACATCGATATCTTTCACAAGAATCCTGCGCATCAGCGAAAATTGCTGGAAAACCTGACGTCACCTTATCACGCCATGGTTCAAATCGGCGGCCGGGTTTTCGATCTGTTGGCAACCCCGCTTATGGAGCGCGGCGAGCGTCGTGGAATCGTCGTGGAATGGGCCGACGCCGGCCAGCGGCTGCAAAACCTCGGCTACGCCGCGCAGTCCGACGCGATCAGTCGCGCCCAGGCCGTCATCGAATTCACGATGGATGGGAAGATCGTCACCGCGAACCAGAACTTCCTCGATGCGGTCGAGTACACGCTGTCCGACATCAAAGAACGGCACCACAGCATGTTCGTCGATCCGGCGGAGCGGGAGAGCGCAGCCTATCGCGAGTTCTGGTCGAATCTTAACCGCGGCGAATATCAGGCAGGCGAGTACAGGCGGATCGGAAAGGGTGCCAAGGAACTCTGGCTGCTCGCCTCCTACAACCCGGTGTTCGACGACAAGGGAAAGCCGCTCAAGGTCGTAAAACTCGCGACCGACGTCAGCGATCAGAAGCGGAAGTTCAGCGACCTCGCCGGACAAATCGATGCCATCAACAAATCGCAGGCGGTCATCGAGTTCAACATGGACGGCACGATCCTCACCGCCAATGCAAATTTCCTGAACGCGCTGGGCTATGTCCTGGGCGAGATCAGGGGAATGCATCACAGCATGTTTGTCGAGCCGGCCGAGCGCGACAGTTCGGCCTATCGCGAATTCTGGGCAAACCTCAATCAGGGACGCTATCAGGCCGGAGAATTCAAACGTATCGGCAAGGGAGGCCGGGAGGTTTATATCCAGGCCTCCTACAATCCCATTCTCGACTTGAGCGGCAAGCCCTTCAAGGTGGTGAAATATGCTGCCGATGTCACGAAGCAGGTTCTTGTCCGGATGGGCAACGAACGCGTTCGCGGAATGATGGAGTCAGTTGCGGCTGGAGCCGAGGAGTTGAACGCTTCCGTGCGCGAGATTTCGGAAGCCATGAGCAAGTCGCGGGAGGGTGCCGTCGGCGCCGTCGAGCAAGTGGCCGCGGCGGATACGCAGGCAAAGCGGCTTACGGATGCCGCCCAGTCGATGAGCGGAATCATCGAACTGATCAACAACATCACGGGTCAGATCAATTTGCTGGCGCTGAACGCGACGATCGAATCGGCACGTGCCGGCGAAGCAGGCCGTGGATTTGCCGTGGTGGCTGCGGAAGTCAAAAATCTTGCCAATCAGGCCAAGCAGGCGACCGACAAGATCGGACACGAGATCGGCAGCCTCAACGATATTTCCGCGGACGTGGCGGGCGCGCTCAATACCATCAAGCTCGCGATCAACAGCGTCAGCGAATACGTGACATCGACAGCTGCCGCCATCGAGGAGCAGAGCACCGTGACAGGCGAGATGTCGGCCAGCATGCAGCGCGCTGCGGCAGAGGCTGCGGCGATCGCGGCCGCTTGAGGTTTGATACTAGAAGATCGATCGCGTGCGTTGAGCTTTATGGCGCCTCGATGTGGATCGTGGCGTAGAAGGATCATTTTCCGATGTCGAATGTCGTCGCATTCAGAACGAGCGGCCCTAAAGCGTTTTCAAGCGAAGTAGGCGCCGGTTCGCGTGAAGAAAACGCGTCAGAACAAAAATACAGAGATTTTCACCGTTTCCGTGAAACGGTGAAAATCTCAAAAAGCGAGGCTGCCGAACCTCGGTCGCACGCTCTATCTGTCGAAGGGGACTGTCGTGCCCCGCTCAAGCCGGAGCTTCTCAGGGAGAAATTCGCTGCGCTTCACGAAATAGCAATAGGCCGCCTGACTCATGCAATCGCGCTTCTTGAGGGCAGGCATTCCAGGATACGGGCGGATCTGACTTTAATCAGCAGCCCTTCCGTCAAGGCCGGACTCGAAGCCCAACTGCATGGCATTGAACACTGGCTTGCAGCGACCAAACGGCAAGTGCGCGAACTTTCCGCGCCCCTACCGGGGCATTCCGAGTTGCGGTCGCAACAGCAGCAGACGGTCGCTGAACGATAACGCCATCGGTCCTGGCGTCCATCCCGGCCGCGGCGGCGCGAATGATGGCGGCGAAGCGCTAACCGGGTTCACCGGGGTCGGCCACCAGCTTCGCGAGTCTTGCCTCTTCTTCCTCGCTCAGTCGCGGCGGCGCATCCGCGGCCGCCTGCATCGCCTTCGAACGTCGTCGGCTGTATCCCCAGAGCGCGAGTCCGCCGCCCAGCAGAACCAGCGGGGTCAGCAGCCAGAGCGGCAACGTGCTCTTCTCGAAGGGCGGCTTCAGCAGCACGAAGTCGCCGTAACGGGCGACCAGAAAGTCCAACACCTGTTGATCGCTGTCGCCCTTTGCGATGCGCTCGCGCACCAGTAGACGGAGGTCGCGCGCCAGCGGCGCCGAGGAATCGTCGATCGACTGGTTCTGACACACCATGCAGCGCAATTCGCGCGACAGGTTGCGCGCGCGCGCTTCCTGGGCGGGGTTGGACATGATCTCGTCGGGCTGCACCGCATGCGCGGGAGCCGCCATCGTGAGCGCGAGGAGAAAAAGAACGCCAAATATGCGCGCGAACTTCTGACCCGCGCTGAGTCGTCCCCGCAACGGCGTCTTTTGCATCACCTCATACACAACGCTACTCCGCCGGCTGGAGGGCGTGGAGAGCCTTCGCTGGCTTCGGCGCGCCAACCCGCAGGCGGCGGTCGGACAACGACAGCACGCCGCCAAAGGCCATCAGAACCGGCCCGAACCAGATCAGCAGCACCATCGGCTTGTGATAGATGCGCACCGCAACCGAGCCGTCGGCGCCGGTATCTCCCAACGAAATGTAGAGCTGGCTTGCGCCGCGTGTCAGCAGCGCGGCTTCCGTGGTCGACGCTGCGCGGGTGGTGAAGTTGCGCTTCGAAGGCGTCATCACCGCGATCGGCTCCCCGCCCCGGCTCACGGTAAACCGCGCCGTCTGCTCGCGATAGTTGGATTGCTGCCGCTGCGACGTGCCCTCGAAGGTCAGGCTGTAGCCGCCGACCTGCGCCACGTCGTTCGGCTTCATGGAGGCGATGAATTCGGTGTTCCAGGTGGTTTCGCAGACGATGCCGATCAGGGCCACGCCGAGGCCGGCGTGGGCGAAGACGGTGCCCCAGGCCGAGCGCGGCAGTCCCTTGGCGCGGCGAAACGATACCGGAAGCGATGTGCGAAACAGGTTGATGCGCTCGGCAAGATCGCTCAGCGCGCCGAGAATCACGAACACCGCCAATCCGATCGCCAGCGGCGCGAAGGTGCTGCCGCCGCGCGTCCATGCCCACAGCACGGCCATTGCGATGATGCTGCCGATTCCGGCCGCCATCAACCGTTGCGAGGCGCCGACCAGATCACCACGCTTCCACGCCAGCAACGGGCCGAACGGCACCGCGATCAATAGCGGCACGAACAAGGGAGCAAATGTCAGGTTGAAGAACGGAGCGCCGACCGAAATCCTGTTGCCGGTGATGACCTCAAGCGCCAGCGGGTACAGCGTGCCGACGAAGACGGTGGCGCAGGCCGTGGTCAGGAACAGGTTGTTGAGCACGAGCGCGCCCTCGCGCGAGATCGGCGCGAACAGCCCGCCCTGCTTCAGGGCGGAGGCGCGCCAGATATACAAGGACAGGCTGCCGCCGATGAAGGTGCACAGGATCAGCAGGATGAAGATGCCGCGCGTCGGATCGGTGGCGAAGGCATGAACCGATGTCAACACGCCTGAGCGCACCAGGAAGGTGCCAAGCAGCGACAGCGAGAAGGTCAGGATCGCGAGCAGGATAGTCCATACCTTCAGCGCGTTGCGCTTTTCCATCACAATCGAGGAATGCAGCAGCGCCGTTCCGGCCAGCCACGGCATCAGCGATGCATTCTCCACCGGATCCCAGAACCACCAGCCGCCCCAGCCGAGTTCGTAATAGGCCCAGTACGACCCCATCGCGATTCCGAGCGTCAGGAAGATCCACGCCATCAGCGTCCACGGCCGGACCCAGCGCGCCCAGGCGGCATCGATGCGTCCTTCGATCAGGGCGGCGACGGCGAAGGAGAACGCGATCGAGAATCCGACATAGCCGAGATAAAGCATCGGCGGATGCACCGCGAGCCCGATGTCCTGCAGCACAGGATTGAGATCGCGGCCCTCCATCGGCGGACTGGCGATCCGCGCGAACGGATTCGATGTCAGCAGAATGAAAAGGTAGAAGGCGGTCGCGACCCAGGCCTGCACCGCCAGAACATGCGCGCGCAGCGACAGCGGGAGATTATTGCCAAACGCGGCGACCAGCCCGCCGAACAGCGCGAGGATCGTCACCCACAGCAGCATGGAGCCTTCGTGATTGCCCCAGACGCCGGTGATCTTGTAGATCATCGGCTTCAGCGAATGGGAATTCTGGAACACGTTGACGACCGAGAAGTCGGACACGACGTGCAGCGTCACCAGCGCGAAAAAAGATGCGCCGACGAACACCAGTTGCGCCAGCGCGGTCGAGCGCGCGACGTTCATCAGCGCTCCGTCGTGCAGTTTCGCGCCGATGATCGGAATCGTGGACTGGATCAGCGCAAGCCCGAGCGCCAGCACCAACGCATAATGTCCCGCCTCGGCGATCATTGCGACACTCCCTGTTTGCCGGAGGCCTGCTCACCTGGCTTGCTGGAGGCCTGTTCGCCGTAGTCGTCCTTCCAGTGGCCCTGCTTCTTCAAGGCGTCCGCGACCTCCTTCGGCATGTAGGTCTCGTCATGCTTTGCCAGCACGGTGTCAGCATGGAATACGCCCGAACCGTCGAGCGCGCCCTCGGCGACCACGCCCTGCCCCTCGCGGAACAGATCGGGCAGGATGCCCTTGTAGGCGACCGGAAGCGTCGCGCTGCCGTCGGATACCTTGAATGTGACCGCGAGATTGTCGCCGCGGACCAGCGAACCCGTCTCCACCAGCCCGCCCAACCGGAAGCGCTGGCCGGGCTTGATGTGGTGCTCGGCGACCATCACCGGCGTCGAGAAGAACACGATGGAGTCGCGCAGCGCGTTCAGCACCAGCGCGGCCGCTATTCCGAGCACCACGAGGGCTCCGCCGATCATCGTCAACCGCCGCTGCTTGCGTGTCATGCCGTTTCACCTGCGCGGAAAGCGAACACCTTGATCATCCATCTATCCCGAGCGCCTTGAGCCCTTCGTTGAGCTGGCGCAACCCTGCTTCGTTCCGTTCGAGCGCACGGCGGGCATCGTCACGCACGACGCGCGACTTCTCCGGCTCCTTGAGCACCATATAGGCGCGAGCCAGACGCAGCCATCCCTCGACGTCGTTGCCGTCCTGTTTCAGACGCGCGGAAAGCCGGTCGACCATTTTGTGGATCATCGCGGAACGATCGGCCTCGTTCATGTTGCTGGCCGCAGCCACCGCCTCTTCCGTCGGACGCGGCGCGCCGTCCCCGAACTGAGCCAGCGCCTCCTGCACGGCGCCGCGCCATTGCGCTTCCGCAGGCGCGTCGGCCAGCAGAGCCTTCCATATCGTGACGGCGTCGGCGGTGCGGCCGTCCTGCTCGGCCGCCATTCCGAGGAAAAAGCGCGCCTTCGCATCCTTGGGATCGAGGGCGACCGCGCGCTCGAACTCGCTTTTCGCATCAGCGGTGACAATGCCGTTGGCAGCCCCCGCGAGCGCGGCGCCGAGATCGGCGCGGAGCTGAGCCGTTTCACCCGTATAAGTGATTACGTTGCGGTAGGCGCGCGCAGCGTCCTCAAAGCGGCCGAGTTTTGCGAGCACCGGCGCCAGCACGGTCCAGCCACGGCCGTCGGCAGGATGCTTTTCAAGATGAGATTCGACCTGCGCCACGAGGTTCTCGAGCGGTTGCGATGCATCGGCTGATTGAAGGCGCTCCGCCAGCGGGAAATCGGGCAGTTGCGGCGATCCGAGCGGCAGGTAGATCAGGAGCGCCAGCAGCGGGATCCCGGCGAGCGCGCCGACCGCCACCGCGCGGCGCGGCCAGGGTTTGGACGCGTGCGACGGATGGTCTTCTTCCGCATCGGCGGCCTCCAGAAGCCGCCGGCCGATTTCGACCCGCGCGGCCGCCGCCTCGGGCGCGCCGATCAGACCGGCTTCGGCATCACGCCCGACTTCGGCCAGTTGATCCCGGTAAACGGTGGTCTCGCTGCCCCCTGGCGTCTGCGGTCTCGCCGAACGGCCAAGCGGCCATAGCACCGCAAAGACCGCTCCAGCGGTCATCAGCGCGAACACAAACCACAGCGTCATCTCGTCAGCGTTCCCGTAGCCCGGCGCAGGAAACGGCCGGGCCGATGGGCGGGTTACACCATGACTGGACAATGGACGCAATTGACAATTGCGGCACAATCGGCGGGAAGCACCGGCAACCCTCTGATTTCAGTGAAAGTTCGGGTTTAGACGTGCGCTTGACGGGCTTAGCCGGCCCGCGACGACTTGGGCTCCGCCGCCAGCGCGTTCTCGGCCGCCCGGCTCATTAGCGTCGAATAGTCATGGCCGAACAGAATCTCGCAGAAACGAATCGTCGCCTTGACCTGCTGCTGGCGGAATGTGCGGGCGCGCTCATCGCCATTGCGAAGCGATTCCACCAGGGTTTGCGCGGCCCGCTCGACGTATTGCTGCAACTCCGAGTAGGTACGCATCGTGACTTCATTGATTGCCAGTTCGCTGGCGTAGGTCCGACACACCGCGACGAAATCGATCAGCGCGGCGGTTTCCTCCACCTCGGTCGGGTCGATCCGCGCGCCGGGCGGAATGTCCTTGTCGGGCCGCTGGCGGAGCAGACGCCGCACCCGGCCGGAAACGCTGTCGATTTCCGATTGCAGGCCGTTGGAAATATCGATTCTGATCGCCGCGAGCTGGCGGCCCCAGGCTGAATCGGCGCGGATATCGAGTTCGGTTCGCAGGCCCCGGATGCCATCGTGCACCGCCTTCAAATGCTCGGACACGTTTTCGAAACGGCCGCGGCGGATGTCGTCGCGCAGACCGGCTGCGGTCCGCGACAAATCCTCAAGCACCAGCGTGACCGCCGCGCCATAAGGCGTCGCCGCCACCCGAAATTCGTCGTCGGAGCCTGAGAACTTGATCGCCAGGCGAATGACCTGCCACGACGCGGCCAGCCGCTGCATCACCAGCGACAGCGCGAACGGGGCAGCCAGCGGGGTCAGCAGGGAAGGAACATTGAGCGCGGGCATCAGAAGAGCAATCTGAGGCTCCCCGAGGACCCGCATAAAACCCGGCAGCCGGATAATGAGGGTCTCAAGGGCTTCGCGAGCGTTCAGGACCGCTCCTATGGAAGCAAAATCTTCGGCAACGCTGGGCGCGCCGATGCGGCCGAGCTTCCGCTGACGATCAGTGCTATCGGCCACCCGCTGGATGGCGGCCGCGGCGGCTGCCTGCAAGGTCCAAGCTGCCGCCTCGATGTCGGACGCGGCTGCGACTTCAGTCGCGAGCGCAGCCTCGAACGCACGCACGGCATCGGGAGCGCCGTCCTGCGCCAGCCATTGCCAGACCGGCGTGAGCGAGGTGCGTCGGATCTGCCCGGAGCGCGGCGCGGACTCGTCCTCGATGAGAAACGGCTCCAGCGGACGAAACAGAAGCCGGGCCGGATCCTCGCGCCGTGGTCGCACACTATCGTCCGGGCAGCGGACGATCCTGCGAAGTTCCCCGAGCACAAAGCTGGCGACCGCGACGTCTTCATCACGCGCGACGGCGCGCTCGAATTCCCGCAGCAGCACGGCCTGCGACTTCGGAGGAAGCTCAGCGAGATAATTCCTCAGCCGTTCGATCGAGGCCTGGTCCATGCCTTTAAATCTTGACGCGAACGATCGCGCGGGCGCCGGAAGGGCCCGTGGCATGTCATAACAGGAGCGGTATTAAGGATGCGTTGAGGAAGGCCGGAGCGTCTGCGAAGCGAGGGTCTCCCGAGGCATGACCGAACACGGATACCGCTCGGCGTGAACAGAGACCCGTCGCCCCCCAAACAGAAAACTTCGCCTCTGCCGTCAAAGCGTCGCGTCAGCCGCCAAGGGTTACACCCACATCTCAAAAAGGGCGTGCTTCAACATAAGGATAGGCACGGCTTTTAATACAGCCTCGCAGCCGGATCAGCCCACCGCGGCCCATTTGCCGTCGCCGCTCCGGCACGCGGTTTTGCGCACGGTTTCGAGTTGGCCGCCGATCGTGACCGTATGGGAGTAGCCGCGGCATGTCGCGCCCTTCACCCGGTAAGCGGGACCTGCGACGATATTGCCATGGCGGCCGGATTCCGGATTACGCCACGCAATCGGCGCGCCGGGGGCGCCCCGCTCAAGGGCATCCATCTGGGCCTGATAGGCGAGACGGCGGTCGTCGTCATCCAGGGTCGAGCCGAGTTTGGGTCCGATCAGCCCGCCGAGCGCCGCCGCGGTCGCCGCCGCCGCGCGCTCGCGCGCCGGATCGCCGGCCGGTTCCGCCGGACCTGATAGCCCGGCCAGAAGCCCTTGGCCGTCGGGACCGCCGGAACTCGTCACGTCGCACGCGCCGAGGGCGAGCGCCGCCGCCACCACAATCAAAAGCGTATTTGTCTGGCTCATGCCCCCTCCGGCGCCCGCCCGCCGGGTAGATTTCCGCGTCCGGCCGCACAGGAGCCGGCAATTCGGGCGGGACTGCGGCGATGCGGCCAGCGCTTCGGCGTACCGGACACGCACTTCATGCCGCGGGCAGCACCAGTTCGGCCCGCAACCCGCCGATCGGCGCCGTTCCAAGCATTAGACTGCCGCCATAAAGCGCGGCGAGGTCGGTGACGATCGACAGTCCAAGCCCCGATCCCGGCTTGGTCTCGTCGAGGCGGCGTCCGCGTTGCGAGGCCTGCATCCGCTCCTCGCCCGACAGTCCCCGGCCGTCATCATCGACCACGATATGCAACATCGCCGGCCGGACTGCGTCGGCGGGACGGACGGAGGCCTCGATACGCACCCGTGACCGCGCCCACTTGCAGGCGTTGTCGACCAGGTTGCCGGCCATTTCCTCCAGATCCTGGCGTTCCCCACGGAATTTCGCCGCCGCACTCGCATCGATATCGATGGCAACGCCGCGGTTGCGGTGAATCTTCTCCATGGTCCGGCGCAGCGCCTCGATGACGGGCGCGACATCGGTGACCGTGGCGACGACAGTGAGCCGCGCGGCGATGCGCGCACGCTCCAGATGGTGCGCCACCTGATTGCGCATCACTCCGGCCTGTTCGAGCACCTTGGCGGCGAAGGCGTCGCGCTCATGCGCATTGGCTTCGTTGACAATGACGGAGAGCGGCGTCTTGACCGCATGCGCGAGGTTGCCGACATGGGTGCGGGCGCGTTCGACGATCTCGCGGTTGGCGTCGATCAGCGCATTGGTCTCGCGGGCGAGCGGCGCGATCTCGACCGGAAACTCGCCCTCCAGCCGTTCGGCCCGGCCGGAGCGGATGTCGGCGATGGCGTCTGAAATGCGCTTCAGCGGCGCCAGCCCGAACCGCACCTGAAAAATCGTGGTTAGCAGCAGTCCCACCGTCAGCGCTGCGAACGTCCCGCCGAGGTAATAATCGAAATTCCGCGTTTCATCGAAAATCTCGGTGGCGTCTCCCGCCACCGTGACGCGGAATTTGCCGTCGGCGCCGAGATCGACCGGCCGCTCCGCCATGCGCAGGGTCTGCCCCTCGGGACCGTCGACATACCCGACGCGGACCCCCGAGGACGAGAGCCCTATGCCCTGATCCTCCAGCGACGGCAGTTTCTTGTCCCACAGCGAGCGCGATGCGCGAATCTCTTTTTTGTCCCGATCAGTGCGGACGATCTCCCAATACCAGCCTGACAGCGGCAGATCGAACAGCGGCTCGCCGAGCGACTGGAACTGGCGATCCGGCGGCTCGTCCGGCGTCGCCACTTCGGCAATCAACGTGCGAAGATAGAGATTGAGGCGGCGGTCGAAGGCGCGCTCCGACGCCGAACGATAGACCGACGACAGCACCACGCCGGTGATGAGCAGGACGACCACCACCCAGACGGTCGCGGACAGGAACAGCCGCGTTGCGAGCGAATTCGAGCGACGGGCCAGAAAATCCCTAGCGCGCATCTGGGGGCGGCGTCAGCAGGTAGCCGAGCCCGCGCACCGTCTGGATGATATCGACGTCCAGCTTCTTGCGGATGCGGCCGACAAAGACCTCGATCGTGTTGGAGTCGCGATCGAAGTCCTGATCGTAGAGATGCTCGACCAGTTCGGTCCGCGAGACCACCCGCCCGGTATGGTGCATGAGATAGGCGAGCAGCCGGTATTCATGCGAGGTCATCTTGACCGGATTGCCGCCGACGCTGACGCGGCCGGTGCGGGTATCCAGCGTCACCGGCCCGCAAGTCAGCTCCGACTGGGCATGGCCGGTGCTCCGGCGCAGCAGCGCGCGGATCCGGGCCAGAATTTCCTCGAGATGGAACGGCTTTGCGACATAGTCGTCGGCGCCGGCGTCGAAACCCTGCACCTTGTCGCTCCAACGGTCGCGCGCGGTGAGGATCAGGACCGGCATGGTGCGCCCCTGACGCCGCCAGGCCTCCAGCACCGAAATACCGTCCATCTTCGGCAGGCCGATATCCAGCACGACGGCGTCATAGGGTTCGCTGTCGCCGAGGAAGTGCCCCTCCTCGCCGTCGAACGCACGATCGACCGCGTAGCCGGCATCGGTCAGCGCGGTCGTGAGCTGACGATTGAGATCGGGATCGTCTTCGACGACGAGTAAGCGCAAAGGCGGGCTCCGCTGATTCCACCTGCCAAGATGAACCGCCGCCGCGTGAATGGCAAATGAACGCCGGAACCCGCTGATGTCATATTTTTTTATTGCGGACACACCTTCGGGTGCCCCCGTGCCCGCTCCGGACGGCCCTCACGTGGTCGTCGAGCCATCGTCCGGCGGCAACGGGTTCAGGAACGCGTCGGTCGCCGCGTTGATCCGCTCCAGGACCGCGTCGATTTCATCAGGGCTGGCATTGCTGCCGCCGATCAGGCCGGCGATGGCCTGAACATAGGGGATCGACGAGACCACGCCCTGCTCGATCGCGGGCGCGACCTTGATGATTGCGCCGACGATGGCTTCTGCGACCGCGAGGCCGGCCTCGATTTCTGCTGCTGTGACCATGTTAGCGTGCTCCCGATGCAAGGATCTGCTGGACGACGATCAGCGCCGACTGCGCCGCCGAGAGTGCGTTGGTGATGTCGACGGCCGGATAGGTCTTCTGCAGCGCGACCAGATTGTTGACCGCGAGACGCGCCTTGAACATCGCAGCCTGTAGCCTTTCGATGACCGATCGCCTCGCGCAGATATTGGCTGCGCCAGGCACTGAGCCGGTCCGGCAAAGCGGCAGCGTCTTGTAGGCGTTGGCGGCGTTCACCGCGACGCCATAAGCGTTTTCGATGCCGTAGACGGTGTTGAGCGCAACGGCCGTGTTCAGATTCAAAGACGGCAGCGCAACGGTCTGGCAGCCTGCCAGCGCCAGACCGGAGACGAGCGCTGTCGCGACGACGAGCTTTCTCATGGGAACTCCTGTTGTTCGTGGACTTACTTGACCGCGCCGGTCGCGGCGCTGACGGTCGGCACATCGGGACGCGCGGCCGCGACTGATGGGACCGCTTTGGTGCCGGCCTTGACGTAGAGGCCCCATGCCACTGTGAAGAGCGTGCCGACCGCGCCGATGATGCTGGTCACCTGGTCGGAGGTGACCCATCCTTTGCCGGTGGCGAAACTGCCGGCCGCGATCAGCAGATAGCGCACGACCTGCCACACCGAATCCGATGTCATGTCTTGTCTCCAGTGATGTTGCGATTGCCTGAAACCGTCAGGCGTCGGGGAAAACCATGTGCTGGGCTTCAGCCCATTGCGCATCTGTCATGGGATAGGGTTTGCCCGCCTCCCATTGCGCCTGCGCTTTCATCAGCGCGAGCCCCTTCGGAGAGGCGAGCAGCGCGGGCGTGATCCGGGTCTGCGCCGTCACGCCGACGTGCCTGCCGAGGAAGGCCATATAGGCGGCGGACGAATTGTGGCCCGACCACTTCCTGATCGCGGCCGACAGCGACATGTTGCAGTAGCCGGTCTTCCACAGCGCGAACTGCGCAGCCGCGCCGTGAACGACATCGGGAAATACGGCGATGTGGTTGGCCTGTCCGTCCTTCAGGACGACATCATCAATCGCTCCCCATTTGCGAGCGTGCTTGCCGCCCCACATGGCGCCGGGGTTTTTGTACCGAATAGACGCGGGTTCACGCACCGCAGTTGCAGTGTTGGGCATTGGATCGGTCCTTTGGGGTGTGGAGATTAGGTGTGGCGGCTACTGCAACTTGCCGCGATCATCGATCCAGCCGGCCGTCGTGATGATGGGCTGTCCCGATGATAGCGTCATAGCGTATTTGACCTGTGCCGATGTGTTCGTCCGTACACGGGTGACGGACCACACCTGGATGGTGCCCGATCCACCGAAATTTATCGTAGATCCGGTAGAGGCCAATGCCCCGGCCGAGTTGACATCGGGAGAAAATACCCATCCTCGGCTATCACCGGTTCCGATGCCGGCAGCGTTGAGGATCGCAGTCGTTTGAACCCCCGGAGGTGTGGTTACTGTTAGGGTCTGAATAGCTGTAGTTCCGGGGGACGTGCTCACGTTGACGACTGCGGCGTCCCATAAAAACTCGTCGCCAAGTTGGGAAAATTTCGTCCATTTGGACGAACCATCGGTTTTCATCGCTCCGATGCGCCGGAACAGCGTGTAGTTCGTCGGCAAAGTCGGCGACGTGGCGGACAGCGATATCAGAACATCGACGACGCCCGTGTCCGTGCGCTTGATCAAAAAGACATGATACCAAGTACTGGCCGTGATCGTCCCGGTATCGAGCGCGCCGTTTGCCGAGCCGACAGCCCACGCGGAGGTCGTCTTGGAATAAGCCGATGACAGTGCCATCATGGACGCATTGGAGCTATCCGTCGCAAAGCCCGCTGCGATGCCAAACGTCGACGAACCGCCCGCCGTCGAAAGCGTCAGGCCGGTCAGGTAGCCTGGAATGCTGCCGGAAGCCCCCGCCCCGGCAGTCCCACCCGCGATCGCCTGCCAGCGTGCGGCGGTGCCGTCGTAACGCAGGATCGCGGCCTGCTTCGCCGCAATCGTCATACTGCCGCCGAGGGAAAGACGGCTCGATGCCGACGACGACGTGCTTTCATTGAGCAGCGTCACAGGCTGGCTACCGACATTGATAATGGTGAGGCACCGCCCTTCCGCTCCACCAGCCAGGCCCGAAATGTTGCGCGGCGCATCGGCACTGATCTGCACCACCGAGGCGGCGGCAAGATCCGTGGGATTATAGTCGTTCTGATCGGCGGTGATCTGCGCCGGCGAAATGACGCCGGTCAGCGACAGCCCGCGCGCCAGCGTGAGATTGCCAGTGCCCTGATCGATATTGAACGCCTCGGTCCAGGTCGATCCGTCCGGCGACACCTTGAGCTTGAAGATATCGTCGCCGACCAGGCCGAACTCCGCGCGGCCTGAAAAATTATCCGAGAAGAACACCGACGCCGTATTCGCCGAGCCTTCCTTCGAGAGCTGAACCCGCATGTCGCCGGTGCCGCCGTCGGCGGCATCGATGGCGGCAAGCAGCGCGGCGTTGGATTTGACGCTGAGCCGATTGGGGCTACTCGCCGCCATGTTGACACCGAGATGCGCAACGTTATCAAGCGACGCCGTGCCGCCGGCGCCCAGCCACGCCGTGCCGTCGAACACGAACAGGCTGCCGTCAGCCGCCGACCAGATGCACCATCCCGTCTTCGGCGCGAGGAACGCCCAGGCGGCGTCCTGCCAGGTCGCAATCGTATTGTCCTGCCCGGTCCAGGCGCCGGTCGCGCCGCTTGCGACCACATGGCGTTCGCCTTCCGCGGGGCTGGAGGGCGGCGCGGCAAGCGTCATGTCGAGCACGCCGATCTGGATCGCCGCGTCGAGAATGCGCAGCGCCTCGTTATGCGTGACGTGCTTCTGCGCCTGGCTGCCGTCGATATACGGCAGTCCGAGATTTGGTGTGTCTGTCATGGCAACTCAGAGGGTAAGAGTAAGTTCAGTAGGGTGTCCGGCGCCGACGGTCGCCGACATTTGCGCGACGCGAACATGCAGGCTGGTTTGCGCAGCGCCGAAATCCGCAAGTTCGTCGGCGTTGGCGTAAAGCGCCTCGGATGTGCCGCACGCGATGCTGCGAACGACCGAACCGCCGGAGAAGATGTCGAGCGTATAGGCCTCGCTGTCCTCACCGAGCGGCACCTCGACGCCCCAGCCGTCGCCGTCGACGCGCGTCCGGCGAATCCACCAGATGCGAACGCCGCCGCTCTCGCGCGACGCCTTCACATGCACCGGCGACAGCGGCAGCAGCGCGGTGGCCTGCGGCGTCACCGTCAGCGCGACCGCGGTCGGATCGTCGTGGTTTCGTCCGGCGGCGGCGAGCCGCACCAGGATCGGCCGGTCCAGCGCGTTCAATCCGCGCGCCAGCGGCGTAAGATGCGTGTCGAGCAGGACGAACCGCGCGCCCGCCGGCAACATGTCGGCGATGGCGTATTCGCTGCCGGCCTGCCCGCGCAGCAGGCGCGATACTTTATAAGTGCCCTCGTCCACAAGTTCGGCGTTGGCGAACTGCAAAACTTCCCAGTCGCCGTCGGCGTTCTGTAAGGCGGCCGCGTTGGCGCCCGCCAGCACGCGGGCGTCGGAGAGCGACGTCAGCGCGCCGCCATAAAGCCGCACGCGAAAGACGCTGCCGCAGTCCCACCGGCTGGAGGGTCCCCTCGGCAGCGGGTCCAGCGTTTCGCCCGATGTCGCCGGCGCCGGTATCACCGCGGACGGCTGAAAGCTCGCGCCGTCCGGCGAGGTCCAGACCGTCACCGACGTCGGCCACGGGCTGGCGAAGACGGCAAGCCGCGTCAGGATCGGCGGCTCCGACGACTCGATGATCGGCAGATCGAGCACATCGACTTCAACCGGCCCGAGTGCGGCCGGCATCGCGGGCCGTGTGGGGCGCGGCGTCGACAGCGGCACCGAAAACACTTCGGGATCGATGCTGCGCGCGGTCACCTGCCGCGCTTCCGCGTCGAGCGTCGCACTGATTTCGAACAGCCGCCGCCGTCCGTTGACCGTCACCGCGATCACATCGCCCGCCGTCAGCGACAGGCATTGCGGGCCGAGCGAGAACGCGGCGCTTTCGCGTCCCGCCCACAGATCCTGCAGCCAGACCTCGGCCCGCCGCGCCATCGCGGCATCGTCGCTGACGACCGCAAGGTCGGAGTGAACGCTGCGGTTCGAGCCGCCTGCAAGCCGCCGCGACGTCACCGCAGAGCGCCTGTAGTCGACGGTGCCGTCGGTAAAGCCGAAACCGGCCTCGCGCGGCAATTCGGTTTCCTGCGCGCGGGTCAGCCGCGCCGGAGCGCCGCCGTCCGGGAGCACCAGGTCTTCCTCCGCGAATTCGGCAACCGGCGCGCCGCCGCGCGAAAGGAAACGCAACGTGCCGTCGGCGGCGGTCGCATCGAAGGCATAGGCGCCGGCAAGCGGTTCGATCATCGCGCGTGGCGACATCGGGCGGTCGATCACGTAGCCATCGCAAGCCTCACGTAGCGCGGAGGTGTCGGCGCCGGCGACACCGCAGTCCGCGAGCAGCGACGCAACCAGCGCGTCCATCGGCGCGGAGCCGAGCCGTCCGGTGAGCCAGTGCCCGGTCTGCCAGTTCGGCCCGTCGCTCCAGACCTCGGTGGCGGCGGGGAACGCCGGATAGGGCCGCGCATCCCAGGTCCACAGATGGATCGCCGACGCATCGATCATGCGGCCGCCGTAGACCGGAGAGACCGGATTGTCTGCGTCCACAGCACCAAACGCCGGATCAAGCTTGCCGAGAAACGCCTGCAGATAACGGCGCTGGATCAGATCGTCGCGATAGCCGGTGGAAAAATACGGCAGGTTGTTTTCCGACGATTTGGGATCGGGAAACACGCTTGGCTGGTTGGCGCCCTTGTCGACCGCCGGACAGCCGACCTCGGTGAACCAGATCGGCTTGCCTTGCGGCAGCCATGCGGTCGGGCTTGCGAGTTCAACGCCACTGATGCGCTCGTGATGCGCGGACGACCACCATGACCTGATGTCCTTGACGCGGAAGGTCCACGGCTTGCCGAGGCCGTCGGTGATCGGCGTGCGGTCCTGCACGGCGCGCGCGGCGTCATCGGCGTAGTACCAGTCGAACCCCTCGCCGCTATAGACGTTACCCGCGAGATAGCCGACGTCGTAGGTCGAAGCAGCATTGCTCGAGTCGAGATGCCCGGCCTCGTCGCGCCAGTCGGCCAGCGGCGCGTAGTAATCGATGCCGACGACATCGATCGCGCTCGATGCCCACAAGGAATCGAGCGGAAAACGAACCTCCGATGCATCCGGCGTGACGACATCCGCGCCGTATTCGGTCCAGTCCGCGCCATAGGTCACGATCGTCGATGATCCCACGATGGACTTTACGTCCGCCGCGAGCGCCGTCAGCGCATTGACGGCGGGATAGACGCCGCTGCCGGAGCGCACGCGCGTCAGCGACCGCAACTCCGATCCGATCATGAAGGCGTGGACGCCGCCGGCGGAAGCCACCAGGCTCGCATAATGCAGGATCATGTTGCGATAATTCCAGCTTCCGCCGGAGAAGAAGTTGTTGACCTGCGTTGCCGCCGCTGGCGCGCCTTGCGGCGAGCCCGGCCGCCCCGGCGCGGGATCGCAGGTGATGCGGCCGCGCCAGGGATAGACCGGCTGTGACGCGGCTCCGCTCCATGGATCGGCGAGGCCGTTGCCGGCGGGAATATCCATCATGATGAAAGGATAGAACGTGACCTTGAGGCCGCGCGCCTTCAATTCCGCGATCAGATGAACCACGCTGGCGTCCGAAGGCGTGCCACCGAACGCCGGACGGCCATTAACCCGCGACACCACATAGGCGCTCCCCCGCGTGACGCCGGCGACCGACCAGTCGCCGCGGCGCGTGACCTTGTTCGCGCTGTCGACGCCGGGACGCACGACGCAATTTCCGGCGCGCAGGTCGGACCCGAACCATGCCACAACGACAGCCACGCGTTCGAGGTTGGGACATGCGCCCTGCAGATCGTCGAGCGCCCCGATCACGTCCGATTCGGCATTCGGCACATGACGGTTTTCCGGCGCCGACTGACCCGGCCCGAGCGAGCGCACGATGGTGGACGGCTCGTAGCCGAATTCTGTCGTGCCTGGGATCAGCGTCACCGCGCGCGCCATTCGTTCGAGCTGGCCGATGGGGCGGATGATCTCAAACGAGAGCTGCGGAATGCGGTTGCCGAAATTCGCCAGCGGCAGGCGCTCGAACACGACGTAAGCGAGCCCGCGATAGGCCGGCGCGTTGCCGGCGCCTTCCCTGGCGACGATCAGATCGTCGGGAGCCTGATCCTCGGTGCCGCGATGAACGCGGATCGTCAGTCCGTGGAGATCCAGCGGGCGTCCGTCGGCCCAGATCCGCCCGACCCGTCCGATCACGCCCTCACAAAGGCCGACCGCGAAATTGGCGAAATAACTGTAGGTCGTGGTCGTCGTGCTCGGGCCGCTGAACATGCCGCCCTTGCCGCCGGACGACGAGCTTGTCCGGCTGCTGACGACCTCCTCGAACTGCGTCGCCCAGATCACCTGGCCGGACAGCCGCGCGCGGCCGTAGACACGCGGGATCGGCGCGCCTTCGGTCGAAGCCATCACGTCGAGATCGGCGAGCCGCGGCCCGACCACATTCTGATTGCCGGAGCCGAACAGCTTGCGATCGATGACGTTGCCGACCAGCGCGCCGGCGATACGGCCCGCGATCGCGCCGGCCGGACCAAACAGCGCGCCGGCGGCGCCGCCCGCGACGGAAAGAACGAGCGCTGCCATCAGTCTGAGACTCCCGGAAAACGAAACGCATAAGCCAGCCGACGTCGCCACCACGGCGCGAGAGCGATCTCGCAAACGGCCGCGCCGTCGTGCGCATGAATCATCGTGCGCGCGCTGGAAGCGATCGCGACGTGCTTGGCGACGAAGCCATCGCGCCAGCGGAACAGCAGCACGTCGCCTGCTCCGAAACCGTCGCGCGCGACCGGCACCAGATGACGCAGCGCCGCAGCCGCCAGCGTCTCGTCGCCCTTCGCTTCGGCCCAGTCCGGCGCATAGGGCGGCGGCATTTCCGGCTCGTCGCCGATGCAATTGCGCCAAACACCGCGCACCAGGCCAAGGCAGTCGCAACCGACGTCCTTGAGCGAGGCCTGATGGCGATAGGGCGTGCCGATCCAGCCGCGGGCCTCCGCGACGATGGCGGCGCGGGTCGTATGCGGGGAAGTCACGAGCCGCCCCCGTAGCCCGCCTTGGTGCCGCTGCCGTTGTCCGGCGAGCCGGGCAACGGATAGCTCACGATGAAATCGTTGCCGGGAATCTGCGGAAAGCCGCGAAAATTGGAAGCGTTGGCGAAACGATCGCGGCAGGTCGCGAAACTCTTGTCGCAGCCGGCGGTGATCGCAAAACTGTCGCCGACAGCGATCGGCTCGGCCATCGCCTGCCACAGCGACAGCCGCACCTCGCCCGCGACGACATGGTGCTGTTTCACCTCGACGGCAACGCCGGCATTGGCTCCGGTCATCCACAGCACCCGCCCTGCGGTAAACCAGCCGTCGGCAAGACCGCCGAGACCGGAGACCGTGACCAGCGACGTTCCCTCGATTGAGGTCACCGCGCCGTTGCGGCGAAAAGTCGAGCTGGCCAGATTGACGCGGCATTTGCCGTCGCCGAGATCGACACCGCAACGCGCCGTGAACAGACGCCCGCTGTCCTGCGCCAGCGCATCCGCAAGCCCGCGCAGTTCGGCGGTGAACGCCATCCCCTCGCGGCGGACCTCGCCGAGCGAGCCGCGCGCGATCAGGACTTTCAGCGCGACATCGTTCCAGTCCAGCAGCCAGGTCGCGACCTCGGCGGCATCGTAACGTCCGGCGGCGAGATCGGCTTCGCTGAGCGCGTCATCGGAAAACGCGCCGGAGATTTCGGAGCCGTCGACCGAAAGATCGAACCGGCTGGTCGCTTCCGACGCCGTGAAACCGGTTCCGGCGCGACAGTTGACGCCGCCGACCACCAGATCGCAATCGTGATCGGTGAAGCCGAGCACGACGCCGTCGCGCCGCGTCACGATCCAGCAACGCGCCAGCGTGGTCGCGCCGGAATCGAGTTTCGTCTGAAGCGCAGAGGGAATGCTTCTCACGGGCGGATCTCCACCAGCGGGATTTTCGGAATGGCGCCGGCGGCGAAAGTCGCGAGATCGACCTCGAGGTAGTCGGTATCGAACCGCACCGGCACGTCGAAACTGAATCCCGCGGTGACGGCGACTCCCGCCGGTGGAATATGTCCGGCGGCGAACGTGACGACGCCCGTCGTCGCGTCGCAAGTGAACGCGGAGCCTGCCGCGACTTCCTCGTCGGCGACTGCGACGCGCACGCTGCCGCTGACCGGCTTGGCGATTGCCCGCGCGTAAGGCGCGAACGCGCCGCCATATGTCTTGATCAACTGGAACGACGCGGTTTCCCCGTCGCCAATGCCGATGACCTGGTCGAGCGGCGAAATCGCAACGCCCGTCAACGCCGAGCAGCAATCCACCCGGTCGCGCCAGCGAAAGCCGTAGAGCCGGCCGCGACGCTCCTCGAAGAACGCAACGACGGCCTGCAAGGCATCCAGCGTCCTGACGCCGTAGCCGGCGTCATAGCGCCGCCGCGACTGTGCCCAGCGCGCGTTGCGCGCCTCGCGGCCCGAGCCGAAACTCACGATATCGGTGCGCCGTTCCGGCCCGCCCGCGCTTTTCAGCGCGACATCGAGCGGAAACAGGACTTCGTGGAAGCTGGTCATGACGAACCCTTTTCGCCATGGCCGGGCTTATCCCGGCCATCTACGTCTTTTTCGTCGGCCGCATTTAAGACGTGGAAGCCCGGCACGAGGTCGGGCATGACGTGAAGCGATGATGCGGCGCTCAACGTCTTCACAAACTCCGCTGGCCCCGCGCCACCGCGCGCGCGATCTGGCCGGTGACGTAATTCTCGGAGCGGCGGAAGCTGTCGAGATCGGGCGTGGCGATTTGCACGGTGATGCTGTTGCCGCCGCCGCTGCCGGAAACGCCGAGCCGGCCGTCGGGACCGCGCGCGAGCGGCATGATCGCCTCCGGACCCGCCTCGCCGGCAAGGCCGACGCCGCCGTCCATCATCGGAAAGTAACTCGGCGCGCCGATCACGCCGCCCGACGCGAACGGCTTGATGGCGCCGAGCGCATTGGCCTGCACGCCGGTCGCGCCGATGCTGCCAGTCAGTCCCGAAAACAGGCTGGAGATACCGCTGGTCAGGCTCGCCGTCAGCGGCTTGAACGCGGCGGTCACCGCGAGACTCGAGACGCGCAACGCCAGCGTTTTCAGAACGTCGTCGAACTGCTTGCCGCCGATGACCGACGACGAGAACGCCTGCGTCATCGCGCGCGCAAAGCCGCCCGCGCTGATCGTCAGCGCCTGGGTCTTGGCGTTGAGGTTGTCCAGCGTACTCGATGCGTCTTCAAAGCTCGTGTCGTCAGTCATTGTGTCCTCCCTTGCGCGGCGTATCGGGAAACCGCGCCAGCAAATCGTCGAGCTCAGTTCGCGCCAGCGGCACTACGGAAGGCCCGCGCACCGCGCGGATCGCCTGCGCCAGTTCGCGCGGCGTCATCCGCCAGAAGGCATCCGGCGCTAGGCGCAACACGCCGAAGCCGAAGCCCATCGCTTCCGCCCATGGAAACGGCTTCACCGCGTGGCACCGTCATCGAATGTCGCCGCAATCAGGTCGGCCGCGATCCTGACGAAGCCGGCCACCCCGCCATCGACGGTCATGACCGCAACCTCGTCGTCGGTGATGGCTTCGCCCGCACCGCGCAAGCCCGCAGCGATGATGCGGGTCAGATCGCGCGCCGACGGCCGTCCCGAACCGAAACGCTCCGCAAGCGCCACCAGGTCGTCGGCGCCAAATGCGGATTCCAGTTCCGCCAACGCACCGAGCGTCAGCACCAGCGTGCGCTGCCGTCCGCCAAGCTCGGCGGCAATCTCACCGCGATGTCTGTTCGGCATAGAATCTCCTTTTTCTCCACCCTTCCCTCAAGGGGGAGGGTCACTCGGTAAAAGCTCACATCGCCGTAAACGCCAGCGCACCGGCGGATTCGAGCGCGACGTCGAACGTCACCTCGCCATTGTGCTCGCCGGCGAATTCGAGGCTGGCGATCTGGAACGGGCCTTCGATGGTGCCGAAATCCGGCACCACGACCTGGCAATTGTTGATCGTGCCGTTGAAGAACGCCTGCCGCACCAGCGCGTCCGACGCCGCGTCCTTGAACAGGCCGCGGCCCGACAGCGAGGCGCGCTTGACGCCGGCGCCGGCCAGCAGTTCGCGCCAGCGATCGGTCGACTCCGCGTTGGTGATATCGACGATTTCGGCGTTGAACGCGATCCTGCGGCTGCGCAATCCCGCCACCGTGACGAAGCTTGCGCCGTCGCTCATCTTCAACAACAGGTCCTTGCCCTTTTGTGCGCCCATGACGGCTCCTTGATTTTACGTTGTCGGTTCGGTCACGGCGCGGAATCGCACCTGCGCGTGATAGGTGCGGCCGTCGGACTCGCGGCGGATATCCGCGACCGCGAAACGGAAATTGACCAGCCGGTGGCCGGTGAGCGTGAGCGGCGCGTCGTCGAGCGCCTGCAGCACCGCGCCGGCGATGAGGTGGGCCTCGCTTTGCCCGCCCTGGCGCGAGCGCGCATGCAGCGTGATCTGGTGTTCCTGGGTCGGTCCGTCATCGACCGACGCGTCGGTGACGCGGGCCTCGCCGATCGAGACGTAAGGCAACAGCGCGCCGCGCGGCGGCTCGTCATAGACCCGCTTGCCGCCGAGCGCGGCATGAAGCCCGCTGTCGGCGGCGAGCGCATCGTGAACGGCGGCGCGAAGCGCTGAATTGGCGCTGGTCATTGCGATGTCCTTTTCGAGTATGCGAAAGCGGTCACAACACCTGCACGCGATAGCTGGCGATCATGGCGCTGACGCTGGCCGGCATCATTGCGACGCTCTGGCCGATCGCGATCAGGCCGCGGTTCTCGTGCCAGTGCGCCACCAGCGTCCGCACCGCGTGGCGCAACGCGTCCGGCACGTCGGCCGCACCCGTGCCGAAGCCGATCTCGACATCGAGTTCGATGCCGGCGGTCGCGCGTCCCGGCGCCGGCAGGCTCCACCCCGACGGCGCGATCACGCCGGCCGTCTTATCGAGGACGAATGTTTCGGCATCGATGACCGAGGCATTGCCCGCGGAATCGTAGATCCGCGCAGCGACAAGCGTCCGCAGGGGGCCGCGGCCTAATCTGATGCACCCGTCCTTCGGCCATCGGTCCAGCACGAAGCGCCAGGTCTGCGCAATCAGGGCGCAGCGCGTCATGGCTTCGACATGGCTGCGCGCCGCCGCGATCAGCGAGGCGATGACAGTGTCGTCGTCGTCGTTCTCGGCGCGCAGGAAGCTCTTGGCCTCCGCGACCGACCACGGTTCAACCGCAGGCCCGCTCAGAAGGATCGATGGCATATTTGTGCCTTTCCTTTGCTTGATGAATACGCCAGCCGGCTTGCTTGACCTCTCCCGTCCGGAGAGGTCGGTCTGCCCGTCCGTGCAATCGCGCGGAACGAGCGGTGAGGGGCTACGGCTTGTCGAGAGGCAATGCCCCCTCGCCCCACCTCCTTTTTTCAAGAGGAAGCCTGCTGCGTATCCAGTTGACAGCCGCGCCACGCGATGGCTGACATCACTTCATGATTCATAGATGTATTCACTTGGCTGTGGCCGCGACGGTCCTGATTTCGGCGCAACCCGCATCCGCCATGGTCGGCGGCGGCAGCGCGCCCTCGCCCATTGCGGCCGGCGCGGTCGTCACCATCGTCGGCTCGCACGGCAACTCCTGCACCGGCACGCTGATCGCGCGCGATGTCGTTCTCACCGCGGCGCACTGCATCGCGCCCGGGACCACCACCAAGATAGTCGACTACAAGAGCCAGCCGCCGCGCCTGCTCGATATCCGGCGCACCGCCACTCATCCGCAGTTCGACATGCAGAGCCTGCTCGCGCATCGCGCCACCGCCGATGTCGCGCTGCTGCAACTCGCGTCCCCGCTTGCCGCGCAGCCCGCCGCGCTCGGCGGCGCGCTGATGCCGATCACTGCCGGAATGCGTCTCACCGTTGTCGGCATGGGCGTCGCGATCGCCGGCGATGGCCGCAGCGGCGGCGTGGCGCGCGCCGCGAGCCTGACCGTCACGGGACGGCCCGGCACCTTGCAGATCCGCTTGGTCGATCCTTCAACGAACAACACACGAGCCGGACTCGGCGCCTGCACCGGCGATTCCGGCGCGCCGGCGTTTCTCGATTCCAACGGCGGCGCTGTCATCGCCGGCGTCGTGAGCTGGTCGACGGGGCCGAACAATGCATCAGGCTGCGGCGGCCTCACCGGCGTCACGCCGCTCGCGCTCTACCGCGACTGGATTTTGAAAACGGCGAGGAGTTGGGGCGCGGGGATTTAGCTCATTTCGGAATAAAAGAACCGTCATCCAAAGCACGGATCATACCTGACGCATCCGCGCATTGAGGAGGCACGCCGGACTCCCGCACGTCCTCAAGGGCTTTTCGAGCAGAATGCGGGTCGACAGCCAATAACGTATTGGCCGCCATCAATTTCACTTGCACATTCGAATGGGCGAGCAATGGTAGGAGAGCCCGGCGCTGATCTCCCTCCCTTTGCTTAAGCTCATCGCGAATTTTCTGCATCTGGGCATAGAGGCGACTATATTTCTCATTGTCCAGGACATAGATCGCATCATACTGGGCGAGCGCAACCGACAAGAACTGTTTGACCAGCGTTTCGATCGTGGCTGTTCGGTCTGTTGAACGATAGTTCATTTCAGCACCCCCTCGTTCCGAAGAGCATCCAGGCCGACGCTCATTTGTTCATCCCAATTCTTGCCGCCGAGATAGTCGCGTGGCGAAGCTGGACGAGGCCGTGAGCTAGGTCGGCTTGAAAATTCCACGATCGAGGCTAATCAAGCACATGCCTGCATCGCCGGACTGCGGCAACCATCGCGAAGATGCAATAGCCTCAATTTTCCGGCGAGCCTCGTCGGGCGCAACAGCAAGCGTGAGCTTGGCTGCCTGCAATTGAACTTGCATGTTGGGATGGCTGTAAAGCGCCATCAGCGCGCGCCGTTGATCGCCCGGACGCCGCTTCAATTCGTCCCTGACTTCTATCATTCGATCAAAGGGACGATTGAATTTCGTGAGTTCGTGGCCGAGAAGCGCATCATCCTGTGCGGTCGTGATTGCCGCAAATCGACCGACCAGTTGATCGACGGGCATCGCATCGAGTCTGATTTTCCTGAAGATCATGGCTTGAGAACACCGCGCAGAATTTTCCGTCCCCATGGCGACATGCGATGCCATTCATCATTCGGGAACATAGCTGCCTTCATCAAGCCTTCTGATAGCCGTTGCAGCCTCTCCGTTCTGTGGCTCGATGCCGGAATCACGAATATTCTCAAGACATTTGCGGGCGGCTTCAGGAAAGAGCACTAGAAGCGAGTGGGCCGCTCGCAATTGAACCTGTACGTTGGAATGTGAAAGCAGCGGCAGGAGCGCTCGACGCTGATCGCCCGGCATCTGCTGGAGTTCGGCTTTTATACGCTGCATTTCGGCAAAAAGGCGATTGTATCTTGAGGTGCTGCCGAGGCTATAGACAATTTCATACTGTTCCAAACAGACCTCGACAAACCGCGTGATGAGACTTCGTACCCGGACGGCGTCCGATTGAACGGAGGTCATCACTTGAGCATCCCATTTTTCGCGCAGGGGTTTTCAGTCTTTGCGGCGATACGCGACCTATTTTCGTCCTGGACCAGACCACCCTCCATCGTAAAGACTGAGAAACATGCCCGCGTGACCGGCCACGGGGTAGTCTCCTGAATCTGCGAGCCTTTGAAGCTCTCGGCGCGCGTCTACGGGAGCAAGGTCGATACATCCCTCGGCAGCATGGAACCGCACCCAGGAGTTGGGGTGTTTGAGGAGCCGCATCAAACCAATCTGTTGGGTATTGGATCTCTTGCGCAATTCAGTCGCGATTTCGAATATCCGCTTGCCTAGTGTTTGTACGCTGGAACCTTCCTTCAATGACTCGAGGGCCTCGCCTTGTTCAATGCACAAACGAACAAACTCAATCAGGAGGTCGTCGACGTTGACCTCTGAAATATCGCGCCTCATTGAATGACCCCATACTGCTTTAACACCTCAAGCCAATTTGCATCTGCTCGCCCCAACTCTTGCCGCGGAGATAGTCGCGTGGCGAAACGCCATCATACTTTGCGTTCGGTGTGGAATACCATCCATTGATGTCCAGATGCCTGACCTTTGGAATCCGCACCGTATTCTCGACACTGTCAATCCGCTGATCCCCGAACTGCAGCCTGTTCTGCGCGAACTGGCCGACAATATGATGGTCCTCGTAGCCGGCCTCGGGGGGCATTTGAGCGCGCGCCTGTAGTTCCTCCAGCGTGGCCGGAGGATCATTAGCCGTTTTGATCATATCGGTCAGGCGCTTCAGATCCTCTGCTTGATCCAGCGCTCCGATGAAAATATCCGCCGCCGGCGACAGGCGGCCGACGACACGCAGCCACCTGACAGCTTGACGAACAAATTTCATCCGTCCTTCGGTGGTCTCGGGTCTTTTCGGTGGAAGCGGCGGCGGGCCGTCGTCCGGCCGCCAATCGCCGGCGAGTTGCACACCATCGATCGTGTTGTCGCGCGGCGTGATCTGAAAGAGGCCGAGACTGCCTCCCCCTACGCCGCCATCCGGACTTCCGGCCGGCACGCGCGGCTGGTCCGGACTGTATTTGCGCGCCAGCGCAGGAAGGCTTTGGCGATATCCGCGCCGGGCGGAAGAAACCGCGCGGCGTCGGGACGAACCCAGCGGGCCGCATCCGGCCGCAGCCACCGCGATTGCTGATGGCGCAGCCAGGCGTCATGATGCGATGGCATAAAAATATATCCTTGAGGAACGACACGCGTTGGAAAGCGAAACGGCGTGCTGGAAGCGCGCCGTTCCATTCTTCTTTGAAAGAAGGATGGCCGGATCATCTGGCGCGAAGACCCGCTTCGCGCTTCTGTCCGGCCATGACCACCTTTTATTCGGCTTACTATCGGCCGGCTCAGCTCGCCGCGAACTTCATCAGCTTGATGGCGTCGAAGTCCTGCACGCCGCCGCCGACGCGCTTGGTGGTGTAGAACAGCACGTAGGGTTTGGCGGAGTAGGGGTCGCGCAGCACGCGCACACCGGCGCGGTCCACCACAAGGTAGCCGCGACGGAAGTCGCCGAACGCGATCGACAGCGAATTCGTCGCGACATCCGGCATGTCCTCGGCCTCGACCAGCGGGAACGTCATCAGCGACGCGCGCCCGCCCGCCAGCGACGGCGGCTGCCACAGATACGAGCCGCCGGTATCCTTGAACTTGCGGATCGCGGCCTGCGTCTTGCGGTTCATCACGAACGCGGCGTTCTGGCGATAACCGGCCTTCAACGCATACACCAGGTCGACCAGCGCATCGGAGGGGTTCGACGTCGCGAACCCGCCGGCGAGGCCGCTGGGAACATAGCCGAGCTTGCCCCATACCCATGAACCATTGGCCACGGTGTCGGATTGCAGGAAGCCTTTCGGCTTGTTGGTGCCGTCGCCGTTGACGAAGGCCGCGCCTTCCTGCACCGCGAAGGTCAGTTCGACCTCCTGCGCGATCCACTCGTCGATATTGACGGCGCTGTCATCGAGCAGCGTCGCGGTCGCTGCCGGCATGGCGTAAAGCTCCATCGCCGGGAAGCTCAGCGCGTCCAGCGTCGGCGACGTTGTTTGCGTGCGCGAGTCGGTCTCACCGACCCAGCCGGTGGCGGGCCCCGCGGTCATGAACGGCTTCTTGTAGACATTGCCCGAGATGGTGCGCACCGATGCGAGCGCGCGGATCGGCGAGATCGCCGCCAGCCGCTCGCCGATGCTCTGTTCGAGTTCGACCGGTACCAGATAGCCGCCGTCGGGGTTGGATCCGCCCGACATCGCCTTGGTCTCCAGGTCCCGCAGGACACCCGCCTCGCCGCCGCGCACATAGGCCTCGAACGCGCTCTTGTGCTCGCGCGACGCCGCATCGCTGGCGATGCGGCCGCGGCCTTCGAGCGCCGGACGGGCGTGCTTCAGCGCCAGTTCATCCATGCGCTTGTGCTGCGCATCGAGCGCGGCGTTGATGCGATCGACCTTTTCCTCCAGCAGCACATCGCCGCGCTTCTTCTCGAGCCGCGCCAGGCGCTCGTCATTGGCCGCCTTGAATTCCTCGAAGGTGACGCGGAAGTCGTCATAGTCGCCGCGGACGGCGACGCCGGATTTGTGTTCCAGCGCGGTGTCGGTGATATCGAAGTCCATTCACATTCTCCTCGGTGGTGGTTGGTTTCACGGCTTTGTCGCCCAAGGCTTGCGCGTGACACTGCGCTGGAGCGTTTTCGAGCCGGGCATGTCCTCGGGCTTGACCCGAGGGATGGATACCGGTTCGCGCGACGAAAACGCGTCACAACAAGAATCTGGAGCCCCGTTCCGATTTCATCGGAGCGGAAATGGCTCTAGAATGACTTCCCGCAACGAGATCACCGTCGAGGCGAAGCCATGCGCTTTCTGATCTTTGTCTGGATAACTCTCGCCGTCGCCGCCGCTGGCAGCGCGTGGTATGCGATGGAGCCATCGCGGCGCGGTCCGGCCCGGTTCTGGATCGCCGCCTGCGCGGTGCTGCTGGCGGCGTTCGCGATATCCTTCGTGATGCTGGGCGGCAGCACCGAAAAATCGCTGCTGTCGATCTCGCTCTATTTCCTGAACTGGGGCATGGCGGCCGGCGGCGCGGCGATCTGCGTCGGCGTCATCGCCGGCCTCTCGCTGGCGCTGGCCTACAAGCGGTGAGAGATATCGGCATCAGCCGGGTGAACGCCGCGTCCAGCGGCGCTCTCTCGATATGGCCGGGATCATGCTCCAGCGTCAGTCAGGTCGCTTCACGTCCTGCGCGCGCAAGAATTCGATCAGGGCCGCAAACTGATCCTCGGTCTCGAGGTAGTAAAAGTCTTGATCGGGATAGCGTTTCGTCTGGCCCACCGGCTCACCGACCAGGCCGCGCAGGAAAGCCACGCCGTCCTTGAACTCGGCCTCGTGCCGCCATGGCAACACCATGCTGACGCCACTGTGAGCACAATAGATTTCGACGCTATATTGGAGTGACATGGCTTTTACCGCCTGCGATCAGAGTTGGTCGGGAATACTCTATCGGAACCAGCCGCGCGAACGCCGCATCTACCGGCCCTCGCGCTTCTCTCGCAGCTCCTTGCAGAAATTCATCAGCTTGACGTACTGCTCCTTGGTTAGATCATACCATTCGATATGGCTGGGATCCTGCCGGCGCTGCGATTCCAGACCGTCGAGATCGGCAAGGAACTTCCGAACCAGCCAGTATTCGTGCTCGTCAGACCACGACAGATATACCTGAAGGCCCTCGACGTAGGCTTCGACTTTATAGTTCGCCATGATCCGCTCTATTCATTCCGGGGAAATGCTCCCTGGCGAGCCGAATACGGCATCAATATCCTCTTTCCGTTTCTCCTATTCGATCGAGTCCCGGATCAGCGTCAGCACCCCGCGTATATCTTCAAAGTCGTAGTTGGCCCCGGCATCTCCCCATATCCGCTGCAACTGCGCGTCCGTAAGGTTTTGCTCGAGCAATTCCTGCAGGAAGCGCTTGACGACCGCCCGCTGCTGTTTGTTCAAATATTTCAGGGCAAACGCAATCCACTCTTCTATGGTGGAGACTTCCTCGTCGCTGCCCTGATAGAAGCATTCGACCAAGCGGTCGAACTCTTTCGGAACCACCATGACCTCTCCTTGCTATTTGCTAGGTTCGTTTCTGGGATAGGCCGTTATCACGCTGAAACCCCTGGCAGCGCGTGGATCGTGTACGATAGATACGCCGACCCCATAGGTGTCTCGGAGGTAAGGCACCGCATCGATGTCTCCCCTGAAAGCCTCGCGGCCGGTCTTGTAGCCAAAACGATATGTTATAAAGTCTTTTGCTGACCGTCCAGTCGCCACAGCCTCGATCCCGATTCTGCTCAAGCGTCCGGTTGACGAAATCGTTTGCACTTTCCATGGAGGCGAAAGATCCGTTAATCTTGCGCGCATATCTGTATGTGACCGTCTGACCACGATCAACCGTCGTGCTCGCCAGCAGTTCTTCATCCGTTTTGCCGACATGCTTGCGCAAGGCGTGGCCGCCTCGGGCTTCCTCCTCCCGCAGGTCGACCGGTCGCTTGTCCAGGTTTTGCGCATACTGTTCATACGGGCGTATCCCCTCAGGGTCGGCATCCGACAGAACACGCGGATCGTTGATGCCGCCGCCACCGCCGCCGCCATCGGTCCACTGCCCGCCGTCCGGATTGCCGGCGGGGACACGCGGCTGGTCCGGGCTGAACTTGCGTTGAAGCGCGGGAAAGACGCTCGCCGGATCGGTGCCGGGAGCGAGAAAGCGCGCGGCGTCCGGCCGGATCCATCGGTAGGCATCGGGCCGCAGCCAGCGGGCGCGCTGGGCGGCTTCGAATAGGCTTTCATGATTTGACATCAGCGTGCTCCCGCCATCTGCGCGCGCAGCGCGCCGTGCAGCGCCGCGCGCCGTGCTTGCCTGCCGCGCAGCGACGCCACCGCCGGGCGCGGGCGGAGCCGCGGCGCCGGTTCATCCGCGGCCTCCGTCATGCTCCGCCAGCCGCGCTCGGCCTGTGTCCGCACGCGCGAGCACGGCGACGGGGGCGTCGCCTGCTTCACGGCGCGGACACGCGCTCCCGCCAGCAGCGGGAAGGTGACGATGGAAATCTCCCACAGGTCGACCTGATAGAGTTTGCGCACGCGCGTGCGCGGCTCGATCCGGCCGCGCACGGTGCGGTAGCCGATCGAGAGCCCGTCCACCGCGCCGGCCTCGACCAGCGCCAGCAGTTCGCGCGCACGCGCCACGTCGGGGATCAGCTTTCCCCGCGCCCACAGCCCGCGAAAATCCTCGCGCAGTTCGAGCCAGATGCCGACCGGCTCACTCGGATCGTGCTGGAACAGCATCGGGATCCTGCGCAAGCCCCTCGCTTTCAAGGTGTGCGCGAACGCGCCGGGCATCATCATGTCGCGCGCCTGGTCGATCTCGCCGAACAGACTGGCATAGCCTTCCACCGCGCCGTCGCCGGAGAACGACAGACGCGGCACGGATGACAACGGGGCGTGCATGATCGACCTCGCGGAATGGGCGGGGAACGGATTGATGAAATTCGAAACGACGTGTGGTGCCCGCCGCGCGCTTGTGGCGGACGCTACTTGGCGATGCTCAGCTCTTGCGGCTGCGTTTCGCCGGCTTGCGCCGCGCCGCCGGCTTCGGACGCGACGATTTCCCAGCCGGCGCCTTGCGCTGGGCGCGATCGAGATGGGCGAGGAATTCGCGGAACACGGTGAGATGATCCCGCGAGGATTTTGTCTCGGTGCTGAACGAGCGCAGTACGCTGTGAAGGTTGTCCATCAATCCTGATCCTTGTCGAAGGTTGCGGCGCGGCGTTGCGCCTTGCGATTGAACCGCTGCAGTTCACGGACGAAATCGTCGAAGCGACGCGAGGCGGCCGACAGTTCGCGCAGCGCGAACAGAAGACCCGCGCTGGCCGCGCTCGCCCACAGAAACAGCGCCAGGTGCGCGAGGTCGCCGCGCTCTGCGAAGATGCGGATCAGGTCGGACATCGCATGAACCCATAGCGGACGTCATGACCGGACTTGATCCAGCCAATCCATCGTCTTCATCAAAAGAGTTCGCAGGGGTGAAACGCGAGTCAGGTCCGACCGGGTCAAGACTTAAGCTACGGATCGGGAAACGTCTCCGGCGGCAGATCGCTATCTGCGATCCATTCGATGCTGGTCGGCAACTCACCGTCGGTCTCGATGAATTCCTTCACCGCTTTCCAGGCGACAGGGAACGGCACGAACAGCCCGACCGACAACGGTGTACCATGCAGCGACCGCACGAACTCGCCGAGACGACGGAGGTCGCCTTTCGAGTTGTACGTCTGCTTGCGCTGGATACGCCCGTCCCATTTGTCGTAAAGAAGAGTTACGCCAAGGTCTGGGTTTCCGGTCATGTAGAAATGGACATTGACCTGCTCCTCGCGCGGCAAACCATCCGTCCCGCAGAGCCCTTGAACGTCCATTCCCCAACTGTCGTTGCCCCCCTGAAACGACCATTCCTGTCCTTTTGGCGCGAGAAAAAATCGCTCAAGCTCGGAAAGCTCCGGCCATCTGTCAGAAGCAAAATTGTCGAAATGAAAGAAACGTTTCATTTCTGTCTCCACAGTAGCCAACTTCCGTTCCGCATGACGCTCGTCATTCCAGTATCAACTTCGATATATCGAACGTAGGGATTGCCCAGTTCCAAAGCAAGTTTTGGAAGCACTGCCTTGCAGCTATTACATATTTCGCGGTCAACTTGAATATCGATCGACCTGTCTGCAAGCAAGCTGCTTTGATCGCGTGCTGCCCTCATCAAAATCGTCGCCTCAGCGTGGTAGAGAGCATCGTTTGGGCGTTGGCCGATATTGTCGGTCCTCATTATGTCCGGATATTTGTTGACGAGGCTCCACCTCCACCCATCAGCCTCAAAACGATCAGCTTCACCATATCCCGGCGATCCGGAATTCACCCCGAAATACAGCTTTCCATCGATCTCGGCAGCGGCAACCGTGCCGTTATCCGGCCGCCACATCGGCTCGCCGAAAAGATTGGGCTCATTGTAGATGGTGCGATAGGCATTGATCCAGCCCTGCCCGTCGAACGGGCGCATCGACGGCAGACTTTCCCGCGGCGGATCAAGCGGCGGGCCCAGATTGCCGCCGATCCCCGACCGAAGCCGATCGAGATGCGCTTCGGATTCCCTGGCGCGCGCTTCGGCCTCTGCGATAGCGCCGTCAATGCTGCCCGGCCGCGTCAAATTCGATTCACGAGGCTTCCAGTCCGGATCGTACTGACGAATTTGCGCCAACGCACTGCTGCTGCGCGCCATCGCTTGATCGAGCAACGACTGCTGCCGAGCGGATGCTCCTGGAAAGACATCGCCGACCGAACCGCCGCCACGCCGGCCACCGCCAACCTCGCGCAGGTTTGCCAGGTCGTCGGCCGTAGCGGCTGGAATGGGCTTGATCAGATCGCTTAACGCCGCAGGCGCGCTTCCCCAATCGTCGGTCCAGCGTCCGCCGCCTGGCTGACCAGCCGGAATCCGTGGCTGGTCCGGGCGGTATTTGCGGACGAGCGTCGGAAATGCATCGGCGAGCTTTATGCCCGGCTTCAGAAATCGCGCGGCATCGGGTCTGATCCAGCGCTCCGCGTCAGGCCGCATCCAGCGCGCGCGCTGATGCGCGAGCCACGCAGATTCGTGCTCGGTCATGACAATCGTCCGGAAAAATCGAATTGATACGCGAGCGCCAGGCGCGTTGAGCGCGCCCCTACTCCAGCCGATCACCACCCTCGATCGGCGCATAACCGACGGCCTCGCGCTTTTCGTTGAGCGTGAGAAACGCCGCGTTGCTGACGCGCTCCCACAATGCTGCGCGATCGGCCGCGAGCGCGTCGATCCTGTCGGCGTCCACCACGATGCGGATGCCCTCGCCGAACTGCGGCGACAGCCACTGCGCGAACGAATTGCCGAGACGCGACGCCAGCGGCAACACGGTCTGGCGGAAGAAGCAGCGGTTGGCTTCCTGGAAATTCGCATAGGTGTTGTCGCCGGGAATGCCGAGCACCATCGGCGGCACGCCGAAGGCGAGCGCGATCTCGCGCGCGGCGGTATGTTTTGCTTCCAGGAAATCCATGTCCTTCGGCGTCAGCGACATCGCCTTCCAGTCGAGCCCGCCTTCGAGCAGCAGCGGCCGTCCCGCATTCACCGCACCCTGATAGGTGTCTGTGAGTTCGCGCTTCAGCCGGTCGAACTGCGAATCCGACAGCACCGCGCCTTCCGGTCCCGAATAGACCAGCGCGCCTGAGGGGCGCGCGGCGTTGTCGAGCAGCGCCTTGTTCCAGGCCGAGCCGGCGTTGTGAGTATCGATCGCAACCGCCGCCGGCTCGATCGGCGCGAGACCGTAATGATCGTCGAGCGGATGGAAGTACGTCAGGTGCAGGATCGGCGGCACGGCGGATGACGCCTGAACGAAGCGGATGCTGCGACCGCCGACCGCGTATTCATAGGCTTCCGCCCAGCCATCAGCGCCAGGCACCACCTTCATGCGATCGGGCCGCAGCGCATGGAGCTCGCGTACCGCGCCGTCGAGCGCGACCGCCTCGACATAGGCATTGCCGGACAGCAGAAGATGCGACACCAGCATCTCGAGGAACGCGCCGCCGTCCTGCCGCGCGTTCGGCCGCGACAGCAGCAGCGACAGCGGATGCGCCTCGCGCTCCTGCGCGCCTTCGAACACGAGGTAGCTGCATGAGGCCACATTCTCCGCGATCAGCCGCACCGCGCGATGCACGATGGCGTTGTTGAGATAACCCTCGCGCGCCAGCGCCGCATAGTCGCGCGGCGTCCACCGCGCGCGGCCGCCGCTCTCAAAGGCAAGCAGCTTCGCCGTGCGACTGGCTTTTGTTTCGGGCGGTGTCAACAAGGCTTTAAAACGATCGAACATCAACGACCCTTTCTTCACCTCTTCCCGGCAGTGGGAAGCGGAAGCTCTTTCTCACAATTCCCTCACCCGTGGCTGGGCGCGCGGCGCGAGCGCCAGCGACGTCACCGCCCACACCAGCGCATCGAGCCGGTCGGGCGAGCGCCCCGACGACAGGCCCGACAGAGCGAAGTCGCACATTTCGTCTTCCAGCGCGGCGAAGCTGCCGGCGTGCCGGACGCGGCCTTGCTCATAAAGCGTCGCCACCGGTTCGGCGCGCAGCCACTTGCCGCGCGTCGCGCGCACGGGGATGACGGGCACCGCGGCATCCACCTCCGCGATCACGGACTTCACCATGTCGCCGCCCTGGTTGACTTCCGCCACCAGCGCATCAGCCTCGCACCGTCGCCACAGCGCAATCGCTTTCGCCGCCCACAGCGCCGGCGTTGCGCCCGCCACCGTCTCGTCGGCGATCACATAAACGATGCCGCCTTCCGCCAGCCCTGCCGCCACGATGCCGCAGGCGTCGGCGCGCTTGCCGGAGGTCGCGGGCGGATCGACTGCGACCACGACACGCTGCATCGGCGGCGCTTCGCGCACGCGACATTTCTCAAGCAGCGCGCGCGACCACAGCGCGTCGGGACGATCCTCGATGATCTCGCCGTCAAGCTCCTGACGCCCGAGCCGCGTTCCGGCGTAGCGCGCCATCACGCCTTGCAGAAAGGTCGGCGCCAGGTTGAAGGCGTTGGCCTGCGTCGGCGCGCGCGTGACCACGCTCGCCGCGTCGTTCATCAGGCGCTTCAAAAGCGCGGTCGGCCGCGGCGTCGTCGTAATCAACTGGCGCGGCTGCGAGCCGAGCCGCAAGCCGAACTGCAGCATATCGAACGCCGCTTCCGCGTAGCGCCACTTCGCCATCTCGTCAGACCAGGCGCAGCCGAATTGCGGTCCGCGCAGGCTTTCCGGATCGTCAGCGGAAAAAGCCTGCGCCACCGCGCCGTTGCTCCATTCCAGCCGCTTGCGCGAGGGCGACCATGACGGCCGCTCGTGAGCGGCGTGAACCGCGAGCAACCCGGAAACGCCTTCGATCATCACCTCGCGCACATCGTGTTCGGTTTCCCCGACCAGCGCGATGCGCGACACCGCCTCGCTCGCGAACGGTGACAGGCCGAGCGCCTGCGCGCGAATCCATTCGGCCCCGGCGCGGGTCTTGCCGGCGCCGCGGCCACCGATCATCAGCCAGATCAGCCAGGGCGCGCCGTTTGGCGCGAGTTGCGGAGGACGCTGATGCTCGTGCGCGAAGATATCCCACTGCCGGGCGAGAAATCCCAGTTCCGCCTCACTCATGCTCTCCAGCAGCAGTTGCCGCTGGCGCGGCGACCACTTGCTCCAGTCGGCGCGAAAGCGCGCGCCTGAACTCGTCGAGATCGCGGGGCACGGCGTCGTCATCGGCGGGCTTCACCTTCTCCTCACTGGCGCGCAGCCGCGTCACTTCGCCAAGCGTGCGCGCGAGACTTGCAAGCGTGCGTGCGCGGCGCTCCGCTTCGGTGCGCTGCTGCGGTTTCAGATGACTGCCGCCGACGATGACCTCGATCAGCGACAGTTCGCGCTCGATCGCGCGCGTCACCCGTTCGATCAGCAGCGCGCCGCTCGCGGGCGGCGGATCGTCGACCCGCTCGACCGCCGTGCGCTTGACGCGCGGGCTCGGTTCATCCTTGCGCCGAACGGCCGTGCGCCGCGCGCGCTGCCGGCTCAATCCGGCTTTTGCTGCTTCGTCGTGTTCATCGACAGGAACTACCTCGTCATCGACGAAGCGCGTGGTGGCGGCCATCGTCGCCTTGCGCGCGGCCGCGGTCTTGCCAGGCCTGGTGTCGGCCTGATTTTGCTTGCGGGCTTTCGCACCGACGCTTGCGGGCGTGAGCGGCTTCTTGCGGGACTTCTTCTTCATTGCGGGGGATGAAGATTTTTTCGAATCGGCCCGCTTTGCAGGACCGGCCGCGGCTGTTTTCGTTCGCGATGCAACGCGAGCAGCCGCCGGTTTTCGTGCCGGTCCGGCGGGTCGCGTCACTACCATGATGTCGAAAAACCCTCTCGTCGCGGAATCGATATTGCCGATGAAACCCGGCTTCCGAATTTCCCTGGAGCAGAACGTCATTCTCTGGAAGACCGAACCGATCCCGCCCGGGATCAGCACAGCGAGACCGCATCGCGCCGAAGCGATCCGGAGAGCCCCGGATGAGAACCTCGTTTTCCGGCGCAACTGTGGAGCATGGCGTAAACCTACCTCGGCAGCGTCACGCTGTCAAGGTATATTTTCCTAGTGTGGTGGTTCAGAAGTTCGCTTCAGTGCTCAATCAAATCCGTCAAGCGAACTTCTGAACCTAAACCACACTAGAATCATAAAGTTGCTAGTGTCCCTTTGATTCCGAAGTTCGCATCAGAGGTTGCTGCAAGGGTATACGAACTTCGGAATCAAAGGGACACTAGGAAAGTTTGCCGCGCGCTCATTGGTTTTTTCGAGCGTCCCTCAAGCGTTTTCGAGCGAAGTGGAATCCGGTTCGCGTGAAGAAAACGCGTCAAATCAAGAAGCCAGAGTCTTTCACCGTTTCCATGAAACGGTGACTCTCGGGGCTTGACCGGGGATGGATACGGATTTGCGTGAAGAAGCGCGTCAAAATCCTGAGTTCGCTTCTTATTCCATGAGAAGCGAACAGACTCTGATGGCCTGCCGCGTTACTTCAGCCGCTCGTTCACCGTGACGAAGCGATCGTTCATCGAACTGCCGATGCTGTTGACCGCGGTGATGACGACGATGCTGATGCCGCCGGCAATCAGCGCATATTCGATCGCGGTCGCACCCGACTCGTCGCGCAAGAAATCCGATGCAATCTTTGCAATGAAGCGCACTGCCAACTCCGATCGATCGATGCGCACTTTCGCGCGTGGCTGGAAACCCAAGTCTACGCCCGAATGATTGCACAGACCCTTAAGCGATACCCTCAATGAATGCTTAAATCGAACGGTGAAATTCTATCGGTTATCACGCCGCCGGACCGGCGAGCGGTCGCTCCTCCATCAACACCAAAAGCAGCGACGCCCCCGCAAGCATCGCCGCGGCGGCGGCAAACACATAGCGGAACGCCGTGGTCAGGTCGGACGCGGAGATCGCATTGGCCTGACCGCCACCATGACCGATCGAAACGTCCACACCCGGCGCCACCAGCAGGATGGCGGCGAAGCCGGCGACGGCGAACGAGGAGGCCAGCGCGCGGAAGAAATTCATCGCGCCGGTGACGGTGCCCACCTGCGGGCGCGCCACCGCGTTCTGCAGCGACACCACGGTAACGGGAAAGATGGTGCCGAGGCCGAAGGCGAACAGCGAGAGCAACACCAGCAGCGCCCAGAGCGGCGTCACGAACAACGCCGGGATCGCGGCCACGACGGCGGCAAATGATGTCCCGATGATCGCGACCCGCTTGTAATGAACCGCGCGCATCATGGTGCGGCCGGCAAGCGCCGCGCCTCCAGTGGAGACGGCTGCGATCGGAATCAGCGCCAGCCCGGATTGGGTGGCGTCGAGATGGTGGACCACCTGATAGTACAACGGCAGATGCACGGTGAGCCCGATGATGGCGCCGAGCCCGAGGCCGCCGGCCGCCATCGCGTAGGGAACGACGGGGCCACCGATCAGCGGCAACGGCAGGAACGGTTCCGAGGTCGCGCGCGCGTGCCGGACAAAGCCGGCTGCGAGCACGAGCGCGAGCACGAGCATGGCGGCGATCGCCGGCGACAGCCAGGCAAAGCGGTTGCCGCCCCATGTCAGCACCAGCATGAATACCACGGCGGAGGCCATTAGCAGCGCTCCGCCGATCCAGTCCACCTTGCGGCGGCGGTGGAATACCGGGATCTTACCCATCCTCGGCAGCAGCAGCGCCAGCGCGATGACGCCGAGCGGCACGTTGATCCAGAAGATCATCGACCAGTGCAGATGCTCGGCGAACACCCCGCCCAGCACCGGGCCGGCAACGCCGGCCGCGGTCCACACGCCGCTGAAATAGGCCTGGTACTGGCCGCGCTCGCGCGGGCTCACCACGTCGGAGATCACCGTCTGCACCACCGGCAGGATGCCGCCGCCGCCAAGTCCCTGAACCCCGCGCGCGACGATCAGCGTCGTCATGTTCGGCGCCAGCGCGCACAGGACCGAGCCCGCAACGAACAGGCCAAGCGCGGTGACGATCATCGCGCGGCGACCGTAGATGTCACTCAGCGTGCCGAACACCGGCGCGACCGCGGTGGACGCCAGCAGGTACGCCGTGATGATCCACGACAGGGCAGTGACATCGCGGAACTGGCGGCCGATGGTCGGCAGCGCGGTCGCGACGATGGTCTGGTCGAGCGCGGCAAGAAACATGGTCAGCATCAGACTGACCATGATGGTGCGGACCTCGCTTCGGCTCAGCGGAACGGGCGGCGCGGTCCGCGGCGCATCGGAGCCGCCGCCGGAGGAACCGGCCGGGACGGTGCGGGAGCTGTTGGCGGCCGAAACCCGCGGAGAGACCGGAGTCCGTCCGGGCTGATCGAGCTTGTTCATGCGAGGGGAACAAATTTTCCGCTGAAAATGGCAAAAGGCAAAAGGACGCAAAGAGAAGGCAGAGGAAGAATCACATAACCCGCGCGGTCAGGTTCGGACAGCGCGGCCGATGGCTGAACGGCATCGGCGGATGCTCAATCGCAAACATGTGATGGTAAGGAATTAACCTCGCGGGCGATTCCTCAGCCGGGCGCGCTTCGGCAAGCGGACCGGCCACTGCACGATATGATCCTCCAGTTCGGAATCGGGAATCTCGTCCTCGGTCCCCCGCACCCGGCCCCGCACCGAAACCCCCGCTTCGTGCACCGTGTTGCGATCGCCGGAAATCAGCGGATGCCACCAGTAGAGATCGCGTCCCTCCGCGACCAGCCGATAACCGCAACTCGGCGGCAACCAGTTCAGGCTGCGTACGTTTTCCGGAGTCAGGCGGACGCAGTCCGGCACCTGTTCGGAGCGGTTCGCATAATCCTTGCAAGCGCAGAGCCCGGCATCCAGCAGACGACAGGAGACATGGGTGAAATAAATGTCGCCGGTGTCTTCGTCCTCGAGCTTTTCCAGGCAGCAACGCGCGCAGCCGTCGCACAGGCTCTCCCATTCGACGCGGGACATCTCTTCCAAAGTCTTGGTCTTCCAGAAGAATCCGTCCTGTCCCGACGGGCGCGAGGATCGTTGCGTCATGCTTCGCTTCTTGGCTGGCTGAAATCGCGGATGATCAGTCTATGGGCTCCGGGCGCACCGCGCGCAAGCGCCGGTCGCGACATACAATCTGAAAGTGCAACGACCATTGGTTTATCATCCCCGCTCGGATAGAAGGAAACCGGTTCTCCCGAGGACGCCGGAGGACGTTCCAGCGTCGGTTTTTAACGCACCTTCTGCGTGCCTTGGGTTTGCCGCAACACTCTTGCATGACGTGCCGACGGCGCCGGACGGGTCGCCGCCGCGCCGCAGATCGGTCACAGGCCCTTAGTGCGAAATATCCTGCCCTCCGATTGGAAAAAGCGAATCCGGCATTTCCTGCTGGATTTCGACGCACGCGTCGATTCAACGCTGTTCTCGTCGGCGGTCGGCGCGCGCGAACTGTATGAACGCTTCTCCACCTATATGGACCGCTTCTATGTCGGCCGCTGGAAACGCTGGGTGTTCATCGAGCCTTTATCGGAAGCTGCGACGCTCGGCCTCGGCGGCCTCATCGTCCTGCTGGCGCTGGCGCAGCCGGCATTCCGCGAAACCGCCGACGAGGACTGGCTGAAGAAATCCGATCTCGCGGTGACGTTCCTCGATCGCTATGGCAATCCGATCGGCAGCCGCGGCATCAAGCACAATGATTCGATTCCCCTCGAGGAATTTCCCGACAACCTGATCAAGGCGACGCTGGCGACCGAAGACCGCCGCTTTTACGATCACTTCGGCATCGACGTCGGCGGCACCTTCCGCGCGCTGGTCACCAACGCGCAGGCCGGCGGCGTACGACAGGGCGGCTCCTCGATCACCCAGCAACTCGCGAAGAACCTGTTCCTCTCCAACGAACGCACCATCGAGCGCAAGATCAACGAGGCCTTCCTCGCGATCTGGCTCGAGACGCGCCTGACCAAGAATGAAATCCTGAAGCTTTATCTCGACCGCGCCTACATGGGCGGCGGCACCTTCGGCGTCGATGGCGCGGCGCATTTCTACTTCAACAAGTCGGTGCGCGACGTCAATCTCGCCGAAGCCGCGATGCTCGCCGGCCTGTTCAAGGCGCCGACCAAATACGCGCCGCACATCAACCTGCCCGCCGCCCGCGCCCGCGCCAACCAGGTGCTCGACAACATGGTGGACGCGGGCTTCATGACCGAAGGCCAGGTGTTCGGCGCGCGGCGCAATCCCGCCACCGCGGTCGACCGCCGCGACGAGAATTCGCCGAACTACTACCTCGACTGGGCGTTCGACGAGATGCGCAAGCTGGTCGATACGTTTCCGCGCTCCTATACCGAGCGCGTGTTCGTGGTGCGCACCGCCATCGACATGAACGTGCAGCACGCCGCGGAAGAAGCGATCGAAAACCAGTTGCGGCAATTCGGCCGCGACTATCACGCGACCCAGGCCGCAACGGTGGTCGCCGATCTCGACGGCGGCGTGCGCGCGATGGTCGGCGGCCGCGACTATGGCGCGAGCCAGTTCAATCGCGCGACCGACGCCATGCGCCAGCCCGGATCGTCGTTCAAGCCGTATGTCTACACCACCGCGCTGCTCAACGGCTTCAAGCCGACATCGACGATCGTCGACGGCCCGGTCTGCATCGGCAACTGGTGCCCGCAGAACTACGGACATTCCTATTCCGGCACGGTGACGCTGACCCAGGCGCTGACGCGCTCGATCAATGTGGTGCCGGTGAAGCTCTCCATCGCGCTCGGCAAGGGCGAGAAGAACCCGGCCAGGGCCGGACGCGCCAAGATCGTCGCAGTCGCCCGCAAGTTCGGCATCGTCACGCCGCTGCCGGATACGCCGTCGCTGCCGATCGGCGCTGACGAAGTCAACGTGCTCGAACACGCCGTCGCCTATGTGGCATTTCCGAATAAAGGCAGGGCGGTTACGCCGCACGCGGTTCTGGAAGTCCGCACCGGTGCCGGCGATTCGGTCTGGCGCTACGACCGGGACGGCCCCAAGCCGCGCCAGATCATTCCGCCCTCGATTGCCGCCGACATGGCCGGCATGATGAGCCACGTGGTCAGCGAAGGCACCGCGCGCCGCGCCATCCTCGACGGCATTCCGGCGGCCGGCAAGACCGGCACCACCAACGCCTATCGTGACGCCTGGTTCGTCGGCTACACCGGCAACTTCGTGTGCGGCGTATGGTACGGCAACGACGACTACTCGCCGACCAACCGCCTGACCGGCGGCGCATTGCCCGCACAGACCTGGCACGACATCATGACCGCGGCGCATCGCGGGGTCGAAATCAAGGACATCCCGGGGGTCTCCGCGCCGGCGAAGCCGACCGCCGCCGCCGCCGCGAAAGCCACGAGCGACGACGACGCGAATCCCGCGCCGCCGCCGATCCTGACCAAGCGCGGCGCGGAGATCCTGGTGCGCGTGGAAAAGCTGCTGGATGAAGCCGGCAAAACCATCGGAAAAACGTCGGCGGCTCCCACCGACACGCCCCATCCTGCTTCATCGGGTGCCGCCGCTTTGCCCGAAAACGTCGCAGCCGCAGCGTCCGGCGTTCGGACGACTCCCGCACCACGCAAGAACTGACGCATGATCCATGTCATCCACGTCCCATCGTTATCCATGGCCCGTCGTTTTTGAGCGAACATGTCCCGCGGATTTTGACCGGGGAACAGACCGGTTCGCGCGCAGACAACGCGTTGAACAGGACGCCCCGTTTCTAATCCCGTGAAGCGGAAAGGCTCCGGGAACTTCAACACGGAACTTCAACTCGAAACCGGACCGGAAGCCTAATATCATTAGGCTCCTTTGATTCTGCAGTTCGCATCAAAGGAGTTGAGCGATCTTTGCGAACTTCGAAAACCGGAGCGCCGATCCGTGCGGCTGATCATCCTCATCCTGGTGGCGCTGCTGCTCGCCATCGTGGTCGGCCTCGGCGCCACCTGGATCACCGCGACGCGCGGCACCGATCTGGGCACGCTGACCATCGGCGCATGGACTGCAAGACCAAGAAGCGGATCGGCTGACATTGATCCCTATTCGCGCGCCGCGATTGCGCGCAGCGGCGAGTTACCGATCGGAACCGGCGACGGCATCGCGTTCCTGGCGACCGCCTCCGACGACAAGCGACCGCTCGATGGCCGCTGCGACGTCATCGTCAGCGGCGTCACTCCGCCGGCTCGGTTCTGGACGCTGACGCTTTATGATCGCAAGGGCCGCCTGGTGGCCAATTCGCTGCAACGCTACGGCTTCACCAGCGAGGAGATCGTGCGGAATTCCGACGGCTCGTTCACGGTGAGCGTGGCGTCGCGTGCGCGCGCCGGCAACTGGCTGCCGACGGGCGGCATCGAGCGCTACGTGCTGATGCTGCGCCTCTACGACACGCCTGTCGGGGTCGCGACGCGAAGCCAGCGCGACGCGCCGATGCCTTCTGTTGCAACCGGAAAGTGCTCATGATCCGCCTCATGTTTGCGATTGTCGGCGGCGTCCTGCTCGGCGGGGTCGTGCATCTGGTCAGCGTGCTGGCGCTGCCGCGGATCGCCTCGCAGGACGCCTATTCGCGGCTGGCGGCGATGACCACGGTGAACGCAGTGACCCCCCTGCCCCCGGCCGACCCCGGCATTTCGCCGATGCCGTTCATGGACCCGGCCTTCGCCATTGCGGTCTGCCGCTACGACCTGTCCGGCGGATCGATCAAACTGACGGTGCCGGTGAGCCAGGCCTACACCTCGGTGTCGTTCTATACCCGCAGCGACGTCGCCTATTACGCCATCAACGATCGTTCCGCCGGACGCAAGGTGATCGAACTCAACCTGATGACCGAAGCCCAGCACGCGGAACTGCCCGAGGAGGAAGACGTCACGGCCGCGGACCGGCTGATCATCGATTCACCCTCGACGACCGGGCTGATCGTTCTGAAGGCCCTGGCGCCGGAGCCCGGCATGATGGAGCAGGCGAAGGCCTCGCTCGCCGCCGCAACGTGCCGGCTGCAAACCGAGCCGCCCATGGTGAAGCCTGAAGCGAAACGGTAGGCGGCACGATCGCTCGATCGTTTCGTGCTCTATAGCGCTTTCGAGCGAAGCGGGGACCGGTTCGCGCGAAGAAAGCACGCCAAATCAAAATTATAGAGCCGTCACTTCTGATTCCATCAGAAGCGGAAGGACGCCAGAGCATGATCCCGAAAATGGAAACCCGTTTTCGGAAAAGATCACGCCCAAACAAAAAGATAAGCGACGGGTCTAATCCATCGCAGTTGAACCAGACTTAGCTCTCGGTAACGGTGAAAGCCTAGTGGTCCGATTCTAACATTTGCATCCCGTTGCGGCAGGGCGGTCCTGCAAATGTTAGAATCAAAGGACCACTAGCAGCTATCAGGTTTCTAGTGGAGTTTTGAATTTGACATTCGCCTGACGGGTTTGCTGCAAAGTGGGTAGCGAATGTCAAATTCACTCCACTAGCATCTTGATTTAACGCATTTTCTTCACGCGAACCGGTCCCCCCTTCGCTCGAAAACGCTCCAAATGGGACATCTCGATCATCATTGCCGGTCTGGCCCCGCAATCCATTTTCTTTGAGCGATCCATCTTCTTCGAAAAGGAATGAATGCGCGGCGAGGCATAGGTGAGAGAGCGCCGCCGCTCTTCGAACGGTTATGGGCGAGCGAAAGCGACGCCGTTTAACGAAGAGCGATGCCCGCGCATGACGGGACCAGATCTATCCCCGCGTGCGCAGGGCGCGGCCGACCACCGGCGTTGCGGTGACCGGGGGATTTGCGGCCAGCGCCGCAAGCTGTCCGATCAGGCGGTCGGCATCGGCGGCCACGCCATCCGGCGCATGAATAACCAGACGCTCGAGCGCCCAGCGATAGGAGGCGACCCGCTGCTCCAGGCACTGCTGCACCCATTGGACGATCAGGGTGTTCTCTTCCATGCGCGCGACGGCGTCCGTGCGCTCGCGCGGCGACAGGTCCGGCACGAACTTTAGGCTGGCGTTACGTTTTCCATCGAGATCAAAGACTTGCCGTGCGGTGTTGAAGAACGGATCGAAGCGCGTAATGTCGTTACGGACGTCGTCCATCAGTTGCGCGTAGCGCGAGGCATGAGACCGGTGCGGCTCGTCGATCAACTGACGACCGTAGGCGCTGCGGTCGAATGCGGGCTTCTGCCGCCACGGCGGGGCAAACGGCTCATAATTGCCGAACACACTCTTCCAGGCCGGCCGCGAAAGCGGCGGCTCGACCAGGGGATAGGCGAGATCGCGCAACATCCGCTCTGGCTCGGTGAGTTGAAATCGCGACGACGGCCGGCCGATGCTGCCGGTCGCTTCCGCGCCCATCCAGCGATGCATGTCGTCATTGCGGACATCCTGACGGACGCGACCGAAATCGCCGCCACTGCATCCGGCCAGCGTAATGCCAAAAAGAACCACCAAAATCATCGACGCGGGGCGCGGGAGCCTTGAATCTGCTGGCGTTTGATTCCCCGGCATCACGTTTATCCGTAAATCAAGATCGTGCGCGGCGGCGGCGACGGCGCCCGGGGGCGGCGCCCTCCTCGGGACCTCGCCCACCGCCGGTTTCCTCGCTTTCGCGGTCGATGCGGATAACCGGCAGGATCACAACGGTACCCATCGTGCGGTCCGCGGAGCGATCCATCGTTGATCCCGATCGCGAAGCCGCATCAGCCGGAAACGCAATAACGGTGCCCATGCCCAGTTTCTCCTCGCCCGGCCGCCAACCGATTTTCGGCAGCGCCGCGGCGGGATTTAGAACCGGCCATGGTTAACGGCCTGTTAAAGCCGGCTCGCTAGATTGAGGCGAGTTGTTACCAGCAAACCTGCGCCGACATGACCCCACTTCAGATGTTTCCCGGCTTCGACGGGTTGTTGACGCTGTCCCGCAGGGAGGGCGTCGACATCCGTCCGACCCTGCTGCGAGTGCTGACCGACCTTTACGTGCAGACCGCCACGCATTCCGCCGAGGAAGAGCAACACTTCGTCGAACTCACCTCGCGCCTGATCGATCAGGTCGACGATGCCACCCGCGCCGCGGTGCGCGCCCGCCTGTCGATCTATCCACGGACGCCGGCGGCGATCATGAGCAAGCTGAGGCTTCATGCGGCCGCTCCACCGCGCCCCAAAACCGCGCCGCCCTCGCCGCCGACCCCCGCGCCGACTGCGGAGACGAAACCCCAGACAACCGCGACGCTGTCCATGGAGCCGCGCGACGGTTCCGAAATCAGCCAGATGTTCTTCGCCGCGAACGCCAGGGATCGTGCCTTGATCCTGCAAGATCTGGCGACGGCGCCGCTGCGGCCATCGCCGCGGGTCCATCCGTCGAGGGCCGCACGCGCGATCGAGACTCTCTATATGGCCGCGTTCGCGTCGGACGTTGACAACTTCACCACCGAACTCGGCGAGACGCTGATCCTTCCCGCCCGGATCGCCGAACGGGTGGTGAAAGATCCCGGCGGCGAGCCGCTCGCCTGCGCCGCCAAGGCCCTCGGCATGCCCTCGAAGATCTATCAGCAAATCCTGCTGTTTCTCGATCCGGCCATCGGCACGTCCGTCAACGCGGTGTACCGGCTGTCGCGGCTCTACGACCTGCTCGACGAGCGTTCCGCGCGGATCATGCTGGCGGCCTGGCGCGGGGCGACGATGACGGAAGCGCGGGCCAAATATCGTCCGACACTCTATAATGACGAGCGCCATCGCGTCCGGGCGGCACCGACGCACGAACGTTCCGGCGTCCTACAGCCAGGCGCAGCCACGGCCCTCCGGCGCGGAACCGACCGTGATGGATCGGGCGGATAGGCAGCTCTTATTTTGAAAGAAGCCAACCATCAAGGCAGACCGGACCGGCCCTGCGCGAACCGCTCATGACAGCGCCATTGTCTCCTTGACCTTGGCGACCAGCGCGCTGAGCGCGAACGGTTTTGCGAGGAAGGCGAACTGCTCATTCTCCGGCAGGCTCTTGTCGAACGCTTCTTCCGCATAACCCGACACGAAGATGATCTTGAGATCGGGATTGCGCTTGCGCATCTCGCGCAATAGCGCGGGGCCGTCCATCTCCGGCATCACCACATCCGAGACGACGAGATCGACGGCGCCGTTCTTCTCGTCGAATGCCTCCAGCGCCTCGATGCCGTTGGCGGCCTCGATCACGCTGTAACCGCGCGAGCGCAGGCCGCGCGCGTTCAGCGAGCGAAGGCCGTCTTCGTCCTCGACCAGCAGGATGGTGCCCTGCCCGGTCAGGTCGCCGGACGCCGGCTTGGCTGGAACGGACGAGTCCTTCGGAGCACCGCCGGCCGCGGCCTCAGGCCGGACATCCGTCTCGGGATGATGGCGCGGCAGGAAGATGCGGAACGTCGTCCCCTCGCCCGCTTTGGAATCGACGTAGATGAAGCCGCCGGTCTGCTTGACGATGCCGTAGACCGTCGACAGCCCGAGCCCGGTGCCCTTGCCGACCTCCTTGGTGGAAAAAAACGGCTCGAAGATCTTATCGACGATGTCAGGCGGAATACCGGTGCCGGTGTCGCTGATCTCGACCAGCACGTAATCGGCGGCCGGCATTCCCTTGTAGCCGAACGTCACGACCTCAGCCGCCGCAACATTGGCGGTGCGGATTGCGAGCTTGCCACCGTTCGGCATGGCGTCGCGCGCGTTGACCACGAGGTTGACGATCACCTGCTCGAACTGCGAGACATCGGCCTTGACCGGCCACAGGTCGCGCCCGTGCACGACCCCGGGGAACGTGACCTTCTCGCCGATCAGGCGCTTGAGCAGCATGCCGATGTCGCTCAGGGTGTCGCCGAGATCGAGCACCTTCGGCTGCAAGGTCTGCCGCCGCGAGAACGCCAGCAGCTGCCGCACCAGCGCGGCGGCGCGGTTGGCGTTCTGCTTGATCTGCATGATGTCCTGGAACGACGGATCGGTCGGCTTGTGCGCGTTCAGCAGGAAATCGTTCGCCATCATGATCGCGGACAGCACGTTGTTGAAATCGTGCGCGATGCCGCCGGCAAGCTGGCCAACGGATTCCATCTTCTGCGACTGATTGATCTGGTTTTCCAGCGTGCGCCGCTCGGTCGTCTCCAGCACGTAGACGATCGCGGCTTCCGCGTCGCGATCGTCATCCTCCACCGCGGTGACAAAAAACTGTCCCCAGCGTTCGCGCGCGCCGACCAGCATCACCTCGACCGGTGGAATATCGCCCTGCCCATCAGCCGCTGCCTGAATGGCCGCGCTCAACTGGCCGCGATCGCGTTCGTTGACGGCGGTGAGAATCGATTTGGTTACCGCGCCGTCAGAACCGAGGCTTTGCGCGAGTTTCGCGAACCGCGCATTGGCCCGGCTCACAGTGCCGGACTTGTCGACGGTGGCGATCGCCATCGGCGTGTGATCGAAGAAGCGCATGAAACGGACTTCGGCTGCGCGCTGCGGATCGACGCGCTCGTCGCGGGCGCGGCTGATCACGAGAGTCCGCGAGGGGCCGGGCACGCCGTCGGCGCCGAACGCCAGCTTATGATAGAGCCGCACCGGCATGGTCTTGCCGTTGCGCATCCGCAGGTCGACATCGAAGACCTCGGTCCGGACCTCGCCCGGAGCGGCGGCGATCGACGTCAGCAAAGCCGCGCCGTCGCCGGAGACGACGTCGGTAAGCTTCAGGCCGCCCGATCCGATCTCCGCGAGATCGTAATCCAGCCAGTTGGCGAGCGTGGCGTTGACATAGGCGAGATCGCCTGACGGATTGACGGAGAAGAAACCGCACGGCGCATGATCGAGATATTCGATCGCATGGCGCAGTTCCTGGAAGATGTCTTCCTGCCGTTCGCGGTCGCGGGTGATATCGGCGATCGACCACACGGCATGCCTGGACTGCCGCTTGGCCTGGCCAAGCGGGCGGACCCGCAACCGCAGCCAGCGGCCATGCGCGCCATCGGCGGCGGCGACGCGCACCTCCTCCTGCTGGCGCTTGCCTTCGCGCGCGGCCTTCAGCAGACGGAACACCGCCTCGGAGACGTCGGGGTTGCCGATGAAGACGCGCTCCACCGGCCGCACATCCTGCATCGAGGTGGCGCCCGTCAGGGTAAGATAGGCGGCGTTGGCATAAACGATGTGCCCGCCGGCATCCGTGACGGCGATGCCATCAAACGCGTGATCGGCGACCGGGCGCATCAGCGGATCGTCGGCGGTGCGGTCGGCGAAGCGGACAATGCCGGCCGCAAATGCGAACAGCGTGAACAGGCCAACCGTCGCCAGCAGCGCCAGCAACCCCAGAATGTAAGGCTGGGCGTTGGCGCGCCCGAGCGTCATGAACGCCACGGCGGCCGCGACGATTGCACCCGCGACCAGCAGCACCAGCAGGATGCTGCCGCTCCGCCGCGCCGGTTCCTGCGCAACCTGCGGCGACTCGATGTCGGGATCGGATGTCATGGAATCCGGCGGGGCCTGTCGCAGCGGGCGCGGAATGCGCGTATGTCGGGTCCTGAGTGCCTGAATCGGGCCCGGCAACGCAAGCACCTCATGGGCTCATTTCCCGCCATTTCCCCACCGGGATACTCTTTTTCCGGACACCGCCGGCCGGCATTACGCGCCGCGCGGCGCAAAGCCACGCTTCAGGCCCATGACGTAGCCGATGATTTCGGCGACCGCGTGATAGTGCTCGACCGGAATCTCGTCGTCGATCTCGACGGCGGCATACAGCGCGCGGGCCAATGGCACGTTTTCGACGATCGGGATGTCATGCTCACGGGCGATTTCCCTGATCTTGAGCGCGATGTTGTCCGCGCCCTTGGCCACGCAGACCGGCGCCGACATGCCGCGCTCGTACGACAACGCGACCGAATAGTGGGTCGGATTGGTGATGATGACCGAAGCCTTGGGCACCGCAGCCATCATGCGCTTCTTCATGCGCGCGGCCCGCAACTGCCTGATCCGGGCCTTGATGTGCGGATCGCCTTCCGACTGCTTGAACTCGTCCTTGATTTCCCGCAGCGACATCTTCTGCCGCTCGAACCACTGCCGGTACTGAAGCAGGTAGTCTGCGATCGCGACCAGCGCCAGCATCGCGACCACCGCGCCGAGCAATTGCAGCGTCAGGGTTCGGGTGGTGCCGAGGATGGCGTTCGGATCGAGCCGCACCATGGCGTCGAGCCGCGAGCGCTCCGGCCAGAGCACCGCCGTCATGACCGCGCCGAGCGCCAGCACCTTGAAAAGTCCCTTGGCGAAGTTCGCTGCTGCCTGCTTACCGAAAATCCGCTTGGCGCCGGAAACCATCGAAATCTTGCTGAGCTTCGGCTTCAGCGCCTCCCCCGACCAGACGAAGCGGTGCTGAACGATATTGCCGGCAACGGCAGCCAGCATCAGCAACAGCAGCGGCACGCCGAGCGCGGCGACAAGCACGTATTCGATCTGCACGGCCAGCGCCAGCAGACCCGGCCCGTCGGTCCGGATCTGCCAGGAGTTGGCGATCAGGTTGCGTAGCGGCATCTCGAATCCGCCGCCGACGGAGCCCGCGAAGGTCGACAGCACCAGCGTCGCGCCAGCGATCACGAACCAGGTGTTGACCTCCTGGCTCTTGACGACGTCGCCGCGCTCGATCGCGTCATCGAGGCGTTTTTGCGTCGGGTCTTCTGTCTTTTCGGTATCGTCGCTCTCGTCGGCCATCGTCGCGGTGTCCTATAGCGTTTTCGAGCGAAGTGGATACCGGTTCGCGTGAAGAAAACGCATCAAATCAAGAGCCTATAGTCTTTCACTGTTTCCATGAAACGGTGGAAGACTCTAGTGGTCCAATTCTAACATTTGCATTCCGTTGCCGCAGGGAGTTCTTGCAAATGTTAGAATCAAAGGACCACTAGCAACTATCAGGTTTCTAGTGGAGTTTTGAATTTGACATTCGCCTGACACGTTCGCTGCAAAGTGGGTAGCGAATGTCAAATTCACTCCACTAGTGTCCCGATTCCGAAGTTCGCATACCCTTGCAGCAACCTTTGATGCGAACTTCGGAATCAAAGGGGCACTAGTAACTTTATGATTCTAGTGTGGTTTAGGTTCGGAAGTTCGCTTGACGGACTCGATTGGGCAATGAAGCGAACTTCTGAACCACCACACTAGTTCGACAATGTCAGATCGCGCATCACGCCGATAAAATAATCCATGTAGGTCCCCATCATGGACACCAGCACGGCGGCGAGAATCATGAAGCCGATGAGGATCGAGAGCGGCACGCCGATGAAATAGACCTGCATCTGTGGCATCAGCCGCGCCAGAACGCCGAGCCCGATATTGAAGACCAGCCCGAACACCAGAAAAGGCGCCGACAATTGCAGGCCGATCTTGAAAGCAGCGGCGAAAGCGCGTGTCGCCAGCGCCGCCACGTCGCCGCTCGGCATCAGTTCGCCCGGCGAGAAAATCCTGTAGCTCTCGTTCAGCGCGGTGATGACCAGATAGTGCGAGTCGGTTGCAAACAGCAGCGCGATGCCAAGCAGGGTCAGGAAGTTGCCCATCAGCGCGCCTTGCTGGCCCTGGCTCGGATCGACCGAGGTGACGAATCCAAGCCCAAGTTGCTGCGCGATGATCGAGCCTGCGACCTGCAAGGCAGCGAGCGTGACGCGTGCGGTGGCGCCCAGCACCACGCCGATGATGATCTCATGCACCAACAAGACCGCCAGCGGCGCAACCGACTGCATGTCGACGTGATAGGCGGAGCGATGCAGCGGCAGGATAATGAGAGTCAGAAGCAGGGCGATGGCGAGCTTGACCCGCACCGGAATGAAGCCCTCGCCGAAGCCCGGCAACAGCATCACCATCGCGCCGATGCGGGCAAACACCAGCATGAAGGCGGCGCCAAGAGCGGGCAGAAGCGAGATGTCGATACGCATGATGCCCTTGAGGTGCTATCCCGACATTCCCGTCGGGAACTTGCAGCGAGCGGATCGCGATACCGCATCCACCCCTGCGATCTTGTGCATCAACCGCCGATGATTCGCGATGAAATCCGTATCATTTCGGCGTGCAGCGCATCGGCCATGAACGGCAGCGCCAGCACCAGCGTCACGAAGATGGCCAGGATCTTCGGCACGAACACCAGCGTCTGTTCCTGGATCTGCGTCAACGCCTGTATCAGCGAAATGGCGACGCCGACGATCAGGCCGACGCCCAGCAGCGGCCCCGAGACCAGAACGATGGTCCAGATCGCATCGCGCGCGATATCCAGTGTTTCAGCGCCGGTCATTGCCATCTCCCATGTACTTTGTTCTCTTATGCTGGAACGTGCGGCTTTCAGACGCCGCAAAATTCATTCTTCCCGCTTCAGCTATGGATTCCGGGTTTGCGCTTCCGGCGCGAACGCTACGCGTTCGTCGCTCGCGCGCCCCGGAATGACGACTTGAAGCGATACCCATACGATCAGATCGGCATTCTCATGATGTCTTCGTAGGACTGGATGACGCGGTCGCGCACCGAGACCAGTGTCGACACCGCGACATCGGTATCCGCCACAGCGGTCACCACGTCCATCAGGTTTGCCTTGCCCGATGCCATCGCCACCGTCTGCGCATCGGATTTCCGCCCCGATTCCATCACGCTGCCGAGCGCATCCTTGAGCACGGCGCTGAACGAGGGGCCATCGCCCTCCGGCGGCTTGCCGGCGGCGGCGCTGGAGCCCATCATCTTTGCAAGGCTCGCATAGGCGTTTGCTGCGACTGTGGGTGATGCCATGGTCAGATCTCCGATCAGGATTTGAGGATATCGAGCGTGCGCTGGATCATCCGGCGCGTCGCGCTGATGATGTTGACGTTCGCCTCGTATGACCGTTGCGCGTTGCGCATGTCGGTCATTTCGACCAGCGAGTTGACGTTGGGATATTTGACGTTGCCGCTGGCGTCGGCAGCCGGATTGCCCGGCTCATATTTGACGCGGAACGACGACATATCGGGCTTCACGCGACCGAGCGTCACCACTTTCGCATCGAGCGCACGATCGAGCGCCGATGAAAAGGTCGGCACCTTGCGCCGATAGGGATCGCCCCCCGGTACTTGCGCGGTGGAATCGGCGTTGGCGATGTTCTCCGAGATCACCCGCATCCGTCCGGCCTGCGCCCGCAGACCGGATGTCGCGATGCCCATCGATCGCATGAAGTCGGCGCCGTTGTCTGCCATGTTGCGGTCTCCTTCCCTTCAGCTCTGCCTCATGCCTTGCCGACAGCCATCTTCAGCAGACGCAGGCTGCGGCTGTAGAGTGAGGTCGCGGTGGCGTAATCCATCTGGTTGGCCGAGACCTTGAGCATCTGATCCTCAAGATTGACGGCGTTGCCCGCGGGACGGGTCTGAAAGCCGGCATGGGGATTCTGATCGAAATTCGATTCCGGGCCCGAGCCCGCGATGCTCTCGCCCGAGGTGGTGCGCAGCATCGCCAACGCCGCGCCGGACGAGGCATTGCCGCCACGTGCGTCGAACTTCGGCTCGATCAGATCGCGCGGCTTGAAATTCGGCGTGTCGGAGTTGGATATGTTTTCGGCGAGAACACGCTGGCGCTCCTGATGCCACTGCATACGGGTGCGCAGGGCCGCCAGCGCGGAAATATCGTTGATGGGCACGACGGACCTCCCGCTCCAGCCCCAGGGACGAAGCACCGCCGGGGGTAGGCAGAATTTGCCGCCTTCATGGTTAACAGCCGGTTAAGAACCACGGCGATGCGTCCCGGACCGCCTCCTCGCCCTGCCGGTCGTGACGTCCTCGATCCCGGCCAGGCACATTTTTGCCAGGATCGCTGCGTTAACCACCCGCATTAACCCAGCCTCCGGTACTCAGAAGTTGTTTTGGTCTGGTCGATTCATAGGTTATTAAGGACGTCAGCGGCAGCTTTTGCCGGATGGGGTTAACAGATTGGGCCAAGGCTCGGTCGTCACGGGAGGGTGCCGAAAGGCATTCGACGATCCGAAGCTGTAATAAAGGCGCTTTCTGTCAGGGATACAGAAATGCAGGCCATTACATTCGTCATCGCATTCATAGTGGTTCTGGCGCTGATCGCCGGGACCGCCTGGCTAGTGCGGCGATTTGCGGGAAACCGGCTCGGCACCACCGCCAATCGCGGACGGATGCCCCGTCTGGCGGTCATCGACGCCGCCGCGGTGGACGGGCGCCGGCGGCTGGTTCTGGTGCGCCGCGACAACGTCGAGCACCTGCTGATGATCGGCGGACCGTCCGACATCGTCGTGGAACCCAACATCGTCCGCGCACCGGGGCGCGAGCAGATCCCGCAACGTCCTGTCTCCGGCAGCGAGCCATCGCTGCCGCGCCTGCCGCCGCTGGCGGAAGCCGGCTGGACCGAGTCCGATAGCCCGCATTCCAGCCCGCCCGAGCAGCCCCATGAGACCCCCGAGCCGACGCGGCCGGTCCAGCGTCCCCCCTTCCCCGATCCGGTGCGACGTCCCGCCGCCGCCGAGCGTCGCAGCGACCCGTTGGCGGGCTTCACGCCCGAACCCATGAGCCGGACCGACATTCGCAGTGCCCGCCCGGCGCACAGCGAGCCCGCGATGCGACCGCCCGTTCGTCCGGCCGAGCCGCCGGGACCGACATCACCTCCGCCTCCGCGCCCGGCCGAGCGGCCTGCATTTCCGCCGCCACCGCCTGTGCCGGCGCCTGCCGCATCGCCTCCACCTGCGGCCAACGCGGATCACAATCTCGCCGAGATGGCGCAACGTCTCGAGGCCGCGCTCCGGCGTCCGGTCAATGACGGCAAGCCCGCGACTGCCGCGCCACCCGTTCCCGGACCGCCGCCCCGTCCGCGCGCCGTGGAAACTGCGGCCGCTCCCGCCCCGCGCAGCGAGCCGCCGCCGGCGACACCAACTCCGCCGGCCGATTCGAAATCCGGCTTCGAGCACCTCGAAGATGAGATGGCGTCGCTGCTCGGGCGTCCGAAGTCGCCTTCGTGAGGCCGGCGGCTCACCCGCGTAGAGTTTTATTCCTTCTTGTTCTGATAACCGCCGGATCGCTCGCAGGTCCGGCGTTTGCGCAGGATATCAGCATCAACCTCGGCGGCGCCGGGAATGGCGGCGTGAGCGAACGCGCCATCCAGTTGATCGCGCTGCTCACGGTGCTGTCGATCGCGCCGTCGATCCTGATTATGATGACGTCGTTCACGCGGATCGTGGTCGTGCTGTCGCTGTTGCGCACGGCGCTGGGCACCGCGACCGCGCCGCCCAACACCGTCATCATCGCGCTCGCGATGTTCCTCACGGCATTCGTGATGGGGCCGACGCTGCAAAAATCCTACGATGACGGCATCAAGCCGTTGATCGCCAACGAGATCACAGTGGAGGACGCGCTACAGCGTGCGTCCGTCCCCTTGCGCGGCTTCATGCAGAAGAACGTGCGCGAGAAGGATCTCAAGCTGTTCATGGATTTGTCCGGCGAGCCGCCGCCGGCAACGCCGGCGGACCTGTCGCTGCGGATCCTGATGCCGGCCTTCATGATCTCGGAACTGAAGCGCGCCTTCGAGATCGGATTCCTGCTGTTCCTGCCGTTCCTCATCATCGACCTCGTGGTGGCATCGGTCCTGATGTCGATGGGCATGATGATGCTGCCGCCGGTCGTGGTGTCGCTGCCGTTCAAGCTGATCTTCTTCGTGCTGGTCGATGGCTGGTCGCTGGTGGCCGGCAGTCTGGTGCAGAGCTACGGGAGTTGAGCGACAGTGAGAACATCCGGTGTCTAGCCTAGCGCCTGGCGAGCCTTCTCAGGCTCTCTTGACTATTTTGTATTGCTCGACGGACTGCCTCCGTCCTGGTGGCGCAGCCGTGTAGAACTTGTCCCATAGCGCATTCTTCGAATCTTGCGACAAGAATGCACTTTCAAAGCTTGGGACTAAACACCTAGTGGAGTGAATTTGACATTCGCTACCCACTTTGCAGCGAACGTGTCAGGCGAATGTCAAATTCAAAACTCCACTAGAAACCTGATAGTTGCCAGTGGTCCTTTGATTCTAACATTTGCAAGAACTCCCTGCGGCAACGGGATGCAAATGTTAGAATTGGACCACTAGGGTCCGTACTCAATAAGGATTCCCACGAGCGGGGCTATGTGATTCAAGCTTTCCATGATCTGGGGGCTTGGATGGCGAAGCAGGTTTATTGGCTGAGCGATGTGGAGTGGCGGCGGATTGAGCC